>TBL_comb47_HYPODRAFT_10000052_pt1 | contig 131449 bp, 134 predicted proteins | sample TroBogypolimnion_40_FD_10682 | JGI IMG/M metagenome (IMG submission 10682)
CGGTACGCTTGGGCGCTCCTGGATGGCGAGCGCGAGCAATTGGATCGGAAACGTGGTGGTCAAAAATTCGATTTTTGGTCAGGCTGCGCAGGGCGCTTTTTGAAAATCGAATTTTGCACGGCCGACTTTTTAGCATTTCAAAACGAGTGAACTTCTGGGTTCATTTTTTCGCTTCGGCCCAACCCTTGCTTTTATATGTCGCTCCACTTGGGGTATTATTTTGGGCCCCCACCTGAATATATTGCCCGCGGCCTTTGTCGACTTCGGCCCAGCCTTTGCTTTTATATGTTGCGCCACTCGGAGTATTATTTTGCTCCCCAACTTGAATGTATTGACCTCGACCATTGTCAACTTCGGCAATACCCTTGCTTTTATAAGTGGCGCCGCTCGGAGTGTTGTTTTGCTCTCCGACTTGAATAACTTGTCCCATTGTTTCCCCTTTTCCTACTCATATGGCTTTTCGGAAACGCCCCGTTTGAATGGTATCTGGTCTCCATGTTGAAAACTAACCAATATCTATTGCAAGGCAGGAATAGACCTATTTTTCGTTGATTACATTAATCAAATCTGATGCAGATAAATTAGGTCTCACGACAGTCAATTGTCCTATCCGATGAAGTTTTTCATATCGTGGGTCATCATTGTGCAAAGAACATATCCATTTAACGCGCCTTAGGTGCATTAGGTCGGCGCGTGTTTTTGATTTTGCCACGCTTGTCCAATTATCGAAGTCGCTTTCATATTCGCCTATCACTTTGCCGACAAGCAAGTATCCAGCCTCTGACGATGGGCAAATAACATAATCTCCTTCATTCATTACAAAAGCAAAATTCCATGGAATGTTAGCTTGTGTTTTCAAAACTCTTTCATTGTCATCCGGATAAAGAATCCTAAATTTTTCCAAGTAATCAGAATAGTTCTTTTTAAACATTCTAAGATCACCCATTCCAGCCCAACCAATCGCAATATAACCCTCCATTCCGGGTGATGGTGGGAATGGCCCATTTGCTGAGTTGAATGCTTCTAACTGTCCCCCGCTTTCCCCAACAAATACACCCCATACCGTCGGCTTTGCTTGGTCTTCCATTTTTGACTCCGTTCTGAACTGTGAAGCGTTCAGTTTAAGATATCTTTATGATATCGTCAAGATGTTTTTAAGATAAATTTATCTTGTGTGATGACATGAGCGGTCGTGGGCCAAAGTTGGCGCAACAGATGCCCGGCCATGCAGAGTCAGCAGACGCGCCCTGCCAACGGCGGCAAAGTTCCCCCTCGAACACTGCGCCCAGTTACACTCGGTGCCGGATGTCATCCACTTGGGTCATCCACTTTTGAGTTTTTTTCAACCGCTGGTTTTTGCGAAGTCCAATGTTGGCGCGGGTTGCGAGGGGTCTAAACCACGAAAGTGGGTTCGATCCCCGCCAGCCGCACCATCCCTCGGGGAAATGCAGATTTTGTGTTTATTTGGGCAATGCAAGGTTGCTCGGGACGATAGTCAAAGTCCTGGATTTCAAGGCACAAATGGTGATTAGACCAAACGTCAGGTGAACTTCAGGAAATGCCCTGTGCCTTGGCTGTGCCACGTTTGTGCCACGCGATTTTGACCAGAGTTGAATTTTGACTATTGGTCCTGTGCCTATACAAACCGTCTGAGTCAATTGCAAAGATATTGATCACAGTCTGTGGCTGTTGAATCCGTCAATAGTTGTCGGTGCTGAAGCTGCTCACTGCTTTCAAGCCCACCAAAATGGAACAAGACACCATCTAGCCCTGATGGCATCTTCGCGCTCAATTCCCTCCCGCCAGGTGGACATTTGTGGTTCAAGAGTTGGATTCTGGTGCGACAAGATCAAAAAAATCAGCCGACACTCACCAGACGAGAGTTGGCTGATCTCTTTCTTGTTGAACGTGAGGCTAATACCGAGGATTGAGACAGCTGATATCCAATAGGTAGTCGAGATGTGCGTCGGCCTCGATCACTGGCGTGCGAACGGCACCAGGGTGTATTGAATTGACGCGGATATTGAAGCGCCCATAGTGGAAGGCAATCGTACTCCACGGTCCCTCAGCAAAACGAAATTGCCGGACTGCAGCCAATGCGCTGAGATGCACAGGATCAGCTGCGGCGGCTCGGCCCGCGCCAGGATCTCGGTGCCGATGGCTTGCCAGGCGCGACGCCACGGGTTGTCTTCGATCGCGTTCATCGGACTGCCATGACCGAGGAACAGGACCGGCATCGTGGCCGAAGGCTTGAGAGCCTGGATCACGGCAAGGCCGGCGGCGCTGGCCAGTGCGGTCGAGAGGGCGGCGGGCAAAGCGGCCATGGCGGCCAGTGAGGTTCTGCGGTTCATGCGGCGCATGTTAAGTGTTGTCCTGTTTTGCTGCATCGGGACCTGAAAAAAGAAAAGACCCCGAAGGGTCTTTTCTGCAAAGCAAAGCGCTTGCGAAGAATCTTACTTCTTGGCAGCCGGCTTCACTGCCTTCTTGGGCGCTGCCGCCTTGGGGGCGGCCTTGGCCTTCGGTGCGGCCGGTGCGGCGGCCACAGGCGCAACTTTCAGGGCTGCGCGCTGATCACGCAGGGCCTTGATTTCAGCGAAGAGCTTGTCCTTGCGTTCGGTCAGCTTCGCGATACTGGCGCTGATCTTGGCAACGAGCTTGGCGGTCTTGGAGACCGGCGCTTTTTTCGCTGGTGCCTTGGCGACGGCCTTCGTCGCCTTGGCGGGAGCCGTTACCTTCTTCGAAGTTGCCGCGGTCTTTGCAGCAGGTTTTTTCGCAGTTGCCATTTTCAAATTTCCTTTTTGTTGATCTGGTCCGAATATTTCGCCAGTGCCCTATTGTCTCAAGTATTTGCATTGTTCGAGCAATTTTGCAAAACCGTTGCATGCAGCCACTTCTGAATCGCTGCGCAAGAGCGCGTCGCGCCGGCCGGAACCAAGGGAAATCCGCGATGTCTGCAGGCTTTCTTTCAGACGCATAAGATCGCAACATGCACGCAATGATCAGCCACCGGAAAAGTTCATGCTGATCGGATTCATCATCGCGGCCGGGTTCTGGGCCGGCCTGCAAAACTCCCTGGCCGGTGGCGGGTCGTTCGTGACCTTGCCGGTGCTAATCCTGTCGGGCATGACGCCGCTGGCGGCCAACATCACGTCGACCGTTGCCCTGTTTCCGGGCCAGGTGACATCGGGACTCGCAGGCCGGCGCCTGGTGACGGGTGCCGGTCGACTGCCATTCTGGGTGTTATTCGTAGTGAGTGTTCTGGGCGGCGCACTGGGCGGGCTGCTCCTGCTCAAGACACCTTCGTCGATCTTCGCGCTGCTCGTACCCTGGCTGGTGCTGTTTGCCACCAGCGTATTCGCCTGGGGCAGTTTCTTGCGCAAGCCGGGTGAGTTCAAGGTGCATCTGGCGCCGTTCGGTGCTGTCCTGGCCCAGTTTGTGATCGCCATCTATGGTGGCTACTTTGGTGGTGGCATTGGTTTTCTGATGATGGCGGCGCTGACGATGGCCGGCTTGTCGACCCGCAACGCGGGGGCCACAAAAAATGCGCTGGCGGGCGTCATGAATGCAGCGGCCGTGGCCTTGTTCGTGACCTCGCCGCAAGTGCACTGGAACCAAGCGCTGGCGCTCGGCGCCGGTGCCGTCGTCGGCGGCTTGTGCGGCTCCTGGGCCCTGCACCGCGTCAACGAGCGCTTGCTGCGCATGGTCATCGTGGGCATCGGTGTCTGCCTGACCATCGGCCTGTTCCTCAAGCCGATCTGAGCGCATCACGCAATCAAGGCCGCCCGCCGCCTTGAAAACGACTGTTTCATCAACACCTCCGGTATTCGGCCACACGTCAATTCCTTCCCATGCCAATCAAAGACCCCGCAACCCATCCTGACGCAGCCCGTGGCCATTCGTCGTCCAGGGCCAGAACCGTTGTCCCAAGGTTTTCGCCGTGGCTGGTCGCCGTGCTGGTCGCATTGGGTGGCCTGCACTACTACCTATGGCAGCAGGTCAGCGCCGGACTGGGTACGAGCCATTTGGTGGTAGCGAGCCTGTTCGGCGGCTATCTCGTCGTGAGCGTGATCACGATCCCGACGGGAATGATGCTGCGCTGGGTGCAGCCGCAACGGCTGAGCGAGGGCCTCACCTGGCTCGGCATGTTGGCGATGGGTGTCTTCTCCACTCTGTTTGTGATGACGCTGCTGCGCCAACTGTTGTTGCTGCTGGCCCATGCATTCGATGCGTCGACGCCCGGTCTGGATGTCGACAGCGCGTTGGCGGTGCCGGCGATCGCCATCCTGGCCTCGGTGTTCGGTTTCGTGCTGGCCCGGGCGACGCCGCGCGTCGTGACGGTGGACATCCCGATTTCCGGACTGCCGGTCGAGCTCGAAGGATTCCGGATCGTCCAGATCACCGATATCCACGTCGGGCCGACCATCGGCCGGGGGTTTCTGCAACGCGTGGTCGACCGGGTTAACGCCCTGGAGGCAGATGTCATCGCGATCACCGGCGACGTGGTCGATGGTCGGGTCGAAGATCTCAAGGACCACACCAGCGTGCTGCGCGAACTGCGCGCCCGGGAGTTCACGGCCCTGGTGCTGGGCAATCATGAGCTTTACAGCGGTGCCTTGCCATGGGTCGCCGAATTCAGAAGACTGGGTTTGCGCGTGTTGCTCAACGAGCATATCGTGCTCGAGCGCAGCGGGCAGCGCATGGCCATTGCCGGCGTCACCGACCACAGCACGGCCCGATTTCACCCGGAGCTGGCCTGCAATCCCGAAGCGGCCATCGCCAACCTTGGTGCAGAAGTCGCCGTCAAGGTGTTGCTCGCGCATCAGCCCATCACCGCGACGAAGGCAGCGGGCCTTGGTTACGACCTTGCCCTGCACGGTCACACGCATGGGGGCCAGTGGTGGCCGTGGAACCACTTTGTCAAGCTACAGCAGCCGGTTACCGGTGGCCTGCGCAAGTACGACGACATGTGGAGCTATACCTCGGCCGGAACCGGCTACTGGGGGCCGCCGAAACGGCACTTCCGCTCGGAGATCACGCTGATCCGCCTGATACGGGCCGGCGAGTCCGACTGAACCCGAAACGCTGCATGATGACCTCAGGCCAGCTCATGAATCGCCGCCATTGGCTAGCCGCCCTGGCCTGCTCCGCCGGGTCCACGCCAGCGATGGCTGCAGACGGGCCACGTCGGATCTGGTCGCGCCGGCCATTGCGCAACGCACTGCAATTGCCCGGTCTGGACGGCTTGGTCTGGAAGCTGGCAGCGCACAAGGGCAGGCCCGTGCTGTTGAATTTCTGGGCCAGCTGGTGCGAGCCATGCCGCACGGAGATGCCGTCGCTGGAACGTCTGGCCTCGCTGCACGAGGCGCGAGGGCTGCAGGTGATGGCCGTCAACTATCGCGAATCAGAAACCAGCATCCACCGCTTCGTGGACGCCACATCCCTGCGGCTGCCGGTGCTGATGGACAGGGACGGCTCAGCGGCCGAAGTGCTTGACGTGCATACCTTCCCCACTACCATTGCGATCAACCGCCAGGGACAAGTGTTGTTTCGTGTCGTGGGTGAGTGCGACTGGAGCAGCCCGCCGGCGAGCCGCTGGGTGGGCGAGATGCTGTAGTGCGGTGCCGGGTGCATTGATTGCACCGGCCCGTCCTACCTTGCTTCGGTCAGGAAGGAAGGGTAGCCCGCGTCTTCGGTTGCCTTGGTCAGTGCAGCGACGTTGGTCTTCGCATCGTCGAAGCTCACCCTGGCGTTGCGACGCGCATAGCTCACAACCGCGCGGCTCACGCCGGGCACCTTCAGCAGCGCCACCTTGATGGTGACCGGGCAGGTCGCGCAGTCCATCGTCGGCACCGTCAGGGTCACCTGTTGAATGGCGGCAAATGAAGAGCCTGCGCCCAGCAGCAGCGCGGCGGTGATCGCGATCGGTTTGTTCATGTGCGCTTTCTATCAATAAAACAGCGGTGCCGCAAGCGGCACCAGCAGGGGAATCAGAGTCAGCATCGCAATTAGCCAGAACCAGCGGCGCGCGGTTGCGTTGATCGTGCGGCACGCGTTGTCACCTGCGGCGCATGCGCGTGCCGCCTGCGCTTCCTGTCGAAACAGACGCCAGGCAGCCAGACCGAGCGATGCCATGGCCAGCGCCATCAAGGCGTTGGAGTAGGGTTCGAGCCAGCGCATGCGGCTGATCCACGCACCGGAGATGCCGAGCAACGCCAGCAGCAGCGGCACGACGCAGCAAGCCGAAGCCAGCAGGGCCGCGACAGCAGCCAGCGTGAGGATCGGCGCGCTGCTTGGCGGCGCACCGGGGTCCTGTGGCTGGATCGGCGAGGCGGTGGACATCAAGGGTCTGCGCTCAGGTGAGGATTTCGCGTGCCGTGATCTGGTACGCGAACGCGTTGGGGTCGTATGGATCGCGCGCGCCGGCGCCAGATTCGGCCTGCGGGTACATGAAGAAGCCGAGCTTCTTCTGCTTCGCGCCGGGCAGGGCGACGTCGCTCGCGCAGTTGTAGCCCATCCAGTTGCCTTCCCAGGTTCCGAACAAGGCCTTGCGGACCGGCGCGACCAGCGGGTGACCAGCGTCTTTGATCCACTCGGCGGTCTCCTGGCGCATGACCTTGGTGACATCGGCCGGATCCATCGCCACCCAACCATGGCCCTTGAGGTGGACCTCAGCGCGGCAGTGCTGCGCGCCCTTAAGGCTCGCCGGGTTGCCGCCGAGTTCGCGATAACCGAACGCGCTGGGCACCAGGCGGATGCCGTAGATGTCGCGTGCCGGAATGCCCGCTGCGCGGCACAGACCGACGAACAGCGCATTGATATCGGCGCACTTGCCGCTCAGGTTGCCGGTCTCCAGCATGGTCTTGATGTCACCGACGCCGCAGCCGCGCACCTTGGGTTCGCGATAGGTGCTGACGACGACCCAGTCGTAGATGCGCTGCACCTTCTCGCGGTCGCTGCGCGCGCCGGCGACGATCTGCGTGGCGACCTTGCGCACGATGCCGTCGGTCGTGATGAGCCCGCTGGGCGCGGTCCAATGGCGCAGATCAGCCGTATCCTCGGCCGGGCCGGCAGCGTGCGCGCTCCAGTCAACGGCGCGGTTCTGCGTCTGAACTCGGTTGGTGAGCATAAGGGTGGGCTGGGCCGTGGCGGCATCGAATTTCGCAACGAGGACGCGGGCGCCGGTCGTGCCGTCGGCTGCGAGGTGCACGTCGCTGCCGTTGCCCGACCAGCTGCTGTCCTGCGTGCGCTGCCACGGTGTGTCGAGCGAAGGCACGGGCAGCCAGATTATCGATTCGCCCTTGGCGTCGCGCAGTTGCACGGTCGTCGTGACCTCGAAGGTGCGCCAGCCCGCGGGCTTGGGTTCGAAACGGCGCGCGGCGTCCTGCGCGCGGGCGGGCGGCAGGCCTGCCAGCACGAGTGAAGCGCAAGCGCCTTGGACGAGATCGCGACGCGAGATGGGATAGGGCATGAGAGGGTCCAGAAGGTGCGGCCGCATGCGGCAGGAATGGTGCGCTGCCTTGCAGTAGATTGCTCGGGCACGCTTGTCCGGGGGCAGTTTAGCGGATTGGCCTGGCCGATGCGCGACGTGCCGGGTGAACAGGGCCCAAAGCTATCATCGGTTCTGCATTTCTCCCGTATTGAAAGTTCCCCATGAATTTCATCAAGGTGACCCATGATGGTCACATCACCACCATCTGCCTGAACAACCCGCCCAAGCACAACGCCTTGAGCCATGCGCTGGTGGCGGAGGTAATGGAAAGTTTCGAGCAGCTGGAAAGCGCCAATTCGCGCGTCGTGATCCTGCGCGCCCAGGCCGGCAGCAAGGTCTGGTCAGCGGGGCACGATGTCAACGAGCTTCCCACCGATGGCCGCGATCCCCTGGGCTGGAACGATCCCCTGCGCGAACTGGTGCGCTCGATCGAAAATTGTCATGCGCCTGTCATCGCCATGATCGACGGCGGTGTCTGGGGCGGTGCGGTGGAAGTCGTGCTGGCCTGCGACATCATCATTGCAACGCCGAATTCCAGCTTTGCCGTCACGCCGGCCAAACTGGGCGTGCCCTACAACGTCAGCGGCATGATGACCTTCATGAGCGCAGCCAGCCTGCGCATCGTGAAGGAACTGGCCTTTACCGCAGCGCCCATAACGGCCGAACGCGCCGAGCGCGTGGGCATGATCAACCATGTCGTCGAGTCCGGCCATCTGGAAGCTTTCACCCTGGCCATGGCGGCGACCATCGCCGCCAACGCGCCGCTGAGCATTTCCGTAATGAAGGAGCAATTGCGGGTGCTGGCGGGCGCCAAGCCGCTCACACCGCGCGGGTTCGAGAAAGTCCAGGGCTTGCGCCGGGTGGTCTATGACAGTCAGGATTACCAGGAAGGCATTCGCGCCTTCAAGGAAAAGCGCAAACCCCGGTTCAACGGCACGTGAAAGAGGGCTCTTGCGCCTGGCGCAAGACCACGTCAGGCATCGCGCGTGATGGTCTTGAACTCGCCACACCACGCCGATGCATAGACCAGCGGGAAGGCCCAGGCCGCAACGTCACGCCTGGCATTCGATGCATCGTGTCCGGTGTCGGTTGTGACGGGTGGAAACCGGTGGCAATGGCCCGGCAGCAAGTCCGGTATATCGTTGGTGTCAAGGCGCCGCCAATACTGGCAGTGGTCACATCGCATCGTCGCTCCTTTGTGCACGTTTGCCGGCGCCTGCATGTTGCAACCGCCTAATCGATCATTGGTGCAAACTTGAATCCGAAGCGCAGCAGCAGCCAGTTCACTTTCGATACGGAATGAAACGGCCGGGTCGGCCACGCCGGATTGCGGACCGGCTCGCCGCGTGACAGCGCGAGCGTCAGCGAATTCGATGCACTGGCGCTGGCAGGACAGGTCCAGTTTCGCCCGTCCTGAATCTTGCAGTCGGTAAGTTTTCCGGATGGCTCCTGCGAGCCCAGAATCCAGAACAGCACCTCGCCGCGCTGCTTGAGCGCCCGATAGCGAAAGCGCGGTCCGATGACCACCGTGCCGCTGCACCGGTTGCCGGTCCAGCTGCCGTCGCGGCAGTCCACCGTATGGATGGTGCGCTCGCCCTGGATGGTGACCCGGTCGGTGGTCCAGACAAAAAACGCAAAGAACAGCAGGGCGGGCGTCGCCAGCCATCGGAATTTGAATCGTTTACCTTGGTCCATTGGGGGCGATTCTCGCATGCTGCGCCTGCACGACGGTCGCGCCGATGATGGCCCCGAAATTGGGGCCCATATTGCCGCTGTCGAAGGGATACAGCTGAGAGATGGAGCCGTCCAGGTACAGGGCGTTCTGACAGCCCAGCTTGTCGCGCAGCTGCCGGGCGAAGTCATGGAAGTTGATCGGAAACCGGCTTTTCACGAGGGCGAAGGTGTTGGTGCCTTGCGTGCAGGCCGCATTTCTCACGACACGGTTGTCGGAGCCCGGGGTGAACAGGGGGTTGATCTGGCCGTCGTGCAGCAGCATCGGGCCCGATTGCGTCGCATACCGGATGAATGGCAGTCGTGTCTCCCACGAGCTGGCGATTTCGTCGGTCGTCAGAATGACGGCTTCGTCGTCCGCCAGCAGGAAGACCCCGTTGGGCTGGAGATAGAAATTCCCGTGCGCGTCCTTGCGTGTGTTGAGCTTGTGCAATGTCCGGCCGGCCTCGATGTAAAGGCCGATCGGCCGCAAGTCCATGCCATAGATGCCGGCGTTGGTGGCGCAGACCAGTTTCTCATTGCGCTCGGCCAGAAAGGCCCCTAGGCGGTTGAAGTTGCCAAGCACCGAGCCGTCGGCGTCGCGCCAGAACATGCGCACCGTATCCTGGGACAGGTTGAGCAGGCAGGCGTCGATGACCTGATCGTCCTGGCCGTAGCTTGCTAGGGTGGCCGCCGATGTCGACAGGGTGGCGAGCGCAAGCACCAGCCCGGGCAGCGCAGTCCATTGGCAACGGGAGTAGAGAGAAGGTCGCATGCAGTTCGGAAGGTCCAGGTCGATTATCTGCCGCTGCATCTTCGTCCTGTGGCCGCTTGAAAGATGGTGACGCCACGCCTAGGGGCAATCCCGTTGTTTGTGTTATGTCAATCCGGCGGCCGTGGGGCCGGACTATATTGACCAAGCGGGGGGTGGAAGCAGGCCTTGCTTTCCATTGTCCACCGCATCGGGACAACCCGGGAAGATCGAGATTCCATGGCCTCCAGGAAAAAGAAGATCTTTGCGCTTGCAGCCGTGTCGGCTGTGCTGCTGGTGTCGGCAGCGACGGTGTGGCGCACACCGCAACTCGCATTCTGGCAGTCAGCGCCGACGGCCAACAGCTTGACGCTGTCGGGCAACATCGAAGCGCATGAGAGCGTGCTGAGCTTCAAGAGCGTGCAGTCGCGTATCACCCAACTGCCGTTCAATGAAGGCCAGTGGGTGCGCAAGGGGACGGTGCTCGCCGTCGTCGATTCGAGTGACTACCAGCAACAGATCGCCATTGCCGAAGCCAATCTCGCCGTGCAGCGGCGCCAGCTCGATGCCGCCCGACAAAACCTGGTGACGGCCGGGCGAACGCTGCTGGTCGATCAGACCGACCTGAAGCAACGTCGGCTCGATTACCAGCGAGCGCTCGACCTGCAGCAGCAGGGGTTTACGTCGAAGGCGACGCTCGATCAGGCCGACACGGCTGTCAAGCAGGTCAGCGCTGTGTTGGAGCGCGATCAATCGCAGCAAGCTGCCGCCGCGCGCAATGTCGAGGTGGCGCAGGCTGGCGTGCAAGGCGTTGCGCAATCCGTCACGCTGGCGCGCATTGTCCTGGGGTATACGACGCTGACGGCGCCCTTTGACGGCGTCGTCACCGTGCGCCAGGCCGAGATCGGCGAGGTAGTCGTGCCGGGTACGCCAGTGCTGACGCTGGCCGACCTGGATCATGTCTGGTTGCGGGCCTACCTCAACGAAAGCGACCTGGGCCGCGTGCGCATCGGGCAGGCCGTTGTCGTCAGCAACGACAGCCACCCGAACAAGCGTTACCAGGGACGCATTGCCTTCATCGCCGACAAGGCGGAGTTCACGCCCAAGAGCGTGGAAACGCACGCCGAGCGCGTCAATCTGGTCTACCGCGTCAAGATCGACATCGCCAATCCCGAGCATGAACTGGTGCCCGGCATGCCGGCGGACGCGAAAGTGGAATTGCAAGCAGCGGGCTCATGATGGCTGCAACCGCAGCAGGCGTGATCGAAGTCTGTGGCCTGGTCAAGCGCTTTGGCGCGCTGACGGCGGTCGACAATCTCAACTTCACGGTCCAGCCCGGTGAAATCTTCGGCTTGGTCGGCCCCGATGGATCCGGCAAGACGACGGCGCTGCGCATGCTCGCCAGCGTCATGCGCCCGGATGCCGGCAGCATCGTCATCGATGGCGTCGACGTGTTGGCACATCCCGAGCGGGCCAAGCGCCACGTCAGCTACATGCCGCAGCGCTTCGGCCTGTACGAGGACCTGACGGTTCAGGAGAACATCCGCTTCTACGCCGACCTGTTCGAGGTGCCGCAGTCGAGTTGGCAGGCACGTGTCGACAGGCTGCTGCAGGCGGCCGACATGGCGGCATTTCGCAAGCGCCTGGCCGGCCAGCTCTCGGGCGGCATGAAGCAAAAGCTCGGCCTGATCTGCTCGCTCGTGCACACGCCGCGCGTGCTGCTGCTCGACGAGCCGACCACCGGTGTCGATCCGGTCTCACGGCGCGAGTTCTGGCAGATCCTCTATTCGTTGCGCGCCGAGGGCGTCGCGATGCTGATTTCCACCGCCTACCTGGACGAGGCCGAGCGCTGCGACCGCCTGACCCTGCTGCATGCGGGGTCGATGATGTATTGCGATACACCGGCCGGGCTCAAAGCGCGCATGCCCGGGGCCATGCTCGAAGTCGTGGCCGCCGATCCGCGCCGGGCGCTCGCGGTGCTGCGCGACCTGCCGGGGGTGCAAGGAGTGCTGCTGGTCGGTGTCGGGGTTCATGTCCATGTCGATGCGCCGCAGCGCTTGGCGCCTATCGGCGCCGCGCTGGCAGCAGCCGGGGTGGCGATCACGACCATCGCGCAGGTCGAGCCGAGCATCGAAGACCTGTTTGTGGCGCTGCTTGACCAGGCGCCCGTCGAGGAGGGCGCATGACGGCCAACGCAGTAGCGGCGCAGATTGTGGTCGATGCACTGGTCAAGCGCTTTGGCGATTTCGTCGCGGTCAACGGCGTGAGTTTCGAGGTCGCTCGCGGCGAGGTCATGGGCTTTATCGGTCCCAATGGCGCCGGCAAGTCGACCCTGATCCGCATCCTGTGCGGGTTGCTGCGGCCCAGCGCCGGGCGCGCGCTGGTTGCCGGCATCGACGTGGCGCAGGACCCGGAGGGCGTGCGCCGGCGCATCGGCTACATGTCGCAGAAGTTCTCGCTCTACAACGACATGAGCGTGGTGGAGAACCTGCGCTTTTTCGGCGGCGTCTACGGCGTCTCGCGCGTCGACATGCCGGATCGCCTGCGCTTTGCCGTCGACATGGCCGGTCTGACCGGGCGCGAGGACGCGCTGGTCGCAACCCTGGCCGGCGGTTGGAAGCAGCGCCTGGCCCTGGGTGCTGCGATCCTGCACCGGCCGGCGATTCTCTTTCTCGACGAGCCGACCTCGGGCGTCGATCCGAGTTCGCGCCGGCGCTTCTGGGAACTGATCCACGCGCTGGCACAAGACGGCGTCAGCGTCCTGGTCAGCACGCACTACATGGACGAGGCCGAGTATTGCGACCGTATTGCCCTGGTCAACCACGGGCGCCTAATCGCACTGGGCACGCCGCTCGAACTCAAGCAGCGTTCGCTCGGCGGCGAGTTGCTGGCGATCGAAGGCGAGCGCCTGGGAGACGCCATGGCGTCATTGCAGAGCGCGCCGGGCGTGCGCGATGTGGCAATGTTCGGCAGTGCCTTGCACGTGCTGGTCGATGAGGCCGCGCTGCGCCTGCCCGAACTCGAGCAACGGCTGACCGCGGCAGGCTGGACCAACGTGCGGGCACGGCGCATCGATCCGTCGCTGGAAGACAGTTTTGTTCACCTCGTAAGCAGCAGTGCGGCACAGGCGGGGGCAGCAGCATGAGATGGCGGCGCGTCAAGGCCATCCTGGTCAAGGAGAGCCTGCAGATCGTGCGCGATCCCCGCAGCCTCGTGATCGCGCTGCTGATTCCGCTGTTGCAGATGTTCCTGCTCGGTTACGGCATCAGCCTCGATGTCAAGCAGATCCCCCTGTGCGCCTATGACCGCGAGGGCAGCCAGGCGTCGCAGGAACTGGTGCAGCGCTTTGCCGCCTCGCCCTACTTTTCGCTGCAGGGTCAGGCCGCCAACTATGCGGAGGTCGGTCGCAATCTGGACAATGGCCGCTGCCGCCTGGCCATCGTGATCCCGGCCGATTTTTCCCGGACGCTCAACGATGCCGGGCAGGGCGTGGTGCAGGCCCTGCTGGACGCCACCGACACCAACACGGCCAGCCTCGCCGCCGGCTACGCCAGTGCCGTGGTCGCCGGTTACTCCAGCGCGGTGCAGCTGAAGAGCATCGAGCGCCATGGCGGCAGCGTGCAGACGCTCACACCGGTCGAGGTGCGGGCGCGCGTGTGGTTCAACGAGGATCTGGTGAGCCGCAACTTCATCATCCCCGGTGTCGTGGCGCTGGTCATGGCGATCGTCGGCGCGCAGTTGTCCTCGCTCACGATTGCGCGCGAGTGGGAGCGCGGCACGATGGAGCTCCTGATCTCGACGCCGGTGAAACCGATGGAGCTGATGCTGGGCAAACTGCTGCCGTATTTCATTGTCGGCATGATCGACGCCTGCATCTGCCTGGCGCTGGCGGTGTTCTGGTTCCAGGTGCCGTTTCGCGGCACGCTGCCGGCGATGGCCTTCACCACTGGCTTGTTCCTGACCGTGGTGCTGTGCATCGGCTACTACGTCTCGGTATCGATCCGCAGCCAGGTCGGCGCCAGTCAGGTGGCGCTGCTGCTGACCATGCTGCCAACCACGCTGCTGTCGGGCTTTTCCTTTCCTATCGACCAGATGCCGCCGGCGGTGCAGACCGTGACCTACGTGGTCAGCGGGCGCTACTACGTGACGATCCTCAAGGGCCTTTTTCTCAAAGGCGCTCCCTGGACCGAGTTGCTGTTGCCGATCCTGTGCCTGACGCTGTATGCGCTGGTGATGATCCTGCTGGCAGCGCGCGCGTTTCGCAAGACGCTGGATTGAAGCCAGGTTGAACCATGCTGCAACGCATTTACCACCTGCTGCTCAAGGAGTTCCTGCAACTGCGGCGCGACAAGTCAGCGCGTCTGCGACTGCTGGTGCCGCCGATCCTACAGATGCTGCTGTTCGGCTACGCCGCTACCTTCGAGGTGTTCAACGTGGCCACCGTGATCTTCGATCAGGACCAGACGCAGGAGAGCCGCGCGCTGGTGGCCGACTTCGTGCACAGCAGCCGCTTCAAGCTCGTTGCGCCAGCAAGCGACCGGCGCGCCGTGCAGGACGCGGTGGAAAGCAGCACGGCGCAGGTCGGCATCGTCGTGCCAGAGGGATTTTCAGAGCTGTTGCGCAAAGGGCAGACGGCGCCGCTGCAGGTGCTGGTGGATGGCACCAATTCGAACACGGCACTGATCGCGCTGGGCTACGTCGGGCAGATCTCCGGCAGCTACGGCCAGCGCTATGCGCTGGACCTGGCGCAGCGCACCGGGCGCACGCTGGGGCGTCCCATGGTCAATGTGCAGCTGCGCGAGCGCTACTGGTACAACCCGAACCTCAATAGCCGCTGGTTTTTCATCCCGGGCCTGATCGGCACGCTGACCCTGATCACCATCGTCAACCTGACCGCATTTGCCATCGTGCGCGAGCGCGAGGTCGGCACGCTCGAGCAGATTCTGGTAACGCCGATCCAGCCGATCGAGTTCATCATCGGCAAGACGTTGCCCTTCTTCCTGATCGGCCTGTTCGAGGTCGCGATCGTGGCGGTATTCGGCATGCTCTGGTTCGAGGTGCCGTTTAAGGGCAATCCGCTGGTGCTGATGCTGGGCACCAGTTTGTTCCTGCTCAGCACGCTGGCCATAGGCCTGTTGATTTCGACCGTCTGCAAGACGCAGCAGCAGGCTTTTTCCTCGAACTTCTTTGTCCTCAATCCGATGTTCATCCTGTCGGGTTTCAGCTTTCCGATCTCGAGCATGCCCGACGCGCTTCAGTGGCTCACCTACCTCGATCCCCTGCGTTACTTCCTGGTCATCATCCGCGCCACCTACCTCAAGGGCGTCGGTCTGGATGTCCTGTGGCCGCAGATGGCGGCGCTGGCGGCGCTGAGCCTGAGCCTGTTTGCCGTGGCGGTGCTGCGTCTGCACAAGTCCCTGGACTGAGGGCTTATTTGCGCACGGCTTCCAAGGCCCGCACCAGCAGCACCGGTACCGGCGCGGTGCGCACGATCTGCTCGGCGTCACTGCCGAGCAGCATGCGCCCGACACCGCGCCGGCCGTGGGTCCCGATCACGATGAGGTCGGCCGGCCATTGCCGGGCCTGCTCGGCCACGATTTCCGACAGGCGCTCGGGCAGACTGTCGAACAGCTTGCAATCCACCGGGACATTTTGTTGCTGCACGCGGGTCTTGGCCTCCTGCAGAATCTGCTCGCCGAATTCCCGCATTTTCGGTATCAGGTCTGCGGCATAAGCGCCGTAAACTTCGAACCCCGTGGCGAACATCAGCGCGTCCACGAGGTGGATCAGACGCAGGCTGGCGCCGGTGAGCTTGGCTAGCTTGATAGCTTCGTCCAGACCCTGGTTCGAAGTGGGGCTGCCGTCGACGGGAACAAGAATGCGCTGGTACATGGGACACCTCCGATAAGAGCAGTTGAGCGCGGGTCGGCTCGCGGCATTCATTGTCTGCCCCGACGATACGGTCTGTTTGACAACCATCAACGCACGCAGCCGTCGCGCCACTACATTGACTTGGCAATCCGGGCCACATCCATCGGTGTTGCCGGATCACAAGCGCAACGGAGGTCAACATGGTGCAGTCTCTTGGCAACATGACTTTGCAGGATGCGATCGGCGGGCGCTGTTCGGTGCGCGCCTACGCGCCCGAAAAAATCGAACGGACAACACTGGACGCACTCATGGCGGCGGCCGTGCGCGCGCCAACGGCGATGCACGCTGAGCCGTGGCAATTTGTCATCGTCCAGGACGCCGATCGACTGAAGCGCCTGTCCGATCGCGCCAAGGCGGCGCTCGCCACCGACGCGCGCCTGCACCCCGATCGTCGCCACGCCGATATCTTCGCGCAGCCGCAATTTAATGTCTTTTACGACGCGCCAACCCTGATCATCATTTGCGCCAGCACGCCTGGGCCGTTTGCGACAGCCGATTGCTGGCTGGCGGCGCAGAACCTGATGCTGCGTGCGCATGAGATCGGCCTGGGTACCTGCGTCATCGGCTCGGCGGTCGCGGCGCTGAACCTGCCCGATGTCAAGCTCGATCTCGGCATGCCCGTGGAATCGCTGGCGGTCGCGCCGATCATCGTCGGCCGGCCGCGCGGCGCAACCGCGCCCAGCGCGCGCAAGGCGCCGCAAGTCCTGGCCTGGCGGTGAGCGTGATGAACACGACGATACGTTTTGTTCTCAACGGACGCCCGGTCTCCCTCGAGGGCGATGATGAGCGCATGCTGCTGTGGGTTCTGCGCACGGATCTGGAACTCACCGGCACCAAATATGGCTGCGGCGAAGGCCTGTGCGGTGCCTGCACCGTGATGGTTGCGGGCAAGGCGGTGCACGCCTGCACGACCGCGCTGAAGGCAATTGCAGGGAAGGAAGTCATCACGATCGAAGGCTTGGCGCGCGACGGCAAACTGCACCCGCTGCAGCAAGCGTTCATCGACCACGGTGCGTTTCAGTGCGGCTATTGCACATCGGGGATGCTGATGGATGCAGCGGCGTTCCTGCGCGAGCATTCCAAACCGACGCGTGAGGAGATCATCCGGCACATGGAACGCAACCTGTGCCGTTGCGGAACCCAGCAACGCGTGGTTGAGGCGATCGAATCGGTAGCTGCCCGAATCGGAGGCCCATCGTGAGCGCCGCATCGGGCATCAGCCGGCGCAGCCTGTTCAAGGCGGTTGGCGGCGGCATTGTCATCTTCATGGGCCTCGATAGCCTGCCGGGGCGCGCGCAGGATGGCCGGCGCATTTATCCCGAGGATTTCAATGCCTACCTGGTGATCGGCGCCAACGGCCGGGTCACAGTTTTTTCCGGAAAGATCGAAATGGGCCAGGGCGTGCTGACCTCGCAGGCGCAAATGGCGGCCGAGGAACTGGGCGTGGGGCTCGCGTCGATCGACATGGTGCTGGGCGACACCGACAAATGCCCGTGGGACATGGGCACTTTCGGCTCCCTCACCACACGCATGTTCGGGCCGGCCTTACGCGCGGCGGCAGCGCAGGCGCGCAAGGTCTTGCTGACGCTGGCCGCCGGCGAGCTCAAGGCCGGCCTTGCCGAACTGGTGGTCCACGATGGCGTCGTCTCGGTAGTCACCGATCCGGCGCGAAAAGTGAGTTACGGCGAGTTGTCCAGGGGCGCCAGGATCACACAGGTGGTCGACGGCAAGGCGGTTCTGCGCGCGGCCTCGGATTTTCGTGTGATGGGGCTTTCGCCGCAACGCCTCGATGCTGTCGAGAAGGTCACGGGGGCGGCGAAATTCGCCGCCGACATCCGGCTGCCGGGCATGCTCTATGCCAGCATTCTGCGCCCACCCGCGCATGGTGCGAGGCGCACGCTGCTCGACACGTCGCAGGCCGAGCGCATGGCTGGAATCACGCTAATGAGCCAGCCGGATCTGGTGGCGGTGCTTCATTCGGACCCGCAACTGGCCGCGCTCGCGCTGGCGCGCGTCAAGGCACAGTGGAGCCAGCCAGCTGCCGCAGTGGACACGCAAAGCATCTTCGCGCACCTGGTCTCCAACGCGGGCGAAGCGAAATCCGTTGCCAGCCGGGGTGACTCGGCCGGCGCGCAGCTGCGTGCGAGCCAGCGCTTCGAGAGCCGCTACGCCAAGGGCTATGTCGCGCACGCGGCGATCGAGCCGCACGCCGCGCTGGCGCACATCGAAAACGCCAGGGCAACGATCTGGGCGTCGACCCAGACGCCATTTCCGACGCGCGATCGCGTCGCCAAGGCTTTGCAGATGGACGCCGGGCATGTCCGTGTCATCACCCCCTTCCTTGGCGGCGGCTTCGGCGGCAAGAGCGCCGATGCACAGGCCGTGGAAGCCGCGCGCCTGGCTCAGCTGACGGGCAAGCCGGTGCAGGTGGCCTGGAGCCGGTCCGAGGAATTCTTCAACGATACCTTCGACCCGGCGGCCGTCGTGCACATCACATCCGGCATCGACCGGGAGGGACGGATTTCGTTCTGGGACTACATGGTGTATGGCGCCGGCGAACGCGGCGCCGACGCGTTCTATGACATTGCCGATCTGCGCATCCGCTCGGCCGGGCGTTCGGCCCTGGATCCGACCAGTGCGTCGGCCAGCCTGCATCCGTTCGCAATCGGGGCGTGGCGCGCGCCCGGCGCCAACATGAACGTGTTTGCGGTCGAGTCGCAAATCGACCTCATGGCCAGCGCGGCCGGGCTCGATCCGCTCGCGTTCCGGCTGAAAAATCTCACCGATGCAAGAATGCGCCGCGTCCTGCAGGCGGCGGCCGATGCCTTCGGCTATCAGCCGGCGGTGGCGCCGAGTGGGCGCGGCATCGGGCTGGCGTGCAGCATCGACGCCGGAACCTGCGTCGCCACGCTGGCCGAGCTCAGGGTTGATCCGGCCAGCGGCAAGATCAAGGTGCTGCGCATGGCCTGTGCCCAGGACATGGGGCTCGTCGTGAACCCGCTCGGGGCCAGAATGCAGATGGAAGGCGGACTGACCATGGGTCTGGGCTACACGCTGAGCGAGGAGCTGCGCTTTCGCGGCGGCGACATCCTCGACCGCAATTTCGACAGTTACCAGATCCCGCGCTTCTCCTGGGTGCCGCGCATCACGACGTTGCTGGTCCGAAACGATGAACTGGCGCCGCAAGGGGGCGGCGAACCGGCGATCACCACAACCGGCGCTGTCATCGCTAACGCGGTGTTCGATGCGACCGGCGCGCGCCTGTACCAATTGCCGATGACACCCGCGCGCGTCCTGCGCGCCATTGCCGAAAAGAAATTGCAGAGCAGGACACCCTGAGGGTGCAGGCGGTGGCACGCCCGCCAGCGCCGGCGTGGGTTCGGGTTCGCGGCAGCATGATCGATCACCCGTAAATTTCTGATCGATCGTTGGGCCGGACGTCACGCATCCTTCGGGCCGAATGCCGTCGCTCCGATCGCTGCTCGCAGGCGTATTTCTGACCGGATCAGTCACGATCGGAAGATCTTTACCCGGCATTGACAAGAACCTTCTTTGGCAACGCCGCGTATTGCGTAGAATTCGGCCACCTCAACTACCGGCCAATCTCATGGACTCAGACAGTTCCTGGCCTTCGGCTGACTAGACTCGCGCCGCGACACATGGCTGTCGCATCCGCTTGTCAGGCTCGGCACGAAGGCAAACGCTATTCGTGCCTGGCGAGCGAAACGCCGCACCGGCTATCGGCCCGGTATCGGTTTCACACCAGGTTCTTGTTTGCGACGCTCTTGCGGGTGTCATGCCCGTCGCATGGATTGCGGCGGAAAGAAGGAATTCCAATGGTGACTCAAGCTGCAAAGAAATTTGTCCGCGGGCTCGGGCCTGGCCTCATCACGGGCGCGGCCGACGACGACCCGAGCGGCATTGCCACCTATTCCCAGGCCGGCTCTCAATTCCGTTTTGCTCTGGTCTGGACGCTGTTGCTGACCACGCCGCTCATGATCGGCATCCAGATGCTGTCAGCGCGCATTGGCTGGGTCACCGGCGAAGGGTTGGCGGCCAACATCGACAAGATGTTCCCGCGCTGGTTGACCACGACCCTGGTCGGCCTGCTGGTCGTTGCCAACACCATCAACATCGCTGCCGATATCGGCGCGATGGGCGAGGCCGTGCGCCTGCTGCTGGGAGGCCCGCTGGCGCTGTATGTGCTCGGTTTCGGCGCGCTGAGCATCGTCACTCAGGTGTTCTTTTCCTACGAACGCACGGTGCGCATCCTCAAGTGGCTGACCCTCGCATTGTTCGCCTATGTGGCGGTCATCCTGACCGTCCAGATCCCCTGGCGCCAGGCCATCGCCGAGTCGCTTCATCCCTGGTCGTTCTTTCCGGCCGACACGTCGATCAAGGACTACACGTCCATGGTGGTGGCGGTGCTGGGGACCACCATCAGCCCGTACCTGTTCTTCTGGCAGGCGGCGCAGGAAGTGGAAGACAACCATCGCCGACCCGAGTCGCAGGCGCTGCGCCTGCATCCGGAGTACGCGGCCGAGCACTTGTCCCGCATCAAGCAGGACACCGTGACTGGCATGAGCTTCTCGAATGTTATTGCGCTATGCATCGTTATCGCAACGGCGGTGACGCTCAACATGCAGGGCGTGACCAACATCCAGACTTCGGCCCAGGCCGCGCAAGCCCTGCGGCCGGTCGCCGGTGATTTCGCGTTTGCGGTCTTCGCGCTCGGTATCGTGGGAACGGGATTGCTCGCGGTTCCAGTGCTGGCCGGATCTGCCGCCTATGCGGTGAGCGAACTGTACGGCTGGAAGGCCGGCCTCTCGCATGGCTTTCATGAGGCGCGCGGCTTCTACCTCATCATCATGGCCGCCACCGGCATTGGCACCCTGATGGGCTACTTCGAAGTGGACCCGCTCAAGGCGCTGGTGTGGAGCGCGATCGTTAACGGCGTGATCTCCGTTCCGATCATGGCGGCGCTGATGTGGATCGGCCAGTCCACGAAGCTGATGGGCAACTACACGATCAGCGCGCGGCATCGGTTCTTCGGCTGGTCGGCGACCCTGGTCATGGCGGTTGCCGTGGTGCTGATGTTTGCAACGATGTAACGCGGCGAAGCGTTTCGCCGTATGCCTCGGCTGCTTACAAAATGTCACACGATAGGCACGGATGCCGTGCGTGGACGGATTCGTTTCAGGCCGGGATGAACCGCAGCCGGTATTCGCTGGCGAACTCTGCGCAGCGCCGGCCCATCAATTGCCGCTGGCGTGCAATGACCCTGGGATCGCTGCAGGCGAAATTGCCGGGGTAACTTGCGTACTGGTGCAGCATCAGGGAAACCCGGTTCGCATCGGAAGCGGTCGAGGGCGCCACCGGTCTGAGCGCGGGATAGCGCGTGCGCTGCTTGTACTTGAAGATGCGGGCCACTGCGTTGGCCAATCCCTTGGCTGGCGCGATCTGCCGAACCAGGGGTCGGTCTACGATCAATGGCGCGAAAGGTCGGTCGATGGTCGCCAGCCAGTCGCGCCACTTGAACGCGTTGAAGCGGTGCGCCAGAACACAGGCCGCCCAGGGAATGCCGATCGCATCGGCGCAGATGGCGCCATGCAAGGATTCGGCCAGAATGCGGGAGCAGCCGCGCAGCTGCGCGATCACCTGGGCCGGCGACTGCCGCGGATTGATCACGACCATCCCGGCATGGGTCGCCACACGCTCCCAATCGTACGCATCCCAGGTCGCGTAGTGCGGAATCAGGCCGACCGGTCCTTGCCGGTCGTGTCCCGGGACCAACTCGGGCCAGAGAATCGCCGCGTCGCCAATGGCGCTGTCTGCAGGCAGGCCGAACTCGCTGGCCGTCATCGGTCCACGAACCCAGCGGAAATCCCAGTTGGTGTCGGCCAGCGCCGCCTGGGTTTCTCCGATTCCGGAGCCGAGGACTACTTTGCGCATGGACGGGTCGTGCCGTCCGTCGAGCAGGGTGCCAACGCCATAGAGCAGCACCTTGTCGCTGAGCTCGGCCAAATTGGGAAACAGGCGTCCCCACAATTGAAGGTTGATGTCGTCGCCGAAATTGCCGCCTTCGATTGCGCAATACTTGAGCCGCTTCATGTGCTGGACCCCTTTGATTTGAATCGTCTTGTTGAGCGGGCCTTGCGATCCGGAGGTCGCGATGCAGGGGCGCTGGCTCACTGTCGGGCAGGACCGGCCTTGGCATGTGTCCAAACGGTAAACAAAGGTAAAGCCGGCGACGTCAATCAAATGCCGCGATGCGGCAATCGTCCAGCGAGCAAGGCGCATGCGGCCAAGGTCCAGACGATCACGGCACCGGATGGCAGGTCGAACAGGGCAGACAGGGCCAGGCCGCTGGCGTAGCCCAGCGCGCCGATGCCATAGGCGATGGCGTAGCGCCGCCGCCCGCTGTGCTGGCGCGTGCCGAGCGCAGGAATGATGAGGCTCGAGAACACGAGGTAAACGCCGACTAGTTGCACCGATGCCGTCACGGCAAGTGCAAACGCGGCATAGAAACCGAAGCGCCCGAGACGCCGCACCCAGCCCTGCCACAGGGACACCAGCAACAGCGCCGAGACACCGGCGAGCCACAGCAGTTGGGTCGTGTTTACCCACAGGATCTGGCCAACCAGCAACTCCTTGAGGTGTTCGCCGCCATGCGGGTTGCCTGAGAGCAGCAGGATGCCGGCGCAGGCCGCCAGAATGAACATGACGCCGATCAGCGCTTCCTGCTGTTGCGGCGCGCGCCGTTCGGTCCAGGTCAGCAGCCAGGCGCCGAGCAGCGCGGCACTGACGGCTGCGATCTGTACCGCCAAGCCGCCCTCGGGCAGGCCTAGCGCGTCGGCGCCGATGACACCGAGGCCGGCGATCTGCGCTATGGCCAGGTCGATGAAGACGATGCCGCGATCCAGCACCTGCTGACCCAGCGGCACGTGCGTCGCAAGCACCAGCAGCCCAGCGATCAGGGACGGGCCGAGGATGCTCCAGTCCAGCGCGCTCCAGTTCATGGTTTGCCTCCAACCGCCAGCAAGCGCGCCAGCGTGTCGTCGAACAGGCCGAACAAGTCCTTCGCGCCATCGGTGCCGCCAACGGTGAAGGGGATCCTGACCGCCGGCACGCCCGCGTTCTTGCTCAGCCATTCAGCTGGCTTCGGGTCCTGGTAGGCGGCGTAGAGGGTCATGCGCGCCGGTGTGCTTTTCAGCGAAGCCAGTACCGCCTGCAAGTGCGATGCGGTCGGCTCCACGCCGGGCTTGGGCTCGAGCACTGCGACTTCCTTGATCCCCAGCCAGTCGTACAGGTAGACGAAGGCCTTGTGTTGCGACACCACGGCCGCGCCGCGCAGTGGCGCGGCCTTCGCACTCCAGCGCGCCATCGCCTGTTGCCAGCGTTGCGAAAAATCGCTCAGGCGCTGCACGTACTGGCTTGCATGCGCGACATCGATCTGGGCCAGGCGCGCTGTGAGCGCGCTGGCGACCAGCGCGATGTTGCGCGGGTCGGTTTGGATATGGGGGTTGCCTGCGGCGTGCACGTCGCCCTGCGAGCGGTCGAGCTGGGTCGGGATGTCGAGTTTGCGGACAAAATCGGCCGCCGCGAAGTTGCCGCTTTGTCCGCTTTGCACCTTCGCATTGCCCGATTGCTGCAGCAACACCGGCAGCCAGCCGATCTCGAGCTCGGCCCCGGTGCAAACGACCAGATCGGCATTGCGCGCGCGCGCGATCAGGCTGGGCTTTGCCTGGATCTGGTGCGGATCCTGCAAGGCGCTGGTGGCCACCGATACGTCGACCAGATCGCCGCCGAGCTCCTGCGCCAAGGCGCCCCATTCAGGCTCGCAAGCCAGCACCTTCAGGGCCGCGTGGGCCGGCAGGGCCAGCATCATGAACGGTGCAAGGATCAGGGCCAAAGCAGTTCTGTGATTCAACATAAGGTATTCCTTCGATTCGATGAAAGGGATCAATAGCTGTGGGCGCCGTGCGCGCCCAAGCTCATCTGGTACTGCAGCGCGACTTGGTTGTCGGCCGCTCCCTCGCGGGACTTGTCCTGCGCCAGCTGCAGGCGCACGCGCGAGAACTCGCTCGGGCTGTAGTCCAGCATCAGCGTGTTCTTCGCCGGCTGGTAGCCGTTGCTGGCCATCGCAGGCGCCTTGCCGCCGTAATCGGGCGTGCCGGCATCGAGTCGCTCCGTGCGCAGACCGACGCGCCAGCTTGGCATGAACTGGTAAATCCCTTGCAGATACCAGCCTGACTGCACGACTTGGTAGGGCGCGCTCTGGCTGTTGTTGGTCAGCGTGTAGCTCAGTGTGCCGCTGCGCGTGCTGCGCAGGTACTCGCCTTGCAGTTTCAAGCTGGTGCGCGTGGCATTGCCCTGCGGCGCCCACTTCCAGACACCGTCGGCCACCCAGACCTGCGTGCTGCCACTGAAGGCGCTGTTCAAGGTGCTGATGCTGGTGGCGTCCCAGGCGGTCAGGCCCTGCGCGTCGGCCTGCGCCGTCAGCAGCGACAGGCCGGCGCGCCAACTGTGGCTTTCGCCGAAGTCACCGCCGGTGTGTGCGGTCAGGGCGCTCATTCCTGCGCCGTTGCGGCTGCTGTCACTGCCCGGAAAGCTGCGGCCACGGCCAAGCTCGACGCCGAGTTCAAGGTACTGATCGGTTGGCGCCAGCCAGTGCAGTTGCAGGCCGTCGTCGCTAAATTGCGTGCCGAGCAGGGCCTGGTAGGCCAGCGGGTTGTCGACGAAGTCCCAGGCATGCGAATGCTGTGAATTGAGGTAGCCGACCCCGGACAGGAAGCGCCCGGCTTTCAGTGACAGGCCCTGGCTCAGGGCGGTCGTCTGGACGAAAGCTTCCTCGACTGAGACGCTGTCATCTGGGTGCAGCGAGATGTTGGCGACCCCGCGTAGCCAGGGGTCGATATTGGCGGACAGGCCGAGCTCTGATTCGGCCAGACTGAAGCCGCGCGTGCCGGGGCCGGCAGCGCTGCCGGCGGGCAGGGCAAATCCGGTGAGGTTGTAGCTGGCAGGATCACGCGAGGTGCGCGTGTAGCCCCCCGACAGGATCAGCGACAGCGCCGGGTTGAAGTTGTTCGCACCGCCGCCTGTTGCGTTGTCCGCGGCGGCTGTTGGCGGCGCTGCCAGCGGGACGCCGTTGTCGGCGCTCGCGACTGCGGGTGCGGAACCGCGTTCGGCGCGTTGCAGGCGTTGTTCCATCGCCTGCAGCCGAGCTTCGTAGGCGCTGCGCAGGCTCTCGATTTCCTGGCGCAACAACTGGATTTCGGATGGGGTGGGCGCGGCCGACTGCGCATTCGCGCAAAACGGCCCAGCCAGTGCAAGCGCGAGGCTCGCCGACAAGATTTTTTTCATGAGTTTCTTTCCCGACAATGACAATGAACGACGTGCGGCCGCGCATAAAGCGACGCCGACGTGACGATGCAGGAATCAGTGCAGGGGAGAAGGGGGTGCCCGGCTGTCGTAGGCGAGGGCGGCAGGTGTCGGGAACAGGCTGTGCAGGGGTGCAGGCGGCGCGTCAAAGCGTGCAGTCGCTTGCGGCACGGCGGGTGTCGTGGCCAGCGGCACGCCGCCGATCAACGCCGCCGCGCTGGTACACAGGCTGCAGTCATCGGCGTGGATGGCCTGCGGGTCTTCGCCTTGTGCCGGCTGTCCGGACTGCAGGTGCGACAGCAGGTGCCAGCTTGCGGCGGTCTGTGCCAGCGGCAGCAGCAATACCAGCCACAGTAGCCACGCGAGGTGGCGTTGTGCGAAAGTGTTGCGTCCGGCCGGTTGCATAGGGGCGCAATGGTAGCCGAAATGCCGGACCGGTGTGGCGCCGGTTGCGAAAGCGCGGGCGATTGAGGCGCGACCGGTCGCGCCTCAATCGAATCGAATCAGGCGTGCGCCATCGCTTCGGCCTGAATGGCTGTCAGCGCAATGGTGAACACGATGTCGTCGACTAGTGCACCGCGCGACAAGTCATTGACCGGTTTGCGCAGTCCTTGCAGCATCGGGCCGACGGAGACGACGTTGGCTGAACGTTGCACTGCTTTGTAGGTGGTGTTGCCGGTGTTCAGGTCGGGGAATATGAAGACAGTTGCCTGCCCGGCCACGGCACTGCCGGGCGCCTTCTGCGCCGCGACTTCACGTACCGCCGCGGCGTCATATTGCATCGGACCGTCGAGCACCAGATCCGGCCATCGCTTTTGCGCCAGCTCGGTCGCGGCGCGGACCTTCTCGACGTCGTCACCTGATCCGGATTCGCCGGTGCTGTAACTGATCATTGCAACCTTGGGCTCGATGCCGAACGCGCGCGCGCTGTCGGCGCTTTGCTTGGCAATTTCGGCGAGCTCTTCGGCCGTCGGATTGGGGTTGATCGCGCAGTCGGCGTAGACCAGAACCTGCTCGGGCATCAGCATGAAGAAGCACGACGACACGATCGACGAGCCCGGCGCAGTGCGGATCAACTGCAACGCCGGGCGCACCGTGCTGGCCGTCGTATGCACGGCGCCACTGACCAGCCCGTCCACTTCGTCAAGCGCCAGCATCGTGGTGCCGAGCACGACGCTGTCTTCGAGCGCGATCGAGGCCTGCCCCGGCGTCAGTCCCTTGCTCTTGCGCAGTTCCACCAGGGGGGCGACGTAGCGTTCGGCGATCTCGTGGGGTTCGAGGATTTCAAGCCCTGCCGGCAACTCGATCCCCAGCGCGTCGGCGACCGAATGGATCACCTTGCGCTTGCCCAGCAGAACGCAGCGCGCGATGCCCTTCTCGGTGCAGATGACCGCGGCGCGGATCGTGCGCGGCTCCTCGCCTTCCGGCAGAACGATGCGCTTGTTGGCGGCGCGGGCCTTTTGAATCAACTGGTAGCGGAACGCCGGCGGCGACATGCGTGTCGGCGCGGCGCGCTCGAGCCCGGCGCAAATTATGTCGCCGTCGATCTGCTCGGCAACGCTCTCGATCACGCGGTCCATCCGGCTCAGATCGTCCTGCGGTACGGCCAGCGGCAATCGGCTAATGCGGGCGGCGGTCCCATAGCTGTCGCTGTCGGTGCGCAAGACTGGCAAGCCGCTGTGGAATGCGCGCGAGCCGAAGCGCTCGATGCGCGGGCTGATGAAGCTGTTGTGGGTCAGTACCAAGCCCGCCAGTTCGATTCCGTTGCTCGCGGCCAGGGCCGTGGCCAGGATGACGTCGTCGCGGTCGCCGGCACTCACCACCAGAGCCCCCGGCTTCAGGCGTGCAATTACTTCGGTGACCGAGCGCGCGGCCAGGACCGTTTCGAGCACGCGTCGGGTAGCGATCTCGCCCTCGATCATCACTTCGGCGTCCAGGTGGCGGGCCACGTCGATCGTTCGCGGTGCCGACAACAAGGGGTCGTCCTTGATGACACCCCAGATCGGCACGCCGTCCAGTTGCCCGGTGGCCGTGGTTTCATCAAAGTCGGCAGGTGCGCGGTTGAAGATGACACCGACGACGTTGCGACCGGCAATGCGCACCTGGGCAATCATGTAGTTGGTTTCGGCAATGCCTTCTGCGTCGGCGGCGCTGGCGACCAGCACGACGTCGGCCTGCAGGCTGCGCGCGATGTCCGCCGACAGGCGCGGAATGAAAGCCCGGCTCGGATCGGTATGCGTGCCTTCGACCACCAGCACATCGGCTCCTTCAGTGCAGGACATGGCCAGGCTGACAATGTCTTCCAGCAGGTCGTCGTTTTTGCCGCTGGTCACGCGCTGTGTCACCAGGCTCATTGGCAAGGGATCGGGGGTGTTGCGTAGCTGGCAGATGCTCCGCGCGAACAGGACCGAGGGCTCTGTCTCGGGCGTGAGCTTGGTGATCGGCTTGACAAAGGCTACTTTTAGTCCGTGCCGCTGCAGGGCACGCAGCAAGCCTAGCGAAACCGAGGTCAGGCCGACGTTAGGCTGTGTCGCGGCCAGGAAATACGTTCGCATAAGAGGAAACTCCACGTGTGATCATCCCATCCTTTCGGTCTTCTCGAAGAGGATTTGTGCAATGCATCATAAACGGTCAAGGGATTTACCTTATTGACATATTTGAAATTATTGACGCTTTTTTTTCGACGGAATCCATCCTGGGTCAACTAGAGCGCCTGGCTCTGTGCTTCCCGCCTGGATCGCCGTCGTTTAATATGCTACGTTTTCAACTGTGGAAATATGCGATGCCGAACCTAGCAACCATTCTGAAGCAGGAAATCGTGCGCCTGGCGCGCAAGGAAGTGCGTGCGGAAGTCCAACTCTTGCGCAAGACCGGTGCGCAATCCCGCACCGATATCGCAGCGCTGAAACGACGCGTTGCCGCTCTCGAAAAGCTGGTGGCGCGTTTGGGTAAAGCGAGTGTTGCAAAGAAAGTTGAAACGGCTCAGCAATCCACACCAGGCGTTCGCTTCAGTGCCAAGGGCTTTGCGGCCCTGCGGCGCCGGCTTGACCTCTCCGCCGCTGAAATGGGTCTGCTACTGGGGTCGTCGGATCAATCGGTTTACAAATGGGAGCGCGGTGTGCGGCCACGCGCACAGCAGTTGCCGCAGATTGCCGCACTCAGAAAGCTGAGCAGGCGACAGGCGTCGGACTTGCTGAAGTCGCGCCAGCAATAGGTTCAACCAGGGGCCGGCCTTTTGCCCTGCCGACTGGTCCGGGGCTTGCGCGCGCGGATCAGAACGCGCGCCTTCAAGAATCCCGTTGGAACGCAATGCAAGTGACGAACCTGCTTTTGACTCATGTCCGTTGAAGTCAACGGGCGGGTGAGCTTTCCTGCCGACCTTGTCTTTGCTGATCCAGCGCACGCCGGCAAACGCCATTTTTGCCAAAACCACAGCTAAACTGCACCATGTTCTGGTTGATGCGCAACGAGTCGGCCCGATGCCGCTTGGCTGCGCTGATTTGCCACAATAATGTGGTATCCACAAAGAAGGAGAGTAACGATGACCATCTTGGTAGCTTATGTGCCACGTCCCGAAGGACAAGCGGCCTTGGACAAAGGCTTGGAGATCGCAAAGCGCCGCAAGGAGCGGTTGGTTGTGGTCAATGCCAGTCCCGGCGGTCGCAAGGAAGATGTGGCCATGGCGGATGCGCAGGACATCGAGCGCGTGGAAGCCCTGCTGGCGGGGTCCGGTGTTGACGCCGAATTCAAACAGTTCGTTCGGGGCCAGAGCGCCGTTGCTGAAATCGAAGCCATGGTCCAGTCGCTACAGGTCTCGGTACTGATCATCGGCCTGAGAAAGCGCACGGCTGTGGGCAAACTTATCCTGGGCAGTGTCGCGCAAGAACTGTTGCTCTCGGTCCCCTGCCCGGTTTTGGCAGTCAAAGCCAGCTGATTTCTAGCGTAGGAAACCGGGAGAGCGTTCGGGAATACGGACGCCACTTGCGGCTCTTCTGCGCCATGGGGTTGACATAGGTCAAAGCGGTCGTTCTGGAGGTCGTTAGCATCCGCCTAGGAGACGCTATGTTCGATCAACCAATCAAAAACCTCATGGACAGCAAGAAGTTTCTTGCTGCGCCACCAGCGACCACAGTCAGCGACGCTGCGCGGTTGATGGCTGGCAAGAATGTCGGCGCTATTCTGGTGGTTGAGGACGATCATCTGGTCGGTATTTTTTCTGAGCGCGATGTCGTTTTTCGCGTGATCGCGCAGGGACTTGACGCCAAGACCACAACGCTTGCCGAGGTCATGACGGCCTCGCCCAAGACCCTTGCGCCCAACAAGTCGTACGGACACGCTCTGCTCTTGATGCAGGAAAATGGCTTTCGCCATGTTCCTGTGGTTGAGAATGGAAAAGCCATCGGCATCATCTCGTCGCGCAATGCGATGGATCCGGATCTGGAAGAGTTTGTCTTCGAAGAACGCCGGCGCGAACATCACCGCTGACAACAAATCGGGCGTCAGGTTTCTTCCCGTTTCAGCAGCATGGCGTCGCCATAACTGAAAAAGCGATATTCCTCTGCAATGGCGTGCTGGTAAAGCGCCATCACGTGCTCGTAGCCGGCAAAGGCGCTGACCAGCATCATGAGGCTCGACTTGGGCAGGTGAAAGTTTGTGACCAGTAGGTCCACCAGTTTGAAAGCAAATCCCGGTGTAATGAAGATATCGGTGTCGCCACAGGTGTTGCCGCTGCGTGGGTCGTCATCCTTCATGCTGCGGGCCCATGACTCCAGCGCGCGCACCGTGGTCGTGCCAACAGCAAGGATGCGCCCGCCGCGTGCGCGGCATTCGGCAACGGCCTGCCGTGTGGTTTGCGGCACTTCGTACCATTCGCTGTGCATCTGGTGCTCGGCCAGATTCTCGGTCTTGACGGGTTGAAAGGTGCCGGCGCCGACATGCAATGTGACATGGGCGCGCTGCGCCCCGGCGGCATCAATGGCCGCCAGTAGTGCCTCGTCAAAGTGCAGCGCAGCGGTCGGCGCCGCCACGGCGCCCGGGTTCCTGGCAAACACCGTCTGATAGCGTGCTGCGTCCTCGGCCGAATCGGTGTGGGCGATGTACGGTGGCAGCGGCACATGGCCGTGGCGTTCCATCAGGGTCAGCGGGTCGTCGCCCGCGTCGTTGGACAGCACAAAACGGAACAGTGCGCCGTTGGCATCGGGCCAGCGCCCCAGCAGGGTGGCGCACAGACCGTCGTTGCTGCCGTTCGCGCCAATCAGGGTCAGAGTCGTACCGATTTCAGGCTTCTTACTCACGCGCATGTGGGCGGCGACCTGGTTGCCGCCAAGCACCCGTTCAATCAGCAATTCCAGCTTGCCGCCGGTTGGTTTGACGCCAAACAGACGGGCTTTGATGACCTTGGTGTCGTTGAAAACCACCAGGTCGCCGGGTCGCAAGAGGGACGGCAGGTCGCGGAAAATCCGCTCGACCGGTGTTGCGCCGGTGCCGTCGAGCAGGCGTGAGCCACTGCGCTCGGGTGCCGGGTGCTGGGCGATCAGGGCCTGCGGCAAGGCAAAGTCAAAATCGCTCAGTGAGAATGGGCGCGTGACGCCGGACGGAGATGTGGACATGGTGCTTGAGGGTCGGACGGACCCGTGCCAAGTAAAGTTGAAGCTGGAATTGTCGCAGCATCGAGTCACGTGCAAAATCGACGTATGACGCAGCCGCCAGTTCCAGCACCCGGCACGCCCCTGAGCGGTCCGCAAAAGGGTCTACGCAAGCTTGGCCTGTTGCGTGCGATCGATCTGGCGCTGCATCTGCCGCTGCGTTACGAAGATGAAACCCGCGTCACCAGTCTGCGCGATGCGCGCGACGGTGAAGTGGTGCAGATCGAGGGCGTGGTGACGTCGTGCGAAGTGCGCGTACGCGGTCAGCGCCAGTTACTGGTGACGCTTGACGATGGCTCCGAGACTTGCCAGTTGCGTTTCTTCAGTTTCTATCCGTCGCAGCAAAAGGCGCTGGCGGTTGGTCAACGCATTCGCGCGCGTGGCGAAATCAAGGGCGGCTTCGGCGGTTTGCAGATGATGCATCCGACCGTCAAGGCCGCTACGGGCGCGTTGCCAACTGCGCTAACCCCGGTCTACCCGACGGTAGCGGCCTTGCCACAGGCGTACTTGCGCCGGGCGGTGCTGGGTGGGTTGGAGCGCGCGGACCTGGCGGAAACCGTCCCCGTCGACAGTCTGGCTGTCGATGTTCGAGCGCTGGCGTGGAGCCTGCGCAAGGCGCTAACCTTCCTGCATTTGCCGGCGCCCGACGTCGCGCTGGCCACGCTGCAGGACCCGAATCATCCCGCTTGGCAGCGACTCAAGTTCGAGGAGTTGCTGGCACAACAACTGTCCCAGTTGCAGGCCAAGCGCGAGCGCGCCCGCCTGCGGGCCCCGGAGCTGCGCGTGTTGCAAGACCAGCCTCAGGCTGGGGCGCCCTTGCACGAGCAATTGCTGGCGGCCTTGCCGTTTCGGTTGACAGTGGCACAGCGCCGTGTCAGCGAGGAGATCATGCGCGACTTGGCGCGACCGGTTCCGATGCATCGCCTCCTGCAGGGCGACGTTGGCTCCGGAAAGACAGTGGTCGCGGCGCTGGCGGCGGCGATCTGCATCGCTGCCGGCCATCAGTGCGCCTTGATGGCGCCAACCGAAATTCTGGCCGAGCAGCATTTCCGCAAATTGATCGGCTGGCTGGAACCGCTTGGCGTGAAGACGGCTTGGCTGACTGGCAGCCAGAAGACGAAGGAACGGCGCGAGACGCTGGCGCTGATCGCCAGCGGCGAGGCCAATCTGGTGGTGGGAACGCATGCCGTCATTCAGGACAAGGTAGTGTTCAGGAACCTGGCCTTGGCCATCATTGACGAGCAGCACCGTTTCGGCGTGGCCCAGCGGCTGGCCCTGCGCGGCAAGTTGACCGAGACCGAGCAGGAGCCGCATCTGTTGATGATGACGGCCACACCGATTCCGCGCACGCTGGCCATGAGCTATTACGCCGATCTGGATGTGTCGACCATCGATGAGCTGCCGCCGGGCCGCACGCCCATTGTCACCAAGGTTGTGAGCGAGGCGCGTCGCGACGAGGTGATCGAACGCATCAGCGCCCAGCTGGCGCAGGGCCGACAGGTGTATTGGGTTTGCCCTCTGATTGAAGAAAGCGAGGCGCTGGATCTGACCGACGCCACGCAAACCCATGCGCAGCTCAGTGAGACCTTGCGGCGAGCGGGCGGCGCGGGGCTTCAGGTCGGGCTGCTGCACTCGCGCATGCCGGCGGTGGAGAAGAAGGCGGTGATGGCCCTGTTTACCAGCGGCGCCATGAGCGTGCTGGTCAGCACCACGGTGATCGAGGTCGGGGTTGATGTGCCCAATGCCTCGCTGATGGTGATCGAGCACGCCGAGCGCTTTGGCCTGTCGCAACTACACCAGTTGCGCGGTCGCGTCGGGCGTGGCGCGAATGCCTCAGCCTGCGTGCTCATGTACTCCACCGGTGACGCACCACGCTTGGGTGAAACCGCGCGCGAACGCCTCAAGGCCATGGTCGAGACCAGTGATGGTTTCGAGATTGCCCGTCGCGATCTTGAGATTCGCGGACCCGGCGAGTTTCTGGGTGCGCGTCAGTCGGGTGCGGCGCTGCTGCGCTTTGCCGATCTTGTTGCCGATGCCCCTTTGCTGGAACGGGCACGCCGATTGGCGCCGCTGATGCTCGATCGACAGCCGGACCTGGCAGCACAGCATGTTGCCCGTTGGCTGGGGGGCAAGGCACAGTATCTGAAGGCTTGAGCCGCTTCGTCTTGCACGCTTAGGAGACAATGCCGGCATGACGCTGACCGAACTCAAATACATCGTGGCTGTGGCGCGCGAGCGCCACTTTGGCAAGGCGGCGGACGCATGCTATGTCTCGCAGCCGACGCTGTCGGTTGCCGTCAAGAAACTTGAGGAAGAACTCGACGTCAAGCTGTTCGAGCGTAACGCCAACGAGGTTTCGGTCACCCCCCTGGGAGAAGAAATCGTGCGCCAGGCGCAGGCGGTGCTGGAGCAGGCGGCCAATATCAAGGTGCTGGCCAAGCGCGGCAAAGACCCGCTCAATGGACCGCTGACGCTCGGCGTGATCTACACCATCGGCCCCTACCTGCTGCCCGACCTCGTGCACCAGATGATTGCGCGGCTACCGCAGATGCCGCTGGTGCTGCAGGAGAACTTCACGGTCAAGCTGCTCGATATGCTGCGCACCGGTGAGATCGACTGTGCGATCCTGGCCGAGCCGTTTCCCGAGGCCGGGCTGGCGATGGCACCGCTCTACGACGAACCGTTCATGGCGGTGGTGCCGGTTCATCACCCGCTGGCCAAACAGGATCATGTGACGACAGAGGACCTCAAGCGCGAGAACATGCTGCTGCTCGGCAGCGGGCATTGTTTTCGCGACCATGTGCTCGAGGTCTGCCCTGAATTCGCGCGCTTTTCCAGCAATGCCGAGGGCATTCGCAAGACCTTTGAAGGATCGTCCCTGGAGACCATCAAGCACATGGTGGCGGCCGGCATGGGCGTTACGCTGGTGCCGCGCCTGAGTGTGCCCAAGGAAGCGCTCGCGCGCAAACCGGCTCGCAAACGCGATGAAGACCCGTATGTCAAGTATCTGCCATTTGCCGGCGATCCGCCGACGCGCCGGGTCGTCCTCGCTTGGCGGCGCAGCTTCACGCGTTATGAAGCGATCGCCGCTTTGCGCAATGCCATCTATGCCTGCGAACTGCCAGGCGTTATTCGTTTGTCCTGAGGGTGTTTCCTTGAAGTTTTCCGGCTCCCGCATTTCCCTCTACCTTGACCTCATCCGCTGGAACCGTCCAGCCGGATGGTTGCTGCTGCTGTGGCCGACCCTAGGCGCGCTATGGGTTGCCGCCAATGGTTTTCCGGGCTGGCATTTGCTGCTGGTCTTTACGCTCGGGACGGTTCTGATGCGCAGTGCCGGTTGCTGCATCAACGACGTCGCCGATCGCAAGTTTGATCGCCACGTCAAGCGAACAGCGATGCGCCCGGTGACGACCGGTGCGCTGTCCGTCAAGGCCGCACTGCTGTTTGGCGCCGTGCTCGCGCTGCTGGCGTTTGCGCTAGTGCTGACCACCAACGCCGTTACCATCGGCTGGTCGTTCGCGGCGCTGGCGGTTACGCTGATCTACCCCTACGCCAAACGTTTCTTTTCGATGCCGCAGGCGGTGCTGGGTGTAGCTTTCAGTTTCGGCATTCCGATGGCCTTTACGGCTGTGCAGGGTAGCGTGCCGCCGCTGGCCTGGGTTCTGCTGCTGGGCAATTTGTTCTGGGTTCTGGCCTACGACACCGAGTACGCCATGGTGGACCGCGATGACGATCTGCTGATCGGTATGAAGACTTCAGCAATCACGCTGGGACGGTTCGATGTGCTGGTGATCATGATCAGCTACCTGATCTTCATCATCAGCTGGGATGTTTCCCTGATGCCCCATGTTCAGGGCACGGCGTTCTATATCGCCATGACACTGGCCTTTGGCCAGGTTGCCTGGCATTACACGCTGATCCGCGCGCGCGAGCGCGACGGCTGCTTCCAGGCTTTCCGCCTGAACCATTGGCTTGGTTTCACCCTGTTTGCCGGGATCGCGCTCGGCTATGCATTGAAGTGAGCCAAAGCCCCATCCCCCGCACGAGGTGTCGTCGCTGAATCTTGCCGACCGTTGGCGTTCAGGCTTTGCCGAATTCGTCGCCCAGTTCCTGGGCCCGGCGCCGTGCCGCGTACATGGCGTTAATGAAAATGGCCTGCATGTCGTCGTCTTCCATGGAATTGATGGCGGCGTCGGTGGTTCCGTTTTTTGAAGTGACGCGCTGTCGCAATACCTTGGGCGACTCGCCGGAACTGCGCACCAGTTCACCGGCACCGATGAAGGTGGCAACCGCCAGTTGCTGTGCCTCGTCGCGTGTGAGACCCATCTCGGCACCGGCGGTGGTCATGGCTTCCATGAAATAAAAGGCGTAGGCCGGGCCTGAGCCGGACAGGGCAGTGACGACATCGAGTTTTTCTTCAATGTCGAACCACAGCAATTCGCCTGTGCTGGCCATAACCTGGATGACCTGTTGCTTGTCCTGTGCCGTCACTGCCGGTCGCGCAAACAGACCGCTGATGCCCTTGCCGATAAGGGCCGGCGTATTGGGCATGGCGCGCACCACGCGCTGCGTGCCCAACCAGTTCACGATGCTGTCGCTTCGAATGCCCGCTGCTACGCTCAGGTGCAAGGCTTGCTGGACATGCGGGCGAACCTGCAGCGCGGCTTCCCGAAAGGTTTGCGGTTTGACCGCCCAGACGACCATGGCGGCGCTGGACAGAAATGCGCCGGCCTCGGCCTGCGCGCTCACGCCATAGCTCGATTTCAGCTTGTCCCGGGTCGCAGCAAAGGGCTCGACCACGTCAAGCTGACCCGGCGCATACCCCTGGCTGATCAGGCCGCCGATGATGGCGCTGGCCATGTTGCCGCCGCCGATGAATGCAATTCGCTCGCTCATATCTGTGTGCCTCAGGTTGTCAAAGCGCCGCCTGTCGAACGGCGTGTTCCCAGCGTGCCATCAATTCCTGCGCACGCCGCGTGTCCATTGTCGGCAAAAAATATTTCTCCGCTTGCCAAAGACCACTCAACTCGTCGGTGCTTTTGTAGATGCCTGTCGCCAGCCCTGCAAGATAGGCTGCGCCCAGAGCCGTCGTTTCGGTCACGGCCGGCCGCACGACCGGCACCCCCAGCAGATCGGCCTGGAACTGCATCAGCAGATTGTTGACGCAGGCGCCGCCATCAACCCGCAATTCGGTGACGGCAGCGTCACCCGCTGCCAGTGCATCACGGCTCATGGCCTGCAACAGCGCGGTGCTCTGGAACGCAATGCTTTCCAGCGCTGCGCGCGCGATATGGGCCAGTGTGCTGCCGCGGGTCAGACCGGTGATGGTGCCGCGCGCATCGGGTTTCCAGTAGGGTGCGCCCAGTCCGGTGAAGGCCGGCACCAGCATCACGCCACCGGCGTCGGGCACACTTTCCGCCAGCGCCTGCACTTCGCTGCTGCCCTGAATCGCCTGCAAGCCATCGCGCAGCCACTGCACCACGGCGCCACCGACAAACACGCTTCCTTCGCTGGCGAACCCGGGCAGTTCACTGGTCTGCGCCGCGCTGGTCGCGATCAAGCCGTTATTCGAGATCTGTAGCCGGTCTCCTGTGTGCATCAGCATGAAGCAACCGGTGCCGTAAGTATTCTTCACCATGCCGGCACTGAAGCAAGCCTGGCCGAACAGGGCGCTTTGCTGGTCGCCGGCGACACCGCCGATGGTGACTGCGTGGCCCAGCAAATCAGGGGTTACTTCACCGTACAACGCACTCGACGGCTTGACGCTGGGCAGCATATTGGCCGGAATATCCATCGCCTCCAGCAATTCCGCGTCCCACTGGTTGCTGTGGACATTGAACAGCATCGTGCGCGATGCGTTGCTGACGTCCGTGGCGTGAACGGTGCCGCCGGTTAGGCGCCAGATCAGCCAGCTGTCGATCGTGCCAAACGCCAACGCGCCATCGGCGGCCAATTGACGCGCGCCCGGCACGTTGTCCAGAAGCCACTTGAGTTTAGTGCCGGAAAAGTAGGCGTCGATCAGCAGGCCGGTCTTGGCTTGAATTGTGGCAGCCAGACCGCGCTCGCGCAGTTCGGCGCAGGCAGGTTCGGCGCGGCGGTCCTGCCAGACGATGGCGTTGTGAATCGGCACTCCGGTGGCGCGGTTCCATACCACCGTAGTTTCCCGCTGGTTGGTGATGCCGATGGCGCGCAACTCGCGGGCTGAAATGCCGGCTTTGCGCAAGGCTTCTTGCGCAGTCGCCAGTTGGGTGCGCCAGATCTCCTGTGGGTCGTGTTCCACCCACCCTGGCTGCGGGTAGATTTGCGTCAGTTCCTGCTGCGCGATGGCTTTGATCTGCCCGTTGGGGTCAAAAACAATGCTGCGCGAACTGGAGGTGCCCTGGTCCAGGGCAAGCAGATAGGTCATGGGCGTGTTTACACTGGCGAATAGTGCTTGCACTCAACAAGCAACGACTTACAGAGCTTTGACTTATGTCTACTTTACCCCAGCCTGGGTATACCCATCGGGCTGAACTGCTATCGCGCCTGTCCAGTGACGATCACTATGACGTCGCCATCGTCGGGGGCGGCGCCACCGGCCTGGGCGTGGCGCTCGACGCCGCCGCGCGTGGTTTCAGAGTGGTGCTGGTGGAGTCGCATGACTTTGCCAAAGGAACCTCATCACGTGCCACGAAACTGGTTCACGGTGGGGTGCGCTATCTGGCGCAGGGCAATATTTCGCTGGTTCGGGAGGCTTTGCACGAACGCACCGCCCTGCTCGATAACGCCCCGTACTTGGCGCAACCGCTGGCCTTCGTCATGCCATCCTACAAGTGGTGGGAAACGCCCTTCTACGGCATCGGGCTGAAGATGTACGACGTACTGGCCGGTAAAGCGAGTCTGGGGCCGACCGAATTCCTGAGTCGCGCCGAAACGCTGGCGCTGCTACCCACAGTGCAAGAGACTGGGCTCAAGGCGGGCATTAAGTACTGGGACGGCCAGTTCAATGACGCGCGGCTCGCCTTGGCGCTGGCGCGCACGGCAGCAGCCCGCGGCGCTTTGCTGCTCAACTATTGCCGTGCCGATGATTTGTTCTATGACGCAGGAAAAGTGGCAGGGCTGATCTGCGAAGACACGTTGACCGGTCAGAAGTACCGCATCCATTCGCGTTGCGTGGTCAACGCCGCCGGTGTCTGGGTGGACGAACTCCGGCAAAAGGACGGTTCAGCCAACCGCGGCGACGGACGGGGCCCGATTGAGCCCATCGTGGCACCGAGCCAGGGCGTTCATCTCGTCGTTGACCGGGAGTTCCTAGGCGGGGAGTCGGCCTTGATGGTGCCCAAGACCGCGGACGGGCGGGTGTTGTTTGCCGTGCCGTGGCTGGGCAAAGTCATTCTGGGGACCACTGACACCCCGCGCAGCGACCTCGCTCGCGAGCCCTCGCCGTTCAAGGAAGAAGTGGATTTCATCCTCAATGAATCAGCGCGCTACCTGCGCCGCGCCCCTGTTCGAGCGGATGTGAAAAGTGTCTGGGTTGGCCTGCGCCCACTGGTGAAGGCGCAAGGCCAGGAGGGCGGCAGTACCAAGGTGCTGAGCCGTGAACACACGGTCCTGGTCAGCCGTAGCGGCCTGGTAACCGTGACCGGCGGTAAGTGGACGACCTACCGATCCATGGCCGAGGATGTTCTCGCCGTATGCGGGCAGGCCGCCTTGCTGGAGGGCAGGGCAAGTGGTGTGACGGCTCACCTGAAACTGATTGGCGCAGGCGCCGCAGGAATGCCTGTTAGTTCGATCTGCAAGCCGCCCGGCTTGCACTCATATGGCGACGAGCAGGCACTGGTGACGAGTCTGCCGGGTTCCTGCAACGTGCTGACTGCAGGCCTGACCGAGGCCATGGTCCGGTTTGCCGCGCGTTACGAATATGCCATTCGAGTAGAGGATGTGCTGGCCCGACGCTCACGGCTGCTATTCCTGGATGCGGCCCTGGCCGCTTCACTGGCCGAGCAGGTCGGGGTGATCCTGCTTCAGGAAACGGGCCTGGACCCGCAAGTCGCTGTTTTTTTAGAGTTGGCGCAGCATTATTTGCGATTGCCCGAATAAACATCCTTGACGAGCACGCAAAAGCCATGCATAATTGCTGGCTTCGCTTGAAAAAGTATGAAGTGTCTGCCCAACGGAAAGGATGCGAGTGGTTTGCATCACAGACGACGGGCCCAAGACTGACCGGAAAACAGACGGCGCCTGACTGCAAGGTCGGGGTGGTTGATGTTTCTGGTGCAAGTTGGGAAAAATTGAAATGATCCAAGTTGAATCTCGATTAGAAGTTGCCGACAACACCGGCGCGAAGTCCGTTCTTTGCATCAAGGTGCTGGGCGGCTCCAAGCGTCGTTACGCCAGCGTCGGCGACGTTATCAAAGTGAGCATCAAGGAAGCTGCTCCGCGTGGTCGCGTCAAAAAAGGCGAGATCTACAGTGCGGTAGTGGTCCGCACGGCCAAGGGTATTCGTCGTGGCGACGGCTCGCTGGTCAAATTCGATGGCAACGCTGCAGTGTTGCTGAACGCCAAATTGGAGCCAATCGGCACCCGTATCTTCGGCCCGGTGACGCGTGAGTTGCGCACTGAGAAGTTCATGAAGATCGTGTCGCTGGCCCCTGAAGTTTTGTAAGGACGCGCCATGAACAAGATTCGCAAAGGCGACGAAATCATCGTGCTGACAGGCCGTGATAAGGGTAAGCGCGGCAAGATCGCGCTTCGCAAAGACGACTCGCACGTGCTCGTCGAGGGTGTCAACGTCGTGAAAAAGCATACCAAGCCCAATCCCCTCAAGGGAACGGTTGGCGGCATCGTCGAAAAGTCCATGCCGATTCATCAGTCCAACGTGGCGATCTACAACGCTGCCACCGGCAAGGCTGATCGTGTTGGCATCAAGCTGCTGGCTGACGGGAAACGCGTTCGCGTTTACAAGTCCAGCGGCGAAGAAATCAAGGTGGCATAAACATGGCTCGTTTGCAACAACACTATCGCGAGAAAGTCGCGCCGGAGCTGATGGCCAAGTTTGGCTATACCTCTCCGATGCAGGTTCCCCGTTTCACCAAGATCACCCTGAATATGGGTGTGAGCGAGGCTGTGGCCGACAAGAAGGTCATGGACCACGCGGTGAGCGATCTGACAAAGATTGCAGGCCAAAAGCCGGTCGTGACGATGTCAAAGAAGGCCATTGCCGGTTTCAAGATTCGTGAAAATCAGGCAATTGGCTGCATGGTGACCTTGCGCGGCGTGCGCATGTTCGAATTCCTTGACCGGTTTGTGACCGTCGCTTTGCCGCGTGTGCGTGACTTCCGCGGCATTTCCGGTCGCGCGTTTGATGGCCGTGGCAACTACAACATCGGCGTCAAAGAGCAGATCATCTTCCCTGAAATTGAATACGACAAGGTTGACGCCTTGCGCGGTCTCAATATCAGTATCACGACAACGGCCAAGACCGACGAAGAGTGCAAGGCACTGCTCGCAGGTTTCCGTTTCCCCTTCAAGAACTGAGGTGACCCGTGGCTAAAATGGCTTTAATCGAGCGCGAACTCAAGCGCGACAAACTGGTTGCCAAGTACGCAAAGAAACACGCGGAACTCAAGGCAATCTCGCGCGACATCAATCGCAGCGACGAAGAGCGTGCTGAAGCTCGCCTCGGCCTGCAAAAGCTCCCGCGCAACGCAAACCCGACACGCCAGCGCAACCGCTGTGCGATCACCGGGCGTCCTCGTGGCACCTTCCAGTATTTCGGTCTGGCGCGTGCAAAGATTCGTGAAATGGCTTTTGCGGGGGAAATCCCCGGCATAGTCAAAGCCAGCTGGTAAGCGGTAGGAGACATAAATATGAGCATGAGTGATCCCATCGCCGACCTGTTGACACGCATTCGCAATGCGCAAATGGTGGCCAAAACCACTGTCAGCGTGCCTTCCTCCAAAGTGAAGGTGGCGATTGCCCAAGTGTTGAAGGACGAAGGCTATATCGACGGATTCAAGGTCAAGACCGAAGACGGCAAGCCTGAACTTGAAATCGCCCTGAAGTACTACGCCGGCCGGCCCGTCATTGAGCGCATCGAGCGCGTCAGTCGCCCCGGTCTGCGCGTCTACCGTGGCAGCGATGCCATTCCCCAGGTTCAAAACGGTCTTGGCGTGGCGATTATCACCACTCCCAAGGGCGTCATGACTGATCGCAAAGCGCGCGCTACCGGTGTCGGTGGTGAAGTGCTGTGCTACGTCGCCTAAACGAGGAGAAACTGAAAATGTCCCGTATAGGAAAAATGCCCGTCGCCATTCCGGCCGGCGTGGACGTCTCGATCAAAGAAGATCAGATCAGCGTCAAGGGCGCTGGCGGTGCCTTGTTTCTGACGCAAAATGCGTTAGTCAAGGTGACGAGCGACGACGGGAAGCTCAGCTTCCTGCCGGCGAACGACTCCCGTGAAGCCAACGCCCTGAGTGGCACCATGCGTCAGCTGGTGAACAACATGGTGGTTGGTGTGACCAAAGGCTTTGAGAAGAAACTCAGCCTGATCGGCGTCGGCTACAAGGCCCAAGCCCAAGGCGCCAAGCTGAACCTGACGGTGGGATATTCCCATCCAGTGAACAAAGACATGCCCGCCGGCATTACCGTGACGACGCCCACCCCGACCGAAATCGTGCTCAAGGGTGCAGATCGTCAGCGCGTTGGCCAGGTCGCCGCAGAAATTCGTGCCATTCGTCCTCCCGAGCCTTACAAGGGCAAAGGGATCCGTTATTCGGACGAAAAGATCACGATCAAAGAAACCAAGAAGAAATAAGGAGCTGCAACATGTTGACCAAAAAAGAGCAGCGTCTTCGCAGAGCCCGTCAGACCCGTATCCGGATCGCCACCCAAGGTGTCGCACGTTTGACGGTAAACCGCACCAATCTGCACATCTATGCCAGCGTTATCTCTGGCGATGGCGCAAAGATCCTGGCAAGCGCATCCACGGCGGAAGTCGAAGTGCGCAAGGCCCTGGGCGGTGCGGGCAAAGGCGGCAATGTTGCCGCAGCCCAAATTATTGGCAAGCGCCTGGCTGAAAAAGCCAAAGCGGTTGGTGTAGAGAAAGTCGCCTTTGATCGTGCAGGTTTTGCGTACCACGGCCGCGTCAAGGCGTTGGCAGATGCGGCACGTGAAGCTGGCTTGCAGTTCTAAGCAGATCGGAAATTAAGATGGCTAAAGTTCAAGCGAAAATGCAGGGTAAGGCTGAAGGGCCTGAAGACGGTCTGCGTGAAAAAATGATCGCGATCAATCGCGTTACCAAGGTGGTCAAAGGTGGCCGTATTCTTGGTTTCGCGGCATTGACTGTGGTCGGCGACGGCGATGGACGTGTTGGCATGGGCAAGGGCAAGTCGAAAGAAGTGCCTGCAGCCGTGCAGAAGGCGATGGAAGAAGCCCGCCGTAACATGACCAAGATTTCGCTCAAGAACGGTTCGATCCACCACAAGGTGATGGGTCAGCACGGTGCAGCGGCAGTCATGATGGCGCCGGCCCCCAAGGGTACCGGCATCATCGCTGGTGGCCCCATGCGCGCCGTCTTTGAGGTCGTCGGGATCACCGACATCGTGGCCAAGAGCCACGGTTCGACCAATCCCTACAACATGGTTCGCGCCACACTGAACGCGCTGTCGCATGCGACAACGCCGTCGCAAGTTGCGGCCAAGCGCGGCAAGACGGTTGAAGAACTCTTCGTCTAACCGGGAGTCCGAAAAATGACAACACAACAAACAGTCAAAGTGCAATTGATCCGCAGCCCCATCGGCTGCCAGGAATCGCACCGCGCCACCGTCCGTGGTCTGGGTCTCCGCAAAATTCGCAGCATCAGCGAATTGGTCGACACGCCCGAAGTCCGCGGCATGATTAACAAGATCAGTTATCTGGTCAAAGTGCTCTAAAGGTTGATGATGGAACTCAATGACATCAAACCCGCTGACGGTGCCAAGCACTACAAGCGCCGTGTCGGTCGCGGTATCGGCTCCGGTATCGGCAAAACTGCCGGTCGCGGTCACAAGGGTCAGAAATCCCGTGCGGGTGGTTACCACAAGGTCGGTTTTGAAGGCGGTCAAATGCCTATGCAACGCCGTCTGCCCAAGCGCGGCTTCAAATCCCATCTGCTCAAGTTCAACGCTGAAGTCACGCTGGCTGCTCTCGAGCAACTCGGCGCCGCTGAAGTGGACCTGGTCACGCTGAAAAAAGCCGGCCTCGTGGGTGAACTCGCCAAGGTCGTCAAGGTCATCAAGACCGGCGAACTGACCAAGGCCGTCAAGCTCACCGGCATCGGCGCTACGGCTGCTGCCAAGATCGCTATTGAAGCGGTCGGTGGAAGCATTGCTTAAGAAGAATTGAAAGACTGTACCCGTGGCAACTAACGCAGCTCAGCTCGCAAAAACAGGAAAATTCGGTGATCTGCGCCGTCGGCTTGTCTTTTTGCTGCTGGCGCTCGTGGTTTACCGCGTGGGCGCGCACATCCCTGTGCCGGGCATTGACCCGGCGCAACTGGCGCAGTTCTTCAAGGGCCAGCAAGGCGGCATATTGGGGATGTTCAATATGTTCTCCGGCGGCGCCCTCTCGCGCTTCACCGTTTTCGCCCTCGGAATCATGCCGTACATCTCGGCATCGATCATCATGCAACTGCTCACCTATGTGTTGCCCGCATTCGAGCAGTTGAAAAAAGAAGGCGAAGGCGGCCGTCGCAAGATCACGCAGTACACCCGCTACGGCACGCTCGGCCTGGCCCTGTTCCAGTCCATGGGCATCGCCCTCGCGCTGGAAAGCTCGCCCGGTCTGGTGCTGGTTCCCGGTTTCGGTTTCCGCATGACGGCCATCGTGACCCTGACGGCCGGCACCCTGTTCCTGATGTGGCTGGGTGAGCAGATCACCGAGCGTGGTCTGGGCAACGGCATCTCCATCCTGATTTTTGGTGGCATTGCAGCCGGTCTGCCCAATGCCATCGGCGGCCTGCTTGAACTCGTGCGCACCGGTGCCATGAGCATCATCGTCGCCCTGTTCATTGTGGTGCTGGTGGCACTTGTCACCTTCGTTGTTGTGTTCATCGAACGCGGTCAACGCAAGATACTGGTCAACTACGCACGGCGCCAGGTCGGCAACAAGGTCTACGGCGGTCAATCGTCGCACCTGCCCTTGAAGCTCAACATGGCCGGCGTCATTCCGCCCATCTTCGCCTCGTCCATCATCCTGCTGCCCGCAACCGTGGTTGGCTGGTTCAGCGCCGGTGACTCGATGCGCTGGCTCAAAGACATTGCCGGCTCCCTCACCCCCGGACAGCCCATCTACGTGATGCTGTACGCCGCTGCCATCATCTTCTTCTGCTTCTTCTACACCGCGCTGGTATTCAACAGCCGTGAGACAGCCGACAACCTGAAGAAAAGCGGCGCCTTCATCCCAGGCATTCGCCCGGGTGAGCAGACTGCCCGTTACATCGACAAGATCCTGCTGCGCCTGACCTTTGCCGGCGCCATCTACATCACACTGGTTTGTCTGCTGCCCGAGTTTCTGATCCTCAAGTACAACGTGCCCTTCTATTTTGGCGGGACGTCCCTTTTGATCATCGTGGTTGTCACCATGGATTTCATGGCACAGGTTCAGAACTACATGATGTCGCAGCAATATGAGTCCTTGCTGAAGAAGGCTAACTTCAAGTCTTCATAAGGCAAACACTACATATATGTCAAAAGACGATGTTATTCAAATGCAGGGTGAGGTTGTAGAAAACCTTCCCAATGCAACGTTTCGTGTGAAGCTGGAAAATGGACACGTCGTGCTAGGGCACATCTCCGGGAAAATGCGGATGCACTACATCCGTATTCTGCCGGGGGACAAGGTTACTGTTGAATTGACGCCTTACGATTTGAGTCGGGCGCGGATTGTATTCAGAGCCAAGTAGCAGTAATGGGCGGTGCCCTGTGCAGGTTTGCGCAGACACCCAGAATAGTTTTAGGAGAATGAAATGAAGGTTTCGGCTTCGGTCAAGAAAATTTGCCGTAACTGCAAGGTAATTCGGCGCAAGGGCGTGGTGCGTGTGATCTGTTCAGATCCGCGTCACAAGCAGCGCCAGGGTTAATTGCATTAGTTTTAGAGGACGAAAATGGCACGTATCGCTGGCATCAATATTCCGCCGCAACAGCATTCCGAAATTGGCCTGACAGCCATTTTTGGCATCGGTCGCAATCGCGCACGCAAAATTTGCGAAGCGTGTGGCATCGCCTACTCCAAGAAGGTCAAGGACTTGACCGACTCGGACCTGGAAAAAATTCGCGACCAGATCGCACAGTTCACCATCGAAGGTGATCTGCGTCGTGAAACCACCATGAACATCAAGCGTTTGATGGACATTGGCTGCTACCGCGGCTTCCGGCATCGCCGTGGCCTCCCGATGCGTGGCCAGCGTACGCGTACGAATGCCCGTACCCGCAAAGGCCCGCGTAAGGCTGCTGCTTCATTGAAGAAATAACAGGGATTGAAAGACCACTATGGCAAAAGCTCCCGCCAGTAACGCATCACAGCGCGTTCGCAAGAAAGTTCGTAAAAATGTGGCCGACGGCATTGCGCACGTCCACGCCTCATTCAACAACACCATCATCACGATCGCCGACCGTCAGGGCAATGCCTTGGCTTGGGCATCGTCCGGTGGACAAGGTTTCAAAGGCTCTCGCAAATCCACTCCGTTCGCTGCCCAGGTGGCTTCCGAAGTGGCCGGCCGTGCAGCCATTGAACAGGGTATCAAGAACCTTGACGTTGAAATCAAGGGACCTGGCCCCGGCCGCGAATCCTCGGTTCGCGCTCTGGCCGCACTGGGTATCCGCATCAACATGATCGCCGACGTGACACCGGTGCCGCACAACGGCTGCCGACCACAAAAACGTCGTCGCATCTAATTTTTCTAAACAAGCCCACCGCCACTGGCATTGCGCCGGTGGCTCCCACACCAACGTGTGGCAGATGACATAAAGGAAGTTCAAGTGGCACGCTATCTAGGCCCCAAGGCCAAATTATCCCGCCGTGAAGGCACCGACCTGTTCCTCAAGAGCGCACGCCGCTCCATCGGGGACAAGGCCAAGTTCGACTCCAAGCCTGGTCAGCACGGCCGCACCTCCGGTGCCCGTACCTCTGACTACGGTCTGCAGCTGCGCGAAAAGCAAAAAGTCAAGCGCATGTATGGCGTGCTGGAGAAGCAGTTCCGCCGCTACTTCGAACAAGCCGACAGCCGCAAGGGCAACACCGGTGCCAATCTGCTGACCATTCTTGAGTCGCGTTTCGACAACGTCGTCTACCGCATGGGTTTTGGTTCGACGCGCGCTGAGGCCCGTCAACTGGTGTCCCACAAGGCCATGACGGTGAACGGCAAGTCCGTCAACATCCCGTCCTATATGGTCAAGGCTGGTGACATCATCGCCGTGCGCGACAAGTCGAAGAAGCAGAACCGCGTGGTCGAAGCACTGCAACTGGCCCAGCAAGTTGGCATGCCAAGCTGGGTTGAAGTGAATATCGAAAAGGCCGAAGGCACTTTCAAGGCAACGCCTGATCGTGACCAGTTTGCCGCTGACGTCAATGAATCGCTGATCGTTGAGTTGTATTCGCGTTAATAAGATTTAGTCGTATTTTTCGTTAGAAATCGTTCCTGAGGTGCAGGCGCTGCACCACAGGTGCTTCGTCAGCCTTACCGGTGTAACGAGCCGGGGGTATTGAGAGGAAGTCCGCATGCAAAATAGTCTACTGAAACCCAAAGCTATCAATGTCGAGCAGCTTGGTGCCAACCGCGCCAAAGTTGCCCTGGAGCCGTTCGAGCGCGGTTATGGCCACACGCTCGGCAACGCCCTGCGTCGCGTCCTGTTGTCCTCGATGCCCGGCTACGCCGCCACTGAAGTCACCATTGCCGGCGTCCTGCACGAGTACTCGTCCATCGACGGCGTGCAAGAAGACGTCGTCAACATCCTGCTCAACCTCAAGGGCGTCGTGTTCAAGCTTCACAACCGTGAAGAAGTCACGCTCAGCCTGCGCAAGGACGGCGAAGGCCCTGTCACCGCCAGCGACATCCAGACCCCGCACGACGTTGAAATCATCAACCCGGATCACGTCATTGCCAACCTCTCGCAGGGTGGCAAGCTCGACATGCAGATCAAGGTTGAAAAGGGTCGTGGCTACGTGCCCGGCACCATGCGTCGTCATGGCGACGAGCCAACCAAATCTATCGGCCGCATCGTGCTCGACGCTTCCTTCTCACCGGTCAAGCGCGTCAGCTACACCGTTGAAAGCGCCCGCGTTGAGCAGCGCACCGACCTCGACAAGCTGGTGGTTGACATCGAAACCAACGGCGCCATCACCGCAGAAGACGCCGTGCGCGCTTCGGCCCGCATCCTGGTTGAGCAACTTGCTGTGTTTGCCCAGCTCGAAGGCAGCGAACTCGCCGCCTTTGACGCACCGGCACCGCGCGGCAGCACGCAGTTTGACCCCATCCTGCTGCGCCCGGTTGACGAACTTGAGCTGACGGTTCGTTCCGCCAACTGCCTCAAGGCCGAAAACATTTACTACATCGGCGACCTGATTCAGCGCACAGAAAACGAGTTGTTGAAGACTCCGAACCTGGGCCGCAAGTCGCTCAACGAAATCAAGGAAGTGCTGGCTTCCCGCGGTCTGACTTTGGGCATGAAGCTCGAAAGCTGGCCACCAGCCGCCCTCGAAAAGCGTTAATCTGTCGGGCCCTGAAAAGGGGCCCAACGCCTCGGACAGTACCTGATACGGCTGCCTGCAATACAAGCAAAGGAAATCACCATGCGTCACGGACACGGACTACGTAAACTCAATCGCACCACATCGCACCGCCTGGCGATGCTGCGCAACATGATGAACTCGCTCATCGCGCACGAAGTCATCAAGACCACCTTGCCCAAGGCCAAGGAACTGCGCCGCGTCATCGAACCGATGATCACCCTGGCCAAGGTGGCCACCGTGGCCAACCGCCGCCTGGCTTTTGACCGCCTGCGTGACCGCGACAGCGTCACCAAGCTGTTCAACGACCTCGGCCCGCGTTTCAACACCCGTCCCGGCGGCTACACCCGCATCCTGAAAATGGGTTTCCGCGTTGGCGACAACGCACCCATGGCTTTGGTTGAACTGGTCGACCGCCCCGCTGAAACAGAAGTGCCTGCCGACGAAGTCGCAGCCGCTTGATAGGTTACAATGGACACATACCGCGCGATGGAGCAGCCTGGTAGCTCGTTGGGCTCATAACCCAAAGGTCGGAGGTTCAAATCCTCCTCGCGCAACCAATAGATACGGGGCTTTCCCCGTAAGTAGACGCCAACTTTCGAGTTGGCGTTTTGCTTTGTGACGAGGTCTGGCGCTGACTTCGGTAATAAGTTCAGCCCCGGTCACACCTTCACGCCAGCGCTGCAGGAGTTCGAACTCGATCCAGCCGATGTCAAAGAATCGGTTTCGCACCGGATCGTGAATGCGCCAGGACGGCACACCATCGGCCTGCAATTCACCAGGCAATAGTTGCAAGTCCTGCCGAAGTCCTGGCAGGACGGGAATGTCAGCGGCTTGCGGAGCCGTTGCCGCTGGTGTCATGGGATGTTCCGAAAATCATGGCCGTAATCAAATGCTGATGGTTTCTCCGGATGCCTTCTTACGGGCTGCCCGCGTCCGTGCAGTATCGCAGAGCGTCCGCAGGCCTTCAAGCCGTTGCCAGATTCGGACCCGCGCCAGCACCAGTCAAGGGTAAACCCCAGCCCTGTAGCCCCCGAATCAGCCACTACACGCAAGGCAAGCCGCTGGCTGGCCGCTAACCTCTCGTACCTGTCGCCACACTCCCGCTGGCGCTTTTATTGAGAGAAGAGGATCGGTTTATGCAGATGGCTGGAGCCAATGATCAGAGCTTGCTGGATGCCTTGTACCGCCATGCGCAGGGCAAGCCCGACGCCGTGGCCTACCGCAGTGGCGAGCGGGTTCTGACCTTTGCCGACGTCGAGCGCGCCAGCAACCGCATTGCCAACGCGCTGGCGGCCTTGCAGGTCGGGCGCGGTGAGCGCGTCGCCTGCCTGACCAAGCACCACATCGACTGCCTGCTGCTGACCCTTGCCGCCTGCAAGCTGGGCGCGGTCTGCATGCCGGTCAACTGGCGGCTCGCGCCGAGCGAGGTGGCTTACATCCTGACGCATGGCGAGGCCCGCTTCATCATGGCCGACGCGGTCTTCATCGGCCCGCTGCTCGGCGGTGCTGCCGACGGCGGTGTCAGCAGCGTGCGCAAACTGGTCTGCACCGAAGCCGCCAGTGACGGCTTTGAGGGTTTTGCCGCCTGGTATGGCGCCCATGATGAGCGCTTTCAGGCGGTGGCCATCGCCCCGGACGACGCGGCGCTGCAGCTCTACTCGTCGGGCACGACCGGCCTGCCCAAGGGCGTGGTGCTGTCGCACCGCGGCCTGCTCTCCACCGGCCGCACCGTGGCGCAGGACTGGAAGTTCGATGCCAGCGGCGTGCTCGGCAACCCGCTGCCCACCTTCCATGTGGCCGGCATGACCATGCTGCTGCTCACGCTATACACCGGTGGCCAGAGCGCCGCCTATTCCGACTTTGACCCGGCTGTTTTCATCGACGCCATCGCGCGCCACCGAATCACGCATTCATTCCTGGTGCCGGCCATGCTGCTGTTCATGCTGCAGTCGCCGGCCGCGGCGCAGGGCGACTACCGCAGCCTGCAACTCATTGCCTACGGCGGCTCGCCGATCAGCGACCAGGTGCTTGAAGACGCGATGCGCTTGTTCCAGTGCGATTTTCTGCAGGTCTACGGTCTGACCGAGGTCTCGGGCCCTGCCACCTTTCTGAGCCAGCAAGACCACCGCGACGCGGCCACGCGGCCCGAACTGCTGCGCTCGGCCGGCCGCCCCATTGGCGGCGCACGCCTGCGCATTGTGGACCCCATCACCCGTCAGGACGTACCCGAAGGCGGCACCGGTGAGATCTGGATCGAGTCCGAGCGCAACCTGCTTGAATACTGGCGCGACCCGCAGGCCACGCAAAACGCCTACCCCGAAGGCCGTAACCCGCGCGGCGGCTGGTTTCGCACCGGCGACGGTGCCTACCTGAAGGACGGCTACCTCTTTATTCACGACCGCATCAAGGACATGATCATCTCCGGCGGCGAGAACATCTACCCGGCCGAGATTGAGAACCTGCTGATGAAGCACCCGGCCGTGGCCGACGGCGCCATCATCGGCGTGCCCGACGCCAAGTGGGGCGAGGCCGTCAAGGCCTGCGTCGTGCTCAAGCCCGAGGCACAGGCCAGTCAGAGCGACATCATCGACTGGATGCGCGAGCGCCTGGCCCATTACAAATGCCCCAAGTCGATCGATTTTGTCGACGAAATGCCGCGCAACCCGAGCGGAAAATTGCTCAAACGCGTGCTGCGCGAGCCCTACTGGCAAGGCCGGCAACGCGCCGTCAACTGACGGCAACCCTTCACCCATTCCGCGCCACTTCCATTTTTCACACAGGAGACAACCATGTTCAAGAAGATTTTTATCGCCGGATGTGCCGCTGCGGCACTGCTGGCCACGCCGTGGGTGACGGCACAGGAAACCAAGCCGATCAAGATCGCGCTCATTGCCAGCAAGACCGGTCCGTCCGAAGCCTATGCGCGCGACACCGAGCGCGGCCTGCGCCTGGGTCTGGAGTACCTGACGCAAAACACCATGACCGTCATCGGCCGCAAGATCGAGGTCATCGTCAAGGACGATCAGATGAAGCCCGAGCTGTCCAAAGCCATGCTGACCGAAGCACTGGCCGACGACAAGGCCGACATCGCGGTGGGCACCTCGTGGTCGGGCGGCGCCCTGTCCATGGTGCCGGTAGCCGAAGAGTTCAAGAAGATCCTGATGGTCGAGCCGGCCATTGCCGATTCGCTCACCGGCGCCAACTGGAACCGCTACCTGTTCCGTGCCAGCCGCAACTCCTTCCAGGATGCACTGGCCACCGCCGTTGCGCTCAAGGACGGCGACAGCGTTGCCTTCCTCGCGCCCGACTATGTCTATGGCCGCGACGGCATTGCCGCCTTCAAGGAAGCCATGGCTGCGATCAAGAGCAAGGCCAAGGTCGTGCACGAGGAGTTCATTCCCCTGTCCACTGCCGACTTCACGGCGCCGATGCAGCGCATCTTTGATGCCATGAAGACGGCCACCGGCAAGAAGTACCTGCTGGTGATCTGGGGCGCACCGAACCCGATCCGCAAGATCTCCGAACTCAAGCCCGAGCGCTATGGCATCGAGTTTCTGTCGATCGGCGGCGCCAATCTGGAAAACATGAAACCCTGGAAGGGTCTTGATGTTGGCGGCGGCACCTACTACTACTACGGCTTCCCGAAAAACGCCATGAACGACTGGCTGGTTAGCGAGCACACCAAGCGCTTCAAGCAGCCGCCGGATCTGTTCACCGCAGGCGGCTTCGTCACGGCGGCGGCCATCATTGCCGGCATCAAGAAAGCCAATTCCGCCGATACCGAAAAGCTGATCGCCGCCATGGAAAACATGGACTTCGATTCGCCCAAGGGCAAGATGAAGTTCCGCAAGGAAGACCATCAGGCGATGCAGGCGCAGTACCAGTTCAAGATGAAGAAGGGCGCCACCGGCGAGTGGGATCTGCTCGATCTGGTGCGTGAAGTGCCGGCCTCGGAAATGCCGGTGCCGCTCAAGGTCAAGTAACAGGGTTTCTTGCATGTCCGAATCGACACCCGTCCTGCGAACCGAGGCCTTAAGCATCCGGTTCGGGGGCCACGTAGCGGTCAACGCGGTCAGCGCCGAGTTTGCCTCGGGCACGCTGACGGCCATCGTCGGGCCCAACGGCGCCGGCAAAACGACTTACTTCAATCTGCTCTCAGGGCAGTTGCGGGCGACGTCGGGCAGCGTCTACTACAAGGGTGTCGACATCACGCGCCTGGGGCCGGCCGAACGCACCCATCTGGGCATCGGCCGCGCCTTTCAGTTGACCAATCTTTTTCCGCAACTCACGGTGCTGGAGAACGTGCGCCTGGCGGTGCAGAGCCGCCAGCGCGCCGGCTTCAACATGCTGGCCATGTGGCGCAGCCGTTCTGACTTGCTCGAGCGCGCCGACCATTATCTTGAAATTGTCGGCCTGGCCACCCGCAACGGCCTGCTGGCGTCCAGCCTGCCGCACGGCGACAAGCGCAAGCTCGAAGTCGCGATGCTGATGGCGCTGGAGCCGCAGATTCTGATGTTTGATGAGCCCACCGCCGGCATGAGCGTGGACGAAGTGCCCGTCATCCTGCAACTGATCCAGCGCCTCAAAGACCAGGGCGATAAGACGATTCTGCTGGTCGAGCACAAGATGGACGTCATCCGCTCGCTGGCCGACCGCATCATCGTTTTTCACAACGGCCAACTGGTGGCCGACGGCGAGCCCGCTGCGGTGATGGCATCGCCCGTGGTGCAGGAGGCTTATATGGGTGCAAAGGTGGCCGTCCATGTCTGAACACAACAAGGCGCCGCTGCTGCGCCTGGCTGGCGTGCACACGCACATCGGCGAGTACCACATCCTGCAGGGCGTCAATTTCGAGGTGCCGCGCACCGGTGTCACGGCGCTGCTGGGGCGTAACGGCGCCGGCAAGACCACCACACTGCGCACCATCATGGGCCTGTGGCAGGCCAGCAATGGCACGGTCACGTTTGACGCCGCCGACATCACCCGCACCAAGACCCCCGACATCGCGCGCAGCGGCATTGCCTACGTGCCCGAAGACATGGGCATCTTCGGCGGCCTGACGGTGCAGGAGAATCTGCGCCTGGCAACGCTGGACGGAAAATTCGACGAGCCGCGCCTGGAGTGGATCTTCGGTTTTTTTCCGGCGCTCAAGCGTTTCTGGCTGCGCCCCGGCGGCACGCTCTCGGGTGGGCAAAAGCAGATGGTGGCGATTGCGCGCGCCATCATCGAGCCGCGCAAGCTGCTGCTGATCGACGAGCCGACCAAGGGCCTGGCGCCGGCCATTGTGCAGAACCTGGCCGACGCCTTTGTCGAACTCAAGGCCAAGAACACGACCATCCTGCTGGTGGAGCAGAACTTCAACTTCGTGCGCTCGATTGCCGACCACGTGGTGGTGATGGACGATGGCCGCGTCGTGCACAGTGGTGCCATGGCCGCGCTGATTGAAGACGAAGACCTGCAGGCGCGCCTGCTGGGTCTGCACCCGGTTGCCCGCGCATGAGTACTGCTTCTACTTCTTCTTCCGCCGCTACGCTCGCCGATCCGCTGGCGGCGCTGCCGGGTCGCAAGACCGATCTGGTGCCGTTGCTGGTGATCGTCGCCTTTGGCCTTGCGGCCATGCCGCTGATTGGCAGCAGCTCGACCTGGATCACGCTCACGGTGGCCGCGCTGGCCATCGGCATGATGCTGTTCATCATGGCCAGCGGCCTGACGCTGGTGTTCGGCCTGATGGACGTCATGAACCTGGGTCATGCCGCTTTCGTTGCCATCGGCGCCTACGCTGCCACCTCGATCGTCGCGCCGATCAACCCCTGGCTGACCTCTGAATCGACCGTGCAGAACATCGCCGCGGTGGTGGTCATCGCTTTGGTGGCCATGCTGGTGACGGCCGCCGTCGGCTGGGTTTTTGAGCGCCTCTTTATCCGCCCGGCCCAGGGCAATCACCTCAAGCAGATCCTGATCACCATCGGCGCCATGATCATCCTGGACCAGTTGGTGCTGGTGTTGTGGGGCGCCAATCAGATGCTGCTGCCGCTGCCGGCGAGTCTGCGCGGATCACTGCTGTTTGGCGACGTCGCCATTGAGCGTTACCGCCTGATCGCCATTGGTGTGGGCGCGCTGGTCTTCGCAGGTTTGGTGCTGATGCTGCAGCGCAGCCGCATCGGCTTGATGATTCGCGCCGGGGTTGAAAACCGTGAGATGGTGGAGGCGCTGGGCCACCATGTGCGCCGCCTCTTTGTCGCCGTCTTTGTGGCCGGCGCCGGTCTGGCCGGCCTGGGCGGAACCATGTGGGGCTTTTACCGCGAGCAGTTCACCGTGAGCATTGGTGCCGAGGTGCTGGTGCAGATCCTGATCGTCGTCATCATCGGCGGCCTCGGGTCTATTACCGGCTGCTTTGCCGCCGCCATCCTGATTGCGCTGAGCACCAACTACGTCAGCTTTCTGGCGCCCGACTTTGCGCTGGTGTCCAACATCCTGGTGATGGTCGTCATCCTGCTCTGGCGCCCGCGCGGCCTCTATCCTCTGGCGGCCCAATGAAAACAAAAAAACCAAGCCTGTTCACGCAAATCCTGTCGGGCGATTTCCCGCGCAGCCGACTGCTGACGCTGCTGCTGTTGGGCGTGCTGGTCTACCTGGCCGGCGCACCGTTTCTTTTCTCGGGTGCGCGCTCGCTCAATGTGGCGGCCACCATCTGCGTCTTTCTGGTGCTGGCCGCGTCTTACGATTTGCTGCTGGGCTACTGCGGCATTGTCTCGTTTGCCCACGCCATGTTTTACGGCATCGGCGCCTATGGTGTGGCCATCGCGCTGTACAAGCTCGGTCCGAGCTGGAGCGCGCTGGCGATCGGGGCCGGTGCGGCCATTGCGCTGTCGGCCGTGCTGGCGCTGCTGATTGCGCTGGTCTCGCTGCGCGTCAAGGCCATCTTCTATTCCATGACCACGTTGGCCGTGGCCTCGGCTTTCAGCGCGCTGGTGCTGCGCCTGACCTCGATCACGGGTGGCGACGACGGACGAAATTTTCGTCTGCCTGAAGTGCTGACGCCGGGTTTCCGCTTGTTTGAGGCCGAACTCTGGGGCACAGCCATCAACGGCAAGGTGCTGTCCTACTACCTGGTGTTTGCCTGTTCGCTGCTGCTGTTCTTGCTGATGCTGCGCGTGGTCAACTCGCGCTTTGGCCGCGTGCTCGAAGCCATTCGCGAAAACGAGTTCCGCGCCGAAGCCATTGGCTACCGCACGCTGCTGTACCGCCTCACAGCCAACTGCCTGTCGGCCGTGCTGGCCTGCTGCGCCGGCGTGCTGATGGCAGTCTGGCTGCGCTACGTCGGGCCCCAGACCACGGTCAGCTTCACCGTCATGCTCAACATTTTGCTGATGTGCGTGATCGGCGGCCTGGGCACGATGTACGGCGCCGTGCTCGGTGTGGTGATCTTTGTGATCGCCGAGAACTACATTCAGGTCGGCTTGCAGTCGCTCAGCCACAGCCTGGCCTCGGTCGCCCGGCTGGCCAAGCTGTTCCACCCCGACCGCTGGCTGCTCTGGTTCGGCACCATCTTTGTCCTGTCGGTCTATTTCTTTCCGAGCGGCATCGTCGGCAAGCTGCGCGAACTGCGCATCCGCTTCGGCCTTTAAACGCAAACATTGGGTAACCCTATGGCGGTCAGCACCCGGGTCGACGGCCCGCTTCTCATCATCACGATCGACCGCGCAGCGGTCCGCAACGCGGTCAACCTGGCCGTGGCACAGGGCATGGTCGCCGCACTGGCTGAACTTGATCGCCGCAGCGACCTGCGCGTCGGGGTGCTCACCGGCGCTGGCGGCAACTTCTGCGCCGGCATGGACCTCAAGGCCTTCACGCAGGGTGAGTTGCCCATGATTCCCGGCGCCGGTTTTGCCGGCATTGCCGAGGCGCCACCGCGCAAGCCCTTGATTGCGGCGGTCGAGGGTTTTGCCCTGGCCGGCGGCTTCGAGATTGCGCTGGCCTGCGACCTGATCGTGGCATCAAATACTGCGCGTTTCGGTCTGCCCGAAGTCAAGCGCGGCCTGGTCGCCGCCGCTGGCGGTTTGCTGCGCCTGCCGCGGCGCTTGTCCTACCACCTGGCAATGGAACTGGCCCTGACCGGACGCCACATGACGGCGCAGGAGGCCCGTGAAAACGGCCTACTCAACCGTCTGGTCGAACCGGGCCAGGCACTCGCGACTGCCTGCGAGCTGGCGCGCGAGATCGCCGCCAACGCGCCGCTGGCGGTGGTCGCCAGCAAGCAACTGATCGCCCGGTCTCACACCTGGCCCGAAGACCAGATGTTTGCCCTGCAAAAAGCCATCGCCGACCCCGCCGTCAACTCGGCCGACGCCCAGGAGGGCGCACTCGCCTTCACCGAAAAACGCGCCCCGGTCTGGCGCGGCAGCTGAACCCCGCTGCGCTATAGAATGGGCCGCGCCGCGCGGGTCGTTCGCGCAGGAGGTTGGTTTGAAGCTTGTCTCAGAGGCGGATCTGCCGGACGCCGGGTCCGCTCAACCGGAGGTGACCAGGCCCCTGATGTGGATTACACCGGGGCGCGTGCTCTATGCCGGGCTGCTCGGGCGCCCCTCGCTGCGCAAGATGGGCGGCTTCATCGTCTACGTGGCGCAGGAGCAGCCAATCCGCGTCAGCATGAACGGCGGCCCCTGGCAGCAGGGCGATCTGGCGGTGGTGCCGCCCTACGTGCCGCACCGCATCGCCAGCGAAACCCGCTTCATCATCGACCTGATCGTCGAGCCAGAGACCGTGCAGCAAGGCCTGCTGCCGGATTTCCTGCGCGGCCAGCAGGGTGTGGTGTCGGCCCCCGAGTTTGTGGCGCGCGTGCGCCGCGTGTTGGCGCAATGGCATTTGCGCTGCGAGGCCGTTGCCCTGGACGATGCCGCCTTCGACCAGGTCCTTTTTGGCGAGGTGCTGGCGCGCGCAACGCTGGACCCGCGCATCGCCCAGGTGCTGGCCGACATCGCGCAAAACCCCGCTGGCGACAGCAGCGCCGCCCAGTACGCCGCGCGCTTCACGCTCTCGTTCTCGCGCTTTGTGCACTTGTTCAAGGAACAGGTCGGTGTGCCGCTGCGCACGCTGCGCATGTGGAAGCGCGCGCGCAGCATGCTCGACTATGTGACGCAAAGCGCCAACCTGGCCGACATCGCCCAGATCACCGGTTACCCCGACTCCTCCCATTTCAGCCATTCGATCCGGCAGGTCTTTGGCCTTTCGCCCAAGGACGTGTTCGCCGGTAGCCGCAAACTAAAACTGCACGGACTGCCGGCAAGCTCTGGTGGCAAGCACCGGCCCAAGACCTGAGGCGCGGCGACCGCAGCCACTTTGCGCAAGACGGCGACGTGACCGGCCACTACTCTGGCAGCTTGACAGCACAAGCCCAGAGAGTCGCCATGAACCGGATATTGAACGCAAACGAAACAGCTGCGCCTGCCACCGCCGGCGGCGCCCACGCCATCGGCCTGGCCGAGTGGTTGACGCGCCGCGCCGCCCGCGTGCCGCACGCACCAGCCCTGACCTGCGACGACATCACCTGGAGCTACCGTGAACTGGTGCAGCGCATTGAGTGCATGTCGGCGGTGCTGGCAGCCGGTGGCGTGACGCCCGGGGCCTGCGTTGGCTACCTGGGCCTGAACGACCCGATGTTTGTCGTCGTGCTGTTTGCAGCAGCGCGGCTGGGCGCCATCTGCGTGCCCTTGAACTTCCGTCTGACTGGCACCGAACTGCAGTTTGTGATTGGCGACGCCGGCGTGCACACGCTGGTCGTGGGCGAGGAACACATCGAGGTCATCGAGGGCGTGCGCAGCCAGCTTGGCTGCCGGCGCTTCATCCACCGTGGCGCCGGCGCGCCGGGGTGGGAGTCGGCCAGCACGCTGATGGCGGCCGCGCCACCCGTGCCGGCGGCCGTGCCGGCGCGCACGGACGATGTGGCCGTCATCATGTACACCTCGGGCACCACCGGCAACCCGAAGGGCGCGATGCTTACGCATGGCAACTTCTGGGCCAACAACCTCAACGAGATCCTGCTCTGGGACATGGTCTCGTCTGACGTCACGCTCAACTTTGCGCCCATGTTCCACGTCGGCGGCCTGCTGTGCGGCTCCATGAGCACGCTGGTGGCTGGCGGGCATCTGGTGCTGCAGCGCGCCTTTGAGCCCGGCGCCGTCATGCGGGCGATCACGCAGTACCGCGTCAGCGTCACCTTTGGCGTGCCGGCGATGCTGCTGTTCATGACGCAGCACCCCGATTTCGAGCAGGCCGATCTGAGTTCGCTGCGCCTGGTATCGGTCGGCGGCGCGCCCATGCCCGAGCCGCTGCTGGAACTGTTCAATGCGCGCCACATTCCGGTCCACCAGGGCTACGGCATGACCGAGTCGGCATCGATGATCACCTTTCTGAGTCCGGACCGCGCCGTCGACAAGCTCGGCTCCTGTGGCACGACGCCGCTGCTGACCGAGGTGCGCCTGATCGACATGAATGGCGAGCCGGTGACGCAGGCCGACGCGCGCGGCGAAATCTGCGTGCGTGGTGCCAACATCATGGCCGGTTACTGGAAGCAGCCAGAGGCCACCAAAGCCTGTTTCACCCCGGATGGCTGGTTCAAGACCGGCGACGTCGGCTACCAGGACGCCGAGGGCTTTCTCTACATCTGCGACCGGCTCAAGGACATGGTGATCAGCGGCGGTGAAAACATTTACCCGGCCGAGGTCGAGAGCGTGCTCTACGGCCACCCCGACATTGCCGAAGTGGCGGTGATCGGAGCCCCTGACGAGCGCTGGGGTGAGCGCGTCGTCGCCGTCGTTGCGCCCAAGCCCGGCAAGACCCTCACGCTGGAGGCGCTGCAGGCTTTTTGTGACGGCAAACTGGCGCGCTACAAGCTGCCCAAGGAGTTGCGTCTGGTCGAGGCGCTGCCGCGCAACCCGACCGGCAAGGTGCTCAAGTCGCGCCTGCGCACGGCCAACGCGCAGGCCGGAGGCTGACATGGCCGGCCCGACGCTTGAATTCTGGCAATCGCGCTTTGCCGCGCAGAACACGCCCTGGGACCGGCGCGCGAGCAACCCGCAACTGCTGGACTGGCTGGCGCAGGGTCAGGTGCATCCCGGCGAGCGCGTGCTCGTGCCCGGCTGCGGCCATGGCTGGGAGGTGGCCGCGCTGGCGCAACATGGCGCGCTTGTGACAGCGATTGACTACGCGCCGGCGGCGATCACGCATTGCGGCGCGCTGCTGCAGCAAATCGGCCTGCACGCCGAGCTGGCAGAAGCAGACGTATTGAAATGGGCCCCGGCGCAGCCGCTGGACGCGATCTACGAGCAGGCTTGCCTGTGCGCCCTGCACCCCGACTACTGGGTACGCTATGCCGCGCAGTTGCGTGCGTGGTTGCGCCCGGGCGGCAAGCTGCTGGTGCTGTTCGCCCAGGCGGCCAAGCCGGGCGCTGCCCAGGGTTTCATCGAAGGCCCGCCCTACCACTGCGACATCCAGGCCATGCGCGCGCTGTTCACCAGCGCGAACTGGGACTGGCCCAAACCACCTTATGTGCGCGTCAGCCATGACAACGGCATGGCCGAACTCGCGCTCATCCTGACGCGCCGCGCCTGATCGCTGAACCCTACTGGAGACGAGATGAATTTTGAACACAGCCCGCGCACCCTGGCGCTGGTAGCGCAGCTCACACGTTTCATGGCCGAGCGCGTGCTGCCGGTGGAAAAGCTTTACCACGAGCAGGTGCAGACCGGTCACCGCTACCGCACGCCACCGGTGCTGCAGCAACTCAAAGAAGAGGCGCGCGCGCAAGGCTTGTGGAACCTGTTTCTGCCCGGCGATCATGGTGCGGGCCTAAGCAACCTTGACTACGCGCCGTTGGCCGAGGCCATGGGCCGGGTGCTGTGGGCCAGCGAGATCTTCAACTGCTCGGCGCCCGACAGCGGCAACATGGAGGTGCTGGCCAACTACGGCACGCCGGAACAGCGCAAGCAATGGCTGGAGCCGCTTCTGAACGGGACCATCCGCTCCGCGTTTTCGATGACCGAGCCCGAGGTGGCCTCGAGCGATGCGACCAACATCCAGTGCGAGATCCGACGCGACGGCGACGACTACGTGATCAACGGGCGCAAGTGGTACACCTCAGGCGCCATGAACGAGGACTGCAAGCTGCTGATCGTGATGGGCAAGAGCGCGCCCGACCATCCTGAAATACACAAGCAGCAGTCGATGATTCTGGTGCCCAAGGACACACTCGGCGTGCGCATCGTGCGGGACATCCGGGTTTTTGGCTACGACGACGCGCCGGTCGGTCACCCTGAGATCGTTTACGACAACGTGCGTGTGCCTGCGGCTAACCTGCTGCTGGGTGAAGGCAGGGGCTTCGAGATCGCGCAGGGCCGGCTCGGCCCCGGGCGCATCCACCACTGCATGCGCCTGATCGGCTGCGCCCAGCGCGCGCTCGAGATCATGTGCCAGCGTGCCAACCAGCGCTTCGCTTTTGGCAAGATGCTGGGCGAACAGGGTTCGGTGCGGGAAGACATCGCGCACTCGTTTTGCGACATTGAGCAGGCGCGCCTGCTGACGCTGCGCGCCGCCGACAAGATGGACCGCGAGGGCAACAAGGCCGCGCGCGACCTGATCGCCGCCGCCAAGATCGTGGTGCCCAGCATGGCGGCGCGCGTGATCGACCGCGCCATCCAGGTCCACGGCGGCGCCGGCGTTTCGCAGGACACTTTTCTGGCCGAAGCCTACGTTTACGCGCGCTTCATGCGCATGGGAGACGGGCCGGACCAGGTGCACCTGTCGGCGCTGGGCAAGGTGCTGCTCAAGCGCCATGCCGTGGCGCCGTCCAGCGCCAAAGCCTGAAGCACGGCATGAGCCCGGTCGTCGGCATTCCGCAGCTTGATCTGGTGCGGCTAGGTGCCTACCTCGAGGCGCAACTGCCCGCCTTTGCCGGATTGCGCTCGGCCGAGCGCTTGATCGGTGGCAACTCGAACCCGATCTGGCGCATCGCGGCCGACAGCGGGCGCTACATTCTGCGCACGCAACCGGCCGGTCTGCTGCTCAAGTCAGCCCACGCGCTGGACCGCGAATACCGCGTCATCACGGCGCTGCGCGACAGCGCGGTGCCGGTGGCCCGCATTCACCTGCTGTGCAACGACCTGGATGTGGTCGGCGTGCAGTTCTACCTGATGGAGTTTGTTGAGGGCCGTGTCCATCCGGATCCGCGCCTGCCCGAGTTGCCGCAGGCGCAGCGGGTCGCGATTTACCACAGCGCCATCGACATGCTGGCGACGATCCATCGCATCGACATCGACGCACTCGGTCTGCGCGACTTCGGCCGCAGCGGCCACTACTTCGAGCGCCAGTTGCACCGCTGGAACACGCAGTACCGCACCGCCTTGCCGCAGGGCGATGCGACGCTGGAAGCGCTGATCGATGCGCTGCAGCGGGCGATGCCAGCCGACGATGCGGTGGCCGTGCTGCTGCATGGTGACGCGCGCCTGGACAACCTGATGTTCGACGCTGCGGGCGAGCGCATCGCGGCCGTGCTGGACTGGGAGCTCTCTACGCTCGGCCATCCGCTGGCCGACCTGGGCCAGTTCCTGGCGGTGCAGGAACTGCCCAGCGACTACCTGCTGCCGGGTCTTGCCGGACTCGACCGGCGCGCCCTGGGCATCCCGACGGCCCAAGAGCAGGCACAGCGCTATTTTGGCGCCATGGGCCGCGCGCCGGTGGACCTGCGCTTCTACCAGGCCTTCGCCCTGTTTCGCCAGGCCGCCATGTCGGCCGGTCTGCGCCGGCGTGCCGAACTCGGCACCGCAGTGGCAGAGAGCGCCCTGTTCTTTGGCCAGACGCTCGACGTCTTTGCGCGCGTCGGTCTCGACATCCTGGCGCGACCGATCTGACCCGAATATTTTGAACCGAAGGAGCGTTCCGCATGCCCGTCACCGCCAGCCATCCATTCGACCTCAGCGGCAAGGTCGCGCTCATCACCGGCTCGACCATGGGCATCGGCGAGGGTACGGCGCGTGTGCTGGCGCAGGCCGGCGCCCATGTCGTCATCAGCAGCCGCAAGCAGGGCGACTGCGAGCGTGTGGCGCAGGCCTTGCGCGACGAGGGCTTGAGCGCCGAGGGTCGCGTTTGCCACATCGGCCGCATGGAAGACATCGCCAGCATGGCCGAACATCTGCGCGAGCGCCATGGCGGCCTGGACATCCTTGTCAACAACGCGGTGCTGAGCCCCTGGCGCACGATAGCCGACACCGACGTCGCCCTCTTCACCAAGACGGTGGAAGTTGATTTGCGCGGTTACTGGTACCTGTCGCTGGAGGCGACCAAACTGATGAAGCCGCGTGGCGGCGGCAGCATCGTCAACATCGCGTCGATTGCGGCCTGGCACCCGGACAAGATGCTGGGGCTGTATTCAACTTTGAAGACCGCCCTGATCGGCATGAGTCGGGCCTTTGCGCTGGAGTACGGCGAGTTTGGCATCCGCGTCAACACCCTGCTGCCCGGCGTGATCCAGACCAAGCTCTCCGAGGTCTACGACGCCCCGACGCAGGCCCGCTTCATTGCAAAGACCCCCGTGCGCCGCCTGGGCCAGCCGCAGGACATCGGCTATGCCGTGCTCTACCTGAGCGCCCCCAGTGGCGCCTTTGTCACCGGCGCCAGCCTGCCGGTCGATGGCGGTATCACCGTTTCGATCTTCTGAGCCAACGCCCCCGCTCAGTGCGGACTTGGTCCGCAATCCAGGGCGAGCGTCTGTGTTTTGCTTGCTTCGAATACCAAGCCTGTGTGCCTCGGCGGCCTGATCCACCCGTCATACTGCGCCGGCTCTCGTCTGTCATCCCTGCATGAATGATCCTTAGCTACTTTGCACAAGACCTTGGGAGAGACGTTTTGTATGCTTGATGCGAGCGCATCGGCTGGCTTTTCTGCCCGGTACCGCACCTCGACGGAGACAAACATTCCATGACCAACCCAGTGATTTTTGAAACGCACGGCCGCATCGGCGTGCTGCGCATGAACAACCCGCCGGTCAACGCGCTCTCGCCAGCGGCGGTGGCCGGACTGATAGAGGGCTTTGCCGCCTTCGAGGCCGACGCCTCGCTGCAGGCGCTGCTGCTGCACTGCGAGGGCCGCACTTTTGTCGCCGGTGGCGACATCAGCTCCTTTGACCTGCCCAACTTCAGCACCGCGCCCTTCAACACGTTTCTGGCGCGTCTGGAGCAATCAGCGCGCCCGGTGGTGGCTGCGCTGCACGGCACGGTGCTCGGCGGTGGGCTGGAGCTTGCCATGGCCTGCCATTACCGCCTGGCCCTGCCGGGCACGCGCGTCGGCCTTCCCGAGGTCAAACTGGGCCTGATACCGGGCTCGCTTGGCACGCAGCGTCTGCCGCGCCTGGCCGGTGTGCCGCTGGCGCTGGACATGATCCAGAGCGGGCGCATGCTGGACGCCGGTTGGGCGCTCGAAGCCGGCATTGTCGATGTGGTGCGCGAGGGCGACGCCCTGAATCTGGGCCTGGCCTACGCCGAGCAACTGGCAGCGGCCAATGCGCCAGTGCGGCGCACCAGCGAGTTGCCGGTGTCGCAGGCCGGCATCCCGTCTGATTTCTTTGCCGCTGCGCTCAGCGCCGCGCAAAAAAAACCGGCCTACCCGGCGCTGGCCGCAGCGGTCTGGTGCGTGCAGGCGGCAGCCGAATTGCCGTTTGCGCAGGGCGAGCAGGTGGAGGCGCGCGAGTTCGAAGTGCTGCGGCCATCGGCCACCTCGCGTGCCTTGCGCCATCTGTTTTTTGCCGAGCGCCAGGTCAGCAAGATTCCGGGGCTGCCCAAAGACGTGGCGCTGCGCAAAATCGCGACTGTCGGCGTGGTCGGTGCCGGCACCATGGGCGGCGGCATTGCCATGAACTTCGCCAATGCCGGCATTCCGGTGGTGATTGTTGAAGCCAACGATGAAGCGCTGCAGCGTGGTCTGGGTCTGGTGCGCAAGAACTACGAGGCCAGCGCCGCCAAGGGCAAGCTCAGCGCGCAGCAACTGGCGCAGCGCCTCGCTCTCTTGACCGGCTCACTCGACTACGCCGATCTGGCTGGTTGCGATATGGTCATCGAGGCCGTCTTCGAGAACATGGATTTGAAGCGCCAGATCTGCGCCAAGCTGGGCCAGGTCTGCAAGAGCGGCGCCATCATCGCCACCAACACCTCGACGCTCGATGTTGACGAACTGGCGGCGGCCACCGGCCGTCCCGCTGACGTTGTCGGCATGCACTTCTTCAGCCCGGCCAACGTCATGCGCTTGCTCGAAGTCGTGCGTGGCGCCAAGACAGCGCCCGAGGTGCTGGCCACCGTGATGAAGCTCGCCGGTGTCATCGGCAAAGTGGCCGTGGTGTCGGGTGTCTGCTACGGTTTTATCGGCAACCGCATGGCCGAGGTCTATATGCGTGAGGCCGAGTTTCTGCTGCTCGAAGGCGCGCAGCCGCAACAGGTCGACCGCGCCGTTGAAGCGCTGGGCATGGCCATGGGCCCGTGCCGCATGCTCGACATGGCGGGTATCGACGTCGGCGCCAAGACCGTGATCGAGCGCGACAAGGCCGGCGGCCTGCCCGCAGACCCGAGCTACCGCGTGCTGGTGCGCAAGCTGTTTGAAATGGGACGCTTCGGCCAGAAGACGCTGGCGGGCTATTACCGTTACGAAGGCCGCACGCCCGTGCCGGACCCGGCGCTCACCGAGATCTGCGTCGCGCTGGCGGCGCAATACGGCATCCAGCGGCGCAGCAGCATCAGCGACCAGGAGATCGTCGAGCGCCTGCTCTATCCGCTGATCAACGAAGGCGCGCTCATCCTGTCCGAGGGCATTGCCTACCGGGGCGCCGACATCGACATGGTGTGGGTTGCCGGCTACGGCTTTCCGGACCACCGCGGTGGTCCGCTGTTCCTGGCCGACGAGATCGGTCTGAAGAAGATCGTCGAGCGCATGGCGGCCTACGCCACAGAGCGCGGTAACGCCTGTGGCTATTGGACGGCCAGCAATTTGCTCAAGAACCTCGCCACGCAGGGCAAGCGCCTGAGTGACAGCAGCGCGCCCTGAAGTCTTGTATTCTTTGTCCCACTGAATTTCACCGGAGTTAGCCATCATGAGAGAAGCCGTCATTGTTTCAACTGCCCGCACCCCAATCGGGCGTGCCTTCAAGGGTGCTTTCAATAACATCAAGTCGCCGACCTTTCTCGGCCACACGATTGCGCACGCGGTGCGCCGCGCCGGTATTGACGGCGCGGAGATCGACGACGTGGTGATGGGCTGCGTGCTCACGGGCGGCACCGCCGGCATGAACCTGGCCCGCAATGCCGGTATCGCCGCCGGCTTGCCGCTGACGGTGTCGGGCCAGACCATGGACCGCCAGTGCTCGTCGGGCCTGATGGCGATTGCCACGGGCGCCAAGCAGATCATGGTCGACGGCATGGAAGTCGTCGTCGCCGGTGGTCAGGACAACATCTCGGCCGTGCAAGCGCCCTACATGGAGTGGGTGGCGCGCGAAAAGGATCCGGCCGTGATCGCCAAGGCGCAGCACACCTACATGCCGATGCTGCAGACGGCCGAGTTCGTCGCCAAAAAATACGGCATCACGCGTGAAGCGCAGGACCGCTATGCGTACGAGTCGCAGCGCCGCACCGCCGCAGCCCAGGCCGCTGGGCGCTTTGACGCCGAGATCGTGCCCCTGACCAGCAGCATGGCGGTGGTCGACAAGCTCACGAAGGAAGTCAGCTACAAGGAAGTCACGATCACAAAGGACGAGGGCAACCGGGCCGACACCACGTTCGAGAGCTTGCAGGCATTGAAGCCCGTGATCGACGGCGGTGTTGTCACGGCCGGCAACGCCAGCCAGTTGTCGGACGGTGCCTCATCCTGCGTCTTGATGGAAGGTTCGCTGGCGCAGCGGCGCGGTCTGCAACCGCTGGGCATTTACCGCGGCATGGCGGTGGCCGGCTGCGCACCCGAAGAAATGGGCATTGGCCCGGTTTACGCGATTCCAAAACTGCTCAAGTTGAACGGCCTGAAAGTCTCCGACATCGGCCTGTGGGAACTCAATGAAGCGTTTGCCTGCCAGGCCATCTACTGCCGCGACCACCTTGGCATCGACCCCGAAATCTACAACGTCAACGGCGGCGGCATCTCGATCGGCCATCCCTACGGTATGACCGGTGCGCGCCTGGTCGGCCACGCGCTGATCGAAGGCAAACGCCGCGGCGTCAAGTACGTTGTCATCACCATGTGCATCGGTGGTGGCATGGGTGCGGCCGGGTTGTTCGAGGTCGCCTGAGGCCGAGAGTCACGCTGCTGCGGCTCAGTCGCGCAGCGCTGACAGGAACTGCTGCAACTCGGGTGTCTTGGGGTGCTTGAAAATGTCGTCCGGGGAACCGGACTCATGGATCAGCCCCTGGTGCATGAACACGATGCGGTCGCTGACCTTGCGCGCAAAGGCCATCTCGTGGGTGACGAGGATCAGGGTCATGCCCTCGTCGGCCAGCATCTCCACCACCTGCAGCACTTCACCCACCAGTTCGGGGTCCAGGGCCGAGGTGATTTCATCGCACAGCAGCACGCTCGGTGCCATCGCCAGCGCCCGTGCAATGGCAACGCGTTGTTGCTGACCACCCGAGAGCTGGTCCGGCAGGCGGTCAAACATGCCGTCCAACCCGACGCGCGCCAGCAGGGCCTGTGCGCGAGCGCGAGACTCTTCCTTGGGCAAGCCCTTGACCAGCGAGGGTGCCAGCATGACATTGCGCCCGGCGCCCAAATGGGGAAACAGGTTGAAGCTCTGGAAGATCATGCCCACCTGTTGACGCAACTCGCGCATCGCATTGCGGTCACCATGGCGTAGCGCCTGTCCATCGATGCTCAGGCTGCCTTGCTCGAAAGTCTCGAGTCCGTTGATGCAGCGCAGCAGGGTGCTTTTGCCCGAGCCGCTCTTGCCGATGATGCAGACCACTTCCTTGCGTCGGACCTGCAGGTCGATGCCTTTGAGCACCTCGGTTGATCCAAAGCGCTTGTGCAGGCCGCGGATGTCAACCAGTGCGAAGTCGGGGGAGTTGGTGTCAGTCATGGTTTCAGGCCAGGCGGTGGCTTTCCAGTTTTTGGCTCCAGCGCGACAGCGGATAGCACAGGGCGAAGTACAAAAGACCCACGAAGGTGTAGGCCAGAAAGGGTTGGTAGGTGGCGTTGGAAATCATCTGCCCGGCCTTGGTCAGTTCGACAAAACCGATGACCGACGCCAGGGCCGTTCCCTTGATGATTTGCACCATGAAGCCCACGGTGGGTGCAATCGCCACCCGTGCCGCCTGCGGCAGGATGACATGGCGCATTTGCTGCGTGAAGTCCAGCGCCAGACTGGCCGAAGCCTCCCATTGCCCGCGGTGGACCGAGTTCACGCAGCCGCGCCAGATCTCGGTCAGGTAGGCGCTGGCATAGAGCGTCAGGCAGATGGCGGCCGATACCAGGGGCGAGGTGTCCATGCCGAGCAGGGCCAGGCCAAAGTAGACCAGGAACAACTGCATCAGCAAGGGCGTGCCCTGGAAGATCTGCACATACCACGCCACCGCGATGCCGGCGCCACGCCATTGCGCAAAGCGCAGAAACAGCAGTCCCATGCCGAGCACACCACCACCGACGAAAGCAATGAGCGAGAGCAGCACGGTCCAGCGCATCGCGCCCAGCAGAAACGTGAAGATGTCCCAGAGTGCAAACTGAACCATTGGCAGCTCCGCTTCAGCGGCTCACAAAAATGAAACGCGGGCCGGCCCAGTTCAGCAACTGGCGCAGCGCGACGGCCAGTGCCAGATAGGCCAGGGTAGCGATGATGTAGGACTCAAAGCTGCGAAAGGTGCGGCTCGAAATGAGATTGGCCGCTTGCGACAGCTCTTCAGCTGATATTTGTCCGCACACGGCCGAGCCAAGCATGACGATGACGATCTGGCTCACCAGGGCCGGCCAGATCCGCGCCAGCGCCGGGGGCAGCACCACGCGCGAGAAAATCTGCCACGGCGTCAGCGCCAGGCTCATGGCCGCTTCGATCTGTCCGCGCGACGTGGCCAGCAGACCGGCGCGAATGATCTCGCAGGCGTAGGCGCCAAGGTTCAATACCATGGCCAGCACGCAGGCGACTTCGACCGATAGCCGAACGCCGAGCGAGGGCAAGCCAAAAAATATGAAGAACAACTGGATGATGAAGGGCGTGTTGCGCACCAGTTCCACATAGCCGCCCACCACCTGCTTCAGCACCGCTGTGCCATGCAGGCGGGCCCAGGCGCAGGCCGTGCCCAGCAGTGAGCCCAGCAGCGCAGACGCAGCGGTCAGCGCGGCCGTCAGGCCCAGCCCGCGCAAGAGCATGGGCCACTGCGCCAGCACAACGGAAAAGTTGAACTCGATCATGCGGGTCGTGGCCTTGGGCGTTTCGTCCGCTTAGTCCGGCAGCACGCCGGTGCCGCGGCCCAGCCACTTTTGCGAGTAAGCCTCCAGCGTGCCATCGGCCTTGGCGGCGCGCAGGATTTCGTTGACCCTGTTCAACAGCGCGGTCTCGCCCTTGCGCACGCCGATGAAGTTGGGCGAGTCTTTCAGCAGCAGCTTGTATTCGGCCTGCACCTGCGGATTCTTCTGGATCGCAGCGGCGGCGACAGCGGCGCCGGTGGCCAGCAACTGGGTTTGTTGCGAGATGAAGGCGGCAACCGTGGTGGCGTCGTCTTCAAAGCGCATGGTCTTGAGGGTCGGCGGCGCCATCTGCTGCAGCACATCGTCCTGAATTGTGCCGCGTGTCACGGCAATGGTCTTGCCGGCCAGGTCGGCAAAGCTCTTGATGCTCAGCGCCTTCGGGCCGAAGACGGCCTGGAAGAAGGGTGCGTAGGCGACCGTGAAGTCGATCACTTTTTCGCGCTCGGCGTTCTTGCCCAGGGCCGAGACGATCAGGTCGATCTTCTTGGTCTGCAGATAGGGAATGCGGTTGGGCGTGCTCACGGGGACGAACTCGGCTTTGACGCCCAGCTTGTCGGCAATCAGCTGCGCGGTGGCCACGTCGACGCCGGTGAGTTTGAAATCCGGACCCATGTAACCGTAAGGCGGGAAGTCGGAGGCCACGCCCAGGGCGATTGATTTTTTCGCGAGAACGGCAGTGAGCGAATCGTCGGCTTGTGCTGGCGACGTGCAGAGCAACAGAACGCCGGCAAACAGGCCAGCCAATGTGGAGAGCGCTTTGGATTTCATGAGGTTTCCTGTCGTAAAAGAATGGGACACGGGTTGCTTTGCGCAAGATGTGTGCCATCCAGTCCGGGTCAGTTGGCACCGCTATTGCAAACAGATCCGGCAGAATATGAAATACTTGTTTCTTTGTGATTGATTTATGAAAAATATGTTTCTTGCCGGTGCGTGCGCCGCCCTGTTTTGGGGCTGTCGGCACCAAAACCTGCAGCGCGGCCTGACATGAAGAAAGTCGCCAGTCTGCGCGAGCGCATCCAGGCCCAGTACGACGCGCTGTCGCTGGTCGAGCGCAAGCTCGCCGACGTGGTGCTGGCCCACGAGAAGGACGCGCTGGCCTACAGCGCGACCGAACTCGCGGCGCTGGCCGGTGTCTCCAAGGCCAGCTCGGCGCGCTTTTTCAAGCGCCTGGGTTTTGCCGGATTTCAGGCCTTTCGCCAACATCTGCGTGAGGGCGCGCTGTCAAGCTCGCCGCTGCAGCGCATGGCGCAGCAAGGCACGGCGGGCAGCCCCTTGCAGCAGCACATCGCGCACGATGCGCAGCGCCTGCAGGCGTTGGCAGAGGATGTGAGCGATGCCTGCGTGCAAGTCGCTGTCGAGACGCTGCTTGGCGCGCGGCGCATCTGGGTGGTGGGCTACCGCAATGGCTACATGGCGGCTTTTTATGCGCGAGCCTTGCTGACCCAGGTGCGCACCGAGGTCTACCTGCTCAACGATGCAACCGGGGAAGATGCCGAACTGCTGGCCGAAATCGGCCCGCAGGACGTCTTGCTTGCCATGGACTTTCGCCGCCGCACGCGCCGTCTGTCGCAGGTCGTGGGGATTGCCTGCGACGCCGGTGCCGCGCTGGTGCTGCTGACCGATGGCCGCGCTTCCACGCTGGCGCCGCGCGCCAAGGCGGTGTTTCATTGCGCGACGCAGGACGGGCCCGTTTTCGACTCCTATGTGAGCGCCATCAGCCTGATCAATTACCTGGCCACGGCCGCCTTGTCCCGCATTCCCAAAAAAGCCCGCAGCCGCATGGCGCGTGTCGAACAGATCCACGCGCAGCTCGCCGATCTGCAATCCCAATCCTGAACCGGTCCCGCACCATGAACCCTGTTTCCAATCTTCCCTTCACGTTGCTGCGCAATCCGCGCCATGACAATGCCGAGCCCTACGGCGCCCAGCGCGAAGCGCTGCTGAGCGCACCAGCCCTGGCGCAGGCGCAGGCCGTGATCACCGCATGGCCGGGCTACTGCGCCACACCGCTGCGCTCGCTGGCCGGTTTGGCCGCTGCGGCCGGTGTTGCGGCCATCCACTACAAGGACGAGGCCTCCCGCTTCGGGCTGGGCAGCTTCAAGGCGCTGGGCGGGGCCTATGCCGTCACGCGCTTGCTGTGTCGCGAAATCGGCGAGCGCCTGGGGCGAACGGTCAGCCCCGAGGCGCTGCTGCTTGAGCCCGCGCTGCGCCAGGCTTGCGCCGACATAACGGTGACCTGCGCCACCGATGGCAACCATGGCCGCTCGGTGGCCTGGGGCGCGCAAATGATGGGCTGCCGCTGCGTCATCTACATTCACGCCAGCGTCAGTGAGGGTCGCAAGCGCGCCATCGAAGCCTACGGCGCGCACGTGATCAGAACCGCTGGCAATTACGACGACTCAGTGCAAGAGGCTGATCGCGATGCCCGGCGCAATGGCTGGTTCGTGATCTCCGACACCTCGTACCCGGGCTACATGGACATTCCACGTGACGTCATGCAAGGCTACCAGTTGATGGTGCACGAGGCGGTGCAGGCCATGGCGCAATGGCCCACGCATGTGTTTGTGCAGGCCGGTGTGGGCGGCTTTGCGGCAGCGGTCTGCGCTTATTTCTGGGAACGCTCGGCTGCCAGGCGGCCGGTGCTGGTCGTGGTCGAGCCCGAGCGCGCCGACTGCCTGATGCAAAGCGCCAAAGCTGGCGCGCTGGTGGCGGTCAAGGGCGATCTCGACACCCTGATGGCCGGTCTGGCCTGTGGCGAAGTGTCCTTGCTGGCCTGGCAAATTCTGGAACGCGGCGCCGACGCCTTCTGCACCATTGGCGACCCGGCAGCCGTTGAACTGATGCGATTGCTGGCGCGTCCGCTTGCCGCTGATCCGGTGATCGTGGCCGGTGAATCCGCCGTGGCGGGCCTGGCGGCGGCGCTGCTGATACTGCAGCAAGCGCAGGCCCGTGACGCGCTGGGACTGGGCGCCGACAGCCGGCTTCTGTTTTTTGGCAGCGAGGGCGATACCGATCCGGCGCTCTACGCGCAACTGGTGGGCCGCAGTGCGACCGAAGTCTTGCAGGCGGCGGACGCAGCATGAGCCAGACCGCGATGGCGCAAATCAACGGCGCGCGCCTGCTCCAGAGTCTGCAGGCCCTGGGGCAGATTGGCGCCTTGCCGGGCGGCGGCGTCAATCGTCTGGCCCTGAGCGACGCAGACCGGCTCGGCCGTGACTGGGCGGTTGCGCGCATGCGCGAGTCGGGCCTGCGCGTCGAGGTCGACGCCATCGGCAACATCTTCGGCCATTGGCCGGGTCTGCAGGATGGGCCGCCGGTGATGATGGGTTCGCACATCGACACCGTGCGCACCGGCGGGCTGTACGACGGCAACTACGGCGTGCTGGCCGCGCTGGAGGTGGTGCGGACGCTGCGCGAAGCCGGCATCACGCCGCAGCGGCCACTGGCGGTGGCCATTTTCACGAACGAGGAAGGCGCGCGTTTTCAGCCCGACATGATGGGCAGCCTGGTTTATGTCGGCGGCATGCCGCTGGCGCAAGCCCTGGCCAGCTGCGACAGCGAGGGCCTGACGGTTGCGGCCGAGTTGCAGCGCATCGGCTACCAGGGCAGCGTACCGGTCGGCGCGCCGCAGGCGGACAGCTACCTTGAACTGCACATCGAACAAGGCCCGGTGCTGGAGCGCCAGGGCATACAGATCGGCGTCGTCGAAGGGGTGCAGGGCATTTCCTGGACCGAGTTCACCGTAGCAGGGCAATCGAACCACGCCGGCACCACACCGATGGCGCTGCGCCACGATGCCGCACTGGTGGCGGCGCAAGTGGCGGTGCACGCACGCGAGCTGGCACAGCGCATGGGCGGACGGCAACTGGCCACCGTGGGCGCGCTGCAACTGAGCCCCAATCTGGTCAACGTCATCGCGCAGAAAGCGGTCTTTACGGTTGACCTGCGCAACACCGACGCTGCGGCGCTGGCGCAGGCCGAGGCCGAACTGCTGGCGTTTGCCGAACGCGCCGCGCAGGCCGAAGGGGTGCAGCTGAGGACGCGCTCACTGGCCCGCTTCGAGCCCGTGGTGTTTGATGCGCAACTGGTGGACCTGGTCGAGAGCCAGGCCAGCGCCTTGGCTTGCACGCACCTGCGCATGCCCAGCGGCGCCGGGCACGACGCGCAGATGCTGGCGCGGGTCTGTCCCAGCGCGATGATTTTTGTTCCCAGTGTTGGCGGCCTGAGCCACAACGTGCGCGAATACACCGCACCCGATGACCTGCTGCGCGGCGCCCAGATCCTGCTGCAGGTCGCGCTCCTGCTGGCCAATCGAACTTCATAGGAATTACCCATGCCACGCTACCTCAATATCGCCATGGGCCAGCTCGGTCCGATCCAGCGCACGGACTCCCGCAGCCAGGTGGTCGCGCGTCTGTGCGATCTCATGCGCCAGGCGCACGCGCTGGGCGCGCAGCTCATCGTCTTCCCGGAACTGGCGCTGACCACATTTTTCCCGCGCTGGTACATAGCGGATGAAGCCGAACTCAAGCAGTACTATGAGCGCGAGATGCCGAGTGCTGCGACCCTGCCGCTGTTCAATCTGGCGCGTGAACTGGGCGTGGGCTTTTACCTGGGCTACGCCGAACTGGCGCATGAAGGCGGCGCAGAGCTGCGCTACAACACGTCCATCCTGGTTGACCGCGCCGGCGCTATCGTCGGCAAGTACCGCAAGGTGCATCTGCCGGGGCACCGTGAGCATGAACCCTGGCGGCGCTTTCAGCACCTCGAAAAACGCTACTTCACACCGGGCCCCGGCTTTGGCGTGACACAGGCCTTTGGCGGCATCGTCGGCATGGCGCTGTGCAACGACCGGCGCTGGGCCGAAACCTACCGCGTGATGGGACTGCAAGGGGCGGAACTGGTGCTGATTGGCTACAACACCCCGGTGCACAACGCGCCGGCGCCGCAGCACGACGATCTCTCGCTGTTCCACAACGCCTTGTCGATGCAGGCCGGCGCCTACCAGAACGGATGCTGGGTGGTCGGCGTGGCCAAGGCCGGTCTTGAAGAAGGGGTAGACAGCATCGGTGGCAGTTGCATCATTGCCCCCTCAGGCGAGGTCGTGGCACGCTGCCACACCAAGGACGACGAGATGGCCATCGCGCGCATCGATCTGGATTTTTGCGCCGTCTACAAGCGCACCACGTTCAACTTCGACCTGCATCGCCAGCCCCATGCCTATGGCTTGATTGTTGAACGCAAGGGCGAAACGCTCAGTGCCGACGGCACACCGCTTTGATGACCGGCAACCGGCGCCTGCAGCCGGCGCCGCGTGGGCTCAGAACGCGAACTCAAGGCTGGCGTGCGCGGCCAGCACGCCGCTGGAGGCAAAGCTGACGCGGGCTTCGGCGAAAGCCGTGGTCTTGCCAAAGCGCAGCACCGTGGCTTCGACGATGAAGTCGTCGTTGACGGCCGGGCGCAGGAAGTGGGTGTGCTGGTAGACCGTGCCCTTGGGAAAGCGGTCGGTCGCCATCGCCAGCGAGGCCACGGTGTCGATGGCCGACATGATGACCTGGCCACAAACGGCGCCGCTGGAAAATTTGAGTGCGTCGCTTTGCGGCAGCAGGCCCGAAACCTTGCCCTTGCTTACCTTGAAGTCGCGCATGCCAATGCCCTTGACCCAGGGTGCAAACAGGTACTCGTAAAACTCCTGCACCGTGGCGTCGGTCAGGGGAATGCAGTGCATCGGGCGCGGATCGCTCATGGGGTTTCCTTCTTCATGTGGGGCGGATGCTGTCGTGCCAGCGGCCCATGCCGCGCAGCCAGCGGTCCGGGTCTTCCACCTTGCGCCGCAGTTGCTCGCCGATCCAGGGCTGCGGCAGGATCAGGAAGCGCTCTGCGCTCAGACCTTTGACGACGGCCTCGGCCACCGTCTCGGCCGAGACCATGCCTTCGCTCAAGAGTCGCTGGTGCTGTGCGGGTTCGGCGCGCAGCAGCGGTGTGTCGACACCGGCCGGGCACAGGCAGCTGACCTTGATGCCGCGACTCCCGTAGGTAATCGCCAGCCATTCGGCAAAGGCGACGGCGGCGTGTTTGCTGACTGCGTAGGGCGCGTCGAACTGCGACAGCAGCCCGGCCGCCGAAGCCGTCTGCAGCAGATAGCCCTGGCCGCGCGCGAGCATGGCAGGCAGCAGCGCGCGCGCCGCATGCACGTGCGCCATCAGGTTGACGTTCCAGACCTGCTGCCAGGCAGCGTCGGGCAGTTCGGGTCCGCCAGCGATGCTGACGCCGGCGTTCGAGCAGAACAGGTCGATTGCGCCAAAGCGGTGCTGCGTGGTTTCTATCAGGTGCAGCAGGTCGGGCTCGCGGGTGACGTCGCAGTGCAGGCCCAGGCCATCAAATTCTTTCGCTACAGCCTGCGCCGCCGCGCCGTCGCGGTCCGCCACCACCACGGCGCGTGCGCCCTCTTGCGCAAAGCGGCGCGCCATCGCCGCGCCGATGCCGCTGGCACCGCCAGTGACGACAACGACCTTGTCCTTTAGTTGCATGCGCGGTCCTTGCGCGGCTTATTCGGCATGGCGGCGCCCGAGTTCCGTGACGAGCACGATCTTGCCGGTGACGCGGCGCTCGGCAAAGGCGCGCAGCGCTTCGCGGGCCTGCTCCAGCGGGTAGCGCGCGGTGATGGCGGGCTTGATTTTTCCCTGTGCCACGAGCTCAAAAAATTCCGCCATCTGCGCCCGGTAGGCTTGCGGCTCGTTGTGTTGAAAACCACCGTGGTAGACGCCGACGATGGAGCAGCCCTTGAGCAGCGTCAGGTTCAGCGGCAGCTTGGGAATCTCGCCGGCGGTGAATCCGATCACCAGCAGCCGCCCCTTCCAGGCCATGCTGCGCAGCGCGATCTCGCTGTAGGCGCCGCCGACCGGGTCGTAGACGACGTTGACGCCACGGCCGCCGGTGAGTGCGCGCAGGCGCTCGCGCAAATCCTCGCGGCTGTAGTTGATGGTCTCGTCGGCACCGTGCGCGCGGCACAGGTCCAGCTTGTCGTCCGACGAGGCTGCTGCGATCACGCGTGCGCCCATCAGTTTGCCGATCTCCACTGCCGACAGGCCGGTGCCGCCGGCGGCGCCCAATACCAGCAGGGTTTCGCCGCTTTGCAGTTGGGCGCGCTCGCGCAGCGCGTAGTGCGTCGTGCCGTAGGCGATGCTGCAGGCCGCCGCGGCCACCAGCGACACGCCGGCAGGCAGGCGCAGCACGCAGGATGCGCTCGCGCTCACCTGTTCGGCGAAGCCGCCCCAGCCCGGTGAGGCCACGACGCGGTCGCCCGGCGACAGGCCGCTGACACCGGCGCCGAGGGCGCGTACCGTGCCGGCGACTTCACCGCCAGGGGAGAAGGGCAGTTCCGGCTTGATCTGGTATTTGTTCTCGATGATCAGGGTGTCGGGAAAGTTGACGCCGCAGGCGTGGACATCAATGACGACCTGGCCCGGCGCGGCTTCGAGCGCGGGCCGCTCCTCGAGTACCAGGGTCTCGGGCGGGCCGTGGCGTTTGCATAGAACTGCTTTGATGGGGAACTCCAGCTTCCAGGTGAATCGGTCAGCGCATGCTAGGGGGCACTGGCGCAGGCGTCTTGTGCGGACTGGCTGCGCCAACGCTTGCGTCAGCCAATTGGCGCAAGACGCGCCGCCTGCGGCCGGCTACGATGGTGCCTCACAGGCTTGCGCCGCATTGAGGAGATGGACATGGAAGTTGCAACCGATCGCCCGAATCTGCCGGGCCAGAGATGAGCGAGCAGTTTGTCGGCACCATGCCGGTCCAGCCGCACTTTCGCTTCGATGTCGGTGCGTTGCAGGACTACATGCGCGCGCATGTGGAAGGGTTCAGCGGTGAACTGACGGTTGAGCAGTTCAAGGGCGGCCAGTCGAACCCGACCTTTGCGCTCACAGCCGGCGCAACGCGCTACGTGCTGCGCAAGAAACCCGCTGGCGTGCTGCTGCCCTCAGCGCACGCGGTGGACCGCGAGTACCGTGTCATCACGGCGCTGTACCCGACCGGCGTGCCGGTGGCGCGCAGCTACTGCCTGTGCGAGGACGCGGCCGTCATCGGCACACCTTTCTACATCATGGCCCATGTGCAGGGCCGCGTGCTGTGGGACCCGACGCTGCCGGGTATGTCCGCTGCCGAGCGCAGCGCGATTTACGACGACATGAACCGCGTGGTCGCCACCCTGCACGGGGTTGATGTGGCGGCGGTCGGCCTGACTGACTATGGCCGCAGTGGCAACTATGTTGCGCGCCAAATCGGCCGCTGGAGCAAGCAGTACCTGGCGTCGCAGACCACGCCGATTGAAGCCATGGACCGGCTGCTGGCCTGGCTGCCGCGGCACATCCCGACTGATGAGACCACGACGGTCGTGCACGGCGACCTGCGCCTGGACAACCTGATTTTTCATCCGAGCGAGCCGCGCATCATCGCCGTGCTGGACTGGGAGCTCTCGACGCTGGGCGACCCGCTGGTGGACTTCGCCTACCACATGCTGACCTGGCACCTCAAGGCCGACGAGTTTCGCGGCATGGCCGGCGTCGACCTGGCGGCGCTGGGCATTCCGCTGGCGGCGCCCTATCTGCGCCGCTACGCCGAGCGCACCGGACGCGGCGCGATCGATCCGGCGCAGTGGGACTTTTACCTGGTCTACAACATGTTCCGTCTGGCCGCCATTCTGCAGGGCATCGCCAAGCGCGTCGAAGACGGCACGGCTGCCAGCGCCGCCGCACGCGCCACCGGCGCACAGGCACGACCGATTGCCGAGGTCGCCTGGCGCATGGCCGCCGAGCGCCTGAACGCGCGCTGAACCCCTTTATTCAAACCGACACATTTCCCCGAAAGGATTCCCATGGCATTCGATCCCTCCCCCAAGGTCATAGAGCTCCAGAAAAGGCTTACCGCCTTCATGGAAGAACACATTTATCCAAACGAAAAGCGCCACGTCGAGCAGGCCGAAGAACTCGGCCCGTGGAAGGTGCACCCCATCATGGACGAACTCAAACCCAAAGCGCGCGCCGCCGGTTTGTGGAACCTGTTTCTGCCCGAGTCGCCGCATGGCGCGGGCCTGACCAATCTCGAATACGCGCCACTGTGCGAAATCATGGGCCGCTCGTTTCTGGCGCCCGAGGTCTTTAATTGTTCTGCGCCTGATACCGGCAACATGGAGGTGCTGGCGCGCTACGGCACGCCGGAACAACAGGAGCAGTGGCTCAAGCCGCTGCTGGCCGGTGAGATCCGCTCCTGCTTTGCCATGACCGAGCCCGGCGTGGCCTCGAGCGACGCCACCAACATCGAGTCGCTGATCCAGCGCGACGGCGATCACTATGTGATCAACGGGCGCAAGTGGTACACCACCAACGCCACCGATCCGCGCTGCCGCGTGGCCATCTTCATGGGCAAGAGCAATCCGGACAATCCGGACCGCCATCGCCAGCAGTCGATGATCCTGATCCCTATGGACGCACCGGGCGTGACCGTGATGCGCTCGCTGCCGGTCTTTGGTTTCTACGGCATGCCGGACCGCGCTTCCGAGGTCATGTTCAAGAACGTGCGCGTGCCGGTATCCAATCTGCTGCTGGGCGAGGACCGCGGCTTCGAGATTGCCCAGGGCCGTCTTGGGCCAGGGCGCATCCACCACTGCATGCGCCTGATCGGGCTGGCCGAGCGCGCGCTGGAGCGCAGTTGCCGGCGCAGCCTGTCGCGCGTGGCTTTTGGCAAACCGGTGGCGCAGCAGGGCGTGACGGTTGAGCGCATCGCCGAGTCGCGCATCATGATCGAGCAGGCGCGCTTGCTCACACTCAACGCCGCGCACCGCATGGACACGGTGGGCAACAAGGTGGCGCGCACCGAGATCGCGATGATCAAGGTCGCCGTGCCGACCATGGCGGGCAAGGTGATCGACTGGGCGATCCAGGCGCATGGCGGCGGCGGCACCAGCAATGACTTCGGCCTGGCCCACGCCTACGCCATGTCGCGTGTGCTGCGCCTGGCCGACGGCCCGGACGAGGTGCACCGCAACCAGATTGGCAAGCTTGAGCTGCGCAAGTACCAATAGACTCCCCAGCCTGCGCGCCAGCCAAAGAGCTGGAAGCGCCCTGTATCGGCGACTGCAGGACAATAGATATCCGTCTAGCAAAAGTATTTCACTGTCCGGCAAAGGATGATGGCGTCAAGGCCCTTAGTATTTTCGATACCGGTGCGAAATTCTTGCTTCAATCAATAGGAGACTGTCATGCCCATGTTGAAACTGAAAGCCAATCTGAGGAGGAATTGATGTTCAGTTTGTCCTGCAGCGCCCGGAATATCCCGCAGTTTGTGTGGTCCAAATCAAGTTCGGCCTAGCATATGAAGAGGATGGCTGCCATAGATACCGTGCTTCTGATCATGTTCTTTATTGCATGGTGCGTTCTCGACTATCGTCTCGTGCAGTCTCCTGAGTATCCGAACAACATTCACAGCGATGATTGGGCCTTCGCCTTTGTGCCCATCACAACTCTGGCGTGCAACCTGTGGGCCAATCGACAACTGTCCAGGCCAAGAATGGTTCTGTACTCGATACTGGGCACGTTGGCGATGTGCATCGCACTGGCGTTAGTCGTCATGGTGTTTGGCATACCGTTTCACTTTCAGATTGGCGGGCATCAATAATCAGCAGCAGGAATAGAGAACTGCAAGGTTTATCGCCAGCAACGGTGCGCAACGCAATTCGGGTGTGCAGCGATTGCTGATCGTGACCCATGACGGCTTTCTGGCAATGCGATTCAATGAGTTGCATTTCTCGCCGTCCGGCGTTCATGGCGAATCGTCCCAACCCAGCAAGTTCCGTTTGCGACGCTCGGTCTCGTTGATTTTTGTCAACCGAACCTCGCCGGGTATGCAAGGTAATGACCGGCATACCAAATACGGGCAGATTCAACGGGCATTGCATGAAAACCTTAAGTTTGCGGTCAATCATGGCGATGGCATGTCTGACTATGTGCCTGATGTCAAACGCAATGGCAATATGTGTGCTCGTGGCAGGAGGTCGCTGCAAGGATATTGAAACGGGAAAGGAATACGTCCAGTCGGGCGATAAGCTGGTCGGTCCAGAGACCGACGAGGTCTACATGGAGTTGCCGAAACCATCAGGCCAAGAGGGTCCATGGAGTGCCACAAAGCAGCATAAATTTGTCGGCTTTTCGATGGTTATTCCCGACGATTGAAATTGGCATGTGGCGCAAGATAACAAAGACGGCTTGCACTTGGCAAAAGAGTTGGTGCAGTTTCAGGCGCCACTGCCGCTGCGGTGGCGACAGGTCGCCCGGGCTAACGGGTCAGCGCCTGAATGATTTCGCCGTGCCGGGGGTAAGTTTCCAGCAACGCGTTGCGCTCTGCCAGACAGAAATCGGCGAAGTCGAAACCCGGCGCCACCGTGCAGCCGACCAGGGAAAAGGCGCCGCCATCGACAACGCGGGACGCAAACCAGGTGTCGGCACGCACGACGTATTGATGGACGTGACCGCGCAGGATGTCCGGCCCGAGCAGCGTGCGGATCAATTCACCGGTGGCGCGCAGCTCGAGCACCTCAAGCGCCTGCCCCGCGTAGAAATGCCACATTTCGTCCGATTTGATCCTGTGGAATGCCGAGAAGTTGTCCTTCTCCAGCAGAAAATAAATCGCCGTGCAAACGCTTCGGAGGACGGGCGTGTTGTCGGGCGCGCCGGACACATCGATCAGGTGCGTGCTGCGGTAGCTTTCCTTGAAGAAACCGCCTTCGGGATGCGCCTGCATCTGCAGGGCCTGGATGTAGATTTGGGCAGAGAGTGGCATCGAAAGCTGTGGCGTGGTGGATCGGAGTGGATTGGCAAGCGGATTTATCGCACAACGACGAGCAGGGTCGTTTGCGCCGGCACCCGCACGCCGGAGCGGACGTACTTCACATGGCGCTCCTTGCTCGGCAGCAGCGTATCGACGCTGTAAGTCTGCGTCGTCGCCGTGTAACCGGCGTCAAGCGCCTTCGCTGTGGCTGGACGTTTGGCGGCGTAGGCAGAGGCATCCATCGGCATCAGCGCATAACCCTGGTCCGTGCGGGCCGGAAAACCGTACTTTGCCGGCGAGCCGGTGGCCGGCAGAAGCCCGAAGACACTGGCGCCGAAATGTGCAAATTCGTCTGCAAACCCGAGCCCACCATTGGCTTTTATCAAAGCGTCGAGGCACTCGTAACTGGTGCTGCCGACGGCGCAGTCCGTCACAATCTGGCGATAAATCGACAGGCCAAAGCGGCGATTGAGGTAAGCACCGAACGCGCCGCCCATGTCGTAGTTGCCGTAAGACCAATCAATGTAGCTGACAGCGCCGCCACTGGCGATGTAACGCGGCACCCGATACTTGGCAATCGCGTTGTAGCCCGTGCCATCGGCATTCCTGACAACGCTGGGGACGACGATGTCTTCCGTCATCATGGCCGAGGTTTCATTCAGCCAGTCGCTGAAGGTGATGTCCCTGACGATGGCTTGCTGATAGAAGTTCAGCATGTGCGTTGCCTCGTGCAGCAGCGACGATTGAATGTATTTTTCATTGAGATGGAGCTGACTCGCCTTGATGAAGAATACCAGTGCCTCATTGCTCTTGGCAAAGGCCGGGTCAACGGTCCTGCGGATGTTGTTGATGCTCGCGTAATAGCCGGCCCAGGGCGTGGCGTCCGGGGCATCCACGACGGCGATGTTGACATCCTGCAGGGGCGAGTCGGAAATCAGGTCGGACGGGTAGTTGTTCGGGCCCCAGTAGTCCCCCAGCAAAGCCGTCACTCGGGCCGACCCGCTGTCCTCGCCACAAAATGTCGATACCAGGGCCGAGATGTTGTCGGCAGTGACCAGCCCGCCAAGCTGGGCATTGGGGTCAACCCAGATCACGGCATTTCGTCCGTTGCCTACCGGGCACACCGCCTGCGCGGTTGTGGCATAAACAGGAGCGCCCTCCTGGGTCAGGTCGATCCAGTCGCGCATCGTCCCTAAGGCAGGCGAGGCCGGCCCCTGCGCAGCGGCTGCGGCCTGCTTGCGCTGGGGCACCGCTGCGCTGCGCTGCAAGCGCCGCAGCAAGGTCGCCGCCTTTGCGTTTTCTTCGAGCATCGAAGCATGGAATGCATCACCGGCCGCCTGGCGCTGCTGCTGGGAGCGGTCCAGTGCCGACAGTTGCGCCGCCTCGGGCGCCAGCGACGGCTCGGCGCGCCATGCCCCGCGCCCGCCCAGGGTGCCCGCGGCGGGCAGGCTCGACGCGGCGGACTGGCTTCCATTTGAAAATACCAGGGTGACCTTGCTGCCAGCAGGAATGCCGCCGATATCAATATCAACAAGTCGGTCTGAATCGGTGCTGTTCTGATACTTCCAGATGCCGATGCCGGTGCCGCTGAATACATTGACCTTGCTGGCAGAACAGTTCAGGCCGGCGCAATCAACCATCAGGGAAGGCGTGAGTGATTGAATCGGTGCAACGGTGTCGCCCCCGCCACAGGACGCGAGGAGCACAACCAATAACAGCCACAGAATATTCTTCATCTTTGCTCGCCATGACGGTAGCATGCCGCGCATGCCGGACCCGCACGTCCGATGTCCTAATCGTGGCAACTCTGATATGGGTCAACTCAATTTTTCGCGAAACAAGATTGGCCGGCTGGCGTCGTCGATACCGACCGTCAAAGTTTTACGCCAGCTACGAATCAAAACGAAATTCGGTCGAGCAGCAGTTGCTGTCTTTCGCCAGCGTCACCTTGAGTGACCTCTATGGAGCAAGCAGATCGAAATACCGTGTGACCGGATTGTGTCTTACCCTGCAGTCGGGGGAAATCAAAGCCAAGTCCGACCAGGAGGCGCCTCTTGCGCAACTGGCTTCAAACTCGTGGTGCCGCTTTGTACGCAGGCAGTAAGGCGCCCAGTCGCTGGCCCATCTCCGTGCCCAGCGCTTGCAGGCCACTGAGCGGCCTGACCATGACTTCAAAGTCCACGATCAAACCGGCTGCGTCAAACTGAATCAGGTCGATGCCCTTGAGTGCCTTGTCGCCTACGTTGGCGCTGAACTCCAGCACCACGCTCAGACCGTCGCCCGTGGCCAATTGGCGGTGATAGGTGAAGTTGCTGAAGACCGACATCACCGTGTTCAGGATCAGTGACACGGCCTGGGCGCTGGCATAGGGGCTGTGTGCCATCGGAGACCGAAACACGGCATCCGGGTGCAGCAGGGCGGGCAGACCTGTCAAATCACGCTGCGCCACCATTTCATGCCACTTTGCCAGCGACGCCGCCACTGCAGGGGTAAGTTTCGGTTCATGGTTCACAAGGGGTTCTCCTGTTTTTTGGTCATCAAGCCGCTGGCGCCGCAGAAAAGTTGGGCGCCGCCCTTGCGCTGTCGAAGCGAGGGTAAATGCCTAGTATTTTGGGGCATTTCAGGGCCTGTCGCAGCATGCTGACGCAAGACCGCTGCGCCGGGCGCCTTTAACCTAGCTGTCCATATAAGCCGAATCAGGACAGGAGACAAAGATGCAATTCAAAGCTGGGGGCACAAGCCCGGAGCGCGCCAATCGGCTGATGTGGATCACCCCGGACCGGCTCTTTTATCTGGGGCTGCTCGGCGTGCCATCGGTCCGCATGATGGGCACTTACACCGTCTATGTGGCCGTCACCGGCACGCTGCGCGTGCGTCTGGGCGATGGCCCTTGGCAGACCAGCGAGATGGCGGTGGTGCCGCCCTACGAGCCGCATCAGGTGCTGGTTGAGGGGCGTCTCGTCAATGTGATCCACGTCGAGGCAGAGACGGTCGATGCCGACGCGCTGCCGCGTGAACTCAAGTGCCGTGGCGCGGTGGATGCGCCCGCCTTCGTGCGCCTGGTGCAGCAGCGTCAGCGCGAGCTGTCGCAAGGCGGTCATGAGGTCGACCTGATGACGCTCAACTTTGACCAGACCTTCTTCGGCACCGAACTGGCGCCCCGGCGCATCGACAGCCGCATCGCCGATGTGCTCGCGCGCATCAAGCAGGACCCATCGGCACCAGGCATCGCCGAGGAGTATGCAGAGATGGCGCATTTGTCGTTCTCGCGTTTTCTGCACCTGTTCAAGCAGGAGGTGGGTTCGCCGTTTCGCAGTTTCAGAACCTGGAAGCGCGCGCGCAACCTGCTGCACTACGTCAACCGGACCTCGAATCTGGCCTATGTGGCGCTCGATACTGGCTATCCCGATTCGACCCACTTCAGCCATTCGATCCGCAAGGTCTTCGGCCTGAAGCCGAGCGACATCTTTGCTGGCTCGCGCAAACTCGCGGTCTACAGTCACGCGTCGGCGACGACGTCCTCCCCGGGCGCACGATAGATCCGGCCCGCGTGGAATCCGGAATGCAAGCGGGGCCACCGATGATTCGCTCCTGCTTTGTCACGGGCACCGACGTCGCGGTTGGCAAGACGCTGGTCGCCAGTGCGCTGGTGAACCGTTTGCGCAACCACGGCGTGCAAACGGTCGGCATGAAGCCGGTCGCCACCGGCGCCACACTGGTGCACGGTCGCTGGCGTCAGAGCGATCTGGAACAACTGGCCAAGGAAGGCTCGTTTGAGTTTCCGGGGCGCGTGCTCTCGCCCTACATCTTTGCACAGGAGTCGTCGCCGCAGCAGGCGGCCGAGATGGCCGGCGTCCAGATGCGCATCGAGGAGATGGTCGACACCTTCGATGTGCTGGCAACCTGGGCCGACGTCATCGTGGTCGATGGTGATCGCGATTTTCTGGACCCGCTCGGTGCCGACTTCGATACCGCCGACCTGGCGCTGGCGCTGGATTTGCCGGTGCTGCTGGTGGTTGGCATCAAGGACGGCTGCGTTGAGCAGGCCCTGCTGACCGAGAAGGCGCTGCGTGCGCGCGGTCTTGAACTGGTGGGCTGGGTCGGCAACCGGGTCGATTCCGACTTGACGCAGGAACAGGCGCAGCACCATGTGGAAGCATTGGGCCGGCACCTGGGCGCACCCTGTCTGGCGCAGATACCGCGACTCGACTTGCCGCAAGCCGCAACGGTGGCGGCGCAATTCCAGATCGATGCCTTGCTGGCAGCGCTGCTGCGTTGAGCCGATTCGGTGTGCTATCGCGCTGGCTGGGAGTGGCTGTGCGCCAGCAGCGCGGCCTCGACCCGGCTGCGCACCTGCAGTTTTTGCAAAATGTTGGTGACGTAGTGTTTGATGGTCTTCTCTGACAAAAAGATGCGCTCGCCAATCTCCCGATTGGTCAAGCCCGTTCCGATCAGCGCCAGGATTTCGCGTTCACGATCGGTCAGTTCCTGCAGCGGATCCGGCGCTCTTCCCCGCGTCAGGGAAACCAGCATTTCAGCCGCGATGGACGGCGAAACATAGACGTCGCCAGCAACGGCCGAGCGCACAATGGCAGCGAGTTCCTTGGCCGACACCCCTTTGAGCACATAGGCGCGTGCGCCCGCCTTGAGCGCGGCCAGCAGCTTGTCCTTGTCGTCCGAGCCAGTGAGCATCACGATCACCGTCGCCGGGCAGGCCGTAGCGATCTTTTCTGCGCTCAGGATGCCGCTCCATCCGCGCATGCCGATGTCAAGCAGAACCAGATCGGGCAGCAGTTTTTGCGCCAGTGCCAAAGCTTCTTCTCCGGAATCGGCTTGCGCAACCACCTTGAACCCGGGGTCCATTTCAAGTGAGTTGACCACGCCTTGGCGGAAAAGCGGATGGTCATCGACTACCAGGATGTTGATCACATCATTCATTTTCAATTGACTTCGGGTTCAAGGGCAGGCTTATCAAAATTGTCGTTCCCGCGCCGGGCTTGCTCTGCAAATGGAATGATCCGCCCAGGACTTCAACGCGTTGACGCATTCCGTGCAAGCCGAAGCGTCCTTTGCCCAGGACGGCAGTTTGATCGAAACCCGGTCCTTCATCGCTGATCTCAAGGGTCAAAGTGCTGGCATCGCCCGCCAGCCTGACCTGACAGTGAGCGCCCGGCGCGTGCCGGAAAGCGTTGGCCAATGACTCCTGCAACAGACGGTAGAGCGTGACCTTGACACGAAACGCCGCCGTGCCTGGCACGATCGATGTTGCCAGCAGCACGCGGCAGTCCGTCTTGACCTGGAAATCCCGCAGCACCCGCTCGGCAATTGCGTCAAGACCCATCTGGCCGATGTCGGGCAGGTCGAGGTTGGCTGATATGCTGCGCAAGTCCGTCAATGCCGATTGCACCGCCGTGCAGCTCAGGCGCAAATTTTTTCGCCATGGCGTTTGCTGCAAGCTGTCTTCGCCAGCGAAAATGTCGTCGGTATTTTTGAGTTGCATCAGCGCGAAGCCAAGGTCCTGCACGGGCCCGTCGTGGATATCCGCCGAGATGCGGCGCAGCAAATCCTCGTTCACCGCGGTTGCGCGCTCTGCCGCCCGAATGACCCGCGACTGCAACTCGCTGTTTTGTTCGTTCACTTCGGTCAGCTGGCGGATCTTCTCGCCCAGTTGGCCTTGTTGCTCGATGATGGTTCGACTGCCCCGGCGCACCACGACAAACAACAACATGTACAGCGCCAGCATCACGCCTGCCACCAGCAGCCAGCCGCGGCGCGTGGCCACCGCAGCCTCACGGTCAACGTCATCCGGTTTTACATAGAACTCGGCCGCAGCGATGATGTCTCCGGTCTGGTCTGCATGGATCGGTGTATAGGTTTCGATCAGGCGCGGCATCGGCTGGCCATGCGTGAGCTGCTCGGCTTGCGAGCGTTCGCTTATTTCCGCAAAGATATTGCCGGCCAGGGCTTGTGCCAAGCCTTGACCGAGCGGAAATACCCGGCCGCGCAGATCGGGGTCGCTGCTGAACAGGACGTAGCCGTCCTTGCGCCAGATTTTTAGCGCAACAATTTTTTGCCCAAGCGGCGTGCTCGTCAGATCGGCGCGCAGCGCGTCCTGCTCACTTGGCGTGAGGTCGTTGGCGTTGGCCAGCGACTGCACATGGGGCGCGATGAAGCTTCCCACATAAAGCGCGGTAACGGCGCCCGTGCGGTGCACCACACTGTCCTTGACCTGCTCGCCAATCCACCATCCGATGACCACCGTTGCGGCCAGCAGAATCGGAAAACTCAGTGTCAGGAACTGCTTTGACAGCGACAGTCGGGCGAAAGCGTCTTTCATCTGTGGGAGGGAATACCGATTGACAGGTCCTGGCGCAGCGTGCAACGACAAACGCTGGAGCCGCCGCCCACTGTAACAGCCAGCGGGGCCAGCCGACAGGGACCAAGGTCTGAAAAATGGTGGGCCCTTTGACCGCACAAGATGGCGAACTTTGGGCGTGTTATGAAATGTTGCATTGTTTCAGAATTCAGCATGTGCAGGCATCGGTGCAAGCCATCAATCGATTAAGGAGTTGATGTGATCGTAAAAAAACTTGAGGGAACGCTGCTGAACTTTTGGGTTGCCAAGTCAAGGGGGCTTACACGCCTGTCGGAACCGCCTTTGGCCGGCGCGAAACACGACCCGGACAGCGGCAGTTGGCATCCGGCCACCTACCGACCCGCCAGCAACTGGTCCCAGGCCGGGCCGATTGTGTCCGATGAATGGTACGCAATCGAAGACATCCTGATCGAATGGTTCGGCCCCGAATGGACCAGCGTCAACACCGTCGTTCACATTCCGACCGTGTGGTTCATGCGGGCCTATGTGGCTTCACAGTTCGGTGACGAGGTTGAAGACCTCATCGCCGGAGAGGAGCCGCTCCAGGATCAGCCGCCTTCGTTGCGCAATGCCGCCTTGTGTATCTTGCCGGCCGGTGTCAGTGGCAACTCGTCGCGCAGCACGATCTGACGCGGCACCTTGTAGTCGGCCAGTTGCTCGCGGCAGAACTGAGTGACTTCGGCTGCGCTCAGGTCGGAGCCCGGCTTGGCGACGATGTAGTAGCGGCCGACCTCGCCCATCATCGGGTCTGGCACGCCAATGCCGGCGACCATCATCACCTTGGGGTGGCGCGCGATGAAGCTCTCGACTTCCACCGGGTAGACGTTGAAGCCACCCTGGATGAACATGTCGCGCGAGCGGCCCTTGAGTGTGATGACGCCGCGGTTGTCCACCACGCCCAGGTCGCCGCTGTGCAGCCAGCCCCCAGCGTCGAGCGCAGCGTTGGCCGCTGCCGCGCCGACAAAGGTCGCGATCACGCCGGCGCCGCGGTAGCAAAGCTCGCCGACTTCGCCGCTGGGCAAAACGCTGCCGTCGGCTGCCAGCACGCGCACCGCGCCATTGCCGATTGGCTTGCCGATGCTGTTCATCAGGTCGTCCTCTGTGCAGTCCCACGGTGTCATGACCAGCGCGCCGGATGACTCGGACAGACCGTAGAGGTTCATCAGCGCCGCGTTGGGCATGCGCGTCTGCAGTTGCGCCAGCAGCGTGGCGTCGACGTTGGAGCCGCCGACGTAGACCAGGCGCACGCGCTGCCAGTCGATGGCGCGCGCCTGCGTGTCCATCAGCAGCAGCGTCATCATGGTGGGTACGCCGCCAACCAGGGTCGGTGGGTGCAGCGCCATGCGATCGAGCACCAGTGAGGCCTTGAATTCGGCGATCAGGTCGATACAGCCACCACCGAGCAGCATGCTGAGAATGCCGCAGGTGATGCCGCCGACGTGGTTGAGCGGCATTGGCAGCGTCAGTCGGTCGTGTTCGTCCAGCCGCATGTGTGCGGCCTGCGCGCGCGCCGAGGCCAGCATGCTGCGATGCGTCAGGCCGGCGCCCTTGGGGCGGCCGGTGGTGCCCGAGGTGTAGATCACCATTGCCAGATCGGTCTCCAGCACCAGGCCCGTGGCCCGCGCCAGGGCCTGCTGCGCCAGCGGTGTTGCGAGCAGATCGGAAAGGCAGTTGGCGTTGCCACTGCTGCGCCGGTCGATGCCCATCACGCCTTGCAGGGTGGGCAGGCGTGGTGCCAGTCGCTCCCACATGGCAAAGAAATCAAAGTCGGCATGGCTGGCCAGCGTGAAGACAAACTTCACCTGGCTGTCGGCCACCATGTATTCAAGCTCGTTGTCGCGGTAGCGCAGGCTCATGCCGACCACGGTGACGCCGATTTGCGCCGCGCCGTAAAAAATCTGCAGCCATTCGATCTGGTTCAGGGCTGCGATGCCGATGCGATCACCGCGCACCAGGCCGAGCGCGAGCAGACCGCAGGCTACACGCTGGGCCGAGGCTTCGATGTCGGCGTAGGAATAGCTGTGGTCGCCGTCGATGCAGGCGCTGGCGTCGGCGCGCCGCAGTGCCGCCTCGGCCAGCGTGGCACCGATGGTCGAGGCCGTGTTCATCAGTCCTGGCGCAGGTGCAGCAGGGCGCGCGCTTCGGCCGGTGTCGCGATGGAGCGCCCGGCTTCACGTGCGTACTGCGCGAGCTGGGCGATCAACTGGCCGTTCGAGGTGGCCTTGGTGCCGTCGGGCAAGTAGAAGGTGTCTTCAAGGCCGGTACGCAGAAAGCCGCCGAGTTCGGCGCAGCGCCGGTGCAGCGGCCAGATTTCCTTGCGCCCGATGGCGGTGACCTGCCAGTTTGAACCCGGCACGATGAGTTTGATCAGGATCGGCAACAGTTCCGGGTCGGCCGGCATGCCGGACTCGACACCCATGACGAAGTTGTATTCAAGCGGGCCGGTGTACATGCCGACGCGCTGGTACATCTCGACGCAGCGCACGATGCCCACATCAAAGCACTCGAACTCGGGCAGGCAGTCCACCTCGTTCATGACGTCGATGAATTCCTTGACCTTGCCCGGTGCGTTGTCGAACAGCATCGGCGGCCATGCCCAGGTGCCGTTGGCCTTTACCTTGAGGTAGTTGAGCGAGCCGGCATTGCATGCCGCCATTTCGGGCCGGGTCTCGCGCACGCATTTGAGCGCGTCCAGATAGGCCGGGCCGACCACGCCGGTTGTGTGGTTGATGATGACGCCGGGGCAGGCTTCGCGGATGGCCTGCTGGATGTCACGCGACACCTGCGGATCCCAGCTTGGCAGGTTGCCCTTGCCGGGCTCTTGCTGGCGAAAGTGGCAGTGCATGACGGTGGCGCCCTCGTCGTAGGCGGCGCGGGCTTCCCTGGCCATTTGCTCGGGCGTGACCGGCACATGGTGCTGCACCGGATCGGTAAGGCTGCCGGTGAGCGAGCAGGTGATAACGACTTTGTCGGACATGGGATTCTTTCAATGGCGATGGGTATGAAGCGATTCATCTTAGGCGCGCAACAGTGCCCGGGTCTTGCGTTATCTTGCTAACCAGTTTGCGCAAGACCGCCGGACCGGATCGCCCTAGGCTTGCCGTTCAGAACCGCTGAAAGGCGCACAGGAAGGTGGCATGAACAAAGAGAAACCGGCAAGCGCACTGAGCTACCCGTTTGCGGTTCCGGCGCGTGGCCAGACCTGCGAAGTGGCGTCGGGCGTGCACTGGATCCGCATGCCGCTGCCGTTTGCGCTTAACCACATCAACCTGTGGGCGCTCGACGACGGCGCCGGCTGGGCCGTGGTTGACACCGGCACCAGCAGCGATGACAACACCCAGGTCTGGCGTGAACTGTTTGCCCAGGCCACCGACCCGCGACCGATCACGCGCATTTTTGTGACGCACATGCACCCCGATCACGTCGGCATGGCCGGTTGGCTCACGCGCAAGTTCCGCATCCGCTTGTGGATGACGCGGCTCGAGTACCTGAACTGTCGCGTGCTGGTGTCGGAGAACGGTCGCGCAGCCTCACCCGATGACCTGAGTTTTTACCTGCAGGCCGGCTGGTCGGCGCCGGCCATTGAGACTTATCACAAGGCTTTTGGCGTCTTCGGCAAACACATCCATGCCCTGCCCGACAGTTACCGGCGCCTGCAGGATGGCGAGGAGCTGCGCATTGGCGCATGCAACTGGCGCGTCGTCGTCGGCAGCGGTCACTCGCCAGAGCACGCCTGTCTGTATTGCCCCGAACTCGGTGTGCTGATTTCGGGCGACCAGGTCCTGCCGCGCATCTCGTCGAACATATCGGTTTTTCCGAGCGAGCCCGACGCCGACCCGATGCGTGACTGGCTGGCCTCGCTGCAAAAACTCAAACGCGAAGTGCCCGCCGACGTGCTGGTGCTGCCTTCGCACAACGAGCCCTTTCGCGGCCTGCATGCGCGTCTGGACCAGCTCGCTGCGGATCAGGAGCGCACCTTTGAGCGACTCAAGCGCGTGCTGCAGCAACCGCGCCGCGCGGTCGAGCTGTTTGAAGCGCTGTTTGGTCGCCCCATTGGCGAGGACAACATTCCGCTGTTCCACATGGCCACGGGCGAAACAGCTGCCTGTCTCAACCACCTGATCTACCGCGGCGAAGTCCAGCGCGTGCTCGACGACGACGGCGTGCACCGCTACTTCCTGCGCTGAGCTGCAAAGTCAAAAAGACTTGACACCGTGTTCGCCTTCTTGCTATACCGCCCCACATAAGCAAGTCGGAGGGCCCCATGTCAAATGCCGTTGATTCACCTGAGCACGCCAGTTTTGCCGATGTCTTCGAGCGCCAGCGCGCCACCGCGCTGCGACTGCGCACGTCCACCGCTGCCGAGCGCATCGAAAAGTTGAAGCGCCTGCGCGCTGCTGTCATCGCCTACACCGACACCTGGTGCAAGGCCGGCTGGGCCGATTTCCGCAAGCCGCCCGGTGAGGTGGAACTGGCCGAGGTCCTGCCGGTGGTGGTGGAGGTCAATGACGCCATCCGCAAGCTCAAGTCCTGGATGAAGCCGACGCTTGTGTGGCCCACGCCGATGCTGATGGGGACCAAGTCCTGGGTTAAGTACGAGCCGCGTGGGCGGTGTCTGATCATCTCGCCCTGGAACTATCCGGTCAACCTCACCTTCTGCCCACTGGTGGCGGCCATCGCCGCCGGCAACACCGTCATCATCAAGCCGTCTGAAATGGCGCCCAATCTGGCCGCCGCGATGGCCAGGCTGGTGCGCGAGGTCTTCAGTGAGGACGAGGTTGCCCTGTTCGAAGGCGACGCCAGTGTGGCCCAGGGGCTGCTGGAACTGCCGTTTGACCACATCTTCTTTACCGGCAGCCCGATGATCGGCAAGGTGGTGATGGCGGCTGCGGCCAAACACCTCACCAGCGTCACGCTGGAGCTCGGCGGCAAGAGCCCGACCATCGTCGACGCCAGCGCCAATCTCGATCTTGCCGCGCAGAATGTGATGTGGGCCAAGTGCACCAACGCAGGCCAGACCTGCATCGCGCCCGACTACGTGTTTGTGCATGCCTCGGTGAAGGACGCGTTTGTGGCGTGCTGCCGCGTCCAGCTTGAGCAGGCCTTCGGCAAGGATCCGACGGCGCAGAGCCCGCACTTTGCCCGCATCGTCAACACCCGCCACGCTGCTCGCATCAAGGCGCTGCTCGACGACGCCAAGGCACGTGGCGCGCGCGCCCTCACGGGTGACGTGGTGGCGCTCGACGACTGCTACATCGCCCCCACCCTGCTCGATGGCGTGCCAGCGGATGCCAACATCATGCACGAGGAAATCTTCGGGCCGCTGCTTCCCATTCTGGTATTCAACGAACTTGACGAGGTCATCGCACACATCAATGGCGCGCCCAAACCGCTGGCGCTCTACCTCTACAGCGAGAACAAGGCCTCGATCGACAAGGTGCTGGCGCAGACCTCGTCGGGTGGCGCCTGTGTCAACCACGCCATCATCCACTACCTGCACGGGCATCTGCCGTTTGGCGGTGTGAACAACTCCGGCATGGGCAACGCCAACGGGCGCTACGGTTTTCGCACCTTCAGCCACGAACGCGGCGTGGTGCAGACGCGCTTCGGTCTGGCAACCAGGATGTTCAAGGCCGGCGAGGTGCCACCCTGGATGCTGGGTCTGCTGCGCAAAATCTTCCGCTGGATCTGAGGCAGCTTGCCATGGGCATCGACATCACCAGCGAAGTGCGCAAGGAAGCGGTGGCTTCCATCGAGCGCTACTTTCTTGAAAGCCGGGATCAAAAAATCGGCAATATCGCTGCCGCAGAGTTGCTGGCATTTTTTGTCGAGGAAGTCGGCCCGGTCATTTACAACATGGCCGTCGCCAAAGTTCAGGAGCGCCTTCAGATGCGCGTCATGGAAATTGACATGGAAGTGACCGAGGACGCGTTTCAGTACTGGCGCAAACGCGAGCAGGCAAAAAAACGAAGGTGACTGTTGCCCAGCGGTCAGTCTCGAAAGACCGGCGCTCGCTTCTCGCGCATCGCCTGCCCCGCTTCCGCGAGGCCTTGTGACATCAGCATGGCGGCGTTCCAGGTGGCAATGTAGTTCAGACCGTCGGCCACCGAATGGTCACGCACATGGTTGATCATCTCCTTGGTGCCGCGCAGGCACAGTGGCGATTTGGCCGCCAGCAACGCAGCCATTTCCTGCACACCGGCGCGCAGCGCGGCTTGCGAGGCGTAGCAGCGATTCACCAGGCGCATCTCGGCTGCCTCGGCGCCTGAAAAGCGCCGGCCGCTGTAGGCCAGTTCGCGTGCCATGCCTTCGCCCACCAGGCGCGGCAGACGCTGCAGCGTGCCGACATCGGCCACCAGCCCGACATCGATTTCCTTGACCGAGAACCAGGCTTCGCTGCTGCAGTAGCGCATGTCGCAGGCGGTGATGATGTCGATGCCGCCGCCGACGCAGGCCGCGTGCACCTCGGCCAGTACCGGCTTGCGGCAGCGTTCGATCGAGCTCACGGTGTCCTGGATGTCGAGGATGGAGCGGCGCAGCTTTTCACGCGCGCGGCCGTCGCAATCGTCCTGCGCCTGCGTTTTGAGTTCAAGCAGCATCTGCAGGTCCAGCCCGGCCGAAAAGTGGCCACCGGCTGCAGACAGAATGCCCACGCGCGCCCCGGGCGTCTGGTCCAACCATTGCATGGCCTCACGCAACTCGCGCCACATGGCGGCGTTGATCGCATTCGCCTTGTGCGGGCGGTTGAGTTCAATGCGGGCCACGCCCGCTGCCAGCGAAACCGCCAGTGTCTCGAAGTGGGGTGGCAGGGGCGCGTTCATGGTGCGGTCCTATTTCTGTTCGAGAACCGGATCAAGGTAACCCGTCACCAAAACCCATTTGTTGCCGGTGACCTGCGTCATGCGGACTTTCTTGTTGCTCTGACGGTTGTCCTTGGTCACGTTGAACGGCGGGTTACCGAGTTCATCGGGGCCGAGCTTGGTGGCCTCCATTGCGGCGTTAAAGGTTTCCGCGTTGAACTTCTTGCCGGCCTTGTCCGCCAGTTTGGCGAAGGTGGTCATCGCATAGTAGGAGTACATGGAGTACAGGCCCGGGTCATCGGTAAAGCGTTTCTTGTAGGCTGCCACCCATGTCCGTACTGCGGGGTTGGCGTCATCAGCATAGGGCAGCGGGATGAAGGTGGCGCCATAAACGCCATCCATGGCGGCGCCGCCCAGCGTCGGTACCTGCTGCGAGTAGTTGGCTGCGGTACCGAGGAAGTCCGGGTTGAAGCCGATCTTGCGCGCTTCGCCGACCGAGCCGATGTACTCGCGCAGGGTCGAGGCGTTGATGACCAGATCACAATTGGCCGCTTTGAGCTTGGCCATCTGGGAGGCGAAGTCGGTGGCGCCGCGCTTGTAGGAGACCTTTTCGGCCAGCGCCAGACCCTTGCTCTTGAGGTAGACCTCGGCTGCCTCCATGACCTCGCGGCCATAGTCGTCGTCCTGGTACAGCACGCCGATGTGCTTGTAGGGCTTCTTCTTGAGCATGTAGTCCAGCGTCGTCGTGGACATGGTGAAGTAGGACGGTGCCAGCGCAATCTTGTAGGGACTCGGCGGCTCCGACAGCGCCGGCGAGGCGCCTTGCGGCATGAAGTTGAAGACCTTGTTCTCCAAAACAAAGGGCAGTGCCGCCATGTTGGTGGCTGTTCCCAGATGCCCCAGGATGGCGAAGACGTTGTCCTGCTGCACCAGCTTTTGCGCGGCTAGCAGGGCACGCTTGGGCTCATAGCCGTGGTCTTCAATCACCAGGCGGATCTTGCGCCCCTGGATGCCGCCCTTGGCGTTGATCTCGTCGACGGCCATGTTCATGCCGTTGCGTGACTCCTTTCCGTAGTTGGCAATCGGCCCCGACAGGTCGGTGACCAGTCCGAGCACGATCTCGGTATCGGTGACGCCCTTGTTTTGGGCAATCGCCAGGGTGGCTGCGCTCAGCAGCAAAGTGGTCAGGCAGGTCTTCAGCATGGGCTATGCTCCTTGTGGTGGGTGAGGGGAAAGTGATGGTTTCGGCTCTGGAAGTTCAGGCCGGTTTGGTGAAACAGGGGGCTCTTTTCTGCATGAAGGCGGTGACGCCCTCGACGGCTTCGGCGCTGCGGCCGGACTCGACCATGCAGCGGTGCTCCAGATCGAGTTGCTCGGCCAGCGAGCGATCAGCGGCGCCGTCTGCCAGCAGTTTGATGCGCCCGAACGATCCGGTGGCGCCGCGCGCCAGCGAGGCCGCCAGGGCAAACGCACGCTGGGCCAGTTCGGCGTCCGGGCAGACCCTTGAGACGATGCCCAGCGCCAGGCATTCTTGCGCTGACAGGGCTTCGTTGGTGAAGAAGATTTCCTTGGTCCGGGCTGCGCCGATGCGTCGGGCCAGGAACCAGGAGGCGCCGACATCAGGCGTCAGGCCGATGGCCGAATAGCCGCCGCGCAGCTTCATCGACTCTGCGGCAATGACGATGTCGGCGCACAGCGCCAGGCCAATGCCACCGCCGCCGATTGGTCCGTTGAGCGCGCTGATCACCGGCACTGGCAGCGTTGCGAGTTGGTGGATGGCGCGGTGCAGCGGCGGGATGCCGCGCTCCAGCAGATCGCCCAGTTGGTCGAGCGCGCCGGCAAAATCGGTGATGTCGCCACCGCCGCAGAACTGTCGGCCGCGCGCCTGCAGCAGCACGGCGCGCACCGATTGATTTTTCGCTACGGTTTCGATGGCCGCGATCAGGGCGGCCGACATCTCAAAGTCGAGCACATTGGCGCGCTGTGGTCGGTTCAGGGTGAACACGGCCACGTCATCGCGGTAGTCAAGCAACAGGGCAGTGGGCATTGCGTGTGTTGTTTCGCAGTAGTAGATCGGGCGCAGAATAGACCGCCTGCCGCCAGGCGTCTTGCGTCAATTGGTTACGCCGGGTGGTGCTCGACTTCGCCCGTGCGCCTAAATGCTCGCCGCCAAGCGACTGCCCTGGTCGATGGCGCGTTTGGCGTCGAGCTCGCCGGCTTCAAAAGCGCCGCCGATCAGCTGCGAGGCCGCGCCCTGTTGCAGCAATTCATCATGCAGGACGCGCAGCGGCAATTGCCCGGCGCAGACGATCACGGTGTCGACCTCGAACAGCCGCGGCTGGCCGTTGATCAGCGTGTGCAGGCCGGCGTCGTCGACCTTGAGGTACTCGACGCCGTTGAGCATCTGCACGCCGCGCCGGCCCAGCGTCAGGCGGTGCGTCCAGCCCGTGCTGCGCCCCAGCCCCTTGCCGACGGGCCCGGTCTTGCGCTGCATCAGGTAGACCGAGCGCTCCGATTTCGCCGCTTGTGGCACTACACCGGTGACGCCGCCGCGCGGGTGGTTCTCGAAGTCAATGCCCCATTCACGTGCGAAGGTGGCGCGGTCCAGCGCCGCCGAGGGGCCGGCGTGCGAAATCAGTTCCGCCACATCAAAGCCGATGCCGCCCGCGCCCATGATCGCCACCCGCTTGCCGACCGGCCGGCGACCCAGGATGGCGTCGATGTAGCCGATCACCTTGGGATGGTCAAAGCCCTCGAGTTGGGGTTGGCGCGGCTCGATGCCGGTGGCCACCACCACCTCGTCAAAGGCCATGGACTTGAGCAGCGCGGCATCGACCCGCGTCTTCAGGCGCAGCGTGATGCCATGCACTTCGATCATGCGCGTGTAGTAGCGCAGGGTTTCATGGAACTCTTCCTTGCCCGGTATGCGCTTGGCCAGATTGAACTGGCCGCCGATGCTGTCGGCTGCGTCGAACAGCGTGACGTGGTGGCCGCGCTGCGCCGCCACCGTGGCAAAGGAAAGACCGGCCGGACCGGCGCCGACCACAGCGATTTTTTTAGGCTGGGCCGTGGGCAGGTAGTTCAGCAGGGTCTCGTTGCAGGCGCGCGGGTTGACCAGGCAGCTGACCTGTTTGTTGCCGCCGAAAGTATGGTCCAGGCAGGCCTGATTGCAGGCGATGCAGGTGTTGATTTCGTCTTCGCGTCCCTGCTGCGCCTTGCGCACCAGTTCGGGGTCGGCCAGCATCGGGCGCGCCATCGAGACCAGGTCGGCGTCGCCGCGCGCCAACACCGCTTCGGCCACCGAGGGCATGTTGATGCGGTTACTCGTGATCAGCGGAACACTGAGCGCGGCACGCAGGCGGCCGGTGACGCCAGTGAAGGCGGCACGCGGCACCATGGTGGCCACCGTCGGCACCGGTGCTTCATGCCAGCAGAAGTGCGTGCTGATGATGCTGATACCGGCGGCCTCGACCGCTTTTGCCAGTTGCAGGATTTCGTCGCGTGCCAAGCCGCCTTCGAGCATGTCCATGGCCGAGATGCGAAAGATCAGGATGAAGTTCGCTCCGACGGCTGCGCGCACCCGGCGCACCACTTCCACGGACAAGCGCATGCGGTTCTCGAAGCTGCCGCCCCATTCGTCTGTGCGCAGGTTGGTGCGCTGCACCAGGAAGGTCGAGAGCAGGTAGCCGGCCGAGCCGATGATCTCGACGCCGTCATAGCCGGCCTGCTGGGCCATGCGCGCGCAGTTGACGAAGTCGGCGAGCTGCTTCTCGATGCCCTCGGCGTCGAGCTCGCACGGCGTGAACGGGGCGATGCGCGACTTGACGGCGGAGGGCGCAACGCAGTTGGGGTTCGGCGCCAGTGCGCCCATGTGCAGGATCTGCATGCAGATTTTGACCTCAGGGTCGGCCGCGTGCACGGCATCGGTTACCAGACGGTGCTGCGCCGCCTCCTCGGGTGTCGAGAGCTTGGCGCCGAAACCGGCTTCCTCATTGGGCGGTACGCCGCCGGTGATGATCATGCCGACGCCGCCGCGGGCGCGCTCAGTGAAGTAGGCCGCCAGTCGTTCGAAGCTGTTTTCAACTTCTTCGAGACCGGTGTGCATGGAGCCCATCAGCACGCGGTTTTTCAGCCGCGTGAAGCCCAGGTCGAGCGGCGTGAAGAGCAGGGGGTAGTTCGGGTGTGGGTTCATGAGGCGATTGAATGAAGTGGGTGAGAGTTGGCCGGGTTTCAGCAGGTTTGCGTGAACAGCTCACGCCCGATCAGCATGCGCCGGACTTCGCTGGTGCCGGCGCCGATTTCGTAGAGTTTGGCGTCGCGCCACAAACGCCCTACGGGAAAGTCGTTGATGTAGCCGTTGCCGCCAAAGATTTGAATGCCTTCGCCCGCCATCCAGGTGGCTTTTTCGGCGCACCACAGAATCACGCTGGCGCAGTCCTTGCGCACCTGACGCACATGCGCGCCATCGAGTGCGTCGATGTTCTTGGCCACGGTGTAGGCGAAGGAGCGAGCGGCCTGCAGCACGGTGTAGATGTCGGCCAGCTTGCCCTGCATCAGCTGGAACTCGCCAATGCTGCAGCCAAACTGCTTGCGCTCGTGCAGGTAGGGGATGATGTTGTCCATGACGGCCTGCATGATGCCCAGAGAGCCGCCAACGCCGACCGCGCGCTCATAGTCCAGGCCGCTCATCAGCACCTTGGCGCCGCCGTTGAGATCACCCAGTATGTTCTCGCTCGGCACTTCGACGTTCTGGAACACCAACTCACCGGTGTGGCTGCCGCGCATGCCGAGCTTGTCGAGCTTTTGCGCGCAGCTAAAACCGGCCATCCCCTTTTCAATCAGGAAGGTGGTGATGCCGCGCGCGTTCAGTTCGGGTTCGGTCTTGGCATAGACCACCAGCGTGTCGGCGTCAGGCCCGTTGGTGATCCACATCTTGCTGCCGTTAAGCAGGTAGTAGCCGCCCTTGTCCTCGGCCTTGAGCGTCATGCTGATGACGTCGCTGCCGGCCTGCGACTCGCTCATGGCCAGCGCGCCAATGTGGTCGCCACTGACCAGCTTGGGCAGGAACTTGCGGCACTGGGCCGCGTTGCCGTTGCGCTTGATCTGGTTGACACACAGCAGGCTGTGCGCGCCATACGACAGGCCAACGGCGGCGCTGGCACGGCTGATTTCCTCCAGCGCAACCAGATGCGCCAGGTAAGTCATGTTGGCGCCGCCGTATTCCTCGCTGACGGTGATGCCCAGCAGACCAAGCTCGCCCATCTTGCGCCACAGGTCCATCGGGAACTGGTCGCTGCGGTCGATGGCCTGGGCCCGTGGTGCGATTTCGGTCCGGGCAAAATCCTGCACCGCGTCGCGCAGGGCGTCGACGTCTTCACCGAGTTGAAAGTCGAGGCCGGGCAGCGCGTGCATACTTACCCCTTGTGTCAGGCCGCCTTCCCGGCTCCGTACATGGAGGCGATCAGGTCCTTGTATTTTTCGTTGACAAGTTTGCGCTTGAGCTTCATGGTCGGTGTCAGCTCTTCGTCCTCGGCGGTCAGCTTGTTCTCGATCAGGCGGAACTCCTTGATCTGTTCGACCCGGGCGAATTCCTTGTTGACCTTCTCGATCTCGGCGCCGATCAGGTCGAGCACCTGGCGACTGCGGCACAACGAGCGGTAGTCGGAGAACTCCACTTGCGCGTCCTGCGCCCACTGCTCCACGTTTTCGTGGTCGATCATGACCAGGCAGCTCAGGTAGGCGCGCTTGTCGCCGATCACCACGGCGTCGGTGACATAGGGGCTGAACTTGAGCTGGTTCTCCCATTCTGAGGGCGTGATGTTCTTGCCGCCAGCGGTGATGATGATGTCCTTGATGCGGTCGGTGATGTAGTAGTAGCCGTCGGCGTCGACGCGCCCGGCGTCGCCCGTGTGCAGCCAGCCGCCCTCCAGTGTCTCGGCGGTTTTCTCAGGCAGATTGAGGTAACCCATGAAGACGGTCGGACCGCGCAGCTGCAGTTCGCCTTCGTCCGAGATGCGCAGCTCCATCGGCGGAAACGGCATGCCGATGCTGCCCGGGCGGCGGCGTTTCGGTGTCAGCGTGGAGCCGCCGCCGGACTCGGTCATGCCCCAGGTCTCGCGCAGGTCGATGCCCATGGCGTGGTACCAGCGGATCAGTTCGGGCGAGATCGGCGCCGCGCCGGTGACGCCGCAGAGCAGTTGGTTCAGGCCCATGGCCCGGCGCAGGTTGTTCAGCACCAGTTTGCGCGCCAGCCAGTAGCGCAGGCGCAGCCCCGTACCCGGCTCCTGCCATTGCTCGTGCACGCTGGCCATGGCCTGGCCGGCGGCGATCGCCTGGGCATAGGCCCATTGCTGCAGACCGGAGGCTTCCTTCAGCGCAATCATCGTGCTGGAGTAAATTTTTTCCCAGATGCGTGGCACACCGGCGAAATAGGCGGGCTGCACTTCGCGCAGGTTCTCGAACACGGTGTCCGGGTTCTCGACAAAATTGAGAATGTGGCCGGTCTGGATCGCCGTGTACTCGCCGCCGATGCGCTCGGCTACGTGGCACAGCGGCAGGAAGGCAATGCGTTCGCTGTAAGCCGGAAGGTCCTTGAACAGCACGGCGCTGGCCATCAGGCAGGACGCCACCAGGTTGCCGTGCGAGAGCATGGCGCCCTTGGGTTTGCCGGTGGTGCCGGAGGTGTAGACCAGAATCGCCAGATCGTTGGCCGTGCGTGCGCGCAGGCCCTCGGCCACGATGTCGGGATGCTGTTGCCGGTAGGCCCGGCCGACTTCCAGGAAACGCTCGAAGCTCATGACCTGCGGGTCGTCGAGCTTGCGCAGTCCTTCCATGTCAAAGACGATGACCTGGCGCAGCTCGGGCAGACGCTCGCGCACCTCCAGGTACTTGTCGAGTTGCTCTTCGTCTTCGACAAAGAGGAATTGGGTGCGGGAATCACTGCACAGGTATTCAAGCTGCGCTGCCGCATCGGTCGGGTAGATGCCATTGACCACGCCGCCGGCGGTGAGCGCGCCCAGATCGGCCCAGACCCATTCACGGTTCGTGTTGGACAGCACCGAGGTGACGTCACCGGCTTGCATGCCAAAGCTGCGCAGAGCGGCGGCGACGTCGGTGACGATCTCGCCGACCTCGGTCCAGCTGTAGCTGCGCCAGATGCCAAGGTCTTTCTGGCGCATCATGGTTGCGCCAGCGCGTGTTTTGACACCGTGCCAGAACATTTGCGCCAGGGTGGCGTAATCGGGAGAAGTGGTCAATGCAGTGCTCATTGGGGCCATCAGGTTATTCAGGTTGATCGGTCAAGCAGAAAGTTGTTGCCAGCGGCCACGCTCAGCGCCAGGTTTTTTTCTTTTTCCAGCGCCGCTCGCCGCGCACACCGGCTTCCTTCATCCCGAGGTAGAACTCCTGGATGTCTTCCTTCTCGCGCAGGCGCGCGCAACTGTCTTCCATCACGATGCGTCCGTTCTCCAGAACGTAGCCAAAATCACCGACGTTGAGCGCCATGTTGGCGTTCTGCTCGACCAGCAAAATGGTGGTGCCGCGCTCGCGGTTGATGCGCACGACGATCTCGAAGATGTCCTTGGTCAGCTTCGGGCTCAGGCCCAGGCTCGGCTCGTCGAGCAGGATCAGTTGCGGCGACGCCATCAGCGCGCGCGAGATGGCCAGCATCTGCTGCTGGCCGCCCGAGAGCAGGCCGGCGTGCTGCGCGGCGCGCTCGTGCAGGATCGGGAAGTAGGCGTAGACCGACTCCAGATCGCGCGCCACCCCGTCCTTGTCGGCTCGCGTGTAGGCGCCCATCAAGAGGTTGTCGCGCACTGACAGCAGCGGGAACACTTCGCGCCCTTCGGGCACATGGCTCAGACCGCGCTTGACGATCAGCGTTGGGTCCTGCGCCGTGATGTCCTGGCCGTTGAACTCCACCGTGCCGCGCGTCGGGTCCAGAATGCCGGAAATGGTTTTCAGGATGGTGCTCTTGCCCGCGCCGTTGGAGCCCAGCACGGTGGCGATTTCGCCCTTGCGCACTTTCAGGCTGACGCCGCGGATTGCCTTGATCGGCCCGTAGGAGCTCTCGACATTCGAGAGCGCGAGCATGGTGGGTGCTGTGTTGTCGCTCATGCCACCCTCCGCAAGCTGGCCACGTCACTGACGGTGCCGAGGTAGGCTTCGATCACAGCCGGATTGTTCTCGACCTCGCTCGGGTTGCCCTGAAACAGGACTTCACCCTGGTTCATCGCGAGCACGCGGTCCGACACACGCGAGACCAGGCTCATGTCATGTTCGACCATCAGCACGGTGACGCCGAGCTCCTCCTGGATGTCCTGGATCCACCAGGCCATGTCCTCGGTCTCTTCGGCGTTCAGTCCGGATGAGGGCTCATCGAGCAGCAGCAGTTTGGGTTCGGTGCACAGGGCGCGCGCCAGTTCCACCACCTTGCGCACGCCGTAGGGCAGACCGGCCACGTGGGAATCGCGGTAATGCTGGAGCTTGAGCAGGTCGATCACCTCTTCGGCCTTGCGCCGCGCTGCCAGCTCGCTGCGCCGCGCCGCTGGCGTGAAGAACACTTCGGCGAGCAAGCCGCAGCTGCGGTGGGTGTGGAAACCGATCAGCAGGTTTTGCAGCACGGTTGCGTACTCGAACAGCTCGATGTTCTGGAAGGTGCGCGCAATGCCCAGCGCAGCGATGCCATGCGGTGGCAGCGCGGTCAGCAGTTCGCCGTCAAAGCGGATCTCGCCCGATGTCGGCTGGTAGATGCGGCTGATCAGGTTGAACACGGTGGTCTTGCCGGCACCGTTGGGTCCGATCAGCGTGAAGACCTCGCCGCGGCGCACGTCGAAGCTGACCTTGTTGACCGCCAGAACGCCGCCAAAACGGACGGAGATGTCCTTGACCGAAAGCAGGATGTCTGTCATGAAGGGGGTTCTCGCTTATTTTTGCTGTTCGGACTTCTGGAACGATTTCTGCCGCTTGAACATGCCTTTGCGGTAGATCGGAAACAGTTCGAGGTAGGTTCGGATCTTGAGCCAGCGGCCATACAGGCCCATCGGCTCAAACAGGACGAAGGCCATCAGCACCAGGCCGAAGACGACCGACTGCAAGCCGGTGGCCTGGCCGATGGCCGGTGGCAGATGGTCTTTGGCCAGCGAGATCAGTTGCGGCATGGTGATGATGAAGATCGCACCCAGGTAGGCGCCGTGCACGGAGCCGAGGCCGCCCACCACTACCAGCAACAGCAGTTCGACCGATTGCGTGATGCCGAACTGCTCAGGCGAGATGAAGCGCAGCTTGTGCGCGTAGAGCGCACCGGCCAGGCCAACGATGACGGCGGAGAGCGCAAAGGCGACCGTCTTGTAGCGCGCCAGCTGGATGCCCATGCTCTGCGCCGAGATTTCGGAATCGCGAATGGCGATAAAGGCGCGCCCGGTTGAGGAGCGCAGCAGGTTGAGTACGGCGAGTGTGACCAGCAGGGCGACAGCCAGGCTGAGCCAGTAGAAGGATTCGCTGGACTTGAGTTCCCAGCCCCAGATTTCCGGCACCTTGACCGCCATGCCGCTGTTGCCACCGGTGACCGATTCCCAGCGCGCCAGTGCCTCTTCGACGATGAAGCCAAAGGACAGGGTCGCGATCGCCAGGTACATGCCCTTGATGCGCAGCGCCGGCAGGCCGACGACGACACCCACGGCGGCCGACAAAGCGCCCGCGGCCAGCATAGACAACGGAAACGGCCAGCCCTTGGTCGCCAGATAGGCCTCGGTGTAGGCGCCCACGCCAAAGAAGGCGGCGTGGCCGATCGAGGCCAGACCGGTGTAGCCGGCCAGCAGCATCAGGCCCAGGCCGGCAACGCCGTAAATCAGCACGAAGTTGAGTTGTGACAGCCAGTAGGAGGTCGCCCATAGCGGCGCTGTCAGCAGCGCCAGCAGCAGCAGGCCGTACCAGAACAACTGGCCCCGGTGCTTGACCAGATTGATGTCCTGAACGTAATCAGTCTTGAAGATAAAGCGCATGGGAAATCCTCAAACCTTTTTACGAACACTGCCGCCGAACAGTCCGGTCGGCTTGAGCACCAGCATGATCAGCACCACAACGTAGGCGGCGATATCCTTGAAACCCTCGGGCAGGTAGAAGCCGGCGAAGGATTCGACGATGCCGATGACCAGGCCGCCGACGATGGCGCCGGGCAGGCTGCCAAAGCCGCCGACCACTGCCGCCGGAAACGCCTTCAGGCCGATGTAGCCCATGTTGGCGTGGACGAAGGTGATGGGCGCGAGCAGCAGACCGGCCAGCGCCGCGACTGCGGCAGAGAGGCCCCAGACCAGGCCGTTGAGGCGCTTGACCGGAATGCCCATGTAGTAGGCGGCAATCTGGTTTTGCGAGGCCGCCTGCATGGCGATGCCGATCTTGCTGTAGCGGAACATCAGGTACAGGCCCAGACACAGCACGGCAGTGATCAGGATGATGGCCAGTTGCTCGGCGCTGAGCACCAGGCCCGACATGTTCCAGACCACGCCCTTGTACGGGACCTCCAGCGTGTTGGTGTCCGAGCCAATGCCGGGAATCATGGTGATCAGGCCGCGCAGCACATAGCCCAGGCCGATGGTCAGCATGACCACCGTGAACTGCGGCTGGCCCAGGATCGGACGGATCGCGATGCGCTCGACCAGAAAGCCGAAGCCGCCCATGCCGACGACGGCAATCAGCGCCGCGGCCCAGAACGGCAGTCCGACCATCTTCATCAGCACCAGGCCGGAAAAGGCGCCCAGCATCATCAGTTCACCCTGCGCGAAGTTCACGGTCTCGGTGGCCTTGTAGATCAGCACGAATCCGAGCGCGATCAGCGCGTAGATGCAGCCGAGCGAGATGCCCGAAATCGTCAGTTGTAGGATCACCAAGTTGTTGTCTCCTGCGCTCGTCGCGCCATCAATCGTGAAAAATCAGTAGGTCAGTGCGCCGGTGATGGGCATGAACTTGCCATCCTTCACGCGCGTCAGAATGCCCGAGCGCGCGCCCAGATGTTCGTTCGCCGCAAAGCTAACCGGAGCGGCCTGGAACACGCCGGTCCAGCCCTTGACCTGTTCGAGCGCGGCCACCAGCGTGTCGACGGTGAGGGTGCGTCCGGCCTTGCGTGCGGCTTCCGCGAACAACTGCACCGACATGTAGCCGTAGATGAGACCGTCGTCGGGTTCTTTCTTGTACTTGGCCAGGTAGCGCGCGAGCACGCCCTGCAGCGCCGGCGTCTGGGTCTGCGCGTTGATGGCCACAAACTGCGTCATGGCGTACAGGCCTTCAACGGCAGCGCCGCCGATTTTCACCACGGCGCTGTTGGCGCCGGCCAGCGTCACCATCATGTCCACATTCCAGCCCTGCTTCTTGGCTTCGATGCAGGCGCCGGCGGTCTCGCGGATGATGGTGCCCAGCACCACCAGGTCGACGTTGGCGGCCTTGAGCTTGGAGATCTGCGAGGCAAAGTCGATCGCGCCGCGCTTGTAGCTGGTCTGCTCCACGATCGCCATGTTGTGCACCTTGAGTTGTTCCTCGGTCGCACGCAGCACGCTCAGGCCGGTCTCGTCGTCCTGGTACAGGATGCCGACGCGTTTCTTGCCCAGCTTCTCGACCGCGTGGCGCACCATGGCGCGCACCTGGATGCCGTAGGGCAGGTTCAGGCCGAACTTGATGTGGTGAAACGGCGCGTAAGTGAATTCAGCCGGCGTGCCCGAGAACAGCACCGGCACATTGGCTTCGAGCATGAGCGGCATGGAGGCTTGCACCGGCGCCGATCCGAGGCAGGCGATCATGGCAAAAACCTTGTCCTGCCCGACCAGTTTCTCGGTGGCCAGCACGGCTTTCTTCGGGTCGAACGCCGTGTCCTCGACCAGCATGCGCAACTGGCGGCCGTTGATGCCGCCGGCCGCGTTGATGTCGTCCACCGCCAGCAGCATGCCGTCGCGCAGCGGGCTGCCCAGCGCCGCCACCGGGCCACTCAGGTCCTGGTGCGAGCCGATCAGGATCTCGGTATCGGTAATGCCCTGGGTGCGGCCTTGGGCGCTGGCGTTGCGGCTCAGTGCCGTCAGTGCAAATGCACCGGCAGCGCCTTGGACGATCAGGTTTCTGCGGTTGATGCTCATGGTGTCTCCTGTTATAGGGTGCCGGTGAATCAAGAAGGGATGAAGTCGCTGACGGGCAGCCACTTGCCGCCCTGGATGCGGTAGATGCGCATGTCGGTGCCACCGAGTCGCTTGGTCGGGCCGAAGGTGATGGGCGCAAAGCCGAGTTCGTCAGCCGGGATCTGAAGGCGTTCCATCGCTTCGTTAAAGCGCGCCGCCGTCAGATTGGCGCCTGCGCCTTCCATGCCCTTGAGCACCCAGCCGGCGCTGGCGTAGCCGCCCGAGGCGTACTGGCCGGGCTCTTCGCCGTACTTGGTCTTGTAGGCGGCAAACCATTTCTTCATGCCTTCGGTCGGGCCGCTGGCGTCGGGCGGCAGATTCAGGCCGACGGCCATCAGCCCTTCCATGGCGTCGCCACCGAGTTTGGGCACCTGGGCCGAGAAGGCTGCTGCGGAGCTGATGAAGTCCGGGCTGAAGCTGAGCTTTTTGGCTTCGGCCAGCGTCGCCACGGTCTCGCGCGCCGTTGTACCCAGCACCACGGTGTCGCAGCCAGCGGCCTTCAGGCGCGCCACCTGCGACGTGAAGTCGGTGGCGCCGCGTTTGTAGGTGGTGCGCTCAAGCAGGTTGATTTTCTGCGCCGCGGCCTCGGCGTTGACGCCGCGCATCAGGTCCTGGCCGAAATCGTCATCCTGCACCAGTGAGCAGAACTTGCGATCGGCGCGCGCCTTGATCAGAAAGCGCATCATGACCCGGCCCATGCCGTTGTAGGGTGGTGCATGCGCGAATTTCAGCGGTGAGGGCGGGTCGTAGGCCAGCGGCGAGGCGGCGTTCGGAAAGGCGTGGATGATGCCGGCCTCGAGAAAAATCGGCAGCGTGGTGACCGCAACCGCCGTGCCCATGGTGCCCAGAACCATGAAGACGCGGTCGCTCTGCACCAGCTTCTGCGCGGCCATCATGCCCTTCTTGGTGTCGTAGCCAGAGTCCTCGACGATCAGGCGGATCTTGCGCCCGGCAACACCGCCGGCGGCATTGGCTTCATCAAAGCGCATGCGCAGGCCGTTGACGACTTCCTTGCTGAACGCGACTACCGGGCCGGACAGGTCCTGCACGGTGCCGATCAGGATTTCATTGGCGCTTACGCCGTTCACTGTCTGCGCCTGAATCGCTTGCGCGCCCAGCAGCGCGCAGCCAAAGATCAGGCAGCCCGGGAGCCTTTTTTGAAGCCAGTTTCGCATCTTGATCCACCCTTGATGACGTTTGAACCGAAAAGAAAGTCGCTTTCGCGGTGCCTTGCCCATTGCCGTGAAGCACGGGCGAACCCAATTTGGCATGGTAGGGGCGCGACTGCAATGGTTCTTGCGACTAGTGGCTAACGCAACTAGGGGTTTCCACTAGCCCCGGCAAGCGCAGGCTTGCGATGGGGCGGGCATCCGGCGTGGCAGTGGATGGCGCTCCAGTCCTGGTTCCGATTCGAAAGTTGCTATGACGGGCACTTGTCAATGCCAGCGAGACAGTCGGCGATGGCTCGGGTCAGTGTGCCGTCATCTCCGCTTAATTCCCAGATCATGACGCCCCTGAGCCCCCGGGTGGCGATGTAGCGCATCTTGTGGCGTACAGCCTGGGGAGAGTCAAAGCTCCAGAAGGTGCTGCCGTTGTACAACCAACTCGCGTAGGCGACGGCGTCCCAGTACTCTGGGTAGTCTTTTGCTTTTAGCACCTTGTAGTCATCAATGCCCCGTTCCCAGGCGCCGTGGAAGTCGTAGCTCATCAGATTCAGCCAATCAACGACCGCCGAAATCTTCGGCAGATCCATCATCGTGTTGTCGTAGGACGCCGCAACCGGCGTCGCTGCGGTCAGCAGTCGACCCGGGCTCACGGCATCGAGTTGCGTTCGAAACTCCTGCAGCAGCAGCGTGAAGTTGTCCTTGTCTTCCGGGGGAAAACTGCAGGTGGCACCACAGGCACCGGGGTACTCCCAATCGATGTCGATTCCGTCGAACACGCCGGGGCCGCTGACGCCAGCGGCGAACTGCCCCTTGATGAACATGTCCACGCAGGATTGCACGAACTTCACCCGGTTGGCCGCGAGTGCTGCGTCAGAGAATCGTGCGGAATCGCTCCATCCACCAATCGAGATAACGACCCTGATCTGCGGGTAGAGCGCCTTGAGTTTCCTGAGTTGGTTGAAGTTGCCCTTCAAAGACTGGCCAACCGAGTCCCCAACGCCGTCCACACTTTCGCTCGCGGTAAAGCTCTTGCCCCAATCCGCGAAGGTATCGAGGCTGCTGCAGGTGAGGTTGTCGGCGATGCCGGCAAATGCGTAGTTAACAACGGTCAAAGTGTTCGCTGCGCCCGAGACGGCAACATCCTTGACCAGGTAATCACGCCCATAGATCCCCCATTGGATGAAGTAGCCGATAACCTCTCGACCGACTGCGGGGGGCGGCGGTGGCGGGGGCGGAGTCGACTTGACGAAGAACGCAATGACACTCGTATCGGCGGTCAGGCGCACGGTGGTCGGGTTGGCGCTGCCGGACGCGCCGCCTGCCCAGTGGTCGAAGCGCCAGTCAGTCCATGGACTTGCTTGCACGGTGATGATGCAGTTTCGCTTGCAGGTTTGCGTGATGGGCGCCACAGACCCGCAGTCGATGCCACCACCGACGCACGTCACCGAAGTTTTAAGCGTAAATCCCGAGGTGGCCGTGTGGGAGGCGGAGGAAAAAACCGTCAACCCGCACAGCAATATTGAGATCATGATTCGACCGAGCGTTGTCATGAACATCCCCCAGATACGATTACCTGGACCACGCTATGCCAACCGCGCCGCCGTGCGTTGCGAATGATCAAGGCTTCCGATCATTTTTAATTCCGTCGCGGCTTCCAGTGCAGCGGGAGCGATGTCCCCCAAGTCACTTTTTCGGCATCGCCACCTTCCATCCTGGTGCAACTCGTCCGTTCCTTGTCAATTGCTAATTGTCAGATGTCAGTTGGTATACCGGATACAAGCGGAGAAACATCGTAAACGCCATCCACAGTAGGCTATCTGGAAATGATCAAGAGCTGGTGTCATCAGGCGCCTGTCGTGCGCACTCAGGTTCAACCCGTCAACGGGTCAGGCAAGGGCGGTGCTTTGCCGCAAAACCAACTCAAAACCCAAATCGACTTTGGGCTCGGCGACAGGCTCACCCCGCATCAGCTGCAACAGCATTTGCGCGGCTTGAACACCGATCGCCCAACGTGGTGTTTTCACCGTGCTAAGGCTGGGTACGAATTCAGCGCTGCCCGGTAAATCATTGAAGCCGGCGATCGAAACCTGGCGCGGCACCTTGATGCCCATGCGCAAGGCGGCCAGCAAACCGCCCTGGGCCAAGTCATCGTTGCAAAAGAAGATGGCATCAACACGCGGGCGAATGCTGATGATCTGTTCGAACATGGTGTTTCCCACCTTCAGCGAAGAGGGCGCGGGGTTCTGCCACTCAAGCGTGGCATCGTACAGGCCCGCCGCCTGCAGACAATCACGGTAACCCTGCGCTCGCTGAAGCGTGCGTGGGTCGAGCTGAGCTGCGGCAAAGGCAATCCGGCGGCGCCCCGTGTCGATCAAATGTTGCGTCATGGCGCGCGCCGCGTCGCGCTGTGAAAATCCCACGCTGTACATACCCTCCTGCGCAAGGGTTTCCATCAAGTACACACAAGGAATGCCGCTTTTTGCAATGAGCTGCCTGGTCGACTCTGAGTGCTCCGACCCTGTAACCAGCAACCCGGCCGGCCGATGCATCAGATACCCCTTGAGCAGTTGTTCCTCTTCGGACGCGTCATAGTGGGTGACCCCCATCAGCGTCTGGTATCCATCTGGCAAGAGTGTGCGTTGAACGCCCTCCAGCAAATCGACGAACAATTGATTCGAAAGCAGCGGAATCAGTATCGCCACGTGCGAACTCCTGCTCGATGCCAGCGCGCGCGCAGCCGGGTCCGGCACATAGCCCAGGCGTTTGGCCGCCGAAGTGGCACGTTCCACCAGTTCAGGCGCAACCTTGCGGTCCCCGCGCAGTGCACGTGAAACCGTCATGCGGCTCACACCTGCGGCCAAAGCCACGTCGTCGAGCGTGACCCGACCTGAAGCCCTCGTATCCCGTTTTTTCGTGACCATGATGGAATCCTATCAGATAACGCTACCTGACAGCCGGTCGAGCCGCGCATGATGGATCAAATAATCCGGCCAGCCATTTTGCTTTACTTTCATTGAAGAAACTGCTTGCGACACATCAAGAAAACCGGATGAATATCGGGTAAACCCTAGCCAAATTTGATCCGTCGATGGTTAAGATAGCGCTATCTAATTTTGAGAATGGTCAATGATTCAGGTTCCGATATCCGTGCCATCACCGTCAGCCGATCATCCTCGGGAGGCTCTGCGGCTCATCGTCATGGGAGTCGCAGGATGCGGCAAGTCCACACTGGCGCAGCACCTGGCTGACGCGCTGAAGCTGACTTTCGTCGAAGGTGATCAGTTTCATCCGCCAGAAAATATCCAGAAAATGAGCCGAGGAATCGCCCTGGACGACGCGGACCGGGACGGGTGGCTCGATCGTCTCGGTGTTGAATTGCTAAGTCATCCCGGTGGGGCGGTTCTGGCGTGTTCTGCGCTCAAGCGTATCTACCGGGCGCGTCTTCGCCAAGCGATTCCGCGGTTAAGCTTCGTGCATCTGAGCGTCACGCAGGAACTCGCAAATGCGCGGGTCCAAGCCCGATCCGGGGGGCATCCATTCCCCAGTAGCCTGGTTGCAAGCCAATTTGCGACCCTGGAGGATCCCCGCGGCGAAGAGCGTGTGCTTCAGTTGGATGGTGCGAGTGCGCCGTCCGAGTTGTGCGCGAAGACGATCCAGTGGATTGATGCCCAGGGTCGTCAGTCAAACGCCAAATAGAAGGAGTAATCGCACTTGGCCAAAGTCACTTTGAAAAACGTCGTCAAACGGTTCGGATCCGTCAACGTCGTCAACGATTTATCGATCGAAATTCAGGACAAGGAATTTGCCGTGTTGGTGGGCTCTTCGGGCTGCGGCAAGTCGACCGCCCTGCGCATGATCGCCGGCCTGGAAACCATCACTTCGGGCGAAATCTACATCGGCGACACGCTGGTCAACGACATGGCCCCGAAGGATCGCGACATCGCGATGGTGTTTCAGAATTACGCCCTGTACCCGCACATGAATGTGCGCGAAAACATGGGCTTCGGCCTGAAGATTCGCAAGCTCTCCGAAGCCGAAATCGACGACAGGGTGCAGGAGGCTGCCGACATTCTCGGACTGGGCGAACTGCTGGAGCGCAAGCCCAAAGAACTCTCTGGTGGCCAGCGCCAGCGCGTGGCGGTAGGCCGCGCCATCGTACGCAAGCCCAAGGTGTTCCTGTTCGACGAGCCACTGTCCAACCTGGACGCCAAGTTGCGCGTGGCGATGCGTGCCGAAATCAGCAAGTTGCACCGCCGCCTGGGTGCAACCATGATCTATGTCACGCATGATCAAGTCGAGGCCATGACCATGGCCAACCGCATCTTCATCATGAACAAGGGCGTGGTACAGCAAAGCGGCGCGCCGATGGAAGTCTATGCCCAACCGGTCAACCGTTTCGTCGCCGGCTTCATCGGTTCGCCGGCGATGAATTTCTTCGACGCCCGTCTGGTCAGCGAAGCAGGCCAACTGTTCATTGATGGTGGCAGTTTCCGCATTGCCATGCCCGAAGTCTTCCGCGCCAAGCTGCTTGCGCACGCCGGCAAGGAGGTGGTCTTCGGTGTTCGCCCGGAAGACATTGCGCTGCATGAACCGGGCTCCGATGTCGGCAGTGCGATCAGCGCCAGGGCCGAGGTGGTGGAGTTGCTCGGCTCCGAAATCTTCGCGCACCTCAGCTGCGACGCGCATGCCCTGGTGGCGCGCATGGCCGTGCCGAAGCAGCCGATCGGTGTCGGCGAAACGATACAGATCGATTTCAAGATGGCCAACACGCACGTGTTCGACAAGAACACTTCAGACGTCATCGTTTAGGGTGGATGGTTCTTTACTCTTTTAACTTGGAGGTTTTCATGGAATACAAATTGTCAAAAATCGGGGTTGCACTGGCTTCAATGTGTCTGTGCGCGGGTGCAATGGCGCAATCGGGTGAAATCCGTGTGCTGGTGGCCAACCACCCTTATGGTGAATTGCTCAAGCTGTCGATTCCGCAGTTCGAGAAAAGCACCGGCATCAAGGTCAACGTCGAAAGCTTGCAGGAAAGCCAGCTGACGCAAAAGCTCACGACTGAATTCGCCACCAAATCCTCCACCGTCGACGTCTTCATGACGCGCCCGCTGCAGGAAGGCAAGATGTTCTCGAAGAATGGCTGGTACGCACCCCTGACTGGCTATGACTTCAATGACTATCCGAAGAACATCATGAACGCTGCCTCTTTTGGCGGCAAACCCTACATCGTTCCTTTGGTCACCGAATGGCAGGTGCTCTACTACCGCAAGGACCTGCTGCAGCAGGCGGGGCTCAAAGTGCCGACCACCTTCGATGAACTCGAAGCAGCCGCCCTTAAGCTCAATTCCGAAAATGTCGCCGGCTTCGCTTCGCGTGGCAAAGGCGCGGCAGCCGTAACCCAGGCCTCGAGCTACATATTCAACTACGGTGGCCAGTATCTCGACAAAGGCACGGCGGTCTTCAACTCGAAACCAGCCATCGACGCGATCCGTTATTACGGAAAACTGCTCGGCAACTATGGTCCGAAGGGCGTGACTTCGATGTCATGGGAAAACATCATGCCGCTGTTCCAGGCCGGCAAGGTTGCGATGTGGACTGACGCCTCGGTGTTCTATGGCCAGGTCGTTGATCAGTCCAAGACACAAATCCCGGTGGCTAATTTTGACATTGCCAACTTCCCCGCAGGACCCAAGACCAATGCGCCTTTCATCGTCTCTTCGTGGGGAATCTCGGTAGCCAGCCAGTCCAAGAAGAAAGACCTGGCCATGAAGTTCCTGAACTGGGCATCGAGCAAGGAAATGGCGATCAAAGGCATGATGGGCAACATCACAATGGCACGTTCATCGGTCTGGGATGACCAGATCGTGCGCAGCAAGATGAACCCCGGCCTGATCGAGACGCGCGCCTTTGCGGCCAAGCACGGCACGCCGGTTGACCGGCCCTACATGAGCGCCGTGGGCGAGGCGCGCGACCTCATCGGCGAAATCATCATCGAGTCGATCAACACCAAGGGCACGTCCACCAAGCTCGATCAGATGGCCAAGGAAAAAGTCACGCGGGTCAACGAACTGCTGCAGGACAGCGGTGAATTCGGCAAGTAAACGCACTGCCGCTTGACTTGTACGCGGGCAGTTCACCTCGGTGGACTGCCCGTATGCCAGGTTGAGATCGCTCAAGAATTTTCGCGTAGAAGGCCAGTCATGATCCAGTCAAGCTTTACCGAACGGAATTTGCGGATTTTGTTTCCGCTTCCAGCCGTCGTTTTCATCGGCTTGCTGATGGTGTTTCCGATTCTCTACACCCTGTACCTGAGTTTTACCAACTGGAATCTCACCTCGGGGATGGAAGCGTCGTTTGTCGGCCTCAACAGCTATCTGCGCGTCTTCTTCGAGCCACGTTTTCTGCGCGCCGTTGGCCGAACATTCTCGTTCACGGTGTCTGCCGTGGCGATCGAGGTTGTGCTGGGTGTTGCCATTGCACTGATTCTGAACCGCGCCTTTGTTGGCAGGAGTCTGGCCAAACTGCTGCTCTTGCTGCCGCTCGTGGCCACGCCGGTGGCGGTGGGCATTGTCTTCAATCTTTTTTACGACCCGACTATCGGTCTGCTCAATTTCGCCCTCGACGCGATCGGGCTGCCGCAGGGGCGCTGGGTCTCAAGCGAAAACACCGTCATTGCGTCGCTGGTCCTGGTCGATGTCTGGCAGTGGACACCGATGATCACGCTGATCGTGCTCGCCGGCCTGGCCGGTTTGTCGGAGGAGCCGGTCGAAGCTGCGCGCGTAGACGGTGCCAGCGAGTGGCAGATTCTGCGCTATGTCACCATCCCTATGGTCATGCCAGTCATTCTGACGGCGATGATTCTGCGCCTGATCGATGCGCTCAAGACCTTCGACATCATCTTTGCCATGACCGGTGGTGGCCCTGGTTATGCGTCCGAGACGCTCAACATCATGGGCTTCAAGTACAGCTTCGAGTACTTCCGCATGGGTCAGTCGTCGGTCATTCTGGTAGCCCTGTTCCTGGTGGTGCTGCTGTGCAGCCTGGGCATCATGAAACTGCGCGCGTCGAGCGAGAACTGAGGAAGCAGTCATGAAGAAAAACAAAATCGTCAGCACCGTCCTGTTCTACCTGCTGGTCCTGATCATTGCGCTGGTCGTGCTGTTTCCTTTCCTGTGGATGCTGACCTCGTCGTTCAAGACACAGGTCGACATCATCTCCTGGCCGCCCAAGCTGTTCTTTGAACCAACGCTACAGAATTACCGCAAGGTGTTCGAAGAGCAGGACTTCCTGAAATACTTTTTTAACTCGACCCTTGTCGGCGCGATGGCGGTCGGCCTGTCCCTGTTGCTAGGATTGCCGGCGGCCTACTCGATTTCCCGCTTTGCCCAGAAAAAGCTCGCCTTGTTTATCCTGCTGGCGCGCCTGATGCCCGGCATTTCTTTCCTGATGCCCTGGTACATCATTTTCTCGCGACTCGGCCTGATGGACAGCTATGTCGCGTTAATCCTCTCGCACATGCTGATCGCGCTGCCGATTGTGGTCTGGATCATGTCGACCTATTTCAATACGATTCCGCGTGAGCTCGAAGAGTCGGCCATGGTTGACGGTGCCACGCGACAGCTCGCGTTTCTGAAGATCATCCTGCCCCTGTCGGGTCCTGGCATCATCACCGCCACAACACTGTCGTTCATCTTTTCCTGGAACAACTTCATGTTCTCGCAAGTGCTCAGCATGGAGCGGACCAAGACCCTGCCGATCGCCGTCTACAACTTTCTGTCCTATGCCGAAGTCGACTGGGGCGGCGTGATGGCCGCTGCCGTGGCCATCATGGCGCCGGCGCTCATTCTGACCATGATTTTCCAGAAATACGTGGTCAAGGGGCTGACGATGGGCGCTGTCAAAGGGTAAGCGGCATTTCTACCATTCGGCGAAACTGCCGTCCTTGTGACGCCAGATCGGGTTGCGCCAGCGGTGGCCGATAGCGGCGCGCTCCTTGACGTACGCTTCGTTGATTTCAATCCCCAAGCCAGGTCCTTGCGGAATCACGACATAGCCTTTGTCATAGGCAAAGACTTCCGGCTGTGTCAGATAGTCCAGCAAGTCATTGCTCTGGTTGTAGTGGATGCCCAGGCTTTGCTCCTGGATGAAGGCGTTGTACGACACGGCATCGACCTGCAGGCAAGCGGCCAGTGCTATCGGGCCGAGCGGGCAGTGCAGCGCCACGGCGACGTCGTAGGCTTCGGCCATGGTGCAGATCTTGCGGGTTTCCGTGATACCGCCGGCGTGCGAGACATCGGGCTGGATGATGTCGACATAGCCTTCGCTGAGAATTCGTTTGAAATCCCAGCGTGAATAAAGTCGCTCACCCAGAGCAATTGGCGTGCTGGTCAGCGGCGCGAGTTCCTTGAGCGCCTCGTAGTTTTCGCTCAGGACCGGCTCTTCAATGAACATCAGCTTGTATGGATCCAGTTCCTTTATCAGCACTTTGGCCATCGGTTTATGGACCCGACCGTGAAAGTCGACGCCGATGCCGACGTGAGGACCGACTGCGTCGCGCACCGCCGCCACATTGGCCAATGCCGCTTCAACTTTTTCATGCGAATCGACGAACTGCAGTTCTTCAGTTCCGTTCATTTTGACCGCCGTAAACCCGCGCGCCACAGCATCTTTGGCGGCCGCTGCAACATCGGCCGGGCGGTCGCCGCCAATCCAGGAGTAGACGCGGATACTGTTGCGCACCGGGCCGCCCAGCAGTTGGCTCACCGAGACCCCGAGCGCTTTGCCCTTGATATCCCATAGCGCCTGATCGATACCGGCCAGCGCGCTCATGTGGATTGCGCCGCCGCGATAAAAGCCCCCGCGATACAACACGGTCCAGTGATCTTCGATATTGCGCGGGTCCTTGCCGATGAGGTAGTCGGATAACTCTTCAACGGCAGCCGCCACGCTGTGCGCCCGACCTTCAACGACCGGTTCGCCCCAGCCGAACACGCCTTCATCGGTTTCAATTTTCAGAAAACACCAGCGCGGTGGCACGATGTAAGTGGTCAGTTTTGTGATCTTCATTGTTCGTTCGCTTCTCGAGGAATGGGGTTGCTGACAAGCCTGCTGATTTTGCTTGAATCAGCTTGATTTCTGCTCTTGCGTGGAGTGCCATGCGACAATGAATTCGTCGGCATTTCGGGCGACCTCAGTCGCGCTCAGGCCTGGCTTATAGAGCGCTGAGCCCAAGCCAAAACCGGATGCGCCCGCAGCGACAAAGGGCGCCATATTGGCGGGTGTGATTCCGCCCACCGGAATCAAAGCGACGTCACCCGGAATGACCGCGCGCCATGCTTTGACCACGACTGGACCGAGTTGCTCGGCAGGGAACATTTTCAGTACATCAGCGCCTGCGGCCAGCGCGGCAAATGCTTCAGTCAGGGTGGCAACACCTGGGGCGCAGGCCATGGCAGCCTGTTTGGCGGCACCGATCACTTTGGCGTCGCTGTGCGGCATCACGATGATTTCGCCGCCTGCTTGTTTCACCTGCGCAACGTGTGCTGTCGACAGCACGGTGCCCGCACCAACCACACAGTCTGCGGCCAGCGTCGAGCGCAATGTCCGTATGCTTTCAAAGGGTTGCGGGGAGTTCAACGGCACTTCGATCACCCTGAATCCGGCCTTATACAAGGCGAGGCCGATGGCCGCGACTTCATCCGGACGAATCCCTCGCAGAATGGCGATCAGCCCACAGTGTTGCATTGCAGTCTTGAGCATGTGACTTTCCAGTTAGGGTTGCAAGTGACGCAGCAGACCGGCAGCTTTTGCCAGCCGCCATAAGCCACGTTCGGTCGCTTGCCCCGCTACTTCGACCTGATCAATGCCATAGGCTTTGAGGGCACGCGTGTAACGATCACACAGTGCTGCATTGCCGATCAGTATGACCCGCGCTGGCTGATGGGCGCGTTGCGACAGCAGAGTTTGCAATGCCGCTACTTCATGGCCGATGAGCAGCCCTGAAAGATATTCACGCTGACCCATGCCATCAAGTACGCCCGTCAGGCCCAGTGCGCGTGTGCTGAAAATGGTCGACAGGACGCCGGCACTTCCGGCCGGGCTTTTCGGTACCAGGACGCCGCGATCAAACGCCGCATGATTGTCATCGTTGCCATCATTGGTTTGCATGCCGCGTCCCAAAATGGTGTGCTCGCAAAGCGCCGCGTAGACCTCGCCCGTCATGAAGGTATGGAAATGCTCGATGTAGCTTTGCACTTCACGGTGCTGTATTCGTACCTGCACCCATTTGGAATGACTGCCAGGCAAGCCGATCAGGATTTCCTCCTGCTCAGCTTGTTGTTCTGCGCCGGTTGGCGTCTTGGCGAAGTCGGGCATGCTCAGCGCACCAATGACCTGGGTTTCTTCACCACGCATGACATTGGGCAGTGCCGAGTTTTCGATCAGGCCGGGAACAATATGGACCACCTGGCCGCCTCGGGTATGCACTTGGCTCAGCGTGCCTCCGATCTGATCGACCGCGATCGGTAACGTCAGATAAGGCGCTTCAAGCCAGCCCTGGCGGCTGCCGACCATCCCGGCCGCGATTACGGGGGCCTGCGGTGCGGCACGGAGCCAGTCGCCGCAAGCCTCTTCAAAAGCAAACTCAAAGCCCGATTTTGAGTCGACGACGGAGTTTTCGGGTGGCACGACCACCGGCAACTGCATCACGCCCCACGGCAGGGAGCGCAGTTCCAGTACCCGACCGTCAGCACCGAGGCGATAAGCCCGCAACGACGAAGTGCCCCAGTCAAGGGCGATGAGTTGTGTTTGACTTTGTGCTTGATTCATTGGTTTGTTTGAATCTGCTGCAACAGTCAGGATTCGACATGGATGAGGACCGTCCGCGAACAATTGTAGGCCACCAATTGGCCGCAACAGCACCGTGATACATTGGACCTTCCTCTGGAGCAGCACCTTGAAAATGACCTTTCGCTGGTACGGCGAGTCCGACCCCGTCAAGCTCGAATACATCCGCCAGATCCCCGGCCTGTACGGCATTGTTTCCGCCATTTACGATGTGCCAGTGGGCGAGGTCTGGCCCATGGACAAGTTGCAGGCACTGCGTGCGCGCATTGAAGGCGCAGGGCTGAAGTTTGAAGTGGTTGAAAGTGTTCCAACCCACGAAGACATCAAGCTGGGAAAGCCGACACGGGACCGCCTGATTGCCAATTTCCAGCAAAACATCCGCCATTGCGCTGCGGTGGGTGTGAAAGTGATCTGCTACAACTTCATGCCGGTATTTGACTGGACCCGCACCGAAATGGCCAAGGAACTGCCTGACGGCTCCTTCACCCTGGCCTTCGACGCCCAGGCCGTGGCCAGGATTGACCCGGAAAAAGGCATCGCTTTGCCAGGGTGGGACGCCAGCTACAAACCGGAACAGCTCAAAAGCCTGCTGGCCGAGTACAAAGCGGTGGATGAGGAAACCCTGTGGTCCAACCTCGAATACTTCCTCAAGGCCATCATCCCGGTCGCTGAAGAAGCCGGTATCCGGATGGCCATGCACCCGGACGACCCGCCGCGCCCCATTTTTGGCTTGCCGCGCATCGTCAAGAACCGCGAAGACTTGCAGCGCCTGGTCAATATGGTCGACTCAACAGCCAACGGCCTGACCCTGTGTTCGGGCTCGCTGGGCGCGGATTTGTGCAACAACGTTGAAGCCCTGGTGCGCGAATTTGGCAGCCAGGGCCGTATCCACTTTGGCCACCTGCGCAATGTCAAGGTCGAGCCGGACGGAACGTTTTATGAATCCACGCATCGGTCGTGCGACGGCTCGCTCGATATGGCGGCCATCGTCAAGGCCTACCACGACATCGGTTTCGACGGTTATGTGCGCCCGGACCATGGCCGCATGATCTGGGGTGAGACCGGCAAACCGGGCTACGGCCTGTATGACCGCGCGCTGGGGGCTGTCTACCTCAATGGCTTGTGGGAGGCCATCAGCAAGTACCTGCCAACGGGCCAGTGACTCGAAATTTTGGTCTTGTTATTGAATCAATGGTTTTCAGAGAAGACAAGACAAACGCGTGACGCCTATGTTTTGCATAACAACCGGCGCCGTTTCGACCCGCCCACCGGTAAGCACCGCCCAAAGGCAGAATCATCGTAATCGGCGCGGGCAAGTCATCGACGGCGTTGCATGCTCAACGTGGACGCGCGAGGCCATCTTCCTCAACGACCGGTCCAGACCGGTTTGCGCTTCTCGTTGAACGAGGTCAGGCCTTCGCGCGCGTCTTCGGTCATGGCCAGCAGGGCGATCTGGCCTTCGGTGTAAGCAATGGCCTGGTCGAAAGACATGGCCTCCATGGCGCGCATGGCGTATTTGCCGCGCCGGATCGCGGTGGGTGATTTGTCGGTGATGCGCGCAAGCAGCCAGTTGACACGCGCGTCGAGATCGGCCGCCGGCACCACATGGTTGAGCAGGCCGGCCTGCAGCGCTTCCTGCGCCGGGAACGGCTCGCCGCTGATGGTCCATTCGCGCAGCACGCGCTTGGGCACGATGTCCTTGAGCAGGCTCAGCACCTGCATCGGAAACAGGCCGATCTTGACCTCGGGCAGACCAAACAGCACGTGGTCTGCGGCGATCGCGAAATCGGTCATGCACAGCAGGCCCATGCCGCCGGCCATGCAGGTGCCGTTGACACGGGCGATGCTGGGCAGGGTGGCGTTGCTGGCTTCGCGCAGCAGATCGGCGTAGTCAATGTTGGGGCGTGCAAGGTCGAACGCGAAGCCGGCGCCGGGCTGCAGGTCGCCGCCAGCGCAGAAGGCCTTGTCGCCGGCGCCAGTCAGGACGATGGCGCGCACCGCCAGGTCGGCGTGGGCCTGGCGAAAACCGTCGCGGATGCCGTCGACGACGCCCTGGTTGATGGCGTTGCGCTTGTCGGCGCGGTTGATCGTGATCCAGAAGACGGCTTCGCGCCGCTCCAGCAGGACGCTGGGCTGCTCGCTCATGGCGCGGCCACTGCGTCGGGCTGCACCTCAACCAGGATGCGCTTACCCTGGACCTGGTCGCCGCAGACTGCGTGCAGGGCCAGCACGGTGCCGGCCACCGGAGAAAAGTGAACGTGTTCCATCTTCATGGCTTCGAGCGTCACCAGGGCCTGCCCGGCTTCGACGCGCTGGCCGACCGTCACCGCCACTGCAACGACGCGCCCGTTCATCGAGGAGCGCACCTTGCCGTCGCCGCCGCCTTCGCCCTGGCGCTCCGAGGCCGCGCGCGTATGGTCCTGCACCGCAAACGAGTAGCCACGGTAATGCAGCAGCAGGTGGCCGGCGTGGCCGCTGTAGACCGCCGGCTCGGAAATGCCGCCAATGCTGACGCGAACGCCGTGTGCCGTCAGCTCGCTGAGTTCGACTTGGGTTTCCTCGGCGCCCAGGCTGACCGTGAAGTGCCGCAGTCCCAATTGGGTCAGCATGGCCGAGCATTTGACATCGTCGATCTCGAAATGCAGGCCGGTCGGCAGCGTGTGTGCAAGCTGGCGCTGCGGCGTGCGGTGGCCGGCGCTAGGGGCCGTCACCAGCAGCAAACAGGCGGCAATCGCCGTGGCGCGTTTCTGCAGGTCGGTATCGGCGGCCAGCAAGGCGGTCTTGTTCTGCTCGATGAAGGCGGTGGTGGCGCCACCAATGGCAAAGACGGGATGCGCCAGGCAGCGCGTCAGAAACACCTGGTTCGTCGTGACGCCCAGCAGCACCGTGTCTTCGAGGCCGCGGATCAGCTTGCGCCGGGCTTCGTCGCGCGTGCGGCCGTGGGCAATGATCTTGGCGATCATCGAGTCGTAGTAGGGTGGAATCTCTGTGCCTGATTCGAGTGCGTGCTCGACCCGCAGATGGCTGGCTGCCTGCCACAGCGCGACAGTCCCGCTGCGCGGCATGAAGCCCTGGTCGGTGTCTTCGGCGCACAGGCGCACTTCGATCGCGTGGCCGTGGAACTTGACGTCGGCCTGCGTCAAAGGCAGGTCCTCGCCGGCGGCCACGCGCAGTTGCAACTCGACCAGATCAAGGCCGGTGATGGCCTCGGTGACCGGGTGCTCAACCTGCAGCCGCGTGTTCATCTCCATGAAGTAGTAGTTGCCTTCGCGGTCGAGCAGGAACTCGAGCGTGCCCGCGCCTTCGTACGCGATCGCCTTGACGGCCGCGACGGCGGTGGCGCCCATGCGCTCGCGCAAGGCCGCGTCGACGGCGGGCGAGGGCGATTCCTCGACCACCTTCTGGTGCCGGCGCTGTACCGAGCAGTCGCGCTCACCCAGATGGATGGCGTTGCCCTGGCGGTCGGCGAAGATCTGGATTTCGATGTGGCGCGGCTCGATGATGGCGCGCTCCAGGATGACATGCGGGTCGCCGAAGGAGTTCTGCGCTTCGGACTGGGCGCTGCGCAGCAGTTCGGCGAATTGCGCGGACGTAGGCACGAGCCGCATGCCGCGTCCGCCGCCGCCGGCCGTGGCCTTGATCATGACCGGAAATCCCACCAGTGCCGCCTCCTGGGTGAGACGCGCCTCGCTCTGGTCGTCGCCCTGGTAGCCGGGGATGCAGGGCACGCCGGCGGCGATCATCAACTCCTTGGCGCCGGCCTTGTTGCCCATGGCGGTGATGGCTTCGGGCGAGGGGCCGATGAAGACCAGACCGGCCTCGCGGCAGGCCTGGGCGAAAGCCGCGTTCTCGGCCAGAAAGCCGTAGCCGGGATGGACGGCGTCCGCGCCGGTCATCTTTGCGGCCTCGATGATGGCCGGGATGCAGAGGTAGGACTGGGCCGGCAGCGGCTCGCCGATGCAGACCGCCTGATCGGCTTCGCGCACATGGCGCGCATGGGCATCGGCAGTCGAGTAGACCGCCACCGTGCGGTAGCCCAGGGCGCGTGCGCTGCGCATCACGCGCAGTGCAATTTCGCCCCGGTTGGCGATCAGGATTTTTTTGAACGGGGTTGGGCGTTTCATGGTGTTTGGTGTGGAATGTGGGCCAGGCGGCTCAGGCTTGCTTGGGGAAGATGCCCATGTATTTGGAGAGGATTTGTAGCATCACCTCGTCAGCGCCGCCGCCAATCGAGGCCAGGCGGCCGTCACGGAAGCCGCGCGAGATGCGGCTGTCGGCAAAGCCCATGCCGCCCCAGAACTGCACGCAGGTGTCGGTCAACTGGCGCATCAGGCGCCCGGCCTTGAGTTTGGCCATGGTCGCGAGTTCGGTCGCGTCCTGTCCGGCCACCACTTTCTCGACGCCGAGCCAACTCAGGGCGCTCAGCGCTTCGAGTTCGGCCTTGAGCTCGGCCAGCTTGAAATGCACCCACTGGTTGTCGAGCAGGGGTTTGCCAAAGACCTGGCGCTGGCGGGTGTAGTCGATCGTGGCGTCGAGCAGGTAGCGCATGGCGCCGATGCCGTTGAGCGAGCCCCACAGGCGTTCGATCTGGAACTGCTCCATCTGGTAGATGAAGCCCATGCCTTCCTCGCCGATGCGGTAGCGCTGCGGCACGCGCACATCATCGAAGTAGAGCTGGGCCGTGTCGGACGAGTGCATGCCCATTTTTTCGATCTTGGCCGCCACCTGCACGCCCTTGGCTGCCATCGGCACGATGATGAGCGACTTGTTGCGGTGCGTTGAGCCGTCCGAGGTATTGGCCAGCACGACGCAGAAATCGGCTTGCGTGCCGTTGGTGGTCCACATCTTGCCGCCGTTGATGATGTAGTCGTCGCCGTCCTTGCGCGCCGAGGTCTTGATCGATGCCACGTCCGAGCCGCTGCCGACTTCCGAGACACCGAGGCAGGCGACCAGATCGCCGCTGATGGCACCGGCCAGGAACTCGCGGCGCAGTTCGTCGCTGCCGTGCTCGGCCAGCGCCGGGGTCGCCATGTCGGTCTGCACGCCGATGGCCATCGGCACACCGCCGCAGTTGATGCGGCCCAGCGTTTCGGCCATCAGGGCGCCGTAGGAATAGTCGAGCCCGAGGCCGCCGTATTCAACCGGCTTGCAGACACCGAGCAGGCCCAGCGTGCCGAGCTTCTTGAAGATGTCGTGCGCGGGGAAGGTGCCGGCGCGCTCCCAGGCGTCGACATGCGGATTGACTTCGGCGTCGATGAAGCGCTCGAGCGTGCGGCGCATGTCATCGTGTTCGGGGGTGAGCTGCATGGTGTAAACCTTGAATCAAAGAGGTGGGTCAGGGACGGGCCACGGCGAACTGCATGGCTTGCGGCTTGCGCGCGTCGGCTTCGCGGCAGACCGCAAATACCTCGCTGAGCACGGCGCGCGTGTCGCGCGGGTCGATGACGCCGTCGTCGAGCAGCAGCGCGCTGGTCGTGAAGACGCTCATCTGGCGGTCGAAGCGGTCGATGATGCGGGCCTTGAGCGCGTCAATCTTCGCGTGGTCAACGGCTTCACCCTTGCGCTGCATGGCGGCCTCGGTCACGATGGCCATGGTGCCGGCGGCCTGCTCGCCGCCCATCACGGCGGTTCGGGCGTTGGGCCAGGAGAAGCAGAAGCGCGGATGAAAGCCGCGACCGCACATGCCGTAATTGCCGGCGCCGAAGGAGGCGCCGCAATAGATCGTGATCTGCGGCACGGTGGCGTTGGAGACGGCCTGGATCATCTTGGAGCCGTGCTTGATGATGCCGGCCTCTTCGTAGTGGCGCCCGACCATGAAGCCGGTCGTGTTGTTGAGGTAGAGCAGCGGTGTCTTGCTCTGGCAGCAGGCCTGGATGAAGTGGGTGGCCTTGGCCGCGCCGTCCGGATCGATCGGGCCGTTGTTGGTGATGACGCCGACCGGCCAGCCTTCAATTTTGATGTGGCCGCAGACCGTGGCGCTGCCGTAGTTCTCGCTGAACTCCAGAAAGTTGGAGTCGTCGGCAATGCGCGCAATGACCTGGCGCATGTCGACCGGGCGCTTGTAATCGGCCGGCACGATGCCCAGCAGTTCCTCGGCCTCGAAGCGCGGCGGCTTGAAGCTGCGGGGTGGCTCGGCGGGCATGCCGTGGTTCCAGTCGATTTGCGCCATGATTTCGCGCGCCAGGCGGATCGCGTCGCGGTCGTCCTCGGCCAGGTAGTCGCCCAGGCCCGAGATCGAGGTGTGCATGACGGCGCCGCCCAATTCTTCTTCCGTTGCGACCTCGCCGGTGGCGGCCATGAGTAAAGGCGGTCCCGCCAGGAAGGCGCGCGAGCGGCCACGCACCAGGATGATGTAGTCGGCCAGGCCGGTCTGGTAGGCGCCGCCGGCGGTCGAGGAGCCGTGCGTGACCGTGACCACCGGTTGCCCGGCGGCCGACATCAGCGCCAGGTTGCGGAAGGAGTTGCCGCCGCGGATGAAGTCCTCGACCTTGTAGGTCATCAGGTTGGCGCCGGCGCTCTCGACCAGTTGCACATAGGGCAGCTTGTTTTCGAGCGCGAGTTCCTGCACCCGCAGCACCTTGTCCAGGCCCATCGGTTGCAGCGCGCCAGCGTCGATGCCGGAGTCCGACGCCAGCACCATGCAGCGGATGCCGCTGACAAAGCCGATGCCGGCAATGGCACCGCCGCCGGGCACGCTTTTCTCCAGATCGGGCGTGTCCAGTCCCAGCCCGGCCAGCGTCGAGAGTTCAAGAAAAGGTGTTCCGGAATCGAGCAGCAGCGAGAGGCGCTCGCGCGGCAGCAACTGGCCGCGCTTTTCGAAGCGCGAACGCGCGGCGGTGGACTTGGCGCGCGTGCGTTCCTCCAGCGCGCGCACGCGCTCGATCAGCGCGAGCATGGCAGCGCGGTTCGCCTTGAATTCTTCACTGCTGCTGGAAATGGGGGATTCAATGTGGGCCATGAATGTCTTGGGCGAAATGCGCCATCCTTGTCAAAATTCAACGGATTAAAGACCCGGAGTTCGGGACTGTTGGCTCAGTTTAGGCAGCGCCTTGTGGCCGGTCTTGCGAAAACTGGCTGTAAGCAGACTCAGTTGGCAGTCATCGCGTCCCGATGCTGTTCATGGCAGTGGATCCCGGATCAAGTCCGGGATGACGCCGTTGATTTGTCACGGGGTCCCGAGGCTGTCATTGCGGGCTCCGACCCGCAATCCATGCTTTGGGGTTTCCGGCAGGAACGCGATCAAGCGTTGCCGGTGCGCAAACGCAGGCGGTACTTGTCGATCAGCGCGCTCGGCTGGTAGGACAGCTTGGTCTTGCGGAAATTGGCCAGGCCCATGTCCTGCTCGAAGTTGAGCCACTGCACAGTTTGCGGCGTTGCCGTCACGAAGTGGTGGAACATGTACTGGGCAATGCCCTTGTAGCGCGCCAGACCCTTGGCAAAGCGCATGACGAAGACGCCGCTGCTGATCTCCTGCGCCAGCACGAAGCCGGCCGGTTCATCGTCGGCGTAGTGCAGGAAACCCTGCAGGCCGAATTCTTCCAGGTGGGCCAACGCCTCCAGGCAGGGTTGCTCGTCGGCCTCGCCGCGGGTCTTGCCCTTGTCCGCCATCCAGCCGGCCAGCACGGCGCGTGCTTCGTCCAGTTGGCCGGCCTCCAGCGCCACACTGCGCACGGCATGGCTGGAGAGAAACTGTTTCATCAGGTTGCGCTTTTTCAGCAGTTTGGTACCGCGGTAAAAACGGAAGTTGTCCGCCGGGTAAAGGTAGTCGGCGTCGTCGCGCGAGGCGACGGCTTCGAAGACGGTGGCGTCGAGTTGCGCCACCTGCTGGCTTGAGAGCGGGTACAGGCAGTCGTATTGCGCCAGCAGTTGCGTCAGCAGCGGCAGGCTGGCCTGCTGGATGTCGAACAGCGGGATCGCGTGGCGCGAGCCATCGTAGGTGCGCCCGCTGATCAGCGGCCACTCGCCTTCGACCAGGCGGTAGTCGTGCGCGGCGCGGAACAGATAGAGGTTGGAGAAGACCAGGTCCGATAAGCGCTCCCGGCCAGCGCCGGCATGGCAGGCGGCCAGCGCCGTCTCGATGCGCGCGCGCTGCGCCAGTTCCAGCGGCAGGCCCGGCGGCAAGGGCGCGCCGGCCGCCGCCGCCATCGCAGGAATCATTTTGCCGGGCCGTAAGCGCCCGGCGCGGGTGCGTCGGCCGGGGGGCCGGCAAAGCACTGCGCAATGGCGAGCCACTGATCGGCCGCTGTGCCCTGCGATGTGAGTTGGGTGTCGGCGCGGTTGCGCCGCTGCGTGACCAGCAGGCAGAAATCTTGGGCACTGCCGCGCACCCAGTCGGTATCGGAGGGCTCGCCCCAGGCCCAGAGTTCGCCGTCGGGCGCGCGCAGTTCGATGTGCGGCACGTTGCCGGGAACGGCCAGCTTGCGGTTGACAAAACTCCAGCCAAAGGTGGTGACGCCGATGTGCGCGATGTGCTTGAGCCGCGTTGTCGCCGGGCGCTCGCGTTTGATCACGTCCCAGATGTCCTGGCCGTGGGCCCAGCTTTCCATGAGCCGCGCGGTGGCAAAAGAGCGCGCGCTCATGGACGGGCCGTACCACGGCAGGCGCGCTTTGGGGTCCAGGCCTGCGAGCGCCGCCACCAGACGCTCATGCAGGCCGCGCCAGTGCTGTGTCAGTGCCGCGCCGTCGAAGGCGCCGTACTTGAGACGGGCGATGACGCTGATAGGTTCCCCCGCTGCCATTTTGGGGCCGAGTTCTTTCATGCCTTTGATGAAGGCTTCGGGTTCGGTGGCCGACTGCAGCGCGGTCTCGTCGAAATAGCACAGGTGCGCAATCTCGTCCCATGGCGTCCAGCCAAAGAAGGTGCTGCGCGTTTGCCATTGCGCAGGCATCAGGGTTTCGCAGAGATCGGCCAGTGCCTGGTATTCGGCCAGCAGGTCGCGACAGGTGTCTTGCATGGTGGGGTCCTCCAGCGGTCTTGTTAAATTCCGAGCTGGCGCGCGGCCAGGTCTTTGAGAATTTCCTCGGAGCCGCCGCCAATCATCATGACTTTAACCTCGCGGTAGATGCGTTCGCTCTTGGTGCCGCGCATATAGCCCATGCCGCCCAGGATCTGGATTGACTGGTCGGCGCAGAACTGCATGGCCTGCGTGGCCAGCACCTTGGCCATGCAGATGCGCGCAACCAGTTGATTCGGGTCGCCCGCCTGGTGCTTGATGCGGTAGGCAAGTTCGTAGATCAGGCAGCGCGCGGCGTCGATGCGCAGCGCCATGTCCATCATCTTGTGGCGCATCACCTGGCGTTCCGACAAAGGCTGGCCGAAGGTCTGGCGCTGGCGCGCCCAGTCCAGCGCCTCTTCCAGGCAGACCTGGGCGTAGGAGCAGGCCGAAGCGGCCATTCCCAGGCGCTCGGAGTTGAAGTTGCTCATGAAGGTCTTGAAGCCCTTGTTCTCGACGCCGATCAGGTTGTGCACCGGCACGCGGCAGTTGTCGAAATGCAGGTGCGCGGTGTCGGAAGACCACCAGCCCATTTTCTTCAGTTCGGTGCGGGAGAGGCCCGGTGTATTGCCCTCGATCAGCAGGGCCGAGATGCCGCCCGCGCCCTTGTTGGCCGGGTCGGTGCGCACGGCCACGGTGAAGAAGTCGGCGCGCATGCCGGAGGTGATGAAGGTCTTCTCGCCATTGACGATGTAGTGGTCGCCGTCGCGCACCGCCGTGGTTCGCAGGGCCGCCACGTCAGAGCCGCCGGAGGGTTCGGTGACGGCCAGCGCGGCAATTTTGTCGCCCGCCAGCACGCTGGGGATGACGCGCTGCTTGAGTTCATCCGAGCCATGGTTCAGGATCGGTGGCAGGCCGATGGTGTGCGAATTGAGCGAGGCCGAGACGCCGCCGCCGCCGCTGCGCGCAAACTCCTCGGCCGCCACCAGGTGGTAGAAAACATCGACCGGCGTGCCGCCAAATTCTTCCGGGTAGCCGAGGCCCGCGATGCCGAGTTCGGCGGCGCGCTTGTAGAGCGAGCGCGGAAAGGTGCCGGCTTCGTCCCATTCGTTGACAAAGGGCGTGATCTCGCGTGCGACGAAGTCGCGCAGCGTGGCCCTGAACTGCTCATGTTCAGGCGAGAAGTAGTGGGGCAGGGGTTGAAAGTCAAACATGGTGCGCGCCAATCTTGGGTTCGGGTTGACTCAAGCACAGGCCGGTTGCTCCCGCCTGGCTTGAAGACCCAGCTTACGGCAGTCGCCGTGGCCGGTCTTGCGTCAATTGGCTGCGAGAGCCAGGGCGCGCCGAATTCGCGCTAATTGCGCAGGAGCAGGGCGCCTGAAATCAAGGCAAGAATGACCAAGTGCGGCGTAAAAGTCGCGAGGATAAATCCATTTGATTTGATGTGATGGACGAAGTCCAGGGCGGTTCCCGTGTGCTCATGGGCCAGATCAAGGTCAAAAGTGGGGGCCGGTGTCGTGCGTGTTTTTTGCATGGAGTGATCGTAAGCATCAAGAGTTAAGGGCTGCTTATGCGGCTGGGCCGCGCAGCCAGGCTATTCTGGAACGCATCGGGCGCTTTTTCACAGTGGAAGTGGTAACGGGAAGAAACAATTGAAAGCTTCATGGCGAAGCGAAATTCACGGCATGGCACCGGGCGCGATCTGACCAGTTTTCGCAAGACAGGGTGGCTGCTCGGGTTAAAGTTCCCGGCAGGCCTGCAAGGCCATGAATCAATGATTTGAAAAGAGACAAAACCCATGATTGCGCAAACCATCTTCAGCCTCGAAGGCCGCACGGCCCTGATCACCGGCGCCTCCAGCGGCATCGGCCTGCACATCGCCGGCGTTTACGCCCGCGCTGGCGCCCGCGTCGTGCTGGCAGCGCGCCGGCTCGACCGTATCGAGGCTGCGGCAGACGAGCTGCGCCGCGCCGGGCATCAGGCCTCTGGCGTCTTCCTCGATGTGACGCAGACCGACACCATTGGCACCGCTTTTGATGCGGTCGAGAAAGACCTGGGCGCGCCGCCTGATATCCTGTTCAACAACTCGGGCATCCTCTATTCAAAAGGCTTTCTGGAGCAGGAAGAGAGCGAAATCAGCCGGGTCTTCGACACCAACCTCAAGGGGGCCATGCTGGTGGCGCAGCAGGCGGCGCGGCGCATGAGCGCAGCCGATGGCGGCGTCATCATCAATATTGCGTCGACCGCGGGTTTGCGCGCCGGTGGTTCGCTCTCGAGTTACTGCGCCTCGAAAGCCGCATTGATCCATCTGGGCAACGTGATGGCGCTGGAACTGGCGTCCAAAGGCATACGGGTCAACACCATTTGCCCGGGCAATATAGAGACCGACATGCAGGCGTCGCTGAAAGATTTCGAGAAGGCCCTGATCAAGCGCACGCCGCTGCGGCGTTTCGGCAAACCGGAGGACCTTGATGGCGTCGCGCTGCTGCTGGCGTCCGATGCGGGCCGCTACATGACGGGCACGGCGATTGCGGTTGACGGCGGTCAGACCCTGACCTGGATGTAGATCAGCCCCAAAGCACCGAGCGCATCGAGATCGAGGCGGCCTGGAATCCGGTAGTGAAGAAACGCGGCATTTCGGACGGGGCGGCGGCACCGGCCGCGTAGAGCAGTGGCAGATAGTGATCAGGCGTGGGATGCGCCTGTTTTGCAAGCGCACCGAGCGACTGAAAGTTCGCCAGCGCATCGAGCTGCCCCTGCCTGATTTGTTGCTGCACCGTGGCGTCAAATTCCCTGGCCCAGTCGTAAGCCTCGTGCGCTGCGCTGCCTTGGCGCGTGGCTTGCAGGTTGTGCACGATGTTGCCGCTGCCGACGATCAGCACGCCACGCTGGCGCAGCTTGCGCAGTTGCTGGCCGAGCGCATAGTGCTCGGACGGCGGGCGGCTGAAATCCATGCTCAGCTGCAGCACCGGGATATCCGCTTTGGGAAACATCGGCTTGAGCACCGACCAGGTTCCATGGTCGAAGCCCCATTCGGCCGGGTCGACACCGAGCGCGCTGCCGCTGGCCGGGGACTGCAGTTCTTGCGCCAGTTTCTGTGCAAGCGCCGGCGCCCCAGGCGCCGGGTACTGCTGCTCGAACAGCGCCTGCGGAAAGCCGCCGAAGTCGTGAATGGTTTTGGGTTTGGCCATTCCTGTGAGTTGCCATTGGCCACGGGTCAGCCAATGGGCGGATATGCACAGGATCAATTGCGGCGGTCCGTTGCGTGCCAGTATCTCGGTCCCCATGGCCTGCCAGGCGCGACGCCAGGGGTTGTCTTCGATCGCGTTCATCGGGCTGCCATGGCCCAGGAACAGCACCGGCAGGGTGGGCGACGGTTTGAGGGCCTGGATGACGGGCAGGCTGGCGGCGTTGGCCAGCGCGGTCGATACGACGGCGGGCAGGGCGCCAATCGCGGCGAGGGAAGTTCTGCGGTCCATGGGTCTGATCCTGACGGTGTGCTCAACTACAATTCTATGAAGGATGAACGTCGTCATGCACAACCCGGTTGGAATCTATGAAAAGGCCCTGCCCAAAGACCTGAACTGGGCGCAGCGTTTCGACGCGGCCCGCGCGGCCGGCTATGAATTTCTGGAGATGTCGGTCGACGAGACACCCGAGCGCATGGCGCGGCTGGACTGGACGCTGGCCGAGAGGCTTGACTTCTTTCGTGCCTCGCGCGAAGCCGGCATTCCCGTGCCGTCCATGTGCCTGTCGGGGCATCGCAAGATTCCGTTTGGCAGCGCCGATCCGGCGATACGCGCCCAAGCCGCCACCTTCATGGAAAAGGCGATCCGTTTTGCCGGCGATACCGGTATCCGCGTGATCCAGCTGGCCGGCTATGACGTCTACTACGAGCCGACCACGCTTGAATCGCGGCAGCGCTACTACGAGGGCATGGAGCGCGCCCTGGAAGTGGCAGCGCAACACCAGGTGATGCTGGCGCTGGAGATCATGGACACGCCGTTCCTGAACTCGATCAGCAAGTACCTCAAGCTCAAGGAGCGCTTGCCATCTCCTTGGTTCAAGGTCTACCCGGACCTGGGCAACCTCACGGCCTGGGGCAACGATGTGGCCGAGGAGTTGACGGCGGGCATCCACCACATCGTCGGCGTTCACGTCAAGGAAACCAAACCGGTCGGCCCTGGTTTCCCCGGTGCGTTTCGCGATGTTCCGTTTGGTGAAGGCACGGTCGATTTTGTCCGCTGCTTCAAGACGCTGCGTGAACTCCGATACGCGGGGCCGTTTCTGATCGAGATGTGGACCGAGAAGGCTGCCGATCCACTGCAAGAGATCGCCCGGGCCCGTCAGTGGGTGGGCGAGCGCATGAAACTCGGAGGCTACGCCTGATGTTGGAATTGCTGAAAAAACAGGTGCTCGAAGCCAATCTGGAATTGCCCAAGCTCGGCCTGGTCGATTTCACCTGGGGCAATGTCAGCGGCAAGGACGCTCAAAGCGGCGCCATCGTCATCAAGCCCAGCGGCGTTGCCTACGAAACCATGACGCAGGACGACATGGTGGTGGTCGACATGACGGGTCGTGTGCTCGAAGGCCGGCTGCGGCCCTCATCCGATCTGGCAACGCATCTCGAGCTCTATCGCCACTTCCCGTCGATCGGTGGCATCGTGCACACGCACTCGACCTGGGCCACCGTCTGGGCTCAGGCCTGCCGCGGCATTCCGGCCTTGGGGACAACGCACGCCGACTATTTCTTTGGCGAAATTCCCTGCACGCCGACCCTCACAGCCGGGCAGGTCGGTGGCACGTACGAACTCGAAACCGGGCTGGCAATCGTCAAGTGTTTCCAGGACGCGGGTCTCGATGCGAGTCGCATGCCGGCCGTGCTGGTCGCCAATCACGGCCCGTTTGCCTGGGGCGTCGACGCCAGCGCAGCAGTCCACAATGCCGCCGTGCTGGAAGTGACCGCCCGCATGGCCTTGCTGACGCTGCAATTGAACGCAGACCAGCCGGCCATGCCGCAGTACCTGTTGGAAAAACATTTCCTGCGCAAGCATGGGCCTGGCGCTTACTACGGCCAGAAGTAGGGCGGTTTAGCCCGCATATTTCACGCTTTTTGGTTTCCTGTCGAAATCTTGGTGATTGAGTGCGGTCAGGGCTGACGGCAAGTCCCGCACCGCTGTATTTCCAGCAGCAATGAGCAGACAAGGCGGCAGCGCA
>TBL_comb47_HYPODRAFT_10000053_pt1 | contig 130910 bp, 109 predicted proteins | sample TroBogypolimnion_40_FD_10682 | JGI IMG/M metagenome (IMG submission 10682)
ACCAGTCAAGGTGGGGGTAAAGGAGCTTCCTCCCATGGTGGCCCCAAGGGCCGAGCAGGAGCGTCCGCAAGCCGTACCCCTGCCGGATAAGGCGGTCAGAAGGCTCGAGGTTCCCGTCGATTTTTTTGGCCAGAACCTTGTACTCAGGGCCGATCCGCATTTGATAGATTTTACCCTGGGCAAGCCCGGACAGAACGAAGTGGCACGTTTCTGGCGCAAGGTTTCTGAAACCAATTACGGGGATCTGCTGTTGCAGATCAATGTACTGAAGGAACAACTCAACCTGAACGATTGGGGAACCTACCAGCTGATCGACCAGTTCTCAGCCAGGATATCGCAAAAGAACAACAATACCAAAGTATTGTACAATTGGTTTCTGATGACCGTATCAGGCTTCCGTACCCGTCTGGCCTATTCTGCAGCGGCCGACAAAATGTACCTGCTGGTTCCCTCCTCCAACAATGTCTTCGGATGCCAGTTTCTGAAGATCAATGACCAGGAGTACTATTTCATCTCCAATTTCGGGGAGGAGATAGGAACCGTCCTGACCTACGACGAAGAGTACGGGGATGCCAAGAAACGAATCAGCCTGGCCGTGACCAAACCCTTGAATTTCAAGGAAAGGTATGTCAGCAAAAAGATGAAATTTTCGGACGAGTACCCCGAACTGGAGGTGAATGTGCCGCAAAATGAAATGGCATTTTATGCCACATATCCCCAGACGGATTTCTACGTAACCATGAGCGCGCCGATGAATCCGGTTCTGGAGGCCTCGTTGCTGCTCTATTTCGGACAAATTGCAAAAGACAAAAATCCGGTAGAGACGGTCGCCATTTTGCTCGAATTTACACAGAAGGCATTCCAGTACAAAACCGATCAGGCCCAGTTTGGTTACGAAAAATGGGATTTCCCGGATGAGATCTTTTTCTATCCCTTCAGTGATTGCGACGACAGGGCTGCCCTACTTTCCTGGCTAGTCTATCATGTGGCCAAATTGGATGTAGTAGGCTTGATGTTCACCGGACACGTGAGTACCGCCGTACTTTTTCCCAATGAGGTCCCCGGTGATTTTGTTCTTGCCAAACAGAAGAAATTTACCATTTGTGACGGAACGTTTGTTGGGGCGCCAATAGGAAAATGCATGCCACAGTTTGAGGGAAAATCCGCGGAGATCATCCAAATGCCGGGCATCAGCACGGCCGATCTGCTGGCCGACAAAGTTTGGGAAGAGGTAAACAGGCACGGAGGCTATCCGGGTGAGGGCACAACAGGTGTGCCGGATGGGCAGGGGAACCTGGTGGTGGCCGGATGGTTCGACAAAGCCTTCACTTTGGGCAAAGCCCCGGTCAATCCTACAGGTGGACGAGACCTGTTTGTCGCTTCCTACAACCAGGAGGTCAGACTGAACTGGGTGAAGATACTGGAAGGAAGCGGCGCAGAGTATGTTACGGGCCTTGTCAGGGATCCTGGAGGAAACTTTATCCTGTCGGGGAATTTTTCAGGGAAATTTCAGGCCGAAGGCAGATCCATCCAGTCAGAAAAGCCGGAGCAATCCATGTTCCTGTTGTCAATGAAACCAGGTGGGAACGTCAACTGGCTCACACCAGTGCTCTTTGAGGAAGCCAAAACGCGTGAGAACATCTATTTCCAGGTGCACTGCGATACCAATGGCAAACTGCTGGGAACGGAATACCTGCCTCAGCAAAATATGCTATGGAAGAATCTGCTGTTGCTGGATGAAAAAAACAACCTGCTGGCGACAGGAGGATTCAGTACCCTACCGGGGATGGTCCGTCATACGGAAGCAGTCAACGATGTGGCGACCTATGATGTGACAGTCCTGCTGAAAGAGAAGAATGACAAACTGATTGAAAGCGGCTGCGACAAGGGTGCAGCAGGTCTTTTTGCAGCTTTTACGATGCTTTCCGATTTTGAATCAAAACTGTCTGGCAAATATGTTCAGGAAACGCTCGATAAATACAATCCGGCATTCAAAAGCAAGAGTCCCAACCTTTACAAAAGCTTCGGCATTGTCGAGTTTATCAAGAATGCCAACGGGATCATCACACTACGCACAGTGAACAACCAGTTCATGGAATTGGACAAGATGAAGGTGAGCAGCGATGCCAACATGAAAATGGTCATCACCCCCGAAGGGGATGCCCGGATTGATTTTATTTCAGGGGCAAAAGTGGGGAAGGCCTTCATTTGGTTTCCGCTCAACAGCATTACGGTGATGAAAAAGAATGGGGATTTGATTTTTGACTATGCCAGGGATCATTCCAAAAGCAGCCTCAACATCAACAAGGACATTCTGTTTTGAATAGGATGAAAGTATTGCTTCTTATCAAAAGATTTCAATACGGCGGTGCGGAGAACCATGTCTGTGAATTGGCCAATGCCCTGGCAGAGACCGGTCATTCCGTGTGGGTGCTGTCGGGTGAAGGGGCTCAGCGGTGCAGGCTCCATCCACGTGTTCATTACGAGACGGTACATTTTTCCGATCTTAAAATTCCTTTTCATCTGCTCCGGTTGATCCGGCTGATCAAAGTCGAAAAAATCGAGGTGATTCACGCGCATCAGCGTTTACCGGTGCTTCTTGGAACGCTTGCAGCCAGGTGGATGAAAATTCCTGTAGTCGCCACCATACACGGCTCCGCCATCACCGATCTCAGATCAGAATATGTAAAACGAAACATTGACAAAGTCATAGCCATCCGGGCGAGTTCCATCGCCTGTCTCGAACAACTTCTGAAGGCTCCGCAAAAAATTGAATTGATCCACAATGGTATCCGGCCGCCATTAACATGCCTGGACAGGTATGTAGATCCCGATAGTTTTTCGCTTTATTATGTGAGCAGGTTGGACCGGCACCATACCAGTCTGCTGATCCATATCCTTACCGAGGTATGGCCCGAAGTGGTCCGGAAATATCCCCATTCGCATTTGCACATAGTTGGCGAAGGAACCGGCATGAAGTCCATCAGGGAGTCACTGGCGAAACGCACAGGATTCATCGGTCAGGCTTCTGTTCATCTGGATGGCTATGCCAGCGAGGTGGAGGATTATTATCCTGATGCGGATCTGGTGTTGGGGGTTGGTAGGGTGGCCATAGAAAGCATGGTACATGGAGTACCCGTGCTCAGTGTCAAACACAACCATCTGGGGCCCATCGTCACACAATCCAACCTGAGACGAATGCAATTTGCCAACTTTGTGGATCTGGATGCCACCGCACCCGACAGAAAGATGCTGCTCAGTAAATTATTCGATTTTCTGGATCACCGCAGATTCTACGAGAATGAAGCCAAATGTCTCCAGTATCTTGCCAACCGGGAGTACAACATCGCCGGGATCACCAAAAAGATTGTACATGTTTATTCGGATGCGATAAAATCATCCGGACAAAAGACTATTTCAGTAAAAAACCAAGGTCATCACACGCATTTTTTTCCACTGGAGCAATCCCCTGCTCAAAGATTCTGGCGCTCTTATTCCCGATAAGCGATAGCCTGTTCCCTTCCCGCCTCAGCATGGTCCCCTCCCGCAAACCAACCACGTAAACCTCCTTGTTGATCTCCAGAAACTCCTCAATCCGCTGTTCCCTGGTTTCGCCTCCATGTCCTTCCGGATTTTTATCGAGGTAGTGGGGGTTGATCTGGAAGGGGACCAGATTCAGGCAATCAAATCCTTTCGGATCTACGATGGGCATATCGTTGGTGGTCCGCAGGGTTGGACATGCAACGTTGGATCCGGCACTCCATCCGATGAAAGGAATACCTGCCAGGACGCGTTCTCGAATTAGCGGGAAAATTCCAGAATCATTCATCATCCGCACCAGTTGCCAGGTATTTCCACCCCCTATGACAATGGCATCCGCCTCTTCAATGGCCTTCGCAGGATTCGGTGCATGATGGATGGATGTCAGGTGGTGATTCAGCACCTCAAAACGATGACGCACTTTGGATTCATATTCATCCATCGAGAATGTGACTGCCGCGAAGGGAATAAAGAGTATATTAAGTGGTTTATTTCCAAGAAATTTGGCGATTTCAGGCATGGGATAGCTCAGGTAGGGCTCTCCTGGCATCGTCGAGTTGCTGATTAACAATAATCTCATAGTCAAGGATTAAATTCCCTCAAATTTACATCAGATTTTCGATGTTTGAGATGCAATCCGGAAATACCTTTTGAACCATTTGAAGTCTCCATTCACCCAGTCACCCAGTCCTCCAAGTCCACCAAGTCTTCCCACTCCCCAATACTCCCACTAAATCACCGAATTTTTATACATCTGGGTCCAAAAAGTGTCAAGTCTGTACCAAAAATCCATTTTTTCCGTACAAATGGGAGGAAAAGGGCATATTGAAATGGGCCGTTGTCTTCAAACATCTGCATAATTCGATATTTTTACCCCCGCTAAAATTTCAATGCTTTGTATGGGAAAAATTGATAATCCGGTTAGGATTAAGAAAATATTGGTTGCCAACAGGGGCGAAATTGCCGTTCGGATCATGCGTTCCTGTCGCGAAATGGGCATAGAGACTGTAGCTGTTTACAGTGATGCCGACCGTTCTTCACTGCATGTGCGTTATGCAAATGAGGCCTATCACATAGGGCCGAGTGCCTCCTCCGAAAGTTATTTGCGAATGGAAAAGATCCTGGAAGTGGCCCTGAAATCGGGAGCGGATGCCATCCATCCCGGATACGGCTTCTTGTCTGAAAATTCCATGTTTGCCAGGAAATGCACAGAGGCAGGGATAAAATTTATTGGGCCTTCAGCAGAATCGATCGAGGCAATGGGAGATAAAATCAGCGCCAGAAAAAGAATGATTGCTGCCGGTGTTCCGGTTGTTCCCGGAACAACTGAAAAGATTGTGGATGAAGAGGAAGCCATCCGAATCATCAGGGGCATAGGATTGCCGGTGATGATCAAGGCATCCGCCGGTGGAGGAGGTAAGGGAATGCGCCTGGTAAAAAAAGAGGAAGATATCAAACCTTCCATCCGCAGTGCCAAATCTGAAGCCAAAACTGCCTTTGGCGATGATGCCCTTTACATTGAAAAATACATTGAATCACCCCACCACATTGAATTTCAGGTTCTGGCAGATCGTTATGGTGATGCTGTTCATCTCTTTGAGAGGGAGTGTTCGGTTCAGCGTCGTCACCAGAAGGTGATTGAAGAGACACCTTCCCCCATCATGACGCCCGAAGTCAGGGAGAAGATGGGTGCCTGTGCAGTTGCCGCCACCAAGGCCGCCAATTACGAAGGCGCCGGAACGATTGAATTCATCGTGGATGACCAGCTAAATTTTTATTTTCTGGAGATGAACACCCGCCTGCAGGTAGAGCATCCGATTACGGAAAGAGTCGTGGGGGTGGATCTTGTAAGGGAACAAATCCGGGTTGCGGAAGGTTTTCCGCTTCCATTCAAACAGAAGGATCTGAAGATGAATGGACATTCCATGGAGTGCCGCATCTATGCCGAGGATACAGATAACAATTTTATGCCCAATCCGGGCAAGATTACCCACATCACCGAACCAATGGGGCTGGGTGTCCGCTGCGACGGTTACATCCACGAAGGCTATACCATCCCGATTTATTACGATCCGATGATCAGCAAACTGATCATATGGGGAAGAACCCGCGAAGAGGTGATAGAACGGATGCGCCGTGCCCTGTTTGAATACAAGATATCAGGGGTGAAAACCTCCATCAAGTACCTCCTGAAAATCATGGAAACCCCTGATTTCAGAAACGGTACCTACAATACCCATTTCATCGAAAAGAATGAGGAGTTTCTGAGCAACAAAATCAATTGCGACAAACACTGTGAAGACATTGCCCTGATTGCTGCATTTATTGAACATTCCAGCCGCCTGCAAAAGGCAAAGGAGGTCATTCCACACGAAAGGGGCCACGGTTTGAAAGGATGGCTGCACCGTGGAAGACGTGCCGGAATGATGCGTCTCTAGGGAGTGAACAGTAGGGTGGCAAAGCGCATTTTGCATGGGCAAAATCCAAAATCCAAAATTGAATAGTAAGTTCTTTATACAAATATGATGCAACTTGAATTGAAAGTCAACGACCGAAATGCCATCGTCAAGGAGATCCGGAGAAAAGGGAATCTTGTCACGCTTTCTGTCGACAACAAAATTTACGAAGTAGACATTGACAAGGTAAGCGGGGAGGAGTACTCCATCCTGTCGGAAGGAAAATCACACAACGTGGAGGTGATTCCGACAGACGATCCCAAAGTCTATAGAGTCAATACCATCTTTTTTGCCTTTGATGTCAGTGTCAACGATGCGGAAGCCCGTTACATGCAGAAAAGGAAGAAAAAGGATGCCGACGGTACGACGGATACCATCAAGTCTCCGATGCCTGGAAAGGTGGTCAAGGTGCTGGTGCAGAAAGGTGAGCATGTTGAAAAAGGACAGACCGTTGTCGTGCTCTCCGCGATGAAGATGGAAAGTGAGTACAAGGCCGGCTGCGATGGAGTGGTCTCCAAAGTGGCCGTGAAGGAGGGTGATACCGTGGATGGCAACCAATTGTTGGTCATCATCGGGAAAGATGCAAAGAAGAAATGAACAAACTGAGAAAAAAATAATGAAGGATAAATTCGAAGAACTGGAGAAAAGAAACCACGATGCTGAATTGGGCGGAGGCCAGAAACGAATCGACAAACAGCACGCTGCAGGCAGAAAGACTGCCCGTGAAAGGATCCTTGACCTGGTGGACCACGATACATTTGTCGAATTCGACAAATTTGTGGTGCACAGAACCCATGATTTTGACATGGAAAAGAGCATCATTTCCGGCGACGGGGTGGTGACAGGTTATGGCAAAATTGATGGACGTCTGGTCTATCTGTTTGCGCAGGATTTCACTGTTTTCGGTGGCACGATGAGTCGGACCAATGCAGATAAAATCATCAAAATAATGGACCTGGCCCTGAACATGGGTGCTCCTGTCATAGGGTTGAACGACTCCGGAGGTGCCCGCATCCAGGAAGGAGTACAAAGCCTGGCAGGATATGCCGATATTTTCTACAGAAATGTGATGAGTTCAGGGGTCATCCCGCAAATTTCGGCCATTCTGGGACCTTGTGCCGGTGGAGCCGTCTATTCGCCCGCCATTACCGACTTCATTGTCATGGTGAAGGAATCCAGTTATATGTTTGTGACAGGGCCCGATGTCGTCAAGGAGGTGACACACGAAGAGGTGACCAAGGAGGAACTGGGTGGTTCCGTTACCCATGGAAGCAAGAGCGGCGTGACCCATCTTACTGCAGATGACGATGAACATGCCATGCTGATGATTCGCGAACTGTTCAGCTACCTTCCCTCCAACAACATGGAGGATGCGCCATTTGTGCCCACCACCGACGACCATAACAGGGAAGAGATCGATCTGGATACCCTCATTCCAAACGATCCGAATAAACCCTACGACATGCATGAACTGCTGCTGAAGGTGGTGGATAACCGGAATTTCTTCGAAATCCAACCTGCCTTTGCCCCAAATATCCTGGTCGGATTTGCCCGTCTGGGGGGCCGCAGTGTTGGTATTGTGGCGAATCAACCGGCCTACCTCGCCGGTGTGCTCGACATCAACTCTTCCGTAAAAGCTGCCCGTTTCGTCCGTTTCTGTGATGCCTTCAACATTCCTTTGGTCACCTTCGTGGATGTACCCGGATTTTTGCCTGGAACCGTTCAGGAATTTGGAGGAATCATCCGGCACGGGGCCAAATTACTTTACGCTTTTGCGGAAGCAACCGTACCCAAGATAACCATGATTACGCGTAAAGCCTACGGTGGCGCTTATGACGTGATGAGCAGCAAGCACATCGGTGCAGATGTCAACTATGCCTACCCTTCGGCCGAAATTGCCGTCATGGGTGCCGACGGGGCAGTCAGGATCATCAACAAGGACAAACTGGACCCGGAACAACGCGCAGCCGCAGTCGAAAATTATAGGGATACCTTTTCCAATCCCTACAAGGCGGCTGAACTGGGTTACATCGATGAAGTGATCTATCCGCGACAAACGCGATCCAAACTGATTCAGGCACTCGAAATGTCACAAAGCAAACACAAGACCAATCCGCTGAAGAAGCATGGGAATATTCCATTGTAACAAAAACGGGCTGAAATTCAGCCCGTTTTTGTTAACCAATTTGCACTGGGGGTACATGCTGGTCAGAGTCCAATCCCGATGGTAAAGGGATCCATCAACGGTCCCCTGCCATCGCGGAAGAATGGCGTGAAATTGTAGGTGCTGTAGAGATAAAAATTCTTGTAGCCCAGTCTGACGGTGGACCCTCCCCGGAAGGGATTGATGTCAAAGTCGTTGTGATCCTTGGTTTTGACTCCGTCGATCTTCACCTTGGTATGAGAGCCCATCTTGATGCCTCCAATCACACCCATCGACATCCAGAGTTTTGATTCTCTGGGAAAATGAATTTCCAGCAAAAGAGGGACTGTCAGAAAGCCCGTCGACAATTTCGATTTTTCCAGTTTTGGATCCGAGATAAGGACCGGTACGATGTATCCCATCTCATTCTTTAGGGTGAAATTGTTGGCGAAACGGTAGTCGTTGAAGCTGAAACCCAACCCTGTGACCAAACCAATGTTGTTCTTTTTCTCCTGCAGTGCTATTCCGTATTTAAACAGATTGATGTTCACCTCCAGCGATTTGTTTTGGTTCAAATCCATGAAATTGGGAGTGGAATATCCCTTGTAATCCACCGTCGAAAAAGTATTGATGCCAAGTTCCAGTGTGGACCAATGCCCTTTGAATTTTGGTGCGTGTCCGGTCCATTTCTTGTATTTCTCATCATCCAGGTTGTCGAAGGCAACTTTGGTGCCATGCTTGCCGTCCGTAACCACCATGGTTTTTCTTCCCAGACGGATCTTGACCGAATCACTTTTCCCTTGTTGAACATTGATGGTGTTGTCGCCAATCTTAACATCCGTTTTTGCACCGTTATCTATTACGGTTACCATGTTTTTTCCCAAGACGTTTACCCTGACGGTATCCTGAGCCCTGGATGTCAGGCCCGCCACCAGGCTGAACAGTAAAAAAAGAATAGTTGTTTTCATCGGTTATTTTGTTTGAAATGTTTGAAATGTTTGAAATGTTTGAAATGTTTGAAATGTTTGAAATGTTTGACTCATAAATCCTTTATATCTTTCAAACTCTTCAACCATTGTCCTTAGGACGTTTACCCCTATCAAAAAGTTACACTACCTGTTCAATGGGATGGAAAAGGCGAGTAACTGGCTATTGAAAGAGATGGATTTCAGGTTGCCATCAGCTCCCTTCTTTCCTGTCAGGCGATGTCCTGGCAGCCGGGAAAAAAGATGAAGCCCGGCAATGACAATTTCCTCACGGGTGATGAGCACCTTTGGTTCATCCGCTTTTAGCTCGTCATACTTCTTCTTCAGAAAGTCTGACAGTAAGATCTCACCCGAAACAGGAAAACCGGATTCGCGCTCCCTGATTGGAACCAGGTCTGCAAACAGGAGTAGATCGCTTTTCACCATTCCGTACCTGGGGAGTAAAACTGTCACGCCATCGAAACTGCGTTTTTCGGGACTTTTTGGCAATGGATTTCTCTTCGGGGCGCCATGGGGATGTAATTGTGAAACGACCGCAGGAGTTTCGGTACGAATTTTCGTCTCTGATGTGCTCCTGGGAATTTTGGAGGCTGTGGCAGGTTCTATTTCGCGATTTCCCTTTTGGGGGCCTGCAAGTGCCACCCGCGAGGCAGTGATCGGCTCATTTTTTCTGTTTCCGGGTTGCAAAACAATGAGAGCCAGAAGCAGCAGCGCTGCGATGGAGGTCATCCATCTCCAGTCGAGCCTTAAAATGGACTTTCTTTTTAGTTGTGCTTTGAGAGGAAAGCCAATATTCTGGTCCGGTTTCAGTTTCACCAGACCAAAACTTCGAACCAATTCATTTTGGGCAGGATGATAGGCTATCCATTTTTCAAGCAACAATTGCTCTGCACCTGTCAGGTCTCCTTCTAGGGAGGCAATGATGGATGTTTCCAGATATTCCTGATCTTCAAACAACGATTTTTTCAGTTTCTCTTTTCCGGGATAGGTAAGCTGGAGATCGGCCCTCAGGACCGGTGCAATTGCTTCCAGCTCTTCGGCCAAATCCTCGTTTGACTGCAAGAAATGGCGCAACTCTTCAATCTGCGTTTGGGAGAGCTTTCCTTCGGTATAATCCAGGAACCATAATTCGTAGTTGTCTCTTGTCAGCTTCATAGAACTGTATCCAGGGTGCCAATGTAGTTTTTCATGAAGAGCCTCGACCGGTAAATGTAAACCTTTACCTGCGCCTCCGAGAGGCCGGTCATTTCACCAATCTCCTTGTAGGAATAACCTTCGAAGTCGCGCAGTAACAGTACAGATTTCTGTGTTTCGGGGAGTTTCTCGACGGCGGCCTGCAAGATCTCCTGCAAGTCACTGTATCCATGATGGGTGGTTTCTTCCGGAAGTTTGCCAGTCTCCACCACAGTCTCCTTCCGAAGTTTGCGGATTCCGTCAATCATGGTATGGTGGGCGGTGGTAAAGAGCCAGGATTTGACCCTGGAAGGATCAACCACTTCACGATGGATCCAGAGTTTCTCGTAGCAATCCTGAACAATGTCCTGTGCAGACATGGAATTACCCAGATTTTTAAGGGCATAGCGATACAGGGCATCGGCCCAGTCATCCACAGCCAGGTTATAGTCGGCAATTCTCATTGTCAGGTTGTCCGCTTTTGACAATAAGACGATCAACAGGGCAAAAAGTTACAATGGCATGCTTTTTGTATAATTTCTCGTTCAGGAAAGATGTTGATGTGGACAATCCAATGCAAATTTGTCCATGCAGAACAGTTAAATATGCTGAAAATGCCTTAATTGGATTTAAAAAATGGCATCTTCCTGGTTTGTCGTTGTGTTTATATCGTATTTTTGTCAATAATGTTAAAATTCAAGCAGATGGAAAAGCATAATTTGAGCAAGCTAATATTTTGGATGACAGTGGTTTTAATCATGTTTGCCCAATGCAGGAAGGAGGCAGTGACTCCTACGGTTAAACCTGTCACACCGGTTGTCATTCCGGCTGCCACAGAGTTGAATACCTTTATTTGGTCTGCCATGCACGATTACTACTATTGGCAAGCCAATATTCCCAACCTGACTAATGCATACTACCAGCCGCTGACCTCATCGAGCCTCAATTACAAACAGAACGTCGACAGTCTGAATGCATTCCTGAACAAGTATACCAATCCAAGAACGCTGTTCACCAGTCTGAAGTACAAGAATGGTGTGGTAGACAAGTGGTCCTTCATCGTGAGTGATTACGACAGTATTTTCAACTGGATTTCCGGAACATCCACCTCTATTGGAGCCGATTATCAGCTTTACTACCTCAACAATACCTCCTCCGACATTCTTGGTGTGGTACGTTACGTTTTGAAAGGTTCACCTGCAGATCTTGCAGGAGTGCAGCGTGGCGATATTTTTAACAAGGTGGATGGCGTTCAACTTACCGCTTCCAATTACATGACCAACCTGATCAACAAGCAAACTTTCACCCTTACCTTTTCGAAGGTAGTAAGCGGTGCGTTTGTTCCGACCGGTAAGACAGCCACCATGACTGCCGTAAATATGCAGGAGGATCCCGTGTTCCTGAACAAGGTCATTACAGCCAATGGGTACAATGTGGGATATCTGGTTTACAATGGTTTTACCTCGGATTTTGACCTGGAACTGAATACAGTCTTTCAGAAATTCAAGGCGGCAGGTGTCAACAAAATAATTGTCGACCTGCGCTACAATGGTGGAGGGTCCGTGCAGAGTGCGATCTATCTGGCCAGTATGATCTATTCGACCAATACCTCCAAGTTGTTTACCAAAAGCGTATACAACAGCATTTTGACACCATACATCACCTCGCAGTACGGAGCCAGCTATTTCCTCAGCAATTTCACAGACAGAATCAACACAACGCCTATCAATTCCCTGGGTATTTCGGATATCTACTTCATTGTTTCGGGTGAGACGGCCTCTGCCAGTGAATTGCTGATCAACGGACTCAAACCCTATATGAATGTCATTTCGGTAGGCACCAACACCTATGGGAAATATGTTGCCTCCCTGACGCTGCAGGATTATGATGCCAACAACAAACTCGTTACCACGCACAAATATGCAATGCAGCCAATTGTGGCAGAATATGCCAATTCTCTGGGAGTAACCGAATTTGTGAATGGGCTCGTTCCCGATATTACGGCCAAGGAGGATATTGGCAACATGTTGCAGTTGGGGGATGAAAATGAGCAGTTGCTGAAGATTGTACTTGATTACATCAAGGGTCAAAAATCTCAAAGTTTGACAACTGCGAGCAGTCTTGCCAATTCCAGGTATCTCTTTGGTACCAGGGCACAGTCGAGATTTTCTCATGACATGTTTGTTGATCCTAAGAATTTGGGCAAAAGGACGAATTAATTCCGGCTATTCGGGGTAGAAATTAAATTCCGGAGAAAAGGACTGGAGCGGTTTAACCAAAATTGCTAATTTCGGAGGTTGGTTCGTTGAATGCTCCGAGATTGAAATTATCCTAATACAACATACAAATAATGTCCAAAGAGCTGACTGAAAAGCAAACAAGACTTGATGAGCGGTACCTTCGGATGGCTGCCGTCTGGGCCGAGAACTCCTATTGCAAACGCAGGCAAGTGGGAGCACTGCTGATCAAGAATAAAATGATCATCTCAGACGGATACAACGGAACTCCTTCCGGATTTGAGAATGTGTGTGAAGACGAAACCGGCAAAACAAAGCCTTATGTATTGCACGCGGAGGCCAATGCCATCACCAAGATAGCAAAATCACACAACAGCAGCGAGGGAGCAACGCTCTATGTTACCTCCTCCCCCTGCATTGAGTGCGCCAAACTGATTATCCAGGCAGGAATTATCAGGGTCGTGTTTTCAGAGTCCTATCGTCTGAACGATGGGATAGAGTTGTTGGAGAGGGCTAAAATTGAAGTGGTTAACATCAATGGTTAATTTGCAGGCATTTACCTGCAACAGGATGATTGGGGAGCCCTTGGTCTTTCCACTCTTTTTTTTTCATTAAATCCTGGTAAGTTTGTAATCAGAGGTTGCATACAGATACCAATTGTCAATGGTTGGCCGGCCTTCAAGTGGCCGGTTCGTGAGACACCCATCCATTTGTAAAACTTGTTTTGGGTTGTCAACGTAAAATGGTTGTGCTTTTAAATGTCCAAGTAAATAATATTGCATACAATTCGTTAAATGGAAAATAACAACAGAAGATTATCAACCTGGGTACCGGTTTTTTTGGCTTTGACACTTATTTTTGGTGTCTGGCTGGGAATAAAATTGCAAAACAGAAGAATGGGTGCCATCTTGCCAGTACAGATTGGCAGTAAGAGCAAACTGGATATGGTCATCAATCTGATTGAAGGAAACTATGTGGATTCTGTCAACTCAAAAAAATTGGTCGAAGATGCCATCCCAGAGTTGCTCAAACAACTGGATCCCCATACTACCTACATTCCTGCCAAAGAGATGCAGGGGGTTTCAGAGGAGATGTCCGGTAATTTTGGAGGCATTGGCGTTCAATTCTCCATCCAGAATGATACCGTGATGGTCATTGATGTGATCTCAGGAGGGCCATCCCAGAAATTGGGCATTCGCGCCGGAGACAGGATCGTCAGGGTGAACGATTCGACCCTGGTTGGAAAAAATGTAAAAAATGAACTTGTGTTCAAAAAGCTTCGCGGGCCAAAGGGCACCAAGGTCAAGGTAGGTATATTGCGCAAAGGTTTGCCTGATTTGCTGAGTTTTGACATTTCCAGGGGAGATATTCCAATCTACAGCGTTGATGTTTCCTACCTTGTGGATCACAAAACGGGTTATGTAAAAATTGGCAGGTTTGCCGAACATACCTACGAAGAGTTTATGGCTGCGCTGGCAAAGCTGGATAGCGGGGGTGCCGAACAAATCATCATCGACCTCCGCGGAAACCCGGGAGGATACCTGAGCTCCGTGATCAGGATGGTCAATGAGGTGCTCGACAAAGGTGAACTGATTGTCTATACTGCCGGAAGAACACAGCCCAAAAGAGAGTTCACGGCCGAGAACCGGGGTAAATATTTCGGAAGGAGAGTGGTCGTCATGGTGGATGAATATTCTGCCTCTGCCAGTGAAATTTTTGCCGGTGCCATCCAGGACAACGATAGGGGGACCATCATTGGCAGAAGAACTTTCGGCAAGGGATTGGTTCAGGAGCAGATTCCTTTCTACGATGGCTCTGCCATGCGTCTAACCGTGGCCAGGTATTATACCCCTTCGGGTCGTTGCATCCAGCGCCCTTACCTGAAAGGGACTGATGACTATTATGCCGACATTACGAGGCGTTTTGCGCATGGCGAGTTTGAGCAAAAAGACAGTATCCACAATTCCGACACCGTGAAATATTACACACGCCTGAAGCGGGTGGTGTATGGAGGAGGAGGAATCATGCCGGATATTTTTGTACCGGCGGATACTACCGGAAATTCAACCTATCTGTTCAAATTGATGCAGAAGGGGCTGGTCTACCAGTTTGCCTTCGACTATGCAGACAAACACCGGGCCGAATTGTCTCATCTTAAAACTGGTGGTGAATTTGCCGACCTGCTGCACAAGAGATCGATTCTGGATGAATTCCTTCAATATTCGGTCAAGAACGGAATTGCGAACAATGATGCTGGCATAAAAACCTCCGGGAAAATAATCGAGACGCAGTTGATGGCCTACATCGCCAGAAACATCATCGGGGAGGAGGGATTCTACAGCATCATCAGTACGATCGACAATACCCTGCAGGAGGCGGTAAAGTGCATCAACAGCAAGGACAAGCTGGTGAGTGTCAAGTGAATTTTTTAGTGCTCCTGCCTGGGAGATCAAATAAAAAAGTGGATGAGCTGTCTCATCCACTTTTTTATTTACCGGATGTATGAACCCGATGCAAAACAATAGAATTCCACTTGAGGCAGAAAACCAGTATCGCCTTCAAGTTTGAATCAGGGACCAATCCGGGTTACTAATTTCCTCAAATCTACTGCACCAGGCTCTCCAGTTTCTTGTAAGCCTCATTGACACCTTCCACGTAATCCTTTTTCAGCTTACTGTAAAATGCCTTTACCAGTTTTGGGTTGTCTTTCCCGTCTGGATTATTTATTTTGTCTACGGTACTGTTGTGCAGCTCCACGATTTGATCGATGACAGCCATGGCCTCCATCTCCTTGCCATTGAAGGTCTGTACGAAATCGATGCAGTCACCGATCATCTGGGAAGAGAGAAATTCGATCTCCTTCTTAAGTTGTCTGATACTTGCCATAATGATAGATTGTATTGGTTAAAAAAGTTTTGTTTTTTGCGGAGTATTTTTCTTTTTCTTCTTTGCGAGTTTGTCGGCCTCCTCCTCAGCATCGACAATTTTCTTTCTGAAGACGAGCGGATCGGGGAGTACCCAGGTATCCTTGTTGTCCCAGTTGGAACGTACCTTGATCACACTCAGGTAGTAGCATACCTCTTCCGGTTCCGAGTTTATCTTCAGGTTCCCGGAATCCCATTTCCCATTGTCATTTCTGTCAAATATGGCTTTCAGCAGGTACTTCTTTGGCTCGAGGAACGGAATGGTGATTTCCTGATCCTTGTCAATCCTGACTGATTTCAGGACATGCTCATCCTTGTTGTTTTCCAGCACCTGGATGAGAGTTGGACCTTTGACATTTTTTATCAAAAAGATGATTTTGCCGTAGTGCTCTTCTTCTTGCGTTTTAAAATCAGACTTGATGGCCTTTGCGTAAAGTCCGTAGATGGTGTGTATGGCCGTAGAGTCAATGATCAGCCTGTAGGGAGTGGCAAATTCCCAGGGATAGGAAATTCGGTATCTGCGCAGATTCAAAGTGTCAGGCTTTATTTTTGGCGTGATTCTGACATAGGTAGTGTCCTTTTTAACATACAGCCTGACTTTGGATGTGTCGAAGGATTGGAATGGTTCCGGCGACTCGAGCAGAACATCCCGGTAGGTATCCAGCGAGCCTGCAAGATTGGTGGTTAAATTCACACTCCTGGCTTCTGAAATAATTTTGCGGCGTTGGTTGTGTTTGTTTTTTTCTTGTTTAACCATTAGATCTTCTGCCAGGTATAATTTTATCGTGTCTTTTTTGTTGAAGAATTTGCCAAGGCTGTCTTGCTGAAGATAGGTAAGTCGGAGGGCGAGGGTATCTCTTTTGTACACCATTGAATCGGTCAGCCAGATTTTCAGGGTGTCGGCTTTTTTGGATTTTTCGATCAGATTCCATTTCCCCTTTGGATGGGCATTCAGTATTTCCACATTAAAGGTATCTGCCGTCGAAGCAGTGAAAGTCAGGTCTACAATTTTACGGCTGGGTCTTTCATATTTATCCAGGTGAAGGTCGAAGCCCCTTTCGAAAAAGAGAGAGAAGTTGAGCGGATCGGGAAAGAACCTTGTTTTTCCCTGCACGACCAGCGTATCGGAACCAGTTGGTACACTATCCCTTTTGGGCTGATATTCCGCATAGGGAGTAATTCGCTTTTCCAGAAAGGCGATCGAATCGACTCCGGAGGTATATTTCAGGTTGTTGTCGATGTCGCTCATGGCATAGATCTGGAAACTGGTTGCAGGAAGATTGGTCACGGCAAAGAATCCCTGTGCATTCGTTTTTCCGACAAAATCGGGTCTTGACTTATGGATCAGCGTATCTGAAGTACCTTTGTATAGCAGTATGTAGCAATTTTTGGCAGGTTCGAGGGTGAAAGCATCCCTGACAAAGCCAACGATCCGGAGTGTATCTAACTGAGGTCCGGTGGAAAAAGCCAACCGAAGATTTTTGTATTTGTTTCTTTCGTTGTTGTCTACAATTCCATCTTTGAAATCGAGTGAATAGGTGGTATTCGGATGCAGCTTTTCGTTGAGGTCGACAATGAATGTCTTTCCCTTGGTCTTGAAAATTGGCTTCTTGGTGGTGGGCGGGGAGACGATGAATTTGTCGTTCAATTCATCAGGAACGATGAACTCATTGAAAGTGATTCTGATTTTGTTCTCCTTGAAGTTGGTCTGATTGGGTTCCGGGATACTCTTTACAATGACCGGAGGCAGTTTGTCTTTCGGTCCACCCTTGGGCATTCCCATGTTTGCGCAGGAGTACAAGAGAACCAGCAGGATCAGAACTGATGCAAAAACTGGTAAAACCCTCTTGATCGCGGCTAGTTTCATAGGTATCCAATTTGTTTTTTATTTACCGCATGTAACCCTCGGCACCACATTCTTGTTATTAAAGGGCCTTGCCCAGGAGGGTTTCAATTGTGAATAATCAATATTTTTTATTCTGGTCAAATACCCAAGTGCCTGTTCCAGATTGGAGTTGAAATTTTCCTTTGGATATTTCCGATTTGCCATTACTACTGTTGCGTTCCGGCAGATGCTTTGGGGAAAGCCATTCTTCCCTCCTTCATCTGTTTGACCAATTACTGGTACCGGGTGTATTTGATGTACAGTTGCATGGGTTTGGTGCTGTTGGCGCCCTTCAGGACGACCCGGTAGGGAGAACCTTTCCGGTCTGCAGATACAAGGTAAAGGCTGGTATTGTCAATCTCTTTTCTCATGATCAGCTCCAGGTGACGCGTAATGTTAAAAGTGTAACTTGCAGTCGTAACATCGTAAGTCCCTCCGTAGTAGGTGCTGGATAGCTGACTATCCTGGGGAAACACCTCGGTGCCGGTGTTGTCAATGTATTTCAGGTAGAGTGTGGTAGGGATGGTGAAGCGCTGTGGATCCGATGCCAGCGTATCTACGAAAACTGTAAGGGCAGCCCGGCTGACGACGTATTGCGTTGAATCCTTCCATTTGGCGAGCGATGGGATGTTGATTTTCACCTTGGTTCCTCCGGTCGGTTGCACGTAGTTCAAACTGTCCTGAATGACCTCCTGGTTCAAATGCGGATAGAATGAGCTTTTGCTGTAGTCGTGCGAATAGGAAGCAATATTGGCTGAATTGGCCGTCACATTGTAGGAACTGAAGAGCGAATCTTTCGTTGCNGTGTGGTAATAAANTCCTACGGCCGATCCGGTGGTTGTCAGGCCGATCAGCGTCCCCCTCCTGTTGACGGGGGCAGCCTCGATGTAAATGCCCTTGAGGTGTTTCAGAAACTCATCGTTGGATGTCATCTGAAGCGAATCCATTTTCAGCAATCTGTTGCCAAATGCCGGATCCAGTTTGAAACGGATGTACTGGGAGGTGGTATCTGTAACCGCCGAGTCAGTCTTGAATTTTGGGATGAAACTGACAGACCCGAGCAGTGCTGGTGAGGCCAAAGACTTCAATTTGAAAGAGGAGAGGTAATAGGCATCGAAATTCAGATCTCCCGTCAGTTCATAGGCATTAAGGGTCTGCACGGTGGTTGTATCGCCGTAGATTCGTTTGTAGGTAAGTCTTAATACCGTTGAGTCCAGTACTGCGGTTTTATCAAAATCTGGATTGGAGTAGAGCCGGTATTGGGCTGCAAACCCTCCGTCCGTGCGCCCAAAGAGCGGATCATTGAAACTTCCGATGTAGTTGAAGGTAGGGTTATCTACCCTGATTTTTTCATCGGTAAAGGTAAATGACTGGATGGTTGTTGATTCACTGTAATTTTTTGGCATAGACGGCAGTACTCCCGGGAATGAGACCTTTCCCCAGACTTTCGTCGCCGCTTTTACAACCCGTGATCAATAATGAGACTATGAAGAATGCCCATACGAGGGCGAAAGATTCAAAATTTCGATTTTTCAATGGAATCAACTTATTTAGTAAAACCGGCGCAAATTATAAAATTTTATTGTAAAAATCGAAGTAGGAATCGATGTAACTCTCTTTTGGCTGATAATCGAGAAATTGCATTCCTGATGCCTTTATGTGTTGTTCGATATTTGAATTGATCACTTCACTTCCCTTGATGACAGCATCTGAATTGGCCAGGGCTAGCTTCGTGTAATTTTCGAAAGTTGGGTCACTGATGACGGAAATATCCTCCCGGTTGATGCCATCCTCTGCAATCTTCCGGGCCATTTCACTGTTAAGAGGCTGTTCGAACTGGTCATTGTAAACGGAATATACGATTCGGGTATTGGCGAACAAGGGATTGTCTTTGTATGTTTTTTTAACAAACAATGGCACCATGCCCGTGAACCAGCCATGGCAATGGATGATATCGGGCGACCAGCGAAGTTTGATAACAGTTTCCAGAACTCCGCGGGCAAAGAAAATCGCCCGCTCGTCATTGTCTTCAAAGGCAAGGCCGTTCTCATCCTGCAACGAGTATTTTCTTTGAAAATAATCTTCGTTGTCGATAAAATACACCTGCATTCTGGCGGCCTGAATAGAGGCCACTTTGATGATCAACGGATGGTCGTTATCGTTGATTATCAAATTCATGCCTGAAAGGCGGATCACTTCGTGGAGTTGGTTTCTACGCTCGTTTACGTTCCCGAAACGCGGCATGAAGGTGCGGATCTCTTTTCCCCGTTCCTGAATCCCCTGGGGCAGATATCTTCCAATTTCGGAGATCTCTGATTCCGGGAGATAAGGCGTGATTTCTTGTGAGATAAATAGAACCTTCTTTTTTTCCATTCCTTTAACTTAAAATGTTTTGCAAAAATATATAAAATTTCCGCAACTTTCAATCATTTGCAAGAAGCCAAAAGTTAAACTAAGTGAAAGTGAACGAAAGAGGCAAAAGTGTCACCTCGCATGTGCAACAAAATGGATGCCTTGAAGTACTTTGGGCGTCAAGGCTCACCATAGTCACTTTTTGTATAACTTTGCATGTTGAATCAAGGTTGAAATGGAGTTTTTTACGACGAAAAGAGAGTTGCAGCAAGCTGTGTGCCGAGACCGGGAAAATGGCCTCACCATTGGTTTTGCACCCACGATGGGTGCATTGCACCAGGGGCATCTGTCGTTGGTTGCCAGAGCAGGAACAGAATGCGATCGGGTAGTCGTTTCCATCTTTGTCAATCCGAATCAGTTTAATGATCCAAACGATCTTAAGAATTATCCCAGGACCCTGGAAGCAGACGTTGAGCTACTTTCCTCTGTCAGATGTGATTACCTTTTTTCACCGAATGTTGCAGAGATTTATCCGGAACCGGATACCCGGAAATTCGACTTTGGCGCACTTGAATCGGTGATGGAAGGACGTTTCAGACCCGGGCATTTCAATGGAGTTGCCCAGGTTGTGAGCAGATTGTTTGACATCGTATGTCCGGACAGGGCCTATTTTGGGTGGAAGGATTTTCAGCAATATTCCATCATCAGAAAGATGAGTACCATGTTGAAACTGCCTATCGCTATTGTGCCCTGCGAAATTGTCAGAGAGGCTGACGGACTGGCCATGAGTTCAAGAAATGCCCTGCTCACGCCAGCTCACAGGGCTGTGGCACCGCATATCTACCGGATCTTGCAGGAGGCACTCACAGAGGCTGTCTTCTGCGCACCGGAGGAGGTAAAAGCCAGGGTATGCGGGAAAATTGAAAAAATTGCCTTACTTCGCCTTGAATATTTTGAAATTGTGGATGATCTGACACTTCAGCCCGTCGCATCCTGGGAGGAGACCGGAACAAAAGTGGGTTGCATCGCAGTTTATGCGGGAGCAGTCAGATTGATCGACAACATAGTTTTTGATAAAAACAAAATTTAGATGTTTATAGAAGTTTGCAAATCAAAAATTCACCGTGTCACCGTAACCGGGGCAGATCTACAATACGTCGGAAGCATTACCATTGATCAAGAGCTGATGGAGGCTGCCAACCTGATTGAGAATGAGAAGGTGCAGATCGTCAACATCAACAATGGGGAACGTTTTGAAACCTATGTCATCCGGGGGAATAGAAAATCCGGGGACATTGTACTCAACGGTCCGGCCGCCCGCAAGGTCGTTGCCGGGGATATCATCATCATCGTCTCTTATGCCACGATGGATTTTGAGGAGGCAAAGCGATTCGTCCCCTGCATCATATTTCCTGACACAGAAACCAACAGGCTGATATAAATAGATTGGCAAAGTTTAAAACATCCTTCGTCTGCCAAAATTGCGGATATGCCTCGCCCAAATGGATTGGTCATTGTACCTCCTGCGGCGAGTGGAACACCTTTCAGGAAGAGGTTACCATGCCCGTTAAAAACCAGCCCTCCTTCAATGGTGCCTCAATCACGGCCAGACCAGTCACGCTGAGTGAGATAGATCTGCTTGAACTGCCCAGGATCGATACTGCCAATAGCGAGTTCAACAGGGTACTGGGTGGTGGCATGGTTCCGGGTGGACTGATTTTGCTGGGCGGAGAGCCGGGAATCGGAAAATCGACGCTGGTGCTGCAGATTGCCCTTCAGCTGAAGAACAGAAAAGTACTCTACATCTCCGGCGAGGAGAGCCTGCAGCAGCTGAAAATGCGGGCTGAGCGGCTTCAGGGAAACAACCCTACCTGTCTGTTTCTCTGTGAAACCATTCTTGAGTTAGTATTGCTGCACCTCGACAGGGAATCACCCGATCTGGTGATTATCGACTCCATTCAGACAGTCAGCAGCGAAGCCATCGAATCGACTGCCGGGAGTGTGACTCAGATCCGGGAATGTACCATTGCCATCATGAAGCTGGCAAAGGCCAGAAACATCGCTGTGATTCTGATCGGACACATCAACAAGGAGGGTAGCCTGGCCGGACCTAAAGTACTGGAACACATTGTCGACACTGTTTTGCAGTTCGAAGGCGACAGAAACCATCTCTACCGGATCGTGAGGTCCGTCAAAAACAGGTTCGGCTCCACTTCCGAACTGGGGATCTATGAAATGCAACAAACTGGATTGCGTGAGGTCAGCAATCCCTCAGAAATGCTGCTCTCTTCCCACAATGAAGGTTTGAGCGGCACTTCCACTGCTGCCGCCATTGAAGGGATGCGTTCCTTCCTGATCGAGGTGCAGGCTCTGGTGGGCTCTGCCGCATACGGAACACCACAGCGTTCGGCTACCGGATATGACCTGAGAAGAATGAATATGTTGCTGGCTGTACTCGAGAAGAGAGCCGGATTTAAACTGATGGTCAAGGATGTTTTTCTCAACATTGCAGGGGGCTTGCGCGTGGATGATCCTGCGATGGACCTGGCAGTCATCTGTGCCATTCTCTCTTCCAATTTTGATGTGTCGATCGACAAGGGCATTGCCTTTTCCGGAGAGATCGGATTAACGGGCGAGATCAGGCCTGTGGGCAGGGTGGAACAGCGAATAGCAGAGGCCCAGAAACTGGGATTTAAAGAGATTTACATCTCCAAATACAACAAAGGGGTAGACTTCTCCCGTTTTGAAATCAAGATTCACCAAATCGAACGTGTGGAGAAACTGGTGAGAGCCCTGTTTGGGAAAGGGAACTGAAGAAGGCTAAAGGCTAAAGGATAAAGGATAAAGTAAAAGACGCTGCAAGCTTGATTTTTAGCGTCTTTTACTTTTAATTGGGAGCTCTTGATTCAGTTCAAATGCCCGTTATCCTTTATCCTTTATCCTTTATCCTTTATCCTTCTTTAGTACTCCCAAAGATCCTGCTCGAAATTAAAGATGGAATTTTTGATTCTGTCTGACTCCTGGGAGGCATAGGCATCGGAAGCATAATCCAGGATCGACCTGTTGTTGTAGACATTTTCCTCCTTGATGATGTAGCCGTCAAAATTCCGGATCAGGAACATGTCATCAAAGCTGAAGTTCCTGGCACCATTGCGTGGATTGAGGGACTCATTCTTGGCGAGCAGAGTTCTGATTTCAGGATAAAACACCCAGAAAAGTTTTTTTCTGAGCACAACTTCCTGGGCTACATCCTCGTCGCGGTAGTAGAGTCTGATGGGACAAAGACCCAGAATGCGGACCTGAAGGGAGGATTTTTGCTTGTCAAAATACCATATTTCTTTTACAATCAACTGTTTTACCTGATCTGTTGGAATTTCCTGCGAAACGGTAACGTCCTCCATCTGGCCGGTTTCAAAATTTCTACGGGAGACGGTTTTGGTTGCTGCGCCAAACTGTGCCTTGACCTGATCGAAACTGAGGGGTACGGAAAATTCGTTTTCATCGTTGGAGGGTGCGTCAAAGGCCGTGATGGTATTCTCCTTGATTCCTTTCAGCAGCAGCGTGATCAGGTTGCTTCTGCCCTGCGACTCCACGGTAGGGAAGTAGAAAGGCTGGTTCATTTTTTCGCGCATGTCGATCAGACGCCAGACAGTCTTTGACCAAATGACATCGGCCTCCCTTACTCCGGGCAGTTTGGCCGGTTTGCGTTCGATGGTGATCTTTTTATCGAAGGCACCATTATTTCTGTTTTTAACGAGATCCTCGATACCTTGTCCCATCAGGGAGTTGTATGCTGAGGCAGCGGTAAAAAAGATCAGTAAAAAAAACAATTTTCGTCTCATCGCTTAATTAATTTTAAAACTGATAGAAGATAAGTTTCTGACAAAGCCATCTTCACCCTTGGCAACAATGTTGTCAATGTAGAGACGATTTCCGCGGGTGAGTCTGCTAAACAGATCGCGCTGTTCCTGCGAAAAGCGGGCTCCTGTGACAGGTTTGTCTACAATGAATCCCCCCTGTGAGGTGGAGACGACAAACGAAAGAACCTGAAACTTCATCTCGAAATCAAAGTCAGGAATATCAGCAAAGACACCCTGTTCAGCCATCAGCTCATTTTTGGAGATCAATCCCTCGTTTTTGCCAGCAACCGTGGCAATCGGATTCGGAACTTTTTTCACTCTGAATTCAGTGGTTCCCATCTGTTTCACCTACCTTGTCGACAGTCACGCTGACGGTGATGTAGGCTTTTACTCCGACCTTCTCGGGATAGGCCATAAATCCGTCTCCGGTCCTTTCGATGCGTCCGTTTTGCATGGTGGCCGTGATGTCCCGTGAAGACATTCCCGGCACGGAAATGGAGACGGGATTGGCAAGTCCGGCATAGAGGATGTTCATCTTGGTCAGTGAAACGGTGGATGATGGTTTGGCAACCTGATACTCCTGCTGGAAGGGATATTGTACGATTTGCCCGCTGGGACTCTTGTAGTTGATGACCCCTTTCCAGACAAATGTCCCTTCGGCCGAAGCGTTGGCCTTGTACAATCCGGCATTTTCACCAGGGATGATCGGGAGTTTGTTGCCGTTCACAATAATTTCCGGAACTGCAGTCGTATCGATGGCAGAGATAAAGACTTTGGCCTCATAGGCATCCCCCTGAATCACATAATTGGATTTTGGAATGACCTGAGCCTTTAAATTGTTGAATTTGAAGGAGGATGCGTCAATTTTCGTGTAGAAGTAGTTGATGACATCCGATTCACTGTTACGGACATCACTTTGAATCTTGGACATCAGGGTAATAACAGCGATCAGCGGATAACCCTGAAATTTGTTGCTTTCCCAGGTAGGGGAGCTTCCTTCCACGCGCGGTGGATTGGAGGTGTCGAGACTCTTGTTGATGGAGGCGATCAGGGATGTCTGACTTGAGTCGATGTTGGAAAGCAAAAAGGAGCGGTAATTTTCAATCGCTTTTTTCAGTAATTCCCCATTTCTCTTTGTCATCATGATCTCTTCCGCGTAGTTGAGATCCTCCTTGTTGACGATGTTGTCCACCTTACCATCCGGTCCATCCGCCTTTTTTACGATCATTTCCTTGAAATGGGTGATGTAATTGTAGAGCGAATCTGTCTTCTCCTTAATTTTCAGAACCGTGCGGTTGAGTTGTCCGACTTTTTCCGGATTTTCCTGTGCAGCGCTGCTGAAATTGTTGTAGACGCTTTGATTTTTATAGTTGAAGTTTTCTATGGTTTTCATGAATCCCTGATCAACCAATGCAAAGGCATCTACAACCGACTTGTCGACGTTTAGTGCCAACATTGCCGTTAATACCAGGTACATCAGGCTTATCATTCGTTGCCGGGGTGTTTCCGGACAGTTTTTTACTCCCATGAGGGTTGCAAGTTGATTAGATTAACCTTTGATATTCATTGCGCCCAGCATATTCCCGTAAATCTGGTTCAATGCTTCCAGATTTTTGTTCATTCGCTCAGTCTGTTGATGGTATTTTTTTGCCTCTTCCATGGTAGCATTGACCATTTGCTGCAATCCTGCCTGATCTGCAACGCTTTTCAGGGAGGTTTCAGTTAGTTTTTTTACATTCTGCAGATGAAGTTCATAGGAAGAATTTAGCGAAGCAAGGCTGGCATTCATCTTCGAAATTTCGCCGGAATAAGTCTTGGAATTGTCGCTTAGGGCGGTGGAATCCTTGTGTACGGATTCCGTAAATTCCTTGTACGAAGTAGATAGTTTTTCACTGGTGGTAGCCAGTTGGTGGTTGATTTTCCTGGTCGATTCGGCGAATGATTCCGCCATCTCCCTGGATGAGGTGGAAAGAAGTTTGGAGGAGTGTTCGTAGCCATGCACCAGTTCACCCAGTGAGCGCTCTACGGAAACAGTTGCCTTGTTGTTTACTTCGGAAAAGGTATTCATGGATTGAGCAGCGCTGCCAAGGTTCTTCACGTACATCTCCGTTGCAAGTGTTGCACTTGAAATTTCAGAAATCCCTTTCGCGGTATTGGTAAGATCCTGAAGTCCTTTTTTTAGCTTGGACAGCAATTCGGGTGTAATTTCGGCTTTCTCCAGCAGATCGTTAAAACCACCTGTAGTTTGTTTGACCGGAGGTTCAATCTCCTCCTCAAATTCAAAATCAGGGTTCAATTGGGGATAGACCTTGCTCCAGTCAGGAGTCTCGACCATCGGTTCGAAAGCAGAAAGAAAGAAGATCAGTGCTTCACACGACATTCCAATCATGAGCATTGTTCCTCCTCCGGTCCAGTGTTCCAGTTTAAAAAGAGCTCCCAGCAGCACGACGGAAGCGCCGATGCTGTAGAAGTAATTCATGGTGGACCTCCATTTTTGAGAGTGTGTCAATTCAGCTAATCCCATAATATGTCTTTTCTGTAGTTTTAAAATTCATCTCCAAAAGAGGAGCGTACGCATCTGAATCCAACGTAGGATTTTGCGGTATCCTGGTATTCGAAGGTACGCGTTCCAACCTGGATGTAAAAGGCAATGTCTTTCCATGAACCACCCCTGATGACCTTTCGTTTCATGGTTGGCGGATCGTCGGGCAGTGCATTGTATTCAAAATTGGGGTTCAGGTCATGCATGAAATTATAGGTCGATTCGTCATAGGCGGTGATGGTCCATTCGGCCACATTTCCTGCCATGTCGTACAAGCCGTAGCCATTTGGTTCGTAAGTAGCTACTTTCACAGAAGCTTTTCCTCCGTCATCACTGTAATTTCCACGCATGGGCTTAAAGTTTGCGAGGAAGCAGCCCGTTTTGGAGCGGGTATAGTAACCGCCCCAGGGATACATCGAATTATCCAGACCTCCCCTGGCTGCAAGTTCCCACTCGGCCTCCGAAGGAAGCCTGTAGTCCTGAACTGAGTAGTCTCCCTTGTTGGAGAGGCTCTTGTTTTTAAAATTGGTTCTCCACATGCAGAAGGCCTTTGCCTGCTTCCAGCTGACGCCTACGACCGGATAATCGTCAAAGCTGGGATGTGAGAAGTACATCTTTGCCCAGGGTTCGTTGAAGGAGTAGGTAAAGTCGCGGATCCAAACCAGTGTGTCGGGATAGATGTTGACTGCCTCACTGATGACGAAACTGGCGCGGTTCTGAATTGGAACGACCTTTCCGTTGAGATCAACCACACTTCCTGTGTAACTTTGCTTGGAGTAGTCGTAGGAATTCTGACGGCGGGCAGCTTGCTGCAGATCGACCCAGTAGTAATTGTAGTTTAGCTTTCTGACATCAAGTTCCTTCTTTCCAAAAATTCTTTCACTTTTGTCGTAATAGAGTGCTTCGAGATCGGGGATGTACTCTGCCTTTCTCCAGTTAAGTTTGACATCCCAATCCAGAATGGCCGGATCAATCGGATCTCCTCTGCGGGTGGTGGTAGGCTTGAATTCTGGATATTTCTGAGAAAGCAAATCCCTGGCAATGGAATCGCGAACCCAGTAAACAAACTGCCTGTATTCGTTGTTGGTGATCTCAGTGTCATCCATCCAGAAGGTGGCGAGATCCACCGTTCGGGTAGGGGCAGTTGCCCCTGTTATGTCTTGATCGGATGGACCCATGTTAAAACTGCGGCCCGGAATCAGGACCATCCCCAAAGGAGACGGCTCCAGATATTTCCCTCTTTTCTGAACTCCCACCAATTCACCGTTTCCGGTGCTGTGGCATCCGGAAAGAAGCAACATGACTGCTATGCTGCCATAAGCAAACAATCGTTTTATCGTTCGACTCATATCTTGTGAACCACTATATTTCATTCCAAAGTTATAAAAACCTCACACTTTTGGCTTTTTGACCCTTATTTTTATTTAATAGAACAGCATAAGAGATAAAAAGTTCATGAGAACCAGAGTTATAGCGTGCTAAAACCGATGTACTCAAATCGTATGAATACCCTATCCTTAGCCCGTTTTGCATCTCTACACCCAGAAATAGCATTACTGCGTCACTGTTCCTGTACCCAATTCCGCCCCAAAACCGTTTGTTGTATTGAAGCATCAGGTCAAGATCCAACTGAGAGGTAGTCCCATCAGTCTTAGCCAGGAACGAAGGCTGAAGTGTAAATCTGTCGTCGTTCATTTCTAAGTTGTATCCGCCGGAAAGGTAATAATTCCTTAAGAGCGAATAATGCCCGGTCTCCTCAAAAGCAAAGGAGGGTTGGTTCAGATGGGTGACAGACCATGCAAGATAATATTTTTTGTGCTTGTAATAAAATCCGGCACCAATATCTGTCAATACTCCGTTTACTTCTTGTTTAGGCAAGGCTGGATCAGAACTGTCAACAAGATCTCCACCAAGGGATTCGGTCCAGCCTGGACTAAGATTTTTGTTCATCAGCCCCACTGAAATACCGCACCCCAACAGGCCTTGACCAAGTTTGAAACGGTAGGAATAATCCACACCAAAGGAGACGTTTTTTTCGTACCCAATGGCATCCTTCACTACCGTGAAACCTAAACCATCCGCTTCCCCAATCAATTTCACTGCAGCATCTGTCTGAAATACCGTCGTCACAGGCGCTCCGGGGAAGCCGGTCCATTGTTGTCTATTTAACAACATCATATTGATCTCCCCCGAATTTCCTGCAAACCCCGGATTGGTCATCAGATGATTGAACATATGTTGACTAATCTGCGGATCCTGCTGTGCACTCGCGGCGAATGTACATATATTTAACAAAATCCACAAAAGTCTGGAATATTTCATCAGTTAATAATTTATTTTTTTGGAGACACTTTCGTGGACAAAATGAAATTTAAGTTATTAATTAACAGTCTTATACAATTCTGATTCCGGGACATGGAAACGGCTAATTCATTTTCATTCAATTCATCCATAAAATCCGGAAAGTTGTGTTCGGATCTCTCTTCCCGAAGGCCTCCACTCTTCTGCCATCACTCCTGAATTTTTTAGGTGATTTAATAGGTTTTGTTGAAGGAGCTCCACCATCTGTCGGGAATCTCATTTTTGCACGCCTTTTTATAATCCTTTTTTGAGCAGGGAATCCTGTGCGGGAATAGTTCACAGTCCGGAGAAGGTACTTCCATCCACCATCTCTTTGAAATCGGATGTCTCAGAAAGGTCACAGGCTCGGGAATGCCTTCTACAGGAACGATAAAGTGCATGAAGTCAATTGCCTCATCCAACGGAACTTCGTCCATTTTCTTGGCCTTGCCCTGCAGGAAATACCAAACAATCTGAGCGGCCATCATGGCTCCGTTCCTGTTTGGGTCGTTGTCAGGCGCATAACCGAAAAGACCGAACCAGACAGGATTTGTTGAAATTCCGGCATACCAGGCGAGCTGACACGCCTCTTCTCCGGTCAGGCCATTGGGCGAATTTCTGGATTGGCCAGGGGCTTCACTCAATTTCAAGGCACCAAAATCAAAGCTGACCAAATCGGTTTCGCGCAGATAGGGTTCCATTTCGCGAAGGCCGTTTCTCAGCTCTCCCAGTGTAAAAACAGATCCGTTGAACTCTTCCGGAAAACTCTCCCTGCTTTCAGGAGAGACAAAGAAAGATTGTACCGCCATCATGTGGACAATGGACTCTACGGATAAGTTTCTCAGGAAAATATCTTCTCCGTCATAATTTGGTTGGGTGAGATTGTCAATTCTGTCGTCTATCACCGTGAGAACCGCTTCATTTTTCTGGATACCCGCCAGAAGGGGCAGGGTAAAACATTGATTTCCGCCCAGAATGAGCAGTGGCACATTCAGCGAATAGAGTTCTTCGGCAATGATGCGGAGAGCTGCAAAAGTGTCACTGATTTCAGTACCCGTTTTTACGTTTCCCAAATCGACCACTTTGAAGGAAGATTCGAGGCCATGAAGCTGATAAAGCTGTTCCCTGATGGTGTCAGGCGACTCAGAATAGGCACGTGAATTCGGCAGGCGATCGTCCGTGATGCCGATGATGGCCACATCCGGAAGTGCCGAATCACTCCAGGCTGTTTTTTTCAAAATGGTACCCAGGCAATCATCATCACCCGAAAATTTTTTGACAAACGGCAATTGTTTGGCTGGCGTAATGAGTTCCTTCAACATTCGTTTTGGATTTACCGGCAATTTAAAAAAACTTTCAGCAATAATAACCTGGCAGAAGATTTATTCTACTTTGATTTTTTCTGTTTGGGTTTCTTGAACTCAGCGGCTACGATCTCCTTGCAAACGGGATAGGTGAGCTGCTCCAGTTTGATCTCCTTTTTCAGTTTGATATTCTGTTTTTTGTAGGAGATGTATGGGCCCCATCGTCCTTGCAGCACCTTGATCTCCGGATCTTCCGGGAAGGTTAGGAGCAACGAGTTTGAGATCTTCTCACGCCTTTCCAGAATCAGTTCGATGGCTCTTTCGAGTACAACGGTATACGGATCGTCCACCCCCTTTTTCAGGGATACGAAGTTGGAATCGTGTTTGACGTAGGGACCAAATTTTCCGATTCCTACGGTTACCTTTTTCTCTTCAAATTCACCCAGGTCCCTGGGAAGGTCGAACAATTTCATCCCTTGTTCGAGGGTGATGGTTTCGATGCTTTGTCCCTGTTGCAGACTGGCGAAAACGGGCTTCTCGGTGCCATCTTCCGAGGTTTCTCCGAGCTGAATGAACGGACCGAACCTGCCGATTTTTGCGGAGACGGTTTTCCCCGACAGGGGATCCACGCCAAGGATTCGCTCTCCGCGCGCCCTGTCAGAATTGGCCATGGCATCTTCAATCTGCTTGTGGAAGGGGATGTAAAACTGATCGATCATCTCCTGCCAGACCAGGGTTCCTTCTGCTATTTCATCAAACTGTTTTTCAACGGATGCCGTGAAATTAAAATCGACGATTGGTTCAAAATGTTTGGTTAAAAAGTCATTGACCACCAACCCGATATCCGTCGGAAATAGCTTTGATTTTTCGGTGCCGGTGATTTCGCTCCGCTCTTCACGGCGAATCCTGCCTGCTTTGAGGGTCATCTGTACATAGGCACGATCGGTGCCCGCCCTGTCCTCCTTGACCACATAATCCCTTTGCTGGATGGTTGTGATGGTCGGTGCGTAGGTGGAGGGCCGGCCGATACCAAGTTCTTCCAGTTTCTTGACCAGGCTGGCTTCCGTATATCTTGGCGGTTTTTGCGTGAAACGCTGAAGTGCCAGGATGGATTCGGGTTCCAGTTTCTGGTGGACGGCCAGTGGCGGGAGCAGGCCTTTTTCCTCGTCCGTCAGGTTCTCCTCATCGCTGGATTCGAGATAAACGCCAAGGAAACCATCAAATTTCAGCACTTCACCCGAAGCCAGGAAGCGTTCGGTGGTGGTGGAGATGTTAATGGTCACATTGGTTCGTTCCAGTTCTGCGTCTGCCATTTGCGACGCAAGCGTTCTTTTCCAGATGAGGCTGTATAATTTTTGCTCCTGTGCCGAGCCGTCTACCTCCTCCTCGAAGAAGTCGGTAGGCCGGATGGCCTCGTGGGCCTCCTGGGCTCCCTTGGAATTGGTTTTGTAATGACGTATCTTGATGTATTTGTCGCCGTAGGAGGCAGCAATCTTCTTCTTGATACTGGTCAGGGCCGTTTCGGACAAATTGGTGGAGTCGGTACGCATGTAGGTAATCTTACCAGCCTCATAAAGGCGCTGAGCCACCGACATGGTCAACGAAACCGGGAATCCCATTTTCCTGCTGGCCTCTTGCTGAAGCGTAGAAGTGGTGAAAGGTGGAGCAGGAGATTTTTTGGCCGGCTTGGTGACAATGTCTCCGATCACAAATTCTGCATTTGTGCATTTCTGCAGAAATTGAAGCGCATTCTCCTCGTTGTCAAACCTGTCGGAACATTCGGCTTTCAATAAGGTGGATTTTCCCGATTTTTCAGGGACTACGAAAAGAGCAGTAACCTTGAAGAAGGGAACCGACTCCGTATTTGTGATGTCCCGCTCCCTTTCGACGATCAGCCTGACAGCTACCGACTGAACTCTGCCTGCAGAGAGAGAGGGTTTTACCTTCTTCCATAAAACAGGAGAAATTTCAAAGCCAACGAGCCGGTCCAAAATTCGCCTGGCCTGCTGCGCATCTACCAGGTCCTTGTTCAGGTGGCGGGGGTTTGCAATGGCGTGTTGTATCGCGTCCTTGGTAATTTCGTGAAAGACGATCCGGTTGGTCGTCAGGGGATCCAGTTTGAGTACCTCCATCAGATGCCAGGCAATGGCTTCTCCTTCGCGGTCCTCGTCCGATGCGATCCAGATGGTCTTGGCTGTCTTGGCAATTTTCTTCAACTCGGCCACCACTTTCTTCTTGTCTTCAGAAACAACGTAGTTGGGTTGGTACCGGTTGTTCTTGTCAACGCCAAAATCCTTTTTTTCCAGATCACGGATGTGACCGAAACTGGATTTAACCAAATAATCTTTGCCTAAAAATTTTTCAATGGTTTTTGCCTTGGCAGGTGACTCAACAATGACCAGATTTTCTTCCATAATTTGAACTAAATGACCGGTGACTTTTTTAAAAACTCTGCAAATTAACGAAAATCAAAACCTAACTTCCAAGTATTTAGTTCATTTAATATTTGAATTCGATTTTTGCCTCTGCAGGAATCGCAGGTATTTGGCGCGTTTGAACGATCCGGAGATGCTCATATTATACGAGTTACAGTTTTTTTTCCTCTCTCAAAAAAGTCTAAAACTCGATCATAATTCCAACCGAAGGCAAAACTGTTCCGGAGGTTGCAGCGATGGTTTTCAGCAAATACCTGGACGAGTCGTTTGGATCCGTCAGCGGATGGCCATTCGCATCCGACTGCTGAACCAGGTATGGAGGCAGGTCTGCCTTGAAGTTGTAGGCATTCTGAATGTCCAGGTAGAGCATCAAAGACCAGTTTTTATAATAGTAGGCTTTGTCGAACCGCAAATCCAGCTGCTGAAAGTTGCCCAGCCTTTTTTTATTGAACAGGCTGTAATCGGGATAACCCCTTCCCTGTGCATCCCAGGCCAGTTTGACAGACGATCTGGCAAGGTCCCAAGGTGTATAGGGGGCACCCCCGATGAAGCGCCACTTGAATCCAAAGTCCCAGTTTTGCCGGAATGATCGGGTGGCGGTAATCGTCAGCAGGTTGCGGTTGTCCCACGCAGATGGAAGATAATTGTTGTGGATGTCTGTAAATTCACTTCTGACCCGGGTGTAGGTCAGTACACCCTTGAAGCCAAGAAAATCCTTGTACCTGGCTAGAAATTCTGCTCCATAGGCTTTCCCTTTCCCGATTGGTCTTACCTCTTCATCGCCGTACACGCCAAAATCGGCCCCTTTGCTTGCCAGAGAAACCGAATCCCTAACCGAGAAAGGGTAATGATCGTATCCCTTGTAAAATCCTTCGACAGACAATTGGGTGGTCGCATTGGGTCTGACATCGATTCCGGCAACGAGGTGATTGACCCCAATCATCCTGATGTCGTTCTCCTTGTTCACCAATACGCCTGCATTGTTGTGAAAGCCCAGGGTGGTATAGGCAGGCAGCTGAAGGTATCTTCCGGCATTGAAATTGAATGAGGTTTTTCCATTCAGTTGGTAACTTGCTGAAAATCTGGGCGAAAGATTTTCGAATGGATTTGACATGGCGGATGAATAGCTGTTGCCATCTCCACGAATGCCAAAAGTAAGCTGCAAATGCTGCTCGGGGAGATCTTTGCTGACCTGGCCGAAGAATCCATACTTGACAAAATCAAGATTCGTCAAATAGCTGATGGGCTGGGTAATACCGGAGGCATAGAAATCCTGGTAGGTGTTGTTGTAGTATTTTGCGAACTGTAGATCTGTGCCATAGGTGAGTTTGAACCGGGATTTTGACAAATAGTAATGTTCATACCTGAATTTTGTTTCGCTTTCGCGGGAATCATAGTTCAGAATCAGGTTTTCCGGACTCTCTACATTGTCACGGTACTTGATCTGACCGTTGTTCAGGGTATTGTGGCTCAAAACATAGGTATCGTAGCCATTGGCGTTGAAATGTTTCAGTACCAGTCCGAGCGTATAGTTCCACTGCTTGTTTTCAGGCAGGTAGCTGAGCAGGTAGCGCTGCGTTTCTGTTTGGTTGGCAGACAAGTTGAGCCTGGAGTCGTCGAGAGCACCAAGGCCAATCAGGGACAATTCGGTTTTATCGTTGATCTTTGTTTTGATCTTGAACTGGAAGTCATTGTAGGTTGGAAGAAATGGAAGTTTGAGGGCTCCGAAGATAAGTTGCAGGTAGGATCTTCTCACAGAAACCAGGTAGGTAGTTTTGTCGGAGAGCGGTCCTTCGGAAGAAAAGGCCAGATCCGAAGCGCCCACCGTGGCCCTGAATTTGGGCTTCTCCGTGCTGGCATTTTTTTGTGTGAATTCCAGCACGGAGCTCATCGCATTTCCATAGGCAGTGGGAAATGCACCCGAATAAAAGTTGACCTCCCTGACAAAATCAACATTGATGATGCCTACCGGTCCTCCGGAAGCACCCTGTGTGGCGAAGTGATTGAGGTTAGGAATCTCGACTCCATCGAGAAAAAACCTGTTCTCGCTGGGACCTCCGCCCCTCACGATCACATCATTCCTGAAAGAAGCGGCAGACGAAACACCTGGGAATGATTGAATGACCTTCGTAATGTCTCGGTTACCTCCGGGATTTTTTTCAATTTCATCGATGCCGATGGTTCGGAGGGAGGTGGGGCTCTCCTCCTTTTTCGGAAAGAAAGTGGGCCTTACCGTGATCTCGCCAAGATTTATCTCTGCCTCTTCCAGTGGTACATTGATGGTTGCACCGGCGGCCTTTGTGATACGAAATGTTTCGGAAACATAGGTTTTGAATCCGACTGCGGATATTTTCAGCTGGTAAAAGCCGGGTTGAACCTCCTTCAGTAAAAAATTGCCTGTCACATCACTGTTGGTGCCGTTTGTGCTGTTTTGGATGACGACTGTGGCAAACTCCACAGGTTCATTGTTCTTGGCATTGTAAATTCGCCCCTTGATGGTGGAGGCGGAGGGCTGCGCGATAACAAGACAAGAACTAAATAGGGCAAATATGAATATGTATTTTTTCATTTCGGTAGATTTAAGTACTATTCCCCTAAACGATTACCACAGATAAAAGGTAACATTTTTCAGACGGGAGTTGGTCGATTTAATAATTAGTTAATTTTTTCGAGGACGGCCGATTCCAGGCAATGCCTTGCAAAGCCCTTCATGCAGGCCCCGGTATTGAGGCTTTCCGAATCGCAATCGCATTTTTTCGGGAGCATAGAAAGAATATAAATTATAACTTTGTGGTGCTTCAATTTGTTTAACCAAGCACCAACCTCTATTTTTGATAAGATATTAAATAAGCAACATTCTTCAATATTAATTAATACAAGTTTTTATGAGCAGTTTCATGAGCGCCTCGATCGGGCGAAAATTTTTAATGAGCATCACAGGGCTTTTCCTGATCTCATTTCTCTGCATCCATCTCACTTTGAATCTGTTTCTGACTTTCGATGATTCCGAAACCCTGTTTAACCTCGCAGCGCACTTCATGGCGACGAATCCATTCATCAGGATCATGGAGCCATTACTGGCCATTGGATTCGTGGTTCACATCATCTGGTCCGGATGGATCACCCTGGACAATATGCGGGCCCGTCCACAGAAATATGCCTATGGCGACCAGTTGCTGAGTTGGTGGGCACCATCCAAAAATATGTTTATTCTGGGAGGAATGGTCCTGGTCTTTTTAGTGATTCACATTTCCAATTTCTGGATCAAGATGAAGGTGACCGGAGATCCGTTGCTCACCGAGGTAAAAGTCGACGGAGTGGCCATGCACAATGCCTATGCCCTTGTTAGCAATCTATTTCTGAACCGTTGGTACGATTTTCTTTACATCGTAGGCGGTATTTTGGTCGGGCTGCACATCAGCCACGGTTTCTGGAGTGCCTTTCAAACCATTGGTTTCAGCAACCAGGTTTGGTTGAAGAGACTGAAATGCCTGGCCATTACGGTAGGAGTTATTTTTGCGGTCGGATTTTCCTACATTCCGATTTACTTCATGATCAAATTCTAAACAGAACTTCAAAGTATCCAAGATATGAGCGAACTAAATTCAAAAATACCTGCCGGGCCGATTGCCGAAAAGTGGACCAACCACAAGGCAAAGATCAAAGTCGTCAGTCCGGCCAACAAACGTAAACTTGATGTGATCGTTGTCGGTACCGGACTTGCCGGTGCATCGGCAGCAGCCTCCCTGGCAGAGTTGGGTTACAATGTGACTGCCTTCTGTTACCAGGATAGCCCCAGAAGGGCGCACTCGATTGCTGCCCAGGGCGGGATCAATGCGGCAAAAAATTACCAGAATGACAACGATTCAGTATACAGACTTTTTTATGATACCATAAAAGGTGGTGACTACCGTGCCCGGGAGGCCAATGTCCACCGCCTGGCGGAGGTCTCACCAAACATCATCGACCAATGTGTGGCTCAGGGAGTCCCATTTGCACGTGAATACGGAGGGACCCTCTCCAACCGCTCCTTCGGTGGCGTGCTCGTAAGCAGGACCTTTTATGCCCGCGGACAGACAGGTCAGCAGCTTTTGCTGGGTGCCTATTCTGCCCTGAACCGTCAGATTCACGAAGGAACCGTAAAGATGCATACCCGCCACGAAATGCTGGATCTGGTAGTCATCGATGGAAAAGCGCGTGGAATCATTGCCCGCGACATGGTGACGGGTGAGATCAAGCGATTTGGCGCGCATGCCGTGGTGCTGGCAACGGGTGGCTACGGCAATGTCTATTTCCTCTCCACCAATGCCATGGGATGCAACGCTTCTGCTTCGTGGGTGGCCTACAAGAAGGGGGCATTTTTTGCCAATCCCTGTTATGTACAGATTCATCCTACCTGCATTCCCGTTCACGGATCCCAGCAGTCCAAACTTACGCTGATGTCTGAATCCCTCAGAAACGATGGTCGTGTTTGGGTCCCGAAGAAAGCAGAAGATGCGGAGAAATTGAGAAAAGGTCTGCTGCAACCCAATGATATTGCCGATGACGACCGCGATTTCTACCTCGAACGCAGGTATCCCTCCTACGGAAACCTTGTGCCGCGCGATGTGGCCTCCAGGGCCGCCAAGGAGCGTTGTGACGCCGGTTTTGGAGTCAATAAGGAGGGAATGGCGGTATTCCTCGATTTCAAATACGCCATCAACAGACTGGGTAAGGAGACCATTGCCAAACGGTATGGAAACCTGTTCCAGATGTACGAAAAGATCACGGATGTGGATCCCTACAAGGAACCAATGCAGATCTATCCTGCCATCCACTATGCGATGGGCGGTACCTGGGTGGATTACAACCTGATGACCTCCATCCCTGGGCTCTACTCATTGGGAGAAGCCAATTTCTCCGACCACGGTGCCAACCGCCTNGGTGCTTCGGCCCTGATGCAGGGTTTGGCCGATGGTTATTTCGTTTTNCCCTATACCATTGGAGACTATCTCGGCAACGAAATTATGGTGCCGAAGATCAATACCAATCTTCCCGAGTTTGAAGCGGCCGAAAAAGCTGTAGTCGGTAAACTGGAGCAGTTGTTTAACATCAAGGGAAAAACACCCGTCGATCATTTCCACAAAAAACTGGGAACCATCCTGTGGGATTACGTGGGGATGTCGCGCAACGAAACCGGACTGAAAAAAGCCATCGAGGAGATTCAAAAACTTCGCAAGGAGTTCTACGCCGACTTGCTTGTGCCAGGAGAACTGAAAAATGTCAATCCGGAACTGGAGAAAGCGGGACGTGTGGCCGATTTCCTTGAACTGGGAGAACTGCTGGCCCGTGATGCACTGAACAGGAAAGAGTCGTGCGGCGGACATTTCCGCGAAGAGTCGGCCACTGAAGAGGGAGAAGCAAAGCGTGACGACGAGAATTTTGCCTATGTGGCAGCCTGGGAGTACAAGGGAGTAGACAAGGAACCCGTTCTTCACAAGGAAAACCTGGTATTTGAAACCATCCAGTTGACCCAGCGGAGTTATAAATAATTTTTGAAGACAGCTAAAAAAGATCAAAATGGCAGACATAATTCTCAACAAGATATATGTAAAGGTTTGGCGGCAAAACAATGCCAAGGCCAAAGGGCGGTTCGAAACCTACCTGGTGGAGAACGTTTCCCAGGGAACCTCCTTTCTGGAGATGATTGATATCCTGAACGACAAGCTAATTCTGGAGGGCAAGGATCCGATCGCCTTCGACCACGATTGCCGCGAAGGAATTTGCGGGATGTGCTCGATGTACATCAATGGTCATGCCCACGGACCGGATTCAGAGGTAACCACCTGTCAATTGCACATGCGCAAATTCAGCGAAGGTCAGACCATCGTGGTGGAACCATGGCGGGCTGCAGCCTTCCCTGTCATCAAGGATGTGATGGTCGACAGGACAGCCTTCGAAAAAATCCAGCAGGCAGGCGGTTACGTATCGGTGAATACGGGCGGTGTGCCCGACGGCAATGTCATCCTGATTGGACAGGATGATGCAGAAGAGGCCATGGACGCGGCTGCCTGCATCGGATGCGGGGCCTGTGTGGCAACGTGTAAAAATTCTTCTGCCATGTTGTTTGTGGCAGCCAAGGTTTCGCAATTTGCCAAATTGCCGCAGGGTAAGGTGGAAGCGAAAAAACGTGCCAAGGCCATGGTGGCTAAAATGGATGAACTGGGATTCGGAAGCTGTACCAACACGGGTGGTTGCGAACTGGCTTGCCCAAAAAGCATCTCCATCGCACACATTGCCAGGCTCAACCGCGAATATCTTGTGGCGAAGCTTTCAGATTAGGGTAATTTATCAAAAACCTGGCAGGTTGAAAGCGTATCCAGGTTCCTTGAAATGTCTCCGAACCTTTTTGGCTGTTGACAGTTAAAACTATTTTTCTGTCCCTGTTTGTATCTCCAAAAATCATGAATCCTCCTTCAAGTATTTTCCGGATTACTTGATCTTACTGCCTAACGACCAACGTTGCCTTCACGCGGCGTTGGTCGTTATCAACAGCAGATAGTTCATAACTCGTGGTGGTGGGAGAGGCGCGAAGAACATTTCTTTTTTGATAATATCTAACTTCGCGTCGACAGGTGGAGATACGCCCATAAAACCTAAAAAAATGCCCTATAGAAGATTACCAAATACTGATCAGGCAAGGCTGAGAGCCATCAATACTGCAATTTTGATGGGCCAAAAAAAGCCAGTCGAGGAACTTGCCTTCTCCGTAAATACCCTTAATCGGCTTCGTGCATTCTTTCCCGGTTTTGAAACAAACCTGATTCACCATAAATTAGCGAGATCACAACAGGATAAAAACAGCCGGGCCTACCTGGAAACAGCAAAAAAAGCCAGGATCTATCTTTCTCATTTTATCCAGATTCTGAATTTCTCGATTCAGCGCGGAGATATGAAGGCGGATGTCCGCAATTATTACGGAATGGTTGGCGACAAAAAATCACCCTCGCTCATCTTGGAATCAGAATTGCTTGAATGGGGAAAGAAAATGATCGAAGGTGAACACCAGCGCGTGCTCCATGGTGGCAATCCTTTGTACAACCCCTCCATTGCCGTGGTAAAGGTGAAATTCGATCAGTTTGTCGATGCCTACCATTTTCAGAAGACGCTTCAGAGCAATACCGTCAGATGGACCCAAAAAGTTGCCGGAATGCGCGATGAAGCGGATGAGATTATTCTGGAGATTTGGAACGAAGTGGAAGAGTATTTTTCCTCCTATCCGGAAGAGATAAAAAGAGAGCGAGCCGCCGAATATGGAGTTATCTACGTTTTCCGCCCCATGGAAAAACAGCGCAGCGATGCCGGCGTTACCCTGAACAGATTCCGTTTGTAGTTTTTCCCTGATGGTCTAATTCCCTTGGTGACTATTCCCGGATTGAATTGATTCTCCCCTGCCGGGAAGGCCGTGTTTGGTTGTGTCATACCCCGCCCCGATTTCACCCTGCAAACAGTGTCTGAATCCATTCGGTTTATTCTTGTCCGAAAGTATCCTGCCTTCAAAAATGGCGTGCCGGATGTTGCTCCCCGGAGGTGTGAATGCTACCCCGCCTCTATTCTTTTCAAAGTTGAAAAATGTAAAGCACTCCTTACCGTATCAGCTTTTAACAAAAACTGAATACATACCTGTTAAAAATAAGTAGTTTTGTCCCCTCAATAGCAACCTTGTTAATAGGAGGATATGGATCTGAAAACTGTTTTGTCGAAAGAGCGGAATGCGACGCTGATGATGGTCTGGAGGCTGGGTATGGTCTATTGCTTGCTCTCCGTTCAGCGACTGCTTTATTATCTGATTAACATCGGTTATTTTCCCCAGATGAAATTGGTACATTTGGGAGAATTGATGGTGTCAGGACTGAAATTTGACCTTACGGCACTCCTTTACGTCAACAGTCTGTACATCCTGATGATGCTGTTGCCCATCCGGCAAAAATACAACAGCGGGTACAAAAAATTCACAAAAATTCTTTTTCTCACCACCAATTCCATCGCACTGGTATCCAATTTTGTGGATGTGGTCTACTTCAGGTATATTCTTCGACGCACAGATTTTAGCATCTTTTCTGAATTCAAAAATGAATCACAGATGTGGAAAATCGTCTCTGTTGCTTTGTTGCAGTATTGGTATCTGGTGTTGATTTTCGTCGTCATGCTGCTCTTCTTGCGCTGGATCTATTCCGATCATAGAAGCAGTGTGCTGGTTCGCTCCAATACCCTGTTTTATTCACTCTCCTCCCTGGTCATGGTGCTGGGCGCCGGGTTGACGATTGCAGGCATAAGGGGTGGATTTACGGGTACGACCCGTCCGATTACCATCAGCAACGCCATTGAAAAGGTGCAAAAGCCCATTGAATCGGCCATTGTGCTCAACACTCCCTTTTCAATCATCCGGACCATCGATATCAAAACCTTTGAAGAGGTAAAATTCTTCGGTGAAAAGGAGGCCGAAAGCATTTATACTCCCATTCACCCGGGGGAGCCCGCAGGAAATTTCAAACCTATGAATGTAGTGGTCCTCATACTTGAAAGCTTTACCAAAGAGGTCGTGGGATCCTTGAACAAGGATTTGGAGGGAGGTCATTACAAGGGATATACCCCATTTTTGGATTCACTGATTAGCAAAAGCTATACCTGGAAATATTCGTTTGCAAATGGGACCAAATCGATTGATGCCATTCCTTCCGTCATTGCAGGTGTTCCCTCTTTGGTTCAGCCCTTCGTGCTCTCGCGCTACTCCCTCAATGAGATGGAAGGACTGGCCGCTACCCTGAAGAAAAAGGGATACGATGCAGGGTTTTACCACGGAGCTCCGAATGGCTCGATGGGTTTTGACGCCATTACCCACATGCTCTCCATCAACAGGTATTTTGGTCAGAATGAATACAAGCGCAAAGAGGATTCCGACGGTTATTGGGGCATCCCTGATGAACTTTTCCTGAATTACTGTGCCAATAATTTTGGTCGGCTGAAGGAACCCTTCATCGCCTCTGTCTTTACCCTTTCCTCCCATCATCCCTATATCCTGCCCAAAAAGTATGAAAATCGTTTCAAAGGCGGACCTAATCCGTTGTACAAGTGCATTGAATACAGCGATTATTCCCTGAGGGAGTTTTTCAGGGAAGCCTCCAGGCAACCCTGGTACAAGAATACCCTTTTCGTACTGACTGCCGATCACTCGCTGCCATCCAACGATCACAAGGAGTACATCACTTCAACAGGGACTTTTTTCCATTCCCATCATCTTCTATCAGCCCAACAGTGACCTGATTGGCCTGGATGCGGGGCTGATGCAGCAAATCGATATCTTTCCGACAGTTTTGGGTTTTCTGAGATACGATGCCCCCTATTTTGCCTTTGGAAGCGACCGATTTCATCGTGTAAACCAACCGTTTGCAGTCAACTATGAAAATGGTTATTACCAGTTCATGGAAGATGATTATCTGCTCCAATCCGACGGGAAGAGTCTGCTTGCTGCCTACCGTTACAAGGAGGATCCGCAATACCTTCACAATCTGGCAGAAAAGCCGGATACCCTGATACCTGCCCACTTCCGTCGTTTCAAGGCCTTCCTGCAACAATACAACAACAGGATGATCAGCAACAGGCTGACAATTAAGTGAGACAGTCTTGGGGACTATAGGACTATAGGACCGGGAGATTTAGGGCGTGTGGGCAGAATCTTGAAAAAGCGGAGCAGATGGGAATTGAAGCTGATTGAAACATTTTGGGATATTTGCAGTAGAAAGGGGAATCAATAGCATATTAATATTCTGGAAATGAGCGTAAAATTGAATATTTCCGGTTTCTTTTGCAGGGGATGTGCCCTGATGCTGACAGCGCTGCTTTTTGCATCCTGTCAGCCAGAACCGGCAGTTGAGAATCCGTCTGCCGACGGATACAACTTTTTCGTGCTCTCGGACATGGGCTCTTCGGGTCCCTACCGGGAAGACTCAGTGGCTCACACCGTGAACAGGCTGTCCAAGGTATTCCATCCAAAATTTGTGATCAATCAGGGCGATTTTTTCCATGATCAGGGTGTTAAGGATACACTTGATCCGCTTTGGAATGCGCAGTTCGAGCGGATGTTCACGGCTCCTGAATTGAATCTGAAGTGGTATTCCGTCATTGGGAATCATGAGTACATTGGCAATCCTCAGGCGCTTGTCGACTATGGGAAACACAATCCGAGATGGACCATGCCTGCCCGGAACTACACTTTTGTGCAGAAGGTCGACAGCAATACTACCATCCGGTTCGTCATGATTGACACCTCTCCATTCGCTGTTTTTTACCGCTACGATCCAAAATATCATGCAGTGAACGAGCAGGACCCATCCAAAACCGTTGCATTTGTTGACAGTGTCCTTGCAAAATCCCACGAAACGTGGAAAGTGGTGGTTGGTCACCATCCTATCTATACCTCAGATTTTAGTCAGGGGAATACCTACCGTCTCATCGAGCAGGTAGAGCCTTTGCTGGAGAAATACCACGTCGACTTTTACCTGAATGGTCATGTGCACAAGTTTGAACACACGCAACGCAATGGAATAGACTTTATGGTGACCTCGACCGGGATTAAGCCCCGCTGGACCAATCCATGGTTTTATACCAGGTACGTCAAAAAATCACTGGGATTTACTGTGTGTCGGGTAACCCAACACGATTTTGCCTTCTATTTTTTAAATGAGAAAGGGGAGACCCTCTATTCCTATCGGAGAGTAAAAGGAGAGTAAAAGTTCGAAGGCAACAATCCGGCAGATCAGAACTGTTGCTGATTCATTCTGTTCAGTCCGTTACCGTTGGAGTTTCTGAGATTGGGATTGTTAGGATCATTGGGGTCAAGGTCATCGTCACGATCTGAGTCCGTGTGTTTGGATCCACCAGCTTTCAGTGCTTTCGGCAGGGTCTTCGTTTTTATCAGGGGAATCCGGTAGGATACCGTGATGGAGAAATCGAAAGGCACTTCGGTATTGGTGTAGCCCAAACCCGGAATTACATAGGGAGTTACGTTCGGGTCTTTTGTGGTAGCGAGCGGAAATTTTGCCCTTACCGACCAGCCGAAAAAGAGATTTGGGAGCAATTCACCCTTCAGTCCAAAGACCAGTTCTGCCCAATGGGCACTTAGATTACTCTTGGGAAAACTGGTTTGAACAGTGCCCCAGTAGTTGGAATAATTTGCCGTGAGTGTCTCTTGTGTAAAGCGGCTATAGCCGTAGCGTAGGCCGACAAAAACAAGATCATTGTCGGAAAGAGACTCAAATTTGCTGATGTTCATGTCTACACCGATCCGCGCATAGGGTCCCTTGTTGGTGTAGTGAAAAGTCTCCCTCAAGTCGTTGATGCTTTGATAACCTGCTTCAACGGTAGGGAAAAAGTTCCCCTTGTAGGGATAATCGGCCTGGATTTCGAAGGCACTCTGGGTTGCCTTCTGAATGGATGGCATCAGAAAACGGGACAAGTCGATCCCAATGCGGGGCCCTTCATACCTCCACACCTCTTTCTTTTCTTGTCCGTTGCCCGCCAGCGGACTAAGGAGTAGCAAGATGAAGATAGATCGTAATATTTTGTCCATTCGTGGCATATCTTTCTACGGATTGGGGGTCTACAATGGGATCGGAAACACTGACTGAATCAATGAGCGAACTGTGCCGGGTTGCCACCAACTTGTAGTTGGGCGCAAAGCCGCAGCTTTGGGATATCAATTTAAGGTTCATGGTATGTTTCAACCAAAAGGAACTTGTTCTACCGTTGGCAAAAACTACAAAACCAGTGGAGTCGGCGGAGAGTGACAGGGGTAATCCGGCACTTATGGTCAAGGCTGAATCTCTGGAAAATTTCAGGGTATCACCTATTCCTGTTTTCGCGGCACCTTTAACGAGGATGGAATCAATCTTAAGGGTACTGCCTCCAGTAAAGGTGGTAACCAAAAGTGTCTCTGACGACTCGTAGCAGTGAGAACTGTTGTTACAGGAAAGAAGTAACAGGACTGCAAAAAAGAGGGATGTGAGCCGAAAGAGCATGCTTAAAAAACTGTTTGTTGCGTATCTTGCGGCAAATATAATCAAATTGGGCGGACCGGATTTATACACCCGCAATAATTGATAGCTTTATGCCTTTAAATCTTTAACATGAGAGCGATTACTTTTTTGATATTTTTCAGCATTGTCCTGCTGGTCTATTCCCTGCTTAACTATTACGTATACTCCAGGGGTTTGATGGTATTCTCCAGCCATCCAACGCTTAAAAAGTGGTATACCATCACTTTTTGGTCGCTGGTCTCCTCTTTTATCATCGGTATGTTTTGGGAACGGACCGCCTCCTCCATCGTCAGTGAATGGATTTACAGGGTGGGGGCCTTCTGGTTGGCCTTTATGTTCTATTTTCTGCTGGTCTTGCTGCTGATAGACTTCATCCGGGTACTCAACTATTTTTTTCATTTTTTGCCCCTCTTTTCCGATACCGCGAGGTTGGTGTTGGGTTATTCCATCATTGGCGTGGTTGCGCTGGTCATTTTAGGCGGATACATCAATGCCCTTACCACACGGGTAAAAGAGATTCCCCTGACCATTCACAAAAGCGTTTCGGGCAACAAGGAATTAAAAATACTGATGGCATCCGATATCCATTTGGGTGCGCTGATAGGGGAGCGGCAGGAACTCAAGCTGGTTAGGATCATCAATGAACAAAAGCCGGATCTGGTGTTGCTGTGCGGAGATCTGGTCGATGGTGACATCGGTCCGGTGTTGCGCAAGAATCTGGGCAAACACATCCAGGATATACGGACGCCGCTGGGAGTGTATGCCATCCCCGGGAACCACGAGTACATCGGAGGCATACAAAATACCCTTCCATACCTGAGGAGTATCAACATTAAAGTGCTGCGGGACGAAGTAGTGACGCTGCCCAACGGCATTCAGCTGGTCGGACGTGACGACAGGGACAGCAGGCGAATGGGCAGTGGCGAAGGACCAGCCGAACTAAAGGTTCTGGCAAAAAACCTTGATCCTGCGAAGCCGATCATTGTCATGAATCACCAGCCTTTTCACCTGGAGGAGGCTGTAGAGATCGGAGCCGACCTGCATCTCTCCGGTCATACCCACGATGGCCAGATGTGGCCATTGAATTATGTTACAGAATCCATCTTCGAACTTAGTTGGGGGTACATGAAAAAGGGGAATACCAATTTTTATGTTTCTTCCGGATTTGGATCGTGGGGCCCACCTGTCCGCACTGGAAACTCGCCGGAAGTGGTAATTTTCAAGATTAAATTTGATTGACAAAAGTTTGCAGTATATAAACAATACATTATCAGACTGTTGTGTTTAGCGGGACAGATGGTGGACGAATAAAAACCGCAAAATAATACTATGATAAATAGCATATTTTTTACATTTTGTCGACGATTTTAACATAAATTAACAAAAAAACGAAACATCTATTCCTATTTTACGTAATTTTGTATATGTCACCGAAATCAGCTTTTTTAAAATATTGATTTTTAGAAAAGTGTAGTTGGGGTATACTTTTTTTTCCCTATGAAAAATTTAAAAATTGATATTATGAAGAAATCTAATTTGAAAGTTGTTTTGTTGTTCTTTGCACTGGTTGTTGCCGGTGCCGCCATCTACAGTTGCAAGAAAAGCACTACCACGCCGGATCCCAATTTAAGCATTGTGGTTTCGCGTCAGTTGGTTATCAGTGCATTGAATACTTATTCTGGTGACTCTATCGGTCAGTTTACGGCTGCAATTACGACACCTACGACCACCCTCAATCAGACCGCCACAGGGAATACCATTGTGATTAAGGATCCGGTTGCTGGCAATTACTCCATTGTGGTTTCAAAGACGGGTTTCACTACCTCCGTCGCAAAGACCATTACAGTTGTTCTGCCAACAGATGCCAAGAGCAGCTTGAAAATTAAAGCTTCCGTTGGATTAAGCCAGGTTGCTGCACCGGTTGTGGTTACCTCATCAGCTGGTGGGGCGATTCCTGTCAACACCTTTGCAGGCGTGGCTTCGAGTGCCGTCGTGGCAGATGTGACTGTGGCTCCAGCCACCGTGTTTACCCTTGCAGATGGTTCCAAACCGACCTCTGTAAGCATCAGTGTTACCAATGTCCCGGTTGCAACTGCAACTTTGCCGGCTACCAACAACACGGTTGTAGCGACCTCCGTTCCCGTTGTGAAGAACCAGGTACCAATTCAAACCCTCGACCTTCAACCTGAAGGGATGACTTTTGATAAACCCATGGTTATAGACATGAACATTGCCAATTTGTTCCCGGCATCCATGTCGGTGGCGCAGAAGACGGCCTATCAAAATGCACTGACATTGAATTATGTCAAGAAGGATGGAACCGTAGAAGTAATCACTCCCGACCACTTTTCTGCCGACAGGAACACGGTCTATTACAAGATTTCCCACTTTTCTACCTGGGTTCTGACCAATAGCGCTGTTGTATCATTTGTTCAAATAGCTTCCACCGAAATTCCGTTTACACCCGCGGTTAATCCAACCTGTGGAGCTACGTTGGCAGCGGGTAGTTTTACCGAGTCTATAACCTATACCAATTCTGATGCTACAATTCCAAATCTTGCATGGATCTTGACAAATCGTAGTGATATAACCTCTGTGACCTATCCGGTTACAGTAAATTTCGATGCCGTTGCGGGAGTAGCAAATACTTATGCAGGTGAGAGTTGGAGTTGCTCGGTTGACAATTATTTACTCACAGTTCAACTCCCGGGTTCGACCTCTACCATAGTAAAGACAATATCAGTTCCTAATAATAGTCAGCTGCCACATCCTTCCTTTTCTCCTTGCCACAATTAATCTGCCGTTTCAGGAATAACGGAAGTATATTTCTGACAATTTGAATACTACCAGCACCCATAAACCAAATAGTCTCTTGGATTATGGGTGCTTCCTTTTGGGTTAACTTTGGTTGATGAAGGTTTTTGTGAAGGAGTTTGGTTGGGCTTGAACACGAAAATCTGTGACCTAATTCTTTTGTCGAGGTTATTTAGATTATGATCCTATGCTGTTAGTTAGAAAAAGTGTTCTGTTGGGAGGTTTGTTGTTCCTGGTGGGAGTTTTACCAACAGCCATCCGTGCCCAATCCCTGTCCGGGACTGTAGGTCTTGTCACCATTCCTACAGCCCGCATGCAGCAGGACGGGACGTTGAGTTTTGGTACCTCCTATTTTGATAAAAAGGACCAGCAGTACATGGAAGGAACCAAAAATTATGTCGTTGCCTATGTGAGCATGACTTTTTTGCCCTTTCTGGAATTGGTTTATCGTGTCAACAAACCGTTGTATTACCACGTTCGCAATTATACAATGGATCAGACTCCGATGGTCCGCCTGAGGTTGTTAAAAGAGAGCAGGAACTTACCTGCCATCGTCTTTGGGATCCAGGATTTTGCCTCTACCACGGAGTGGAATACCATACATTTCAATGCAACTTATGTGGTTCTGTCCAAGAAAGTGGGTGATTTGGATTTTCACTTCGGATATGCTCCGGCCATCATGAAGGCACTGTATTACCAGTTGAAAGGGCCCTTTGGTGGAGTTGCCTATTCACCGGTGACCTCCCTGCGTTTGAACGCAGAATACGATTCCAGGTATGTGAATGCCGGTTTTCAATACCTTTTCCTGAATCATTTTGCCATCAGCCTGGCCGCATTGAATTTTAACTCCTATGCGGCGGGAATCAACTACAAGATTGTACTTTGATTATCTTGAATGTCGGTCACTGAAACCGCTCCATGGCTCATTGAGCTATTCAGGGTTGCTTCAGTAGCATTCGGATGTAATCGGGATTCAGGTTCTGGACGGTTTCGTTCCAGTCGTTGTTGGTTTTAAAGGTTGTGGCAACCGGATCCACAGTTCTTTCCCGATATTCCCAATCGAAATATTTTGCCAGATTCATCCGGAAGGATTTTGGTTTGGAGGCTTTGCGCGGAGAGATAGGAATTGTCATGCTTACACCTCCAACCGTACCCGTTTCGATTCCCATCGATGCAAATTCCGATACCAGATTTGATTTTATGACAAACACGCCAATGGTGAGCTCATGAAATCTCCTGTTAAGATCCACGCGAACGGCATGGTCGCGGTATAGGAATTTGCCTGCAGTCAGCCGGGAGGTAAGATTCAGGACAGGCTCCCGGTACTCCGCATAAAAAGAATAATTGACCTGATTAAGGGGCCAGTAGTTCAGGTTTCCCCCACCGTAATCCATGTAACCGGTCAGACCAAAAGTGCCTCCTGTACATATTTTGCCATTCAGCAAATATTTCCTAACCTCCGTTGAAAATCCATATCTTTTGTAATTGACCAGGGAGGTTAGTCTGTTGGTATAGGGGAAAATCCCTGCGGAGGCATAGATGAAAAGATTCTTGGGCAGACGAAAAAGTTGGTTGATGGTTGCCGTCTCCAGGCGGATGTCCCCTTCGAAATGTTGCTGCAAATCGTTGAAGAGGGGAATCAGAACTTCCGCCGAAAGCAGATTCCCCTTCCAAAGCGAAGTCTGAACTATCGGTGAGATGCTGATCCTCTTTTCCAAAGGGTTGGAGAAATTGCCATATTGGATTCTTAAACCGGGAAGAAAGATCAGGTCAAACTTCCTGAATGGGGTATTTTGCAGATGAAGGCTCTTTTGAATGGTTCTGACAGAGTCGCTGTTCTGGCTGACAAGTAAGGAACCGGCCAATGATATGTCTCCTGAATCTTTTGAAATCATCCCTTTGTATGCCTTGATCCCTGTCGAGACAACCGCTACCGGCACCTGGTTGTAAAGCGGTACGACGTGCAAGCGGACAGAGTCGCCGAGCGAGGCAGCAGATGTTTGGATAACTGCCTTTAAACCATCAATTTCCCACCTGTAGAGCCTGTTTTCATAGAAGAGATAAACATCTTTGTTTTGCTGGTAGATGCCCACGTTTTCAAATCCGGCCTTAACCAGTTTGTCGACCAATGATTTTTGAGGATTTACCGCATCCTGGGCCATGGTACCGACCGCAGCGAAAATAAAACAGAGAATAACCAGGCTTCGTAGGAGTTTGACTTTCATCGGCATTGGACTGTCAGTTGGTATAAATATAGATGATTGTTCCCAAAATTGGAAGGAAACAACAAGGGATTGGGCATCAGGCGCAGTTTTTTGTTTTTATACGCAGATAGCCTCCAAATTGTTAACAACTTGGAATGAGAATCACTATCCTTTATGTTAATTAATGCAGGAGGAGTTCTTTTGGATGGCTGAAACTGATTCTGTTACAACCTTTGGATGGGGATCGTAAAGTCACTCAATTTAGCTATCGAAATTTTGCCTATCTTTGCAGCGATTTATTTTTAATTGAAGTACAGATTATCAAGTATATAAGGAATGTCAGACATGAATAACACCCGGAATTTCTGCATCATTGCCCATATTGACCATGGAAAAAGTACGCTGGCCGACCGTCTGCTGGAGATGACCTCGACGATCAATTCCCGCGACATGGAGGCCCAGGTGTTGGACGACATGGATCTGGAAAGGGAGCGTGGCATCACCATCAAGAGTCATGCGATCCAGATGGAATATTTTCACGAGGGTGAGAAGTTCCTCCTCAATCTGATTGATACTCCCGGGCACGTTGACTTTTCCTACGAAGTTTCGCGTTCCATCGCTGCCTGTGAAGGCGCCTTGCTGATCATTGATGCCACGCAGGGCATCCAGGCCCAGACGATCTCGAACCTCTACCTGGCCATTGAACACGACCTGGAGATCATTCCGATTCTTAACAAGATGGACCTTCCCAATGCAATGCCAGAGGTGGTCGAAGACCAGATCATCGAACTGATCGGATGCAAGAGATCTACCATTATCAGGGCTTCCGGTAAAACCGGAGATGGCGTAGCCGAAATTCTGGAACGAATTCTAACAGACATTCCTGCGCCAAACGGCAATCCGGATGAACCACTTCAGGCATTGATTTTCGACTCCGTGTTCAACCAGTTTCGCGGGGTGATTGCCTATTTTAAGGTGGCCAACGGCAGGGTCCGCAAGGGGGATATGGTCAGGTTCATGGCAGCCGACAAGCAATATGTCGTGGATGAGGTGGGGGTTTTGAAAATGGGGCTGGAAATCCGTGAGGAGGTAAGTGCAGGTGATGTCGGATACATCATTTGCGGCATCAAGACCGCCAGGGAGATCAAAGTGGGGGATACCATCACCCAGGTGAAGAATCCTTGTGCCTCTATGATTTCGGGCTTTGAAGAGGTGAAGCCGATGGTATTTGCCGGTGTATATCCCATCGATAGCGAAGATTATGAGGATCTTCGAAATGCCATGGAGAAACTGCAATTGAACGATGCCTCACTGACCTATGTTCCAGAGTCGTCGATGGCACTTGGATTTGGATTCCGTTGCGGTTTTCTGGGCCTGCTGCACATGGAAATTGTACAGGAGCGGCTGGACAGGGAGTTTGACATGAATGTAATTACAACGGTTCCCAACGTTTCCTACATGGTTACCACCAGGGGAGGTGAGACCTTTGAAGTCTACAATCCTGCGGGACTACCTGAGGCTACCCTGATTGAACAGATTGAAGAGCCTTTTATTCATGCACAGATCATCACCAGGTCTGAATACATTGGTGCCATTATGACCCTTTGTCTGGAAAAGCGGGGGATGATGACCAAACAGGAGTACCTTACCGCGGATCGTGCCGAGCTCTCCTTCGACATGCCGCTGGGAGAGATCGTGATCGATTTTTACGACAAACTGAAGAGCATCTCCAAAGGATATGCCTCTTTTGATTACCACATTACAGGTTATCGTCCGGCCAAACTGGTTAAGCTGGACATTCTGCTCAACAGTGAACCTGTCGATGCATTATCGACCCTGTTGCACGTCGACAATGCCTACAATTTTGGACGTCGAATTTGTGAAAAACTGAAAGAGCTGATTCCAAGACAACAATACGATGTAGCCATTCAGGGGGCCATAGGTGCCAAGATCATCTCCAGAGAGACGGTCAAAGCCGTTCGGAAGGATGTAACGGCAAAATGTTACGGCGGAGATATCACGCGAAAGCGCAAACTGCTTGACAAGCAGAAAAAGGGCAAGAAGCGGATGAAGCAAATCGGAAACGTGGAAGTACCGCAGAAGGCTTTCCTGGCCGTTCTGAAGCTGGATTGATCAGATATTAGAGATGAGACATAAGACATGAGATAACATCTCATATCTTATGTCCCATCTCTCAACTCTCATCTCTTTCAAATAATCAGCTTGTATCCCTTTCCGTGGATATTGATGATCTCAATACCCTCTTCGTCTTTCAGATGTTTTCTTAGCTTGGTGATGTAAACATCCATGCTGCGGGCATTGAAATAGTTGTCATCGACCCAGATGGTTTTCAGGGCATAGTTGCGTTCCAGCACCTTGTTGGCATTTACGCAGAGCAGGCGAAGCAGCTCAGACTCCTTGGTTGTTAGTTTGGTGCTGTCACTGGCATCTGCAAGGGTCTGTTTTCTGGCGTCAAAGGTAAAACGGCCAAGTTTGAAGACAACCTGCGTATTGTCGGCCTCGCCCATGGTTCTTCTCAGGATGGCTTCGATGCGGAAGATCAACTCCTCCATGCTGAAAGGCTTGGTCATGTAGTCGTCGGCTCCGATGCGGAAACCTTCAATCACATCCTCCTTCATATTCTTTGCCGTAAGAAAGATGATAGGAATTTCACTGTTTATCATCCGGACATCCTTGGCCAGTGAGAAACCATCTTTTTTTGGCATCATCACATCGAAAATGCAAAGGTCGTACTGGTTTTTCTGAAAGCCTTTGAACGCAGCTTCCCCGTCGGGATACAAATCAGTATCGTAGCCTTTGGCGATTAAATATTCTCTGAGCAACGATCCCAGGTTCTCATCATCTTCACTTAAGATAACTCTCATCTTCTTTTCCATAATGTATAACTATTTGATGACAGGGAAATAGATCCTGAATTTGGTCCCTTTCCCCACTGTGCTTTCCACTTTTATTTTCCCGTGATGCTCTTCCACGATGCGTTTCACGTAGGAGAGCCCCAAACCGAATCCTTTCACATTGTGAACATTCCCGGTAGGTATGCGGTAAAAACGTTCAAAGATCTGGGTGAGATTTTCCTTTGAGATGCCAATCCCGTAATCCCTGATCTGAACAACTACCCAGTTGCTTCTGTTCTCTGTCGATATTTCAATTTTGGGAGTTTCCCTGCTGTATTTCTCGGCATTGTCGAGTAAATTGAAAATGACATTGGTAATGTGCACCTCATCCCCGCTGATTACCGGATTTTCGGCAAGCAATGAGGTCTCCAGTGTTCCGCCGGAGGAGGTTACCCGTATTTCAAAATTGGATGCTGCCTGTGCCATGATCTGGTTCAGGTCGATCTCCGTAAATTTGAGTTTTAATTTTCCTTCGTTGAACACAGCCATTTGCAACACCTTCTCCACCTGGCTGCTCAATCTCTTGCTTTCGTCCAGAATGACACCGGAAATATGGTCAATGGTCGACGGAGAGTGAACCAGTGAATTGTCCTTCAGCATCTGGGAGGCCAGTGAAATGGTGGAGATCGGCGTTTTCAACTCGTGGGTCATGTTGTTGATAAAGTCGTTCTTGATCTGTGACAACTTCTTTTGACGCAGGATGATTTGGAGCGTAAACACAAAAATGCCAATGATGATCAGGGTAAGAATCAGGGATGGCAGTACGAAATTGGAGATGGCCCTGATCTGTTGTGCATGCTGGCCGGGGAAGTAAACGAAAAGGTTATTGGGCTTGGAGGAGTTGTCGTCGTAAAAAATGGGAGTATGGTACTCCCTGGTTCCTTCCTCGGGATTGTAATCCGGGTCACCCAGGGCGATCTCCGTTTTACCGTGGACAGTCGTTTTGACGCAGTATTTGTAGGGAAGAAGAATGTCCTTTTCCTTCAATTCAACATCCAGTTCATGCGGAAGATATCCCGGAAGTATCCTGTCTGCAATTTTCAGTTCAGACCTCATGAGCATGAAACTTTTGAAGCGCAACTGCCTCGACTGCTCCTCACTCTGACGGTTGTAAAGACTTTGCATACTGGGGATGCTAATCGTGGTCTGTTCCTGCTTGATGTCGAATTTCCCGCTGGAGGTTTTGACTGTTTTGTGTTTGTAGGAAACGGAAAGTTCACCCGACCGGCTGAGTCTGTCGAGCGAAGCGGACGGATCATTCTTTGGGAAAAGACTTAGTCCGGCCGTTGGTGCAACATCAGGTATGTAATTTTGAGCATCGAGTTCATAGAACAGGCTTGTCTCCTGAAAAACGAGCATATCATTGACATCCGCCAGTGCCCTGTTGACAATGATGTTAAAATTACTCTCCTGTAGCTTCGCTGTTTTGTTGATGGTAATCACCTGAACCCAGACCATGGCAGCCACGGCAATGGCCATCAGGGTAGCGAGTATGTTGATCATCTTTTTGCTCATAAAACAAATATAGAGCTAATAATCCGTTAAGGCGATGATCCTTAACAAAATTTAACAACGGCGGGAGGCAAGCAAAAAGCTATTAGCGTTTAGCTTTTAGCTTTTTGCTATTGGCTGACAGATGGAAGCTTTGGATTGTTTTGTGGCTTTTTGTATGGAATAGATGGCTGGAATGCCTGGAATAGTCACAATTGGCTAAAAGCTAAAAGCCAATAGCCAATAGCTTTTAGCTACTCCTCCGTAAGGCTGATTCGCTCCAGTGCCTTTTGGGCTGCATTCTGCTGGGCCTCTTTCTTCGAATACCCTTCGCCTCGTCCCATTACTTTTCCGTCGACGCAGGCGTCAGAAACAAAGGGCATTTTTTCGGATCCGGAATCGGGGTTGTTGACGGTTTTGAACTCAACCTCCTGTTTGATCTTCTGACCCCATTCGATCAGCTGACTCTTGAAATTGTTGTCGACCATCTCCATCTCCTGGAGATCAACGTGCTGGTTGAAGATCTTTTTGATCACGAATTCCTTGGCCACCGCGTAGCCGCTGTCGAGATAGATTGCACCGATGAATGCTTCGAGCAGGTCTCCGAAGAGGTGGCTTGATTCACTGACGGAGCTGGCATTGGAGACCACATACTTGTTGAGTCCCATTTTAAAGGTGAGCTGGGTCAGGAAACTCCTGTTGACCACCCTTGATCTCAACTGGGTGAGGAATCCTTCATCCTTGAAGGGAAACCGGTTGTACAGGTATTCCGCGACGATGGTACCCAGTACGGCATCGCCGAGATATTCGAGTCGTTCGTTGTTGACGACATTGCCCATCTTGTCGACATAAGAGGCCGATTTGTGGATGAATGCAATGTCATACAGTTTGAATTTCAGTGGACTGTGGCCCGTCAGTTTTTTAATAAACGAATAAAACTCTTTTCTTGGGGAAGAAAAGAGTTTTATCTTGTATCTCAAATTTCTGATCACGTACTAATCTATTTTTTTGAAGATAACGGTACCGTTGTGGCCGCCAAAACCGAATGTATTGCTTAATGCGTAATTGATTTCCCTTGGTTTCGCTTTGTTGAAAGTAAAATCAATTTTCGGATCAATTTCAGGATCAAGCTCGAATTGGTTGATGGTAGGAGGGACAAGGCTGTACTTCATGGCCAGGATGCAGGCGATGGCCTCTACGGCTCCGGCGGCTCCAAGCAGGTGACCTGTCATCGACTTGGTGGCACTGATGGCAACCTTGTAGGTGTGATCTCCAAATACTTTTTTGATGGCTTTTGGTTCCGCAATATCTCCCAGCCCGGTGGAAGTCCCGTGAACATTGATGTAGTCGATATCTTCAGGTAGCAGGCCGGCATCTTTCAAGGCCCGCTGCATCACAAGCATGGCGCCTCCTCCTTCCGGATCGGGTGCTGTCATGTGATAGGCATCCGTTGACATTCCTCCGCCAACCAGTTCCGCCCAGATGGTTGCTCCCCGGGCAATGGCGTGTTCATATTCTTCAAGGATCAATGCTCCGGCACCTTCACCCATCACAAATCCATCCCTGTCCTTGTCGAAAGGACGTGAGGCGGTTTTGGGATCGTCGTTGCGGGTCGAAAGGGCGCGCATGGCGTTGAACCCTCCGACACCTGCCTGCGTAATGGCTGCTTCTGATCCGCCTGCCACGAAGATGTTGGCTTTGCCCAAACGAATGTAGGTAGCCGCATCGATCATGGCGTGGGTAGCAGAGGCGCAGGCAGTGACTGTGGTGATGGTAGGTCCCCTGAAGCCGTACTGCATGGCAATGTTCCCACTGGCCATGTTGGCAATCATCTTCGGAATGAAGAAGGGGGAGAATCTTGGATTATCCGGGTTGTTATTGAACTCTGTCACGGACTGGAAGAAAGTATCCAATCCGCCAATACCCGCTCCCCAGATGACACCTACCTCATCCTTATCGATTTTGGTGAGGTCCAGTCCGGAGTTTTCGATGGCTTGGGCAGCAGCGATATAAGCGTACTGAGCATACATATCGTGTTTTTGCACCTCTTTCCGATCCAGGTAATTGTTCGGATCGAAATCTTTGATCTCGCAGGCAAATCTAGTCTTGAACTTGGAGGCGTCAAAACGAGTAATGGGGCCCGCACCGCTGACCCCATTCCTTAGGCCTTCCCAATATTCTTCAACATTTTTGCCAAGCGGGTTGATTGTGCCCAATCCGGTTACAACAACTCGTTTTAATTCCATATTGATTTTTAAGACCTTACTGATTTGTTACTTCGCGTTCTCAGTGATGTAAGTGATAGCGTCACCAACTGTGCCGATTTTTTCTGCTTGATCATCAGGGATAGCAATGCCGAATTCTTTTTCGAACTCCATGATTAATTCTACAGTGTCCAATGAATCTGCGCCCAAATCATTTGTGAAAGACGCTTCTGTAGTTACTTCGCTTTCGTCAACACCTAGTTTATCAACAATGATTGCTTTTACCTTGGCCGTAATGTCAGACATAATTTTTTAATTTTACGTGGTTACTATTTTTAATTTTACACACTGAATTTTTCAGCGATTGCAAAGAAACGAAGAAACAAAATTATCTTCCAAATATTTGTTAAAGAATGTAACGGTTTTGACCTCAAAATAGCCCCATTCCAAAGTAGGTAGAATAATGGAGTCGAAAATTCGAAAATATTGACGTTGTAAGTTATTGAATATGAAAAAAATAGCCATACTGGCATCCGGATCAGGGACCAATGCAGAGAATATTATCAGGTATTTTATGCACCATCCCACCATTGCGACAGACTCTGTCTGGAGCAACAAAAAAGATGCTTTTGTTTTGGAAAGAGCTGAAAGACTGAACATAGAAGCACATCACTTTACCCGGAGCGAGCTGAATGAAACGGATCATTTGTTGATCGAATTTAGAAACAGAAAGATCGACCTGATCGTTTTGGCCGGTTTTCTGCTTCTTTTGCCGCAAAAATTCGTCCGGGAATTTTCTGTCATCAATATTCATCCGGCCCTTCTGCCTGCCTATGGCGGGAAGGGGATGTTCGGAGAACATGTTCACAAGGCCATCATCGGCAACAGGGAAAAGGAGTCGGGCATTACCATCCATCTGGTTGATGAGATTTATGACCATGGGAAAATCCTGTTTCAGGCTAAATGTCGCATCGACCCGCAGGATACTCCTGAGATGCTGGCTGGGAAAATACACGAACTCGAGATGGAGCATTTCCCGAGAACCATCGAGAAGTTCTTATTGGGAAGTGACTAAAGTTGTGGATCCCGAACGAATTCTGATGGATGGGTAACTACTTTAGGCATTTTAGTCACTTTAGCTCACATAAGTCACTTTTTTTGGTTAAATTTATGGTAGATGGCCGGAAGAATCCTGCCATTCCAGCGAAATTAACCATGAGAAACAACTCGGAAGAATACCCGGAGAAAGATGATTTGGGCAAGAAAGGGGAGGAGCTGGCCCGGTTTTACTTGATTGGGAAGGGATACCACCTTCTGGATTTGAACTGGCATTACGGTCACAAGGAGATAGACATCATTGCCCGTCAGGGGAACGAGATTGTGGTCGTAGAAGTCAAAACAAGGATGGAGAATTACGCCGAAGAACCCTGGGAAGCCATCTCTACAGGCAAAATCAGAAATCTTGTTGAGGCAGCTGATGCCTGGCTGATCCTTCGGGATGTTGAAATGGAAACAAGGTTTGATGTCATTTCTATCGTAATGAAAAAGGATGGCAACCATTCCCTGGAGCATTTTGAGAGGGCATTTAGCCCGCCAGTAAACTGAGTGACCAAAGTGAGCTAAAGTGAACCAAAGTTATGGACTCCGGACAAATTTTGATGGATCCGTAAGTACTTTAGACATTTTAGTCACTTTAGCTCACTTTGGTCACTTTTTCATTAATTTCACCAAAGTAAATCCTAGCGCCATGAATGTAGAAGAGGTCAGACAGTTTTGCATTGCGAAAAAGGGTGTCTCTGAGGGCTTTCCCTTCGATGAGGTTACCCTGGTGATCAAGGTGGGAGGCAAAATATTTTTATTGATGAACCTGGAAAAGGATCCCTCGCTCAACCTTAAATGCGATCCTGAACGGTCGATTGACCTGCGTGAGCGCTACGAAGAGATCATTCCGGGTTACCACATGAACAAGAAACACTGGAATACCGTTCGGCTGGAAGGAAACCTGCCGGATTCCCTGATCAGGGAGCTGATCTCACACTCCTATGATTTGGTCTATGATTCCTTGCCCAGGAAGGCAAAAGAGGAGGTCGGCAGAGAGATTCTTGGACTGTAGGACTATAAGACTGTGGGACCGAGGGAACCAAGGAGGCACGGATCTGGATGGAGATTAATTGTTAGTGGCAATTAATCAATTTGGAAGAATGTTGCAAACATAAAAGATCATACAATGGTTTTTAACCTGAAGGGGGCGGAATACATAGAATTGATAAAACTGCTCAAGCTCGTGCGGATTGCGGAGTCGGGCGGTCAGGCGAAGATGATGGTGGAAGATGGTGAGGCCAGACTCAACGGAAATCCCGAATCCAGGAAGCGGGCAAAACTTCGGCCGGGTGATGTGGTTCAGATTTTTGGCAAGACGATTTCCATCGAAGCCTGAAAAACAAAACCAATGCCGGTTGTTGAATGGCAGGATTGTTTGAAGTTTGCCAAGTCTAAACGACGCTTTTCCTCTTTTGCACCAGCAATCCTCTTTCAGCAAGTTCGGCAGTCAAATGGTCCATTAATTTTCTTGCCGCCAGTCTTTTACCCAGGAATTTCCCGAAGAAGCAAAGCACCTTTCCAGCTTGACCGGTGATTGGATGTACCACCAGTGCCGACAGCCAGGATCGCTCCCTGATGGTCAGCATCTCTCTCCCAATGGATGTTGGCATTCTCTTTGGATCGCTGAGGGTGAGATGGTCCACAACCGCTCCCATCCTGAGCTGCACTTTTTTCTCCAATTCGACCAGATCATCCATGTCAACAGAAGGGTAACAGAACTCTTGCTCCTCCGGAGGCCGGATGATGGATTTCAGGTCCGGCGAAAGCCGGAAATCCGGCAGTATGGGGAGTGACTTTTGGCTCCCGGAGCGGAAAAACTGACGGGCTTCGGCCGTCATGTCCCCGTATCCATATTTTATCACCGGATTGTTGGCAGATACCGGAACACAAAGAATCTCCCTGATGAACCGCTGGCAATTTCTTCGTCCCAACAGGAAATCGTGGATTCTGAATTTTTTGCTGATGAATCCGCTGAATCCTCCCAGCGCACCGCAGGCAAGGCTATTTTCCTGCGTGATCCCATCTTTTGTGCGGATGGGGGCGATCATGAACCGGGAGAAATCGTTTTCATCGTACGCCTTCGCCAGCAGATCCGTCTTTACCCGCAACTGCTGGCACATGGTGACAAGCAACTGCGGTGCCGTGGCTTTCAAGGCTTGCAGGCCGAAATAAGCGACGTCTGGTTTGTCTTCAAAGTTTGGGAAAGGGTCAATCATGATCACAGTGGTATCAAACTCAAAGGCACTTTTTTTCATTGGGAACAGATCGGCAGCCATTTCTTCAGATGGACCGTTGCGGCGTGCTTTTTCCCTGTTTGTCAGGATGGTCTCGGTCATGTCGTACGGTTCGTTGTTGATGACCCCTCCGTCCACGCACAAGGCTGAGTATTCCGTCAGCGGATCAACCAGGAACTTCTTCCCGTGGGTGAATTTCAGTAAATGATTGTCGTTGATGTACCTGGGATCCCTGGTCACCATCCTGGGAGCAAGCCCTACCGGGAAAGCCCCTGTGGCGATGGCCGCATCGACCAGCAAGTTCTTGTTGAGTCCCGCAGGAGCATCAAAATGGAAGGGGATTTTGCCGTCGCCGTGATAGGTTCCTGTCTCGTTGAGCTGAAAGTGCATGAGATCCCTGTGCACGGTCATGTGATCCTCCTTTTTACCTGCGGCCGTGTTAAATTCCAGTTCATGGTTGAATCCGCGCAGGTTGGTGAGCGTTAGGAGCAACTCCAGGTCCCGTGCAACATATGGTCTGCTTACATCCGGGTCTTTCACGCTATTTTCTATCAACCTTCGGGCTATCTTCTCTATGAAAGATGAATTGAAGAGCGAGCGGACCTCCCGGGAAGGATTCAGCTCTGCTGCATTTGTGATATCCCCTGGATCAAGCATCTGGTCCATCATGTTGCTATGAACATCCTCCGTCAGGTTGACCCAGGAGTCGTACAAAGGATTCGCCGCGGCCTCGCTGGAAAAGTAGTTTTTGGCATTCACATGCGGAAAATGCTGCTGCATGGCTGCGGCAGTCAGGATGGCTGTCATTCCACCTGCGGAGGCACCGCTAAGGGCCTCTATGACGACGCGATGCCTGGGAATACCGGGTATGCCGAGCTCCTTGGCTTGCTGCCAGTTTTCGAGGGCCTCCAGCAGGTAATCCATTACTCCGGCGGTATAGGCACCCGCGGAGACGGCACCTGCCATAGCCAATCCCATCCGAAAAGTATTTTGTTTTTCCATGGTGGCCCTGTTTATAGGTTGATACCAAAAACAGGTAAAAGGTTACCCTTCCGCCAGGTTAAATTTTCAAGTACGAGGAAAATTAATTATTATGTTAAAGTGCTAATGGTCAGCAGAAAGATCAGTTTCTGAAAGTTGGATCTACCGGTTGATTGTTGATATTGCCGGATCAGATTTGATCCGTTGCTATTGGATGGGTATGGTCCAGATTGTTGAAGAGTTGGAGTTCGATTCTTTTATTTTCAATGAAGCGGGAGAAGATTTGGTTTTGTTTGAGCTTCATCAGGTCATCGCCAAGAATTTTCATGCAATTTTTCTGTTGTAAGGAAGTTGGTTGGTCGTTTTCCAACCAGAAAAGTTTGTTTCGGATGATCAGAAGATCGGCAGATTCTAGTATTAACAAGAGGTTTTCGTGTTCCCATCGTTTCTCTTTTTCCAGGATCGCCACACCCTCTTCTACTTTTTTATCCTGCGCGAGGCAGGAGTAGTACCTTTTTTCGTTGAGGCCAAAATTTCTATGGGCAAGAACGATCCCCAGAAGGGTGAAAAAAAGCAGTTTGACAAGCAATTGGGAGGGGTTGAAGGAGGGCTTTAGCAGAATTGCCTCTGTCAACAGAATCAGTAGTCCTATTGCAATCCCTTGCAAAATACCGAGATAGAGAATGTACCCCCATTTGTTGGTGCGACGGATGGTCCATTTTTTGTAAAAGCCGGAATCAGAATTGTACATGTCCTTTCAGTTTGCACAAAAATAGAAAATTTGACAGGAAGAAGTCGCCAATTTATTGTTATTCCCTTTTCTCATCCCCCTGTCCACGGTCCAAACTTCTTCCGGAAGTCTCCAGAAATACCTTCATCAGGCAGTTTCTGCAGTCAAATTCCAGTTCGAAGTGGTTGGTTCCATCTTGCAACGAGAAGGGCAAAGAGAGGTGAGATGGAAAATTTCCGCCATATCGCTGGCAAAACCCGAGTTCGTGCTGCAGACAGTGCCTGGTAATCATTACCTGCAACCGTCCTGTTGGCTGACTTTTTTCCACCCCCAAGTCCGGATTTTCCACTCCATGACGACGGTAAAACTGCACGGCCAGCCTGTTGGTGATGTTGTTTTCAAAATGGAGGGAATCGACTGGGAAGGGGCTGCTGTTCGACTTCCTTGTCCTTGAATTTTGTTTGTCTTTTTGCGAACTTTTCAGTGTTCTTGCTGTATGAATTTGTTCCAGCAGTCCCCTGCGCATCTCATTCAGTTGTTGGGAGGTGAAGAAAAACCGTTCGTTGCCGCCGGTATTGATCTCCCTTACCAGGAAGGGGGTATCCCCGGCCTTTGCAAGTTGCCTCAATATGTTCTCGCGAGATTTGGCGGGATCGTTGGCGGTAATTTTTTCCATTTTCACCGAATAATCCCAAGCCTGATCGCCCTGGGTTGCCCGGAGAATAAATCCATCTGGAGCAGGCAGGAGTGACATAGAGACGGGAATTTTTCGTTCTGCCGTTTTTCTGCTTAATTCCATTTGAAAGGAGTGGTCATAGTTTCGGAAGATCCGGGCACCGACGAAGATGTCGTTCATCTTGTCGGGGTAGATGATCCCTTCCGTTACTTTGTTCACTTTGAGCCCTTTGCTCTCGCCGTTTCGGCTTATAAAGGTCAGACCGTCGTTGTTTGCGATGACTGGTGATCCCCCGATTCTGATAGAATCCCTCGTGATGCCTGTCACGATGCCCAACTCTTCTCCCGTTGACTTGGGACTATCCATCGCTGCAACGCTCTCTTTTCGTCCATGGAGAAAATACTCGGTGGCATGCTGTGGAAGGTTTTCGCCGGATCAGGCGTAAAAAAGAGGGTGGTTTTGCCGAGGGATGCGGGCAGAAAATCAGGTTTTCCTTCGAGTAGTCTGTCTAGTTCCCTGCGGTAGTATGCGGTGATATTTTTCACATAATCCAGATCCTTCAACCTTCCTTCGATTTTGAAGGAGCGGACACCGGCGGCTGCCAGCTCTGCAATCGAACCGGACCTGTTGAGGTCTTTGAGCGAAAGGAGATGCTTTTCCCGCACGACGGTTGCCCCGTTGGCATCCGTCAGGTTGTATTTTTTACGGCAGGGCTGGGCGCAGGCACCCCTGTTGGCGCTCCTTCCGCCCAGTGCGTGACTCATGTAGCATTGACCGCTGAGGCTGACGCAGAGGGAGCCATGCACGAATGCCTCCAGCTCAATGGTGGTTTCGGCAGCAATTGCTTCGATCTGTTGCAGGGATAGTTCCCTGGCAAGTACGGCTCTTTCGAAACCAACCGCTTCGAGGAATTTGATTTTTGCTGCCGTGAAGTTGTTGGCCTGGGTGCTGGCGTGAAGGCTGATGGGTGGCAGGTCCATCTCGAGAATGCCAAAATCCTGGATGATCAGGGCATCTGCTCCGGCTTCATATATTTGCCGGATCATCTTTTCGGCCTCAGCCAGTTCGTGGTCGAAGAGGACCGTGTTGAGCGCCACGTAGGTTTTGGCACCAAACAAGCGTGCCTCGGTTGCCAGTTTCTCAATCTCTTCGATCGAATTTCCGGCAGCTTCCCTTGCTCCGAACCTGGGCGCACCGATGTATACCGCATCCGCACCGTGCCGGATGGCAGCTAGGCCGCATTCCAGGTTTTTTGCAGGGGAAAGAAGCTCAAGGTTATTATTTGGAGACACGATGCAAATTTACCAATTACCAATTACCATTTTGGATTTTCGATTTTGGAATGCGCTGCGATCCTGATTAGGCGTGAAAGGAGGCAAATGCATGTCCTGCCAATCGAAAATTATTCATGGAGTGCTTCCCAGTACTCAAGGGCTCTCCGCGTGTGGGGAATGACGATGGTGCCGCCCACCAGGTTGGCAACCGCAAAGATCTCGAAGAGCTCTTCTGTGGTAACCGCTTGTTCGTGGCACTTTTCGAGGTGGTATTTGACGCAGTCGTCGCAACGGAGCACCATTGAACTCACCAGGCCCATCATCTCCTTTACCTTGGTAGAGAGGGCGCCTTCCAGGTAGGTGTTGGTGTCGATGTTGTAGATTCGCTTCATCACCTTGTTGTCGGATGCCAGAATTTTTTCGTTCATCTTGGCACGATAGGCGCGGAATTCAGAGATTTTTTCGTTCATAGTTGTTAAAATTGATCAAAATTTATTGATTTTTTTTTAAGTATTTGCGACATTCCGTCCGGTACAAACCGATCCAAACTTTTCGGATGCTTTCGCGGCAAGGTTCATGTTGTTTGTCGTTTTCCAGGGGTTCCGCTTTGCTCCACCCGCGGTTGCCAATATTTCGCCCCTAAAGGTCTAACCCGCGAGTTAAGTCTTGTATCCACATTGTACCTCACTCTCCACTCTTCACTTTTTCCTCCACCTCGCCAATGAGGGTCGTCTGTGTACAGTCCAGAATTTTAATTCGCACGAAATCGCCGATTTGAATATCCTTGTTCGGAAAAACCACCACCTTGTTTTCGGAGCTTCTTCCAAAAAATTCACTCTTTTTCTTCTTGGAGATGCCTTCAGCGAGTACCTCCACGGTTTTTCCGATGTCTCTCCGGTTACTTTCCAGCGATAGCCTGTTCTGAAGCTGGATGATCTCTTCGAGGCGTCTTGACTTTACCTCCTCCGGTACATCATCTTCGAAATGATCCGCCGCGTAGGTTCCCGGGCGCATGGAGAATTTGAACATGAAGGAGGTGTCAAACCTGACCTCTTCCATCAGTTGCAGGGATTGATGATGATCCTCCTCCGTCTCTGTGCAGAATCCACAGAAAATGTCCGTGGTGATGCCGCATTCCGGAAGTGCTTCGCGAATTGCCCCGATCCTTCCCAGGTACCATTCGCTGTCGTATTTCCGGTTCATCTTCTTCAGGATGGCGGAGCTGCCGGATTGAACGGGAAGGTGGATATGGCGGCAAATATTTGGATTTGCGACCATCACCCTGAGCAATTTGTCCGAAAGGTCTTTCGGATGGGAAGTGGTGAACCGAACCCGCAAGGCCGGTGAGATCTGGGCCACCATCTCCAGCAGATCCGGAAATTTGATCGGTTTCCGGGTGGCCTCGGTGTGCCAGACATAAGAGTTGACATTCTGACCCAGCAGGGTTACCTCCTTGGTCCCGCTATCCATCAGTGCCCGTACCTCATTTAAGATGTCCTTTGGATCGCGGCTTCTTTCCCGGCCGCGGGTATACGGGACGATGCAGTAGGTACAAAAATTGTTGCAGCCCCTGGTGATTGAGACGAATCCTGTGATGTGTTCCTCCCCAATTCTTTTGGGAATGATGGAGTCGTAGGTTTCGTCGATGGTCAGTTCGACATTTACGGCAGTTTCACCGTGACTGGCCTTGTCGTATAGGAAGGGGAGATCCCGGTAGGCATCGGGTCCGGCGACCAGGTCGACAGATTTTTTCTCCATCAGTTCTTCTCCGATCCGTTCGGCCATGCAGCCAATCAGTCCGACTACCAGCTTCGGGTTTTTCTTTTTCAGGCTTTTGAAAAAGGAGAGCCGGTTCCAAATCTTCTTTTCGGCATTTTCTCGTACCGAGCAGGTATTGACAAGGATGGCATCCGCATCTGCATATTGTTCCGTGATCGTGAAGCCGCGGTCGCCCATTACGGAGGCAACCACCTCACTGTCGGCTACATTCATCTGGCAGCCGTAGGTTTCGATATATAGTTTTTTTGCTGTCATTGGATATCATTTTTGCATCCGGTTCCAGAGAACCTGTTGGTCTGCAAAGTTAGAATCTATTCTTCCAAAATTATTACCGGAACAAAAAGTTTGAAAATTGCTGTATTTGGGGTAAATTTATGGTAGAGGTCTTTTTCAGGGACCGCGGGAAATGTGAATCGTAAAATAAGGGAGGTATTCCCCTTCGGCTTCGCTCAGGGACCGGCCAGGGTAGGCTGGAGATAAAATATTGGCTGGAAGTTCCATTCGGCTTCGTTTTTGGCCATTATGTTTTTGGCTGAAAAATTGAAATTCAACATTGTCCGAATTTTTCATCCTAAAATCTGGTCACAGGTTGAGGCAGAAGGGGGAATTTCGTGCAGAAAATTCGTTTTTCGGATTTTTACCCCATCGATTTTGCTTATCTTTGCAGCAAATAATCCGTGATATGATTGCATTTGGACGGAAGACAGGCTTATGGATGATGGGCTCGCTGCTGCTCATCTCTGTCGCTGTGAAGGCGCAAGTTGTCAGGCCGAATCTGCCGGCCCCGCCCATTGCCGATGGATCCTACATCTGGCAGCGGTTGGATGTGGTCTCCAGCAGCGAAATATCCGATCTTCTCAAACAACAGTACGATCAAAGCCGGAAGACGGGAACTTTCCCGGGTTACAGGCTTCAGCTCTATTTTGGTTCGGGTGTTCAGGCCCGGGCCCGTGCTGAAAAAGTGAGGGCAGATTTTAATGCCCTTCACCCGGATACGAGGGTGTACCTTATTTTCAAGTCTCCCGATTTCATCGTACGCGCCGGAGATTTCAGGACCAAAAGTGATGCATTAAAAGTCTTAAAGAGCTTGACCTCCGGGTTTGCCAACGCTTTCATCGTCTCTGATGAAGTCGTTTTCCCGGGTCCGGTGGTTCAAGGAGAAATAAAATAAAGCATGAGCGACCAAATCAAACACGAGTGTGGAATTGCCTTGATCCGGCTTCGTAAGCCCCTGGAATATTACAGGTTAAAATACGGAACCTGGCAGTACGGGGTCAACAAACTCTACGTGATGATGGAAAAGCAGCACAACAGGGGGCAGGATGGTGCCGGTGCTGTGGGGGTGAAAATCAACGTTTCTCCCGGTCAGGAGTACATTTTCAGACACAGGTCGATCGATCCGAATCCCATTCGGGATGTGTTCGCAAAAATATTCAAGGATTTCAATTATGCCCACCAGCATTATCCACAGGCATTTGCCGATCCTACCTGGGCCAAGGCCAACCTGGCTTTCGCCGGGGAGCTCTACCTTGGTCACCTGCGGTATGGCACCTATGGCCGCAACAGTGTTGAATCCACCCATCCTGTGATGCGGCAGAACAACTGGCGTTCACGCAACCTGGTGCTGGCAGGAAACTTCAACCTCACCAATGTGGACGAGCTTTTCAACTTGCTGGTAGGACTCGGTCAATTCCCCAAAGGATTCAACGATACCGTTACTATCCTGGAAAAGGTGGGACACTTCCTGGATGAAGAGAATGAACTGCTTTTCAGGCAATACAAAAACGAAGGACTGGCGAATGCAGAGATCTCCCCCCTGATCGAAAAAAATATCGACATCCGGAAGATTCTGGAAAGGGCCAGTCGTGATTGGGACGGTGGTTACACGATAGGTGGAATCATCGGCCATGGGGATGCCTTCGTGGCAAGGGATCCCTGGGGTATTCGTCCGGCCTATTACTACGCAGACGATGAAATTGTGGTAGTGGCCTCTGAAAGGCCAGTCATACAGACGGTGATGAACGTAGGCTGGAGCAGTGTTTCTGAAATTAAGCCCGGTCACGCACTGATTGTCAAGATGGACGGCTCCTACAAGGAGGAGCTCGTGCGAGTGCCACAAAAAAGGAGCTCCTGTTCCTTCGAAAGGATCTATTTTTCGCGCGGTTCAGACCGCGATATCTACAAGGAGCGGAAGAAGCTTGGCTTCCTGCTGGCTCCCATTATCCTCAAGACCATCGACCATGACTTGAAGAATACCGTTTTCTCCTTTATTCCGAATACGGCCGAGACTGCCTTCCTGGGTATGATGGAGGGGATCAGGGCCGACCTGCTGCAATCTAAAAAAGAGAAGATTCATGCGTTGGGAAGCAGCATAACGGAGGATGAGATAGGGGAGATCATCTCCGTGCAGCCCAGGATGGAAAAAATTGCCATCAAGGATGTAAAGATGCGTACCTTCATTGCAGACGACAGCAGCAGGGATGACCTGGTCGGCCATGTTTACGACGTAACCTACGGCGTAGTGGAGAATCACCAGGATACACTCGTCGTGATCGACGATTCGATCGTCAGGGGAACAACCCTCAAACAGAGCATTTTGAAGAGCCTCGACCGGCTCAAACCCAAGAAAATCATCATTGTCTCCTCTGCGCCGCAGATCAGGTACCCCGATTGCTATGGTATCGACATGGCCATCCTGGGCAAGTTTGTGGCCTTCGAGGCAACCATTGCCCTGTTGCGGGAGAAGGGAAAATCAAAGGTAATCGATGAAGTCTACCGCAAATGCAAAGAGCAACAACACCTGCCCAAGGAGGAGATGGTCAATTATGTCAAAGAGATCTACAGGCCTTTCAGTGACGAGGAGATCTCCGGCAAGATTGCTCAGCTCTTAAAACCTTTGGAATGCAGGTGCGAGGTGGAGATTGTCTACCAGTCTGTCGAGAACCTGCATCTGGCCTGTCCGAATGATTTGGGCGATTGGTATTTCACCGGCGACTATCCTACTCCCGGCGGAAACAAAGTGGTCAATACGGCCTTCATCAACTACATCGAGGGCATAGACGGCAGGGCCTACTGAAAGCGCATCTTTGGATTATCCTCTTTCTCAACCAGTTCCTCGAGGTACGAGGAAACATGCCTGTCGATTTTGATGTCGTACATATCCTCTATGCTCAGCAGAATACCCGTCTCTTCCACATCCCCGAATTCGTCGCTGATGGCCGTTCCAAAGGTACGCATGTTGGGCGTGAGGTTCATGTAGGCGTTGATGAGCGGCGGAATATTCTCCCCTAATTTTCTAACCTCCTGAGAAAGAATCTTGTAGGCTGAGTCATAATCCTTGCCATCGAAGAGCTCGCTCAGTTTCTCCTGATCGGCCTTGTAGGCCATCGGTTTCTTGGCCCAAACCAACCGGTCTGGATCGGTGAAGAATTTGCTGAAAAAGTAGAGGATCAGGTTCCGGGCCTCCTGGTTGTAATGGGTATACATGGTCACCTTCCCAAAGAAATACTTGACATCGGGATAGTCTATCATCAGGGCTCCCAATCCATCCCAAAGGTTATCGAGTGCAAAGAGGGCTTTTGAGCCAACTTTTGTCGACTGATAATCCGGCTGGACAAAGGAGCGGCCCAGTTCAATCACGGAAGGGAGGTAATCACTGATGAATTCATCCGAGAAATTAAAAAGATGTGCGGTAGCGAGCGGGATCTCCCCGTTGGCCTCCTTTTTGATTCCGTTGCAGTGAATGTACCTGTAGCCGCCAAGAATCTCCTTGTTGGCAGGATCCCAGACGATCAGCTGTTTGTAGGGATGTTCCTCCGATAGGTCATATTGGTCAATATCCAGCTCTTCCCCAATTCCGCCACCGGCAGAGCGGAAAGTCAGCTCCCGAAGCCTGCCAATCTCCCGCATCAGGTTGGGTGAATCAAAACAGGTAAGAATGTATATCTCGTTGTCCGCCTTGTTCGTCTTTCTTTGAAATTTTTCCGCAGTAAGTTCCGCTTCCAGTAACTCCCTGGGAACGGGAGGAATGATCTCCTTCATTTTAAAACAGGTAATAGTTTGGGTCAAAAATAACAATTATTGCAACTTTCAACCACAGATTAAACAAAATGACACAACCCTCCGGTCAACCACAAATATGCAAATCTCACAAGATTTACTCAAGGAACCGGTTTTTATCGGAAACAGACTAAAAGTCCACCACTCCTAGTCACCTATCGGGAAGTCCGTAAACCACCTTCTTGACCTCCTCAGCCCATTGACCGGGGGTTTTGGAGTGGTCGAAGGTCTGCCAGGGGATTGGTTTCCCGAAGGTAATGCAGTAGTTTTTTCCCCGTTGCCGAAACATTTCATCCGGGAGTAAAAGCATCTCGATGCCAAATTTGATGCCGAGCAATTTCCTGAAATTGGAAAAGCGGTAGAAGAAGGCAGAGTTGTTTCCGCTCATGAATACAGGAATCACATCCCGTTTGTGTTCTACCGATTTTTGGATGAAGTGTTTGTGCCATTCCAGGTCGGCCACCACTCCCCGTTTTTTTCGGGAGGCAAGGCCTGCCGGGAAGATCAGAACTTGCTTGTCGGATTCGTAGGCACCGTTGATCAGGCTGATCGAATTTCGCTGGCTGCCGTGTTTGTTGATGGGAATAAACAACTCCTTCAACGGAGGAATTTTGGTCAGTTCATCCCTTACCAGGAAGAGGGAAGGTCCCAGGAAGCGGGTGACCCCGTTGATCAGGATCAGTCCGTCAAAACCGCCCAGCGGATGGTTCGATGCAAAGATGTATTTGCCATCCCCTGGCAGGTTTTCGGTGCCCCGAAAGTCAAATGTGACATCGAAATAGCCGAGGCTGGAGGTGACAAAATCGATGCCGCTCTTGTCTCCAAATTTGAACATGATTTCGTTCAACTCCCGGATGTGCAGGATCCTGTTCAGCCAGCCATAGACAAAACCGGGAATCCGCCCGGCAAGTTTGCGGTTTTTTTCGGCAATGAGATCTTTCAGTACAATTGGATTCATAAACGGGTAAAATTTTCACTGAGCCAAGGAACTTTGTCTGCCCAATTGACGACATTTTAATTTAATTGTCTATTATTCAGATAGATAATGCCGATTTAATGGAATGGCTTCCGGCCATTCTTAGCTGGGTTGAAGTTACCCCATTCTTCAATTTCTATCTGCCTGATCTTCAAAAAAATCACTTCGTAATGCTAACAAGTTATCAACAATTAAGGATGTTAAAACGACAATAAATGTTAATAACCTGTTGAGAAATAGTTTTGTGTAATAAAGTGTAATGTATTGTCACGAAATGTAATAATATATACCTTTACATTCTATCTAAACAGGTCAGTCAGGCATGATTTCATTCGTAAGCAAATACAGTGCAACCGTTGATGGCAAAGGGCGTATCGTTCTTCCTGCTCCTTTTAAAAGGGAGTTGGGCGAGGTGTCTGAGCCAGTGCTTGTGGTGGCAAAAGATGCCTATGATCCCTGTCTGAACATCTATCCCTACGCTGCCTGGCAGGCTGTGGTAGAGGAAATGAGGGCCAAGCTCAACGTCAACAACCCTGTCCACAGCAAGTTTTTGTCACGGTATTTCGAAGAGATCGTTACGCTGACCATGGCAGAAAACGGAAGGCTGAATATTCCTGACAAGATGCTTCAATACGCCGGGATAGTGAAGGAGGCAGTCTTCACCGGACAGGGAACACTAATGAAATTGTGGGAACCTTCCCGTCACGAGGCTTCCAGTCTTAGCGATGAAGAATATACCAGGTTGTTCAGGGAACTGCTGGGCGGACCAATGGGAAATTTTTAACAAACTAACATTCGTCGCATGAGTGAGTATCACATACCGGTCTTGCTGGAGGAGAGCATCAACGGACTAAACCTGCAACCAGACGGCATCTACGTGGATGTGACTTACGGAGGCGGGGGACATTCGCGCCGGATTCTCGACCAGCTTCGGGGAGGCAGGCTGGTTGCCTTCGACCAGGACGAGGATGCCCTCCAAAACCTGATCGACGACGAACGGCTGATCTTCGTCAACCACAATTTTAAATTCCTGAAAAATTTCCTCCGTTACCACGGTATTTCCAAAGTAGACGGCATTCTGGCCGATCTGGGCGTCTCATCGCACGATTTCGACCAGCCCGACCGTGGTTTCTCCTTCCGCTTCGACGGACAGTTGGACATGCGGATGAACCAGTCGGCAGCCAGGGATGCGGTAGCCGTAATCAACGAATACGATGCATTGAAGCTGGGTGAGATGTTCCGCGAATACGGCGAGATTCAGAACTGGCGCAACCTTGCCCAAACCATCGAACAGGCCAGGGCCACACAGAAAATAGTAACCGTCACCCAGTTTTTGAATGCCATCTCACGGTGCATTCCCGCGAAAATCGAGAAAAAATACCTGGCCCAGGTCTTTCAGGCATTGCGCATTGAGGTGAACAATGAGATGGATGCACTCCAGTTCTTCCTGGAAAGCACGCTTGAGTTGCTGAAACCCGGCGGCCGACTCGTGGTCATCTCCTACCACTCGCTGGAAGACAGGATGGTGAAAAATTTCATGCGCTCCGGCCGCATCGACGGAAAAACGGAACAGGATTTCTTCGGTCATTACCATCTTCCGCTCGAGGTGGTCACCAGAAAGGTGATTGTGCCGGACGAGGAGGAGACCCGCCGGAATCCCAGGGCCAGGAGTGCAAAACTTAGAATTGCCGAAAGAACTGCAAATGACTGAGAACAAAAAACAGCGGCCGACGCTGGGTGAACAACTCAACGGCAGGATTTTCGAGAGTGAAATATTCGGGCGGAACAAACTGCTGTTGTTCGTCATCTTCCTGATGCTGGTGGCAAACATCACGGTACGCTTCAAAACGGCCAAGGTGCTGCGCGAGGTGGATACGATGGAGCGGGATGTGAAGGAGCTGAGGGCCCATTCCATCTCCGTTGCCTCGGAAGTGATCAGGCTAACAAGACCTTCCGAAATTCTGGACAGGATCAAAAACAGTAACCTCGGACTCGAGCCCTCGAAGGTTCCGCCGAGAAGAATTTATGTAGAGAAAGAGTAACCATGGAGATCAAGCAGGGCATACTGGAGCGGTTTAGGGTAATCTACATTTTGATTATCCTGGCCACGCTGTGCATCCTTTTGCTGCTGGTGAAAATTCAGTTCTCCCCGAAATGGAGTGAGAAAAGCAAGATTTTTGAAGCCGTGGAGCTTCCCGTACAAGCCAGGCGCGGAACGATTTGCGCTTCCGACGGCAGTCCGTTGGCAGCCTCCATTCCACACTACAGTCTTCGAATGGATCTTACCGTCCCGCCATTGAAGAAATATTTTGCCCAGGATGTCGACTCGCTCGCGCTGATGTTGTCCAGATTCTTCAGGGACAAGTCTGCAGGTGCCTATCGCCATGCGCTGATGGAAGCCTTCAAAAAGGGAGACCGCTATTTCCTGATCTCCTCCCACAAGATCGATTATGATGAACTGCAAAAGGTGAGGAAATTCCCCATCTTCAGGAATGGCCAGTTCAAGGGAGGGCTGATCACCGAACAGGATTACGAACGGATCTATCCTCTTGGGAATCTGGAAAGCAGAACCCTTGGCAAGATGAGGGAGGGTGTTTCGGAAGGGATGCCGGCCCAGGTCGGGGCATTCGGTCTGGAGGAATCCTTCGAAAATGACCTGAAGGGTGAAGCCGGCATTGCCGAAAAGGAGAACGTGTCCGGCCGCACCATGGATGTACATCTGGTAGAACCCGTCGACGGGCGCGATTTGGTTACTACGCTGGACGTGAAGTTGCAGGACCAGGTCTCCTATTCCCTGCGTAGAATGCTGGAAAAGACGAGGGCAAAATATGGAACAGCCATCCTGATGGAGGTGAAAACGGGTGATATCAAGGCCATTTCCAATTACGGAAGAAATAGTGGCGGCGAATTGATCCAGGGGTACCAGAATTATGCACTGGGTGCGGCGGGATGTACCGACCCCGGCTCCACCTTCAAACTGGCCTCCCTGATGGCTGCCTTTGAGGACGACAAAATTGACACTTCCACGGTAGTGGATACGGGGAATGGGGTATGGGTCAATAAAAAATGGAAAGTTACCGACTCAGACCATGAAAAGAAGGGGGGATTCGGAAAAATTACTGCCAAACGTGTTTTTGAGGTCTCCTCCAACATTGGAGTCGCCAAACTGATCACACAAAATTATGCCGGGGAGGAGAAGGATTTTTTCAAGCGCATCCATCAGTTTGGACTGGATACGCCGATCAAAGTGGGCATCAGCGGGGAAGGATTGCCCTACATCAACCATCCTGGTGAAAAAACCTGGTCGGGGGTGAGTCTGACGCAGGTCTCTTATGGTTATGAGATGCGTCTGACCCCGATTCAATTGCTCACCTTTTACAATGCCGTGGCCAATGATGGCTGCATGATGAAGCCACGGCTGGTCAGGGAGGTTACTGACGATGGCGGAACGCGGGAGAGTTTCGGTACCAAGGTTTTGAAGCGATCCATCTGCTCCGGCAATACCCTCCGGCAAGCGCGCTCGATGCTGGAAGGAGTCATCGAACACGGAACCGGGAAAGGATTGCAGGCATCCAACTACAAAATTGCCGGGAAAACGGGTACCGCACAGGTTGCCAACCGGAATGAAGGATACAGCCGCAACGGGAGAAAGGTATACCAGGCCTCCTTCGCAGGCTACTTTCCTGCAGATGCGCCCAAATATTCCTGCATCGTGGTCATCAACAATCCGCTGGGAGACTATTACGGAGCTTCGGTGGCAGGCCCCGTTTTCAAGCAGATCGCAGATTATGTCTATGCCTATGAACTGGGCCTTTCCGACGATTTTAAATATCCGGGCAAGAAACCGGATGGAGATTATCCAGGATTGGCTGCAGGGCGGAAAAAGGATCTGTCCAGGGTTCTGGGTGACCTGGGTATCCTGAATGGCTGGAACTTCTTCAAGTCGGAGTGGGTTGAGGCCAACAGGGAAGAGGATGGCGTCGCTCTCACCAACAGGGAATTGAAGCAGGGAATGATCCCGAATGTGAAGGGAATGGGAGTTACCGACGCGGTTTATCTGCTCGAAAAATCGGGACTTCGGGTCTCTCTCAGGGGGGTTGGAAAAGTCAAATCACAGTCTTTGCGGGCAGGTGATCCAATGAGACGCGGACAAAATATTTTGATAACGCTGGGATAATATGAAGAAACTGAAAGAAATTATTGCGGGATTGACAGGTCTGACGGTGACTGGAAATCAGGAAACTGAAATATCCGGTATTGCCTTCGATTCGCGCAAAGTGGCGCAAGGATTTCTCTTTGTGGCCACCTCAGGGACCCATGCTGATGGGCATCAATTCATTCCTGCCGCCATCGAACGGGGGGCATCGGCGATCATGTGCACCATACTTCCAGAGAACCCCATTCAATCAGTTGCCTGGATTCTCGCTGCCGATACAGCTGCCGGCCTTGGAAAGATTGCCGCCAATTTTTACGATCATCCATCCGGCAGGATGAAGGTGGTTGGCGTGACGGGAACCAACGGCAAGACGACCACGGCAACCCTGCTCTACAGATTGTTTACTGGATTGGGCCATACCTGCGGACTCTTTTCCACTGTTTGCAACTACATCGGGGAGAAGCGATCTTCGGCGACCCATACAACACCCGACGCACTTCAGATTCAATCCGTGATGGCTGAAATGGTGGATGCCGGATGCACCTACTGTTTTATGGAGGTCAGCTCCCACGCAATCGATCAGCAACGCATTGCGGGAATTGCCTTCGACGGAGCGATCTTCAGCAACCTGACCCACGACCATCTGGATTATCACAAGACCTTCCTGGAATACAGAAACGCCAAGAAGCGCTTCTTCGATCAACTGGCCCCGGATGCCTTTGCCCTGACCAACGTCGATGACAAAAACGGTCCGGTGATGCTTCAGAATTGCCAGGCAAGGAAATTTACCTATTCGGCCAGGGCCATGGCCGATTTCAGGGTAAAGGTGATTGAAAGCCACTTTGACGGGATGTTGCTCAGCATCAACGGCAAGGAGTTCTGGAACCACTTTGCGGGAAATTTCAACGCTTACAATCTGCTGGCTGTCTACGCCACTGCACTCCTTTTGGGTGCCGATGGCGATGAGGTACTCCGGGTCATGAGTCTGCTGAAGCCTGTCGACGGAAGGTTCGAGATATTTCGCTCTCCCGTGGGCTATTTCGTCGTCGTGGACTATGCCCATACGCCCGATGCACTCAAAAATGTTCTCTCCACCATCAACGAAACCAAGACTGCAGACCAGCTTGTATTTTGCGTAGTCGGAGCAGGCGGTGACAGGGACAAGACCAAACGGCCGGAGATGGCCGCAGAAGCCGCTCAGGCCAGCGACAGGGTCATTCTGACCTCCGACAATCCGCGCTCCGAGGAGCCGGAGCAGATCATTGCAGACATGATGGCCGGTGTCTCTGCTGCATGGCAAAACAAAGTCCTGGCCATCACCAACCGCAAGGAGGCGATTCGCACCGCCTGTATGATGGCCCATCCGGGGGATGTCATTCTGGTAGCCGGAAAGGGTCATGAAGATTACCAGGAGATCAAAGGGGTGAAACATCACTTCGACGATCGGGAGATTGTGAAGGAAATATTCAATGCCTCTACCCTAAACTGATATAATATGTTCTACTACCTCTTCAGATACCTCGATAAGTTTGATATCCCCGGTGCAAGGATGTTCGAATACATCTCTTTTCGCTCTTCACTGGCGGTGATTGTGGCGCTTTTTATCTCCACCATCTGGGGCAAGAAAGTGATCAAGATGCTGCAAAGGCAACAAATCGGGGAGGAAGTTCGCGACCTTGGACTGGAAGGCCAAATGCAAAAGAAGGGAACACCGACCATGGGAGGAATCATCATTCTGGCTTCCATCCTGATACCGGTACTGCTTTTTGCACAATTGGAGAATGTATACATCATCCTGATGATTATCTCCACGCTATGGCTGGGGGTGATCGGGTTCATCGATGACTACATCAAGGTCTTTCAGAAAGACAAGCAGGGATTGGCAGGACGATTCAAGATCATGGGGCAGGTGATGCTTGGACTGATAGTAGCCGGAACACTCTATTTCAATGGGAATGTCATTGTGCGCGACCAGGTTTATCTGGCCAACGGAAGGGTAAAGACGGAATCTGTCGTCAATCCCCAGACGGGGAAAAAGGAGGTCCATCAGGTGACGATAGATCGCAAATCCACCGAAACAACACTTCCTTTCATCAAGGACCACCAGTTCGATTACAAATGGCTGGTTGGATTTACCGGCAAGCATGCCGACAAAGTAGTCTGGTTTCTCTATGCACTGATCATCATCTTCATCATCACGGCTGTTTCGAATGGAGCGAATCTGACAGATGGACTGGATGGACTTGCCACGGGGGTTTCTGCCATCAGCGGTACCACGCTTGGAGTCTTTGCCTACCTCAGTGGTAACTTGATTTACGCGGGCTACCTGAACATCATGTACATCCCTTTTGTGGGAGAGCTAACGGTATTTATCTCCGCATTTATCGGAGCCTGCATCGGTTTCCTCTGGTACAACTCCTATCCTGCACAAGTATTTATGGGCGATACCGGCAGTCTTTCGTTGGGGGGCATCCTGGCCGTTTTCGCCATCATCATCCGTAAGGAAATTTTGATTCCACTGCTGTGCGGCATCTTCCTGATCGAAAATCTGTCTGTTGTGATTCAGGTAGCCTGGTTCAAATACACCAAGAAGAAATATGGCGAGGGGAGAAGGGTCTTCCTGATGGCACCCCTTCACCACCATTTCCAGAAAAAGGGCTTCCCGGAAGCCAAAATTGTGATCCGGTTCTGGATTGTTGGAATCATACTCTCTGTTTTAACCATTGCAACACTTAAAATCAGGTAATCATGCAAAAAGAGAGGCTGGTTGTTTTGGGAGGAGGCGAAAGTGGCGTAGGAGCTGCCATTCTGGGTGTTGTCAAAGGTTACGAGACTTTCGTTTCTGATTTTGGGACCATTCAGCCGCTTTACAAGGAAGAACTGGAAAAGCGGAACATCCCTCATGAAGAGAACCGGCACACGGAAGAGCTGATTTTGAATGCGGATCTGGTTGTCAAGAGTCCGGGGATCCCGGACAAGGCTCCGATAGTGAAATCANTCCATCAGGCAGGAATTCCTGTCATATCTGAAATTGAACTGGCAGGCAGGTTTACTTCGGCCAAAACCGTCTGTATCACCGGCAGCAATGGAAAGACGACCACCACCCTGCTGATTTATGACCTGTTGAAGCGCGCGGGCATGAAGGTGGGTTTGGCAGGGAACATAGGAAAAAGTTTTGCCTGGCAGGTGGCAGAGGAGGAGTATGATGTTTATGTGCTGGAGATCTCCAGTTTCCAACTCGACGGGATGTTCGACTTCCGGGCCAATCTGGCCATTTTGACCAACATTACGCCTGACCATCTCGACAGGTACGAATACAAAATGCAGAACTACACGGATTCAAAGTTCAGGATCGTTCAAAACCAAACGGTGGAAGATTTTTTCATCTACAACGACGACGACCCCGTCATAGAAGCAGAGTTGGCAAAAAGGAATCTTCCGGGCAGTAAACTGCCTTTTTCGATCAACCATCCGCTGGCAACAGGGGCCTGGGTAGATGGAGATAAAATGAAAATTAATGTATGCAATAATATTTTCGATATGACAATTTTAGAACTGGCACTTCAGGGGAAACACAATTTGAATAATTCAATGGCTGCCGGCATCTCCGGTATGGTGCTTAAGCTTCGCAAGGACGACATCCGCGAATGCCTGAGTGATTTCCAGGGAGTGGAACACCGGCTGGAGCGGTTCATGCGGGTGCACGACATTGAGTTCATCAACGACTCCAAGGCGACGAACGTCAATTCGGTGTGGTATGCGCTCGAAAGCATGTCGACCAAAGTGGTCTGGATTGTTGGCGGAATCGACAAGGGAAACGACTATTCCCAGCTGCTCGACCTGGTGAAGGAGAAGGTTTCCGCCATCGTCTGCCTGGGACTCGACAACAGCAAGATTCTGGCAGCCTTTCAGGATACCGGGATAGAGATCGTAGAGACCAAAAGTATGGCTGAAGCAGTGCGAAGCTCCTATTTTCTGGCCTCAAAAGGCGACTCTGTTNTGTTATCACCCGCCTGCGCCAGTTTTGACCTTTTCAGGAATTACGAAGACCGCGGCAGGCAGTTCAAGGAGGCGGTCAGAAATCTGTAAAAAAATTTATTCTATACCAGACACGCGATACCTTATTCATGAAATTCAGCGATTACATAAGCAGGTTAAAGGGAGACAGAAAGATTTGGATAGTGATATTTGTCCTTACCTTCATCTCAATCCTGGTTGTTTACAGTTCGACGGGTGCCCTGGCATTTCGCCGTGCCAATGGCAACACGACCTTCTATTTTTTCAGGCAGGTGCTCGTCCAGCTGGCCGGTTTCATGTTTATATTGTTGATGATTAAATATTTAAATGTAAAGACATACCTCAGGATTGCGAATGCCGTATTACTTGGCGCCATTGGTTTCGTGATGCTTGGTATCCTGATCGGACGCGGCTCCGGGCGGACCATTCCGCTGGGATTCTTCAGTTTTCAGCCGGCAGAACTTGCCAAGGTGGCGGTGATGCTTTATGTCGCCAGAATACTAGCGAACATGGGGGACAGCGATGCCGCAAAGGGGAAAGCCTTCTTCAAGATTATAGGTGGAATGCTGTTATTGGCCGTGCTGCTGATCAAGGTGAATTTCTCCTCCGCCTTCCTGGTGATGGCAACTGCCTTCATCATGATGTTTGTGGCACAAATTCCGTGGAAATATTTGATAGGAAGTGTGGCGGTGGTGGTGGTCGCGTTTGCGCTCCTTTTTTTGGTTCGCAAGGCCCTGCCGGAGGTAGTTTACAAGGGAACCAGGCTCGAGACGGTTTTCAACCGGGTCGACAGGTTCATCAGCGGTGCCGATCCGAAAGCGGATGAAGGGCTGACGCAGGATGAATTTGCCAAGATTGCCATTTACAAGGGTGGTTTCTTCGGAGTGGGTGCCGGCAAGGGCGACATCAGCAACAGAATGAGCGCTGCCTACAACGACTTTGTCTTTGCCATCATTGTGGAGGAGTATGGCATTTTGGGGGCTGTTGTCATCATCTTTCTTTACCTGGTATTGCTTACCAGGGCACTGATGATCATCAAGGCCTGCAAGCGTACCTTTCCGCTCTACCTGGCCACGGGGGCGATTACCATGATAATGCTCCAGGCGCTCGTGAACATGGGCGTCTCTTCAGGGGCCATTCCAGTTACCGGTCAACCGCTTCCCTGGATCAGTTGGGGGGGGACTTCGCAGATATTTACCGCCTTCATCTTTGGATTTCTACTGAGCATCAGTGCGGAAAACCAGGCCGAATTGCTGGCACCTCCACCGGAAGAGCCGGTGGCTGATGAAGATTTTGAGGAAGAAGAACTGTATTTTTCAAACATTGAACTGTAAATCATGAGCAACCATCGATTCATCATCAGCGGCGGAGGTACCGGGGGACACATTTTCCCTGCACTCTCGATCGCGGAAGGATTGAAGCAGCGCTTCCCGGATTGTGAGATTCTCTTCGTGGGAGCCTTGGGGAAGATGGAGATGGAAAGGGTTCCCGCAGCCGGTTTCCGGATTGAGGGATTGCCGGTAGCCGGTTTTCACAGGGGTGAAATTTGGCGGAACCTGCTTTTCCTGCCCAAACTGATGGCTTCCCTCTGGAAGGCCCGTTCTGTTGTCAGGAAATTTAAACCGGAATGTGTGGTAGGCGTCGGCGGGTATGCCAGCGGACCCGTGCTCAGGGTGGCTACGATGATGGGCATTCCTGCTGTCTTGCAGGAACAGAACTCTTTTGCAGGTGTCACCAACAGGCTGCTCGGCAAAAAGGCCAGCAAAATCTGTGTGGCCTATCCAAATATGGAGCGGTTCTTTCCAAAGGAAAAGATTGTCTTTACTGGGAACCCAATCCGGAAAGGTCTGGATGGGATCGTGTCTAAGTCGGAAGAAGCAATGAAATTCTTTGGTCTGGAACCAAGTCAGCCCGTCATACTGGTTGTGGGCGGAAGTTTGGGTGCCCGTACCCTGAACCGGGGAATCAGTGCCAAAATGGAGTTGATTCGTACCTCCGGTGTTCAGTTTCTCTGGCAGACCGGAAAAATATATTACCAGGATATCAAAGCCGGGTTGGAACTGAATCCTGCCGGGAATGTTCACTGCCTGGAGTTCATTCAGCGGATGGATCTCGCCTTTTCGGCGGCCGATCTGGTGATCTCCAGGGCTGGAGCAGGCACGATCAGCGAGCTGTGTGTGGCAGGAATGCCCTCCATCCTGGTTCCTTCGCCCAATGTGTCTGAAGATCACCAGACGGCCAATGCCAGGGCGCTGGCCGAGCGAGGTGCGGCACTCCTGATCAGCGATGCGGAGGTGAACGAGAAATTGGTTGAAGAGGCGTTGAAACTGGTTAAAGACAAACAGCAGCTGAATGGATTGGCCGCTTCCATCAAAAATATGGCAACTCCAAATGCAACCAAGGATATTGTAGCCGTTATTGTGAATTTGTTAAAGGATAAAAATGGTTGAAACTGATAAAATAGTACAGGTTTATCTGCTTGGAATCGGCGGTATCGGGATGAGTGCACTTGCACGCTATTTCAAATTTGCAGGCAAACAGGTTTCCGGTTACGACAAGACTCCCTCCCCGCTTACGGATGAGTTAATCGCAGAGGGAATTCCCGTTCATTTTCAGGAAGAACCGGATCTGGTTCCTTCCCTCGCACAGCGTGAAACTTCCCTGATTATATGGACACCCGCTGTGCCGGAGCATTTTGGCGAATTGGCCTGGCTGAGAAAGAATAATTTTGCCATCGCCAAACGGTCGGAAGTACTGGGAGCACTCAGCCGAGACAAAAGTTGTCTGGCCATTGCCGGTACGCATGGCAAGACTTCGGTTACCACAATGACAGCCTTTTTGCTGAAGGAGTCGCATGTAGATTGCTGTGCCTTTATGGGAGGATTGTCGCGAAATTACGGGACCAACCTCTTGCTGCCTTCCAACCATAGCAACCTGATGGTGGCCGAAGCGGATGAATTCGACCGCTCTTTCCTGCGGCTTTTCCCCGAGATGGCCGTCATTACCTGGATGGACCCCGATCACCTCGACATCTACGGTACTGCCGGAAACCTGGTGGAAGCATTTGCCATTTTTACAGGACAGATCAGGGAGGGTGGCACATTGCTCTACAGAAAAGGGGTGGCCATCGACCGGGACTGGAATAAAAAAATTCGCTATTTTTCCTATTCTGCCTCCGTGGAAGCCGATTTTCAGGCTGTGAACATCGTGGTAACGGAAGGTGCCTATTGCTTTAACCTGTTGACACCATTCGGTGAAATAAAGGGCATCACCCTTCATTATCCCGGACTGATGAATGTGGAAAACCTGACTGCAGCGATGGCCCTGGCCCTACTGAACGGGGTCACCAAAGAGGAGATACTCACCGCTGTCCCACATTACAAAGGGGTGGAACGGCGATTCGACATCCGTTTCAAGGGAAGACAAAGGGTCTACATCGACGATTACGGCCATCATCCCAGGGAACTGGAGGCCACCATCAAATCTGTCCGCCACCTCTATCCCGGCAGGAAAATTACCGGAATCTTCCAGCCACACCTTTTCACCCGTACCCGTGATTTCGTCGACGGCTTTGCGGAGAGTCTTGATTTGCTGGATGAAGCACTCGTGATGGAGATATATCCGGCCAGAGAGGAACCTATTCCTGGTGTGGACGCCGGAATGATCCTCGACAAGATGAAATTGACATCAAAACGGAGATGCTCGGCTGCTGATTTTCCCGACATCCTCGATGACTACGATCTGGATATTTTGCTGACCCTGGGGGCCGGCGACATAGATCGTCTGGTGACTCCTTTGGTTGGTTATTTAAAAGAAAAGGAAAATGCTTAAGAAAATCGGTTATCTTGTCATCTGGTCCCTGGCGCTTGCAGTGGTCTTCCTCACATTGGGGTTCTCCATCAATGAGCGCAAGAAGATCGTTTGCACGGATGTCAGGGTAGAGATAACCGATTCTGTTCAAAATCAATTTATACGAAGCAAAGAGATCAGGGATTGGGTACTGAGTCACCATCCGCATCTGCTCCACCAAAACCTGGAAAACATCGATCTAAGGGTGATTGAGGATGGTTTGAGCAAGTTCAAGGCGGTGGAAGAGGCCACAGTATTTACCTCCATCGTCGGGAGAGGCAAGCCAGGGGAGGGTTCGGTAGTCGTCAGAATACGGCAGCGTGATCCGCAGTTTCGGGTCGACCAACCGGGTCGGGATTACTACATGGACCGGTTTGGCAAGAGTATCGACTGGACGCCAAACTATACACCCAGGGTGATGATGGTTTCTGGTGTGATCTCCTACGAATTTGCCCGCAAGCGGATACTGCCGCTGATAACCTACATTCAGAATGATCCATTTCTGAATGCACAGATAGACCAGATCCACGTGGGTGGAAACGGAAATCTGACTATGGTTCCCCGGGTAGGGGAGCAACTGATTTACTTCGGTCCGCCGGAGGATTATCAGAACAAACTGAGAAATTTAAAGGCGCTCTACAAGGAGGGCTTTAAAAACGGGGGATGGACCATCTACAAATCCATCGACCTGTCATACAGAAATCTTGTAATCTGTTTAAAAAAACAATAGAGATGATCCAGACGAGAGAATTAGCAGCCGCGATTGACATCGGCACCAGCCGTACCAGAGCTATCCTGGGACGATTTACATCGGACAACAGACTCGATGTATTGGCATTTGGTGAGGTAGTTACGCAGGGAGTGCGCAACGGGGTAGTAGTCAATATTGACGAGGCAGCGGAATCGGTCCGCAAAGCCGTCTCCATTCTTGAAAGGGCAACCAATCTGAAGGTGAAGAAACTGTATGCAGGCATCTCCGGGCAGAAGATCGGAAACAGGCCCTACTCCTGCTACCGGATGACGGAAGGGAATGAGGTGACCCAAGCCATTGTGAAGGGGTTGTCTGAGGAGGCCAGGCGCCATTCGGTGCAAAATGGAGAAAAGGTATACCACCTCATCCCGGTAGCCTATGTGGTCGACGGTGAACAGGAGAATCACAAACCTGTTGGTCTGGCCGGACGAAGGATAGATGCCACCTTCAACATCGTCCTCGCCTCTGAAAACTATGAAAAAAATCTGGCACGGGCCATCGAGAAAGCAGGTTTTGAGTTGGCTGCCGTGTATGTGAACCCTTTTGTCCAGGGAACGCCCTGCCTTTCGCAGGATGAGAAAGAGGCAGGTGTTGTCCTGCTCGACCTCGGTGCCGGTACGACTGGGATCTCACTCTATTACGAAAATAAATTGCGACTCGCGCTGGAACTTCCTTTTGGCGGCAATGTAATCACCAACGACATCAGGGAGGGATGCAACATCATCCCACGGCACGCCGAGATGGTAAAGGTGAATTGTGGTTTCGCCATGACGGAGCTGGCTCCTGAAAACAAGGTAGCCCAGATTCCCGAAGTGGAAGGATGGCCCGGCAAGGAGATCTCCTTCAAGAGTCTGGCAGGCATCATTCAGGCAAGAGCAGAGGAAATACTGGAATGGGTTAACTATCAGCTGGAATCTTCCGGTTACATGGATAAACTGGGAGCCGGAATCGTGCTGACAGGCAACGGTGCCAATCTGAATGGAATGGACAAGATGGTGAGCTTCATGACGGGGTTGGATGTCAGGTATGGCAAACCGATCGTGGCCATGAAAGAGCAGCTCTTCAATGAACAGCTGGCGACGCCTGGGTCTGCCAACCTGATGGGCATCCTCATTCACGGACTGATCAATTCAAAAAATCTGAAATATCCTGCCGGGATGGTCGAATCATTGGTTGTACAGGAAGAGGCTCCTAAAGTTGCCCCTGTCAAACAGAAACCAAGAGGCTTTCACGAACTGTTCGGGAAAGTTAAGGATGGATTCGACGGCCTCTTTGAAGACATTGAACGCAAATAAAACCGCAAATGGAAAATAAAACTGACGATCTGTTGTCCTTCGGTTTTCAAAATCAGTACAACTCTATCATCAAAGTAATTGGTGTTGGCGGGGGGGGCAGCAATGCCGTCAACCACATGTACCGCAACGGGATTGCCGGAGTGGACTTCGTCATCTGCAACACAGACGCACAGGCACTCACCTACAGTCCGGTGCCGGTTAAGATTCAGCTTGGCGTAACCCTCACAGAGGGACGCGGCGCCGGAAACGCACCCAAAAAGGGAGAACAGGCTGCCATTGAGAACCTGGGTGAGGTGAGGCAGATCCTGGAGGCAGGTACCAAAATGGTCTTTATCACCGCCGGGATGGGCGGAGGCACAGGAACAGGTGCGGCTCCCATCATCGCCCAGCTGGCCCGTGACATGGATATCCTGACCATCGCAGTCGTGACCATGCCTTCCAGAAAAGAGGGAAAACTCCGCTACGATCAGGCCGTGGAAGGCATTCTGAAACTCGACAGGTATGTCGATTGCATGCTGGTCATCAGCAACGAAAATCTGCACAAGGTTTATGGTGAACTGCCAGCCAGGGAGGCTTTTGCCAAGGCCGACGACATCGTATGCACCGCCGTCAAGGGTTGTGCGGAGATCATCACCCTGCACGGTAACATCAACATCGACTTCGCCGATGTGAATACAGTGATGCGCGACAGCGGTGTATTCATCATGGGTACCGGACTGGCCGAAGGACCCAGCCGGGCCTTCCTGGCCGTTGAGGATGCACTTCAATCACCGTTGCTTGACAGCAACAACATATACGGTACTTCCAACATCCTGCTCAACATCATCTCCGGCGACGAAGAGGTGCGGATGGGCGAAATTGGCCAGATCATCGACTACCTGCAGCAGGCGGCAGGCGACAATGCAAATATCATCTGGGGGAATGGCTATGATGAAACCCTGGGAAACAAAATCAGTGTCACCATCATTGCCACAGGATTCGAACACGATCCAACCCCGATCAGAGCAACTCCCCCGGTAAAGGAGAGAGTGGTCATCGAAAAGAGTTCGGTTCCGGAGCCTGCAGAGGTAAAACCAACAGTTGAAGCTGCACAGGAACCTGATGAAATGGAGCTGTTGGGCATCACCATCTCGGATGAGATTGGCGTGACGGAGGAGGAGCCCAAACCCGAACCCAGGAAGACGATCCCGATCGAAACCGCCAAGGAAAATACCATCCAGCAGGATAGAAATATCAGCAAACCACCTCGCGAGTCGATCTCCAAATGGTTCAATCACCAGTTTGGCGGGCTCTTTTCTGATGACGATGTGGAAATAAAATAGTGAACCAAATTGACTTAAGTGAGTTTAAGTGTCTGAAATTGGTCGTCACCAACTTCTGCCCTTTCTCACAAATACACCAGTCGCTCTGGCTCACTCCAGTCACTTCAAAAAAAACGGACAAAGCATAAAATATAGCGATCATGAAAGAACTTATAGACTTCGATCTGCCAACGGCATCCGAGAATATCATCAAGGTGATAGGTGTAGGCGGAGGTGGCAGCAATGCCGTCAACCACATGTACAGGCAGGGGATCAAGGATGTTGATTTTGCCATTTGCAACACGGATGTACAGCATCTGCTCAAGAGCCCGGTTCCCATTAAAGTGCAGCTGGGATCTGCGTTGACGGAGGGCAGGGGAGCAGGGAACAAGCCTACCGTCGGCAGGGAGTCTGCCAATGAAAACATAGAGGAGATCGAGGCTATTTTTTCAGGAAATACCAAGATGGTCTTTATCACGGCGGGAATGGGCGGAGGTACCGGAACCGGTGCCGCACCGGTTATTGCCGAAGTGGCCCGTACCAACAAGATTCTGACCATTGGCATCGTGACACTGCCTTTCCGCAACGAAGGAAAACTGCGCATCCAGCAAGCCATCGAAGGAATCCGCCAGATGGAAGGACATGTGGATTCGTTGCTCATCATCAACAACGAGCGAATCCGCGAAATATACGGTGATTTTCCCATCTCCAAGGCTTTTGCCAAGGCAGATGATGTGCTGGCCACCGCTGCCAGGGGAATTGCCGACATCATCACCAGCACCGGATTCATCAACGTCGATTTCGAAGATGTCAGAACCGTGATGCAAAACTCCGGAGTGGCCATCATGGGATCGGCTACTTTCAGCGGCGAGGACCGTGCCCGGAAAGCCGCCGAGGGGGCGATCAACTCACCACTGCTCAACAACAACGACATCAGGGGAGCCAGAAATATCCTGGTCAACATTACCTCCGGTGAGACCAAAGAGGTAACCATGGACGAGGTGAACCAGGTCAATGAATATGTGCAGGAGATGGCGGGCAACAATGCCGACCTGATTCACGGCATCGCCGTAGACCCATCGCTGGGCGACGCACTCACGGTCACGGTGGTGGCCACAGGATTCAAGAGCAGCTCCATTCCGGAACTGAGAACAGGCATTGCGGAAGAAAAGGTCCGGGTTTCAATCGACGACGATTTCCACGATTCCGGTCACCACGCAACCAAAAATGACAGCTTTTTTGCGGGAGAAACCTCCAATGGTCACGAATGGATGGATGATCCGCAGGAAGAGGTCATCGAAAGGCTCTATCCCAAACGGATGATAGACCCGTTTTCCGGAGCCCCGGAAGTGGTCAAAAAAGTGATGCACGTCGATTTTTACAACCAGACAGAGGAGTACATCAACGAACTATCCAAGATTCCGGCCTTTGAACGCCGCCGGTTGAAACAACAGAAACCGGGAGGAAACATCGACAATGGCAAATCAATGTCGCGCTACTCCATCTCCTCCAATCCGGACGACGGGCTTAAACTCAGGAAGAACAACTCCTTCCTGCACGACAAGGCAGATTAATATCCATCATCTATCATCCATCATTCATCATTCATCATTACCATGAGTATCTTCGATCAGATCAACGACGACATCCGCGCAGCAATGCTGGCGCGTGATAAGGAACGGCTGGAAGCGGTAAGGAACATCAAAAAAGTATTGCTGGAAGCAAAAACCGCCAAGAGCGGTGCCGAAGATCTCTCCGATGAGGATGCGATCAAGGCTATTTCCAAGCTTTCAAAGCAGGGGAGAGACTCTGCCGAAATTTATACCGGACAGAACCGACCCGATCTGGCTGCCTTTGAAATGGCCCAGGTGAACATTTACGATACCTATCTGCCCAAACAAATGGGAGAAGAGGAGCTCACGGCCGCTATCAACGCCATCATTGCCGCGTGCGGTGCCACCTCCATGAAGGAGATGGGAAAAGTAATGGGAATAGCCACCCGGGAGTTGGCAGGTAAGGTAGATGGAAAATTGATTTCAGAAAAGGTGAAGAGTCTGCTGGCCTAAACTTTCCAATTTTCTATTGAAATATCTCGGTAAAAAAAAGTACGTTTGGGCGAATAAATCCCGGAAGTACTTTTTTTATCTTCATAGCTAACCAGAAAAATATGAGAACTTTTACGTTGATCACCCTCTTGTTGCTGTTGGTTTCGTTCCGTTCACAGGCACAAAAAGAGACGACCACAAAATTGAAGGCAGCCAAAGACTCTACTGCAACCGTTGATTTGCTCGGTGAAATGAACCAATCCAACCAGGAAAAGACCAAGTTGTTGCCCGACAAGATCATTTTTACCCAACGCCTGCTTTGGGGAGAAAAGGGTCTCATGCGCAACTTCAGTGCCTTTGAACTGACTCCCGACAAACGGCAAAATGAGTTGAAAGTCAGGCGCAACATGCTGGTGGCCCACCAAATCATGGGGATGCTGACCCTGGGGGGAATGGTGGCCCAGGGTATTGTCGGAGCTAAACTATACAACAGTACGGGAAGCAATTACCGGAGTCTGAGAAATACTCACGAGGCACTGGCATCGGCTGTTTCTGTGGCTTACTTCAGCACGGCTGCACTCTCCTTGTTTGCTCCGCCAAAAATGCTGAACGAAAGAAAAGGGTACAGCAGCATCAAGATTCACCGCGATCTGGCAATTGTTCATTTCACCGCAATGGTTTCGACGCTGGTTTTGGCTGGCATGCTTGAAGGCAACCCAAGCCTGAAACCATACCACCGCGCTGCTGCCTATACTGCCTTTGGCGCCTTTGCCGCCTCGATGATTGTCATCAAGTTTTAAGGGAGCTTTGCTGAGCTGCCTTATCAGGAATGGTCTCCAAATGAGTGCCTGGATCTTTTTGAATTATCCAGGACGAATCTGTTGTTATTTCCAAGCAATGTGACAGGTGTCGTCTGTAATCGTTGGAAGCTGCAATTCCCAAAATTGGTTAAAATTTCTAAATGGTTATTAAAGTAACCAACAATCTGTCCGAACCTACGTATCCAAGAATAAAAAGCGCTTGTCATGAAAAAATCAGGATTGTTTTTGGCCATTCTATTGTTGACCCTGCAGGGTTTTTCCCAGACCAAGGTTAAGTTGGCGGTGTAAAGGAGGAGTCTTTCTTAACCTATTCGATGAATCATCCGCTGCATGCCTGGACCGGCACCAGCAGGGAGGTCAACTCCATTATCCTGACGGATGAGGCCAGGACGACCATCTATCAGGTGGCGGTCTCCGCCAAAGTCTCCACTTTTGACAGCAAGAATGCCAACCGTGATTCGCACATGATGGAGGTTACCGAAGCCCTGAAATTTCCCAATGTTACTTTCGTTGGTACGGATGTAACCATGGACGGCAGTGAATTTAAGGCAGCCGGTACGCTTACCTTCCATGGCATTGCACAACAGGTCGTCCTGCAGGGAAAATTGTTGAGGGAGGGCACCAAACTAACCTTTACGGGAGAGTTCAAGCTAAAAATGACCGCTTTCAAGATAGATCCCCCCTCCCTGATGGGCATCAGCACCGATGATGAGTTCAAACTCGAATTCAAGGCAGTTTATCAATAGTCGAAACTGCTTCCACCCAAAAATTCTCGCAATACTGAGGTAGGAGGAATTTCCGTTTCCGGGATGAAGTTGAAGTAAGAGACGAAAATCATCAACCGTACCGCTTCAGCGTATTCTGCCTCGTTCTCCTTGACTGTTTTAAGCAGGATGTTGGCATACCTTTTTAACACTGCCAGTTCATACACCAGGGCCGAGTTGAAAATAATGTCGGCGTTTTCCTGGTAAGGGAAAATGTACTTGTCTTCCCCCCTGCGTACACTTGGCCAGCGCTGGATCGTCTTGGAAGCACTGTATCCCCTGTATTTGGCATCGCGGATCATTCTGCGCAGCAACCTGTTGTCTGTCGTTGGGACATAGGTTTGTTCATCGATGGAAATCTGGGTCAGGGCCGAGATGAAAATTTTGAATGTTTCTGAAGGATCAATCATGGGAATCAAACCCGGATTCAGGCCGTGAATCCCCTCTATGATCAGGATCTGGTCCTTGGCAAGGGTGAGGGTATCCCCTTTGAAAATCCGCTCACCGGATTGAAAATCAAACTTAGGCATCTCCACCGTTTCGCCGTTGAGGAGTTTTAGCAGCAGCTGGTTGAAAAATTGAATGTCGATGGCTTCCAAGGCTTCAAAATCGAAAGCCCCGTGTTCATCCAGCGGAGTATGATCCCTGTCCACGAAGAAGTCGTCCAATGAGATCTGGATCGCGTGCAAGCCATTGACTGCCAGTTGAACGCTGAGTCGCTTGCTGAAAGTGGTCTTTCCGGAGCTGGATGGACCTGCAATCAAAACGATGTTTATTTTGTCGTGCCTCTCTGTGATGATCGTGGCAATCTCGGCAATTTTTTTCTCGTGAAGCGCCTCTGAGACCTTGATTACATTGCCGGCTTCACCTCTGGCTGTCATCTGGTTCAGGTGGGAGATGTCGTTTACACCCAAAATGGCTGCACGTTGCTTGTGTTCCCTGAAGATGCCGAAGAGTTTGTCCTGTTCAACAGCGGGTTCCAGTTCCTCCTGGTTGTCTGGTTTGGGAAAGCGCAGCAGCAGTCCGTCGTAATATTTTTCGAGTCCGAATTTGGTGACCTGACCCGTTGAGATCAGTTGATGTCCGTAAAAAAAATTGTAGTGACCCGCCAGTTCGAAAATTGGAGCATACAATCGGCCGTAAGCCTTAAAGAGTTCGGCTTTCCTGGTAAGTCCTTCCTGTTCGTACAACTGAACTGCCTTCTCTGTCAGCATTGCCTTGCGCTCGATGGGAAGATCCTGCTCAACCAGGCTTTTCATCTCCTCCCTGATCTGCCAGATATCCGCTTCGGTAAGGGTATGATCCAGCTCTTCGATGCTGCAATAATATCCTTTTGAAATGGCGTGATCGATCTTGAGCCTGGCATCCGGCCAGAGATTTTTCACGGCCACATAGAAAATGAAGGAGAGCGTTCGAAGGTAGATTCGTTGTCCGTCGCGGTTGGCGTAATCAATAAATTCGATTTGTTTCGGTTTCACCAGCTCAAAATCAAGCGGTTTGACCCGATTATTCACGTAGGCTCCGCAGATTTTACCGTCAAGGGTAACACCCATTTTTGCAGCAATCTCCGAAAGCGTCGTTCCGGTATTGACGCAATAAATTTCAATTTTCTTCATAGGGACAAAATCTATATTACCTCAAAATTACGGAAAAAGAGGACGGAAACTATTTTTGAGGAACCAAAAAAGCCCCGGAATTTTCCGGAGCTTTTCAGGTGGAGCGTGCGCTCTTTTATTTTTTGTCTATTTTGCTTTCCAGTTCGTCGAGGCGGTCATTTGCGGAATGTACCATCATCGTAATGCGGACAAAAGGACCGGCCAACAGGAAGAGTGCCAGAGATACGGCAAACCCGTGCCAGGCGTAAGGCTGATCTGTATGCATCAAACTGCACACGATGCCGGAAAGACCAATTAAAGCTGCGATAATACCTCCCGGTACACCCAGCGGACACCTCAGTTTTTTCTTTGTTTCCATACTCAATACATTTTAAGTTTATCGATCAAATCTTGTTTCGAGGGGACCTCCCTGAAAACAATTTCGTTGGCTATCAAAAGGGTAGGAACCGCATAAATACCTAATTTAATGGTCCTTATCATTCCAATGGGCAAGTTGGCTAGCGTGGTCTCCAGTTTGAATTTGTTGCCGAATTCAGGCAGCACCTCCTGAAGCATCCGCTTCAGAATCCTGCAATTCGGGCAGGTTAAGGTATAAAACATTTCGATAACAATGGGATCGGTGGTGCTCATAAATGTGTTTAACGTTTTTTTTATAAGTAAGTTACACGAAAGACAAAAGGATAAAGGAAAAAGGCAAAAGTGAAGAACGCGCCAATCATTATTCCCTCAACTCTTAACTCCCCCGTTTTTCTACCACAAATTTCCGGAGTTCCTTACTTTAGCCTTTCGCCTTTATCCTTTATCCTTTATCCTTTAGCCTTTATCCTTTAGCCTTTATCCTTTATCCTTTAGCCTTTATCCTTTATCCTTTAGCCTTTAGCCTTTGGAGAAAGTTCCTCCTTCAGATATTTTGCGGTATAGGAATCCTCATTTTGCACCAGTTCTTCCGGCGTGCCGGCACAAAGCAGTCTTCCGCCTTCGCGCCCACCCTCGGGACCGATGTCGATGATGTGATCTGCCATCTTGATCACTTCCATGTTGTGTTCAATGACGATGACAGTATTTCCACGCTCGACCAGTTTATCGAGGACGCCCAGCAATACACGGATGTCCTCGAAATGCAGGCCGGTAGTGGGTTCGTCCAGGATGTAGAGTGTGCGGCCGGTATCCCTTTTGCTCAACTCCGTAGCCAGTTTTACGCGCTGGGCTTCCCCTCCCGACAAGGTGGTGGAGGCTTGTCCCAGCGTGACATAACCCAGTCCCACCTCTTCGATGGTCTTCAGTTTGTGGGAGATGGCCGGAATGTTTTCAAAAAAGAGTACGCCCTGTTGGATGGTCATGTCCAGTACATCGCTGATGGATTTTCCCTTGTATCGGATCTCCAGCGTCTCCCTGTTGTATCGCCTGCCATTGCATTTGTCGCAGTGGACATAGACATCCGGCAGGAAATTCATCTCGATGGTTTTCAGTCCGGCTCCTTCGCAGGCTTCGCAGCGACCGCCTTTCACGTTGAAAGAGAATCGTCCCGGCTTGTATCCGCGAATTTTGGCTTCGGGAAGCAGGGTAAATAGGGTCCTGATCTCTGTGAATACCCCGCAGTAGGTGACTGGGTTCGAGCGGGGAGTTCTGCCGATGGGCGACTGGTCGACCTGAACCACCTTGTCGAGGTGATCAATGCCCACGATGGAATTGTAGGGAAGTGGATCGTCTATCGATTTGTAGAAATACTGGCTCAGGATGGGTAGCAACGTTTCGTTGATGAGGGTGGATTTCCCGCTGCCTGAAACCCCTGTCACACAAATAAATTTTCCGAGCGGGAAATCGACATCCACCGATTTCAGGTTGTTGCCGGAGGCCCCCCTGAGTGAAAGTACCTTGCCGCTTCCGGCTCTTCTCGCTGCAGGCACCTTGATCTCTTTCTTTCCGGTCAGGTATTGGGAGGTGAGGGTATCTGCTGCCAGTACGTCGTTGGGAGTGCCAGATGCCACGATTTCGCCGCCAAAACGGCCCGCATGAGGCCCCATGTCGATCAGGTAATCGGCTTGAAGCATCATATCACGGTCGTGCTCTACAACGATCACGGAATTGCCAGTATCACGCAGTTGCTGAAGTGAATGGATCAGCCGAAGGTTGTCACGGTGGTGAAGTCCGATGCTGGGTTCGTCGAGAATGTAAAGCACATTGACGAGCTGGGAGCCAATCTGCGTGGCCAGTCTGATACGTTGCGACTCACCGCCAGAAAGGGTGGCAGAGGGGCGGTCGAGGGAGAGGTAATTCAGTCCGACATCCAGCAGAAAACTCAAACGGGTCACAATTTCCTTGTTCACTTCCGCGGCGATCAGCAGCTGACGCTTGCTCATCCGCTCGTCAATTCCTGAAAAGAAAGCAGAAAGTTCGCTGATATCCATGTTGGCCAGTTCGGCGATATTTTTTCCGTCTATCCTGAAATGAAGCGGTTCCTTCTGGAGCCGCTGACCGTTGCATTCCGGACACTTGCAGGTTTTGTGAAACTGGTCGGCCCATTTCTGGGCACTCTTGGAGAGGTTGTCACCTTTTTCGTTCACCACGTACTTGACAATTCCCTCGTAGGTCATCATGTAATCGATGGAGCTTCCCAGGGGTGAATTCTTCAGTTGGATGCGTTCACCGGTTCCGTGGAGGATGGCATTCATCACCTCTTCATCGATCTCACCGACAGGCGTCTTGAGGGTGAAATTGTATTTTTCGGACAGGGCCTCAAGTTGCCAGAAAATGAGGGTATTCTTGTAGGCTCCCAATGGCGCGATGCCTCCCTCGGCAATCGGCAGTTCCGGATTGGGGACAATCTTGGCAAAATCAATTTCGTTGATCTCCCCGAGGCCATTGCATTTTTGGCAGGCACCTTGCGGTGAGTTAAAAGAGAAACTGTGCGGTGCCGGATCGTTGTATGAAATTCCCGTGGTCGGACACATCAGGTGACGGGAAAAATACCTGACTGTATTGGCATCCGGATCGAGGATCATCACGATGCCCTCCCCGTGCTTCATTGCCCGGTCGAGCGATTCCCGCAACCTTTTGCGGTCTTTTTCTTCGACGACGAGTTTATCAATCACCATCTCGATGTGATGCCCCTTGTACCTGTCGACCTTGTATCCGTGTGTCAGCTCCACAATCTCTCCATCCACACGGGCGTGAAGAAATCCGCGTCTGCGAATTTGTTCAAACAGCTCGCGGTAGTGTCCTTTTCTTCCCTTCACGATGGGAGCAAGGAGGATGGTCCGTTTGTTGCTGTAATTTTCGAGGATCAGGTCGATGATCTGGTCATCGCTGTATTTTACCATTTTCTCCCCGGTGTTGTAGGAGAATGCCTCCCCGGCCCGGGCAAACAGGAGACGCAGAAAATCATATATTTCCGTAACGGTACCTACGGTCGAACGTGGGTTCTTGTTGGTCGTTTTTTGCTCTATCGAGATGACGGGGCTAAGCCCTGTAATCTCATCCACATCGGGCCGCTCCATGTTTCCCAAAAAACTTCTGGCGTAGGCAGAAAAAGTCTCAATGTACCGCCGTTGACCCTCGGCATAAATGGTGTCGAAAGCCAGCGACGATTTTCCACTGCCACTCAGTCCGGTGATGACAGTCAGCTTGTTCCTGGGAATGGAGACCGTGATGTTTTTCAGGTTGTGCTCGCGGGCTCCCCTGACTACAATTTTTTCTTCGCCTTCCATCTGTGAATCAATCAATTTTTTCCAGGTCAAAGTTGCGCGTTCCGGGCAGCGGAATTTTGAGAAGGTAGCTCTTCCTGGTGGGATTCTTGAGTGAGGATTGTCTGAGCCAGGGATTGAAATATTTGAGAATCTTGTAGTTTACGCCTTGTTTGTGGGCATAGGCAGCCAGGTTGGTGACGCTGCCGGTCAGGGTAATCTCCTTGCAGCCAAGAACGGGGTATTTCTCCTCGTCGGCAATTTTAAATCCATATTTTTCAGGATTTTCCAAAATCAGTTTCAGTGCAAGAATGCGGTAAATGTACCTGGAAGTCTCTTCGTTCAGCCACAGGTCAAAATAGTTCTTGCTGTCCTGAATTTCCGTTTGTCTTTTGATGCCACTGATGCCTGCATTGTAAGAGGCTGCCACGCTGATCCAGCTGCCATATTGCCTGTAGGAGCGGTTAAGATACCTGCAGGCCGCATCTGTAGCCTTTTCCATGTTGAAACGTTCGTCAATTTCCGTGTTGACCTCCAGCCCATTCTCTATGGCCGCCTTTTTCATCAACTGCCAGAGTCCTGCGGCACCTGCCGGGGAGACTATTTTTTCCTGAAACCCGCTTTCCGCCAGGGAGAGGTATTTGAAATCATCTGGTATGTTGTTCTTCCTCAGGAGCGGTTCAATCACCTGGAAATAGCGCCTTGATTTTTTAAGGTATTGGATGGTCTGCGATTGAAAATAGCTGTTCACGAGCAATTCGCGGTCGAGGGCTTCACGAACATCAAAATTTTTGAGGGGAATGGCCTCGCCCGCAAAGACCATGGACGCAGGTATTTCGACCGGGGAGCTTAGTTGGCGACCTGCTTCGGGTGTTTTCGGAGTAACTGCAGTTGAACCGGTGAAAAGTCCGAAAGAGATAGCACAAATGGCAATCAGTGAGAGGAATATGGCTAGTTTAGGCAGGTAATCTCTGTTCTTGAACATCTTTTGGTACATTCGAAATTAGCAAATGGATGAATTTGCGAAGATACTTTTTTCAGACGAAGGGGACAAAGTATTTTTAAACAAGCAACAAAAAGAACAATAGTGGCGATGGATTATTTCGGCAGGAGGGGGAGGTAATTTCACCGGAATCTATGGGCGGCTATTTGAAGGAATAGGAGATTCCTGTAAAAATACCCAGTTGCAGCGGCTTAAAATCAACCAGGTCGTTGCTGCTGACGGAGTGCATGTATTGCTTAACCCTTGGTTCAACTGTCAGAACCAGTCTGTTTCCGAGGTCGTAACCAAATTCGAGTCCGGCCGAACCGGAATAAATAACATTTCTGAGGTTGTCAGTATTCCCTTGTGAAAGCTTGATGCCGTTTTCCATGACGGATGCCAGGTTGCCTACCAGGATATTGGTGCTGATTCCACCCGTCAATCCGACTGAAAGTTTGTTGTCTATCAGTTTGTAGCTGGCCTGAACGGGAATTTCCAGATATTTGAATTGCTGTGATACATCAGAGGCAAAAATCTTGGTAGTAGTGGAGGCCTGCATTCCGGATGAATATACGATGCTCGAAACAGAGGGAAGGTAGAGTGAGACATCCCTGGCAATGTTTGCATTTTTTTCGACTGGTTCCAGATAGATGATTCCTGCAGTGGTATTCATGTAGTAATCTGTGTGCGTATCCTGTCGCATTTGGGAAAAACGGATACCTGAGCTGATGCTAACCCTTTTGCTCAGTTTGATGGAGGCAATCATCCCGCCGCTCACCGTGTTGGCCGATTTGGTGCCGGATGCTGCGGAGGAACTGCCACCCTGGTTCTGTGAGGCAAACATCGGAGACAATTCAGCCTTGAGTTCCCAACTTCCCTTGGTTTGATTGCCGGAAGGGGCGTTCGGATGGAATTGTTCATTTGCGAAATAGCGTGTGTCGCTCTTCTTTTTTTGACTGAAGCTGTTGCTGAAAGCAGTCTTCGTCTCCTCCTTGGCAGCTTTGGCGGCCTGAGCAATCTGGTTGGCCTGTGCTTTGGCTGAAGCTACGGATGTCTCTTCGCCGGAGGGTGCTGTTGTTTTCGGAACAGCGGCACTATTTACAGCATTGTTGGCAGGTGTGGAATTTTTGTCCTGCCTGGTTGCATTTCTGCCACTGGAAACAAGGAGGCTATTTTTGGAAGCATTTGCAGCAAATTGCTTTTTGGCAACCGGCTGTTCTGCTTTATTTGCCGGAACTTCGGCTACGACCGCCGTCACAGGCTGTACAGATGGCTTGGGCTGCTGAATTGGAGGGGTAACTTTGTTCGCAGCAAACTGATCCTGCCGTGAAACTGTGAACCAGCCTGCCATGAGAATCAGTACCAGAGCAGCGGCAATACCAATGACGGCCTTGACCTGATTGAGCCTCCTAACTTTACTCCGGAAAACTATCTGCTCCTGGATCCTATCCATAAGTCCAGCCGGAGGATTCTGCTCGAAATTCCCCAGCTTTTCTTTAAAGACTTGATCTATAGGATGATTTTCCATCGTCATATTGCTTTTACGGCACTTATTTTTTCAGAATCAAAATTTCCCAATACTCTTTTTTGTAAAATCATTCTTGCCCTGGACAAGTTTGATTTCGAGGTCCCTTCAGAGATGTTCATCATCTCCCCGATTTCCAGTGGGAATAACCTTCAATGGCATAGAGGTTAAAGACCATTCTGTACCTGGGAGGCAGCTCCTGTATGATGGCCATCAACTCCGCAGCCGAAATGGCGGAAATCGTCTCCTCTACCCACTCCGTGGCCTCATATACCTGCAACTCTTCAACCGGATAAAGCCTGTCGTGCTTTCTGAATTTTTCCAGGGCTGTGTTGACCATGATCCGTCTCATCCAACCCTCAAAAGAACCCTTGAATTCGAACTGCCCTATCTTTGTAAAGACCCTCACAAAGCCCTCCTGCAAAATGTCTTCTGCATTGGCGCTGTCCTTGGAATACCTTAGACAGACCCCATACATCTTGGGTGAGAAAAGTCTGTAAAGCTCAGTCTGAGCCTTGCTGCTTCCTTCCCTGCATTTGTAGATGATCTCTTCCAGATGGGTCACGTTTGACAAACTGCTAAATAGGTTTGGGATATAGTTCTTCTGACACTAAATATCTTCACCATCTCTTTCAGCTCTGTTCGGTACCCGGTAATGAACCTTGCAAATGAACGTTCGGTTTATCTTCGGATGCATGACCAAACTTAAGACGTAGGTGAGGATTAAAATGGTTGCGTTGGGATCACAATATTTATCAACAAAACCAAAGTAAATAGTGAGGCACAGCTCATTATTTACTTTGATCTGCAATTCTACTTGCCCAACAACTCTTCCAGCTTTTTGGCAAGCTCATCGCCGCGCAGATTTTTGGCAATGATTTTTCCTTCCTTGTTGAGCAGGTAAGTGCAGGGGATAGCCGTTACCCCATATTTTTGGGCAATTTCACTCTGCCAGAATTTTAATTCCGAAACCTGGTGCCAAACCAGTTGGTCATCGGCAATTGCCTTGACCCAGGCCTCTTTTTCGCGGTCAAGCGAAACGCCAACCACGTCAAAGCCCTTGTCTTTGTATTTGCCGTACAAGGCTACCACATTGGGATTTTCGTGACGGCAGGGCTGGCACCAGGCTGCCCAGAAATCGATCATCACAAATTTGCCTCTGGTAGAGGAGAGGGTGAAAGTTCCGCCATCAGGGGTTGGCAAGGTAAAATCAGGAGCAATGGATCCAACTTCCGTGGCCCTTTTTTTGTCAGCTATTTTTTTGAGTTCAGTCACGTAAATGGAGGGACGTACGGCTGGATCCAGAAATGCGACCAGTGTATCAATTTCGGCAGCGGAGATGGTCTGTCCGAATTGCATCATCGCAACCAGTGGTGAGACAGTCGATTTCTTGTGCTCGCGGATGAAATTCTTGGCATAGACGGCAAGATTTTGAGACATACCTTCAAAATCAATTTGTGCCTTTTTCATCCCATCCTGATCACCTGCCTGCTGTGCTGCCATGTAGCGCTGCTGCATACCCTGTGCCTCCTTGTTGAGGCTCATCAGCTCCTGCTGAAATATTTTAAACTCATCGTTCGATTTTGAACCCTTGATAACGGTCTTGTCGAGACTATCCGCATAGGCCTGGATGGTAATCGATCCGTTCTCGGCAAAGAACTGGGCCACCATCTCCTGGGCCCCCATGGCCACAAAACGCAATTCCGGCAGAACTACCTTTCCCTTCAGCTGGAATTTGCCTTTGTCAATATTGGCAGAGTCTTCTACGATCCACTTACCTTCCCAATATTTCATCAACCTGATCTTTCCGCTCTCTTTTCCCTTGATCTCCCCGTTGATTACAAATTTATCGGGGTTCGCACAGGAGATGATACTACAGGTTATCAACCCCAAAAACAACATTTTTTTAATCATCTGTCTATCTTTGTTTAAGGGTTGAGCATCAACCCAAGTTTACTATGAAGAGTTCAAAATTAGAAAAGTTTTCAGAATGCAGCTTTTATTGCTTACCTAAGGCATTGAAATATTTTTCAAGTAGCTCATTGGCAGCAACAAAAGGATTTAGTTTGTCGTCTGTTACCTCCTTTTCCAGTAAACCAATTGCAGTTTTGACCATTTTGTCCTTGATAGAAGTTGCTCTTAAGCCTTGCTTCGATGGTTTCGTGCATCCAGAATTTAGCCTGGGCCGACCGCCGTTCCTCAAAATAATTGTTCCCCTTCACGAATTCAAAATACTCTCCGATGCAGCCGGCGATTTCGCTGATGCCTGTTTTTCGCAGGGAGGAACAAATTTTAACCTGTGGAATCCATCCGGATTGGGTGGGAGGGAAAAGATGCAGGGCATTTCTGTAGAGCGTGGCTGCCGAATTGGCCCTGTGGATGTTGTCGCCGTCCGCCTTGTTGATGACGATGGTATCGGCCATCTCCATGATTCCTCTTTTGATGCCCTGAAGTTCGTCACCTGCTCCGGCAATCTGCAGCAGCAGAAAAAAATCTACCATCGAATGGACCGCGGTTTCCGATTGACCAACTCCTACGGTCTCGATCAGCAGGGTATCAAACCCAGCGGCTTCGCAAAGCAGGATGGTTTCACGTGTTTTTCGGGCTACTCCACCCAGGGAACCTGAAGAGGGACTCGGTCGGATGTATGCATTCGGATCCGAAGCAAGCTCTTCCATTCGGGTTTTGTCTCCCAGGATGGATCCCCTGGAGCGTTCCGAACTGGGATCTATGGCCAATACGGCAAGCTTTCTGCCTGTGGAGGTTAGGTAAGTGCCAAACGTCTCGATGAAGGTACTTTTTCCCGCACCGGGTACTCCCGTGATACCAATGCGCAGGGATTTCCCTGAGAAGGGGAGGCAATGAGAGATAATTTCCTGGGCAATTTCCTGATGGTCAGGCTTATTACTTTCAATCAGGGTAACTGCCCTGCTCAAAATTGTGCGGTTTCCCGAAAGTATTCCTTCACAATATTGTGCAACAGTCAACTCCTTTCGCTGATTTTTTTTCAAAAAACGGTGCACAGAATCGGCGTTCACGGCGTCAGGCTGGTCAATGCCCTTGTTGACATTGAGTCCCGCGAATGCCGGATCGTTTTCGGGATGATAAACGTTGCGGGGTCCTGTCATAGCGATTGGTAAAGCGTCAAAAAGAGGCGGTTCTGTCACCGCCTCTTTAGCTGTTATTGTGCCTTGACAACGTTGCCCGAAATCCTTAAAATGGTGGTGGATTGATTCGGATCGTTGGAGATGACGGTAATGGTTTTGTTCTGCAAACCCAGTTTTCCCGTGGAATCAAAGACTACTTTCAGGTCTGTGCTCTGACCCGGTTTCACTACGTTGGAGGTTGGACTGGCTACCGTACAACCACAGGACGCCTTTGCACTCCTGATTTGCAGGTCACTTTTCCCCTTGTTCATGATGACAAAGGTATATTCCACCTTTTTGCCTTCCGTGACCTCTTTGAAATCGTAAACCCGTTCGTTGAAGTCGATGATGGGAGCATTCTGCAACTCTTTCTGGCTAAGCTTTGAAAAGTCTTCTTCGACTGTTGCCGTTACGTTGACGCCAAAATTGTAATTTTCTTCTCCGTTGTAGGTGAGGTAAATTCTGGACATCTGAAATCCGAGGTCGGTCACTTTGGCGTCCGTCAAAAGTAACGACGAGAAATCCTGTTCCGTTTGGTTCCACAACGGCAGGCATTGCTTTGACAGCCAGATGGGCCGGGATACCTTTGAACCCGATAACGACTCTACTGCCGGAGGTGTTGATGTATTTCAGGGAGTCTGTCTTCTTTTCGTCGTTTTTGATCCGAACAAAAGAGAGGTTGTTGTTCAACATCCTGATCTTACCCAAATCGATGGGGTATTGTTCGTTGACGGTCAATGATTTTGGCAGCACCTCACCGGAGATTTTCAGTACCTGAACGCCGTTCGGAATGTTGGCCATCACGGAGATGGTCTTGTTGAAGCTTCCCGGACGATTCAGCGGGTTGTAGGAAACCTTGACGAAACCTGTTTTACCGGGGAGTACGGGTTCCTTGCTCCATTCCGGGGTCGTGCAACCACAGGAGGCACTGACATTGGAAATGACAAGCGGAACTTTGCCGGTATTTTTGAAATTAAAATTGAAATTGGCAGGACCTGAATCTTCCTTAATTTTGCCAAAATCATGGTCCAAAGTTTCAAAAGTTATTTCTGTAGCAGTTTGAGCTACCACATTCAGCCCTAAAAACAACAACAGGGCTACAGCGAATAATTGAACTGAATACTTCATTGGTTTCTTTTTATAAATTTGTTTTTAAAGCTCTCTTCACCTTCTGTCCCTGCAGGATTCCCTGAATTATGGCCGGAAAATTCCTGACGGTTCTGTTTTAACCTGAGATAGATCCTTTACGCTTAATTATTTTGAATCAATTTTCTAGTTGAATACAAAACTAAAAAAATGATGGTTCGAAAATCAACAATCCGAATAAATTATTCATCCCCAAAATAAACGCCCATCTTTCTGGCCTTCTCAATCAACTGGTCATTGGGGTCTACAAGACTCAGTTTGCCTCCCACTTTTTCGAGCGGAACCGAGACGATTTTTCCATTCCGGATGGCCACCATCTGTCCATATTCTCCTTCTGCAATCAACTCGGCGGCATAGGCTCCGTATCGGGTTGCCAGGATGCGGTCCATCGCCGAAGGACTTCCCCCGCGCTGAATGTAACCAAGCCGGGTATCCCTGGTTTCAATGCCCGTGAGGGTTTGAATTCTTTCGGCAATGTAGGCTGAAGCAGAAAGGTTGGAAGGATGGTCAATGCCCTCGGCAATCACAACGATCGAGTAGGGTTTCTTCATTGAAAACCTGCTCTCTATGGCTTTGCAGACACTTTCAATGCTGTACTTAATCTCCGGTATCAGGATGATGTCTCCCCCGCCTGCCAATCCTGCATAGAGTGCAATCCATCCGGCATCGTGTCCCATGACCTCAATCACCATGGCCCGCTGGTGCGAGTTGGCAGTTGTATGCAGCCTGTCGATGGCCTCGGTGGCAATGGTAACGGCAGAATCGAAGCCAAAAGTGAGTTCGGTCCCAAAAACATCATTGTCAATGGTCTTTGGAATACCAATCACATTGATGCCAATTTTCTGCAATTGAGCAGCAGTCTTCATGGTGCCATTTCCACCGATGCAAACGACACAGTCGAGCTCCAGATCCTTGTAATTCTTCTTAATCAGGGCGGGCTTTTCGTTGGTTTCTTCCCCTTTCTCCATTTTGAAGGGTTTTTCGCGGGAGGTACCGAGAATGGTTCCCCCCACCGTGAGGATACCGGAAAGTTTGGCTTCATCCAGTTCTATGTACTCTTTCCAAATCAAACCGCTGAACCCGGCAGTAAAACCGATAACCTCCATCCCGTGGTTGAGAATGGCCGTTTTTCCTACTCCGCGAATGGCTGCATTCAAGCCCGGACAGTCGCCGCCGGCCGTCAAAATACCGATTCTCTTTGTCATGGAAAATAACTTTTATGAGATAATTAAAATACGCTTTTCCCGACCCCAAAGTTACAATGAATAGGTGTTACAATCGATTATTGCCAAATATTTTATTGGATTTTCATAAAATTTGTACTTTAGCAGACCGAAAATCAAATTTGATTTTTCTGAAGTGGCTCCCTTACCAGACAGGCCATGTCTGAAATTCTAAAAACCAAAACAAAATTGTGTATGAAACGTAAATTAATTACTTTGTTTTTCGCAGCCAGCTTGCTGGCAAGCTGCAATACGCAACCTAAAAAAAGTGGAACAGAAGCTGCTAAAAGTGCTGAACCACAAAAAATTACCACCGTATCAGAACCGAATAAGCTTACTGACGCCGAAGCAGCGCAGGGATGGATTCTGTTGTTCAACGGAAAAACGGGTGAAGGATGGAGAGGAGTCAACAAAACTGATTTCCCTGCCGGATGGATCGTCGAAGACGGCCTGCTGAAATGTGTAGGTTCCGGGATGGGTGAAGCAGGTGCTGCCAACGGTGGGGATATACTTTATTCTCCCAGACAATTTTCAAATTTCGATCTGAAGGTTGAGTGGAAAATCTCAAAGGGAGGCAATTCAGGTATTTTTTACCTCGGACAGGAGAAGAAAGGGAAAGAAATCTGGAGATTTGCCCCTGAATTCCAGCTTCTCGACAACGACAATCATCCGGATGCCCTGCTGGGCAAAGATGGCAACCGCATGGCCGGATCACTCTACGACCTCATTCCTGCCAAACCACAAAATACCAAACCTGCAGGTGAATGGAATTTTGCAGAGATCATTTGTTACCAGGGAACCGTGGTACACAAGCAAAACGGAGCGACCATCGTGGAATATCACCTCTGGACCCCTGAGTGGAACGAGTTGGTTAAGAATTCAAAATTCCCCTCCTACAATCCCGATTGGGCCAATGTCGCCAAGCAAGGTTATATCGCCCTCCAGGACCACGGCAATGATGTGTGGTTCCGCAACATGAAGATACGCCCGCTCTGAAAAGGGTCGGATTTTTTTAGCTGGAAGGGTCTGGAATGCTTTTTTGAAACATTCCAGACCCTTCTTCATCGTAACCCAGCTCATCTACTAATGTCATTAGTCTGGAGAGTAGCCCGATTCGTTGAGAACTTTGTGGTAATCGTTCTCTTCCATCAGGCCTTTCACCGTGACGTTGCGGTTCTTTTTCATGTAGCTCTTTACAATCTGCCAGCCTATCCAGACGCCGGTCCTTCCTGGAGATTTCTGACCAAATGCAGCCGTAAAAGGTGCAGGATTGATGAACCTCACCATCCCCATTCTATCGCCTGAAAAGAGCATTTTCTTCTCAATCAGGTAATTCCACATTTCCGTTTCATGCGCCTTGCACCAGTCGAGCTGAACTTTGCTGTATCCGATCTTCAAACTGTCGGGTCCATCTGGCATCAATGCATCCAGGAGGTAAATCAATTTTCCTTCATAGACCATGCCTGAAACCAGGTTGTCGGATTTGCCATTGAATTCAAATTGCCGCGAGGCCCATCCATACATGGCATCATATACCATTTTTGCAGGCACCATGTGCTCTTTTTTGTAGATGGGATAGCCAAGCTGGCGGTAAAAGGGACAGTTGGCGCCCAGGTAGTTGTCGAGACTGATGCCCAGCGCTTCAGGTGTGGTGACAATGGATTGATTGTATCCTGATAGATAGGTAATTATGATTGGGATGGGCAAGCTTGGGAAATAGTAGCGATAATGTTTGAAAGCCTGTTCAAGTTGCCGGCCATAGGGCTGAAAATTTCTGTACAAAGAATCGGCACGGAGGTGTGCTTTCGTCACCGTGGAATCCTTCAAAAAAGTAAGCAGGTAACCGGCATAGAGCGAGTCACGCGAGTCTCCGATGGCGAGGATCTCCCTGTTGTAATAACTGAAGAAAGGATCGTATTTATTTCGCAGCGAAGGGAACCATCTGACCGATGTTTGCAGGGGTTACCGCGAAGAGATCCTGGTCCAGTCTCCCGATTTGCAGGTTGATCTGAATGCCTGAAACATTGATGTCCAATGGATTGTGATGACAGGCTATCAGAAAGGGGAGCAGTAACAGCAGGCAGCTGTAATTTTTATTCATCATCATGACAATTTGTTTCGATGTGGGTTTGAGCAACAACTAAATAGCATAGACAAAAAGGACAGATTGTTTAAGGACGTGAATTTATCTATTTTTGTCCGTTCGGCAGACAAAATAGCGCTGCTGGTTGCAAAAATTCATTTCAACAAAGTCACCTAGCAAAAAGAGAGATGAGGATAGCCCTGGCCCAATTGAATTTCCACATTGGAAACTTTCCCGAAAACAGTGCCCGTATCCTTGCGGCCATCGAAAAAGCAAAAAAGGAGGGTGCCGGACTGGTGGTATTCTCTGAGTTGTCCGTATGTGGATACTACCCAAACGATCTGCTTGAAAGGCTTGAATTTGTCAGGGAATCGCTTGCCGCGATGGAAAGGATTGCACTCAGTTGCAAGGGCATTGCCGCATTGGTAGGCGGGCCGAGCATCAACCCGAGCCCAAAGGGAAAGATGCTTTTCAACTCCGCCTTTTTTCTGAAGGACGGAGCGATCCAAAGCATTCACCACAAGACCCTGTTGCCAACCTACGATGTCTTTGATGAATACCGCCATTTCGAGCCCAACAAAGATTTCAACCTCATCGAACTGGAGGGCTGCAAGATTGCCGTTACCATCTGTGAGGACCTGTGGTTCAACCAGAAGGTGACCAATAATTTCGGACGAGAAAACCTTTATGAAACCTCCCCGATGGAGGAAAACTGCAGGCAGAAGCCCGATCTTGTGGTCAATCTTTCTGCTTCTCCCTTCTCTTCCCACCAGGAAAGACTCAGAAAGGATATCCTGATTGAAAATTCCCTGAAATACCAGGTGCCAATCATCTATGTGAACCAGGTCGGTGCCCAGACAGAACTGATCTTCGATGGTGGTTCCATGATGGTAGACAGTGCCGGCAAGGTGGTAAAGGAGCTCGCCTATTTCCGCGAAGATTTTGCAATTGTGGATACCATGGACCAGATTTCAAGGGAGGTACAGCCACAGACGGATAGCTGTGAAAAAATCTATCAGGCACTTGTTTTGGGTATCTCGGACTATTTCAGGAAGTCAGGATTCAAGAGTGCGACGCTTGGCCTGTCGGGGGGCATAGATTCTGCCCTCACACTGGTGCTGGCCGTGGCAGCACTCGGTGCAGATAACGTCAAAGTACTGCTGATGCCATCCCAATATTCATCCGGACATTCGGTGGAAGATGCCGTAGCCCTGGCCAATCGTCTGGGGACGGCCTATGAAGTAGTTCCCATACAAGGGATTACCAAAGGATTCGATCATGTGCTGTCGGGAATTTTCAAGGGTCTTGCCTCGGATCTGACAGAGGAGAACATTCAGGCACGTGTCCGTGGAAGCCTGCTCATGGCCTTTTCAAACAAATTTGGATACATCCTGCTCAATACCTCCAACAAAAGTGAGGCAGCCGTGGGTTACGGCACCCTCTATGGCGATATGAACGGGGGTTTGTCCGTGCTTGGCGATCTGTACAAGACAGAGGTCTACCAACTGTCACGCTACATCAACAGGGAGGAGGAGATCATCCCTGAAAATACCATCCTGAAACCCCCGTCTGCAGAATTGCGACCCGATCAGAAGGATTCAGATTCTCTGCCGGAGTATGACCTGCTGGATGCCATTCTGTTTCAGTACATTGATCGGACGAGAAGCCTTCAGGACATGGTTGCGGACGGTTTCGATGAAATGGTGGTCAGAAAAGTGATTGGCCTGGTCAACAGAAACGAATACAAGCGCTTTCAGGCTCCGCCGACCTTGCGCATCTCTTCGAAGGCTTTTGGCTTTGGTCGCAAGATGCCGATCGTGGCCAGATATCCGCTGTAGGAAGGACTATTGGACTGTAAGTCAGAAAGACTTGGCGGACATGGAGCGCCGGTCCCTTGGTCGTAGGGGGGATGGAAGGAAGAAGGTATAGTGGAGAATTTGAGCAATGGATGGGAAAGACCGAGCATCAGATTCCCAAAAGCAGAAAAAATGAATTCCTTCATTTGTGTAATTGGTACAATTCTTGACTGAGTCGGGCGTAATCTGCACCCGTATTTTGAAGTTGGATGATAATTTTATATTTTTGAGATGTTTTAAAACATTTTTTCTGTACGATGTCCGATAATTTTGGTTTTGAGAGCCCATTCACAGGGGAGAACTGCATTTTCAATTTGCTGACTCCGGAGGAGATGACCATCCTTAACGCAAACTCTTCCATTACCCGATTCCGGAAAAATGACTACATCTTCATGGAGGGAGATACGCCACTTGGGCTGCAGTATCTGAAAGAGGGGAAAGTGAAATTAATCAAGGAGGGAATCAGCGGCAGGGAACAGATTATCAGAATGTTTACCGAAAACGGGTTGATCAGTTACCGCTCCTTGCTGGCAGGTGAACCCCATAATGGCACTGCAATTGCCATCGAAGATTCAGAAATTGTAACCGTACCTCCTGAAATTCTCTACCAGGTCTTGTTGAAGAACAACAATTTTTCACTAGCCCTGCTGAAAGAACTCGCCAGGGAGTTGGGTCATTCCAACCACCGTACCGTTAGTCTTACGCAAAAACACATCCGTGGAAGATTGTCTGAATCCATCCTGTTTCTCAAGGAGAAGTATGGATTTGAAAATGACGGACAGACACTGAAGGTCTACCTTTCCCGTGAGGATCTGGCCAGCCTGTCAAATATGACTGCCTCCAACGCCATCCGTACGCTCTCTACCTTTGCCGGTGAAAAAATCATTGCCATGGATGGCCGAAAAATCAAGATCACAGACCTGGCCAAACTGGAGAAGATCTCCAAACAAGGGTAGAGGGACTTGGAAGCCCATACTCTTTTAGTCTTATAGTCCCATAGTCCTCTAATCTTCCCTGTCCTCCCCTGTCATTCCTCAAAATAAATCCGCTTCACCCGCTGCCCGACCGTGGTGAGTACTTCGTAAGGGATTGTACCCATTCTGGCAGCTACCTCGCTTACGGTTTGCCCCTCACCAAAAAGGAGCACGGTGTCATCCTCCAGACAATCAATTCCGGTTACATCGGCCATGCACATATCCATGCAGACCGTCCCGATAATAGGGGCGCTGTGGCCATGGATGAGCACGCTCCCGACCCCGTTCCCGAGCCGGCGACTGTAGCCGTCGGCATATCCGATTGGGATGACGGCGATCCTGGTAAGTCGTTGTGCTACAAAATTTCGGCCATAACCAACGCTTTCTCCGGGTTGGACAGTTTTTAACTGTGAAATGGTGGATTTTAATGTGGCCACGTTACGCAAATGTGCCGAATGACCTGAACTGGCACCATAAAGTCCAATGCCGAGTCTGACCATGTCGAGCTGCATCTCCGGGAACCGTTCGATCCCTGCAGAGTTGAGGATGTGCAACAGAATCTTGTACGGGAAAGCACTGGTTAACTGCCTGCTCAGCCGTTGAAACAATTCAAATTGCAAGTGTGTGAATGCGTCGCCTCCTTCGTCTTCGCTGACGGCTAGATGTGAAAACACCGACTTGATGAAGAGCGTGTCTCTGGTTTGAATGTAGTCTATCAACTGTTTAATCTCAGCAGCGGAATCAAAACCAAGACGTTTCATTCCGGTATCCAGTTTGATGTGAACCGGGAAATTGTTGACGGCACTTTTCTTCAGCGCCTCGTCAAAGCTGTGCAGCAGTGAAAAACGGTAGATATTTGGCTCCAGCCTGTTTTCGATCATCGCTTCGAAACTGTGCTCCTCCGGATTCATCACCACGATGGGCAGCTCGATACCTGCATTTCTCAATTCGATTCCTTCGTCGGCAATGGCGACTGCCAGGTAATCAACCTTCCTGAATTGGAGGATTCTGGCCACCTCCACAGAACCTGTGCCGTAGGAGAAGGCCTTGACCATGGCCATGAGCCGTGTATCTGGTTTAAGTTGCTGACGATAATGATTGAGGTTGTGCACCATCGCGCTCAGGTTGATCTCCATCACCGTTTGGTGACGCTTCTCCGCCAACAGGGAGGAGATTCTGTCAAAGCGGAAATTTCTGGCACCTTTCAGCAGGATAAGGTCATTTTTGAACCAGGATTCCTGAAACTGCAGCAGAAAGCTCTCCGTATCCGGAAAAAACTGTTGGATCTCAGCCCGAAAAAGTGAACTGAAACTGCTGATGGTCTTGCCGATGCCAATCAGCCTGCCAATCTTGCGCAAGCGGATGTATTCTGCTACCTCCTGATAAAGCAGTTCGGGATTTTTGCCAGATTGAAGAATGTCGGAGAGAATGAGTGTACTGTTGAGTTTTCTTGCATCCTTTTGTTGGGCGAGAAAGTCAAGTGCATTGACCAGTGAGGCAGTGTCAGAATTGTAGCTGTCGTCGATGATGGCGCATCCGTTGATCCCTTTTTTGATCTCCAGTCGCATCGAGACGGTAGAAAGATTCAGGAAACGGGCTTCAAAACTCCCTGGTTCAAAACCGGTGGCCAGCAAATAAGCCCAGCAATGAATGGCATTTTCAATGTGTGCCCCGTCCGTGAAGGGGATTTCAAGTGAGATGATCTCTTCGCGGTAGCGGGCCTTAATTGCTGTCGAACCATTTGTGCTTTCGGTTGAAATGATCTGTAAATCTGCTTCCTCCCTGGATGACCAGGAAAAAAAACGGGGATTTTGGGTATAAGCTACGTGGGCCAGGGCTTGGTGAAGAATTTCAAAATCCTTGCAATATACGATGAGCCGACAATGAACAAAAAGTTTGACTTTTTCCTGAACCAACTCCTCAGGCGAGGAAAAATTCTCAAGATGGGCATTCCCCAGGTGGGTAAAAATTCCGTTTTCGGGTGAAAGGATGGTTTCCAGCCTGGCCATTTCACCGGGCTTGGAGATGCCTGCCTCAAAAAGTGCGAGGTCGTAGCCATCGTCCATCAGCCATATGGAGAGCGGATTGCCAATCTGCGAATTGTAACTGCGCGGACTCTTGACGACGTGCAGCTGCGCTCCGAGAATTTCCGACAACCACTCTTTTACCAGTGTTTTGCCATTGCTCCCCGTGATCGCAGTTACCGGATAGCTGAATCGTTTACGGTGAAAGGCTGCCAACTGCTGAAGGGCATCCAGTGTGTTTTTTACCAGGATGTAACTGGCAGGGAAGAGGGACAGATCCCTATCGGGAAGCCTGGAAACCACAAAGGCTGTCACCTCTCTGCTCAGGGCATCCCGGATGTAATCGTGTCCGTCATTTCTGCCGTTTCGGAGGGCGAAAAACAGGGTCTCCCCTGCGGAAAGCAAGGTTCGGCTGTCGAACGAAAGAAAGCGGATGTTTTGATCTTTTGGCCCACCGTATTCAATCAACTGGCCATCGACGATGGCAGCAATTTCGGGCAGGGTATAGAGGCTCATGTCTTCTTGTTTAGTAACCTGAAGCACTCCCTGCAAAGTGGTTCATAGCTCTCCTTTTCACCCAGCAAAACCAGTTTTTCAGCATCCGAAAGCCGGTGACTGAAATGGGCAATGTGGCCGCACCGCATGCAAACTGCGTGAACTTTTGTGACATATTCGGCACAGGCCATCAAACCCGGCATGGGTCCAAAAGGAACTCCCCTGAAATCCATGTCCAATCCGGCGATGATGACCCGGATGCCCATGTCTGCCAGCTTGTTGCACACTTCCACAAGGTTTTCGTCAAAAAATTGGGCCTCATCGATACCGATAACATCCATGTCCCCGGAAAGCAAAAGGATCGTGGAAGAGTTGTCAATGGCCGTCGAGCGGATCGAGTTTTCGTTGTGAGAGACCACTTCCGTGGAGGAATAGCGGGTATCTACCGTGGGTTTAAAAATCTCCACCCGTTGTTTGGCTATTTCGGCACGGCGCAGGCGGCGAATCAACTCTTCCGTTTTTCCGGAAAACATCGATCCCACGATGACCTCTATCCAGCCCCGCTTGCGCCCGTTATTTAAATTACTCTCTATAAACATAGATCAAAAATAGTTTTTTTCTGCTTTGATGCATCATATCCTGGTACGTATGGTATGGTTAAATTTGTATTTTTACCAAGTACGATCCAATTTGGAATCGTTGGCAAAAAATCAGGAATGTTGAGCCTGAACGAATGGATCCGGGTGGCAGGATGAGGAGCCGAACAAGGGCGAATGATTCGATCGCAATTTCGGGATGGAGCAAATTAACTTAACCAGCATTGATGGGTCTTCAAATTGTAAAATTTTTTCCGGATGAATAAAAAAATATGGCTGAGCGTAATCAAGGAGGAACTTGGATTTCTAGATAAGCTGGCAACAGCGATGGCAGAGGATCAGCATCTGACCAAAATGGAGGTTGAACTGGCCGTTTCGAGGGCAGGAATGGTAACGAAGGTTTTTGAAATGCTGCTAAAACAGGTTCCGGTCCAGGAGATTCCGGAGACCCGGAATGAGGAAGTTGCAGTTGTCGTTGAGGAACCTGTGACTCCGTCAAAGGCGGAGCCCGCCCCTGTTACGGATGCGAGGGAGGTTGCGGCCAAACCGTTGCTGGAGGAAGTATCCGCTCCTGCGAGTCCCCCGGTTCCGCCCTCTCCAAGTCTCCAGATCCCACAGCCCAACAGTCCTTCCGTCGCCGGGCCTCCTCAGCCTGCTGAGGCCACGGAACCGCCGCTTCCGCCCGTCCTCCGGCAGGAGCAGGTGGAACCCCCAAAACCGCACTTTACCCGGATTGGAAAGGAAGAGTCTGTGGATTTGGAGGTGAAAATGGAGGAGCCCTCCAGGTACAAACCTACACCCATCAAGAGTCTGAAAGAGGGCTTAAACCTGAATGACCGCTACCTCTTTCAGCGAGAACTTTTCAACAACGACAAATTCAGACTGGATGAAACCATCGTTGCACTGGATCGATTGGGGAACATTCAGGAGGCCGTCGCATACCTGAAGGCCAATTTTAAATGGGTCAAAAGTGAAGCTTCGGAGCGGTTTGTGCAGTTGGTAAAACGAAGATTCAGTGAATAAAGGCAAAAGGCTAAAGTGAAGACGCTACTTCGAACCTGACTCGTCCCCATCTCTCATCTCTCATCTATCATATCTCATGAGTAAATTGTACCTGGTACCAACACCGATCGGCAATCTCGAAGACATGACCTTCCGGGCTGTCAGGATATTAAAGGAGGTAGATCTGATTTTGGCCGAAGACACACGAACCTCCTCGCACCTGCTTCGTCACTATGAAATTGTGACAAGGCTGGCATCTCACCACAAATTCAATGAACATAAAACTGTAGAGCGCATTGCGGACCAGATTCTCGCAGGAGAGTCCATTGCCCTGATCTCCGATGCCGGAACACCCTCGATCTCAGATCCGGGTTTCCTGCTTGTTCGGACATGTCTGGAGAAGGGGGTAGAGGTCGAGTGTCTGCCGGGGGCTACAGCCTTTGTCCCTGCCCTGGTCAATTCGGGGTTTCCGAACGATCGGTTTTGCTTCGAGGGTTTTCTTCCGCAGAAGAAGGGAAGACAAAAAAAATTGACAGAGCTCGTACAGGAGAGCCGGACCATGATTTTCTACGAGTCCCCTTTTCGACTGGTGAAGGCTCTGGAACAGTTTGTAGAATTCTTTGGACCCGAAAGGAGAGTCTCTGTTTCGCGCGAACTCTCGAAACTGTTCGAAGAGAATTTCCGCGGAACGGCAGCAGAGGTGCTGTCCCATTTCCAGTCCAAAACCGTGAAGGGAGAGATCGTAATTGTGGTGGAAGGGAAAGTTGATCCGAAAAAAGGGGAGGAGGATGAATAATTTTCGATTTTGGATTGCAGGTCCACGAAAATTCGCTGGTGGGTGGAAAATTTTGGTAAAGGCCCGATGGACCACCGCTCTGCCGTCAAACACCCTGTAAGCAATGCAAAGAAAACGCTGTGACCACCATACCAAAATTGAAAATCGATGAAATACACCCATCTCTTCTTTGACCTTGACAATACCCTGTGGGATTTCAATGCAAACTCTTACGATGCGCTTCGTATAGCCATTGGAAAACTGGACCTGGAGGCAGCAATAGGCAACTTTGACCAATACTTCTCCATTTATCTTCAAGTCAACGACAGACTATGGGATCTTTACAGGGAGAACAAGATAACCAAAAATGTGCTGAAGGGCCTCCGCTTTGAAGAGTCGCTGGAGTTGCACCAGACACCCATGCCGGGAATGGGTGATACGCTGAATGAAGCCTATCTCCGCGAAATGCCCAAACAGATGAAACTCGTGCCGGGCGCAATCAGGGTACTCGATCATTTGCACCACCAATACAAGATGTCTGTCATTACGAACGGCTTCAAGGAGGTGCAGGTAGACAAGCTGATTCAGTCGGGGCTGAAGAAGTATTTCGACAAGATTTTCATTTCTGAAGAGATAGGCGCGCAGAAGCCACACAGGAAAATCTTTGAGCACGCCGTTAAATCCATGAATGCACCCAGGAAAAGGAGTCTGATGATCGGCGACTCCTGGGAGGCGGACATTCTTGGAGCCAGAATGTTCGGGATGGATCAGGTCTATTATTGTCCTGATCCGGCAAAATACGCTCCAGAGGAGGAGCTCAGCACAAAAGTACCTTCCAAGACCACCACAACAGTCATTACACATCTGGAGCAGCTGCTGGCACTGCTCTAAGTTCACGAAAAACTGACAACAAACCTGAATGCAGGTTCAGAAATCCGGAATGACTGCACCTGCATCGGCTGAACATCCATTCTGTTCAGCGCAATTGCCGCTCATCCCTATCATGCAACCGGTCGTCTTCAGCCATTTCATCCCGCTTAAATCCGCTTCAAACCATTGATTCCATCCGGTTTTCCGGATGAACATCCAATTCGGAAACGTCTGAAAGGATACTTTTTTTGTGTTAACCCGCTTTTGTTTACCCTTTTGGAGGGAATAACATATAAAACTAAGCAGATAACTGCATAAATGTGTCCGGATTGACACGAAATCTTCCGTCAAATGTTAAATTTTCACTGCGTAATTTTACCTTGAAACATAAATATTTTTATTATACCCCTATAAATTGAGGTTAATTATTGAAAAAATGCATAAATATTGAAGATGCACCCCCAAAATAAATACATAATTTAAGAATATTTAAAATATTAATATTTTCTTAAAATTGGTCTGATTTGGGGAATGGTTCGAAAAATTGAAAATTAAATATCAGATATACAGTAGCATAGATTTGTCAGAAATGGAAGGTTGTTTTAAAAATATGACATTTGTCATATTAAATGACTGTTAGTCAGTAAAAAGAATGCTCATTTGCTATTGCAAGATGCTTTTCTTTAAATATATTTGCATCGTGTAACAATTTTTAACACATTTGTCGTTTAAGGTTAAAATTCCCTTTAAAAGGTGGGGTTTGAGCTTTAAAACGTCTTTGTCGGCTTCGTGCTGTTGGAAATTTGACATTTTTAATGAATTGTTCGAAAAAATGCAACAATTTTTTGTATTACTAAGCTATATTACAGTTCAATTTTGTTTAACGCTAAAAATTTGTCTATGAGAAAAATTTCGCTGTTGCTTGTATTCCTGGGCTTTATAGGATTACAAGTTGTCTTCGCACAGACCCGTCAAATAACGGGTGTTGTGACTTCCGGCGATGACGGCACCTCTATTCCGGGGGTATCGGTCGTTGTGAAGGGATCTACGCTTGGGACTATTACCGACATGGATGGTAAGTTCACCTTAAAAGTACCGCAAAGTGCCAAAACACTTTCCGTAACTTTTGTTGGTATGGCTTCTGCTGAAGTGGCGCTGACTTCTGCAAGCAATTACAAGGTAGTATTGCAGGCAGAAACCGTCAGTGTTGATGAGGTAATTGTTACTGCGATGGGTATCAAGAGAAAACCCAAGGAAATGGGGGTTGCTACCGCCAATGTTAAGAATGAAGAGTTAACAGCTGCCGGTGCTTCCAACGTAATGAACGGTATGGCCGCAAAAGTATCCGGTCTTCAAATCAATACAACCAGCAATGGTGTGAACCCCGATACCAAGATCACGCTTCGCGGTAACCGCCACTTCCTGGCCAGTAACCAGGCATTGGTCGTTTTGGACGGAGTTGCCGTTAGTGCAACCTATCTGAACTCGGTCAACCCGAACGACATCGAAAGTGTCAACGTATTGAAAGGTGCTTCCGCAGCTGCTTTGTATGGTAATGACGCTTCCAACGGTGTGTTGATCGTTACAACCAAAAGAGGAGACAGTGGCAAGATGACTGTTAAAATCAGCAACGTAACCACATTCGAACAGATTTCCTACCTGCCTGATCTGCAAACCAGGTTTGGTTCCGGTTCCGGTGAGTCAGTTCTTACCAACGACAACAACTATACCTTCTGGCTGGGTCCTGACCGCAATACGGATCCTTATACCTCTTACGAGAACCAGAGTTATGGTCCTGAATTCAATGGCCAAAATGTAATTTTGGGTGGTAAACTGGTCGATGGTTCTTACCAGACAGTTAAATACAGCCCAATCAAAAATCAAAAGAAGAATTTCTTCAACACGGGTGTTACCTTGCAGAATGACATTTCTGTCAGCAGCGGTGATGAAAAGAGTCACTTCTACCTCTCCGCACAGGATGTAAATACGACAGGTACAGTTCCTGGTGATACCAACCGCAGAACGGGTGCCCGTATGGCCGGCGGCAGAAAATCAGGTATTTTCTCTACCGATTACACCATCAGCTTCACACAGACCAATACCAGTGTTTCCGGTGGTGACTTCAACCAGGGACGCGGTGTATACTGGAACTTGTTGAACAACCCTGCTGAGGTGCCAATCACCCAGTACAAGGACATCGTCAACAATCCTTTCGCTACACTCGACGGATTCTACAATGCTTACTATCCGAACCCTTACTGGCAGATTGCCCACTCTCGCAACAACACGGTTCGCGACGACGTATTGGGTTCTATCAGCCTTTCTGTAAAACCTACCAAATGGCTGGATATCTCCAACCGTTCGGGTTTGGTTTTCAACTCTACTTCCTACCACAACTACAGGGATGAGGCCAATTTCAGCGCTTACAGCGGAACTGACCCATGGACTGCCGGTAGCACAGCATCTTCTTCTGTTCATTATGGGGGCTACTCCAGCGACCAGTTGGCCAGAACCATGATCATGACCGATGATTTCCTTGCAACTGCCGACACGAAGTTCAACGACTTTAGTGTTAAAGGCATCCTTGGAGGTCAGCTCTATTCCTACAAATATGATACACAGTACGAATATGCAGGTGGTTTGGTCATTCCAAATTTCTACAACGTAAGTAACCGTACAGGTGAAGCTCAGGTATCTCAGACTCTCACCAACAGAAACTCTCTCGGTGTATTTGGTGACGTAACCGTTGGTTACAAATCTTATGCCTTCCTGCACGTTTCCGGTCGTAACGACTGGGATTCCAGGTTGACAAAAGCCAATCGCTCCTTCTTCTACCCAGCTGCCGACGTAAGTTTGGTACTTTCCGATATGTTGCCTGTAATCATCAGCAATCCTGTACTCTCCTTCCTGAAATTAAGAGGAGGTTATTCACAGACTGGTTTGGTTGCCTTGAACAACTATTACGGAACTCTCCCATCCTTCCCATCTGCTGCAGGTTTCCCATACGGAAGCACATCAGGTTTTGCCATCAGCACGACCCTGAGCAACCCGCTGTTGAAACCTGAGATCACGGACGAAATCGAGTTGGGTTTGGAAATGAGCTTCCTGAAGAACAAGATTCACTTGGAAACCAACGTTTACAAAACCAATACCAAGAACCAGACCGTTCCTGCAAACGTATCTGCAGCAACCGGATTCTACAGTGCTTTGATCAATGCCGGAGAATTGGAAAACAGAGGAGCTGAAATTGACCTTAAATTCACACCGCTTCTGAAAGTAGGTAAAATGGTATTGAATGCAGGTGTCAACTATTCACACATGACATCCAAAGTTCTTTCCATCATGCCAGGATTGAATGAGATCTCCATCTCTGACGGATCAAACGCTTCTGTTTCCTATGCAACAGTAGGCGAACAGTTCCCATCCATCAAGGTAACTGACGTAAACAGGACTCCACAAGGGAATATCATCGTAGATCCTATCACTGGTCTTCCTTCAAAAACCAGCCAGATCCAGGAAGTTGGACACGGTAACCCGAACGACATCCTTGGTGTCAACTTCGATGTGAATTACAAAGGCTTCAGACTTTCAGCAGTTGCTGAATACCGTGGCGGTAACGTCATCTACAACGCCGTAGGTAGCGCACTCGACTTCACAGGTATTTCCGAGCACTCTGCACAGAACGGTCGCCAGTCTTACATCATCCCAGGATCAGTTTTACAAACTTCTCCTGGTGTGTATGTACCGAATACCACAGCCTTGGTTGCTGCAACAGGACGTCAATTCTGGAATACTTCAGATTATTACAACACACAGCGTGCCTACGTAACCAGTGCTGCTTTCTGGAAACTGAGAGAAGTTGCCCTGACCTATGACATTCCAACTGCAAAGATTTTTGGAAACAACATGATCAAAATGGCACAGGTTGGTATCGTCGGCAGAAACCTGCTGATGCTTCGTCCAAAGACCAATGGCTGGGCAGATCCTGAGTTCAACAACTCTTCTGTCAACAGTAACGCCGTCGGTTTGACAAACGAAAACCAAACCCCTCCAACGAGAATTTATGGGTTTAGTTTAAAACTCACTTTCTAAAAATTTAATACGAAATACAATGAATAAGAAAATATTAACGTTGATAGTTTCATTGGTACTTTTAGGAAGTTCCTGCTCTGATTTTCTCAAGGTAAATGAGGTGAATCCGAACAGCGCATCTGCAGTGCCTCCAAAACTTCTCTTACCGGCTGCCTTAACCAACATCGTTAAGCTGACCGACAATCCGTCCAACTTTGATTTTGTCTACCTGTGGTACGGATTGTGGTCCATCAGCCAGGGTTATGCACAACCTGCCAGCTTGATGCAGTACCGTCTGTTCAATACCAGTTACCAGGGTAACTTTGGAACCTTGTACACCATTGGCCAGAACTTTGTGGAAATGGAAAAAGCTTCCCAGGATCCCAAAGATGGTGCCTTCCTTGCCATATCCATGATCATGAAAGCCTATACCATGCAGGTGTTGGTCGACATGTACGGAAATGTTCCCTACACGGATGCATGGAAAACAGCCAGCGGCGTTTTGAAACCAAAATATGACGATCAGAAAGCCATCTACGAAGACCTTGCACTGAAACTCGATGCCGCCATCAAGATCATTCAGGGCTTGGCACCGGACGCTACCGCCATTGACGGAGCCAGCGACGTAATGTTTGCAGGCGATATGGGTAAATGGGCCAGATTTGCAAACACACTCAAACTGAGACTGATGATTCACCAGTCCGGAATGGCAGGGCGCGATACCTACATCAAGGCAGCTTTGGCTACGACTTCTGCAGTTGGTTACCTGGGTGCCGGAGAAGGTGCCCTGGTTAATCCGGGCTTCCTGAAATCAGATACCAAAATGACCCCGTTCTACGAAAGGTTCTACAAAGCCGACGATTCAGGTCAGTCTGATGGTACTGCATACTATTTTGCAGGCAAGGATGCAGTTGATTTCGAAAATGCTACTTCAGACCCACGAATCGGCCGTTATTTCCTTCCTTACAGTGGTACCAACTATTCCGGTAACTACCTGGGACAGGATCCAGCCACACACCCTGCACCGGTACCCGGACTTACCTCAAAACTTGGATATCTGAAGGATGTTGCAGGTTCTGGCTACGGTTATCTGATCGGTGTTTTCAACAAACCTGCCCCTATTTTGACAGACTTCGAAAGTTTGTTCCTGCAGGCAGAAGCTGTTGAAAGAGGTTACATTACAGGAACAGGAAAAACCCTTTACAATGCAGCCGTTGCCCAGTCATTTGCATGGATGGGATTATCAGCTGCGCAGGCTACAACCTACGTTTCTCAGTCAAACCTGAATACAAACTATGATAACGCATCCAACAAGATCACATTGATTTTGACACAGAAATGGGTTTCATTGAATGGTGTTGCTCCGGAAGAAATCTGGACAGACTACAGAAGGTCTGGCATTCCTGCCGGATTGCACTTCACGGAAGATGCCAACAAGGCTAACGCTGCGCCTCCGGTACGTCTGCTCTACCCACAAACTGAATTATCTTACAACAATGACAATGTGGTAGCAGTCGGTACGATCGATGCCTTTACTTCCAAAATTTTCTGGCAGAACCGCTAATGCATTATTCATTAAACTTTAAAAATTGAAGTATGAAAAACAAAATAAAATTAATTGTATCGATCTTTACCTTGGTTTTCGTGTTCAGCTCCTGTCTGAAAGACAAGGTAGGAGATTACTGGGTGGATACGCTGGCCGGGAAAGCCTATGCGACGGTGGTCAATTATACCTTGAATACCCTTGCGCTACAGCCCGTTGCCGGTGAGGTCAATTTCCAGTTCCTCGTGAACATTGCTACGGATGCGCTTCCTACGGAGGACATTACTGTGACTTTTACAGTTGATCCGGCTGCAGTAGCTGCCTACAACACCCTTCACAGTACAGGGTATCTTGTATTCCCTAATGTGCAGCTGGTTACCCAGACACTGACCATTGCCAAAGGCACCAGAAATGGTTATGCCAAGGCCAAGGTTTGGGGTGCAGAGGCTTTGAATGCCTGTTCCAGCTTTATGACGGCCATTACCATTACCTCAGCCAAAACAGCCTCCGGGAAGGACATTACGATTGCGGGCAACATGAAATCCTATCTGTTGTCACTTCCTATCTCCAACCCTTATGCAGGTGACTACCATTGCGTCGGTTACCGTATTCGCCCTGGTAATGCTACAGAACCTGTAGATGCTACCGAAACGCTGAATACAGTAGATTGCAAGACGGTCAGGAAAACCGGTTTCGGAAACTATACTGCCTATGATGTAACCATCCAGGTTACTTCAAATACCGTAGTTGTTGGCGGAACCACTTGCTACAAGGTAATTGCTACTCCTATCGATCCGGGTACTGGCTTGTCTGTAGGTGGAATGTGGGATGTCTGGACGGGCGATGCTACGCTGAAACCGGCCGATCTTACTACCAACTATTACAATCCTGTGACAAAGGTCTTTATCTTGAATTGTTACTACGTAAGTGCAGCAGGTAATCGAATTATGTATGAAACCCTTACGAGGAAATAATCATATTTGATTGGTTAAATTTATTTGATTTATAATAATGAAAAATATGAAAAGAAAAAGTTTGATTGCTGCAGTGCTGCCCGTTTTAATGGTTCTTTTTGCACTGCAAAGTTGTACCACAAAGGACAATAGCACCTTTACGGTTTACAACGCATTTACCACTCCTGTGGTGAGTGCACCCGCGAATGGCGCTACCGTTAAGGTGACGGGGACTACCGTTGATCTGAAATGGACCTCCACCAACAAAGATGGCGATGCCGTACTTGCGGATGTTTATTTTGGAACTACAGCAGTACCTCCTCTGTTCAGCCCCGGAGTTCATGCCAATACACTTACCGTTACCGTCGCCGTGGGAGTTACCTACTATTGGAAAGTGACCATGAAAGATGCAAACGGTGTGTTGACCTATGGTCCAACATGGAGTTTCACCATTTACGATCCGATCGGACCTTTTGTCGGTACCTATACTGTTGACGAACCTGCCGAAGGTTGGTCTTACGTTATTACTACCTTCAAGGGCGGAGCCAGTGCCCTGACAATTGGATCAGGAAAAGCATCCGTCACTGCTGGTGCTACCGATGGTTGGTGGGCCTCTTGGGTTGCCACATTTACAGTGGATCTTGTAGCCAATACTTATTCCATGCCAAGAACCAATTTTGGCGGAGGATACGAAGGTCAGGAATCCGGTACACTTAATCCTGTAAACGGTCAAATGATTGGAAATTATACGATTTGGTACAAAGGTGCAGTGGCAGAAGCTGGCAAGCATACCTATACCAAAAAATAGAGTTTTGCGTCATCGACAGATCCCTGTCGGTTAATAAAAAAAGGAGCTTTCCACCAGGAAAGCTCCTTTTTTTATACCCTATATGCAATAAATCCTCAATGCTGAAAATAGAAATAAAAAAGTGAAATGTTAAATAACATATTGTTAAGTAAGGCTAATGGATAGATTGATAGATTAATAGATGAAAATGAATTTGTTGTATTTAAACAAAAATTTACATATATTTGCATTAATACGCAAAAATTAACATTACGTTGGGTGATTCGACAGGGTCGAATACACCCGGGGTATTTCAATTCATTGTTTAATCTAAAAAAAGAAATCTATGAAAAAAGTTTCACTGTTGCTTGCTTTCCTTTGTTTGATCGGGCTTCAACTGGGCTTTTCACAGACCAGGGAGATTACGGGGAAGGTAACCTCTTCTGAGGATGGGGGAGGGATTCCGGGAGCTTCAATTGTGGTCAAGGGAACCACCGTGGGTACCATCGCCGACATGGATGGCCAGTTCAGGCTTAAGGTTCCGGTTGCTGCCAAAACTTTGGAAGTTACCTTTGTTGGCATGGAGATTCAATCCATTGCCCTGGGCAGCCAATCTGTCTACAATGTTCAATTGAAACCAAAGGATGTCTCTGTGGAAGAGGTGCTGGTCGTCGGGTATGGCGTCCAGAAAAAGAGGGAGGTCACTGGGGCCATCTCTCAGGTGAAGGGAGATGCAATGGCCAACCTGGCTACGCCAAGTTTCGAGTCGCAGCTGGCGGGCCGTTCGGCAGGTGTCCAGATCACTGCAGCAACAGGTGTGCTTGGAGAGGCCCCGCGCATCAGGATCAGGGGTATTGGCTCCCTGTCACAAGGCACCTATCCGCTGGTCGTTGTTGACGGCATGCCCATTATCACAGGTGATGTGGGTGGGGATGCTTCTGTCAATGCCATGGGAGACATCAACCCAGCTGACATCGAATCCGTCGAAATTCTGAAGGATGGTTCGGCAACAGCTATTTACGGTTCAAGGGCCGCCAACGGAGTTATTTTGATCACTACCAAGAAGGGGACCAAAGGGAAAGCCAGTGTCACCTACAGTGATTATTTCGGCGTTGCTTCTCCTGTGGATCTCTTTAAATTGTTGAATTCAACAGATTTTGTGACCATTGCCAACGAAAAGAGAACCAACCACTCCCAGTCTATTCTGGCCGTCGGAACGGATGTTAATACCGACTGGCAGAAGGCAGTGCTTCGTCAGAATGCCTTCCAGCAGGACCACAACCTCTCTATTTCGGGTGCAAGCGATGCAACCAAATATTATTTCTCTGCCGGCTACACGACCCAGGAAGGGGTCTCACGCCCAAACAAGATGGATCGTTTTACCATGCGGGCCAATATTGACCACAAAGCTTACAAATGGCTGACACTTGGTTTGAATTCTGCAGTGACCAGATCTGAATATTTTGGAATGAATACTGGTAATAACTCCTTGTCAGGAAATATTTTCTCGGCCATCCGCCAATTGCCGAATACGCTGGTTTTTGATCCAACCAATCCAACAGGTTACAACATCGATGCCATCAACCCGGCCATCGTGGGCCGCGGTCAGAACCTGCAGGGAATCGACGACAACCTGCCAAACATCAGATATACCCTCGACAAGAATGTTCAGACTTCGAAAATATTGGGTGTAACCGCAAGTGCCTATGCCTTGCTTACCATTGCCAAGGACTTTACCTTCAAGACCCAGTTGGGTGTTGACTCCAAAGGCACGATGGGATTCCAGTACTGGAACCCGTTGCACGGCGACGGCCGTGGATCAAACGGATACATCAACAACGACTATACCACCTATTTGCGCTGGAACTGGCAGAATGTTCTGACCTATGTAAAAACTTTCGCCGATGTTCACAACGTCAATGTTAATCTAGTCAATGAGTTCCAGCAACAGACCTACAACTATTTCTACGGCAGTGGAACGAACATGTCCGATGCTTTTTTCAACAAGAACCTGATCAGCGGATCCTACGGAACGCAAAGCTCAGGCGGATCAATGACCCAGAATGGCTTTAACTCATTGGCAGCCAGGGTAAATTACAATTATGCCGGAAAGTATTTTTTCCAGGCTTCCGTTCGTAGGGATGGAATCTCCTCCCTGCCAAAAGCCAACCGTTTTGGTTATTTCCCCGGAGCATCCGTGGGTTGGACCCTCTCAAAGGAGTCATTCATGAAAGATCTGAAATTTATTTCCGATCTGAAAATCAGGGCCTCCTATGCAGAGGTTGGGAACGTAAACATTGGCAACTATCCCTATCTCGGCCTCTATGCCAATGCCAAATATGCAGACTACAACGGTATCGCCTTTGCCCAGATGGGCAATGACCAGTTGAAATGGGAGACCAGTAAGAAAGTTGACGCTGGATTGGATGCTTCCTTTGTCGACAACAGGTACAAATTTACTTTCGATTACTTTGTCAACAACCTGGACGGCCAGATATTGGGTGTTCCGACTCCTCCCTCCTTCGGTATTCCCGGAAATACGGTGGCCAAGAACATTGGCGCCCTTAAAAACTGGGGATATGAGTTTTCAGGTGAAGCTTTGCTGATCAGCAGCAAGGATTTCAGGTTAACCGCCGATGCGAACCTCTCTCTGGTAAAAGATGTGGTGAAGACCCTTGTCGACCACCAGGATATCATCAATACCTATACCATCATCCGTGAAAACGTCACCTACAATACCTTGTTCGGTTATGACTATGTTGGGGTGAATGCTGCCAATGGTAATCCAATTTACAGAAAAGCAGATGGTACAATGGTTCAGGGAAATATTCCAACCTCAACCTATAAGGTATACAATGCCTCCAATCCTTCCGATATATCTGTGGCAGGCTCCCTGCTTTCTACGGACAGAAAGCTTTTGGGATCAACCATTCCGACCTATTTCGGATCTTTTGGCGTGAAGGCTGAATACAAAGGATTTGATTTTGGACTGATGTTCCGTTACAGCGGAGGCAACTATGTGATGAACCGTACCAGAATGGACCTGTTGAACCAGAAATTCCAGAACAACAGTACGGAAATACTCGGAAGATGGCAGAGTACCACCGTTCCCGGTGACGGCTGGACACCACGCTTGTGGTATGCTGGTGACACATTTGTCAATTTGACCGACAATGCAAGCACCCGCTGGATCGAAAAGGGAGATTTTGTCAAACTGCAGAATCTCATCATTGGTTACACTCTTCCAAAATCCTTGCTGAGCAAAGCCGGAATCCAGAACCTGAGAATCTTTGCACAGGGACAGGATCTGCTGAAGTTCACCAAATACAAAGGTATCGACCCGGAAATGGAATCCGGAGGTGTTGATTACAACGGTACTCCACGGCAACGTGTAATCACAATTGGTGTTAACTTGAAATTCTAATTCCTAAAAACATACCATATGAAAAACACATTCAAAATAAACCTGAAAACAAGCAAACTGTTGTATGTTCCGGTACTTGTTTTCCTGATGCTGGCCTATTCCTGCGAGAAGAACATAGACCTTCAGCCCTACAACCAGGTTTCAGAGACAGCAGCATTCCAGACTCCTGCACTTGTGGCACTTTCCGTGACCGGGATGTATGAAGCTGCCGAAATTGGCTACTATGCAAATCCTGTGACTCCTGCCTACCGGGGATACCCCTTTGGCGCTGCTTCTGTTGAACAGGGTGATAACCGTGGGGAAGATGTGGTCAATACTGCAACTTTCTATCAGCTCACCTATACGGCTACCTATAGCACCTCCTCGGCCAACAACGTGAATTTTTGGAAAGACAGCTACCGGCTGATCAATCGCTGCAACATCGTCATTGACGGGGTAAAGACAGCCGCCACAAACAAAGTCATAACAGATGCCCAGGCTGCCATTTATGCCGGTGAAGCAAAGCTTTTGAGGGCCATGACCTACCACGAACTGTTGATCCATTTCGCACGTCCCTACAAGGATACTCCCGGAGCAACCCACATGGGCGTTCCCTACTTCGATCAACCCTTCACCACAGCTGCCGCCATTACTGCAGGTTTCGCCACCGGCAGAAGTACCGTTGCAGATGTTTACACAAAAATCCTAGCTGACCTGGATTATGCCGAGGCCAATCTGCCTTTGAAGGCCGCCATGACTGGCAATGCCAAGATCACCAGGGGCACCAAGGGTGCTGCAGTGGCTGAAAAGACCAGAATTTACCTGCACATGTGTGGAACATGGACAAGGTGATCGAGGAGGGAACCAAATTCATCTCCGGATCACTGGCAGGAACCTATTCCCTGACGGCTGATCCTTCAGGTCCCTGGACAAGCCCATACAGCAACAACGAGTCTATTTTCGGAATGGAAAACTCCGCTACCCAGAATCCGGGGGTCAATGCCGCACTGGCAGCCATGTATTCGCCAACCTCCATCGGTGGTCGCGGACTCGTAACCATGAGCCCCATTATCTGGAGAATTCCTACCTGGCTGGTTGACGACAAGAGACGTTCCTCCAACATGATCACCTTCTCTTCCAATGTTGTCTATACAGGTAAATACAAGGATCCGGTCAACAAGACCGACCCGTCGCCCTTGATTCGTTATGGAGAGGTGATTCTGAACATGGCCGAAGCCTATGCACGTAAGGGTGATGTGACCAATGGTCTGACCTATCTGAACATGATTCGCAACCGTGCTTTGGCCAGTCCTGCCACCCAGGCCTATACTGCAAGCACTTTTGCCAGCAATGTAGCCCTTCTGGGTGCCATTTTGGATGAACGCAGAATTGAACTCGTGATGGAAGGACACCGCTGGGCGGATATCACCCGGTTGCAACAATGCCCCTATTTCCCCATCAACGGCATTCCTGCCAAAGTGGCCAACGGTATGCCTGCAGGATCACTCTTTACCCTTGGCACTCCCTACACAGGGGCTCTGGGCACAACCGCGATCCCTTATTCGGATTATCGTTTCCTTTGGCCAATTCCACAGGATGAAATCAATGCCAATCCAACGCTGGCCAAACAGCAAAACCCAGGATGGTAATCCTCCACGAATGCATAAAAAAAGCCCGAAAGGGCTTTTTTTATGCATTCGTGGATTTTAATTGCATCTATTGTAACATCCATTTTGCTGATGCGTTCAACTTTAGCCTTTAGCCTTTAGCCTTTAGCCTTTAGCCTTTAGCCTTTAGCCTTTAGCCTTTAGCCTTTAGCCTTTAGCCTTTAGCCTTTAGCCTTTAGCCTTTAGCCTTTAGCCTTTATCCTTTAGCCTTAAAACGGGGTATCATCCGCAAAGCTATTTCCTGGACGCCCGAAATCGGATTTCCCATGGTCACTTTCCACGCTGTTGGGCTCAGCATTCATCTTGGAATGAAAGACATTTCTGCCTTTTGCTTCGTGATGGTCGCTGATGGAATGTTCTTCAAAAGAGGTCTCCAGATCGCTGAATCTGGCCAAATGCGCCTTGAAAGCAAGGTGGAATTCCCCGATGGCCCCGTTGCGGTGCTTGGCCACAATAATTTCGGCAACCCCTTTCAATGAATTGTTGTCCTGATCCAGCAAGATGCCATAGTATTCCGGACGGTGAATGAACATGACCATGTCTGCATCCTGCTCGATGGCCCCCGATTCACGCAGATCCGACAACTGGGGTCTCTTTCCCTCGCGTGATTCGACGGAACGGTTCAGCTGGGAGAGTGCCACGATCGGCACATCAATCTCTTTGGCGATTGCTTTCAGGTTGCGGGAGATCATGCTCACCTCCTGCTCCCTGTTGCCGCGGATATCACCTCCTGCGGTCATTAACTGAAGGTAATCCACCACCACGATTCCAATGTTGTACTGCATCTTCAGCCTGCGGCATTTGGCCCTGAATTCGAAGATGGAGAGGGCAGGGGTATCATCGATGAAGAGGGGTGCATCCTCCAGGTTCTTCAGTTTCCTGTTAAAAACCTCCCATTCCCAGTTTTCGAGCCGGCCGCTTTTGATCTTGTCGGAGCCAAGCTCCGTTTCCGCGGAGATCAACCTGTTGACAAGCTGAAGGGAGGACATCTCCAGGGAGAAAACAGCTACAGGAACCTTGTGAATGGCGGCCATGTTGCGTGCCATCGTCAGCACGAAGGCGGTCTTACCCATGGCAGGCCTTGCTGCAATGATGATGAGATCGGTTTTCTGCCATCCCCCCGTGATCTGGTCGAGCTTGGTGAAACCGGAGGCGATGCCGCTGAGTCCATCCGGCTTTTTGGAGTTGATCTCGATCTGCTCCACTGCCCTCTGCAGCAAAGGCTTGATGGGTTGGGATTCTTTCGTAATATTTCCTTCCGTGACCCTGAAGAGGGAAGATTCGGCAAAATCGATCAGATCGTTCAGCTCCATGGCATCTTCATACGATTTGCTCTGGATTTCAGACGAAATAAGTATCAACTCCCGCTGAATGTATTTTTGGGCAATGATACGTGCATGAAATTCTATGTGCGCTGCAGAGGCGACACGGCTGGTAAGTTGCGTGATATAGAGCGGACCACCCACTTCATCCAGCTCTCCGCGGTTCTTCAGTGCCTGGGTGACGACAAGCAAATCGATGGGTTTCTCCTTGGACGCTAGTTCTTTGATTGCATTGAAGATCTTCTTGTGCTCCTCCTTGTAAAAACTTTCCGGCTTCAGAATGGCTTGTACGGTATGGTAAGCATCCTTCTCCAGCATCAGAGCACCCAGAACGGCCTCTTCCACCTCTGTCGCCTGAGGGGGAACCTTGCCATAATAGGCATTCAGCTGTTCAATGGTGTTGGCAGGCTTGCCTTTGCTTCGGTAATTGTTCTGTTGTTCAGCCATAACGTATTAAAAGTCAGATAGGTTTTTTATTTCTTGCGTAATTTCAAAGGTAGTCAGGAGATATCAAAAAACAGCATTCCGGCTTTTTTGCAGATATCATTTACTATATCTGCCTGATTCAATACCTTAAAAATTAATTTGGGCGGTTATGAACATCTATGAACAATTGGTATACACCGAATGTGCATAAAATTATTGCAGGGGCGTGCAGTCAGAAATATACTTATCTAAATCCCTCCTCAATGATTTCCGTCAGCAGATCCGTCAGATTCAATCCGGCGGCCTTGATCTGCTGAGGAATAAAACTGGTGGAGGTCATTCCGGGTACGGTATTGATCTCCAAAAAATAGAAGGTCTGATCTTTCAGAATGTAATCCACCCGTACGATTCCCTTGCAGTTGCACAAATCATATATCTCGGAGGAGAGGGCCTGAACTTTTTTCGTCAGGGTCTCGTTAATTCTGGCCGGAGTGATCTCATCCGTCATCCCTGGGGTATATTTTGCCTCGTAATCGAAGAATTCATTTTTGGGAATTACTTCTGTAACAGGTAAGACCAATTTTTTATCTCCGATTTTGACTACACCGCAGGTGAACTCTGTCCCATCAACGAACTCTTCCACCAATACCTCCGGACTCTCTTTCATCGCTTTGTCAACGGCTCCCGTCAGCTCCTCCTCTTTTTTCACCTTGGTCACGCCAAAGCTGGAACCTCCGGCACTTGGTTTGACGAACAATGGCAGGGACAGTTCTCTCACCACCTCGGCCGGATTCCATTTGTCACCGGCTACAAGCCGCACGGATCTTGCCATCTGGATATCGTACGATTTGAGGAATTTGTTGCAGAAATTTTTGTTGAAAGTGAGTGCGGAGGATTGTACCCCGCAGGAAGAGTAAGGAATCCTGAGCATGTCGAAATAGCCCTGCAGGATGCCATCTTCTCCGGGAGTGCCATGAATCATGATGTAGGCATACTCCAGATGGATTTTTTCACCGTTCAGGGAAAAGGAAAAATCTCCCTTGTCGATGGAGGCAATTCCCTTGTCGTCTTCCAACACCGACCAGATTACCATGCCGGATGGAGACCATCCACGGGACAAATTTCTTGCGGTCAATGGCGTTGAAAACATTGGCTCCGCTTCTTATGGAGACCACATATTCGGAAGAGTCTCCTCCTGCAACGATGGCAATATTTTTCATGATGTGCTAGTTTGTTAATATGCTAATGTGCCAATGATTCATGCCACGATCGTGGTGTTTTGAGGTGGAGATCATGGCAGACAATAGTTTCTGAATTTCGTTTAATTTATCGATTAGTGATTCATGAAATGGACAAGAGGCTGATGATTTGCAAAGCATCAACCAATATAATGTTTCATTGGTCTTTTTGGAAGCGATCTCAAATTTGTGGATAAAATCAGTGATACTCTCACGCGACTGAGCTTCACTAATATTTGCACCAATCGAGGTTCCTGATTTTAATATTTGCCGTGCAAATACAAATTTTTTCTGTCGTTCAAGATTCTCTGAAAACCCAAGGATTAACAAGGCGAATTCAAAACTCTTTTCCAAGACGATATTCCTTTTTCCCATAATTAGCAAATTAGCTCATTGGCACCTTGGCAAATTATTCTCTTGTTACCAGATAATTTCTCCACTTATCGATACATGCCTTCATGTCTTCAGGCAGTTCAGAATCAAAGATCATCTCCTGGTGGGTGGTTGGGTGGATGAACCCAAGCGTTTTGGCATGCAATGCCTGTCGTGGCAACAAGGAGAAGCAGTTCTCCACAAACTGTTTGTACTTGGTAAAGGTGGTTCCCTTCAGGATTTTATTTCCTCCGTACACTTCATCGTTGAAAAGCGGATGGCCGATCTCCTTCATGTGTACCCGGATTTGGTGCGTCCGGCCCGTTTCGAGCACGCACTCAACCAGATTGACATAGCCAAGACGCTCCAGTACCCGGTAGTGGGTGACAGCCGGTTTCCCGTGATCACCTTTCGGATAAACGGCAAATACCTGTCTGTCCTTCGTGCTGCGACCAATGTTCCCTTCAATGGTGCCTGAATCTGCTGCCAGATTGCCCCAAACGAGAGCAACATATTGCCGCTGGGTGGTTTTTCTGAAAAATTGCATGGCCAGATTTAGCTTGGCATGTTCCGTTTTTGCCACCAGCAACAATCCGGAGGTGTTCTTGTCGATGCGGTGTACCAATCCGGGTCGGGGATCATCTCCACCGTAAAGCGGCAGACCCTGAAACCTGAATGCCAATGCATTGACAAGTGTGCCGGTATAGTTCCCGTGCCCGGGATGTACCACCAGTCCTGGCGGTTTGTTGACGATGAGCAACTCTTCATCTTCGTAGATGACATTGATCGGAATATCTTCTGCAATGATTTTGGTCTCCCTTCTGGGATAGTCCATTACCACCGTTACCTCGTCGTTGGGTTTTACCCGGTAATTGGATTTGACGGGTTTGCCGTTTACCAGGATGCAATCGGCTTCCGCGGCCAGCTGAATGCGGTTTCTGGATGTTCCCAACATGCGGTTGGACAGAAATTTATCTACGCGCATCAATCCCTGACCCGGATCGGCAACAAATCGATGGTGTTCATATTGTCCCGCCAGCTCTTCGATCTCATCGGGGAGCTCGGTGTCGTCAAAAAATGGATCGTCTTGTTGGGTCATGGAACTATGGATACCGGGTTATTCCTTTGCCTTAAGGGAAAGGACTAGGTTAATGGCACTTCCGGCCGGAATGTACTGGGTGGAATCGGCTACCGGAAATTGGCTGATTACCTTGGCTGTCAGTGTGTCGGCATGGTTGGCCACACTCTCATCGTAGGTAACAGCGCCAGTGGCAAGTTGCCGAAGGTCAAGAAGTACCATCGCTTCCGAAAGCGTCATACCCGAAAAATCTGGCACTGAGGTTTCGTTCGTGCCGTGATTTTGTCCGACAACCAGGTCAATGGTGGCGCCACTGTCGAGCGTTGTCCCGGGTTCTACAGGTAGCCCCTTGCTCTTTTGTTGAAGGACCAGATCATTGAATTCAGAGGCGATGAATTCCACTTTCCCAACGATGAATCCCTTGGATTCGAGCAGCACTTTAGCCTGTCGCAGCGAAATGTCGGTAAGTTTTGGAACCTCCTCCTTGCCGGGGATCGATGAGACCAGCGTCAGGTAAATCAATCTTCCCGATTTTATTTTGTGACCGGCAGAGGGTTTTTGCATCAGGATAGTGCCTTTTTTCTTGTCCGCCCTGTAGACGGAATCTTCCAGTTCGAAGCGGAGATTCATCTTGTGAGCGGCCTCCCGGGCCTCAGACATCGTCATTCCGGTAAAATCTGGGATGGGGAGGCTCTCTCCGCGGTGGGTGTAAAAAGAGAGCATCAACATCGTCAGCCACAGCAAAACAATGGTAAGTACAACTGCTGCCAGAAGATGTTTTCTGAATAGCTTGCTGAGAAGGAATTCCTTTAGATGCATCGGGAAGTAGAGATATAAATTGAACAGGTAAATTTAGGAATTATTCTTTAGAAGAAAGTACTTCGAGTAATTCAAGTACTTAGAGTTTTTGAGATTCACTCAGTGTTACAGTTGGAAGCGACATGGGATGAGTCTCTAAATCGAGTAGGTGGAAAGAAGTTTGCGGTAGTAAATTCTACAAATTAATCAACTACAAAATTCATGAGTCTCCAACTTCAAGCACTTGAAGTACTCCAAGTACTTGAAGTACTCTAAGTATTTATCACATTGTACAAAGTATCCCTCTCCACCGGCACAAACCCGGCACCCCGGATCATATCTGACAACTGGTCTGTTGTCGCCGTCGGCGATTGCTCTTCGGAGCCGGCCATGGAGTATATTTTGGTGGTGTCGTCGATGGTGCCGTCCAAATCATCCACGCCAAAAGCGAGGGAGAGTTGGGCCACCTGTTTTCCGATCATGGGCCAGTAGGCCTTCAGGTGCGGAATATTGTCCAGAAAAATTCGTGAAACGGCATAATTTCTCAAATCTTCCACAGTCGTTTGCT
>TBL_comb47_HYPODRAFT_10000054_pt1 | contig 130581 bp, 114 predicted proteins | sample TroBogypolimnion_40_FD_10682 | JGI IMG/M metagenome (IMG submission 10682)
TTGTAGAATATGATCTGCAAATTCCAATAATTCCATATTTCACGGCCTTAATTATTAGCGTTAAGAAAATTCAGCATGTTTTAAGTTTGTAGAATATGATCTGCAAATTCCAATAATTCCATATTCCGCGGCCTTAAATTATTAGCGTTAAGAAAATTCAGCATGTTTTAAGTTTGTAGAATATGATCTGCAAATTCCAATAATTCCATATTCCCCGGCCTTAAATTATTAGCGTTAAGAAAATTCAGCATAGGTTTTATGGAGTAAAATTTTGTGGAGAGGATGGGGAAATACGACCCGCCTTTGGCGGGGAGATTATTTCCCACACAGGAATTTATTGAGTGGCCAAACGGAGAGCTGAATTTTTAGCTAATAATTTACAGCCGATGTTTTCTTTTGTTTCTTTTCTTTGCGCCAAAGAAAAGAAAGGAGTACTGTTTTAATAAATAATTTTACCGAGTAAAATTGTTTATTATCTTTTTAATCTCTTCCTCTGAAATCCCTCCCCCATAAATCTTTCCCTTCTCGACCTTCTTCTCTTCTTTCTTAACTTCAGTCTTTGCAGGTCTATGGAATTCACTCATTGAAGGATTTCCGGCGCGTGCTATTAACCTTTCTTCAATTTCTTTCATGAATGATGATGAAGAATCTGAATGTCTTCTGGATTCAGGCATATCAAATGAACTAATACACTCACCCTTATTAATTGGATTTGACTCAAAGGCAAGATGCTTAAAATTTATTAAATGTCTTGCTGTTACATTTTCGGAAATAATTGATCCACCCCATGTGCCGCAGCCTAATGTCAACGAAGGGCTCAAGGCAGTTGTTACACCTACTGCTCCAACTGAAGAAGGCGTGTTTACAAGAATTCTGAATGCAGGTTTCTCTAATGCGAACTTCATTATTATCGGCTGATCGTTCGAATGTATCACCATCGAATGTCCAACTCCTCCGAAATTCAATAGATCAATACATCTATGACAGCCATCTAGCCAGCCGTCTGCTTCGTAAAATGCGAGCACGGGACTAAGTTTCTCCATCGATAATGGATCTACTCTCCCTACCTCTGTACACTCTGCAATTAAAACTTTTGTACTGTCTGGGACAGAGAATCCTGCATACTTTGCAATAAACGTCGCTGACTTGCCGACTATTTCAGCATTTATCTGGTGATCCTTCTGAACCGCTTTCGCTAATTTCTCTTTCTCTTCTTTATTCACAAAGTAACAGCCGTTGGCTTTTAGTTCCTGAATAACTTTTTCTTTAAGCGGTTTATCACAAACAATTGCCTGTTCTGATGAACAGAGAGTTCCATTATCAAACGTTGTTCCGTATACAATGTCTGCGCATGCCTTTTTATAATTCGCTGTTCTTTCAATAAATGCTGGTACATTTCCTGATCCTACTCCTAATGCCGGTGTCCCGGAACTGTATGCGGCTTTTACCATTGCATTGCTGCCAGTGGCCAGAATAACTGCAATATTTTTATCCTTCATTAATGCATTGGTACCTTCCATTGTTGGTATCGACATGCATTGAATCAATCCCTTTGGGGCTCCTGCCGCTACCCCAGCATCAGATATAATTTTTAATGCTTCCGCTGTACATTTAGCTGTTTTAGGATGTGGACTTACAACAATTGCGTTTCTTCCTTTCAAGGATATAATTGCCTTGAACATTGCAGTGGATGTAGGATTGGTTGAAGGAACTAATGCACAAACTACTCCCATTGGTACTGCAATTTTTAGAACCTTTCCATTGGCTTCACTTCCGACTATACCTACAGTCCTGACGTTTTTAATAGATTCATAAACATTTTTGGTGGCAAACTGATTCTTAATTATTTTATGGGGAACATTTCCAAATCCGCTCTCCTCAACTGCCATTTTAGCAAGCTTTTCTGCAGCCGCATAACCGGCATCACTCATTGCTTTAACAATTTTATCAACCTGATCCTGTTCAAAATGCTTGAATTCTAACTGTGCATCCTTTGCGATTCTGGCAAGATCCCTTGCTTCTTGTATTGACGATAAATCTTTGTCCATTGTAAGTCCCTAAATCTAAAAAATCGTGAATATTATAATAATAAAATAACCGCTAAAAATCATTAACTGTATTTAATTTCCGCATAAACTCCCCCCATTGTCTTTTTCAGGGAATGCAGTGACCGAAGATCCCTTGCTCTACTTGCGCATTTGTAACATTTTCATTGTAATAAGTTTTTAATGGAGCTTTTTGTTTCGTTTATTACTAATTTCGCAACGTTCTCGGAATAATTTGTAATCATGCATCCATCGTAAATTATTTAGGGCACCTTGCTATTTTCTTTATATAGGAGTTTTTATGTTTTCTATTAATAGTAATCGTTACTTCTTTTTTATTTTAATCTTTTTTATTTCATTCCACCTTAAAGGTCAGGATAAAGTAAAAATTGCTGTCTGGGGCGATTCCAGAGAAAATCTCGATAACGCTATATCTGAAGCTATAGCTCCCGTCCTCCTGAATAAGATTACTGATTGGGATTTTCAGGTTCATACCGGTGATTTCACTCATGACGGAAAGGAGCAGTCCTGGCAAAAGTCTCTTAATTATTCCGGAATCAGTAAACTGTATGTAAAAAATAAATTCTATCTCTGCTCAAGTAATCATGATGCAAACGATCCTAAATCTATTAATAATTGGGATAAACACACTGCTGGTATACTTCCTGTAAATTCAGCCGATAGCACAACTCACTTTTATGCCGTTCATAAAGGAAATGTTAATGTTGTTTTCCTTGATGGTTATTTTACTAAACCGGAGGTTATGCAGAAATGGCTTAATCGATACTTATCCAAAATAGACCCTAATGATTGGCTTATCGCTGTCTGGCATGCAGTTTCCTATGGAGATTTAACTTATAAAGAAAGTTATCTCAATGTCTGCCAGCCTTGGATTGATAGCTTATATAATCATGGATGCAAATTTATCCTAAATGGCCATGCCCATGTTTACGTCAGAACTAAACCTCTTTTGCCTGATGAAAGTATTAACGATAAAAAGGGGATTGTAACTATAATAAACGGAACGGGTGGTGCTAGTTGGAAAGAACCGGTCAAACAAAATCCCCGTATCGCTTTTTCTCCCTCGGAAACTTCATTCCCAACGGTTACGTTCCTGACCTTTAAGGGCAATTCTGCTCATCTCGAAACAGTTGATTGCAGACCCGGAAGTAATCTAAAAGTAATTGACCAGTGTGAATATCAGAAGTAAAAATTATCAGTCATTCAGAATTTCTTTAATGCGTCCGACTTCACCTGTTTCAAGTCGGACCTTTATTCCATGAGGATGGTTTGAAGAATTTGTAAGAATATCTTTTACATATCCTTCAGTCAGTTCCCCTGTCCTCTGATCTTCCTTCATTACTATTTTTACATGTATCCCGGCTTTAACATCTTTGCGGTTATTACCATTCATTTCAAATCCTTTTAGTTCAGTATTTCCTTTAGCTTATCATACCCTGTCTTACTCACTGGCAGACTTGTCTTGTCTTCAAGTACCACCTGGTAAGTTTCCTTTTCCAGCAGCTCAATCTTCTTTATTCTCTTTATCCCCGCAATATAAGATCTATGAATTCGCACAAAATCCATCGGATCAAGATGCTCCTCAAAATATTTCATAGTCTTTTGCTTCAGGAATTTCCCCTCGGTTGAATATATCATTACATAATCATCCTGAGCTTCCAGATATTTTACATCATCAGTTTGAATTATATTAATTCTTGGCCCGTCTTTAATTACTATCCGTTCAAGGTATTCATTCTTAGTATCGTTTTGTGCTATTAGCTTATTTATTAGGATCGATTGCTCCGCCTTGCTCCTCAATGGCAGAAATGCCTTCTGGATTGCCTCGTCAAATCTATCCTTTGAATATGGCTTTAGCAGATAATCCGCTGCATTCGCTTCAAAGGCCTTTAGCGCAAAGTGATCGTATGCAGTAGTAAATATTATAACAGGAGGGTTGTCAAGAAGTTCAAGCATCTCAAATCCGTTAAGCTTTGGCATCTGAATATCCAGGAAAACCAAATCCGGCTTCACTTCATTTATCTTTTTTATTCCCTCAAAACCATTGGTGCATTCTGCAGAAATTGTAATTCCATTATGACTAGCCAGGTAACTTTTAATTATTTCCCTGGCTAAGGTTTCATCGTCTATAATTATTGCTTTATATTTATCACTCATTAAATACCGGCTTTATTAGTTAGAGTAATATTTCATATCGGAATATATAAAATTACTCTAAACTTATCTCCTTCTTTCTTTATATCAAGCAGATTTTTTTCTCCGTATATCAGTTCAAGCCGGCTTGTTATGTTCTGCAGCCCTATTCCTGTTCCTTTCCTTGAATACCCGTTTTCAAAATTATTCTCAACTGAAATTACCAGAAACCGTCCATCTTTATGACACTTAAGCATAATCGTTATTTTTTCCAATGAATCGTAAACTGCATGCTTAATTGCATTTTCAAATAGCGGCTGTAATATCATATTCGGGACTTTTACATTAAGCGCTTCCGGTTCAATCTCTTCAAAATAATCAAACTTGTCCTCGAATCTTATCTTCTCTATGTCTAAATACAACTTTATGTTTTTTAGTTCTTCTTCTAATTTATTCTTATCCTTTCCGTTATTGGCTAATGTATACCGCAAAAAATCTGCTAGCTTCAATATCATGCTTCTTGCTCTGTCTGGTTCAATCGTTGTAAGTGCGCTCATTGAATTTAAGCTATTAAATATGAAGTGGGGATTTATCTGAAATTTAAGTGACTTTAATTCAGCCTCTGTTACAAGATTCCTTAGTTCTGATTCTTTTACTGTTTTTTCCTGTAGACTGTTATAATAAATGATCAGATAATAAAACGATGTAATCAGAAAATAGAATAATAGCCCTACAAAAAATCTCCAGGCGATTGTCGAATAAAAGAAATTTGTATAGGTCCCGGTTTTAATAATACTGTTTGTTATTAAAAACCCGATTGCTAACCAAATGCAGGAAGCTATTATGCCACCTCCCATGTGCGTTAAAAAGGTCTTATAACTTATTTTGTTATCAATCGATATATATTTTGCAGGGTACCAGAAACTTAATCCCAACCCCGATAAAATAAGATTGAATATCAGGCTGTCCAAAATTGCAATTTGGTATTCTATGCGCATTCCAAACGAAATAAGTAGAAAATATAATACACTTTCAACCAGCCAGAATGTGAAATACAAATAAATGTATCGTAGATTTTTTAATATTGGGTTTGTAAGCATATTATCAATAAGACTTTATTTCGCCGCCGCCAAACAACGCCAATCCTTTAATCACCAGCGTGCGGGTTGTGTCTAATGGCTGACTTGTATCTCTTCTGCTCTTATTCGAGAATCCGCCGAATAATGGCGTCACGTTTGTCCTTACATTCCAATCTCTTGGAACAATAATTTCTGTCCCGCCGAATATAATAACTACATCAAGTACATTATCTCCTTCGGCTAGTTTACATTGCGTTAAATCAATTTCGCTTCCTCCGAATATTGCGGTAATATTTCCCCCCTTAAAATTATCCGATTGTATTACCTTGTGCCCGCCTCCGAATATCGCTATATCATCGATATAATCTTTATTTACTGGTTCGTAATATTTATATCTTATTTCATCCGCCAATTTCTTTCCATACCGCCTGGCCTCATCTGCTGCACCAGTAAAATCATTTTTATCATAATTCGGTTCTTTCCCCATTTTGTATCTATGCCCCGACCTCTGCCTGAAAACAATCATTACTCCTAGAAGAATTATTATAATTGGGAATATGATGTCATCATCGTAATAAATAAAAGGAAATATTCGTGGAATAAGGAAAAATACACCAACTACAAAAAACATTGCTCCAAGTATCCTCTTCCTTGAGTTTACAAGAATCAATACTCCAACTACTGCCAGTATAAACGGAAACGAAAAAATTATATATGGCAGATTTAATGTAATCATCCCCGCTGATCGTGCTAAAAATAAAACACCTATTAATATCAGCACAGATCCAAGTACTACTCGTGACCCAACCGGTTTGTTTTCTTCCATAATTCATATCCTTTCTAAAATCTATAATTTCTATCCTAAAACTATTATAATCCCTAAATAATTGACAGAACAAATCGGTGAAATATGGAGTTTCATCGGTGAATGCCATCGAATTCATTCCCCAAAAATTACTATATTTATATCTCTTTTTTCGCATTAAAACGGATATCGTCTTGAATACAGAAAAAATATTAGTAACTGCCGCTTTACCTTATGCAAACGGGCCTATTCACCTTGGGCATCTTAGCGGTGCATATCTGCCCGCAGATATTTATGTCAGATATCAGCGGCTGAAAGGAACGGATATTCTTTTCGTATGCGGCTCCGATGAACATGGTGTTCCTATCACAATAAGTGCGGATAAAGAAAAAGTTAAACCTCAGGAAATTATTGACCGCTTCCATATCATAAATAAAGATGCCTTCAATAAATTCGGATTGAGCTTCGATATCTACTCAAGAACAAGTCTTCCAATCCATCATGAAACTTCAAAAGAATTTTTCCTTGAGTTCTATAACCGAGGATTGTTAAAAGAAAAAAAGACTAATCAGTTCTATGATCAGAAAGTTAAAATGTTTCTACCCGACCGTTATGTAGAAGGCACCTGCCCCAATTGCGGTTATGAGGAAGCAAGAAGCGATGAATGTGAAAATTGCGGCACTCTGTATGATCCCTCAGAATTAAAAAATCCTAAAAGTAAAATATCCGGCGAAACTCCAGTTCTAAAAGAAACCTCCCATTGGTTCTTTCCTCTGGGTGACTATCAGGAAAGACTAGAAAAATATATTGCCGAATACAGCAAAAAATATAACTGGAAAGAAAATGTAATTCAGTATTGCAAAGGCTGGCTTAAAGACGGTCTCAAAGACCGCGCTATTACCAGAGATCTGGACTGGGGTGTCCCTGTTCCTCTCCCAAATGCAGAAGGCAAAGTCCTTTACGTATGGTTTGAAGCAGTTCTTGGTTACATTTCTGCCACAAAAGAATTATCTAAATTAAAAGGAAATGACGATCTTTGGCGGGATTACTGGCAGAACCAGCAGACAAAGTATATTGCTTTTATCGGTAAAGACAATGTTGTTTTCCATACTATTATTTTCCCTGCTATGCTCATGGCTTGGAATGACGGCTCCCGGGAAAAATACATACTCCCGCAAAATGTCCCGGCAAATGAATTCCTCAACTTTGAAGGTAAGAAATTTTCAAAAAGCCGTAACTGGGGCATAGACGTTATCGATTTCCTTAAACTGTTTCCCGCTGATCCACTAAGATTTACACTTGCTGCAAACCTTCCCGAAACAAGGGATACTGATTTTCAGTGGAGTGAATTCCAGGCAAGAAATAATAATGAACTGGCCGACATTCTCGGTAATTTCATAAACCGCACACTTACTTTTGTTCATAAACACTTTGATGGCAAAGTCCCTGCAAGGCATGAACTTCTTCCTATTGACAAAGAAATGCTCCAAACCGTTGAATCTTTCCCTCAGAAAGTCTCAGACATGTTTGAAAATTATAAAATCCGTGACGGCGTTCTTGAAATAATTAACCTTGCGAGAGCAGGTAATAAATATTTTAATGATTCCGAACCATGGAAAACTGTAAAAAGCGATAAGGATAAATGTTCAACTACTCTGAATATCTGCCTTAAAACTATTTTTACTCTCGGCGAACTCCTTTCACCCGTTATTCCATTTTCTTCTGAAAAGATTTTTACTATGTTAAACACTCGTATTGTAAATTGGAATGATTCAGGTAAAGATAATCTTGAAGTAGGCCACCAATTGAATAAACCCGAAATTCTGTTCACCAAGATTGAAGATGAAGTAATTGCGAAGCAAAAAGAAAGTCTAAATGAACCGGTAATTCCTAAAGTTGAGGATGAACTTATTACCTACGATGATTTCATGAAAACCCAACTTAAGGTAGCCGAAATTATCCAGGCAGAAAAAATCGCTAAGAGCGATAAACTCTTGAAACTGAAAGTTAAATTGGATAACGAAGAGAGGCAAATTATTGCAGGCATCGCAAAGTATTATACACCTGAAGATTTGATCGGTAAAAAGGTTGTTATAGTTGCAAATCTGAAACCGGCTAAACTGATGGGACTTGAATCAAAAGGAATGGTCCTTGCGGTTGAAAATAGCGATGGTATTATGCAGGTCTTAGCGGTTGATAATTCTGTAAATAATGGAACCCGAGCCAGATAATCATTTATTTTGAATTCCCCCATAAAAGGGGGTGCAAGAGGTTGTTTTCCATAGTCATTGAGGAAGCTTCCTAATGTCATTATGAAAGAGCGTAACGATTGAAGATTCACATCCTTGGTAATCCATAGACTTATTATTTAAATATTGGATTTTAACTATGAATAAAGTTTTCCTATTAATATCTGCATTAACATTTATCTCTTTTGCACAGTCTCCCATTGAAAAGACATCACCAATATTAAAAGAGCAATTGACAGCCTCTGAAGACAATTCAAAATTGCTTATTTGGGTTTTCTTTACTGATAAAGGAAATAATCTCAATAAAATGTACTCAGCCCCTGAAAATGTAGTAAGTCCTCTTTCCCTTAAACGAAGGGCAAAAACTCTGGATAATTCTTCACTAATAGATTTTACAGATTTACAGGTTAATGATGATTATATAAAAGGAATACAGTCACATGGTTTTGAACTAAAACAAAAGTCCAAATGGTTTAATGCAGTCAGTGGGTATATAACAAAAAAGGACTATAATAATATTCTTACTATTCCTTATGTAAAAAATACTGATATTGTAAATAAGTTCAGGAAAAATCCGGAAATAGATAATCCCGCATTCAAATTGGATAAAAAATATCCGGCTTCAAAACAATCCACAGGAGATTCCCTTAATTATGGTTTATCTTTAACTCAGAACCAGCAGATAAATATCCCCGCTTTGCACAATCTTGGTTATAGCGGTCAGGGTGTAACAGTCTGTATGATGGATGCAGGTGTAAGCCTTCTTTCTCATGAAGCTTTTGCTCAAATGCATATTTTGGCAACATACGATTTTGTTAACCACCGTACTTATATAGGTGACGATTCTGGCGGTCTGGGAAATGGCGACCATGGAACTATGACCCTCTCAACTATAGGCGGATACGTACCCGGTCAGCTAATTGGACCTGCTTACAGTGCAAATTTTTTAATTACCAGGACTGAAAATACAAGTAGTGAAACTCCAGTCGAAGAGGATAACTGGGTTGCGGCTATGGAATGGGCTGACAGCATCGGTGTCGACGTAACCTCAACTTCACTTGGCTATCTGACATTCGATTCCCCCTATACAAGTTTAACCTGGCAAAATATGGATGGCCGTACAGCTGTAATTTCAATCGGAGCTGTAATGGCTGCTCGGAAAGGAATAGTTGTAGTCAATTCTGCAGGGAATAGCGGTACTGACGGAACACCTAATACACTTATTGCACCGGCAGACGCAGACAGCATCATTACAGTCGGGGCTGTCTATGGTTCGGGTATTCGCACTTCATTCAGCAGTTATGGCAATACTGTCGACGGTAGAATTAAGCCGGATGTCATGGCTATGGGTTCCGGCGTTGTTATTGCCGATCCGTCTGTTCCCGCTGGAAATGGTTATACCTCCGGAGTTGGAACTTCATTCAGTTGCCCATTAACTGCAGGAGCATGCGCGGTTATTTTATCTTATAATCCCAGCCTTACTAATATGCAGATAAGGGATGCATTAAGAAACACTGCATCTAATCATTTAAAGCCTGATAGCCTTATGGGGTGGGGAATTATTAATGCTCTTTCTGCCGCTAAGTATTTTCCGCTTTCATCAGTTTTACCAGTAAAAACGATTAATCCTGATAATTTCATTCTTTATCAGAATTATCCCAACCCTTTTAACCCTACAACAAGAATAAGGTATTTTGTTCCCCTTGATTCAAAGGTTAAAATAGATTTATTTGGCATTATGGGAAATAAATTAAAAACTCTCTTTAATGGTAATATTTCTGCAGGCAGCCATGATTTTGAACTATCTGCTTCCGGATTATCAAGCGGAGTTTATTTCGTAAAACTAACCACTGGCGGTTTTCAGAAAACAATTAAAATTACCTTAACAAAATAAACGGTATTGCCATTCCATTAAAAGCTGAAATATCATAAAAAATATCTAAATCTGCGTATTTATTGCGTTTTTTGTGTAAATTACCTTGCTTTTCAAACGTGCAATAACTAAACTTATCAGCTAAAATTTATTAAATATTAGGAGAACCAAAAAGATGTTATTTCGTAGTGCAATTCTTTTTTCACTTGTTGTACTAACTTTTATTTTATCATCATGCTCACCTCAGCATGCGGATTTAATCGTGGCCCGATATGGTGATTTTGATATTAAAATGAACGAATTTGAAAATGCTTACGTTAAGAATGCAGGAAGTGTTGATGTCGCAAAACAAGACAGTCTAAATAAACTTAAAAACTTCCTCGATCTTTATGTAAACTTTAAAATGAAATTGAGAGATGCCAAAGTTCGCGGCTATGATCAGGATCCTGCTTTAAGTCAGGAATTGACAGATTATAAGAAAAAAGTAGGCGTTACCTACTTGCTTGAAAAAAACATTGTCGAACCGGGATTAAAAGATCTGTATGAAAGAAGAAAATGGGAATACAGAGTAAGCCATTTGATGATCAGACCCGATTCTACCGGTGAGGAATCTGCCAGAAAACTAACTCAGTCTATTCTTGACAGCATTAAATCGGGAAAAACTTTCGAAAGCATGGTTGCAAAATATTCACAGGATCAATTCTCCAAACCAAATGGCGGAGATATATTCTATGTAACTGCAGGACAGCTTCCTGTTGAATTTGAAGATGCTGTTTATAAGACTGAAAAAGGTTCTGTTTATCCTGAAGTTGTTAAAACTAGATATGGTTTCCATATTATCAAAGTAACCGATAAAAAAGAAAGAACACCGCAGGTTAGAGCCAGCCATATTTTAATTGCTACTAATTCAGAAAAAGGTCCCATTGACAGTAGCGTTGCAAGACTAAGAGCAGATTCTGTTTATGCTCAGGTAAAAGCTGGCGGCGATTTTAGTAAACTTGCTATGAAATATTCTGACGATACAGGTACCAAACAACAGGGAGGCGACCTGAATTATTTTGAACGCAGAATGATGGTAAAGGAATTTGATGAGACGGCTTTTAATCTTAAGGTTGGAGAAATCTCGCCAATTATTAAAACTAATTTTGGTTACCACATTATAAAATTAACTGACAGAAAACCTTATCCGGCATACGAGGATGATAAGGAAAATCTTAAAAAAATATTCAAACAGACCCGCTATCAGGGCCAGTATGATGATTTGATTGCTAATCTTAAAACTAAATATAATTTTAAAGTTAATGATCAGGCTATCGCAACAATTGTCGCTAAGAGTGATTCCGTAAAGATCGGTGGAGATCATCCTAAATTAGATGAGATTAAGAATCTCGATGTTGTTTCCTATGCAGGAAAAACTGTAAAAGCCGATGCTTTCCTTGCTCAAATGAATGGTTCGAACGATTATCTGAATAAACTTATCAGTTCTGATATATTACATACTGCAGCTCAGAAATTCGGAGCAGACTATCTTCTTGATGAAGAAGCTCTTAACCTTGAAAAAACAAATGCCGAATTTGCTTCCCTTATGGAAGATTACAGGAATGGAATCTATATCTTCAAACTGCAGGATGATGAAGTCTGGAGCAAAATAAATCTTGACAGCACAAAACTCTATAATTATTACGCTTCATCTAAAAATAATTATGTTTGGCCTGACAGAATCGATTTCAGTGAAATTTTCTCACGTAAAGATTCATTGATAAATCATTATTATAACTTGTTAAAGAAAGGCGAGAATTTTGATTCGCTGGCAGTTAAATATACTGAACGCCCTGGTTATTCTGAAAAAGCAGGAAACTACGGGCTTACAGATGTTAAAGCTTCTCCACTGGCAGAGCAGGCTTCCAAATTAACAAGTATCGGTGAATATTCTAAACCCTTCTCTGGTACCGGTGGATTCTCCATTGTTAAACTTATCAGTAAGGACCCTTCAAGAACTAAAACTTTTGAAGAAGCTAAAGCTGAAGTTTCCGGTGCATTCCAGGAATCAGAAAGTAAAAGATTAGAACAGGACTATATTGACAAGTTAAAGAGTACATATAAACCCGTTATTTATAACGATAAACTTGAAAAAGCCTTTAAAAACTGATAATCTATTTATTGTTTTTTTCTTAGCCGCAGCCCTTCTTACTGGCTGCGGCAAGGAATCCCCGAATCGGGATTTTATCGCCAGGGTCAATAAATCCTACCTTTCTAAAGATGATTTAAACTCTGTATCTGATTCTGCTCCTTCTAATATCTATAAAGATGAAGAAGTCAGAAATTGGGTAAACCGCGAATTACTCTTTCAAATGGCTGAGAAAGAGGGTATAACTAAAAGTGCTGAATACCTTAAACTTATTGAAGACTCAAAGAAAGAACTTGCGGCATCTTTAATGATTCGGAAATTTTATGACAGTAAAACTCCGGATATTGACGATGACAGCCTGGATTCATACTTTGCTGAAGAGAATAACCTTTTCAAATTAAATAATGACGGCTTCCTGATTAACCGTATTAATTTTACTAGTGAAGATAAAGCTATATTGTTCAGAACGACTGAAATAGAATCTGATTGGAATAAAGCATCCAATGTTTTCAAAAAAGATGCTTCCTCAATTATTATTAATACATTATTTGAGGAACCCGAGTTTCACCCCTCGGGTTTGCTAAGAATTGTTAAAGAACTTGATCCAAAAGAAGTAAGTATCGTTTACGCTGTACGAGATAACGAATTTACTGTCATTCAGTTATTGGAAAAATACCCTGAAGGCACTATCCCCCCGCTCAATGTCATAAGGGATAAAGTTTCTTCAAGGTATATTGCAGATAAAAAAGAACAGCTGTTTAAGAGTTATCTTGAAGATCTGTATTCCCATAACGACATTGAAATTAAAAAAACAGGTGTTAAATGAAATTTAAGAATTTGCTTTTCCTTATTCTATTACTCACAGTCCCCGCATTTTCACAGGAAGTCATAGACAAAATTGTCGCGGTTGTTGATAATGAAATCATTATGCAGAGCGAATTGGATTTCCAGATAAGTCTTGCCGCCTCACAAAGGAAAATATCTCCCGAGACACCTGGATTGAAAGAACAAGTGCTAAAAGCTATGATTGAAGATAAACTGGTTTATGCTCAGGCTAATTTTGATTCTATTACTGTTACTGATGAAGAAGTTGATAACAGGGTTAATTACCAGCTCCAAATGTTTACTCAGCAGTACGGCTCTAAAGAAAAAGTTGAACAAGCTTATGGCATGAGTATTGAAAAAATTAAGCATGAACTTAGAGATGATGTTAAAAAGAATATCATGACTCAGAAACTTCAGGAGAAAAATTTTACAGGTATTGAAGCATCAAGGAAGGATGTCGAAGAGTTCTATTATAAATATAAAGACAGTATTGGGGTGATTCCAGAGAAAATTAAGCTGTCTCATATATACAGGAATCCCAAATCATCCGCAGAAGTTAAAAGAAAATACTATGATTTTGCAAAAGACCTGCTTGACTCACTTAAAAATGGAGCAGATTTTGCCACCTTAGCGAAGAGGTATTCGCAGGATCCCGCCAGTGCAGTTCTAGGTGGCGATCTTGGATTCGTTAAAAAAGGTGTCTTTTATCCGGAATTTGAAGCTGCTGCATTTGCTTTGAAACCGGGTGAAACTTCAGGTATTGTAGAAACTCAGGCTGGTTATCATATTATTCAGCTCCTTGAGCAAAGAGGAGAATCAATTCATTGCAGGCATATTCTTATCAAAATTAAAAATGATGAGCAAGCCGATCTTAGAACTATTGAATTCCTGACTGATGTCAGAGACAGTATAACCAGGAAATTAGGTACGTTCGATGAGTATGCTAAAAAATATTCTGAAGATAAAGAGTCTGCTGCTTTTGGCGGTGATTTAGGTACATTCTATACTTCACAGCTTGATAAAAGTCTCGCTGCAGTTGTTGCAAAATTAAAACCAGGTGAAATAAGTTTCCCAAGCAGAATCGACTATGGTCAGGGAAACTACGGCTATCATATCGTTTGGCTGGTGGAAATGATTCCGCAGCATCCGGCCGAACTTGATAAGGACTACCAGGAACTTAAAAAACTTGCTGATGAATACAAGAAAACTAAGCAGTATGAAAAGTGGATTGAAGGCCTTAAAAGTAAAATATATTTTGATGTAAGACTATAACAGGATTTAATTTGAAAGATTATACTCCTTCTGACGATATTCAACTTGTAGAAAAGCTGAATGATACAATAAGAAAAATTAAGCAGGAAATCGGTAAGGTCATCATTGGACAGGATTATATTATCGACCAGCTTATTATTTCTTTATTATCTAAAGGACACTGTCTCTTGATAGGAGTGCCTGGACTCGCAAAAACCCTGCTTATTAAAACACTTGCTGAGGTAATGGATCTTAATTTTAATAGAATTCAGTTTACTCCTGATCTTATGCCAAGTGATATTACAGGTACCGAAATTATTGAAGAAGACCCTCTTAGCAAGAAAAGAAATTTCAGATTTATTCCCGGGCCTGTATTCGCCAATGTCATTCTGGCTGATGAAATAAATCGTACTCCTCCCAAAACACAGTCTGCATTGCTTGAAGCCATGCAGGAACATAAGGTGACTACAGCCGGTACAACCTATACTTTAAGTGAACCTTTCTTCGTTTTGGCAACTCAAAATCCGATTGAGCAGGAAGGAACATATCCGCTTCCTGAAGCCCAGCTCGATCGTTTCATGTTTAATCTCTGGCTCGATTATCCTTCATTTGAAGAAGAAGTTAAAATTGTTCAGACTACAACCAGCGAATATGCTCCTCAGTTAAATAAAATTGTCAGCGCAAATGATATTATCTCTTTTCAGGACCTGATTAGAAAAGTTCCTGTGGCAGATAATGTTATCGAGTTTGCTGTAAAAACAACAAGCATGACTCGTCCTGAAAATAGTAATTCGCCTAAGTTTGTAAAAGACTGGGTTAGCTGGGGCGCTGGTCCAAGGGCATCTCAATATTTAATTCTCGCAGCTAAAACTAAAGCAGTTATTACAGGAAGATTTACACCTAATATAGATGATGTAAAGTCAGCAATGATCCCGGTTCTGCGTCACAGGATAATTACAAACTTCTCTGCGGAAGCAGATGGGATAAATTCTGTTGAAGTGATTAAAAGACTTATGAACTGAATCTACAGTTTCCCCACTCTGTAGTTAGTATAAGCGAAATATATTTCTTTTGTGAATGTCTTAAATACAGTTGCTGTAGGAATAGCAAGCAGCATTCCTGGTATACCGAATAACTGCCCCCCCGCAATAATCAATAATATAATTATTATAGGATGTATATCTAAGCTCTTCGAAAATATATAGGGCTGTATTATGCCGTTGTCCATTGCGTAAGTAGCCAATACAAGTAATACGATGTAAGGTGCTCTTGAAAAATCTCCATACTGTATCAATGAAATCATAATAGCGGGTATTCCGCCGATTACAGGTCCAAAATAAGGAACCAAGTGACCAATTCCTGCAATCACTCCTAATGGAAGAGAATTCTTTATTCCGATTGAATATAATCCGATCCCCATTACACAGCCGACAAATGATGCATCAAATATCCATGCTCTTACATAACGGCTAAGCTGCAAAGAAACCTTTTTAGTTACATAATAAGACATTTCAAAATATTTATTTGGAATAATATTGAGCAAACCTTTCAATATTTTCTTATTGTCTTTAACCATGAAGAAAGATATGAAGGGAACTATTACAAGTATTGCAACAACAGATATTAGCCCGGAAAGAAGAGATGTGAATGTATCGAATGATTTCTCAACCTGTTCTGAAACATATCTTGTTATTTTATCCTGCAGGTCCCCTGACTTGATCAATGGAATTGACTTCTGAACTTCTGTTCCGACTTTTCTTAGCTGAGTGGGAGTTAAATAAATTTTAACTGTATCAATCAATTGTTTCATCTGCTGGATAAAACTCGGAACCAGAAAAGAGAATATTAAATATAATGCAAAGAAAAACAGAACAAATGTAATTATACTTGCCAGAATTCTTTTAAGTCCTTTTTTTTCCAATGAAGTAATAAAGGGATCGAATATTAAAGCCAATAGTGTTGAAATCGCGCAAACAATAAGAATGTCTGAAAGTAAATAGCATAAATAAAGTATAATGAGCACTGCTATACTCCACAGTGCAATTCTTGAAAACTTTTTTATGGCTAATTCATTCATATTATGACCCTACTGATTCTACTCGTTTAATTCCCGGGACTTGTCTCAATAATGATCTTTCAATACCGGCACGAAGCGTAATAACTGACATGGGACATATAACGCATGCACCTGTGAGCCGCACTTTTACAATTCCGTCATTAGTAATTTCTACTAGCTCAACATCACCGTTATCTGCCTGTAAATATGGCCTTATTGAATCGAGAGCTTTTTTAACTTCCTCATCCATAATAAGTATAACTATTCCTCATCACCTAATGAAATTTCAATTTCTGGTTCTGAATTCAAGTTCCTTAGATTTACCTGCACTGCAAGGTTTCGGGATATTTCTGTTATCACTTTCGAATTCTCGCTGTCAGGAAGATCAAAAACAATTGGCTTTCCTTTATCGCCGCCGATCCTTATTCGTGGATCAATTGGAATACCTCCAAGAAAAGGCACCTTTAATTCTTCAGCTAACCTTTCACCACCGCCTACACCGAAAATGTCATATTTCTTTCCGGTATCAGGTGCAATGAAATAGCTCATATTTTCTACAATACCAAGAACTGGCACATTCACACGGTTGAACATTTTAAGCCCCTTTCGTGCATCAATTAGAGAGACATCCTGAGGTGTGGTAACGATAACGGCTCCGGTTAATGGAATTGTCTGCACTAATGTTAATTGTATGTCTCCGGTGCCGGGAGGCATATCAAATAAGAGATAATCAAGCTCATCCCATTCAACATCGGTCATAAATTGTTTTACAGCCCCGCTTGCCATCGGACCTCTCCAGATAACGGGAGTGTTGTCATCGATTAAAAAACCAATAGACATCAGTTTAACGCCGAAATTCTCAAGCGGGTACATTTTCACTGATCCATGTGCCTGATAGATCCTTGGTTTTTCATTAATTCCGAGCATTAAAGGAATCGAAGGTCCATATATATCAGCATCTATCAACCCGACTTTGAATCCGTCTTTTGCCAAAGCAACAGCAAGGTTTACTGCAACTGTACTTTTTCCCACTCCACCTTTACCACTGGCAACAGCTATAGTGTTTTTAACTCCGGGTAATAGAGCATCTTTCTCTTTGTTCTGGTGCGGGATTACTTTTGTTTCAATTTCTAATTCAACTTTCTTATAAGAAGGGAAATCCTTTCTTATTGCTTCGATAAATTTCTCTCTAAGTGTGCCGCTTAATTTACTAGATGGGATGGGGAGAGTAAAATTAACAATAAGTGAGTCTTTTTTAGTATCTATTTTTTTTATTGAATTCAACAACAAATGATCTTTGTTGAAATCTGGATCATCTACTTTTTTAAGTGAAAACAATATTCCGCTTTTGGTTACATCTGACATAAAACTGAAAACCTTTTTAGTATAATTCTTTATTATACAAAATTATGCAATTAAGTCACCTTACGCAATAAAGGAGTGTGTTTTGACATTCTTCAATTTGCGCATAGGACTACTTATGGAACTCCACGGAACGGAGCTATCATATTTTAGTTTTCGTGTAACTTCCGCTGACTTTTATTGTATGGTTCATCAGCCATTCCTGCGAACTGATTCTTTTCATATCTTCACCCCTGGGAACTTTTTGATATGTTCCATCAGACATTAGAAGCCGGGCTTTTGTATTATCCCTTAGATATGCCTTAATAATGATCTTCAGGATTGTACTTTTAAGTTTCTCATCTTTTACCGGGAATATTGTTTCAACTCTTCTGTCAAGATTTCTCTGCATCATATCGGCACTTCCTAAGTAAACCTCTTCGTCTCCGTTATTTCGGAAATAAAAAACACGGCTGTGTTCAAGGAATCGCCCGACAATACTTATTACTCTGATATTCGTGCTAAGACCCTCTATTCCCGGTACCAGGCAGCAGATTCCCCTAATAATAAGTTCAATATTTACTCCATTATTTGATGCTTCATAAAGAGCCGAAATAACAGCGGGATCTACCAGGGAGTTAAGTTTAAGAATAATTTTTCCTTCACCGCCGCTTTTGACATGCTCAATTTCCCTTAAAATTAGAAACAATATCTTTTCCCGCATATTTATAGGAGCGACAATTATTTTTCGAAATTCAGTTTGTTTTGAGTAGCCTGTCAGGTAATTAAAAATATCCGATACGTCAGTGCAGAGGTCATCATCATCCGTAAATAATCCAAGATCAGTATAAAGTTTTGTTGTTTCAACATTATAATTTCCCGTACTCATATGGATATATCTTTTCAGTCCTTCCGATTCTTTCCGCACTACCAAAGTCATTTTTGCATGAGTTTTTAATCCAACTAGTCCATAGACTACATGCACTCCTACTTTTTCCAGTTCACGGGCCCAGAAGATATTGTTTTGTTCATCAAACCGGGCTTTTAATTCAACAAGTACAGCAACCTGTTTACCCCGTTCGGCAGCCTCAATCAGATATTTTAATATTGGCGAGTTTGAGCCGACTCTATAAAGAGTTTGTTTTATTGCAACAACATCCGGATCGACAGATGCCTGTTTGAGAAAAGAAATTACAGGATTAAATGAATGAAATGGATGATGAAGAAGAATATCCTTTTGTCTAATTATTCCGAATATATCATCATCATCTTCAAAAGTTTTAGGCAATAACGGATAAAATGGTCCAGCTTTTAATTGATGCAAAGGTAGGTCATATAATGATATAATATCACTTAATCCAAGAGGTCCATCGACTATATGAACTTCGTCACTGCTAATAAGAAGATTCTCTTTTAGAGTTTCAAGCATAAATTCAGGCATACCGCCCGGGACCTCAAGACGAACTACCTTTCCAAATCTTCTTTGTTTTATATGTTCTTCAATAACTTTCAGCAAATCATCAGCTTCATCTTCCTGAAGTTCAATATCAGTGTCCCTTGTAATTCTAAAATGATGTGCTTCAACAACCTCCATACCCGGAAACAAGAATTGAAGGTTAGCTTTAATAATTTCTCCAAGCCAAATGTATCGCGCTATAAATTGACCATTTGTTTTCATCTTCCTGGAAGGGTCAAAGATTTTATCTATTTGCAGCAGCCGGGGAAGAGTTTGTGGTATTTTAAGCCGGGCAAACAGGCTTTCACCATTTGGTTTTTTGACCAGAATAGCAAGACTTAAACTAAGGTTTGAGATGTATGGGAATGGGCGACCTGGATCAAAAGCAAGCGGAGTAAGAACAGGATAAATCTCTTTAAGAAAATATTCTTTCATTATTTCCTGTTCTTTTTCATCCAGATCATTATATCCGAGTATATAAATTTCGTTTGATCTTAATTCCGGCACTATAACATTCTGCCAAAGGTCAAAGATCTCTGTCAGCATTGGTTGAATAGTCTTTTCAATTTTTTGAAGCTGCTCCATTGGGGGTAAGCCGTCAATTGATGGCTCAAGGATACCTGCAGCAATCTGTTCTTTAAGTCCTGAGACACGGATCATATAGAATTCATCAAGATTGGTGCAGAAAATAGAAATGAATTTAATCTTCTCAAGCAGAGGAAGATCTGGATCGAGAGCTTCCTCTAAAACTCTTCGGTTAAACTCAATCCAGCTAAGATCCCGGTTGAAAAAATTCTTTGGATCTTTATATTTCTTTAGTAACTCTTTTGCAGGCATGTATTTAAAACTTATTTACCATAATATAACCTTTTTTCTCTTCTTTTTTTATGTAAATATTGAATTATTAATTTATGTTTAATCGTCAATCACCTGTGACACATGGACACAAATTCATTCAGGATATTATTAATTTCCTTTTTTATATAAAGACTATAAAGTAAGTTTTACAGATGAACAAACATTTGCTGGATCTACCCCCTGTTGATGAAGAATTATACGAATTAATGTTATATAACATTGAGGATTACGCGGTTATTATACTAGACCCGGAAGGTAACATTTTATCATGGAATAAAGGGGCTGAAAAGATAAAAGGTTATAAAAGAGAAGAAGTTATTCACCAATACTTCGGCCTTTTTTACACTGATGAAGATATTAAAAACAATAAACCGCATAAAAACCTATTACATGCAATTGAAAACGGCTATCATGAAGAAGAAGCCATCCGAAAAAGAAAAGACGGTACAAAGTTTTTCGCTAGTGTTTCTATAACAGCGCTTAAAAATAAATTAGGAGAACTTCGCGGTTTTACTAAAATTGTTAAAGATATCACATATGCAAAAGAAGCAGAAGAATTATTGATCAGTAATAAAAAGCAGCTTGATCTGGCTCAGAAGCTGGCACACATAGGGAGTTGGGAATGGAATCTTCAGGATAATATTATAAAATGGACAGAGGAACTTTATTATATTTTTGGAATAGAAGATACAGAACAGTTAATAACATATGAATTATTCCTTTCAAAACTTCATCCTGAAAGCAGACCTGATATAATTTCGAAGTTCAGAGAGATAATAAATTCAAAAATGCCCTTTGATTTCCATATAAAAATTATACGTAACGGGGAGACTCGAATTCTGCAGATGCTTGGGGATGTATTAACAAATCGTGAAGGGCTGGCTGAAAAACTATTCGGAAGCTGCCAGGATGTTACCGATTCAAAAAACCAGGAAGAACGGCTCATAAGTTCAAATGATTTACTGGAATCATTAGTACAGGAAAGAACAAAAGAACTAACAAATGTTAATAAAACTCTAAAAAAAGAAATTACATTCCGTAAAAAGGTAGAAGTAGAAAAGCAAACTGCTGCTGAAAAAGTAGAGAATTCATTGAGAGAAAAAGAACTTCTTTTAAAGGAAATTCATCACAGAGTAAAGAACAATCTTCAGATAATATCAAGTCTTCTGAATATTCAGTCATCTTATATCAAAGATCCTGACACGGTAGATATCTTTAAGGAAAGCCAGAACCGTGTTAGATCAATGGCGCTAATACATGAAAAACTGTACCAATCACAGGACATGGCGAACATTGACTTCTCTGACTATGTTAAGGAGCTATTAGGAAATTTATTCGGTTCATACAATCTTAATCCGGAGCATATCGTTCTTCATCAGGAAATCCATAATATACTAGTTGGAATTGACCTCGCTATTAATCTGGGTTTGATCCTGAATGAGCTGATTTCCAATGCATTTAAACATGCATTCCCAAATGGTAGAAAAGGAAACCTTTATGTCGTAATGCACAAAATAGGAATAGATTGTGAGTTGGTGGTGGAAGATGATGGTGTGGGATTTAAACCTGGAATTGAAATAAAAAACTCAGAATCATTGGGGCTGCAGTTGATTCAGACTTTGGTGGAACAGATTGGGGGAACGATTGAACTTACAAGCGTTAAAGGGACTAAATTTTCAATTAAATTTCAGTATTAAAAAAAAGATTTGACACTTATAATTTTCAGGAGCTCAGTTAGAAAATTACTCATGTCAAATCTTGATCTCATTTATTATTAACACTTCTAATTAACAAAATTATTCGACTATTTTTTTTGACGCGCATCAATAGAGCAGGGGCTAAATAATATCCATGATTTTTTTTGTTATTAGATGAAAAAATAAATGCTTATATCAATTTTAACTTTATATTTGCAATAATGATTTTATTTAATTTAATGGAAAGGTTAAAAAAATGTTTCAAGGAACAGGAACTGCATTAATTACACCTTTTGATGAAGATCTTAAAGTTGATTATAAAGATCTGAAAAAGCTTGTAAAGTTCCAGCTGGATAACAAAGTTGATTTCCTCGTAGTGCTTGGTACGACGGGTGAATCTGCAGTTATCGATGATGAGGAACGGAAACAAATTATTGAGACCGTGATTGCTGAAGTAAATGGGAAGATTCCTGTTGTTATTGGAACAGGCACAAATGATACCAGAAAAGTAGTTAAACTAAATAAAATGGCTGAAGACTTGAAAGCAGACGGAGTTTTGATTGTAAATCCTTATTACAATAAGGGAACACAAACAAGCCTGGTAGAACATTATAAATATATTTCAGAAAGAACCCAACTACCCATTATTGTATATAATGTTCCTAGCAGAACGGCTATGAATATTCTTCCTGATACAATATTGAAGATTCATCAATCCTGTTCTAATGTTGTAGCTGTAAAAGAAGCAAGCGGCGACATTTCTCAGATAGCAAAACTTATCGCTATGAAACATGAATCATTAACTGTGCTTTCCGGAAATGATGATCAGACACTTGCGGTTATGGCACTCGGCGGCAAAGGAGTGATTTCAACTTTCTCAAATTCATTTCCACTTCAAATGTGGGAAATTACAAACGCCATGAGGAATAGAGATCTTGAATTTGCAAGGAAGCTGCACAACAAATATTTAGCAATGATGAATCTTCTTTTTGTTGAAACCAGCCCTATGCCAGTGAAGTTTGCGTGCAGCTATTTAGGATTATGCAAGAATAAGCTGCGTCTGCCTCTTATTCCTATATCCAGCAATCTGGAGAGTATGATTTCGCAAGAAATAGAGAGGTTAAAATAATGTCTCTTAAATATGGAATAATAGGTGCATCCGGTAGGATGGGGAAAGAGATAGAAAATCTGATGAATGAATCAGGACATATCTGTGTATTTAAGTATGATGAAAATGGAGAATGGAAGACTGAAAGCCCGGAAGTAATAATAGATTTCTCGCTTCCACAGGTATTTGAGCAGACACTGTTTTATATGGATAAGTTTAAGGTTCCGCTTGTAATGGGAACAACAGGATTAAACAATCAGCAGACAAATGCATTAAAAGAATTAGGGAAAGAGCTGCCTATTGTGCATAGTTCAAATTTCTCCGTGGGAATACAGATGCTGATCAGATGTGCGGAGATGCTGAAAGAAAATCTGCCTGACTGGGATATTGAAATAAGTGAAACACACCATAGATTCAAAAAAGATAAGCCTTCCGGTACAGCTATTATGATTAAAAATGCATTAGGGAAAGAAATAAACATTTCGTCATTAAGACTTGGCAATGTGGCCGGAGATCATACGGTTTCTTTCGGGGGTCTTGGAGAAGTACTTAGCGTTACACATTCAGCGACATCAAGAAGAACTTTTTCTGAAGGAGTACTAAAATCAGTTCTTTTTGTTGTTAATAAGAAGAATGGTTATTATTCATTTAAAGAAGTACTCTTTAATAATAAAGGCAAATAATGGACTCATACGAGATCATAAAATATATTGCAGACGCCCAGCGCAAAACTCCTGCAAAGATTTATCTTTCAGGTAAGCTAGGTAAAGTGGATTTCACAGGGATGGATTATTATGGAGACAGCAAGTGGGGAGTGTTGTTCTGTGAATATCAAATGTTTGAAGAGTTCCTTGAAAAGAATAAAGGTTCAATAGAGAATTACAAAGTTGAAACAGACCGTCGGAATTCTGCAATACCCCTTGCTGATTTAACAAAATATAATGCAAGGATAGAACCGGGAGCATTGATAAGGGACCTTGTCGAGATTGGGGACAATTGTGTTATTATGATGGGTGCAGTACTGAATATAGGTGCGGTAATCGGCGAGCGGACAATGATAGATATGAATGTTGTTGTAGGCGGAAGGGCAGTTGTCGGCAAAGACTGTCATATTGGTGCCGGAACTGTACTGGCAGGTGTAATTGAACCGCCGAATGCAAATCCTGTAATAATCGGAGATAATGTATTGATTGGCGCAAATGCTGTTATACTTGAAGGAATAAAAGTAGGAAGCGGAGCTGTAGTTGCAGCGGGATCAGTTGTTGTTAACGATGTTGATTCTGATACTGTAGTTGCAGGAGTTCCGGCAAAGGTAATTAAAATGGTAGATGCAAAGACAAGATCCAAAACCCAGCTTATTGAAGAATTAAGAAGGCTTTAAGAATAGAATTGAACATAGTAGTACACAAATACGGAGGCAGTTCCGTAGCAGACCCTGATAAAATAAAGAATGTAGCATCAAGAATATCAGTTAAAGTTAAGAAGGGATTTAAAGTAATTATAGTAGTATCTGCAATGGGGAAATCTACCGACGGACTTATAAAGCTTGCAAAGCAGATATCAGCGAACCCTGATCCACGTGAACTTGATATGCTGTTATCAACAGGAGAACAGGTGTCGGTTTCGTTGTTATCGATGGCTTTGAATGATCTGGGTTTAAGGAGCAAATCGCTTAATGCCTTCCAGGCGGGGATAAGGACTACAGGTGATTTTAATGAGGCGAAGATATTAAGTTTTGATAATGAAAAGATACTTTCATTACTTGAGGAACTGGATACACTGGTGGTTACTGGATTTCAGGGAGTAACCGAAGAAGGAGAAATGACTACTCTAGGAAGAGGCGGTTCTGATACTTCTGCGGTAGCAATGGCTGCTTCACTAAAGATAGATTGTGAAATATACAGCGATGTTGCGGGGATTTATACAATTGATCCCAGATTATATCCTGCAGCGAGGAAGATAAAATATATAGCTTATGACGAAATGCTGGAAATGGCTAGTTTAGGAGCCAAGGTACTGCACAGCAGATCTGTTGAGATAGCCAAGAAATTTGATATTAAAATTTATTGCAGTTCATCATTTGTGGATGAAGAAGGAAGTTATGTCGTGAATGAGAATATAATAATAGAAGAACCCGTAGTTACCGGGTGCAGTGTTGATGACAACGAGACACAAGTTTATATCAAGAACCTGCCGGTTGATTATAAGATTGTGCAGACAGTTTTTGAGAAGACAGCATCCGAGGGATTGAATGTCGATATGATCTCAATAATCAACACAGGTGAAAACCTTGTGTTATCATTTACTATAGTTGAATCAAAAAGGGAGCAGCTAGAGGAAGTCCTTGATAATTTATTTAAGGATATGGACACATATGAAGTAAAATACAATAAAGGATTTGTTAAATTATCAGTAGTAGGCATAGGAATGAGATCCGGAATAGGAGTTGCATCAACTTTCTTTAAGGCGCTGGCAGAAATACCTATACGGCTGGTTACGACATCCGAAATAAAAATATCATGCTTAATAGAAAGCAAGTACAAGCAAAAAGCAGTGGATGCAATTGTAAAGGAATTCAGTTTATAAATGGCAGAGATATTGAACCCATCTGAACTGAGGCATCAGTTACATTCCTTTCCAGAGCTGATGTTTGAAGAATTCAAGACAACGAAGCTGCTTGCGGAAAATATACATCTAATGAAATATGTGGAGATATTCCGGCCAATTGAGACGGGACTTGTAGTTGAATACAGGGTAAATGAAGGTCCATTCCTATTGTTCAGGGCAGATATAGACGCACTGCCAATCAAAGAAGAAACCGGGGTTTCATTTGCTTCACAGAATAATCATATGCATGCCTGCGGACATGATATTCACACTTCTATACTATATGGTTTGCTTAAGGAGGTAGTTGAAAGCAGGATCGATAAAAACATATTATTTCTTTTCCAGCCTGGTGAAGAGGGAGGCGGTGGGGCAGAGAAGATAATTAATTCTGGTATATTAAAGAATTATAATATTGAAAAAGCATTCGCGCTTCATGTAACGGATGAATATAAGGAAGGAGTGGTAGCATCCACTCCGGGGACACTTTTTGCATCTGCAATGGAAATAGATATTGAATTCTTCGGCAAGAGCGCCCATGTTGCGTTTCCTGAGAACGGGTACAACGCATTTGAAGCGCTTGTATTATTTCTGGACCGAGTAAAAAAGCAAATAAGCCAGGAAAAAGAGAGAATAATATTCGGTTATGGGAAAGTGGAATCCGGATTAGTAAGGAATATTGTTCCTGCATATGCTAAAATAGAAGCCACATTAAGGGGATTGAGCAGGAATAAATGCGAATTGTTTACCGCTAAAATTAACTCTCTTCTTATTGAGATTGAAAAAGAAATCGGAGTTAAGAGTAAAATTACAATTGGATCTTTATATACTGAAGTTGTGGTGGATAAGGAACTTTATGAAGAATGCCGTTCGAAATTAGAAGGCAAATATGAATTTATTGACTGCGGTTATAAAATGACGGGTGAGGATTTTGGTTTCATATCAAAACTGTATCCATCGTTTATGTTCTGGTTAGGGACACGCAAGGGTGAGCAGTACGGGCTGCATAATCCCCGGTTTTTACCGGACGATTCAATTATCGATATTGGAATTGAAATTTACAAAGCTATACTTAGTGAGGTTTAAATGAGTAAAATAGAAGTCGGAATATTAGGTGCAACGGGAAGTGTGGGGCAGAAGTTTATACAACTTCTTGAGAACCATCCTTTCTTTAAGGTTGTGGAAGTTGCTGCATCCGACAGATCAGCCGGGAAGAAATATTCAGATGCTGTTAACTGGTTTTTAGCTTCACCAATTCCTAAGGATGTTGCGGGACTAACCGTTCAGGCATGCGAGCCGGTACTTAAAAGTCATGTCGTATTTTCAGCTCTTGATGCAAGTGTAGCAGGAGAGATTGAAACTGAATTTGCCAAGAAAGGATATATGGTAGTATCAAATTCAAAGAACCACAGATTTGATCCAGATGTTCCATTGTTAATTCCAGAAGTTAATCCTGAGCACCTTGAGCTTCTGAAGGTACAGAAGTATGGAAAGGGAGGAATTGTTACAAATCCAAACTGTTCTACAATAGGACTTGTGCTGGCACTTAAGCCGCTTGCTGATAAATTCGGTTTAGAGGCAGTAAACGTAGTAACGATGCAGGCATTATCGGGAGCCGGGTATCCGGGAGTTTCAGGGCTTGACTGCATTGACAACGTAATTCCCTTTATAGGCGGCGAAGAGCCTAAGCTGGAAGCGGAGCCTCTTAAGATATTAGGAGGTTTTAATGGAAAGGGTATAGACAAATACGAAATGAAAATTAGCGCGCAGACAAACAGAGTGGCAGTAATTGATGGTCACACAGAAGCTGTGCAGATCAACCTTAAGAACAAGGCAACAAAAGAAGAGATACTTAAGGTGTGGAGAGAATTTAGAAGTGTTCCACAGGACTTAAAACTTCCCATGGCTCCGATTAATCCGATCTATTATTTTACTGAAGATAAATATCCCCAGCCGCGTCTGCACAGAGATATTGATAAAGGAATGGCAGTGAGCATAGGGCGGCTCAGGGAGTGCAATTTATTTGACTACAAATTTATTCTTATATCGCATAATACTGTAAGGGGTGCTGCAGGGGGTGCAATACTTTGCGCTGAACTAATGAAGGAACAGGAGTACTTATAATTTATTCCTTTTATGGAATAAATTATTTTACTAAAGCCTTGATTTACTTTTCTTTGGCGCAAAGAAAAGTAACAAAAGAAAACACCGGCTGTAAATTATTCGCTATAAATTCAGCGCTCCGTTTGGCGAACCTCTAAATTAAAGTGTGGGAAATAAACTCGCCCCGAATTCTCGGGGCTCAAACAGTATTTCCCCATCGTTTCCATGGCATTATCCACAATTTTATCATATGCTGAATTTACCTAACGCGAATAATTTAAGGCCATTAAATAAGGAACTGCCAATAATACCCTTAAAAAGGACAGTTATTTGTTCGAATAATTTAAAGCCATTAAATATGGAAGCGGATAAGTTAATGCCATGGATAAATTACTTTACATTAGGAATGGCTAATCCTTCCGATTTCCTCATTGCCTGCAAGGCATCATTTACGGGAATGCAAACAATTGTATTTGTCTTTGATAATACTTCCGGATTTGCTGCGCCAAAATTAACGGCAAGACTTGTGATACTATCAGGAGTTTCTGCTATGACAAATCCATCATATTCGCCGTAAGTATAATAAAAAGATAACATTCTCCCTCCGACCTTTTCTATTATTTCTTTGATATATCTGGAGCGGTCTTCTGGATGTTTAACCAGTTTTTGCATTGCCTGCGGTGTATAGGAAAATTGGATCATTGTTGTAACCATAATACCTCCTCATTAAATATTATTAAACTGAATTTGGTCAGTTAAAAATACCCATCTGAAGAGTTACCTCTTTGTGGTTAAAAACATTTTATTAACTCCCTCACAGAGGAAAATAAATCTCTTGAAATTAGTGAAATAGATTAATTATTGAGGATGAAACGAGAGACGGGTTCTGTACCAATTACAAGGTTTTCGTTACTAATATTATTAATATAGTAATTATGCTTTTCCTGGCTGGTAAGGAGTTCATTTAATATTGAAGGAAGTTTATTTATATCTTCTTCAAAAATGCCCATGTTATTATCTCGTATAAACTCCATATTTCCCTTTTCCTGTCCCCATATATAATCAATTACTATCGGCACTTTTTTCAAATGGAGGATTTCCATCATAGCAGATGCTCCGGCTTTTGTAATAACAAAATCGGAGATATTCAAAAGTTCATAAACGAAATCGACAAAGCCGAAGACTTTCAGGTTCATTGCTTTGTATTTACCCTTGAGTATATGGGCTTTAATAACCAAAGAATCATTCTTCCCTGAAACGAAGCCGATGTTTATATCAATACCTGCTTTAAGGATAACTTCAAGGATTTTTTTGCCTTTAGGGATACCATCACCGCCGCCGAAGATAAGGACTGTCTTTTTGGACGGATCAAAGCCGTAATTTCTTTTTAGTTCAGGAAGCTGATCAGGGGGAATTGGGGATGAATATTTCTCATCAAGAATGAAGGGGAAGACATTCAGGTTTTTCTCATTGATATTGAGTTTAAGAGCATGCTTTTTCAGACGTTCACTGAACAAGATGAAAGTTTGATTCTTATTCACGAACCAGAACGGATGGGCAGTAAAGGGATCAGTAACAACGGTAATTACTTTTATATCGAGTTTATGTTTTTTAATAATATTATAAACAGGGCGGATAAGAAAAAAGTGGAAGACGATTATCTTTTCAGGTTTATCGGACAAAATCCTTTTCTCAAGATAAGGGACGATAGAATGCTTAAGGATAATATCATTAAGCCAGGGGACAGTTGGGAGGAAATAAAGAGCATACAGGAATTCATAGAACCATTTCCCGCTTTGCTGAAGACCGCGGTAGCCATCCTCGATAAGGTAGCGGATAATATTCATGGCCTTTTCGAAACCATCAATGAGGACAGGTTCAACAGAGCCGCCGGATATTTTTTCAATACAACCGGCAATAGATTTGGCAGGGGCAAGGTGTCCACCTCCCGTATGAAGGTAAAGGAATAAATATTTCTTAGAAGGTGCGGTCAAATGTAATTTCCAAATGAAAATAATTAATAAAGCAAATATACTATTCTTTTGAATTTCTATTGTTATCGGGGAGCGGGGGTAAATGTTTTAATTAATGGAAAAAACGAAGGAATATGAGGAAAGTAATCCTTTTATCATCCTTTTGACCTATTGAACGGGGAGGCTGTTCTGCATATCATTTAAAAGTAATTAAAGAAGAAAAATTTAAAAGAGAAAAGAAGAGAAATCAAATGAACAAGTTAAAATATAAGAGCCCCTGGACTGAATCGTGGATGAAAACAGGAGATGAACTTAAACAGCGGTTAGAAAGTTTATCAGATGAAGATTTAAATTTTCCAAATGGCAAGGAAGATGCTGTATTAGGAAGAATAAAGGGTAAAGTTGGAAACACGAAAGAGAAGCTACGCAATCTATTTTCAAAATTGTAAGGATCAGGTTCAAGAGAACAGCATGCATACTGAATATTATATTAAAATAATTACAGCAATAATATTTATGACAGGAACATTAATGGCGCAGATGGAAGCTAATGTTAATTTAAATATAGCGACTCAGCCAATATGGGGGCCGACTGGATACGATCAGGCGGATAATTATTTTATACCGGACATTGAAGTATATTATAATGTATCCCAGCAGGTATTTTATACAAATGAAGAAGGGAACTGGACCAGCAGCTTATCATTGCCGTCAAGATTTGGGAAGTATGATTTATATAAAGCGCATAAAGTTGTGATGAATGATAAAAGTCCCTGGTTAAATAACGACGTTAACAGGGAAAGATATTACACATTAATCAAAGTACATGATCAGAAGCCGATACGTGACAGCAGGGACTCAAAATATTTTGTAAATGCAAATCATCCGGAGCATAAAAACTGGCTTGAAAAGCAGAAACATAAAAATATAAAGGAAGCTGCCAAAAGGGGACAATCAGGAATACAGTAAAATAAATAAATAAGCAAAAGAACAATTAAACAATCTCAAGGAGCATTATGCAGATCAAATATTTTATATTAACAATTATTGTTTTGATAACCGGATCAAAGCTAGTCGGGTATAACAACCCGGGCATGAAATCAGGGGCAGACGTCATAGCTATGGTAAATCAATCAGCTCAGGATGTAAAGAAGCAAGATGATTCCAAGAGCGATTGGCAGCAATTCAAGATAGACGCTAAAATAAGGATTGATGCAAATGAACAAAAAATTGTCAAATTCAATGCAGATATGAAAGCAGATATAAAGTCTGACGGCAAGAAAGTAAAAAAGGGTTATAAAAAAGAAGTAGTGCGGTTAGAGAAACAAAACAATGAGCTGAAGAATAAGCTTGAAGAATACAAGTATGACAGCAAGGAAAATTGGATGAAATTCAAGAAAGGATTTAATCATGATATGGATGCTGTGGGTAATTCAATAAATAATTTATTTACCAAAAAGAATTAATTGATATAAAAGTTAGTAGAGGTTAGAAATGAAAAAGAAGATAGTGACAGTTTTGTTAATGGTAATGGCGGTGTGGATTATTCCAGGATGCGGTACCAGGTATTTAGCTCAGGATAACGGAGGGGGAAATGACCCTAATTATACTGACAATAATACGCAGGATAATAATTATGAAGAATATAATGTTGACGATTTAAATCAATATGGAGAGTGGGTAAATGTGAATCCATACGGCAGGGTATGGCATCCATCAGTGATAAACACATGGCAGCCGTTTACAAACGGGCATTGGACATATGACGGCACAGACTGGGTATGGGTATCATACGAGCCATTCGGCTGGATAGTATATCATTATGGTAATTGGGAAAACACACCCGAATACGGATGGCTATGGATACCGGCAAGAGATGCATGGTCGCCGGCACGAGTTCAATGGATAGATTACGGAGATAATATTGGCTGGGCACCGATGCGAGCTAACAACAGAAGCTGGGGTGAACCTTGGGAAAACAATAATGTGCATCCATGGATGGTGGTAAGGATGGAAGATTTTAACAGAGACAACATAACATCATATGGAGTATCTGCTGCTACCCGGAATAACCATATAGGTACGAGTTCTATACAAAGGAACGCGCCACAACTAAGAACGATTCAGAGTCATGTAAAGGATCCGATAAAGATAGTTAAGATTAATAAGGAGCCGAACAGAAATGAAAATCAGGCAGTAAGGAACAATCCACTTCCAATAAAAACTGAAGCAACTCCCAGAGAGTATCCAAAGGTAGTACCGCAAGTAAGGAATGATGATCCTGCAGTAAGGACAAATATTCCTCCGGTGAGGAATGATAACCCGACGGTCAGAGAAAATACACCACCGATAAGGAATGAGGCGCCGCCTGTTAATACTAAAAACGCAACAAATGTAAGAGCTCCAAATAACAGAAATATATTTCACATGCAGGTTCCACCGGAAGAAAAGCAGAGAGTAGACAGATACAGCCCAAAAGTTCAAAAGGACATGTTAATAAAGAAGAATCCACGTCCAAATGTGAAACCTTTACCGAAGCAAGAAGAGAAGCAGACAAATGACAGGAAGAAAGAGTAAACGAACTTGCCATTAAATATTTTCTATTTACCGGTTTTAATTGTTCTGAACCTAGGTACAATAGAATGCCTGAATGCGCAGGCAAAGAGCACGTCAAATGCTGATACAAGCGGTGTAGTTTCTGAGGTTAAAAGTTTTTCGCAGAAGGACAATGTTTTCTCAAGGATAGTTAGAGCGGTATTAGTTAAAGAAAACGAATTACAGCCGGAAAATAAAATTCGCAGCTATGACAGGGAAATAATCCAAAAAGCGACAGGAATGATAATCAGGAAAATTAATGTTGTAATTCTTGATGTGTTTGGAGGATCAGTATATAATCCAAATGATTCAGTCAGAAGCTGGTTACAGAATGGGGGAAATTCTCTTCATCTAAAAACAAAAGAATGGCTAATCAAGAACAAGTTAATTTTTTCGGAAGGTCAGTATTTCATTCCTTTTGAGATTATGGAAAGCGAAAGAATTATCCGGCAAACTTCATACGTTTATGATGTCCGTATAATTCCGCAGGAGATTAAGAACAATGCAGACAGTATTGATGTTATAGTTTGTGTACAGGATATATGGAGCACAAATGGAAGCATTGCTTATCGATCAGGGAATAAAAACGGCGCTATTTCTGTGGATGATATAAATCTTCTGGGGTTTGGGAATGAATTCAAAGCAGGGCTTAAATTTGATCCAATTCTTAAACATGGATGGGATTGGAATGGAAGTTATTCCATAGATAATATTTACAAAACATTTCTTTCATCAAATTTATATTATTCATCGGACATAGATCATCAACAATATGGAGCAATGATAGGAAGGGATTTTATATCCCCAATAATAACATGGGCCGGAGCTATAGCACAGAGCTGGCAAGTTACAAGGTATCCCGATCCAAGGGACAGCGTGGGGCTTTTTCAAAATGCAAAATACAACCAGCAGGATTACTGGTTTGGCTATGCATTTGACTTCAAGCCATTTGACCCAAACACAGTTTATCAAAACCGATTTAATATTGCGGGAAGAATAACAAGAACCGTTTACAGTCAGAGGCCTGAATTTGACACTACCGACATTTTCCAGAATAGTACTTTTTATTTAGGGCGCATCGGATATTCGGTCAGATCTTATTTCCAGGACAGTTATATATTTGGTCTTGGCAGGACAGAGGATATTCCATTGATAAATATGATTGAAATTATTTTCGGATATGAAAAAGGATCGAATTCCAGCCGACCTTATTATGCTTTAAAAACAGGGTACAGTTTTTACGATGATAACCTTGGATATATGTACGGCGGATTTCAAGCGGGGGCATTTAGGAGCAATGAAAAATGGTTAGACCGCGCTTCGATTGTTGAATTTCTTTATTTCTCAAAGCTGAATGCCATTAGTAATTTTAAATGGAGGCATTATATCGGGACAAAATACTCATACAGTTACGATCCACTAACTCCGCAAGATATTCTTGATGTAAACGATGGAGACGGGCTGCGAGGATTTTCAAATAATTTCCTAAGAGGGAACAAAAAACTGACTTTGAATTATGAGGCAGACATATTTATACCTTTAAAATTTCTTGGTTTTAGCACCGCATTGATAACATTTGCGGATTTCGGGATAATATCTTCAATAAATAGTTCTTTATTTTCAAGTGAACTTTACCAGGGTTATGGAATCGGCTTCAGAATAAAAAACGAGCATCTTATTTTTCCTACATTCCAGTTTATGATAGGATATTATCCAAACCTTCCGCAGTCCGGAGGAGAGCATTTCAATATGTTTAATCAAAGTTCAATGTACTATCAGTTCAATCAATTCCAATTTTCAGCACCATCTGTAGTTGTTGTAAAATAAGTTCATACCGTATCCGGTTGTATGAAATATGAATTTAGTGTAAGAGTAAACAAGCGGTATTAATTAAGCCGAATTAAAGTAGATTGGTAGATTTTCTCTTGGTTTGAGTTAATAAAATTTATGATATTTGGTCAAATATCTGGTTGATTGGTATAATATCTTCAGGATTATCCGTAATTTTGTCATCAAAATACAAACTAAACAGGCGAAGTTATTATGAAACGAATATTATCACTTCTTGCTTTACTAATACCAGTAATGATATTTGCGGGCGGAGGAGTCAAGGATGAGGGGCATGGATTTGATCCAAAGAATATTGATCCCACAGTAAACCCCACACAGGATTTTTACGATTATGCAGTAGGAGGCTGGATTAAGAATAATCCAATTCCTGATGAATACTCAAGATGGGGGAGTTTTGAAATTCTGGCAGAACAGAATAATAAGGTTTTAAGGGAAATTCTTGATGCCGCGGCTAATGATAAATCTGCTTCTAAGGGAAGCAACCAGCAGAAGATTGGGGATTATTATTTCTCAGGCATGGACACTGTTCAGATTGAAAAGGAAGGTTACAAGCCAATAGTACCTATTCTGGATGCTATTTCAAATATTAAATCAAAAGATGATATGTTTAAGGAATTAGCTGATATTCAGCTGCGTGTTACAAGACCGCTTTTTGTTCTTTATGTCGGCGCAGATGAAAGAAACAGTTCAATGAACATAACTTCAATCAGCCAGGGCGGATTAGGATTGCCTGACAGGGATTATTATCTGAACAAGGATAAGAGATCGACAGAGATAAGAGAAAAATATATTCAGTTGATGACTAACATGTTTAAACTTGTCGGAGAGAACGAAGCAGATGCATCAAAAGATGCTCTTAAAGTAATGGAGATTGAAACCAAATTGGCAACAGTTTCATCGACAAGAGTTGAGAGAAGGGACCCGGTTAAGAATTATAATAAGATGACTCTTGATTCATTGAAATCATTGGCTCCTGCTATTAACTGGAGTATATTTTTCAAAGCGCTTGATATACCTGCTCCTGCAGATATTGATGTTAGTCAGCCAAAGTTTATTGCAGGCGTAAGTAATTTATTGAAAGATATGCCGGTTAATGATCTTAAACCATACTTAAGGTGGCATGTTATAAGAGCATCCGCATCTTATTTAAGTTCTCCTTTTGTTGAAGAGAGTTTTAATTTCGGCGGAAAATTCATGCAGGGCGCAAAGGTTATGCAGCCAAGATGGAAGAGAATAATGCAGGCGACTAATGGAGCGTTAGGAGAAATTTTAGGCCAGATATATGTTGATAAAACTTTTCCACCTGAAGCAAAACAAAGAGCAAAGAATATAGTTTATACTTTAATTTCTTCATTGCGGGACAGAATTAAAAACCTTGACTGGATGAGTGAGGACACTAAAAAAGAAGCACTTATTAAATTAGACGCGATAACTATTAAAATCGGATATCCGGATAAATGGAAGGATTATTCGAAGGTTGAAATTTCACGCAATTCATTCTTCCAGAATGATATGAACGCAAGTGAATTTGAGGTAAGGGATAACTTATCAAAGATAGGACAACCAGTCGACAGAACTGAATGGGGAATGCTGCCTCAGACAGTGAATGCTTATTATAATCCTACAATGAATGAAATAGTTTTCCCGGCCGCAATACTTCAGCCGCCATTCTTTAATACTAATGCAGATGATGCAATTAATTATGGCGGAATGGGTGTGGTTATAGGTCATGAGATTACACATGGTTTTGACGACCAGGGAAGGCAGTATGATGCAAAAGGAAATATAAAAGACTGGTGGACTGAAGCTGACGCAAAGAAGTTCGAAGAAAGAGGAAAAGCAATTATTAACCAGTTCAGCGCTTTAGTAGCAATAGATTCTTTACACTGCAACGGTGAACTTACAGAAGGTGAAAATATTGCAGATTTGGGCGGACTTAAGATTTCTTTTAATGCACTTAAGAGTACAGATGAATTTAAGAAGGGAGAGAAAATTGACGGGTTTACTCCTACTCAAAGATTCTTCCTTAGTTATGCCCAGGTGTGGGAGAACAGCATAAGGGACGAAGCTTTAAGAATGAGAATTAAAACTGATCCACATTCACTCGGGAAATTCCGCGTTAATTGTCCTCTCAGCAATCTGCCGGAATTCTGGGAAGCGTTTGGCGTTAAACCAGGCGACGGAATGAGAATGCCGGATGATAAGATAGTGAAGATCTGGTAAACAACCCCCCGCCTGACGGCGATCCCCTTTAATAAGGGGGAAATAGAAATAATCGTTTATAATAAAAAACCCCGCTGATGCGGGGTTTTTTGTTATTAAGTAGATTTTGCAAGGGCAGAGATTCTTCGGTCGCGGACGCCCTCAGAATGACATACAGGCGCTATTTATATGAGTGGAGAACTTTCATATAGTTGGCTCTTTCAAACTGTGAGGGGTCAGCTATGTTTTTATAGCTCATGCTTCCGCACATTATATTGATAGAGTCGTATTCATGAGCTTCCATCCATTGAGTCATTCCGGAAAGTATTTTTGTAATATGCGGAATGCCATTCATTAATAATGAAGAAAGAACCTGTGTAACTCTTGCACCTGCCATAATCATTTTCAATGCATCTTCAGCGGTGTATATTCCGCTAGTAGCGGCAATGTCTGCTTTAATCTTTCCATGAAGAATGGCTGTCCATCTTAAGGGAAGTCTGAGATCCATAGGGCTGCTAAGGAGAACATTGGGGACGACTTCAAGTTTTTCAAGGTCGATATCAGGCTGATAAAAACGATTAAACAAAGTGAGGCCTTTAACTCCTGCCGTGTCCAGTTTATATGCAAGGTTAGAAATCGATGTGAAGAAAGGATGAAGTTTAACTGCCACAGGAACGTTTACAGATGCGAGAACATCTTTAACGATTTCAATGTATTCATTTTCAATTGTAACGCAAGTTCTGTTAAACTCAGTTGCAAGCAGATAGATGTTGAGTTCTATTGCATCAGCGCCTGCCTGTTCCATTTTCTTTGCATAGTCAACCCAGCCACCCTGAGATTTACCATTCAGGCTTGCAATGATTGGAATTTTTACTGCTTCTTTTGCTTTACGGATATGGTTGAGATATTCTTCTCCGCCAATTCTTATATCATATGCCTGAGGAAAGAAAGACTGTGCTTCAGGAAATGCATCTGTATTAGCGTGAGTAAAATGATTCAGTTCAGAAGCTTCGTGTTCAATTTCTTCTTCGAAGAGGGAAAACAGAACAACTGCTGCTGCTCCCGCATCTTCCATTTCTTTTATATTTTCAATTTTCTGGGACAAAGGACCGGCAGAAGGAACAATCGGGTTCTTAAGGTTTAGTCCGAGATATTTGGTTGATAGATCCATAGTAATACTCTTTTATTTAAATTAATAATTCCAGAAAAACAACCCCCTAACCCCCTTTAATAAAGGGGGAATAGGAGGACAAATAATTTATTTTACAATGTTACCGGGAATAGCTGCCATTTGTTCGTATTCTTTCCATTTAACTTCGGTATCGTGCTGTGCTTCTTCCATAAGTTTAGCTGCCAATTCCGGATGGGATTTGGTAAGCATTTTATACCGTGTTTCCATGTAAGCATATTCTTTAAATGGTATCTTCAATCCTTTTGATTCTAATCTGAAAGGATTTTTGCCTTCTTTAGCAAGATCAGGATTGTACCTGAATAATGGCCAATGTCCTGAATCTACAGCAGCTTTCTGGTTCTTCATTCCGGTTTCCATATTGATACCGTGAGCGATACAGTGACTGTATGCAATAATTAATGATGGACCATCGTAAGCTTCTGCTTCGATGAATGCTTTAAGAGTCTGAAGATCGTTTGCGCCCATTGCAACTTTGGCAACGTAGATGTTTCCATAAGTCATAGCAATTAAGCCAAGATCTTTCTTAGGCATTGTTTTACCAGCCGCGGCAAATTTAGCAACAGCACCTCTTGGTGTTGATTTGGAAGCCTGGCCGCCGGTATTGGAATAAACTTCGGTATCAAGAACGAGGACGTTAACATTTTTGCCTGAAGCAAGAACGTGATCCAATCCGCCGTAACCGATATCATAAGCCCATCCGTCACCGCCCATGATCCAAACAGATTTCTTGACAAGATAATCCGCAAGACTCATGAGGTTGACTATGTTAGACAATTTATCACCGGCAATTCCGCTATTCATAAGTGTACGGAGTTTTTCTTTAAGAGCTGCCACTCTTTCTCTTTGTTCATAAATACCGGCTTCATCTTTCTGAACTGCATTTAAGAGTCCGTCAACAAGATCTTCTCCTATTTCAGATGCCAGATTTTTAAGCAAGTATTTAGCGTTTTCATTATGCTGGTCGATTGATAAACGGAATCCATAACCGAATTCTGCGTTATCTTCAAATAATGAATTTGACCATGCAGGGCCGCGGCCATCCTTATTCATTGTCCATGGTGTTGTAGGGAGGTTACCGCCATATATTGAAGAGCATCCGGTAGCATTGGCTACAATGGCTCTGTCGCCAAACAACTGGCTGACTAATTTAACATAAGGAGTTTCGCCGCAACCTGAACATGCACCTGAGAACTCAAACAACGGTTCAAGGAACTGAGAATCTTTGATAGCGCCGATGTTAAGTTTTGCTCTGTCAAATTCAGGAAGATCAAGGAAGTAATCCCAGTTAGCTCTTTCAGATTCCCTGATAGGAAGCTGTTCTTTCATATTTATAGCTTTGAGTTTAACTTCTTTTTTGTTCTTAACCGGGCAGACATCTATACAGAGACCGCAGCCAGTACAATCTTCAACTGCAACCTGAAGTGAATATGATAAGCCTTCGCCTAATTCTTTTCCTTTGAATTTTGTTGCTTTAAAAGAAGCAGGTGCGTTAGAAAGTAATTTTTCATCATATACTTTTGCACGGATAGCAGCATGGGGGCATACCATAGCGCATTTGTTGCATTGTATGCATATTTCATCGTCCCAAACAGGAACTTCAAGCGCAATATTTCTTTTTTCCCATCTGGCTGTGCCGGTTGGATATGTACCGTCAATCGGCATCATGCTGACAGGAATGCTGTCACCATGACCGGAGATAATTCTTGCTGTAACTTCCTGAACAAACTCAGGCGCTTTAGGAGAAACTGCATCCTGAAGTTTAATTGTGCTTGTAACATTTGCAGGTACAGTAACTTCAAAAAGATTAGCAAGGGTCTGATCAACAGCATTAAAGTTCATCTGGACAATTTTCTCGCCTTTAGAACCATAAGTTTTCTTGATTGCTTTCTTTATCATTTCAATTGCTTCTTCCTTTGGGAAGATTTTGGAGATGGCAAAGAAGCAGGTTTGCATTATAGTGTTAATTCTAACACCCATGCCAGTTTCGCCAGCAACTTTGTAAGCATCAATAATGTAGAACTTCATTTTCTTAGAGATAAGATCCTGCTGAACTTTTTTAGGCAATGAATCCCATACTTTTTCTTTAGGAACTAAAGTGTTAAGGAGGAATGTGCCGCCTTCAGCAGCGTCATCGAGCATGTCCATTTTCTCTAGGAAAACTCCCATATGGCAAGCAACGAATTTTGCTTTCTGGATAAGGTAGGTAGATTTTATTTCCTTTGGACCAAATCTTAAATGGGAAATTGTTGTTGAACCTGATTTCTTTGAATCGTAAACGAAGTAACCCTGAGCAAAGAATTTGGTACCTTCACCAATAATCTTTATTGAGTTTTTATTTGCGCCAACAGTACCGTCAGCGCCTAAACCGTAGAATTTACCAGTGAAGGTTTCATCGGTTTCCACTGAGAATGCAGGATCGTATTCAATGCTTGTATTTGTTAAATCATCAACTATACCAACGGTGAAATGATTCTTAGGTTTATCTTTTTTCATTTCATCATATACACCCTTGATCATAGCAGGAGTGAATTCTTTTGAGGAGAGTCCATATCTACCGCCTGTGATTCTGGGGTAAGCAATTTTAAGTTCGCCATTTACATGTTTTTCAGAGATGGCATTAACAATATCGAGATAAAGAGGTTCGCCGGAAGCTCCCGGTTCTTTTGTTCTATCCAACACAGTAATAACTTTTGTAGTAGAAGGAAGAGCATTCATAAAATGTTCAATTGAGAAAGGACGATAGAGTCTGACTTTTATTAAGCCAACTTTTTCGCCTTTACCGGTAAGGTATTCAACAGTTTCTTCAACTGCTTCAGCACCTGAGCCCATCATTACTACAACTCTATCTGCATCAGGGGCACCGTAATAATCAAACAGATTGTATTGGCGGCCAGTCATCTTAGCAAAAATATTCATTTGTTCCTGAACGATATCAATGCATTTGTCGTAATAAGCATTAACTGTTTCTCTTCCCTGGAAATAGACATCAGGATTCTGAGCTGTTCCACGGAGGACAGGTTTGTCAGGTGATAATGCTCTATTCCTGTGGGCGATTACGAGTTCATCGGAGATCATAGAACGGATATCATCTTCAGTAAGCTGTTCAATTTTCATAACCTCGTGTGAAGTTCTGAACCCATCAAAGAAGTGGATGAAAGGGATTCTTGCATGAAGAGTAGATGCCTGAGCGATCAAGGCAAAATCCATTACTTCCTGAACTGAATTAGATGATAAAAGGGCAAAACCAGTAGAGCGGGTTGACATAACGTCGCTATGGTCGCCGAATATTGATAAAGCCTGAGCTGCAATTGATCTTGCAGAGACGTGGAATACTGTTGAGGTAAGTTCACCGGCAATCTTGAACATATTCGGGATCATGAGGAGGAGACCCTGAGAAGCTGTAAAAGTTGTGGTTAAGGAGCCAGTTTGTAAGGCGCCATGGACAGAGCCGGATGCACCTCCCTCACTCTGAAGTTCACTTACAGAGGGGGTTGTATTCCAGATATTTTTTTTGTTTTCGGCAGCCCATTGGTCGCACCATTCACCCATGTTAGAACTTGGGGTAATAGGATAAATCGCGATAACTTCATTTGTCCTGAATGCTACATACGCGGCGGCTTCATTACCGTCTATTGTTACTTTTTTTCTTTCCATTATTATTATACCATTATTTTTGAATCATTTTCACATAAATTAAGTCCCCTAGTTAGCCAAAAACTATACCATGTGATTTGGGTGAATATGCCTCATTTTGGGCGTTTTTATTTTTGTTTTATAGAAAATAAGAAAAGAGAGCCCCCCTTAATTCTTAATATTAAGAATCTTTATTTTTTTTGAATAATTCCATTTTTCCACACCGATTATTTTCATAATTTTAGGCTTATTCTGAATAAAAAGATGCTAATACCCGAAAGTAAAATAGAAGAGATAAGAACAGCGGCAAATATCGTGGATATTGTGTCAGAAGTTGTAAGTCTAAGAAAAAGGGGTAGGAATTTCCTCGGTTTATGTCCATTTCACAATGAAAAGACACCTTCTTTCACGGTAAGCGAGGATAAACAGATATTTCACTGTTTTGGGTGCCATTCGGGGGGAAATGTATTCAAATTTCTAATGGAATATGAGAAGATTTCATTTATAGAGGCAGTCCAAGGTATTGCCCGCCGAGTAGGAATTGAGATTGAATATGATGAACAGCAGGGGAAGGAAAAGCAAAGCGAGCAGGAAATCCTATATGATGTTAATTCCGTGGCTGCCAAATATTTCTCAGATTTACTTTTAAACAAGCCCGAAGGGGAAACCGGAAGGAAATATTTCCAGGACAGGAAAATAAAGATCCAGACAATTAGAACTTTTGGACTGGGATATGCGCAGCCCAGAAGGGATGCTTTTATAGAATTTGCAAAAGACCGTGTTGATATAGAAAGGGCATTGCAGCTAGGCTTAATCGGTAAAAATTCTGACGGCAGACTATATGATAAATATTCCGGCAGGATAATATTCCCAATTTTTTCACCGAACGGGAGGGTAGTAGGGTTTGGCGGTAGGATACTCGAGAAAAATGATAATGCCGCGAAGTATCTTAATTCACCTGAATCAGTAATTTATTATAAGGGGAAAACGCTTTATGGTCTTTCTCATTCAAAAGATGAGATAAGGCGGCTGAATAAGGTGATAATGGTGGAAGGGTATATGGATCTTATTTCACTCTTTCAGGCGGGAGTGAAAAATGTAGTTGCTGTATCCGGAACTGCTTTAACTGAAGACCAGGTTATTCTGCTATCAAGATATACAAAAAATATAGTTCTATTATTCGATGCTGATAATGCCGGAATAAAGGCGTCAATGCGGAGCATAGAAATATTACTTCGAAAGGATTTTGAAATTAAGATTGTTGCACTGCCTAAAGGGGAAGATCCAGATTCATATGTAAATACATTCGGGAAAGATAAGTTTGATGAACTGGTGAAGCAAGCAGTTAGTTTTCATGAATACCAGACAGCGTTATTTGAAGCAGAGGGATATTTTACAGACAGCGCAAGAACGGCTGAGGCAATAAGAATTCTTGTGAAGTCATTATCACTTATTAATGATGACCTGACAAGAAATTTGTATGTTAAAAATATATCCCGGAAATTCGGACTCAGAGAGAGTTTAATTGAAGCAGAGTTGGATAAAATTCTGATAAAGGAAAACAGGCAGGAACAATCTGAACAGCAAAAGAAGCAAATCCGGGAGATTGCTACTGCAGCAAAAGCTAAGGCGAATAATGTTCCTGCAGAAGTTGTGCATCTTGAAAGGAGCATTATTAAACTATTACTGGAAGAGAAGAATGAGATTATTAAGTATATTTTTAGTCATATTCAGCCGGATGAATTTGCAGTTGAGATAAATAAAAAAGCTGCGGAATTTATTTTTGAAGAGTTTAATGAAAGTGATTCATTTGAACTTGCATCACTAGTTGAAAAGATTGAAGATGAACAACTGAAAGAATATTTTCTGAATTTGACACTTGCTAAATATTCAATAAGCAGCAACTGGGAAAAATATTACCCGGGAGAAGATCCAATTACTGTTTATATGAAGGAATGCAGTGATGCAGTTAAAAAGTACAAAACAATACAAATTGATAAAAATATCAAAGAGATAGAAATTCTATTAAAGACAGATACAATTTCATCAGAAGATGAAAAGATAGAATTGATGAAATCTCTTAGAGAATTTAACGAAGAGAAAAAAAGGCTTAATATAGAGTTTATTTAAGGATAATATGTTTAGACAGGCAAAAACCGGAATTCTAATAATTGATATTAACAGCGACAAATGCGATTTATGCGGCTGTTGTGTGGGAATCTGTCCTGAGGATGCAATTGAATTAAAAGAATCTGAAATTTTTATAATTGATGAGAGATGCACTAATTGTTCAAAGTGCATTTGGAGCTGTCCGATTGAAGCGATTAAGCTGAAAAAAGAAGGGGTAGCGGCATGAGAGAAGAATATGATATAGTTGTTGTAGGAACGGGACCATCAGGATCAATTGCAGCGCGGTATGCGGCGGAGAAGGGAGTTTCAGTATTAATGCTTGAAAAGGACAGAGATATTGGATATCCTGTCAGGTGCGGTGAGGCAATAAGCAAAGCAGGCGTTGAAGAATTTATCGCTGTCGATGAAAAATGGATATCAGCAAAGATTAATAAATTTGCATTAGTTTCACCAGACGGAACAGAGGCATCAATTGATTTCGGGGATGCGGGTTATGTGCTTGAAAGAAAGGTATTTGATTATGAACTTGCCAAATCAGCTGCTAATAAAGGCGCAGTAATTTTGACAAAAGCTTATGTTAACGGATTACTTTTTGATGGAGACAAGGTTGCAGGTGTTAAGTATGAATACCGGGGGGAGCAGAAGGAAGTCAGGGCAAAGGTTGTAATAGCTGCAGACGGAGTTGAATCGCGGGTAGGAAGATGGGCCGGGATTCAGACATATACTGATTTCAGGGATATGGAGTGCTGCATGCAGGTTACAGCATCTAACATAAATATTGACCCAGGGACGCTTTATTTTTATTTCGGTGAAAATATTGCTCCGAACGGATATTTGTGGGTATTTCCTAAATCAGGTGGCTGCGCGAATATAGGACTTGGAGTCAGCGGTATTATTGGAAAGAAAAAATCAGCACAGTCATATCTAAATGATTTTCTGAATAAGAATTATCCGGACGCTCCGGTTTTAACAAGTTTTGCAGGGGGAGTGCCAAGCTGCCCGACACTCAAGAAAATTTCAGCACCTGGGATAATGATTGCGGGCGATGCTGCAAGGCAGGTAAATCCTTTAAGCGGCGGCGGTATTGCAAGCGGAATGATTGGGGGAAGTATAGCCGGCAGGGTTGCGGCCGAATCAGTGAGAATGAATAAACCGGATCATATATTCTCATATGATGCTGAATGGAACAACCGTTTGGGCAAGAGGCATGAAACATTTAACCGGATAAAGAACGGCATTTATAATTTCAGCGATGATAAATTCAATAATATTGCGGCTTCATTTGTGAAGATCCCGGAGAATAAACGCTCTCTCAGAAGTTTGTTTACTGTTGCCCTTTTTAACAATCCTTCACTTCTGATTGACATAGCTAAAGTCTTTATTTAGATGCAGGCTGAAGGATTATTAGTTTTTAATATCTGGTGTTTTTTATATATATTTCAATAAAGATGGAATTTCCCTTTGATGTCAAAAGATACTAATAACATATCAGTAAATACCAACCTGAATTCTATTGAGCCATACTGCAGGGATAATGAACTTATCTGTTTCTGGAAGTCAAATTATAAAGAACCTGAAGTAATGGAATTTTCAGAAAACATATACAAGATAACAGGATATACAAATAACGATATCAATAATATCCCCGGCGGATTTTACTCATTAATACATTCCGAGGATCTGACCCGCGTTAAAAAACATCACAATGATTTCTATAAAAAACCTGATGGAGATATCTTTACTTCTTCATACAGAATAATTGATAAAGACCAGAATATAGTATGGATAAAAGAAGAAATCCGAACCACAAAAAACGAAAATAAAGAGATAGAATTCTATCATGGTATTATTCTTAATATAGGTGAATTTAAGAGGGTTGAATCATTTATGCTCAAGCAAAATGATCTTCTGCTTCAGTTAAATAACTCAAAGGATAAATTCATCTCAATACTATCGCATGATCTCCGGGCGCCTTTCACAAGTATACTTGGATTTACCGAAATCCTGATGAACGAGCCCAATCTGGATGAGAATGAAAAGAATGAATATCTTAATTATATACATGAGTCTTCGCAGAACCAGCTTCAATTGATAAATTACCTACTCGACTGGTCGAGACTTCAGACAGGCCGCATTAAAATTGAACCGGTAAGACTTCATGCACAAACATTGGTTTGTAACTGTGTTTCTTCACTTACAGGAAATGCTATCAGGAAGAATATAGATATAAGAATGAATGTGATGGATAATCTTTTTATTCAGGCAGATGAGAGACTTATCTCGCAGGTAATTACAAATCTAATAAGCAATGCTATCAAGTTTTCGCCGGAGTTTAAGTCTGTCCAGATCAGTGCAGAAATATTTAATGATGAGAAGATTGAGTTTATAATCAAGGATGAAGGAATAGGAATTGCAGATGGGTTTAAGGAAAAATTATTCAAGGTAGAAAAAATGTTTTCCACCGAAGGAACGAAGGGAGAAAAAGGGACGGGACTTGGACTTAGCCTGGTAAAGGAAATAATTGAGAAGCATAAAGGAGATATCTGGTTTTATACAGAAATTGGACAGGGAAGTGAATTTCATTTTACAGTTCCATCTTCGCAGAATGTTATTCTTCTGGTAGTTGATACTCAAGAGGATAGGGACATAATAATGAAATTTATTAAAGGCAATTTCTCAGATTTTAAAGTAATAGTTACAGATAACGGATTTGAAGCAATCACAATAATATCAACCAAAATACCATCTGTGATAATTACCAAGCATGATATTCCTTATATGGACGGGATACAACTTCTTAAGACGGTAAGGAAAGGGGAAAAGGGTTACAAAGTTCCGGTTATAGCAATATATGATGAATTGTCAGAAGAAACCAAAAAACTATACCAGGAATATGGAATTAGTGCTTTAATTCAGAAGCCATTTGACGAAACAAAATTCAACCAAAAGCTCCACCTAGTCCTGAATTAATTATCCGGAAGTATAATAATATTATTTCTTTAATATTTATATTTACTTCTTAGAAAACATTATCGGAGATAAAAGTGAAAATTTCTGTAGTCGGGACCGGTTATGTAGGTTTAGTTTCGGGGACATGTTTCGCAGAAACCGGAAATGATGTTATTTGTGTTGATATTGATGCTGCAAAAGTTGAAAAGATGAAGCACGGGATAATTCCCATATATGAACCAGGGTTGGAAATACTTTTTGAAAGAAACATAAAACTTGGGCGGCTTTCCTTTACAACTAATTTATTTGATGCAGTCAGAAATTCCGAGATACTTTTTCTCTGTCTTCCCACACCACAGGACGGAGACGGAAGCGCCGATTTAAAATTTATAATCAAAGTGGCTGAAGATCTAGGTAAATTTTTCAATGAGAATCCTGAAATAGGATTCAGAATATTAGTTGACAAAAGCACAGTTCCAGTGGGCACATCTGAAAAGGTCCGAGAATCTGTTAAAAAATATGCACCGTATTTTGAATTTGATGTAGCATCAAATCCGGAATTTCTGAGGGAAGGGATGGCTGTTGATGATTTCATGAAACCTGAAAGGGTTGTAATAGGCACCTCTAATGACAAAACAAAAGCAATACTAGAAGAATTATATGAACCATTTGTAAGGTCGGGTAACCCGATCTATTTTATGGACGAAAAGTCATCCGAGATGACAAAATATGCATGCAATTCATTTTTAGCGACTAAAATTTCATTCATGAATGAAATAGCTAACCTATGTGAAATTACGGGAGCTGATGTTGATAAGGTAAGGATTGGTGTAGGATCAGACTCAAGGATTGGCAAGAGATTTTTATTTCCGGGAGTAGGATACGGTGGATCGTGTTTCCCAAAGGATGTAATGGCTTTGATAAACACTTCCTCAGAAAACAATTATGATTTTAAGATCTTAAAGTCGGTTGTTGAGATTAACAGGATACAAAGCATAAAATTCTTTGAAAGGATCAAGAGACATTTTAATGGAGATATTAAGGGGAAACATTTTGCATTATGGGGATTGGCATTTAAGCCGAACACAGATGATGTAAGAGACGCACCTTCATTGAAAATAATTGATCATATGCTTAAGGAAGGGGCAACTGTTACCGCATATGATCCGGAAGCAATGGAAAACATAAGGCGTATTTACAACAACAAAATTAACCTGGCAAATAAAAGTTATGAAGCCCTTGAAAATGCTGATGCTCTGATAATTTTAACTGAATGGAATGAATTCCGGAAGCCGGACTTTGGCAAGTTAAAGGAATTACTGAAAACGCCTGTAATATTTGACGGAAGAAATTTATATGATCTTGACAAAATGGAAGAACTTAAACTCATTTATTATTCTGTTGGCAGGAAAACAATAAGCAATTAACGAAAATGCATCAACCTGAAGATCAAAAATATTCTGAAGATATCCCCGAGAAGTATTGGTATGCATTGTATACAAAATCGAGGTGTGAAAATAAAACTGCTGAACAGTTTGAAAAAGAAGGTATAAATTATTATCTGCCTCTTGTAACAAAATGGAATAAATGGAGCGACAGAAAGAAAAAGATATCGGAACCTTTGCTGAAGGGATACATTTTTATATATGCTGATGAAAAAGAAAGAATGCTGTCTTTGGAAGTGAGATCAGTAGTAAGATGTGTTTTTGATATGGGCAGGCCTGCCCGGATACCAGAATGGCAGATTAACAATCTGAAGAAAATGCTATCGAGGGAAACCGATTTACTTATTAAAGACGGATTGATTCCCGGAAGCAAAGTTAAAATAAAAGAGGGCCCGTTTGACGGAGTTATTGGAGTCATACAGGAAAGTGATAATGGAAATACGATTGCAGTGTCAATAGATTTGCTAAAGCGGACAATAGTAGCACATATACCAAAAGAAAGTATTTTCGAATTTGTTAAGGATATATAAAATATTATAAGAGGATAAGCTAAATGCTTGACCAGACAGAACTGATAAAATTAAAAAAAGGGGATGCAGTAAACCATTTTCTTTTACTGAAGAAAAGCGAATTAAAACTTACCAAGCAGAACAAACAATATCTCTTTCTTGAACTTGGAGATAAAAGTACAGCCTTATCTGCGAATATGTGGGATAATTTTTCGGACATTTATTCAAATCTGAAAACAGGTGATATGGTTAAAGTATCAGGATCAATTGATGAATTCCAGGGGACTCCACAGATTAAAATAATTTCAGTAAGAATGGCAACGCCGAAGGATGGTGTTTCGGTATCGGATTTTTTGGCACGATCCAAAAGAAATATTGAAGAGATGAAGACTGAGTTATTCTCAAGAATAGCAAAATTTAATAATCGTTATCTAAAAATGCTGATGGAACAGATTTTTAATGAGAATAATTTCGCAAAATTCAGTTCAGCTCCAGCCGGTAAATCATGGCATCATTCATATCTGAGCGGCTTATTGGAACATACACTGGAGCTTATCAAGATTTGCGATCTCATGTGCAGCATACATCCTGAAATTAACAGGGATCTTGTTGTATCCGGAGCTCTTATGCATGATTTCGGTAAGACAGAGGAATTAAGTTATAGTTCAGTATTTGAATATACGAATCGCGGGAAACTGATAGGTCATATTGTCATTTCAGCTATGATAATAAATGAAGAGTGCAAAAAAATAATTGGTTTTCCAGATGATCTAAAGGATTCGCTTCTTCATATTATTTTAAGCCACCAGGGTAAACTTGAATTTGCTTCACCTGTTATTCCCAAAACACTGGAAGCTATAACCCTATACCAGGCAGATGAACTTAGTGCAAAAGTTAATGCATATAAAAGTGCTCTTGCTGAGGTAAAAGAAATTGGTAAATGGACAAGGTATCTTCCGCTTGCTTCAACGGATCTTTTTAATCACGGGATTGGGAATGAAAAGGAAGAAACAGGGAAATCATTGTTTGATTGATTTATGCATCTTGATAAAACAGTAATAGATCGTTTAAAAACTTCGAAGCACGTTGTGTTTTTTACAGGAGCCGGTATTTCTGCTGAAAGCGGAATTCCTACATTCAGAGGTGAAGGAGGAATCTGGAATAAACTTAAACCTGAGGAATTGGCAAACTTCAATGCCTTTATTAAAAATCCAAAGATGGTTTGGGAGTGGTACAATTACCGACGTAAGATAATAGCTGAATCAGTTCCTAACGCAGGTCATATAGCAATTGCCGAATTTCAGAAGTATTTTCCGAAAGTTACTGTTATAACCCAGAATATTGATAATCTTCACAAACGGGCAGGAAGCAGGGATATATTTGAGCTACATGGAAATATTGAGAGGAATTATTGCATTAAATGTTCAACTTTCTACAATGAAATAGAGGCAACCGACGGGATTCCAAAATGCAGATGCGGAGGATTGATCAGACCAGATGTAGTTTGGTTCGGCGAATATCTTCCTGATGATCAATTTAACGGATCCGAAAAGGCTGCTTCAGAGTGTGATCTGTTTTTTGTAGTTGGGACTTCAGCAGTAGTATATCCAGCTGCTTCGCTGATTTACACAGCAAAGCAGCATGGTGCATATATTTTTGAAATAAATATTACAGAAACGGAAATCAGCTCATTTGCACACAAAACAATACACGGAAAAGCAGGGGACCTGCTACCTCAAATATTGTCTGATATAAAGAGCTGAAACAGAATCCGGGTAAAATTATTTTTTACTGGTCTGAACGCCTAATCCAATAGTTTTGCAAAGACGTTGTAATTCGACATGATCTGCTTTAGGAATTACAGACATTTCTTTAACAATCGCATCTAGATAACCCGGGAAAACTTTTGTAAACATAGCTTTTCCCTGTTTTGTCAGGTGGATTGTGAAATATCTTCTATCCTGTTCTCTTCTTTCTCTTTTAACCAATGATCTTTTTTCAAGATTATCTATAACAAGAGTTATATTTCCACCGGTTTTGAGGAGTTTATTACCCAGATCTTTCTGGAATAATGGTCCTATGTGAGAAAGAGCGTCAAGAATTGCAAATTGGCTCTCGGTTAAATTGTATTTCGAGAGGACGAGGTTGACTCTCGATAGTGTTGACTCGGCAGCTCTTACTAACTTAATAAAAGAGTTCAGCGCTGTCATTTCTTTATCAGTGCCTTTATAACGGGTTCCCATATTATTACTACACTTTATTGTGATAGGAATGATTGTTAATTAAAAGAACATGTTTACTGAAATTACTCCAGTTACTAATACCAATTTAATAAATGATTTAATAACATTCTAAAATATTTTGGGAAAATGTGCTCTTTATCTCACTTTTTCAGTATAATTCTATTGAATATTTAATAAATCACCTGTTAATGGTCTAAAATAGGAATCTTAGGTGTGAAATATACTAATATTTCAAATAAAAAATTTATAAATTTAGACCGAAAAAAATGAGAGCTAATTTGAAAGTATGCATAGCATGTGATCACGGCGGATATGACTTGAAAAAAATTATAGCCGGATGGTTGAAAGAAAATAATTATATTTTATTTGATCTTGGCAACGAAGTTTTTGATATTAACGATGATTATCCAGATTTTGCTGAAAGGGTAGGTAAAAATATCATTTCCGGGGACAGCGAACGGGGAATAATAATATGCGGCAGCGGGGTAGGAGTATGTATTGCTGCTAACAAAATTAAAGGTTGCAGAGCTTCTGTATGTCATGATACATATTCTGCGAGGCAGGGAGTTGAACATGATGATATGAATATTCTTTGTCTGGGAGCTAGAATTATAGGTGATGAATTAGCCAAAGAACTTGTGAAAGCATTCCTTGGAGCAACATTTATCGACGAAGGAAAGTATAAAAGAAGATTAAATAAAATTAATAAATTGGAAAATAAAAAACAGGAGTAAACGTGAACAGTAGATTTTTGGATTTAGAAAAAATAGGACAAAGTGTTTGGCTTGATAATATAAGCAGGGACATACTAAATAATAAAGAATTAGAAAGATTAATAAGTGAAGTTGGACTTAAAGGGGTTACTAGTAACCCGACAATTTTTCAGAAAGCAATCGGAACCGGTCACGCATATGATCAGCAGATTGAGGAATTGTTATCAAATAATGAGTTATTGACCGCAGACGAGTTATTTGAGGAATTAGCAATAAAGGATATTCAGAGAGCAGCTGATGTTTTGAAACCAGTTTTTGAAAAGACGGGCGGAGTTGACGGGTTTGTGAGTATTGAAGTATCTCCCATCCTTGCCTATAATACAGAAGGAACCATACAGGAAGCCAGGCGACTAAATAATAAGGTTAACCGCCCAAATGTAATGATCAAGATACCAGCAACACAGGAAGGACTGCCTGCAATAAAGCAAATGATCTCTGAAGGTGTTTGTATAAACGTTACACTAATTTTTTCACAGGAAGTGTATGAACAAGTTGCCGAATCATATATTTCAGGTCTTGAAGAAAGAAATAAAGAAGGATTGCCTTTAGATAAAACATTATCTGTTGCAAGTTTTTTTATAAGCAGAATAGATACTGCAGTTGACAAAGCACTTGACGATGCAGGTAATGAAAACTTAAAAGGGAAAACTGCAATTGCGAATGCAAAATTGGTTTATGAAAAATGCGCTGAATTATTCGATTCTGAAAGATTCAGAGTGTTGAAATCAAAAGGAGCTAAAATTCAGAGACTTCTTTGGGCAAGCACAAGTACAAAGAATCCGGCATATCCAGAAACTATATATATAGATGAACTGGTTGGTAGAAATACAGTTAATACCATGCCTCCCGCAACTATTGAAGCATTCAAGACCAAGGGTAAAGTATATAATGCAATTGAAGATAAGGTGGAAGAAGCCAGAAATCAGATGAATGATCTGAAAGAATTGGATATTGATTTTTCGGAAATAACTAAAAAACTAACAGTTGATGGAGTTGAGTCTTTTTCAAAATCATTCCATGATTTAATTGCAACTATTGAGAATAAAAAGGTGACTTATGCAAAGTAAAGGGATTGAAATAAACGCAAGCAGCCAGATATTGAATGCTGTTGAATCCCGGCTTGCAACATGGAAGGGAAATAATATTATTGCGCGAGTTTGGGAGCTTGATTCAACAGTTTGGAAAAAAAATCCAGAGGACAACATTGAATTATCAAACAGGCTGGGATGGCTAAATCTTCCTTCTAAAATGCAAGAGCAGGTGAGTTTATTAGAATCCTTTGCAAATGAAACTATAAAGTCTTTTGATGAAATAGTTCTTCTTGGTATGGGCGGAAGCAGTCTGGCTCCAGAAGTCTTTTTTAAGACCTTTGGGAAGAGGAGCGGATATCCGGGGTTAATTGTTCTGGACAGTACTCATCCATTATCCGTCAGGAAGATACTTGATAATTATAATCTTGAAAGGACATTATTCATTGTTTCAAGCAAATCCGGGGGGACAACAGAAACTATGTCTTTCTATTATACATTTTATGATGAATTATCAAAAAAAACTACTGATCCAGGAAAAAATTTTATAGCTATAACAGACAGCGGTTCCGGCCTGGAAAAACTCGCAAAAGCGAAAGGGTTCAGGAAAATATTTACGACTCCATCTGAAGTCGGTGGAAGATATTCAGCCTTAACATTTTTTGGACTTGTACCGGCAGCCTTAATTGGTGCTGATTTAACTTCATTGCTGAGAAGTGCTGAGCGGATGGAGATAAACTGCAACAAGGGATCAGAAGTTTTTTCATCTGAAGGATTCAGATTAGGAGCATTATTAGGCGAATTATATTTAATAAAAAAAAATAAAGTAACTTTTTTTGTATCTCCCAAAATATCTTCATTTCCAGCATGGGTTGAGCAGCTTATAGCAGAAAGTACAGGTAAGGAGGGAAAAGGTATTGTTCCCATTGCATTTGAACCTGCCGGAAGTTCTTCAGCGTATGGAAATGACAGGGTATTTGTTTACCTGAGGCTGGAAGGAGACAACAATACAATTTATGATAATGAAATCATTAACCTAAAAGAAAAAGGTTTTCCGGTTATCACTATTCATCTATCTAATATTTATGATCTCGGAAAAGAAATATTCCGATGGGAAATTGCTACAGCTATGGCGGGTTCAGTAATGGAAATAAATCCTTTTGACCAGCCAAATGTTCAGTTAGCAAAATCACTTGCAAATGAAAGTATGGAAGAATATAAAAAAACCGGCAAACTCCCTTCTATAAAACCTACTATAAGTGAAAATGGGATTGAATACTTCGGGGATTATCAGGCAGATAATCTGAAAAATGCTTTCACCGGATTCCTGTCTCATCTAAAAGAGGGAAATTATTTAGCGATCATGGCATTTATTCCTTTTTCAGATGAAGTTGAATTATCATTCAGCGAATTTAAGACTAAGGTCAGAAACAAGTATCATGCAGCAGTAACATCCGGATACGGACCACGGTTTCTGCATTCAACTGGACAGCTTCATAAGGGTGACGGTAATGAAGGGCTGTTTATTCAAATAACAACAGATAGCAGCGATGATCTTGATGTACCCGGACAAGGTTATTCTTTTGGAACTCTTATTACAGCGCAGGCACAAGGAGATTTAAAAGCGCTTAAAAATAATGGCAGGAAAGTGATCAGACTTCACCTTTCAGGAAATCTAAAGAATCACATTGATTATCTTGCATCTTTAATACATTGATTTAGGAAATGTTTCAATAGATATTGTGTGTAACTAATAAAACCTCCGGAGTTCAGATTCGGGACGTTTTTAGATTAGTAAGAAGGGATATTAAAGTATATTTAATAATTTATTCATGTATATAAGCCGGAAAAAATTTTTAACAAAAAGCGCTAAGATTGCAGCAGGAGCTATTTTATTTTCCCCCATGCTTCGGTTTCAGCAAACCAAAGCAGAAGGGATATTACCAGCAGATGTTACCCCTGATCCATTAAACTGGAAAAACAATGAAATTAATGTTGCCTGGATAGGACATTCAACAATTCTAATGAATGTATATGGTACAGTGATCGTTACCGACCCAGTATTATTTGAGCGAATTGGTTTTTATTTTCTGGGAATAACTATCGGGCAAAGCAGGTATACTTCACCGGGTCTTAGCTTTGATAAATTCCCATGCCCAGATTTAATTCTCCTTTCACATGCCCATATGGATCATATGGATCTTAAGACATTGAATAGTTTTACGGATAAATTTCCGGGTCAAATTGATTGCATTACCGCTTATAATACTTCAGATGTGATTTCAGATTTGAAATGGAAATCATTAAAAGAACTTGACTGGAATCAGAAAATTGATTTAGATGGTTTGAGATTGACAGCAATAGAAGTAAAACATTTTGGGTGGAGATTCCCCTGGGAAAGAGACCGATCGCGCGGATTTTTTAGTAACGGCAGAAGTTATAATGCTTACCTTATTGAAAAGAAAAATAAAAAAATTATTTTTGGTGGTGACACTGCAAATACTGATAAATTTTCTGATTATAAACATGTTGATATTGCGATAATGCCGATTGGTGCATACAATCCCTGGAGATCAAATCACAGTAATCCGGAAGAAGCATTAAAAATGGCAGCAGATGATTTGAAAGCATCAATCTTTATACCCATTCATTGTAATACTTTTAAGCAAGGACTTGAACCAACAGATGAACCATTGAGGTGGCTGGAGACATCAGTAAAAAACTATGGTATAGAATTAGGTGTAAAAAAAATAGGTGAGACATTTACTCTAAAACTGTAGGTACTTTGCCACTACCCCGCTGGCCGCAAGTCCAATTGGAAACAATAAGTAAATGCTCACCCCGAAACAACAAAATTAAGTTCTCATCTATTTTACTGTCGTAAAATCTATCTATCCCTTGTTTTTATTAATGCAAATTTAAAAATGTTCATTACTGTAATGGAAATTCAATTTTAAGTTTTAGTCAATAAAAATTGCTGAGAATAGTGCTATCCCGGCAAATAATATCACCGAAGCAATTAAAACTGTAAACATCGATCCTGAAAATATTTCCATCTTATCCTCCAGTACTTTTGAATATTGTATAAAAGATTGTGCCATAGAAATTCTTGATAATTTGAAAAATTTGGAAGGTTAAGAGTATCATTATTAAACTTTTCAGCCATAATGTCTCATTTTAAGAGATAGAGGATGTTTACAAGGAATAGTTTTATTATTTAATCATTTTATATAATTTATATTAGTAGATTTAATTGATTATTGTGAAAACATCGGGATATTATCGATATATCGACAGGGAGGCATTTATCTGGACAGCTGGGTTGGTTTACCTTGCAGTTGCTAATATTTCCGGTTCACATTTTACCATTTGTCCTTTTAATTTATTAGGACTCGGTAATTGTCCCGGATGCGGACTTGGATTATCAATACATTATTTGTTCCGTTTTTCATTAACACAATCATTAAATGCACATCCTCTTGGAATAGCTGCATTACCGATTATCCTTTTAAGAATATATACACTTCAGAAAAATCGTATTTTAAATTTATTCAATAATTATAAATTAGGAGTAAACCGTGAATAGCCTATACCAGTACTTTCCCACACTAGATATTGAGGAGTATAACTTTCTACAGAGTTTAACAAAAGAATTTACAGAGACGCAGATGCAGCAATTCTGTACTATTTATAGTGCACGTAGAAAGGACACGCAATTAATACTCATTCTTGCCTTAATTGGTTTCTTAGGATTAAATGGAATTCACAGGTTTGTTTTAGGCCATATCGGCATGGGGATTCTTTATTTCCTGACTGGTGGGCTTTGTTTTATAGGAACGATAGTTGATTTAGTAAACCACAAAAAACTTACATATGAATATAATTTTAAGCAGGCAATCCAAACAGCAAGTATTGTAAAATAAGAAAAGGTACTATTTATTATATTAGGTGGTGAGTATTATCTCGCTGAGTTTTCGGGCTATTTCTCTGCGGTCAAATTTTTTAACTATATCAAGATTAGTTCTGAAGGTATCTACTTTGTCAAAAAAGATTTTGCCGTCTTCATTATAATTAAATATTGAACCTGCATTTGAATCTTTCAATATTTCGCTTACTTCTTTATTGTCATCTCCAAATGCAATTATAGGTCTTCCGGTACGTAAATATTCAAACAACTTACCCGGGACATGTCTAGGTTCACTTGCACATACCAGAAGATATTTAGCATTGATGAGTTCTTTAAGAAGATCATTATAAGGCAGGAATCCGGCATATTCCGTATATTTTTCCAGTCCCGTCGATTTTATAATATTCTTTATTGCAGGGCTAACGGTGCCAATAAATTTAATTTTAAGTTTAGTTCCTGAATCTATTTTCTGTTTAATTAAATACCAGAATTTTACAGGGTTCTGGTAATCAAACAAGTTCCCGGCATGTACAATTGTATCACTAATATTTTTATTATTAATTAATTCATCTGAAAAAGCTTCTTCGTCATAACCCCAGTGAAGCACGTGAGATTTTCCAAGAAGGAAATTATATTTCTTTAAATAATCATCTTTCATTGTTCTGGTAACAAAAACTGATGCGGCCGAGTTTTTCAGGACACTTTTTTCAAAATAATTATCCAGAAAAAGCGTCAATTTGTTTCTATTGAAGTCTCTATAATAAATAATATCAACCCAAGGATCAATAAATACAGGATAATGAGGGATATTAAATGATTTGCTTAATTTATATCCAATCAAGTGGGAAGAATGAGGTGGGCCAATAGATATTAAGGCCTCAATTTTTTCAGTTTTAATTATCTTTCTTGCTTTTCTTACAGCGCAGAAATACCAGCCTACACGCGCATCAGGGACAAAAAGATTCATCCTTATCCAAATTGATATTCTATGAGTGAGTTTTTTATTTGTTCCGGAAATCGTTTCCGAATCAGTTATTTCCTCATTCTTTCTTTTACCAATAAATTTTTTATATAAATCAAAGGGTTCGAAGGATTTTGCTTTATATACTATTAGATCCGGATTTATTTCCTTGATCCGGCTTTCATCTTTACGTGGAAATGATTCGTTTTCAGCTGTAAGAACTACCGGCTCACATCCAAATTCAGGAAGATATTGGATCATTTTTAACGGCCAATGAAGAGAGGCTTTACCTGACGGCGGCCAAAAGTAGGTTATAACTAATACTTTTTTCATGTCCCACAAATTAAGAAAAAATGAGGTGTTTTAAAATAAAAATGGGAATTAAGATAAATCTTAATTCCCATAAAGCCATTCAAACTCTGCCCTTATTCCAACTTCCGCATTAAAAATCCTTCATAAAAATATGATTAATGCTAAATAAATAAATCAGTAGATTCACGTATTTCTTCTACGTAAATTCCCGTATATATGCTGATATTTGAACCAATTCATATCATTTTAGTCAAATTTCAATATTATCAAAAGCAAAACGATATAAAGCATGAGCAGTTTTAATATTCAATTTCTGCATGAGATTTGTTTTGTGAGTTTCAACAGTTCGTGTACTTATTGTTAGCTGCCTGGCTATTTCAATATTTGAAAAACCTTTGGCTATAAATCTTAGAATTTCCCTTTCCCTTTTGGTTAATAATATATTTTCTTTGGTACTGTCAGGATTATTAAGAATCAGCTTAGTTTGAAAAGATTCCTTTATTTTTTGAGAAAAGATATTGTCGAAATAAACTTTATTTTCTGCAACAGTTCTAATGGCCTGAATCAATTCTTTTTTACTTATACTTTTATAAAGCATCCCATTTACCCCCTTCTTCATGGCGCTCAAATAATATTCTTCATTTTCATGCATGGTAAGAATGATTATTTTAATTTCAGGAATGTTAAGTTTTATATATTCCGCCAATTCAAGGCCATTTATATCAGGCATCGATATATCCAGGAGTATAATATCCGGCTTTCGCTTTGCTATTTTTAATTTTGCTTCCGCGCCGCTATCAGCCTCATCTATAACTTCAATTTCAGGGACATCAAGCAGAAGACTTTTTATACCGGCACGGACAAGAGGATGGTCATCAACTATTAATATTTTAATCATTTCCATTTATTTCCTCTTTAGGTATTTCAACAATAATTTCAGTACCGGCCCCAATGTGTGAATCTATTGTAAATTTGCCATTCATTGATAGTGTCCTTTCAGACATATTAACAATGCCAAGACAATTCCTTTTAGCATAATCATTTTTAATGGTAGTTAAATCAAATCCAATTCCATCATCTTCAATCATCAGTCTTATAAAGTCATCATAACCAACTAATTGAATACTAAACTCGTTTGCTTTTGAATGTTTCACTATATTATTTAAGGATTCCTGAACAATCCTATAGATGCATGTTTCAATATCAGGGTTAAACCTTTCTTCAATTTTATGAGACTGGAACATGCCATTAAGATTGGTCTGTTTGCAGGTCTCATTACACAAAGCCCGTAATGAGGGGACCAGGCCCAAATCATCAAGCATCCGGGGTTTCAATTGGTAAGATATCTGTCTCAATCCCGTAATAGCTTTATCGATCATAGCGGATAACAGGTCAAACTTTTCCATTTTATCAATACTTTCTTTTAGGTCATCCTTGAAGAACTCAATATTCAGTTTAATAAAAGATAAAATCTGACCGAAGTTATCATGAAGTTCACGTGATAGTTTTTGTTTTTCTTCTTCCTGCAATCTTGTGAGATGATTGGCAAGCTCCCGTAATTTTTTTCTGGATTCCTCCAGATCCAATTCATATATTTTTTGGGGTGTAATATTACTAAAATAAATCTGACCAAACTCTAAATCAGGGACACCTTTTATAGTAAGGTCATAATAAGTGTCTTCCATTTTGATAACAATCTGTAGGACGTGTCCTCCAGAAATAAATTCTCCGAAATCTTCAATTTTAAGTTCTTTAATTATGTTTGTAACATATTCACCTATCAGATTTCCATTTCTGAAAATTCTAGTACCGGCATTATTTGTTAGAATTATTTCTCCATTACAATTGAACCTGAAAAGTGGTTCAGGATCAAGTTCTGCAAAAAGAGCCATAAGTTTAGCGTTAGTAAGCTCTATATCGCCTTTTTCAGCCAAATGATGTTTTTGGAGGGGAATAATTATTTTTATAAAAAAGATATATGCTAATCCGAGAAGACAAAATAAGAATAGAAATGAGAAGATGATTGGGTTGCTTAAACTGTAAAAAAAATCTCCTGCAAGATTCATCTTTTTAATTTACCTGATTAATTGGTGTCGTAGCATAATTAAGATTTTTTTAGGAGTTTTTTTACCAAGTCAGAAAAGTCTGATTTAGGCACAAGTCCAATATGTTGGTCAACTATATATCCTTTTTTGTCGACAATAAAGGAATGTGGAATCGGATCAATACCATATTGCTGAGCTACTTCAGCTGTACCATAAACAACAGGGTAGTTGATTCCCATTTTTTTTACAAACGAGATAACATCACTTTTTTGCTGATCAAGAGATATCCCAATAATAACAATTTTTTTACCGAATTCTTTTTGCAAATCTATTAAATCAGGAATCCCTTTTCTACAGGGCGGGCACCATGTAGCCCAGAAATCAATTATTACAATCTTTCCCTTATAATCTGATAACTTTATAGCCTTGCCATCAGTTCCAGTTAGTGAAAAATCAGGAGCTTTATCTTTTTCGGAAGTAATTACACTATTAGTCGGTGCAGACAGTTTATTCTCACCAGACAAATTATTTGGAAATAATGTAAAAGCTGAAATAATTAGAAAAAGAAATAATGTTTTGTACATAATGATTTGTCAAATTTTATTTATGTGAAAAATCCAATTCACTGCTAACTTTTTTATCCGGAGATGGGTGGTTAGTATCCGTATAAGAAGGTGGATATGGACCGCTTTCAGGCACCGAACGGGTATTATTTACTATGAAGAATATAATCAATATTATACCTATAACAATTGTCCATACAGTGTTTTTATACCTAGGGTCAATAATTGGTTTTTTAACAGGAAGCTTTTTTCCAATCTGCCTTTCTTTAAAGTTATTCTTTTTTTGTGCCATGCTGATAATTATTATTAAAATATGATTTTATGAGGTTAATATAGTTATTTATATAAAAAAAATCAGCCGGGCAAATGACCCGGCCGTAGTAATCTAAAAAAATGTTTTTTATTTTTTCTTCATACGGTAGGCAATATATGAACCGCCTAATAAAAGAAGCATAGTTCCTGCAAAGAGGCTTACTGCTGTGAATACAAGATTATTCAATTCCAAGGTCGAAACCCTCCAGGGAAAAGTTCGGAAATAATTATTACTATTTTCTGTGTTCTACCCCACAGAATTATAGTAAAAATATAAAAAGAATTGGATATTACAAATAGAATTATTATAGACTTTAAATCTTTACAGATATAATCTTTAAAAAGTCAATATATGGCTGGCAAATCCTTTCAACTCAACGAAAAGGCCAGTATTATTAATTTCGGATGAATAACGTTCAAAGACCCTATCGTTTAATTGGTCATATATTGTAATAATTTCTCTATCCAGTGGAGCTTTAAATTTAACCCTGCATTGACTAGTCAATTCCGAATAATTAATAACAACTATTTTTCTTATGTTGTTATAGGACCATTGCCAGGCGAAAAAATTCTCAAAAGTCATATTTCCGTTCCCAGCAGTTTCAGGACTTAGCAATTCCCAATTGCCTACTGTGAAAATATCTTCTTTTATGATATTTAGAAGTTTACTATAATATTTATTGACTGTATTAGAACATTTTTCAATTGGTTCTCTTCCGAGTTGAACCGGAATTTTTATCTTTTTACCTTCAAGTTGTCCATCATTATAAAACTTCATACCCAAGATAGTACTCATTACAGTTGCAGCGGCCAGCGATTTAAATTTACCAAATTTAGCAACGGCCCTAATTTCATCATGATTTTCAATGAACCTCACTGATTTAGACTGAAACACTTTATCAGCCTTAAGATGAGCATTAACTCCCTGAATATCGTTAGTCGCCAGGCGGTCTGCTAATCGTTTATCATATGTGAAATCAAATCCTAACTGCTGAAGATCCCACTCAAGGTCCCAATATGCCTCAGCGAGAAAAATGAAATCATTCCTTTTGTTTTTAACCTTACTGATAGCAGTTGTCCAGAATTCATTGGAAGGTTTAATAAAATTAGAATTATTGAATACCCCAACCCAGGTATTATAGAAAACATTATTAAGAGGAAGCATAGCCATATCACATCGGACACCATCGCATACATCTGCCAACTTTAAAAGAATATTAGTCAAATACTCTCTGGTTTTATCACTAAAGAAATTTATCTGGGCAGTATCCTGCCAAGCGGGAAACAAGGGATCGCGGCCGTGCGCAAAAGTAAGAGCAGAATTAGATTCGCTCTTAAAAAAAGTAAATTGATCTTTCCAATATAAATGTTCATCAACCTGAAGAAAAATATCAGGATTAGTTTTCAGAACTTTTGAATCAATACTGAAATGGTTTGGTACAAAATCCAGAATCAGTTTAATACCGCATCCGTTCAATTTAACTCTAAGATCTAACAAATCATCCCATGTCCCAATTGCAGGATTAACATCATATTCATCAATAGAATAAGGGGAACCTATTACATCCTCCCGTTTCCAGTCCTTTAAGGCTTTATCATAAGAGTTGACAAGATCATTTGTAAAGCAGCATTTGTCAATAACAGAAGAGGCGGTTTTCCAGATTCCCATAAACCAAATAATATTTATTCCTTTGTCAGCAAGGTCGGTAAAATAATTAGTCGGGATATCTTTCAGTTTCCAATTGAACCGTTTTAGCCAGACTCGTGTATTTATTTCATAAAGTTTTGGGTTTGAAATCATCTTTATTAAAAATTTTGAGTCCAATTATATTAAAAAAATCTCAGATAAGTAATGATAATTAAAGAGAAAAAGGGAATATTTATGACTAAGGGCATTAAATTCATCTTTTTGCAAAAATTCAAATATAATTCTAATAATGACGGCTATGATGCATGTAACTTCTTTATTCTCCTATACCGTATATATTACATTTGAGGGACCTGAATTTACTTTCCTGAAAACCGGATCAGAATCCATCCCATAGCAGGACAGAGAATGTTCCTTTTGCCGAGACAAATTAAATAATAAGAGTTTTTGATATGAAACACCACATACTGTTTTTACTAATAATTTCAGCATTTATTTATACAGCAGAAAAAATGTATGCTCAACAGGAGGAACCAGTAAAATACTATCAGATGGAACCTCTTGATGACTCACTCTTTATTCATATTCAGCAGGAAGTATTTATTGATCCCCCCGATCCTAAAGCTGAAATTATAGTAGACCTTAGGGACCCTAATAACTCAACAATTTCTATAAAAGGAGTATTATTTCCATTTTTGGCTTTTAAACCCGAAACCAGGGCCAAAATACAAACTTATCCATTTAAAATAAATCTTGAAGAAACTATCAATTTTGGCAGTGTTTTTACCAGAGTTATAAACAAAATAAGGATCAATAAACTGGCCACACCTCCAACTGTTTATCAGATTTCACCCGGTCTTCAATATATTAATCCATTCCTTCAATTATTCGGCGGAGAGAGATTTGGTATTCCAATTAAAAATGATATAGGATTATCTTTTGGATTGGGTACTCCTTATTCCGGACCCTTCGAAACAAATTTCACGGAATTTAATTTTAATATCCTTGGAATATCTCTTGGTGTATATGGTTCAATAGATGGTCTGGCAACCGTAAAGACCAAAAACTCTGAAAATAATTTATATTCCACTGTGGGATATCAAATCGGTTATGTCATTCCATTTGGTAATTTTTTCCAGGTGAGTTATACAGATCATCTAAAAGATTTCTCTTTTTCACAATTAAGGGCCTATAAAGGTGGAAATGGGATTGATAGTGTCACGATGCCTCATGTAAAAGTTATTGATGGTTCATCAGTTAATTGGGAATTTAGATATCCAATAAGCGTACTTGGTTCTACAAGGGCGAAATTTTATTTAGGCGAGTATTTAAAGGAGTGGCATGTAGGGTTTAGCGGACGTGAATTATCGTTGGGAGGAAGTACTTTTGATTTCAGCTTCGATGCGATGCCTCACAGCGATGTAAGACTACCGGAATATGTGGTTAATGTTCTTGTTCAGAAAGTATTTGAAAGCTGGGGTTTCAGCGCTATAGCGATTGGACCTTCAGCAGTTTTCGGAAAAGATAAATATGACCGATTCACAAGTACATCTCTGTTTCTAAACATGAGAATTAAAGTAGGTACATCTCTATAATCAGGAATCACTCAGCTTTTAATGGTTTTGTATTATTGATTTAGGTCAGAAATAATTCTCTGGGCTTATCTATATTGAATTATGATAGGACATATGAATATATTGTATGGAAATATAAATTGTGCCTTTTGCCATAGTTTAGGTCATTATATTAAAGATAATATGAATAAAGCGAGGTTTCACTATGATAACAACAGATCAGATTGGCGAAAAAACTAAAACCTTTGTGAATAATAACCCGCAGGATAATGAAGGAAATATTTTAGAAGAAAAAGTTAATGCTTATAAAAAAGAAGCTTTATTTCAATTAAAATTTTCAGTAATACTAAAACCTGCGATTATTTCTTTAGCCGCTCTTATTATATCATTCTTCCTTGATTTGTCAAGTGTTCCAATTCTTGGTAATGTCACTGCAAAAATCGCAAAAGGTCTCTTTCCTACATGGCAGGCCAATACTGAAAGTCTTGTCCCATACAGTTTCTGGTGGATACCTGTTATTATTTATCTACTGTTTATTCTTCTTTCTTACAGTGCATGGTTAAAATTAAAAAAAGAAGTCAGCCGCAGAACTTCAACAGAAACAATTGATAAGATACTTTCATCATACATAACAATTGTTGACAGTATAGCTATGTCTCTTCCATTAATTGGAGCAGCCATTCTTCTTATAAGTATAAAACTTGGCGAAGAGGTTTTCCTTGGAATATCGGTACCTTTTGAAGTTAAAGCTTTAATTATTCTTGCCATAGGTAAGCTGTTTGAGCCAGTCTTAGATCAGCTTGGACTTGAGTTTCAGAATATTGTTGATACTGTTAAAAATATGAATGAACGGTACTATTCACAGCTTCAGATAAGAAATTCAAAAAGTATAATGAAGCAATTAAGCATGTACGGGGGGAATAATCATTCAATAACTGATATTTCATTAAAAGATGCTGAATTGTATCAGGAAATTTTAAGTAAAACCTCTCAACTGAGCGATACAATTCTAAAAAACTTCAATTCTGTTGCTCAGGTACTTGAGAAAATAAGCAGTATACAAGGGTTTACACCTGAAAAAATTGAACAGCTTAAAAAGATGGCCGACTCAGTAGCTATTGCTGCCAGAAGTCTAAGTGATGATAAAACGGTCACAGGTTTAAAGTATCTGGAATCGATAGTAAAAAGATAGGATTTGTTATGATAAGGAAAAACCGGGATACCAAATTTATTATATATCAGGTCCTATATATTTTTGTTATCACTGTGCTGGCTTTGAAAGGTGCCAATCTTGATCTAAGCAGGGTAGTTAAAAAAGACAATGTTGTAAGCAAGGCTGTAAGAGATTCCCTAGTTGCTTTAATTGATACTCTATATAAAAAAGGAGTGAACTTTAATATTAAGGTTGATGAAAATGCGACGGTTGAAAATGCAGAGTTAAAACAGAAGCTTGCTAATATGAATCAGCGTGTTTCAGTATTAACAAAAGAAATAAGAGAATCTCCGCCGGAATTGATTTCCTCACCTAATTATGAATCTTCTGCCAAAACAAATGAGCAGACGAAAATATTACAGTCTCCATTGGCCATTAGTCAAACCTTTGTCCAGAACACCTGGAACAAGGCAAGGAATACGGGGAATGTGCCAACCTATATCTATGATCCCCGTAATATGTCGGCTCCACTAAGCATTATACCTCCCGGGCAAGAAACCAAGTTTGATCTGACAGATCAGAAGGAAATATTAATAAAATTTGGCAGCCAGGAACAAAGGGTTGTAGTGAATCCACGGCGACCTACGGAAATAAAAATTACAAGGTCTACAACTAAAATGGATGCTTCAGATATATATGTTCAGGATTTGCAAAGAGTGACAGGATTTACCGTAACAGTTATTGATGAAAGGCCTGATCAGATTAAAGTATCTTATAATGGACCTATTTCAGTTAATGGCCCAATTACAGATGCAAAAGGGAATCTTGTGTATCAGGTTTCATTGAATATTGCGACAACAGAACAACGTTTTAATGAATGGGCAGACAAGAACTCTGGATTGCGTACCAGTGATGGGAAATATAAAGCTAATTTTTTCTTTACTGCGGTTGATCAGCGGACAAAAAACAGAGTACAGGTCGGTGATGCGTTTTATTTCACGGATTTTTCCAAATAATCAGTGGGAGTGTGTTCTTCTTATTTAAAGAAGTGAAGCAGCATCTTTATCCAAAAGATATTCAAGAGTACCAAATTGCGGATTTATTCTGCCCGCAGGAAATTTTTGTTTATCTCCTTTTATGATTTCACGCACTGTTTCAGCTTTATCTCCGCCTGAAATAATAAATGTAACATTATCGGCATTATTAATTATTTCTTCAGTCAAAGTTATGCGCATTTGTCCTGTATCAGGACTCTTGGATACTGCAGTTATATTCTGATAAATATCCTTTAGATCTACCCGGGGAAATATTGATGCAGTATGGCCATCGCTTCCAATTCCAAGAAGAACCCAGTCAAATTCTGGTTCACTCTGTCTTTTTTTCCCAACATTATTAACTACTTCATCTCCATATCGTCTTACTTCAAGCTGTGGAACTATCTCTCCTTTAATTCTATGAATATTATCCTCAGGAATTATTATTTTATCGAGGAGTATTTCTTTGATCATTCTGTAATTGCTCCCGTAATCTGAGGGAAGTACCATTCTTTCATCAACCCAGAAAAAATGGATCCGGTTCCACGGTACATCTTTTGCAAACCTTTCTTCAGAAAGTTTTGCAAGATAAAGTTTAGGAGTATTGCCTCCGGAAAGTGCAACAAAAATGTTTTCCTTTTCTTTAAGGATGGAGTTGCATCTGTTAACAAATAAACCGGCAAAATATTCCGCCAGTTCATGAACATCGGGAATGATTTTATAATTCACAATAAAGTCCGTCATCGGTTAAGTTTTTACAAGGATACCGCCATTCCGCCTTGGAATTTTCAAACAAATTAAATGATTCCATAGGGCCCCACGTACCAGCGGGATACCCATAAATTTTGATGTCAGGGTTTTCTTTCCATTGTTTTAAAATAGGATCCACAAAACGCCAGCATTCTTCAACTGCATCAGCGCGTGCAAAGAGAGTTGAATCAGCAAGCATACAATCAAGGAGTAGTCGTCCATAAGCAGAAGGCAAATTTTCACCGGTAAGCTCCGAGTAATGAAAATCCATATTGACACTCTGAATCTTATAACCTGCTCCCGGCTGTTTTAATCCTATTTTAAGTAAAATACCTTCATCGGGTTGTATTCTCATAATAAGCTGATTTTCTATCTGCTCCTGGTTGTCTTTAGAGAAAAGATGATGCGGTGATTTCTTAAAATGGATTACTGCTTCAGTTACTCGTGTTGGCAAACGCTTGCCGGCTCTAATATAAAATGGGACACCGCCCCATCTCCAGTTATCGATATAAAATTTAATAGCAGCAAATGTTTCCGTCCTTGAATCTGAAAGAACGCCTTTTTCCTCTCTGTAGCCCGGAATTTTTTCACCACGTATTGTTGAGGACAGATACTGACCCCGTACCGCATATTTGTCAACTTCATTTTCATGTATTCGTCTTAAAGACTGGAACACCTTAAGAGTTTCATTTCTTACTGCATTTGCTCTGAATGAAGAGGGAGGTTCCATTGCAATGAATCCGGTAATCTGAAGCATATGATTCTGAATCATATCCCTTAACGCTCCCGAACCTTCATAATAACCGCCGCGTCCTTCCACTCCTATATATTCAGATGACGTAATCTCCACGTGATCAATAAAATTCCTGTTCCACATCGGTTCAAAAATACCGTTGGCAAAACGTAGAGCAAGCACATTCTGTACTGTTTCCTTTCCTAAATAATGGTCAATTCTGAAAATCTGGTTTTCTTTGAATATTTCATGAAGATGAGAATTCAATTTTCTTGCTGAATCAAGGTCATAACCAAACGGTTTTTCTATCACAATCTTTTTACTGCCGTGCTCTTCCGGTGTATCCTGAAGTTTATGTGCACCAAGATTTGTTACTATAGTTTCATATAATCTGGGTGGAGTTGAAAGGTAATAGATATAATTTCCGTGAGTAACTTTCAGTTCATTTAGTTCATTGAGCTTCTTTTTAAGCAGCGCATAATCATTAACATCTTCTGTATTGATTGGAAGATAATAAGCATTGGCAGTAAATTTCTTGAGTAAATCATTATCTGTTTCTTTTGATTCTGTATATTTAATAACTGAATCAAACAGATGGTCTCTGAAAGTTAAGTCAGTAAACTGAGAGCGGCTAACCCCTAATATTGCGAAGTCATCGCATAATAAACCCTGCTTATATAATTCAAACAGAGAAGGTACTAATTTCTTTTTTGTTAAATCTCCTGAAGCACCAAAGATCACAATTATACTATTGTGCGGTCTATCCATCTGACTCCTTATTCCGGCTTAGCGGCAAAAAATCTTTTACTTATTAACTGATTATAATATAGTAAATGTTAAAGATATTGTCATACCCTTTCGACATACAGGGCATCTTTAAACCGGATTGAACAAGAAACACCGTTATCTGTTTTGAAGTCAACTTCTCCCTGCAGTTGATCCTCCGCAATATTCCAGAATATCTGAAGTCCAAGTGTTTTGTTATCTGTAGTATCATAACCTGCAGGCATTCCTATTCCATTATCAGAAACTTTTAATTCAATAATATCTTTGCCTGTTTTTGCTAACTGAATTTTAATCTCTCCTTTTCGATTATTAGGAAAGGCATATTTTAATGAATTAGTAATAAGCTCATTTATTATTAATCCGCAAGGAATGGCAGTGTCAATCACAACACTTATACTTTCGAGTTCAAGCACCAAAGAAAGCTCTTTATGATTAACGGTATAACTATTCATTAGGAGACGGGCTAAATCAGTTATATAGTCTTTGAGGTCTACCCTTGATAAGTTTTGTGATTGGTAGAGCATCTGATGAACAAGAGCAATCGCTGATATCCGGTTTGCCATATCACCTAATATATTTTTAGTTTCCTCATCCTCAATTATGGCCGATTTTAATCCTAAGAGTGAACTGATTACCTGCATATTGTTTTTTGTCCGGTGATAAAGTTCCCGGATTAATACTTTTCTTTCCTCTATTTCTTTTAACTGATTCTTCAATAATCTGGCATTTGAAATTGTGAACCCCAGTTTTGTAGCAGCATTCTGTATAAAATCCAGATCATCTTCTGAATAGGGATCACCTGGCTTATTCCGTGAAACACTTAAGGTTCCAATAATTATGTTTTGCCAAGAAATAGGAGCTACAATTACACTTGAATGACCAAATCTTTGTGCGTATTCAAAATAAACCCCTTTAAGCTGATTAAGATCTTTGGAATCGACAATGGGAATAAATACAGGCCTGCCCGTTTTAAAGGCATCGCCCGGCACACCTTCATCTGTCCTGAAAGTATTATCGGGAAACCTGTTTTGGAAGAATTCCCTGACTTCTAAATCAGGATGATAAAATGACTCTTCAACTAAAAGTTCACTTTCTTCAGATTTTATCCTTATTACACAAAAATCCCCAATTGTTTCTGACATTTTTCTGGCAGTATAATTAAGTATTTCTTTATAGTCTGTTGTTACACTTGAAACTGCAGTCGCTAATTCAGCCAGAGTCTGAAGAAGTTTCTTTTCCTTTAATATTTTGGCTTCATTAGCTTTGCGCTCAGTTATATCAGAAAAGATTGTTATAAACTGTTTTAATCCTGACTGAAATGCTATCACGTCATAATATCTGCCAAAAGGTTGGGCATAATTTTCTATTCTAATCGACTTTCCTTGTAACGCCACATTGCTATATGATTCTATCCAATATGGTTCAGTTTCAGGAGCAACTTCAAGTATCCTCTTACCAATAATTTGGTTTCTTTTCATTCCAGTCATAGTTTCAAACGCAGTGTTAACCTCCAGAAACTTATAATCAATACCCTTTCCCTGTTCATCACAGATAATTTCATGTAGTGCAAAACCATCAAGCATTTTCTCAAATAGAATGTTATACTTCTTTTCCAACTCCGTATTCAATTCTCTGATTGTCTTTTCTATTTTATTTCTATCACGTTCATTTTTTGACAAAATAAAATAAATTATAATCAAGATGACAAATGAAAACAATAAAAGAATAACAAGAGTAATTAATGCATTTGTTGATTCATTTTTTCCCCTTGTTGTCCGCAAATTAAGAAGTTTGTTTTCCTCTCCGCTCATTTGCCCGGTTATATACCGGATTTTATCCATTATGTATTTATTCGTTTTACTAAGGGAATAAATTAATTTCGAATCCAGGCTATTTGCTTGCCTGCCTTTTATAATTGTTTCAAGAATCCTGTTATTTTCGGTCAAGAAATTTTGAAGAGTATCGATATTCTTTTGTTGAACAGGATTATCCTGTGTGAGATTTTTAAGACTTGTAATTTCATTATAGAGTGTACTCTTTGATGAATTATAAGATTCTAGAAAAACATTATCTCCAGTTAATGTAAAACCTCGCACACCCGTTCCCATTGATAATTCTGATGATAAGGTCTTTTCTATGGTCAGCAGGACCTGGAGAGTATGGTTTGTCAGATTGTCTGTTTCATTCAAGCTATAGTTTTGCTTTATAGCATTGGCTCCTATTACAAACAGTAAAATTATTGTAAATGTGAATCCCCCAATAGTATATAACTCCCTTAATGCTTTTGGCTTTTTGTCATTATTAATAAAAATATGAAGGGAACCTGAAAAAAGCAGTAATAATAATCCTGTATTCAAGGCCATAGGATTAAGTTGTAATGTAAAATATATACTGTAAAGGTTAAATGAATATACTGCAATTGTCAGCAGGCATTGTAACTGTATAATTGTGGTTAAAACTTTTATCAGTTCGGCATTCTTAAATCTGTTATTACTGATTAAGAGCAGAGAAGTCCCTATTAGTATAAAACTGGTGCAAGTAAAAATTGACATTCTGCCATTGTTAAAAGGTTTTAACAGTATTGGTGTTTTAATTATCAGGTAATCTATTCCAAGTTCAACAGTAAATATATATTCACATAATGTTGCCAGTGAAAAAATAATCACTATATAAGACAAAATTTTTGATATCTTTTTTGTCCGGCTGGATATTTGACCCGGAAGAAGAAGAAAGAAGGCAATTCCACTTAGAAAGAATGATAACCCGGCATTAAATGACATCTTTACGATATCAGATAGTATTCCTTTTAGGAATGGTTTGTCCAACAACCATCCGGCCATTACTATTAAACCGACCGCTATTATAATTATTACACTAAACTGAGTGAATAATATTCGGATTCTGTTTCTTTTATCACTTTCAGAAATGCTCATATAAACATTTATATTTAAAGTTTCATTTGATTTATAAATTTGTCCCTTAGAACCTAATTGTTACAAATTTATACACTTTAGGTATACATAAACTTAGTAATTCATATTTTTAATATCAATTATTCTTTACTATAGTTAACTTAAAATATTAGCTTTCGATCTGAATGCCGTGATTATAATAAATTGTATATTTGTATAACATCTGTCCATTAATTCTCTGGTTTACTGTATAATGAAACAAAACTTTATACTCTGGTTAAGTTCAATCATCATAGCTTTTCTTGCCGGATATATGAACAACGTAACCGGCCCAAATTATCCTGTCTCCGGATCTATAGGTTTAGATGGGCAGCCTGCTACATTCAAATTCGATAGAACTTACAGGGGGAATGATGGTTATTTTGTGACTGTAAATACAGATGAAAAAGATATAAATGCATTTCTGTTATACAGAAATGTCCCTAAATTGAGTTATTCCAAAATCATTGACTCCGGAAGCACTAACGATATAGGATCCTGGCAAAAAGCAGAAATGAACTATTCAGGAAAATTATATTCTGGAAAACTGCCAGTAGGTAAGCCCGGGCAGAAAATAAAGTACAGGGTTGAACTGAATTATAAAGGAAATAAATATTACCTTCCTACCGATAAAGCTGTAACAATTCAACTTTGGGGAAAAGTAAATCCGGAAATTTTGCGGATATATTATTTCGTTTTATTTCTGGGTTTGATCCTTGCTGTAAGAACGGGACTGGAAGTTTTTAAGGATAAACCAAAGGTTGGAATTTATACTATCTTCACGGTTATATCATTCTTCTTGTATGCGGTCTGTGTGGTTCCTCTTGTTAAAAGCTATGAGCTAAATGCAATTAATCATAGTGTCCCCCCGGTTTCTCAACTCGTATCGGTACAATCTGTTTCCTTAATGGTTTTGTGGATTATAGGTATGATAGTAATCTTTAATTATAAAGGGAAAAAATTTATTCCTATTACCTTAACTGCTTTAACTCTTATTATCTATATAGCATTGCGTGCATGAAATCACGTTATTGGATTTCTACTACACTTTTGCTTAGTTCAATATACTTATTACATGTTTGTGAAGTTTTTCAGAACATGCAGCTACTATACTATCACTGTTCATTGGATCATTACCTGAATAATCAGTTATCACGCCGCCGGCTCCCCTTATAATTGGAATAAGTGCAGTAGAATCCCAGACCGACATTATTGGGTCAATCATAATATCAGCAAAACCCGTGGCTAAAAGGTAATAACCATAGCAGTCACCCCATCCTCTGAAAAGTTTAACTTTCTGCATGAGGACATTAAACTTATCAATATTCTGATATTCCTTTATATTAAGATAATCCGTTGTTAAAAGTACAGAATCAGAAATTTCGGATGTATCTCTTACTTTTACCCTGCTGCCGTTTAATACAGCACATTCATTATCTCCAATCAGGAATTCATTTAATATTGGCTGATTAAAAGCACCTAGTACCGGCATATTGTTTTTAGTCAGTGCGATTAGGGTCCCGAATGAGAGAGCCCCGCAGATAAAACTTTTCGTGCCGTCTATTGGATCAAGAATCCATTTATATTCTGCATCTTTATTGTATACCCCAAATTCCTCTCCTACAATACCATGATCAGGATAGGTTTTCAGGATAGCATTCCGCATAATCTCTTCAGCGCCTTTATCAGCAATGGTGACAGGTGAATCATCAGCTTTCAGGTCAACAGAAATTCCGGTTCTGAAATGTTTCTTTATGATCTTACCAGACAGGTCAGCTAAGCTTCGAGCAAATAATTTAAATTCATTCAGATCATCCATAGAAATCCTGATATTTATTATCTTTATTGTTACTTAATATATAAAAAATGTAATTGTAAATAAGTAAAAAAAGACGAGGCCAACAATGGAATATAAACATCTAGGGAGAACAGGACTTAAAGTTAGTAATCTTTGTCTTGGCACAATGAATTTTGGTCCATATACCAACGAAGAAGATAGTCATAAAATTATGAACCGCACCCTTGAACTGGGAATAAATTTCTTTGATACAGCTAATGTTTACGGATGGGACAAAGGGAAGGGGATCACTGAGCAGATTATTGGCAGATGGCTGGCTCAGGATTCATCCAGAAGGGATAAAATAGTACTTGCTTCAAAGGTATACGGCGATATGGGCGACGGAGTAAATGACTCTAAGCTTTCGGCATACCACATTAAAAAAGCCTGTGAAGGGTCATTAAAGAGATTACAGACCGACCATCTCGATCTTTATCAAATGCATCATATAGACAGAAACACCCCATGGGAAGAACTGTGGCAGGCAATGGAGCAGCTTGTCAAAGAAGGGAAAGTCATATATGTAGGCAGCAGTAATTTCGCCGCATGGAATATAGTTGAGGCCAATTATAAAGCAAAAGAAAAGCACTTACTTGGTCTTGTTTCCGAACAAAGCATTTATAGTCTGCGAAATCGAAACATTGAACTAGAAGTTATACCTGCCGTAAAAGCAATGGGTATGGGATTGATTCCATGGAGTCCTTTGGCAGGAGGTATGTTATGCGGAATACTCGAAAGTAAAAAAGAAGGTAGAAGAACCCGAGAGCCGTTGTTGAAGTCAGCAGAGAAATTACGTCCTCAGCTGGAAAAATATGAGGCTCTTTGCAAAGAATCGGGCTACCAGCCGGCAGAAGTTGCTCTTGCATGGGTTATGAGTAATCCTGTAGTGACTGCTCCAATTATTGGACCAAGGACAATGATACAATTGGAAGAAAATTGTAAGGCTGGGGAAATTAAATTATCTCAAGAAATCCTTATTAAATTAAACGAGATATGGCCAGGCCCTGGTAATCAGGCACCTGAGGCTTATGCCTGGTAGATAAGTTTTCTTACCTATTCCTCCATAGAAAAGGGGGATAAGGGTTGTTATTCTGTAGAAGTTAGCTATAACGGGACTATAAATTTTAATAAATAAAAGGTCTTATATGAAACACCTTGAACTTATTTTCTTATTCATATTATTTCTTCCTCTGGTTGTTAAATCGCAGTCCGTGAATTTCGATAATTATTTTATTGATAAAACGATGCGGATTGACTACTACCATATCGGGGATGCTTCTTCGGAAATTATCACACTGGATAAAATTTATCAATACGGTACATGGGCGGGCAGTCTTAAAAATCTAATCGATCATTTCAATAACGGAAAATATTATTTCAAGATATATGATGCCTCGTCAAATACTTTAATTTATTCGAAGGGATTCGATAGTTATTTCGGAGAGTATAAAACAAGCGATGACGGATTGAAGAACATCAAAAAGACATATCATGAATCGGCTATAATCCCATGCCCTAAAGCCAAGATCATATTTGCCGTTGAAACGAGACAGAAGGATAATTCCCTTAAGGAATTTTACAGAACAGAAATAGATCCAGCCGATCTTACTATTATTAAAGAAAACCTGAAAGATAAAAATGCCAAAGTATATAATAGTCTTAAAAGCGGCGATCCTCATGTTAAAGTTGATATCGTAATTCTTTCAGAAGGATATACTGCAAAAGAAGAACAGAAGTTCAAGAGTGACCTTGACAGGTTTACTAAAATATGTTTAAACCAGGAACCATATAAAAGCAATAAGAATAAATTCAATATCTACGGAGTGTTCAAAGCATCTGAAGAAAGTGGTGTAGATGAACCGGATCATAATTCATTTAAGAAAACAGTTCTTAGCTGTACATTTTATTCACTCGGTTCGGAAAGATATCTGCTTACAGAAGACAACAAAACTATGCGCGATCTTGCAGGGCAAGTTCCTTACGATGCTATTTATATAATGGTAAACCATAAACGGTATGGGGGAGGGGGAATTTATAATCTGTTCTGCACCTTTACTTCTGATAACCAGTGGTGTGAATATCTATTCCTTCATGAGTTTGGCCATTCATTTTCGGGATTAGCAGATGAGTATTACACTTCGGATGTTTCTTATAATGATTTCTACCAGCAGGGAGTTGAACCGGTTGAGCCAAATATAACTGCTCTCCTTGATAAAGATAATATAAAGTGGAAACAGTTCCTGACTCCCGGAATTGAAATACCAACTCCATGGGAAAAAGCAGTATATGATTCAACCGACCTTGCCTGGCAGGCAAAAAGGAGAGAGACAAATAATAAAATAGCCGAACTTAAAAGAAACCATGGATCTGAAGACCAGGTTGCAAAATTACAGGCAATGTATGATTCAACTGACAGAGTGCATCAGAAATGGATAGACGATTATCTTCACGGCAGTAAATATTGGAATAAAGTTGGAGCTTTTGAAGGTGCAGGATATGCATCTAAAGGAATCTACAGGTCGATGCTTGACTGCATAATGTTCAGCAAGGGTAAAAAGCCTTTCTGCAAAGTCTGCGAAGAAAGCATAAAGCGGATAATCAATTATTATTCGGAATAATTCATTATAAATCTATCTATAATCCCTGTTAATGCGGGGATTATTCATAAATACCTTGACAATAAAATAAATATTTATTACTGTTGCAGTTCAACAAATGATAGTTTGTTAAAGAACTGTTATTAGATAAGGTTAACTAATTTATACGAATGTTGTTCTGGTACGGGGATGTGTGTTAAATATTGCTAACCAGCAATGAAATTAAGGGAGAAAAAGCAATTCCACGTGGCTCTCAGGTGCCTGTCAAGTAGCTCTCACCTATCTCAAAGATATTGGAATGACAGGACTATGTGATATTCTGCGCATAACCATTCCAGCATCATTCAATAGTCATTGCAGTATGAAACTATAACCAGGTTATAACCAGAAGGATTACCAGCCGTAGTTAATATCGAATATTTCCTTTTTAGGAGAGTGGAGAGTACATTCAGGAGGAGGTTTATTCATGTTGACAGGATAAATCCCTTTATGTGTGCAGAATCGGGTAGCAAGTTCACCGCTGTCCAAACACAACTCCATATCCTTAACGGAATCAGGGCGGATGTATGTTTCAGCATTATAATTTCTATAATATCTTGCAATTGCAGAGTTCATTCTGCCCCAGATTGGAGCGCAGGCAGAGCCGCCATATTGGAAACCACCGCCTAATTTTCTAGAAGGGTTATCATAACCTATCCAGATAGAAGTAGTAAGTCCACGGTTATAACCTACAAACCATGCATCGGTGTAATTCTGTGTAGTACCGGTTTTTCCAGCAGCAAATCCCTTATAATATTTCCTTACAGAAGCAGCAGTACCTCCGTCAATTACTTTCTCCATTGCAAGTGTCATTAAATAAGCCGTAGCTGAATCAAGGACAACTGATGTCTGAATATTGGAATTATAATAAACGTTTCCGTTTTTATCTTCAATTTTAAGAATAGCCAAAGGTTTAGCATAAGTACCTTCGGTAGCAAAAACGGAGAAAGCCGAAGCCATTTCAAGCGGGGATACCTCACCGGTACCTAATGCAATTGAAGGCAGGGAAGGGATCTGAGATTGAATTCCAAGCTGGTGAGCGAAGGCCACCACAGAATCAGGAACTGTATAATGAGTTATTGCATAGGCGGCGCATAAATTTATTGAGTGCTGAACAGCAGTATTCATATCGAGGAATTTTCCAGTATAATCTTCCTCTGAATTAGAAGGGCGCCATTCATTATATTTACCTGAATCAATGACTATGGGTGCGTCAAGCAGAGGCAGTGCTAATGTTCTACCCTGCTGCAACAGGCTTCCATAAAGAAACGGTTTGAAAGATGAACCAGGCTGTCTTTTTATCTGATCTGCACGGTTGAGACCTCTTGGATCAGAATCCGGGTTACCGCCGACCATTGTTCTTATCAACCCTGTTCCGTTTTCAACAGTCACCAATCCAATCTCAGCTTCTTTCATACCTGCAGGGAAATTATTCCACTGAGCTTTTACTGCATCCTCAGCGGTCTTCTGCATCTCATAATTTAAGGTGGTAGTTATCTTCATTTCGTCTGAATTAAGCGACTTGCCATATTGTCTAAGGATTTCAGCAGCTTCTTTTCTTACATGCTCAATGAAGTGCTTACCAATATGGTAATTCATTTTCAGATTTAAAGGAGAACTTTTAAGCTGGTTAAACTCATTCTCTGACAATTGGTTAGTCTCAACAAGATTATGAAGAACTTCATTTCTGCGCGCCAGCATTTTATCCGGATGCTTTACAGGATCATAAACTCCCGGCCCTTTTAATAAACCGACAATTGAAGCACTCTCAGTTATGGTTAACTGATCAGGTGTCTTTCCATAATATTCTTCAGCTGCGGCCCAGATACCATAAACACTATGACCAAAATAGACAGTATTAAGGTACATCAGTAAAATCTGGTCCTTGGAGAATTTACTCTCGAGTTTTTTAGCGAGATCCATCTCGGTAAGCTTACGGGAAATTGTTTTTTCAAATGAAAGGAAGAGATTTCTGGCTAACTGCATTGTTAAAGTGCTGCCTCCCTGAGTAGATCCTGTAATTGTTTTTAAGAAACCTCTTACAAGTCCTTTATAGGATACCCCGTTGTGGTTATAGAAGTCCCTGTCTTCTGTTGCGAGAAGACATGATATAACATATTTGGAAACGTACCCGGTACTTCTGACGTCGACCCTATTTTTTTCACCGATATAACCAATGATCTTTCCGTCATTGGAAATTACCTGTGAAGCATAATCTATTTTAATTGGAGGAAGGTCCTGGGCAAAATATTTTCCGCTGACAAATAACGCAAGACAAATAATAAAAAGAAACTTTTTCAATACAATATATCAGGCAGTATTTTTTAATAACCGTTTACGCATAGCTTCAACCGCAGTGGGTCCAGCATAATATCTACCGAAGTTCTTTTCATCTTCTCTCTTTCCACCGTGCAGATCAGAGCCGCCTGATTCAAGAAGGAAGTATTCGTTAACAATTCCTTTATAGAATTTAATATGCTGTGGAGAATGAGACGGATGATAAACTTCAATTCCATCAATGCCGGCTTCAATAAGCTCTTTCAAAATATCCTCGGGCATATTGTTCGGGTGAGCTATAAATGACAGTCCGCCGGCATCACTAATAATCTTAACTGCACTTTGAGGAGAAAGGTGAACTTTCTTTTCATAAGCCGGTCCTGCATTACCAATATATTTATTAAAGGCTTCAAAATAAGAATTGACAAATCCTTTCTCAAGGAGAGCCTGGGCAATATGCGGGCGTCCGATAGCAGAAGTTGCGGCTTTTTCCATAACATCATCCATAGTTAAAGGAATTCCGATTGAACGAAGCCGGTTAACAATTCTAACTGCGCGTTTCTTTCTTTCTTCACGGAAGAAAGATAAATATCTTTCAACTTCTTCATTTTCGGGTTCTATAAAATAGGCGAGTATATGAACTTCCTTATCTCTTATGTCAGAACTGATTTCCACTCCGGAGATAACATCTATACCTAAATCTTTTCCAAATTCTGAGGCCTCGTTTATTGCCGAGAGATTATCATGGTCGGTGATACTAATAGTATCAACACCATTTTCTTTTGCCATTAAGACAATTTCTTTAGGTGTGTAAAAACCATCAGAGTGGTTTGTGTGAATATGTAGATCTGCTTTTTCGGCCATAGTATTATTTAAATTGCTCTTTGAATTGTTCATAGTTTAGGATTTTTAATTTAGAACCATCAATTTCAACATATCCCTTTTTAGCAAATGAATGGAGAGTGCGGGAAATAGTCTCTCTTGAAGTTCCAGCCATATTAGCGAGATCATGCTGATAAGGGAGTTTTTCAATTTCAACAGCACCCTGTTTTATTCTTCCAAGATCATCAGCAAGCTGCATAAGAACAGTTGCGACCTTACCTTCAGCATCTTTTAAGGATAAAGATTTTATTTTCATATCAGCGGATCTTAACCGCTGAGTAAGTTCCTGAAGAAGAGAAATTGTAACTTCCGGATGTGATTTTAATAAATCGAGGAAATCATTTCTCTGAATAATAAACAGTTCGGAATCTTCAGTTGCGGTAACATTTGCAGAACGTGCCAGACCGTCAATGATTGCCATTTCACCAAAAAAATCACTTTCACCTAATATAGTAAGAATAACTTCTCTGCCATCATCGCTATTACGGGAAATTTTAACTTTACCATCAGCAATAACAAAAAGGGCAGAACCTGTTTCATGCTCTAAAAGAATGACGGAATCTTTCTTGAAAGTCTTTTTAACCCCAATTTTTGCTATCTCTTCAAGTACATCATCATTCAACTCAGCGAAAATAGGGACATATTTCAGGAAATCATTATTACTTTTCATCTAACATAACCCATCAAATTTGAACCTTTAAAATACTATTATTTTATGTATAGTTAAAGTTATCTTTTTACACATTCCTATTATTATAGGTTTTTTGACGTAAATAAGGGTTTTATGAATATTCTTCACTAATAATAACTTAAATTTACGTTGCTTTTTTAGGGGTTTGTGAATATTTTTAACATCTTAATTTATTCATTATACCGGAGAGAAAATATATATGGCTATGATGGCCAAGATGCGAAGCTTAGCACCTGCTTTTATATTATCAGTCGGCGCTTTATTTGTTCTATTTATGATCCTTTCAGATTCCAAACTAATGGAAATCTTTGGGGCGCATGGGAATAATGTCGGTTCAGTAAACGGAAAAGATATTAGCTATGCGGAATTTACAAAAGCTGTCGAGCAGCAGAAGGAAAACCAGAAAAATCAATCCGGTCAGGATGTTGATGAAGATAATATGGATCAGTTTCGTGATCAGGTATGGGATGCTGTTGTAACTCAGGACCTTATTGCAGAACAGGTTAAAAAATTCGGCATAACAGTTTCTGATGAGGAAATTAAAGATGTAATTTTGGGAGATAATCCCCCGGAGTTTCTTAAAAAGAACTTTGTTGATTCAACGGGGCGTTTTAACAGGCAGGCATATGATCAGGCCATAATGGATCCTCGTAATAAGCAGCCTCTTATACAGGCAGAAGAATATGTCAGGCAGAACCGTCTGAATGAAAAGCTTCAGAGTCTTTTACTAGCTTCAATCACCGTAGGTGAAAATGAAATAAGAAGAAAATTCGATGATCAAACGATTAGTATGAATGCACAATTTGCATTAGTTGACATCAATCAGTTTCCTGATGCGGATTTTAAGATAACAGACGATGATCTGAAAAAATATTATGATGATAATACCGACAAATATCATATCGATGCGCAGAGAAAATTAAAATATGTAAGTTTTCCATTTTTGCCATCAGCCGAAGACTCATCAATTATAAGCAGAAACCTTGAGACAATATTGACAAAAATGCAGAAGAGCGACACGCTTACGCTAAAGTCTGCTGTTAATATGTATTCATCATTCCCGTATTCAAAAGATACAATGGCTATCAACGCTCTGCCGTCATTGGCTGTAGATAAGATAACCAATTCTCAGCCAGGCGCACTTATAGGGCCGGTAGCCTCTAATGAAGGTATGGCAATTTATAAATTAGTCAGCGTGGTACCCGGAACCCAGACTTTTGTAAAAGCATCGCATATTCTAATAAACAAATATGGAACGGATGACGCAAAGAATCTTGCTGAAGCAGAACAGGTTTATAACCAGCTTAAATCAGGCGCCAGTTTTGAACAGCTTGCAAAAGAAAAATCAGGAGATAAATCTAATTCTGAGAAAGGCGGCGAGTTAGGATGGTTCGGAAAAGGCATGATGGTTCCTGAATTTGAAAAAGCATGCTTTGATGCAAAAGTTGGTGAAATAACAAAACCGGTTAAAACTTCTTTTGGCTATCATATTATTAAAGTTAGCGGTAAATCAGATAAAAGATTTGTTGTGGAAAAGGCTGTAGCACCTGTTAAGGCGTCAGCCGCAACCAAAGATTCAAAATACAGTCTGGCTCAGGATTTTTCATATGTAGCAGATAAGAATGGTTTTGAGAAAGAAGCAGATTTAATGAAGTACAAAGTTTCTGAAACTTCACCATTTAATAAAGATGCTGTATATATTCAAGGATTAGGACAGAATAAAAAATTGGTTGACTGGTCATTTGATAATAGCAAAGGTAAAGTAAGTGATCCTGTTAAACTGCAGTCAGGATATTATGTAGTTACAGTATCCGATGTAATTTCAGAAGGTGCCAGACCATTTAATGATGTTAAAAATCTGATTAGACCTATTGTCCTTCGTGAAATGAAATATGCGAAAGCAAAGCAGATACTTGAAGATGCTGCTGGTAAAATTAATGGAAATTTAAGCAGCGCCCCTTCAATAAATAATAAAATTTCAGTTGACACCTCAGGATTATTTAATCTTGCAGGTTCAATTCCCAAGTTAGGCCGTGATTTTGCTTTTATGGAAAAAGCTGTTACTATGAATCCCGGCGAGGTTTCAGGTCCTGTTAAAGGGCAGAGAGGATATTTCCTTATTAAACTGCTATCGAAAAATCAGCCGGATAATACTGCATATCAGGCGCAACGTAACCAGTTAAGAGACAACATACTTCAGGAAAAGAAAAGTATGTTCTTTAACCAATGGCTTGCCAAGATTAAGAAAGATGCTAAAATTGTTGATAACAGATCAAAGTTCTTTACTCAATAATTTTGATTGATTCTAATAACACCCCCGGTACTAAAATACCGGGGGTTTTGTTTTTTAAACGTTTTTTTTCAATGTTAGCATAAACTAAACTGACAGTATGAAAATAATCACGTTGCACTTGATCTTGTTATTATCATTGTCCGCATATGCACAGTATAACGGAAACAGGTGGAGTATTACGCTGAATACTGTTTATACTACCTCCGCAAAAATTTATCTGGATCCTAATTCAGCAGATGAAGTTCTCCGGGATAATGCTTTCCCACTGCAGGGTATTGTTAGCCCGCAGATAGAAGTAAGATATAGAATCAGTGACGATATAATTTTAGGTTTGAGTACAGAGTATATGAAAGCAACTTCATCAGGGGAAAACCTAACTGCTTTTTCAGGATTAAGCACCGTGTCTATTCTACTGCAGGATGGTTTTCTTCTTATTCCTATTGAGTTTTCAGGTTATTATTTAATTCCATTCTCAACGGATAATTTCAAATTTCTTATGGGAGGAGGAATGGGTTATTATTTCGGGTCTCAGATAAGGAAATTCGGGGATGTTGAAGTTACTAATGTTAAAAGGCCAGCAGCATATGGGATACATGTTATTGTTACAATGGATTATTTGATAACGGATAATTTCTCAGTTCGCGGGGAAATGAAATTCCGTGATCCTCAGTTCGAAGTCACCAGCCAATACACAAAAACTGATGTTAATTATAATGGTTCAATTATACACCTTGGTCAAAAAGAATTTGATTCGAAAATAAATGTTGATGGTGTTTCCTTTATATTTGGACTTACGTTTCACTTTTAACTTACATATATGAATAAAAATGTGTTTTATCTGACAGGGTTTATGGGCTCCGGGAAAAGTACTATCGGACCTATTCTTGCCAATACTATGGGATGGGAGTTTTACGACCTTGACAGGGTTATTGAAGATAAAGCAGGAATGACTGTAAAGGAAATATTTGAAGAATCAGGCGAAAATTATTTTAGAAACCTTGAAACAGAGACATTAGGCGAGCTTTCAATTAAGAAACAGGTTATAATTGCTCTTGGGGGTGGTACAATTGCAAGCGATAGAAATTTAGCGATACTTAAAAAGACCGGGAATATTATTTATCTTAAGATGACCCCTGAGTCTGCTATGAAGCGGCTTAAGTTTAAAAGAAACAGACCAGTTTTGTTTGCTGATCTGAAAGAAAATTTCTCCAACGAAGATCTTCTGAAGAGGATTACTGAGTTGTATGAAAAAAGAAGAATGTATTATGAACAGTCAGATATTATTCTTGATACTGACGGCATTCCTGTAGGAAGAACCATAGATAAACTAGCAAGGATAGTACAAATGGAAATTAAGAGGAATAATGAGAAAGATTAAAGTTCTTAAGGGAAAAAGTTCATATGATGTTATCACCGCACCATTTGAAAACTTAATAAACGAAATTAGCAGAAGGGGATTATCTGAAAAGATACTTTATGTGGTTGATGAGAAAGTATTCAAAATGCATGGTAACCGAATAATTGGTGTAACCGGAATTAAGAAAAATGGTAATAATCTTTTTGTTATGCCTTCCGGCGAACAATATAAGAACGAAGAGTTGTATACCAGTATTTTATCTCACCTGTCGGATAATAAATTTGGCAGGGATTCTTTGGTAGCCGCAATAGGCGGCGGTGTAACAGGGGATATAGCAGGATTTGCAGCCTCAACCTATATGAGGGGGATTCAGCTAGTACATGTTCCTACAACGCTGCTGTCGATGGTGGATTCATCTATAGGAGGGAAGACAGGGATAAACTTTAATAACAGAAAGAATGTTGTTGGAACATTCTTTCAGCCACAATTAGTTTTGATAGATTATTCGTTCCTAAGTACACTTCCGAAAAGCGAACTAATGTCCGGAACGGGAGAGGTGATAAAGTACGCCTACCTGGCAGACAGACAATTTTATTCTCAGACAGCCGGTACCCTTAGTTCTTTATTAGAATTAAATACAGAAGCACTGGAAACAATAATACCCGTGTGTATTGGCATAAAAGCTAATATAGTAACTGACGATGAAAGAGAATCCGGTGTAAGGAAGGTACTTAATCTTGGACATACATTTGCACATGCGTATGAAAGTTATTTTAATTTTAAGATAAAGCACGGCACTGCTGTAGCTGCAGGCATTATTTCATCTCTTTATTTATCATATGAAAAAGGAATAATCAATAAAACTGCTTTGGATTATTTCCTTAAGCTTCCCTTACAATTAGAACTTTCGTTCAAGGGGAAGATTGATGTGGAGTCAATAATTAAAAGAATGTATTCAGATAAAAAGAACAAAGATGGGAAAATCATGTTTGTTTTAGTAAAAGACATAGGAGAAGTAATAATAGATGTTGAGGTAACGGAAGAAGATATAAGATATGCCATTACTAAAACATTTGGGTTAATTAAATCTGTTTAAAAAGAGGACTGCCGGATCATCTAATCCGGCAGTTATTTAAAGGAGGGTTCTACACTTAAAAACTATTCTATTCTGACAATAAAGTTACAATTCTAATGCCAGCGTTTTCAAACAACATTTCTTTGAATTATAGCCAATAATAACAATCGTGTAAAAGGAAATAAGTAATTGTTACCTGAATATATCGGTAACGGGTAAATATTACTTATACTTCCATAATCTCTTTTTCTTTATGTTTAAGTATTTCGTCAACAGTTTTAATATGTTCATCTGTGAATTTCTGAATTCTAGCTTCACCTTCTTTCAATTGATCCTCAGAGATTTTTTTTTCTTTTTCCTCTCTTTTAAGATGATCGTTTGAGTCTCTTCTTACATTTCGGATAGCGATTTTAGTTTCCTCGCCGAATCTCTTAATTAGTTTAACAAAATCTTTCCTTCTTTCCTCAGTAAGAGGAGGGACGGGAATTTTAAGGTTTGTACCGTCGCTAATAGGATTGAAACCGAGATTCGCTTCGAGAATGGCCCGGTCGATTGGCTGAACCATTGATTTATCCCAGGGGGTTATAGATAATGTATGCGCATCCAAAACTGAGACGTTGCCAATCTGGCTTAGTGGGGTCATAGTGCCATAATAATCTACTTTAATACCGTCAAGAAGAGCAGTGGTAGCTTTACCAGTCCTTACTTTCGCAAGTTCATTTCTTAATGCATCAAGAGATTTATTCATCCTGTTATTTGAATCTTTGATTATTTCTTCCATAAAAACCTCAAATAGTTAACGAAAAGTAAAAACTAATAAAATAAAATTCAAAAGTTATATTATTTAATTACCGTGCCGATATTCTCGCCGCTGACGAGCTTCAGGAGGTTATCGGGTTTGTCCATATTGAAAACAATCATGGGAAGATTATTCTCTTTGCATAAACTAACAGCAGTTAAATCCATTACTCTAAGATTTTTCTTCATGACATCCAGATAGGAAATGGTTTCATACTTAGAGGCATCGGGATTCTTTTCAGGGTCAGAATCAAAAACGCCATCCACTCTAGTTCCTTTGATGATAACATCAGCTTCAATTTCAACGGCTCTTAACGAAGCGGCAGTATCAGTACTGAAGTATGGGTGACCAGTACCGGCGCCGAATATTACAACGCGTCCTTTTTCAAGGTGTCTGATTGCTCTTCTTCTGATATAAGGTTCTGCGACCTCATGCATTTGAATTGAGCTCATAAGACGTGAGTAGGTGCCTGTATGTTCAACGGCATTCTGAAGGGCGAGAGAGTTAATCATTGTGGCAAGCATACCCATTTGATCACCAGTAACGCGGTCAATGCCTTGTTCCTCAGCATTAAGTCCGCGGTAGATATTACCACCGCCAATAACTATACCGAGCTGGACACCATAGTCATGAACCTTTTTAATTTCATTGGAAAAGAAATTCAGAACTTCAGGATCAATACCATAATTGTTTTTGCCCATCAACGATTCCCCGCTCAGTTTAAGGAGCACACGTTTATACTTAAATTCGCTCATATCAGATCCTTTCTATTATGTAAATAATTAATCCCTGTCAAATTCAACTGGGTAAAGATAAAAAAAAAGGTCTTAATAAAATTAAGACCTTTAATAAAGAATATTTATTTGTTCTCGTCTCCGAGATGAAATCTGCGGAAGTGAGCAATTCGAGCTGTTGTACTATGCTTGGTGTTAAATTCCTTAATCAGGTCATTGACACTTTTAGCATTGTCTTTGATAAATGCTTGTTCACTGAGGCAGTTTTCCGAATAGAATTTATTAAGCTTGCCGGTAGCAATCTTTTCAAGAATTGCTTCAGGTTTGCCTTCTTTGCGGGCTATTTCTTTATAGATATCTATTTCTTTTTCTATAAGGTCTTTAGCAACTTCCTCGCGATAGACGCAAAGAGGTTTCATAGCAGCAACCTGCATTGCGATGTCTTTGCCTATCTCAGCCATTTCATCCTGACCTGTTGTAACGCCGTCAAACTTAACGAGAACGCCGAGTTTAGATCCGGGATGAATATAACCAACGACAATACCATCAGCAGCGTGGTCAATAGCAAAGCGGGAGATTTCTATTTTTTCTCCAACTTTACCCATTACTTCGATAACCTTATTGCTTAGCTCTGCATTATTTCCAAGAAGATCTTCTTTTGAAGAAGGTTTCTGGGAATAAACTGCCTGGAGAACAGATTCAGCCAATCCCATAAAGTCAGCGCTTTTAGCAACGAAATCAGTTTCGCAATTGATTTCGGAAATAACGCCTATCTTTCTGTCATCAGAAATCTTTATAAGTACTAAACCTTCGTTAGCAGTTCTTTCTGCTCTTTTAGCAGCTACAGCAGCTCCTTTCTTTCTGAGAATTTCGATAGCTTTTTCGAAATTGCCATCAGCTTCGGTAAGGGCTTTTTTACAGTCCATCATGCCCGCACCGGTTTTTTGTCTTAATTCGTTTACTTGTGTTGCAGTAATCGCCATATCAATTTCCTTATTTTTTATCTGGAACAGAAGAATCATGGTTCTCTGTTTCTCTTTCTTTTTTAACTCTTTCGCCTTCGGCAGATTCCTCAGCTTTTATTTCTTTAGCTCTGGCATTGCCTTCAATAATTGCATCAGCCATAGTTTTAACGATGATTTCGACAGTTTTAACAGCATCATCATTAGCCGGGATTACGAAATCTACTTCATCAGGATCACAGTTAGTATCGACAACTGCGAAAACAGGAATACCTAGTCTATGAGCTTCTTTTACAGCGATAGATTCTTTTTTAATATCGACAATAAACATGGCGCCAGGGATTCTTGACATAGTTTCAATACCTTCAAGATCTTTTTTGAGTTTGTCTTTTTCTCTGGTAAGGAAGAGACGTTCTTTTTTGGTGATCATATCAAAAGTACCGTCAGTTTCCTGTTTCTCGATGATATTGAGGCGTTTGATACTTTTACGGATAGTTGAGAAGTTAGTAAGCATTCCGCCTAACCATCTTTCACTAACCCAGTTAGATTCACATCTTCTGGCTTCCTGTTCGATGACATTCTTAGCCTGTTTCTTTGTACCGACGAAAAGGAATTTTTTTCCTTCGCCAGCCATTTTAGAAATCTGCTCGGAAGCATCAAAAAGGAGAGTTTGTGTTTTCTTTAAATCAATTATATGAATCCCGTTCTTCTCCATAAAGATATATGGTTTCATTTTAGGATTCCAACGGCGGGTCAAATGACCGAAGTGAGCGCCAGCTTCAATAAGCTGGGTTATATCTAGCTTTTTCATTTATGCTCCTGTTTATCTTCTACCTCCCTCAACTTTACCTACAATCCAATAAAGGACACAGGCGGTAAATCAGGAGGTATGAATTATATATTAGTACGTTAATTAAATTATCTTTTCGAGAACTGAAATCTTTTTCTAGCTTTAGGTTGACCGTATTTTTTACGTTCTACCATTCTCGGGTCTCTGGTAAGGAACCCGTAAGGTTTTAATGTAGCTCTAAGTTCAGGGAACATAGAGATTAAAGCTCTAGAGATGCCAAGGCGAATAGCCTGAGCCTGTCCAGTAGTTCCGCCGCCATTAACTTTAACATGCACATCATATTTGCCCAATGTGTCAGTAACTCTGAAAGGGTTTTGGATATCTTCTCTGCTAAGGAGCATAGGGAATACTTTTTCAAATTCCTGATCATTAACGGTAATGGTACCATTTCCATTCCTTAAAATCACTCTAGCTACTGAAGTTTTTCTTCTTCCGATAAAAATCTGTTCTGCCATTATTTCTCCGTTAAACTAATTAATACAGGTTTCTGAGCAGCGTGAGGGTGATTCTCGCCGGCATAAACTTTAAGTTTTTTCTTAAGTTTATCGCCTAACCTTGTTTTAGGAAGCATTCCGTAGACGGCATTTTCAACTATGAATTCGGGTTTTGCAACGCGAACTTTAGTAATGTTCCTAGTTTTAAGACCACCGGGATATCCTGAATGATGAATATAATCTTTCAGAATACCTCTTTTGCCGGTAAGTTTAATCTGGTCGGCATTTATAATTACGACAAAATCACCAGTATCGGCATTAGGAGTAAATTCGGGTTTATTTTTACCACGAATAATACAAGCTACTCTTGTAGCCAATCTGCCAAGAACCTGATCCTTTGCATCTACTAAGTACCACTTCTGATCAGCTTCTTCTGTACTGACGAAATGTGTCAATTTTTCTTGTTTCACGCTATTTTCCTCCGAGGCCTAATCATTTGCTAATAAAGACAACAAAATTAAGTCTAATGTGTTAAAATGTCAAGAAATATGGAATTAATTCTTTATAAATATGGAAATGGATTCTTGACTTAGATTATTTATTTTAATAGCTTAATTTACTAAAAAGAATTGAACTAATAAGGATCTTTTAGAAAACGCCCTACCTAATAATTACCAAATTCTAAAAAGTTGTACGCTCACTTACGCTGTTTTACGCACTTTTACGCTAAAAGAGCCTGTTCTCCTTTTCTTCTCCCGCTCCTCTCTATATAATATAGTACTCATGGGTGTATCATGTGATCTAAATGGGCAGAAGCAAACAGTAGATAATTCAGGAAGGAATAATTGGATTTTGGGCGAAAAACGGACTAAAAGAAAGAATTTCCAAAGTTAAAGGATTTGATCATACCGAAGAAAACGGGCTGGAAGGCAATAAAGGTGTCTTTTCCATTCATAATCAGCTTTATACTGAAGTCCTCATCAGTGTCCGTACGAATATAAAAGACCTGGGAGACCTGTCCTTCGAGTTCTTCGGGGTCATTATAATAAGCCACGGTATTTTTTAATTTTGTATTATATTTATAGCGGGATGGGTTGAACAAATATTTCTCCTGCACTTCCAGGAATATGTACGGAGGGGGATTGAATATATTATTATTCGCCCAGAAGGTAACGCCATCAAGCTTTTTTTGTTTATCCTGATCAACGAAAGTCCATCCGACGGGATAATTGATTTTAACATTCAATGATTTTTCCGAATAGACTTGAACCAATGCTGAGGTATCAGTACCGGCACCGGCAAAGTTATAATAACCAGAAGGGAGGACAGATTCTATTTTTTCATTGTTAATGTTTTTCGAAATGGTTTTTTCTGAATTATTATTTATGGCTTCTTCGAGGGGATTATTTATTACTCGGCGGTTATTGACGGGCAAGTTTTCTGGTTCAGGTTTTGAATCTGCAGGAGTTTTTACAGGAGGAGTTGATCCTGGGTTTAGATCATATTCACCTGCAAGATTAACATCGATACCTTTGCCAGCCATTGAACTTCCGTCATGGTTTAGAATGATTATTACAGCGATAATAATAACAATATGAACAGCCAAAGAAGCTGAGTAGCTGAAAATATTATATCCGGTTTTGTTATGTATGATGCTTTTGAATTCCATTGTTCTTTATACTCTATTCAGAGAATCCTCGCTGCGGTCAGAATGACTTACATAAATATAGCAACGATCAGAATGACAATCTGTCATTTAATTTACTTAATTCTCTTTGATGCCTTTTCCAAAATTAGTAATTTTTAGCTCTGATTTAATAAAAATAATAATAATACAATAGAATGAAATATTTAATAACCGGCGGCTCCGGATTTCTGGGAATAAATTTAATCCGTTATTTACACTCGAGGGGGCACGAAATAGTTTCTCTTGATTTTGCAGTATTTGATTATCCTGATATGGTAAATAAAATAGATGCTGTTCTTGGAGACATAAGGCATCGGGATGTTGTTGAAAAAACAATGCAGGGTATTGATATAGTAGTGCATTGTGCGGCAGCGTTGCCGTTATACAGCGCTGAAGATATTTTCTCAACTGATATTGAAGGAACCCGAATACTGCTTGAATCTGCTGAGAGAAATAAAGTAAAGAGATTTATACAGATTTCCACGACAGCGGTTTATGGGATTCCTGATCATCATCCTTTATGTGAGGATGACAAATTAGACGGAGTTGGTCCTTATGGTATTGCCAAAATACAGGCAGAGCAGGAATGCATGAACTTTAGGAATAAGGGGATGTGCGTTCCGATAATAAGGCCCAAATCATTTATTGGACCTGAAAGGTTGGGAGTGTTTGCATTGTTTTATGACTGGGCGTTAAATGGTCATGGTTTTCCAATGATAGGTAATGGAAAGAACAGATACCAGTTACTGGATGTAGAAGATCTTTGTGATGTAATTTATTTATGTTCAACTCTTGACGAAAAAACTGTTAATGATACCTTCAATATCGGGGCAAAGGTATTTACCACGATGCGTGAAGATTACCAGGCGGTACTTGATTGTGCAGGTCATGGTAAAAAGATTACAGGACTTCCTGCAACTCCGATAATTTATACACTTAAATTACTTGAAGCGCTGAAACTGTCACCGCTTTATAAATGGGTTTATGAGACGGCATCGAAAGATTCTTTTGTTTCAATAGAGAAGGCAGAGAAGAAAATAGGGTATAAGCCAAAGTATTCTAATAAAGATGCATTAGTAAGGAATTATAAATGGTATCTTGAGCATTTGAAGGAATTTGAGAATAAGAGCGGAGTATCTCACAGGGTGCCATGGAAGCAGGGGATACTCAGGTTTGCGAAAGTGTTCTTTTAAGAAACAATTCCCTATTCCTTCATTAGGGGGGAATAGGCGACATAATAGATTGTAAATAAATATATTTGATAAAATAATTCAGGAGCTGTAATGGCAACAAAAAAAGATTTCCTTAAGGATACGATAAAACATATAGACATTAAAAAGCATAATGTTGTTTCGCTTGTTGAGGCAATGGAGCATATGGCTTATTCAGCAAGAGATCTAAACCGTGCAGCAAGAATTTATGACATGATGCTGAAGGATAAGGAATGCGGAATAATCCTTACGCTAGCAGGGAGTCTTTTTAGTGCAGGTTTAAAGAAAATAGTTTATGATATGGTAATGAATAATATGGTGGATGCGATAGTATCTACGGGCGCCAATATTGTAGATCAGGAATTCTTTGAAGCGCTTGGGTTCAAGCATTATATTGGAACTCCTTTTGTGGATGATAATGAACTTCGCGATTTGGCAATAGACAGGATATATGATACTTTTATTGATGAGGATGAATTAAGGATCTGTGACGAGACATGCCAGAAGATATGTGATTCAATTGAACCGCGTCCATATTCATCGAGAGAATTTATTTGGGAAATGGGCAAGTATCTTGAGAATAACGGCGGTCCTAAATGTGATGATTCAATCATATATGCAGCTTACAAGAAAAACGTGCCAATATTCTGTCCGGCATTCTCAGATTGTTCAGCGGGTTTTGGATTTGTTGTTCATCAGACACAGAATCCTGACAAGCATGTATCGATAGACTCAGCGAAGGATTTTCTTGAGCTTACAAAGATAAAACAGAGCTGTGCTAAAACAGGTATATTCATGATAGGCGGCGGTGTTCCTAAGAATTTTACGCAGGACATCGTTGTTGCCGCAGAAATATTAGATGGTGATGCTGAAATGCACAAATATGCTATCCAAATTACAGTAGCCGATCAGCGGGACGGAGCCTTATCAGGTTCAACTTTAAAGGAAGCAAGTTCATGGGGAAAAGTTGAGACTACCTATGAGCAGATGGTTTATGCAGAAGCAACGGTTGCAATGCCGCTCATTACCGGATATGGATATCACAAGGGTTCATGGAAGGAAAGAAATCAGAAGGATTTTCAGAAATTGTTTTCAATTGAGAAAGCAACAGTATAAAAGCCTTAAACAAAAGGGGGTTCTTTCGAGCCCCTTTTTTTATAGATATAACTTAAAAATATATTAAGTTATATAAAGTATCTTTTAATATATTCAAAAGAAATTAGTTAAAACTGAAAATGTCAGATTAATTAATGGTGATATTTAACAACGTATTTGTTTTTCTTATTCATAAGTTTTCGTATCATTTTTATAGGTGATAAAATGAAAAAGATAATTTATGTTCTTCCGACTTCAAATGGTTGGGCGGTAAAAATGGATGGAGTTCAGAATCCCATTTCAATTCATCATAAAAAAGAAGATGCCGAAGAGAGAGGAATAGCTGAAGCGCGAATGAATGAGTGTCTTCTTTATATTCGTGACGAGAAAGGGAAAGATGTTCTGAAGCATGATTTCAGCAACATGCCGGCACTATGACCACCAGGGAGGGTCAGAACGATTCATTTACATCTCCAGCTGCTATTGCTTTAATTGTGATTACAGTATCCTGATTTGAGCTAATTGTAACTGCTGCCGGCGATAAGATCCAGTCGGGTTTTGTAAATGAACTTATAATTCCAACAAACCTTTTTATTATCAACAATGCATCTGTAGAATTAACGTTATTATCATTATTGACATCACCGGCTTGAGACTGTAACGAGTCAAAGGTAACACTATTGGTATAATTTCTAAGGGCAAGAAGAGCATCAGTCGAATTAACCCCACTCCATCCATCAGTTTTGCTCAAAGCAAGAGTGTAAGTCCCAGTACTCAATCCTGTAAATTTAAAAGTTCCGCTAGTGTCAGTGGTTATAGTCTGCTGAGTATTATTAGGCCCATTAAGCACAACTTTAACGTTGGTTAATTTTGTGTTTGCAGTATTATCATAGACAATGGTTCCGGAAATTGAAAAGGTATTAGGTAGAATGAGTTTATCTAAAGTAAGAGTTCCGCCATCAGGAATAAAAGGCGCTCTAACATAAGTAATTCCACCTGAAATAAATGATTTTAGGGTATCTTTTGTTGTTCCCTGTGCAACTATTGCATTATTCCAGTCAGGTGGGACAGTAATATCAACAGTTAAAGGATAATTATATATAGTTTTGTCAAGTTTGGTAGTACCAGTTAATTTGATATCCGTAGTAGTTTGAGAAACTATTGTAGGAACAAAAGCATCTCTTTCTTTCATATATCTAGTGACATTTGCAAAGGTAGCGACCCAAATATCTTTAGAATCAGATTTTGGTTTGATATACTGGCAAAGGGAAGTGAGCCATTCAGAAGACATAGGATACCATGAACCAGAAGTAATCAAATCGGGAATTTGAGAAAAAGGAACGACTTCATGGGCCATCAGAGTACCCCATTCACCAAGGGATATATTATTAGCGAGGAAACTTTCCATATCGGTTAATTCATCCTGATCATCAGTAGTTGAATTACGGGGTACATTGAATTGTTCTTCTTTACTTTCAACAGTGTACCATTGAGTGCCGTTCAAGGTAGAATCATTGGACAGTCCCCCGTCACCTCTTGCAGAAGCATAATAAGGAGTTGCATATTTAATAACTGTAGCATTAGTGGCACAGTAAGGATAAGCAATTGAAATACACTTTTGGTTAGTAAACTGTTGATTTATTGTTACTTGAGACTGATAAAGTTCGTATTTCAAAGTTCCGACTGTAGTTGTAGTTCCAACTGCCAGGGTAGTCAGGTCAGGATGAGTGACTGTATGGGAACCAATTTCATGTCCTTCGAGTGAGGCAATTCGGAACTGATTCCAAGTGCCATATCTCCAAATTGCTGGTGTATCAGCTACCATAACACTAGTTATCAGATAAAAGGTACCTTTAAATCCAAATGCATCTAAAACAGGTACTGCATAATCGCACTGGCTTTTGAAGCCATCATCAAAAGTAAAAGAAAATGCAGATTTTCGATCATCAGCCCACTTTTTAACGGTAACTTTTCCATAAGTGGCAAGTGGAGAGTTAGTATTTTGACCGTCCGCCGCAGAAGTAGGTCTTGCTAATAAAAGAGTTATAAAGAATAAAAGGTAAATTACTTTAGTATACATATAAAAAGATCAAATTCTCATAATATTACAAATATGTCTATTTCTGAGACTTCCTTCATTTTTTGAAACAGAATTTCAAATTTAATATTCAGAAAAGCCTCGATTCCGATCAAAAAGCCGGATATTTTATTTTTTGCTCAATAATAAGTTCAAAAATGAGGCCAGAGATTAGTGTGGTATTGATTTCAATGATTGGATTTTAGAAAAGGCAATAAATTTGAATCACTTGATTTGATTAAGGATTTTAATACATTTTGATAAAAGTAAAAATAGGTCAAAAATCCGCGTTTTGGGTAAATAATCTTGAAAGAGAACACATCAGAAAATATTAGAAAAGAAAGAGTGGAATCTCCAGATAAAGAGAAAGAAATATTAATTAAGGAGCTTCATCATAGGGTTAAGAATAACCTTCAAATTATTTCCAGTCTTCTTAATCTTCAGGCGCAGTATATTAAAGACCGTGATTCTCTTAATGCATTTCATGATAGTCAGAACAGAGTTCGTGCGATAGCATTAGTACATGAGAAACTGTATCAGACAAAAGACTTTTCAAGGATAAACTTTTCCGAATACGTCAAAGACTTAATTACTAATTTACAGGCTACGGTAAATCCCGGGACAGAAGTTCAGGTAGATATAAAAATTGAAGAGCTTTATCTTTCTATGGACCTGGCTATTAACTTAGGATTAATAATAAGCGAACTTGTTTCAAATTCTTTAAAGCATGCATTCAACCGTCCAAATGTAATAAGAGGTGATGAAAAGGATAAATTATTGGTTACATTAAAATCAAAAACAAACGGCATTTTAAGACTGACAGTTACGGATAATGGGATTGGATTTGACTACCCTTTAATAATTAAGAAAAATTGCACCTTAGGACTACAGTTAGTACAGGGATTTATTGAGCAGATAAAAGGAGAGCTTTTATTTAGGCGGAAGGAAGGTGCAGAATTTGATATTAACTTTCCAATATTGTAACTCCCAGTTCAGAAGTTGAACTATTTATCTTTAAAAGTGGGGAAATACAGCGTTTAATTATTGGCATTTTAATTGAGTCTGAATATAATCAAGGCGCTGTAGCCAAGCGGTTTAAGGCTAAGGTCTCGCAAGACCTTATTCGTTGGTTCGAATCCAACTGGCGCCTCAACTCATTTCTATGAGTTCCTTCCACAAATGAGGCTGTTTAATAGCGAGACAGCCTCTTTTATTCCAATCATTATTAACTACTATAGGAATATTTTATTACTTTTAAGGTTATATTTTTGGGTTTTTATAGAAGAGGCCCATAAAACATCATAATTAATGACAAAACTACAAAAAATACTTAAAATCCTCCCGCAGTATTTAAATTCCAATACTCTTAGGAGTGTTATATTCTTCACAGGCGGAATTATTATTTTTATTGGAGGTGTAGTTTTGTACGGGGTTATTGTAAACATCAGGGAGATTCCGCTAAGTGAGGCAATGAGATTAAAGGGATATTCCAAATTGAATAATACGTCCATAATGATTGAAAGGAAAAATTATTCATTATCCCTTTATGAAGACACCGTACTTATTAAAACCTGGCGGGCAAATTTTGGAAGAAATATTAATTATCCAAAGACTCATGACGGCGATCTGGCAACTCCTGTAGGTGAATATAAAATCTGTTCAATTGATACAATAAGTAAATATCATAAATTTTTGCGTCTGGATTATCCGAATTTATCAGATGCTTCTGAAGGATTAAAAAAAGGTATAATTAGTCAGAAAGAATATGATAAACTCAATTTTGAATTCTATTATGGAGATTGTCCTAATACAAATACAGGACTTGGAGGAAACATAGGGATACAGGGAATAGGAGAATACAATAATATTTTTAAAAATCTTCCATTTGTATTTAACTGGACGGACGGTTCAATAGCCGTAAGCAATGAAAGCATAGACGAACTATTTTCTGTTGTAAAGAAAGGGACTAAAGTTGTTATTAAGTAAATATACCATATTATTATTGCTGGTTATTGTAGTAACCGGCTGCGACAAGAAAACGGGAGAAGGGCCTTTACCAATTAATAATAAAGATAATTCCGAAGAATTAATTAAGGGGTTAAACTCTATATTGAATTCAGAGGTCAATTTTGCTTTAAGAGGAAATTTCACTGGTGATTCTACACAGGAAGTTGTATCAGGGACAGAAATTTTAACAAAGAAAGAGTGGGGTATAAAATTCCATTTGTTTGTAATAAAAGAGGACAAACCGGAGAAGAAAAATGACAGCAAGCTTCTTGACGGTTCTTTTAAGGACTGTAAAGTTGAGAAACTGAATCTTCCCGGAGTAGACCACGATCTGGTTTATTACAACTCACTCAATTATTTTATGGGGAGTGCAGGGGGTGAAATATATTCCTATATCATAGATTTTAAGGAGCAGAAAACTTATTATGCACATCTAGTATCTGAACCCGGGAAACCCGTTTATCTCTTTTTGTCGGTTAATAATAACCAGGAAGTATTTAATTATTTTACATTATTATTCAAAAAGGATTTCCCTGTATTTAAGATAGCTTCAAAGGACCCGGTTCTTAATTAGTACGGCAGTAAACTTTTTATTAAAATTTCAGAAACAGATTTGAAATATTTCGTTTTTATATTTTTATTTTGCATTCTTTTGTCCATTTCTGCAAATGCTCAGAAAGGTGAGCAGTATGAACTTAAGTCGATAGTATTTGAGGGAAACACAGGGTACTCATCAGGCACATTGAAAGGTATAATTTTTTCACAGGAAACTCCATGGTGGTTTTGGAAATTCCTGAATTCATTTACATCTTTAGGTGATCCTCCAAATTATTTTGATTCATCCACTGTTCCAGTAGATCTGGAAGCTTTAAAGGAATTCTATGAAGCCAATGGTTTTTTTAAGGCCAGAATAAATTATAATTTTAATATCGATACGTCTGCAAGGACAGTTATTCTGAAATATACTATCAACGAGGGACAAGTATCAAAATATGGTATTTATAATATAAGAGGACTTAGGAGAGTTCCTGAACCCCTGAAAACACAGGTCATTAATGAGATCAAAATTGATTCAACATCCCGATTTAATCAGCAAAAAATAACATCTAATTTTACTAATGTTATTACTGACCTAACTAATAACGGATATATGGAAGCCAAGTATGACAGCACTGTAATTTTAAAAGACACTCTACACAACCGGGCTGATCTTGATATTTTTTTCTTTTCAGGAATGCGTTATACGATTGATTCTATTCTTATTAGTAAGACAGGGGAAGGAGCTTCCTTAGTTGACGATGACCTGATAAAGAAACTATCTGGTTTTGAGCCCGGGGAATATTATAATTTGGATAAAATTCGAAGAAAGCAGTCAACACTTTTCAGGACTTCAATATTTACGTCATTATCACTCTCAGCTTCGATAAAAGATACAATTGGAGAGAAAGTGCCCCTTAAAATTATCGGCAACATTGGATCATTAAATGAACTCAGTCCTGAATTTATTGTCAACAACCAGCAGAATGCTTTTAATATAGGACTGGGTGCGACCTATATAAAGAAAAATTTTTTAGGCAATGCGCGAAAATTAACTTTGAATAGTTCTTTCGGCATATCCGATATTTTCAGAGCTGACTTAAAGCACCTGACAAAGAGGTACTCTTTCCGGGACACAACACTAATGGGGTATATAGATACAAGGGCAGTAATTGAAGAACCCAACTTATTTGGGAAGGATATTTATGGAACTCTTGAAAATTATCTGACTATACAAAAACTGAATACACTTAATACTACTGTATATGGTTCAAAGCTTACATTTGAATTTCAACTTCCTACATATACTATTGTAAATTTTTTAAATGCATATTACAACATTGAACAGGTTAACGAACTTTATATAACAAAAAGCGATAGTATTTATAGATCTCTTTTGTCAATTATAGGTTTTAACGTCGGGCGGAATACAACTGATGATAATTTATTTCCAACTTCAGGTTATAATGTATCAATGCTACTTGAAGAAGCAAATTCCTTACCATACCTTATTGGCAAATTAATTAAAAATGAATTTACAGGGACATTGTTTTACAAGATAACATGGATGAACACTTATTATACGCTTCTTGGATCAAAGAAAAATCTTGTATTTGCAACGAAGTTAAAACTTGGCGATATACAGCCCTGGCATAATGCATTTGACGGGATTCCCAACATAAGAACTTTTTATGCAGGCGGAAGCAATTCATTGAGAGGATGGAGGTCTAACCAGTTACCAGGTCTTGATGTTAAAGGAGGCGGATTTTTGATTGACGGATCATTTGAAGTCAGGTATCGTTTTCTTAAGGATATCGGAACTGCCGTTTTTCTGGATTATGGAAACGAATGGCTGAATTATACATATTTCAGATATAAAGATGTTGCAACTGATATTGGATTGGGCTTTAGATATTATACATCGGTAGCTCCATTCAGACTTGATTTCGGCATCAAGCTATATGATCCAGCAGACCGAAGATATATTTTCAGTAAAAACTTTTGGCAGAGTGTAGAGGTAAATTTTGGTATTGGGGAAGCATTTTAATTCCTGTCCATTCTTCTTTTTTCTTATATAATTTAAATTTTCATTTATATTTAGGGATTAAAAATCCGGTTATATATTGAAGCAACTTGTTACTTTACTATTTCTGTATTTATTCTGCTCAAAACTGGTGCAGGCGCAGGACTTCCACGATTATGAACTTAAGTCTATAAAGTTTGAAGGGAACAAAGAATTTTCTGCGGCAGAACTTAAGACCATTATTTTAAGCAAGGAGAGTCCATTCTGGGGATGGAAGTTAATGAACTCGATATACAGCTCCTGGGGTAATTCAGCAGTCTATTTTGATTCCTCATACATATCAACTGATATTTATGCTATCCAGGCTTTCTATCATGCCAACGGTTTTTTTGAATCTAAATTTTCATATAGATTAGAACCCGATTCCGGAAACAAACATATAACCTTGATTTATAAAATTGAAGAGGGACCCTCATTTACCTATGGAGAAATAAGAATACGTGGATTAAGGAATACATCCGAAATAATTTCTAAACAGGTTTATGAAAAACTTGATATAGATTCGACCGAGAGATACAGGCAGGAGAAGATTGAAGGGGGAGTTTCAAGTACCCTTGTTTTTTTGTATAACAATGGATATATGAATGCTGGGTACGACAGTACGCTTATTTTTATTGACACATTAAAGGACAAAGCTAATATTCACCTTTTCTTTTCACCGGGACAGAGATATAAAATAGCTGATATTAAAGTGTCGAAAAAAGGCGATGGCGAAGACTATGTGAGTGAAAACCTAATAAAGGAAATTATTGCCATTTCTCCGGAAGAGTATTATAATCTTGAGAAAATAAAAGCAAGCCAAAGCCGGTTAGCAAAAACCGGATTATTTAGCACAATGAAACTGGAAGGGGGAAAGAGCGATACCTCATATACATATGTACCGATACAATTCGAGGGTATTGTAGGGAATATACATGAATTATCTCCTGAAATTGTAATGGATAACGATCTGAATTCATTTAATTTAGGATTAGGAGGAAATTTTATTAAAAAGAATTTTCTTGGGGATGCAAGAAAATTAACTCTAAGCGGCAAATTCGGCCTTACAGACGTCCTGCATCTAAATCCTGCTAATATCTTCAGGGCTCCAGCTCACCGCGATTCCACGTATCAGGGTTATATTGAGTTTTCAGCAAAGACTGAACAGCCTTATGTGTTTAGCCGTCCTATATATGGATCGCTTGAGTTTTATATAAAGACAAGATCACAATTAAGAACAAATACGAATGTATATGGTTCCCGGGTAAGTTTTGAATTTGAAATGCCGGATTATACTTTTATTAATCAATTGAGGACTTATTACAACATTGAACTCTATGATCTATTGGCAAACAATTATAACAATGCAGATCTCAATTTACAATTCAACAGTTTGACTTCATTAATAGGAATAGAGTTCGGCAGCGCGAAAACAAATAATATATTTTTTCCAACTAGCGGAATAAATCTATCATTCTTAGCAGAAGGTGGAATTTCTAATGCACAAAACCAGGTTACTGGTTCTGACAGGACTCAGTATGCGCAGTTACTTCAAATTCCTGTATCGCTTTTGAATACAAGTGAGCAGGCCATATTTTATCGTTTACAGATAAACTATGCTTCATTTATGGCTATAGCCGCAGATAAATCATCCGTATTTGGAATTAAATTTAAAACGGGATATATCCATACTTTCAAGGGCAGTCAGGAATTTATTCCGCCCAATAAAACCTTTATTGCAGGAGGAAGTAATTCAGTAAGAGGCTGGAGGGCGCGTCAGCTAGTACCTGCGGATTCTGTAAGCTACTATGGACTTGTTATACCAGATGATGTGCGTGGTGGAAATGTATTGGTTGAAGGGACCTTCGAATACAGGAAGAGGTTTTTGGAAGATTATGGTGTGGCAATTTTTTCAGATTATGGAAATACATGGAATAACTACGACCGTATTCAGTTTAAAAATTTTGCTGTAGCTGTAGGATTTGGCGGGCGGTATTATACAAGCATAGCTCCTTTTAGATTAGATTTCGGATATAAGCTTTATGATCCATCAAACGGGAATTGGATTTTCAAGATCCCTCCATTTAAAAAAATGGAGATTCATTTCGGCATAGGGGAATCATTTTAAGAAGTCAGAGCATCTGAGTTAATTATCAGGAAAACTCAAAATAAATTTTGTTCCATTTATACTTTTTAGTTCTAACGATCCATTTATTTGTTCAGTCAGCGACTTTACAAGCAGAAGTCCAAGAGAATTATTTGAATCAATATTAAAATCCTCAGGTAATCCAATTCCATTATCTTCCACTGACAGAATAAATTTATGGTCAAGATGTTGGAAATTCACTTTAATATTACCCTCTTTGACGCTATTGAAAGCATGATAAAGAGAATTTGAAACAAGCTCATAAATAATCAAACCGCAGGATAAAGATGTTTTAACCGGCAGAATTACATCTGCAGCAGTGATTTCACAACCTACAATACAAGTGTTTTTTTTATAATTATTAACTATATAATTAACAAGGTTCTTGAGGTAATTGTCAAAATATATTGTTGCCGGATCCTGGGTCTGATATTGCTTATCATAAATCATTGCAATAGTTTTTACCCTTTCAGTGCAGTTTACAAACATCCGGAGTGAATCCTCATCCTTAATAAAACTGCTCTGGATATTTAGCAAACTGGTTATTACCTGCAGGTTATTCTTAAACCTGTGAAACATTTCTCTCTGGAATAATTCCTTTTCGGTTTCAAACTTGTCCTTTATCTGCTGTATCTGTTTCAGAAAATTTTCATTGGTTTCCCAGTTACAGACTTCATCGCCCTGAATTGTTTCATCAATAGGTTTGCTGGTTGTCATAATCGGATATGTGTTGTTAATTTTAAGTAAAGTTTGTTTTCAGTTTTACAAGCTTCAAATAAGTTTATAATCTGGTATATAATATATAATTTTAGGAATTATCTTACAATCACTAAAAATCAGGTAAAGGAGATACCCGTAAATTCATAATAACAAGTAAGTTATTGAGGACAGTCACAACATATTTAATTTGCCTGAAAATATATTAAATAATAATTATTTTATTATTGATAACCAATTAAATATTGTGTCAAAAATTAAAGAGTTTAGAAGACCGTTTTTTCTATTTTTTGTTTTTATAGTATTATCTTTAATATTACTTGCAGCGGGACTATATTATTATACTACTCAGCAGAAAAAGATTAAATTCCACATATATTCTAGCCTGGAATATATATCAAAGGTAAAATGCGATCAGATTGAAAACTGGAGACGTGAAAGGATAAAAGACGCGAAAGATATCCAGGCCAACCAATCATTGATTAATGATGTTAATCTGTTTCTTGGTAATAATGACAATTTAAAAATTAAAACAAGAATATTGAATTGGTTAGTTTATCTTAGTAAAAATGCGGATTACACAAATGTTTATCTTCTGGATAAATACTTGAATATCAAAATGCAAACCAACCCCGAGATGTATCTTGACAATGAAACCTATCAGCTATTTAAGAAAATGATCATTGACCGCAATGCATGTTTGACAGATCTATACCAGTCTAGAACAAATCATAAGGTTCACATGGATCTTATAGTACCGCTTCTAAATCCTGATAGTAATAACGGAAATATTATTGGACTAATTATTATAATAATAGATCCTAAAAAAGAATTTTATCCACTGATACTGACCTGGCCAACTGACAGCTATTCGGGAGAAACATATCTGGTTCGCACTGAAAATGATAATATTCTGTTCCTAAATAAACTTAGGTTCATGTCGAATTCTCCTCTGATATATAAAATTCCAATCAACGCCGATAACACTCCAGAAGTTCAAGCTGTTCATGGTTATGAAGGAATATACGAAGGAAAAGATTACCGCAATATTATTGTCGTGTCAGATATAAGGCATATAACGGGAACTAAATGGTGGATGATTTCCAAGGAGGATTTGGATGAAATATTGGCACCTCTTAATCAATCAAGCTTAATAATATTTTCATTTGTGTTTATTTTTCTTTTGATTTCAGGGTCAACAGTTCTTTATAGATGGAAGAGTCAGCAATCGAAATATTATAAAGATCATTACAGGCATGAAGTTGAAAAACAAAGACAGCAATACCTTCTTCATTTGATAATGGAGTCTCTTCCAGTAGGAATATGGATATACGATAATAATGCGAATATAACTGACCGTAACATTAAAGCATTGGAGATCTGGGGCGGTGAGATATATTCCTGGGTCGATGAATATAATCAGAGACCTGCATGGTATTATGAAACTGGTAAAAAAATTGAAACTGGGGACTGGGCTTCCACTAAGGCATTAAAAACAGGGAAATCGACAATTAATGAAATTATTGAAATAGAATGTTTGGATGGCACTCATAAAATTATATTTAATTCGGCAGTACCTGTTTATGAAAACGGTAATAAAATAATAGGCGCTGTTGTCGTGAACCAGGATATTACTGAATTAAAAAGAGCCGAGGAATCATTAAAGGATTCCCTGAAAGAGAAAGAGATACTGCTGAAAGAACTTTATCACAGAACAAAAAATAATATGCAGGTTATTAGTTCACTTCTTGGATTAAAAGCTGCAAGTATAGAAGATGAACGACTGACAAAAATTCTGGATGAAATGAATGTGCGGATCCAAACAATTTCACTTGTTCATCAAAAACTTTATCAGTCACAGAATTTATCCAGAATAGATTTAAAAGATTATATAACTGATTTAATAAATCTTATTGAGAAGAGTTATCAGGATGAGCCAGGTAGAATATCAATCACAACAGATCTCGAGAGCATTAATGTACTGATTGATACTGCAATTCCCTGCGGATTAATTATAAACGAACTTGTATCAAATGCTTTTAAATATGCATTCCCTGGAAAAAGGAAGGGTTGTATAAAAATTAATTTAAAACATGTAGTGGGAGATATTATTGAATTGAATATATCAGATGATGGTGTTGGAGTACCCGAGGGATTTAATATGATGGAAACCAACACTCTTGGTTATAAGCTTTTCAAAAATATTGCTGAAAATCAGCTCATGGGTACAATAAAAATTGATAATCAAAAAGGTTTGTCATTCACAGTTCATTTTAGAGAAATATACAAAGAGCGAGTATAAATTAATTAGTTGTTAATTTTCCGGTCGATAGCTTCCTCTCTTAGTAATATATTAACCCATGGTAATAATAATTATTATTATATTCGAAATATAACCGTGTTAGAAAGTGTTAGATATTTTTTTGGAATAGTATAAAAGGATTTAATATATGTTAAACTCACTCCCAAATGCTGATATTCTTTATAATGCCCTTCTAAAAAAAGACCAGAATTATGAGGGTCTGTTTATAGTCGGGGTAAAAACCACTGGAATATTTTGCCGCCCTACATGTACAGCCAGAAAACCAAAGCAGGAGAATGTTGAGTTTTTTAAATCAACGCACGAAGCATTGATGCATGGTTACCGGCCATGCAGAATATGCAGCCCGATGGAATATAAAGGAGTAGTTCCTGATTGGCTTAAATCATTATTTAAGGAAGTAAGTGAAACTCCTGGTATACGTTTAAAAGATTATGATTTGCGCAAACGAGGGATAGAACCGGCTCGTTTACGTCGTTGGTTTAAGCAGCACCATGGGATAACTTTTCAGTCATATTTAAGATCATTAAGAATTGGTAATGCGTTCGGTAGAATCCGGTTTGGCGAAAAGGTAATTGAAGCAGCTCTTGAATCCGGATATGATTCAATGAGCGGGTTTACTGAAACATTTAAAAAAACGGTAGGAACGACACCAGGTAAAAGTCAAACACTCAACATTATATCAGTGACTCGCATTCCCACGCCATTGGGGCCAATGTTTGCAGGTGCGACCGATGAGGGAATTTGTCTTCTTGAATTTATCGACAGACGGATGCTTGAGACGCAGCTAAAAAGGTTAAGGAAATTGTTAAATGCAGAAATTGTTCCTGGAAACAATAAATATTTTGCAGTATTGAATAAGCAACTAAATGAATATTTTGAGGGGAAACGAAAGTCTTTTGATGTGCCTTTAATATTAAAGGGAACTGCTTTTCAGGAAAAAGTGTGGAAAGAGCTTCTTACAATTCCGTACGGCATAACCAGATCATATCAGGAGCAGGCAGAACACGTTGGAGATACAAAGGCAGTAAGAGCTGTAGCTAAAGCAAACGGAGATAATAGGATAGCGATAATTATTCCTTGCCACCGCGTGATCGGAAAGGATGGTAAACTTACAGGTTATGGCGGAGGACTTTGGAGAAAGCAGTTCCTTTTAGACTATGAATTACGAAACAAATAAGCTATTATAGATTATTCATTAAATAAATTGGAGCTTACTCAAACAGATTAAGCTCCTATAGGTAGTGTAAGGATAAATGTACTTCCTTTATCAACTTCACTTTCAACCCTGATGGTACCACCGCTTTTTTCCATGATCTCTTTGCATAAAATCAAACCTAATCCGGTTCCTTTTTCTTTAGAAGTACCTTCGGTAGAAAGGTGAATATCAATTCTGAATAATTTATCAATTGCTTCTTTTGGTATACCAACACCCGTATCGGTCACATTTATTTCGACATAACCGCCTTTTCTTGCACCAGATATGTTGATAGTCCCATTCTCATTCGTGAATTTAATACCGTTTGAAATTAAATTGCGCATTACTATTCCAAGCAGCACTTTATCAGCAAAAACAAATATATTGTCATCGATTGAATTTATAATTTGTATATCTTTTCGTTTTGCAGCCAATATAAATGGATCTGCAACTATTTTAACTATCTGATTTATAGAGACAGTTTCCGGGTTTGTCGCCTGATTACCAATTTGTAATCTAGCCCATTCAAGAAGATCTGATAATAATTCAAATTGTTGCGAAAGGGAGATTTTTAGAATCCCCAAATTATTTTTCAGGCTTATTTTATTTGGCGAGTCTATCTCTTCAATAATATAATCTGTTAATCCCATCATCCCTAGAAATGGGCTTCGTAAATCATGAGCAATAATGGAGAAAAATTTGTCTTTTGTTGCATTAGATATGCTTAGATCAGAAGCATATTTTTGAAGTTGTTCTTCTTTTTGATCCAGATCGGAAATCCTATTTTGTAATTCCTTATTTTTTTCCTGAATATCGTTGAATAATCGGGCACTATGAACTGCTCCGGCAGCTTGACCTGCAAAGATAGTTAGTAGTCTCATATCATCTTCGCTAAACTTTCTTGCATTTTCACCAAACTCCTCAACGGTAAGTACACCAATCAATTCTCCCCTATAAAGCATAGGTACTTCCAGAACTGCTGTAAGAGGAACTCCATCATAGACAGGTAAATGATGTTCCCAATTACGGTAATCATCTAGGATCATGGGTTTACGGGTTAAGGCCACCCGCCCTGCCATTCCTTCACCCATCGGCAGACGATACCCAATTGGTTTCAATGGATTTGTTGCATTAGTAACTACCAGATCTCCTTTTTCTCTGTCATACAAATATATTCCTCCATCTGTTCTTTTAAGAAGAATAATTGCACGATTAACTATATTCTGAAGCAAGGTTTTTAGATCAACCTGCAAATCTGCAAGATCACTTGCAACTTCATATAAATTTGTTATTTCATTAGTATGGTGTCGGTTTAAAGCTTCTGCCTGTTTCCGTTCAGTAATATCACGTCCGATTCCAAATGTCCCTGTCACGTTCCCGTTTTGATCTATTTTTAATTTATTCTTGAAATTCAATACTTTTCCATTTATCAAAGTAAGTTCAGTTTCGGAACTTCCTTCAGCAAGAGTCTGTTCCATGCCTATTTTAAGAAGTATTTTACTCTCTTCAGTCAGGAGTGGCAGAATTGATTTACCTAGCCAATCAGATATTTTTAATCCGGTTATAATTTCTGCAGCCTTGTTAATGTAGGTAAGGTTTTTTTGAATATCCAATTCATATGCTATATCGCTGAGATTCTCTAAAAATGACCTATGCTTTTCTTCACTTATTTGTAAGGCAGTTTCATTATTTTTACGCTCAGTGATATCTCTTGCAGCAGCAATAACCACATCCTTCCCAAAATATTTGCCCTTATTAAGAATTACGTCCTTGGGGAATATTTCACCATTCTTTCTTTTTCCCCAGAATTCAAATCTTTCCTTTTCACCTGTTCTGAATACCTTTTGATTAAGAATAAAAACCTTATTAAGGTCGTTTTTACCCGGGGCAGATACAAATTCAGGCGTTTGGCCTATGAGTTCTTCTTTTGTATACCCATACATCTTAACAGCACCTTCATTTACATCAATAAAAATACTATCCTCTCCTAATATGTAAATTGATTCAGTCAGTGAATTTATTACTCCAAAATAGTTACGTTCACTTTCAATAAGTTCTTCCTGTTTGGCCCTTACCTCGTTTTTTGCTTTATACAATTTGAATGCCATATTGATCGACGCAAGAAGTACAACATCTTTGGAATCTTTTACTACATATCCATAGGATGATATTTTTTCTGTTTTCTCAACGACTTCTCTTTCTGTATGAGAGGAAAGAAATAAAACAGGAATATCCTTATTCTTCAGAATTTCCTGAGCTGCTTTTGTACCGTCAATTCCTTTACCCAGATTGATATCCATTAGAATTAAATCTATAATATTAGAATTATCATTGACGGTTTCAATTGCGCTCTCTCCGGAGAGTACATGAATTGTTTTGTATCCTGCTTTATGAAGCCAATGAATCTGAACAAGTGCTAATGCAGGATCATCTTCTACTAATAAAATTGTTTTTGTTTCCATTCCGCTTTCATCAAAATAAATTAGTTATCACATATATTTAAAGATATGTCAAATTTGAAACAGTTGAAAAAAATATTTATATTGAAGCATATTGTTTAAATTATTTTAGAATAAATATTATTCCTAAATATTCAGGGTCATTTATCATTTATGGAAGATCCCATGCATGAAAACAGTATTTTAGAGGTTAAGTATTATGCGGGGATATTTTATATTATTTTTAGCTTAAATGGCGAAATTCTCACCTTGAAACACAAAAATACCGGATCGTAAGTAACACACAAGTAACACCGAATTAACACAGAAGCAACACAGAATTTAGATGGAACTGGCTTTTAAAGGGTATTTATAAATAAACTTCCTGGTAAGCTTCCTTATATGCCATTACTTTCAACCAATAACTATAAAGAATTACATCCCTGAGTGTTAAAAATGAGGAATTCGTGTTTGGTTCCTGGCTTGTTCCTATCCATTCCCCAAACCTAGATTTATTTTGTATAGCTCGTCTATTTTGCCTATTTTAACCATTCTTATTTAGGATTTGTATGATTACCAGTATGACCGGCTTCGGCAAAGGAAGCACAGGAAATTCCAGACTTTCTGCCGAGGTTGAAGTTAAAAGCGTAAACAGCCGCTACCTTGATATTTCAATAAAGCTTCCTCCAGCTCTTTCCAACAAGGAATATGAATTAAGAGAAATAATAAGGACTAAGGTCAAAAGAGGGAAACTTAGCGTTTTTGTTCAGGTTAAAACTTCAGGAATCACCGATAGTGAAACTGCAGTAGATAAAGACAAACTCAAGAATTTTATCGGCCTGGTTAAAGAAATTAAGAAAACCGCTAAATTGACCGATAAAATTAAACTGGAACATCTTATACTTAACCGTGATCTTTTCCTTGCAGAAAATGCCGGATTTACTGAACTGGAATTTGAATTTATAAAAAAGGCATTAAACAACGCTCTTGACCAACTTCTGATAATGAAGAAAAATGAAGGAGCGGAACTTGCGAAGGATCTTAAAAAAAGAATTGAAATTATTGAAGAAAAAGTGAATGCAGTTCAAATTGAATCTGCTTCAACTGTTGTTGAATATTTTGAAAAATTGAAAGATAAGGTTAAGGTTCTTGTTCAGGACATTACTCCATTTAATGATCGTCTAGAACTGGAACTGGCACTGATTGCTGACAGAGCTGAAATTACTGAAGAATGTGTTAGATTAAAAAGTCATATGAAGTTCTTTCTTGACAGCATTAATGGTGATGATGAACCCGGAAGAAAGATGAACTTCCTTTGTCAGGAAATGAACCGGGAAGCAAACACAATTTCATCAAAATCTATTTCTACCGTTATTATTCATAATATGGTGCTTGTAAAAGAAGAAATAGAAAAAATTCGTGAACAAATACAGAATATTGAGTAACCTTAGTGAATAAAAAAGGTACAATAATTGCCGTTTCCGCACCTAGCGGAACTGGTAAAACAACTATAGTTAGAAAAGTATTACGTGAATTCCCGGAGATCATATTCTCTGTGTCTGCTACTACCCGGAAAAAGAGGGGAATTGAAGTAGATGGCGCTGATTATTTCTTCATCGATGAAGCCGAATTCAAAAAAAGAATTGATAATAATGAATTTGTGGAATGGGAAAAATTTTACGATTATTATTATGGTACATTCCGTACTTTCATTGAAAATACTATAAATTCAGGTAAATCTGTCATTCTCGAGATTGATGTACATGGCGCACTCGAGATTAAAAGGATTTATCCTGATGCAGTTTTGATTTATATTGCGCCTCCTAGTCTTGAAGAACTGCTTCATAGACTAAAGAACAGGCAGACTGAAAGTGAGGAAGATCTCAAAAAACGCATCGAAAGAGCGACAATGGAATTAGGTCTTAATCACAAATTTGATTATTTGGTTGTTAATAATGATCTTAACACCGCATATTCAGAGATAAAAGCTATTATTGAAAAAATAACAGACAGGAGTAATTAATGGAAATAACACCGGTTGATCTCAGAGAGATCGATAAAAGAAGTGCTAATGTTTATGAAGCTATTATTGTTTCATCTAAAAGAGCCAGACAGGTTAATGATGAAAACAAAATTGCCTATAATGCTTTGCTTGCAACTATTCCTCCATCAGCAAATGATGATGATAGCGAAGACATTTTGAATCCGGCTCAATTGAAAATATCACTTGATTTCGAGAAAAAAGAGAAACCCCATATTCAGGCAATAAATGAATTGCTTGAGGGGAAAATTGATTACGAATATAAAAAATAATTAAAAATGGACAACCAGCTTAGCGGTAAAAAAATTGTTCTTGGTGTAACAGGAGGGATTGCTGCTTATAAAGCTTGTTGGTTAGCCCGTGATCTTATTAAAAAAGGTGCCGAAGTAAAGGTTGTAATGACTCCTTCGGCGCTTCAGTTTGTTCAACCTCTTACATTCTCATCCCTTACTAAAAACGAAGTTGTAGTTAATATCTTTCCCCCTACACAGGAGAATGGCTCTTCTCTTAAAACATGGCACATCGATTTTGCTCTTTGGGCTGATCTTATGATTATTGCACCATGTACAGTAAATACTATTGCAAAAATTGCCGCCGGTTTTTCTGATAATGCTTTACTTACGCTTGTTGCTGCATTACGATGCCCTCTTATTATTGCTCCTGCGGCAGATATGGATATGTACGATAATAAAATTACCAGGAGAAATTTTAACACTCTTGAAGAGATGGGATACTATTTCGTTTGGGCAGAAAAAGGTGAACTGGCTTCCGGTCTTGAAGGTGACGGCAGATTAGCGGACTTGAATAAAATTACCGATGCTGCAGAACTTATATTATCCGGCTATCATAAAGACCTATTAAATAAAAAGATTCTGGTTACAGCAGGTCCTACTTATGAAGATATTGATCCTGTAAGATTTATCGGAAATAGGTCGTCGGGTAAAATGGGATATAATATTGCAAAAGCTGCATTCCTTAGAGGTGCAGATGTAACTATGATTACCGGTCCTTCGCATGAAATAAATTATCCTGAAATAAAAACTATTACTGTTCGTTCCGCAGCAGATATGAAAAAAGCAGTTCATGAAGAAATTAATAAAAATGACATTCTGATAATGTCTGCTGCTGTAGCTGACTACAAACCAGCCCTCTTATTTAAAGGTAAGTTGAAGAAAGAAGAAAAAATCGATAACTTAAAACTCTTACCCACAGACGACATTCTTCTCTCTTTAAAAGACTCAGGGAAAAAAGTAATTGGTTTCGCGCTTGAAACAGATGATGAATTGAATAATGCTCTAAATAAACTCAAGTTCAAAAACCTCGATATGATTGTGCTTAATTCGCTTAAAGACCCTAAAAGCGGATTTGAATTTAATACCAACAAAATTAAAGTTATTCACAGGAACGGGGAACAGATCGATTTTCCATTGCAGTCAAAATTCCAGGCTGCAAATAATATATTATCCGAAATTCTGAAATAAAAATGGATCCGATAAAAGAAGAAATTATTAAAGCTCTGCAGATTCAGCGGGAGATATTCGGCGATGAGCTGTTCAATGACAAGGAAAACTATATATTGAAACGAAAAACAGAAGTCGTGAATGATTCATTTCAATCAGCCGGATCCCTCGAAGAATTGAATGGTTTGATTTGTAACTGCATGAAATGTCCTCTTGGCGACACACGTAAGAATTTTGTTTTCGGGTCAGGTAATCCTCATTCAGATGTTCTTATTCTTGGAGAAGGTCCCGGAGCAGATGAAGATGAACAAGGACTTCCTTTTGTTGGCCGCTCCGGAAAACTACTCACTGATATACTTAAAGCCATCAAATTTGAAAGAGAGCAAGTTTATATCGCCAATATTGTTAAATGCAGGCCTCCCGGAAACAGAACTCCCTATCCTGAAGAAATGGCATGCTGCATGCCTTATCTCAGGAAACAAATTGAACTTATTGATCCCAAGGTCATTCTTTGCGTGGGACTTACAGCTGCCCAGGGGCTTCTAAAGAAAAAAGATGCTTTAGGTAAAATGCGAGGCCAAGTATTCGAATTTGAAGGAAGGAAAGTAATGGTAACCTATCATCCTGCTGCTTTGCTTAGAAACCCTAACTGGAAAAGAGGATGCTGGGAGGATGTTCAGGCATTCCGAAAATTGTACGAAGAGTCAATAAATAAATCAGCTGAATAATATAGACATGTCAAAAAATATAAAACAGAGTAATGTAGATTCCTTAATTCCTGCAGATGTTAAACCCCCCGCTGTTCCTGAAATTGAAGCAGCCGTGCTGGGTGCGATGTTAATTGAAAAAGAAGCTGTTTCTAAAGCTCTTGAATTATTGACTCCTGATAGTTTCTACCTGAAAGAGCATAAGCTGATTTTTGAAGCGATGATCCTCCTTTTCCAGAGAAGTGAACCTATTGATACTGTAACTCTCTATAATGAACTTAAAAAAAGAGAGAAACTGGATGAGGCAGGAGGGATAGTTTATATCTCCAAACTTGCCCAGAATATTTCTTCAGCTGCCAATATAGAGTATCATGCTAAAATAATTCTGGAAAAAGAAATATTAAGAGGGCTCATAACAACTTCTCATAACATCGCAAGAGATGCTTATTCCGGAACTGAAGATGCATTTGATCTGCTTGATCAGGCCGAAGCTCAAATATTTGAAATTACAGAGAAACATCTTAAGAAATCATATCAGGGAATGGATAAAGCGGTAAGGGAAGCGCTTGAATATATTGAGGCAATACATTCAAATTCTAATTATAAATTTGCTGTTCCTACAGGATTTTATGAATTGGATGAAATGTTAGGCGGTTTCCAGAAATCTGACCTTATTATTATTGCAGCCCGTCCTTCAATGGGAAAAACTGCTCTCGCTCTTACTCTTGCCAGGAATGCTGCAATAGAGCATAATGTCCCGGTTGGTATATTCAGTCTTGAAATGTCAACTATGCAGTTGGTTATTAGATTACTATGCGCAGAGGGACGTTTAAATGCCCATCAGGTTAGGACCGGCAAACTTCCACATGAGGAGGGAGTTAAACTCAGTAAGAACGCTCATAAACTAATTGCTGCACCTATTTATGTTGATGATGCGCCATCACAGTCAATCCTGGAAATCAGGGCAAAGGCAAGGAGACTATCGGTTGAGAAAAAAATCGGAATGATAATAATCGATTATCTTCAATTGATGACTGGACCGGCAAAGGCAGAAAGTCGTGAAAGAGAAATTTCTCAAATATCACGTTCACTAAAGGCTCTGGCAAAAGAATTAAATATTCCTGTCATTGCGTTAGCACAGCTTAACCGTGCTGTAGAATCAAGAACAGATAAACGTCCTCAACTTTCTGATCTAAGAGAGTCAGGCTCAATCGAGCAGGATGCAGACGTTGTTATGTTCCTAAACCGCCCCGAAATGTATGGCCTATTGAAAGATGAGAACGGAAACTCTAATGAAGGAGTAGCCGAAATTATAATCGGCAAACAGAGAAACGGCCCCGTAGGAAATGTAAGACTTGCTTTTATAAAAGAATATGCCCGGTTTGAAAATCTTGCTCATGCAAGACAAATAGAGGAATATTCGGGTATAAATAATGAAGACATTATATGAAATTGGTTCTTATCCTGTGTGCGGTTTTTTCCCTTCATAATTTTACATACTCCCAGGTCTATACTGAAAAAGACAGTGAGATTTGTATGTCAGTATTTAAATATGCGGCTGACAATAACCTTAAAAATAACTCCACAAGCGATCTTATAGCCTATATTGGCAAAAGTTTTATGGGTACTGAATATAAAGCTGCTACACTAGAGAGAGAAGGTGAAGAAGCTCTTATTGTAAATCTTAAGGGATTCGATTGTACTACTTTTCTCGAAAATACTATCGCTTTTACCCGCCTCGTTAAAAAAGACAGCACAACTTTTTATAATTACCTTAAAGAACTTTCATTAATCCGGTATCGTGGCGGAGAATTAAAAGGTTATCCCTCGAGACTCCATTATTTCTCTGATTGGATATTTGATAATATTCGTAAAAAGATTGTTTATGATGTTACTAGGGATATTGGCGGACTACCAATTAAGTTTCCGGTTGATTTTATGTCTCAGCATCCTTCCTTGTATATGCATTTGAAAGAGAATCCCAATTTTATCTCTGTGATAAAATCCCAGGAAGATTCAATAAATCGGAGGACCTACTATTATATTCCGAAAGAAAATGTATCGCTGGTTGAATCAAAAATTCACAATGGAGATATTATCGCATTTACAACTTCCATAAAAGGCCTTGATATTGGTCATGTGGGGATTGCTATTAGAGAAAATGACGGCAGGATACATATACTTCATGCTCCTCAACCCGGTACCAAAGTTCATATTACTAAGGAAGCCTTGAGTGAATATATAATGAATGTAAAAAAGCATTCAGGGATAATAGTTTTAAGGGCTGAAGATCCTAGGCAATAATTTCTTCTTTTAATATTCCATATACTAATTGATCCAACACGTTACCATTTTTAACAATATGTTTTCTCAGTGATCCCTCTAATCTAAAACCCGCTTTTTCGAGTACTCTGCCGGAAGCAGGGTTAGAACTGAAAACATAAGCGAAGATTTTTATTAAATCGTAATATTCAAAAACATATTTAGTAAATATTTTAACTGCCGATGTCGTAATGCCCTTACCCCAGAATGGTTCAGCCAGCCAATATCCCAATTCACCTGAATACCTGTTGATATCACTCATAGGTTCAATTCCTATTGCGCCTATTAATTCCTTACTATTTGAGATTGCAAATGATCTCTTGGGACTGCAATCGTTAATTATTGAAATCCATGTTTCTGCATCTTCAATTGTATACGGGAAAGGAAAAGCATCTCTCAGTGTACTGGAGATTTTTATATTATCCGCATATTTAACTATAGATGGAATATCTTTATCTTCAATATCACGAATAAAATAACCTGGGGTGATTTCTAATTTCATTTTTTTATTAGTTCCCTCAATGTATTAATGTTTTTAATGTCTTCTAATTGCTCCTTCCCTTTGGGAGTTTCCAGAATTTTAGGAACATGTTCAAATCTATTATCATTCATAATATTACCGAATCCCTCAAGGCCAATGAATCCTTCGCCAATATGTTCATGTCTATCAACCCTTGAACCAAGGGGTTTTTTACTGTCGTTCATATGAAAACATTTTAATCTTCCCAAACCAACTATGTCATCAAATTCTTTAATTACTTTTTCATAGTTGTTAGGGTCTTTAATATCGTATCCGGCAGCAAAAACATGAGCAGTATCGATACATACCGTCATTCTTTCTTTATCTTCAATAAGATCGATTATCTTTCTTAAATGCTCAAATTTATAGCCGATTGAAGTTCCCTGTCCTGCAGTTGCTTCCAGCATGCTGGTCACTCTGAACCCGGGGGTTTTATGATGTGCGATATTGAGTGAGTCTGCAATTAGTTTTATACCATCTTCTTCGCCAAGGCCAAGGTGTGCACCGGGGTGAAAATTAAGATGTGGAATACCAAGTTGTTCACATCTTTGAAGTTCATCGATAAATGCCTCGCGGGATTTCGCAAGCATTAAATCATCCTTGGCACATAAATTTATAAGATAACAATCATGTGCAACCACAAACTGTATTTGTGAACCTTCTAGTTTGGTTTTATAATTATTTATTTCCTCGGGAGCCAGAGGTTTTGCAAACCATCTGTTATTATTCTTGGTGAATATCTGCATTGCGGTAAAGTTTAATTTTTCTGCAAGATCTACCGAAGTAGAAACACCACCATTGATGGAGGTATGTGCACCAAGTAGTTGAGCTGAGAAACTCTTTCTATTATTTGTTTTCATTCAAAATATCATTTATTGAATCATAAACACTTTTTTGCTTTATACCAAATGAACGCAGTTTATTTGTGTCCATCGAAACATCCGCAACATCAGGATTTCCAGGTATATCATACATTGATATTTTTTCAATCAGGGACTTGTCCAATCCTGCAATAGTACATAAAATTTCACCAAGTTCCAGGCGGGAGAGACGCTCAGTTCCACCAAAATTAATTATTTCATTCCTTGTAGTTACTGTTAATAACTGCAAAATAATCCGCGCGGCTTCCTGGAAAGACAAGGGAGTCCTGAATTGGTCGTGGAAAAGTCTAACAGTTCTTTTATTTTTAAGGCTATTAAACATCATGTCGAAATGATTTAAGGTTTCACCATATCCTAATCCATAGAGAAGCGCTGTTCTAAGAATCGTATAATTATCTGCGTATTCTTTTATTTTCTCCTCACCCATTAGCTTGGTTTCAGCATAGAGGGACATTGGATTCAATTTACCATCTTCTTTGAGCATCGATCCCCTGTAACCGGCATAAACAAGATCAGTTGATGTGTAGATTATTCTGGCATGCACAGAGGATGAAAACTCTGCCAGGTGTTTTGTTGCTTCAACATTTGTCCTGTAGACATCTTTCGATAAGATTCCTTCTGTCTTCTTTGGTGATGAAACCGCAGCAGAGTGTATGATAACATCCGGTTTAAATTCATTTATCACCCTTTCTGTTCTTATGTAATCAGAAATATCGACTCTTAAAGAATTATATATAAGACAATTACCCGGTTTGGAGTGATAAAATGTCAAGATATCATGGCTTTGTGAAATTGCATTATTCAGATAATAACCTAACAATCCTCCGCCGCCAGTAATTAATATTTTCATTATAATAAGATTAAAAGTTTTGAAGAAATTAATATATGAATTTATAACATAAGGGAATGGGACTAAAGCTTTTAAATAATTTCGTATATTTCATTTATTAAATTAAGCTAATAATTTGAATAAGAGTAAAGTTTTTTAAGTCTGAATTGAAGTAAAAATGAAAGTAGCAGTATTATTATCTGGTGGTGTTGACAGTTCTGTAGCATTAAACCTCTTGAAACGTGAAGGGCATGATGTTACTGCCTTTTATCTTAAAATATGGCTTCAAGATGAGTTTTCATTCCTTGGTGAGTGTCCATGGGAAGAGGACCTTAATTTTGCTAGAGGAGTATGTGACAGTCTGAATGTACCTTTGGAAGTTCTCCCCTTACAGACAGAATATTGGGATTCTGTCGTTACTTATACAATTTCGGAAATCAAAGAAGGAAGGACACCTAATCCCGATATGTTTTGCAACAGTCTTATTAAATTTGGTCAATTCTATGATAAAATTGATTCCTCATTTGAAAAAGTTGCAAGTGGACATTATGCCAATGTTCAATTCTGTAATAATAAATATATTTTGATGCGTTCTCCTGATCCAATAAAAGATCAAACTTATTTTCTGGCATATTTGACCCAGCAGCAACTATCGCGTGCATTATTCCCTGTTGGCAAATACGATAAGAGAGAGATTAGAGCATTAGCGCATGAATTTTCATTAGTTAATATGGACAGGAAAGATAGTCAGGGAATTTGTTTCCTCGGGCAGATAAGATTTAATGATTTTATTAAACACCATCTGGGCGAAATTAAGGGTGACATAATTGAATTGGAAACCAACAGAAAGCTTGGTTCTCATAATGGATATTATTTCTACACCATTGGACAGAGGTCGGGACTAGGATTGTCTGGAGGTCCATGGTATGTTGTTAAAAAAGATATACAAAATAATTCTATATACATTTCAAAAGAGAATGTTATAAACAGGGGTAGGCAAGAATTTACTGTTGGCAAATTTAATTGGATAGAAGGAACGCCACCAAAAGGAGAAAAATTTCTAGTAAAGATAAGGCATGGTGCTTCATTTTTTAATTGCAGCCTTATCTTTACTGATGATGATGAAGCTGAAGTAAAATTAGATAAATCTGATCAGGGAATTGCTCCAGGGCAATTTGCAGTTTTTTATTCTGACCAATTATGCCATGGCGGCGGGGTTATCCTTTAATATTTAATACAAGTCTGTGTCATTTTTCACTGATAATAATCATATTAAATCTTATTGTTATGTTAATAAATGAGAGAGGTTTTTTATGTTATCCGGAAACAGAATAGGTTCTAGTTTTAAAGGATTTTTAATAGGTGGAGCTGTGGGGAGTGTTATTACATTTCTATTTACACCCAAAAGCGGTAAGGATCTCAGAAAAGATATTCAAATCGGGACTAAGGATTATGTCAATAAAGCAAAAACTGAAGGGAGAAAGATTGCTACAGATGCCAGAGATATTTTCAATGAGATATTAATTAAAGCCGAACAGCTTAGAACATTGACAAAAAAATATGCTGAGAATGCGTATACTGTTCCAACAAGACGAATTGAAAGTGAAATTAAAAGTCTTAGAACTGCATTAAAAGCTGCAATAAGTTCATATAACAAAACAGCCGGAAGAAATTTGGAAACCGATAAAAAGGTGGAAGAAATATATTCCGAATTTGAAAATGATTCTCTTCCTAAACATTCAGGAATGGGTAGACGAAATAATTAGGATGACTTGAATGATAATTTTTGTTTTTTATTAAGTACGGCACAAAGCACAATATTGAGGACGATAATTGTATTATAACATGACAGAGATTACACCTAATCATAAATAGAAGTGTAACTTTATGTGTAACAAAAATGTATGAATTAATGGGTCAACTAAACTCTCAAACAAAAAGTAATTACATAGTTAGGAGAAAAGATTATTTACTGAATAAATTGCTACTATTTGGAGAAAGTGAAAAAATAAAGGACCTTGTAAAAGGCTTTAGCGCTTTCAAAGTGGTGAGGGCGAGTAATGAAGAATGCATGAGATGGGTAAGTCTTGATGGCAATATTCTTGGTGTAAACGATGCTTTCTGTAAACTATTTGAAATGGTTCCTAATGAGATTATTGGGAAACCATTCCAATCAATTTGGGATAATGAGAACGTAGAGGATTTGTGTGAATTGATCACACTTTTCAAAAGGAATTTATTAAAATCGGATATTGATTACTATTTTAAGAAATTTGTGATTACCTCCAAAGGGAAAGCATTATTTATTGAGGGGATCAATACCTTCATCGATATGCCTGATATAAACGGAAACAAACCGGGGACATTTCTATTAACTTTATTCAACAATGTTGAAGAAAAGAAAGTTGAAAAACTGGAGGAAACTCCTTTTGACGATTCAACAGTTCCAGAAGTGTCAGAACAGACCGAATTGAATTTTCGGAAAAACGAAGAGATGTATAGGACACTGGTTGAAACTTCTCCAGATGCCATCTTTCTTTTAGATATGAATGGTAACATTTTAATGAGTAATAAAAGCGCCGCTATAATACTCGGATTTCAGGAAGTAGAAGAGGTTCACCAAACAAATATTTTCTCTTTTATTTCTCCTCGGGATGCAAAAAGACTTTATCGGGATTCGAAAATTTTAATTCAATCGGGTATTTTGGAAAACATTGAGTATTCAATAGTAAAAAAGGAAGGGGAGATTCTTCCTGTCGAAATTAATGCTTCCCTGGTTCTCGATTTGGTGGGTAAACCAGAAAAGATTGTTACAATAATGAGGGATATCTCAAAAAGAAAGCGAGCCGAAGAGGAATTAAGAAGTGCGGAAAAATTTGCAGTTATTGGAAGGCAAGCAGCAATACTGGCTCACGAAATTAAAACTCCTCTGGCCTCTATAAAAATGAATATTGATATGCTTTTTAATAATCTATCACTAGACGAAAATAAACAGAAATCGTTTCGGATTATTCAAAAAGAGATGAAAAGACTGGTGAATTTATTGAAGAATATTCTTCTATTTTCTCGTGAATTAAATTGTGTCTTTCTTCCTGTTGATTTGGGCAAATTGATAGACAATATTGAAAACCTTATGAGGCCTGTTCTTGACGGGCATAAGATTAAATTAAAGAATAATCTTAAGGAAATTAGAATTAAAGGTGATTACAGAAACCTTCAAACGCTTTTTCTCCATTTACTTGAAAACTCGATTGAGGCTATGCCCGATGGCGGTGAGATAGAAATATATTCTTCCAGATCCAATGATGGATTTAGTTCTATATTCCTAAGGGATACAGGATGTGGAATCACTGACAATATTAAAATATTCGACCCTTTTTTCACGACTAAATCATCAGGTACAGGGCTTGGTCTTGCAATCGTTAAGAATATCATAAAGCAGCATGATGGAGATATTAAATTAGTTAGTTCTGAAAAGGGGAATACGATTTTCGAGATTATATTTAAAAATAAAGTATAGGAAAATTTTGGATACAATTTTAATTATTGACGACGATGAATCGTTCGGTGAAACACTTGAGATATATCTTTCTGATTTGAAATGCAGAATACTCCGGGCTAATAATGGAAAATCAGGATTAGAAATAATCGAGAAACTGCATCCGGATCTGGTTATAACCGATTATAAAATGCCATTATTGAATGGGCTTCAGGTAGTAAAAAGGACAAAGGAGATAGATAGTAATATTCAGATAATTATGCTCACTGCATTCGATGATGTTGATTCAACAATAAAGGCAATGCAATATGGTGCCTATGATTATGTCGAAAAAATGGAGTTGGAAAGAATCAAAGCAATTGTGAAGCGTGCACTCGAGAGCAAGAAATTAAGTGAACGTCTAGTAATAGCTATTTCAGAGGATTCATCCGAGTTCCAACTTGAAAATAGCCTTGTTGGATCAACAAAATCTATGAAGGAGATATACAAGAAAATCGGAAAGATATCCTCGACAAGGGTAAATGTATTAATTCAGGGTGATAGTGGGACAGGGAAAGAATTGATTACCAAAATAATCCATTATACGGGGGTTACCAAAGACCAGCCTTTTATTGCTGTTAATTGTACAGCTCTTTCGGAAACGCTTCTTGAAAGTGAATTATTTGGGCATGAAAAAGGTTCATTTACGGGTGCTATCAGGGAAAAGAAAGGTAAATTTGAGCTTGCGGAAGATGGTACGATTTTCCTTGATGAAATATCTGAGATATCACCAAACTTACAGGTAAAACTGCTCAGGGTACTGCAGGAAAGAGAATTTGAAAGGGTTGGAGGAGAAACGCCAATCCCAATGAAAGCACGTGTTGTAGCTGCTAGTAATAAGAACCTGGCAGAATTAGTTAAACTTGGCAAATTTCGGGAAGACTTGTTCTACCGTTTGAATGTTTTTAATATAGAAATGCCTCCTTTAAGAGAACGAAGAGAAGATATTCCTAAATTAGTTGCTCATTTTATGAAGCAGATTAACAAGGAACTACATAAAAATGTTTGGAAAATACCCTATGAAGTGATGGAATTGCTCCAGAATCACGAGTGGGTTGGAAATGTACGTGAACTTGAAAACACTTTACTTCAGGCAGTCGTTCTGGCAAAAGGTGATGTGTTAGAAAAAGAATATATTTTGTTAAAGAAAAATGATTTTGCTCAGGCAGAAGAAATTAATAAAAGACGATTAAGTCTGGCGGATATTGAAAAATCTCATATAAAACTTATCCTTGATGAAGTTGACTGGGATAAACAAGAAGCCGCAAAAATTTTAGGAATTGCTAAAACAACACTTTATAATAAAATAGAAACTTACGGTTTAGCAGAAAAAAAATAATAATTAGTCCTCTCTTCATTGTTCAATATTTGTAATAATAACAGGCTTTAAATACAATTATTGAACTGTTAGCCACGTCATATTAATCTAAAACCAACAAAAACAACCACTTCTTTGTAATTATACTACTGGCATTCTAATTGAAATAAGGATGAAAAACTGAAGAATTTATGATTGATCATTATGAAATAAGCGAATCGTTAACCGGGCTGGTAATTTTTGAGATTTCCAGAAGAGAATTTTGCGCTGATATTAAAGATGTATCAGCTATTATAAACCCCAAGGACTTACCCAAAAAGGAAGAAGGATCTCATGATGATTTATCTATAAATGTAAATGATCTTAATATTACATTGATAGATCTACATAAAATATTTGACATTAAACACCTTCCTGGAACTAAGGACGAAAGAATCGTTTTGGTGGAAATTGAAGAGAAAATAATTGGGTTTTATGTAGAAAAAGTCAAAGAGATTTTCACTATGAGTAAAGGTTTTAGAAGCAAAATAATATTCTCTCCTGGAAATGACAATCAATACTTGCTTGGTAAACTAACTTATGGAACCAGACAACTTTATATCCCAGACTTCAGCAAAATTGTTATGGAGGTTTTGTGATAATCATTTTATATATATCTGGTTTAAGAACAGTATGAAATCAATTACAAAGGAAATTCATAAAATCAGAATTGGTTCTGATTTTTATGATTTATTTATTCTTGTTATTTCATTTGCATTCACAGCGATAATAGCATTTGGATTTTCCAGGTTATCTCTAACAGGCAATTTTTTCATCTATTATAGCTTTAGTGCAATTTTTCTGTTTTATTTGCTGAGATGGGAAGTATTAAAAATTCCTTTAAAAAGCGGAAGATCATTAAAAAATCTGATAATTGTTGGAGATGGAAGACAGGGAAAGGAAATTGCATTAAACCTTAATAATGAAAATGGATTAGGGATCAAACTTGCGGGAATTATCACTAACGACTTTAATTTTGAGGATGAATTAAAAGCACTTTTGTTAAAGGGGAAAGTTGATGAAATTTTGATTTCTATTAACAGTAATAGTTACAATGAAATTTTCAATGCTATCGATATATGTGGGAAATATAGAATTCCGGTTAAACTATGTTCCGAGCTTTTCCAAATCATTCCTCAAAAGATAAAAGTTAAGACATATTATGGAATACCCGTAATTGATGTAACAGCACCTAAACGCGCAAGCCATTATAGTCTTTTTAAAAGAATAATTGATATAATAATTGCTTCAGCAGCGCTTCTAATTTTAAGTCCCCTTATTATAATTCTGGCAGCCATAATAAAATTAACATCTAAAGGCCCTATAATATATAGCCAGCAAAGGGTTGGACTAAACGGCAGGTTATTTGAGTTTTATAAATTCCGATCGATGTATGTAAATGCAGGTGAAGATGAAAAACGAAAAGCAATGATGCTTGATTTCATGGTCAACAACAATGCTTGCAAAATTGTTGATGAGAATAGGGTAACTGCCATAGGTCGGTTTATTCGAAAAACTTCTCTGGATGAATTGCCACAGTTATATAATGTTCTTCGTGGTGATATGAGCATAGTAGGTCCAAGACCTTGCCTACGGTATGAGTATGAGCGTTATTCAGAGTGGCAGAAAAGAAGAGTGCATGGAATGCCGGGTTGTACAGGAATTTGGCAGGTAAGCGGCAGGAGCAGTGTCTCATTTAATGATTCAATTGTACTGGATTTATATTATTTGATAAAAATGTCACCGATGTATGATGTTAAATTGATACTCAAGACGATCCCCGTCATGTTGTTTTCACGTGGTGGGAAGTAACAAGATAAGGATGATTAAGGATGGAATTAATGGAAGTTGTGACTTATTCGGTTGAACTATTTTCTTTAGTTTCATTTATTGTAGTTTTTTCTTCATGGATACTTTTCAGGATAAAGAAACGAGAAGTTAAACCACGAATGGATCCGATAATAATAATTTATCGTGAAGAACCAGTCAATACTGAATATTTGTTAAGGAAAAGGTTAAGTGAAAGATTTGTGCTTATAAATAAAAATTATGGAAATTATGCTAGTAATTTGAATTACGGAGGTTTTGAATGAAAGTTGGAGTTGTAGGATTAGGATATTGGGGGCCAAACCTGATTAGAAATTTTATTTCAAACAAAAAGATAACAAATGTAATCGGCTGCGATAAAAGAGTCGATAGACTGGAATTTATTAAAAACAAATTTCCCGGAGTTGAACTGACTGAAGACTATCAGACCTTACTTGACAGTGATGTTGATGCAATAGCGATTGCGACTCCTGTAAGGACACATTATTGGTTCGGACGCAGAGCCCTGGAATCAGGAAAGCATATATGGGTGGAAAAACCTTTCACTGCCAGTTCTCAACAGGCACAGGAACTTATTGAGATTGCAAGGACAAATAGTTTGAAAATATTTGTTGATCATACTTTTATTTATACAGGTGCAGTAAAGAAGATTAAAGAATTGGTATCTGGCGGAGAATTAGGTGACATTATTTATTTTGATTCTGTAAGAATAAATCTCGGGTTATTCCAGCACGATTGTAATGTCATCTGGGATCTTGCTCCACATGATCTTTCTATTATGAACTATATTCTTCCTGATAAAAAAGTATCTGCAGTAACTGCATGCGGTATATCAAATTATTATGATCAGGAGAATCTTGCTCAGTTGTCACTTCATTTTAGTGATTCAAATTGCTTTGCACATTTTCATGTGAACTGGACTTCTCCTGTTAAAATCAGAAGAATTATAATTGCAGGAAAGAAAAAAATGCTAGTATATGATGACATGGAAAATTCTGAAAAAATAAAAGTATATGACAGCAGTATTCAGATGAATTCAATTGAAGATATTCATTCTGCATTGGTACAATACAGAACAGGCGATATGTATTCACCTAAAATTGAACAGACCGAGGCTCTTGCTGAAGGGGTTAATGAGTTTATTGGGGCTATTACCGAGAACAGAGTTCCTTTAACCGGAGGTGATGAAGGTCTTGAAGTTGTCAGAATTCTAGAAGCAACTGACAAGTCTATCAAAAATAAAGGAACGTATGTTGAGCTGAGAGAAGTGATTAAATCTGAAAATCATAGTCTGGAGAATTCGGGACTTTATAAGATTGAGCCGGAAGTAATTAAAAGAGACAAGTTATCTTCTTCAGAGTTTGAAAAGGTAGTAGGATATTGACATGAAAAGTATTTCTATACTTATTTCACTATTACTAATATCAAGTATAAACCTATGTGCCCAGCAGATTAGTCCTGGGGATGGAGTGAGATTACTATTTTTTAATAATTCTGAATCAATTTCAGGGGATTATTATGTACATAATGATGGTTTAGTTCAATTGCCTTTTCTTGGCTTGATCAATACCAGGGGCAGGGATTTTAAAGCTATCGCACAAGAAATCACTGAGAAGTATGATTCACTTTATAAAAACCCGGAACTAACAGTTCAACCTCTTTTCCGAATAAACGTTTTAGGTGAAGTGCAAAAACCAGGATTATTTTTTGTTACCGGGGTTGAAACTATTTCTTCAATAATTGCATTAGCCGGGGGTGAAACCAGTGACGCCGATCTTTCCGGATTAACGATAATTAGGGGAGAAAAAGAAATTGAAGTAAAGGGAGATGACTTAGTAAAAAACGGCAGTACTGTACAAGATATTGGATTAGCCTCCGGAGACCGGATTTATGTACCCCGTGGATGGTGGGTATCGGCAAGAAATACAGCAATTATCGTTTCCGGATTGGCGGTAATAGTAACACTGGTTGGAATTTTTGTTAAAAAATAATACAGGGATATAATGTCGGATCAAAATATAGTGCCTTATAATTCGAATCCTAACTTCATCTATAGGAATGAGCCTGATTTTGGTAAGATGTTTCAAATCCTGAAAAGACGGAAATACATTTTACTTATTTCATTAGTCCTTTTTCTTTCGGTAGGAGTGGTTCTGAATTCAGTTCTTAAACCATATTTCGTAGCATCTGTCCTAATGAAAAAGGATAAGCCCGAGAAGAAGGACAGCAATAAGGATGAAATCTCCGAACTAATAAACCTTCAGTCAAACGATGAAGTTGAAACTGAAATAGAGCTCGTAAAAACATGGGATGTTTTAGACAAAGTAATTAAGGATCTATACCTTTATTTAAATATAAATTACATAGTCAAACCAGAAGATCAAAGGGAAAATATTAACCTTAACTATGTTGATTATAAGAAAATATATTCACCTGACACAACTATGGCAAGTGAATACCCGGGTTTTACGGATGTAAAAGTTAAAGTTCATAATAAACAGTTAAAATATTTTATTGAAAAGAAAGCAGATGGATTCAATCTTTATAATGCTGAAACCAATTCATTTATAACATCTTCAAATAATGGAAATTTTGAAACAGATTTCATTGATTTTCAAATATGGTGGAATGCTCAGTCGGGCAGCAAGGTATACTTTACGTCAGATAGTTATTTTAAGACAATAACAAATTTAAGGAATAGTATATCCATAGATCAGCAAGCTAAGACTTCCTTGTTCGAAATATCAGAAAAAGCATCTACTTCCTGGTCAGCTCAACTTATTGCCAATACACTTGCACAGAAATTCAAGGAGACCAGAATTGAGCAGCAAAAGCAGACTATCAGATATTCGTATGATTTTATTGATAAGAATCTGCAGGATTTTCAAAATAAGCTTAAGGAATCAGAGGATAATTTAACTCATTTTAAAGCAGCCAACCAGATAATGGATCTAGAAGGCACATCGCAGGACCTCATCAGATTTTTGAGCAATATTGAAGCTGATAAAATGAAAACTGACCTGGATCTTGCTGAATATCAGAGCAAAAATGATAAAATGGCGGATGAGATGAAGTCAAAAGGTTATTTTGATCAATCTTTTCTTACTCCCCAGGGGACAGATCAATCGCAATCTCCATTTTCACAGTTATTAAAAGAGCTAAATGATCTTGAATTAAAGCGGCTGGACCTTTTACAGAAGAGAACCGAAAATCATCCTGAAGTTGTAAACATTGATGAGCAAATCAAAAAAGTAAAAGAAACTCTATCTTCATATAACCAGAATACTGAATCATCTTACAATATTTTAATTAGTTCTCTTGATAAGAAGAAGGACAAGCTGAATGAACTTGAAAAGAAATACCAGGGCAAGCTACAGGTTCTTCCTTCACAGGAAAATAAGCTTGCAAGCCTTGTAATGCAGAGGGATGTGTATTCAAAAATGTATACACTCATGCTTGATAAAAGGGAGGAGATGCGTCTTGCAGAACTTTCCAAGCTTCAGGATATTATTATTGTAGATGCAGCACATGAACCAACCGAAGCTTCATTTCCGAAAAAGAACTTCAATTTGGCAGCTTGTTTTTTATTGGGAATAATTTTTGGATTTGTAGGAATAATTATAGCGGAATTAAAGAACAGAAAGCTTTTAAATCTTGATGATGTTGAAGATGATATTCAATTTCCTATATACGCGATTATTCCAAATTACACTAAGAAACTTACACGGCAAATCGAGAATTCTCGAACTATTGAAAATAGATTCGTTACCTTAATGAATGATCAGGATGGATTTAAAGAATCATTCAGGGTGTTGAAAAACAGGCTTTCTGAGGCATTGCTTAATAAATCAAAAGTAGTAATGTTTACTAGTTTTGAGGAGAATACTGGCAAGACAACAGTAGTAATAAATTTAGCACTTTCGTATGCTCAGTCGAACAAAAAGGTCTTATTAATAGACTGTGATCTCAGGAAGGGTTCTCTATCCAGAATTTTTGATCTTCATAAGGAATCACCAGGGCTTATTTCGTATCTCAGAGGTAAAACTAAACTACCATATATATACAATAAAGGTTTGAAATCATTATTTATACTTCCATCCGGAGGCATTGATGATGATTCCAGTGACCTGCTTGCCTCAGAAAGGATGCAGGAGTTATTCAATTATTTAAACAGTTTTGATTTTGATTATATTATAGTTGATACCCCGCCTGTCACACGTGTAGTTGATACCTTAGTCCTGGGCCGAATTATTAAAGATGCTGTACTTATTCTCAGACCAGAGCATACATTCAGGGAAAGTTTAAAATGGGGTCTGCAGGAATTAGAGCAGTCCCAAATAAGTATACTGGGTACTGTACTAAATGCGGGGGATATAGAAAAATCAATATTTAAAAACCGTTATGGATATGGTTATGGATACAGATATGGATATACTAATGGTAAACCGAAATTATTAAAAGAATAGAGATAATAATAAAATTAAGAAAGGTAAAAAATGAATAAGGGATATTATTTTATAAAACCCCTGATTCCCCGAAATATACAGTTATTTGCAAGAAGGAAACTTATCCAGAAGAAATATCCTCGGTGTAGTAATATCTGGCCAATTAATGAAATAGCCTCAGCGAAACCAAGCGGATGGAAAGGATGGCCTGAAGGCAAACAATTTGCCCTAATACTAACACACGATATAGAACTAATTGGCGGACATAATAAATGTATTGATTTGATGGGATTGGAAATGGAGCTGGGATTCAGATCTTCATTTGATTTTGTTCCGGAGAGGTACAAAGTTTCTCCAGCGCTAAGGAATTTACTGGTTTCAAATGGTTTTGAAATTTGTGTGCATGGATTGAAGCATGACGGGAAAGAATATTTATCAAGAAAGGTATTCCTTGAACGTGCAATTGCAATAAACAAGTATCTAAAAGAATGGAATGCAGTTGGTTATCGTTCTCCATCCATGCATCATAACCTTGAATGGCTGCATGATTTAAATATTGAATATGACATGTCGACCTTTGACACGGATCCATTTGAACCGCAATCTGATGCCATTGATACCATTTTCCCATTCTGGGTTCCAGGAAAAGAGCCGGGTTCAGGATATGTAGAGATGCCTTATACACTTCCACAGGATTTTACCTTATTTGTTTTAATGCATGAGAAAAGCATTAATATCTGGAAACAGAAACTTGATTGGATAGCTGAAAAAGGAGGGATGGCGCTAATAAATGTTCATCCCGATTATATGAATTTCGGAAGCGGAAAGAATAATTCAGAAGAATTTCCAGCAAGCTTTTACAGACAATTTTTAGAATACGTCAAAAACAAATATGAAGACAAATTCTGGCATGTACTTCCCGGGAAGATGGCAGAATTTATAAAAAGTAATAGAACGATCAGACAGAAGACAGTCGCACTTGGTAGAACGATCTACCAATCTAAGACAGATTTTGTAAAGATAATTAATTAAATAAATAACCGGTGTTTATCAGGAGTTTAGTTTTGAAATGAAATTTATATGTATGATAACCCAGTCCTGTTACATGACTGATTCCCGTGTAAGGAGACAGGCAGAAATATTAGGTAACGCCGGTTATAAAGTTGACGTTATATGTCTTTACCATCCGAATAAGCCGAAGATTGAAAAATTTGGATTAGTGACAACTTACGGCATCTTAAAAAACAGAAGCAGGGAGGGGATACTTAAATACTTAGGATTTTCAATCTTGTTTTTTATTGGTGTTTTTATAAAACTGCAAATAATGTCTTTAAAGAAGAGATATGCAGCAATTGAAATTCATAATATGCCGGAATCTCTAGTATTTACCACTATATATCAGAAAATGTCAGGCATAGCTGTTATTCTGGATATTCATGATCTTACGCCTGAGTTATTTAAAACGAAATGGGATAAAAAAAATAACTTATTAATTACGTTCATTAAGTTTATCGAAAAAGTTTCATGCAGGTATTCGGATAAAATCATTACTGTAACAGAAAGCTGCCAAGAAATATTAGTACAACGAGGTGTACCAAGTGAAAAAATTACATTAGTTCTAAATTCACCAAATCAGGATATTCTGAAATATGATAACAATAGGGAATTCAGGAAATTAACTTCGGGTGCGAATTTTATATATCATGGAACTGTTGCTAAAAGATTCGGTCTTCACTTAGCGGTTGAAGCCATGGTACATATAAATAAAGTAATCCCCGGCAGCGTTTTCAGAATTTATGGAAAGTTTGATGAGCATTATAAAAATGAACTTGTCCGACAAATTGAAACTTTAGGTCTTAAAAATAATATTATTCTTGGAGGCCTGGTTACATTAGAAGAAATTAATGGATTAATTAAAAATTCAGATATTGGAATTGTCCCTTATGTAGATAATTTTTATATGAATATTGCAATTTCTACCAAGACCCTGGAATATGCAGCTTGCGGTCTGCCGATAGTAACAACAAGACTCCAAACTATGATGTCTTTGTTTGACGATAAGTCAATATCCTTTACTTATTCTGATAATCCAGAAGATATTGCCAATAAAGTTATAAAACTATGTCATGATCCTGAACTCAGAAGGAATCACTCTGAGAATGCATATAGACTATTAAAGGGAATATCATGGAAAGTAATGGAAATGAGGTACTTTAATTTAATTAATTCAGTTATTGAAAGAGATACAACTGATAATCAAATTGTTTATGCCAGAAGAGAAGTTCCGGAAAAGAAATTATATAAAAAGGTTTTATAAATGGATCAGTTGTTTAAGAGAAATTTTTTGAAAGGATCTACTGCTGCCACAATAGGAACTGTTTCTACAATGGCATTTCATTTTGGAAGTCTGATGCTATTAACCAGATCTCTGCCTAAAGATGAATTTGGAATTTATGCTTTAATTCTTGTTATTGTATATTTATTCAGTATAATCGGTGGATTTGGGCTTGAATATACCCTTGTTAAATTTATTTCAACAGACAAACAAGAGGAGCAAAAATCCGTCCTTGTTCCTATATTCCTATTAAGGGGAGGAAGCCTTCTAGTTGTAAGCCTGATTTTTATTTTAGCCGGCAGATTTATATTGCATTTCTTTGATATAAGAATAATGCGTTTTATTATTTATATCCCTGTTCTTTTTGTCATATTAAGTTTTCGGGACTTGCTGTTTAATCTCCTGCAAGCACTTAACCTTTTCAGGAAACTTGCAGTAATACAAACTGCTTCTGCGGCTTTAAGATTAGGGATGATATTTGCTTTTTTATTTTTGCATAAACTTAGTCTGCAAAATCTAATTTATATAGAATTGTCATCTTCATTACTGGCATTGGTACTTCAGATATCAACCACACCAATGCGTGCACTTCTTGATTTCAGGCAAAGCAAGTCTTCGTTTATGCGGATAATCAAATTTTGTACTCCCCTATATCTGAATAATCTTCTAACATTCAGCTATGACAGGGTAAGTATATTTATTGTAGGTGCTTATTTAACTCCTGTTAGTATAGCATATTTTGATGTGGCAGGGAGAGTTCCAGATGCAATGAAAAGAGTTTTTGCGTCATTTACAATTGTATTTTTCCCAAACATGGCTAAACTATTTTCGATGGGAGATAAAAGTTCAGCCGAATATTTATTAAATAAATCCCTGGTAGTATTCTCAAATGTACTGATGCTGATTGTACTCATTTCTTTTATTTTCAGTAAAGAAATAACGGGTATATTGTTCTCTGACAAATATTTGGAATCATCTTTTGGCTTTTCACTTTTGGTATTTAACTTTTATTTAAGAGCTCTATCCAATATAATGGGCTATTCGCTTGTATCAGCGGGATTCCCATCAGTGCCTGTGAAAGCCGGGACGATTTCAAGCGTGATAAGTATTGCA